>ERZ791879.14-NODE-14-length-233434-cov-27.529872_pt1 | contig 233434 bp, 197 predicted proteins | sample MGYA00510162_ERZ791879 | MGnify/ENA primary metagenome ERZ791879 (study PRJEB30046, sample SAMN00792113) | human gut metagenome | study: EMG produced TPA metagenomics assembly of the A metagenome-wide association study of gut microbiota in type 2... | reverse complement strand
ATTTAAATCACGATGGAATTTACTCTTGCACTGGAATTTACTTTTTCAAGTCAGCTGTATATAAATTATTGTCACTACATAAGAAAATGCCACTACAGCACAGTTTAATGTATCTGCAAGCCTTACGCAGTCACTTAGTGGCTGTTAGAATTATATCCGCACACAACAATGCCCCGCCAAGGATGGCGGGGCAAGGCGTTATGTGCCATGGACGGCACATAAAAGCCGGTTGTGTCATGGTCTATAACAAACTGAATATATAATTCTTACAGCCTCTTAGTGACGCAGTACCGGCTTACGGATGCATTAAACTGTGCTGTAGTGGCATTTTCGTACTATAACCATTATGAATCACTAAGCTTTAAAACACTACACTACAAGGAAGAACTTCACAAGGAAGAGAAGCGAAATAGCATAAGTGAGGATAGAAACCTCCTTAGCCTTTCCTGTAAATACCTTGAGTACGGTATATGTGATAAGTCCAAGACCTATACCATGTCCGATAGATCCTGAGATAGGCATTGCAATAAGCATGAGTGCCACCGGAGCAACCTGTGAGAGATCCTCGAAATCCACCTTCTTAAGACCTCCAAGCATCAGAATACCTACATAGATAAGTGCTGATGATGTTGCTGCGGCAGGAATGATTGCTGCAAACGGTGCTATAAATATGCATGCAAGGAACAGGATACCTGTTGTGAAAGCTGTAAGACCTGTTCGTCCACCGGCCTCTACACCTGATGCAGACTCAACAAAAGTTGTTACTGTAGATGTACCTGTTACGGCACCAACCACTGTGGCAACTGAATCTGAAATCAAGGCCTCTTTCATATTTGGCATATTTCCCTCTTTGTCAACCATTCCTGCTCGTGATGCAGTACCAACAAGTGTTCCGATGGTATCAAACATATCTATGATACAGAATGTGATGATGAGTGAAATTGCTGTAAACCATCCAATACTGATGAAATCCTTGAAATCAAACTTGAACAGTGTTGTATCTGCCATATCCTTAAACTGTGGTACAAATGAAGCTGTTGCAAGTGATGCAAAAGGATTTGTTCCAAAGAATATAGCCTCTCCTGCCCAGTAAACTACGCAGGCTGCAAGCATACCAAAAAGTACTGCTCCGTTGACACCCTTGTGAGCTAAAATAATGATAACAAAAAGTCCGATGAACATGGTCACAACAGTGAGCACCATTGAAGAATATCCATCTGTCATATTTGTTTTGGCAAGTCCCGGTGTGAGTGCACCGAAGAAATCCTTCATCACATAAAATGGTCCACCATCCTTTGAGTAAACACCGGCATTTGAGCCAAAGCCGATATTTAAAAGCATAAGACCGATAGCCGGTGAAATGCCCATGCGGACACCATAAGGAATAGCATCTACTATCTTGTCACGGATATTGAATATTGAAAGTATGAAGAATAAAATACCCTCAATAAGGATGATACACAGTGCAGCCTGAAATGAGTCAACATATGACAGGCCTGTGATGCTTACGATATTGGCAACTACTACAGCAAAGAAGCTGTTGAGTCCCATACCCGGAGCCAGTGCAAACGGCTTGTTGGCAAGAAATGCCATGACAAACATACCGACTGCCGAAGCAATACATGTTGCCAGGAACACTCCGTTCCATAGTGCTTTTGTTCCCTCAGCACCAAATCCGGTGAGGAGGTTTGGGTTAAGAGCAATGATATATGCCATGGTCATGAATGTTGTCAGACCGGCAAGAATCTCTGTCTTGACCGTTGTGTTGTTTTGTTTGAGTTTGAAGATTTTCTCTAACATTTTTCTTCCTTTCCTTTTATCTTTTTTGCAGCTGTTATCCGCTTTTCCTGCTACAGACGCCTGTTAATAGCTGCATTATATAAAAAATTGTGAATCACAATTGATTCCTTGTTTTTTCCACGAACTCACTCGTGAAAACATCAAGTGTAACCGGCTTTGAATAGAAATAGCCTTGAATAATATTACAGCCAAACTGCTGTAATAGCCTTACCTGCTCCTCATTCTCTGCCCCCTCGGCAACACACTCTATGCCAAGCTCATTAATCATGGATATGAGGTGCTTTAACATAATCCTGCTCTTCTCATTGCTCTCAAGGTTCTTGACCAGGGAACGGTCAATTTTGGCAATGCTGAATGGAAACTTAAAGAGCATCTCAAGATTAGAGTACTTCGTGCCAAAGTCATCCATCGAAAGACGAAAGCCCATCGAAATAAGAGACTGGGCAATATTATTTATCAATACAATGTCCATATCACCAACAGACTCTGTTATCTCTATCTGAACAAGCCCCTCCGGGAGATCATACCTGTTCATTATCTCCTTCACCTGATCCAGGAGGTCTGCATATTCCAGTGTATTTTTTGAAAAATTCACAGATACCGGAACCACTCTCCTGTCACTTATACAGCGAAGCTTCTGCGCCTTGCATACCTCATCAAGTACAAATAAATCAATAAGATGCGAGCATCTGTTTTCTTCTAAAATCTCGATAAAATGAATTGGTCCTACAACACCATGAGCCTCATCAAAAAATCTGATAAGGGCCTCCGCCCCGACTGTGATGCCTGTTCTTGAATCAACCTTCGGCTGATAATACACCATGAAGCTTCCCTTTTCAATCTCAGAAACCACATCCTTAAATACCTTATTTCTCATTATACTGTCAAGACTCTTAAGCTTTGCGTCCTTTTCAATATCATACATTAAGCGAACCTCTGAGAGCTGCCTTGCTATGTCGGGCTTGTCCGTCCAACTAAAGCCTGTCGATACTGAGAAATCCAGATCATCAAGGCTTTCCCTTACTATCCTGACAAGTCCCATAAATGATTTTTTATCAATATCCTTGCAAAAAACAACTATCTCATCCTGCTCGTACCTGTATATATCATAGCCTGTAAAAACGCCACTGATCACATCTGCAACCATCCTAAGACGCTCATTTCCTGCCGCATATCCAAATTTATCATTTATATCTGAAAGCCTTATGATATCTGATGCAAATACTCCCATAAAGCTGCAGTCATACTCCACATAGCTCTCTCCGAGATTGTTAAAGGTTTCCCTCTTTCTTAAGCCCGTAACCTGGTCAAAATTGAGCCTGTACTCATACTCAGCCCTTGCCTTCTCATAAAACAAACTATTCGATATTGAAATGCCAATCATATCAATCAAATCCATACTTCCTGAATTGGCTCTTGGATTCATAACCGCGATGGCACCAAAGCATTGTTCTGCTTTGTTTAGCAGAACCGCAGATGTAGACCATATTCTGACATCAGCCATACGCTTGAATAAATTCCTGTATTCACCCTCAATTGACTGAATATCACTTATAAACACACGACCGGCGTCATTAAACAGAGCGAGGAAATCTACAATTGCACCTCTTGAAACAGATTCATTAACCACCTTTGCCATAATCTTGGCACTTGGTATATGTATCTCCTCAATTGTGTCCCACGCACTCTCTCCATTATAAATGACAGCCACACAATCTGCATTGTAAAACTCTCTAAGCAGCCGTAAATAGTTCCTATACCCCAAGCCTTCGGTGGTATCATTAATAGCATCAATGAAATTCTGCATAAACGACCTGTAGTTGATTATCCGTCTCATAACAGCATTCAGCTTTGACTCATCACTCAAATCTATCATCATGAGCAGTCTATAGCCATTATAATCCTTATGATTCAGCTTGATTATGAGCTTCTTTTCGCCTAAAAGCTTTGCAACTATATTGTCGTGATGATCCTTTCCTGAAAAAACCGATACTCTGTTTCCCTGCTCTTTTTTCCGTAAAAACAAATCAATAAACCCATCCTCAAACGGCTTTGAAATAAATTCATCAATCTGAGATGCTGTCATAACGCTTGAATTTCTGATAGCCTTATTGACAAATACTATTCTACGGCTCTCCTCATCTACTGCAAGTATATAGTCCGGCATTTCATCATACGAGAATATCTCCATATCTGACAGCTTACAGGGTGCACCTGTATTGGAAAGAGCGCAGGAATTATGCGGAACGGTTATATCATTTTTCCTGATAGAATCGAAAAACGATATGCGATTCTTTCCCTGTCTCTTTGAGTAATACATGGCCTGATCCGCCTCATAGTACAGATCCTTAAATGTCAGTTCTCTGTCATCGCCTGTAGTCATGCCGATTGATGCAGAATACTCCATATCAAAGATAATATTCTTCAGCTTGCCTGACAGCTTTACGCAGAACTCGTCCACAGCATCACTGTCCTCTAAGCCAAATACAATCGCCGCAAACTCATCACCGCCAAGCCTGCCAACTATACCATTGGCTCCAACCGCTTCCTTAAGCACCTGTCCTGTCTGGCTTAATATCCTATCCCCCACATTGTGTCCCAAGGTGTCATTTACTATCTTGAAATCATCCACATCAAGCATCACAAATAAAAGCTTTGTTCCCTTTTGCCTGATAAGTGATGTACATTTATTCTCAAATGCAAGGTGATTGTATGTGCCTGTCAGCGAGTCCAAAAGCCCCTTTTCATCTCTGATATCAAACATTACTCCAACTACCATACATACCTTTTTATCCAAATCAGGTATGCTGACCATGTACATCTCAACCGGCCTGCTCTTGCCATCCTCTGATATAAAACTAAGCTGGAATGCAGTACGCATAGGCCGAAGCAGACATTTATCGAGCTGCTTTTTGAAGCATTCGATGCTGTCTGCCGGACACTCTGACATGTATGTTTCGATATTCTGTTTAAAAAGTGGATATGCTGTCTCCTGAGCCGGAGAAGAGTTGACAATTTTGAAAATATATGCCTCATCATCTTCCACATAGTACTCAAACATGCGCTCATGATTGTTTTCTGCAACAATCTTCATCAGCTCATAGTAAGCCTCTGTTATTCTATCTGTAATTCTTCTCCCTCTGTTCCGCTTATCTGCCATGTGGAAACCCCATTATCTACATATTCATAAACTTAAAATATAAAAATCAATTATCATCAGAGCTGTTTAATTCATCAAACACTGCTGCAACCACCTTAGGCAATTCAGAGAATCTGTGAATTGCCGGCACATCGTCATCTATTGTGCCAAAACCATATGCTGCATGGATGAACTTAACTCCTGCCTTTTTGCTGGAATCGTAATCTCCCTGTATGTCTCCGACATACACTGCCTCATCTATATTATTGCGCTCTACAATAAGCTTTATGTTTTCTGACTTCTCAAGCTCATTGTTGCCGTAGCACTCAGTATCCTTAAAAAACCTGCCAAGTCCGTGGTACGCAAAAAAAGACTCTATATAACCACGCTGACAATTGCTGACTATATAAAGGTCATAGCTTTCTGACAGCTCATCAAGTGTCTTTTCCACATCAGGATAAAGCTCTCCTCCGTGAGCGGTCAGGTAATCATTTTCTTCCCTATAGCATACATTAATTAACTCATCTCTGCAAGTACAATTAGGAAAGATAATGGATGCCAGTACATCCATTGTCTTTCCCATTACTGAATACATGTCTTCTTTTGTGATAGGTGCCCTCTCATAGCCATAATCTGCTATGGCCTTATTCCATGATTTTGCCACATTCTCTGCAGAATCCCAGAGAGTTCCATCCATATCAAAAATAATACCCTTATGCTTCATCTATTGCCTTTCCGATATCATGTCTCATGTATTTATTATCAAACTGTACCCACTCTGTTGCCTCGTAAGCCTTGGCTCTGGCCTCCTTGAGTGTGGCGCCTGTTGCAGTGATACCAAGCACACGTCCTCCGTTTGTGACGATATTGCCGTCAGCATCAAATTTGGTGCCGGCATGATAGCAGTAATAATCCTCTTTGCCGTCAAACTTCTCAAACCCTGTTATCTTAAAGCCCTTCTCATACTTGACAGGATATCCGTCTGATGCCAGAACTACGCATACGCATGCATTGTCCTCAAACTGCAAATCTATTGTGTCAAGAGTTCCGTCTACACAGGCCTCCATCACATCAATGATATCATTCTTCATACGAGGAAGCACAACCTGTGCCTCAGGATCTCCGAATCTTGCATTGTACTCAAGCACCTTTGGTCCATCCTCTGTGAGCATGAGTCCGAAGAAGATAACTCCTGTAAAAGGTCTGCCCTCTTTAGCCATAGCATCTACAGTTGCCTGATAAATATACTTCTTGCAGAAATCATCGACCTCTTTTGTATAGAACGGACTAGGTGAGAAATTGCCCATGCCGCCTGTATTAAGGCCTGTATCTCCATCGCCTGCACGCTTGTGATCCTGCGCAGATGACATAATCCTGATAGTCTTTCCGTCTACAAATGAAAGCACAGAAACCTCGCGACCTGTCATGAACTCCTCAACTACCATGGTGTTTCCGGCTGTTCCGAACTTCTTGTCCTCCATGATGGTTCTGACACCCTCTTTTGCCTCCTCAAGAGTATTACAGATAAGTACACCCTTTCCGAGAGCAAGTCCGTCTGCCTTTAAAACGATAGGGAACTTTGCTGTCTCTAAATATTTAAGAGCCTCTTTTGCATCAGTAAAATTCTCATATGCTGCAGTAGGGATATTATACTTTTTCATGAGATCCTTTGAAAATGCCTTTGAGCCCTCAAGAATAGCTGCATTCTTCTTTGGTCCGAAGCACTTGAGCCCTGCCTTTTCAAACTCGTCAACGATACCTCCTACAAGCGGATCATCCATACCGATGATTGTAAAATCAATGGCATTATCCTTTGCAAATGATACGAGCTTATCAAATTCCATCGCACCGATTGGCACACACTCTGCAAGCGCTGCGATGCCTGCATTGCCCGGTGCACAGTATATCTTGTCAACGCGTGGGCTCTTTGCAACAGCCCTGCATATTGCATGCTCTCTTCCGCCGCTTCCTACTACTAATACCTTCATTTTTGCCTCCTATACCTAAGCTATATATAAGCTTTTCATTGTCCGGTAATCATAATCTACCTGTGTTTACATACTAATTACTTACAGCACTGTCATTACTTCTCGTCTATAATAACACGTCCGTCTTCTACTGACACCCTGCCATTTGCTATCAGGTCGATAGCGTGTGGCATGATTTTCCACTCAGCCTGCTCCATAACTCTGCGCTGGAGCACCTCAGGTGTGTCGCCCTGCTTTACCTCGACTGCCTTCTGTAAAATAATAGGACCTGTGTCTGTGCCTTCATCCACAAAGTGGCAGGTGGCACCTGTCACCTTCACACCGCGTGCAAGCACTCCCTCATGCACCTTAAGGCCATAGTAGCCTGTACCGCAGAAGGATGGTATGAGCGATGGATGGATATTTATGATTCTGTTTCTGTACTGCTTTATCATCTCAGGCGGAATCACTACCAGAAAGCCTGCCAGTACGACTAAATCCACATGATATGAGTTAAGCTGCTTTAAGAAATCTTCATTGAAGGCAGCTCTGCTTTCATAGCTCTTTGGTGAGATACACACTGCCTTTATTCCTGCCTTTTTAGCTCTCTCAAGCGCATATGCATCTGCGTTGTTGCTGATAACAACCTCTATCTGTGTGTTTGTAATTGTTCCGTTATCTATTGCATCTATGATGGCCTGAAGATTGGTGCCGCCACCCGATACACATACTGCAATTTTCATTTTTTTTCCTCGCAACGATGTATACGTTATTAACAATATATTGAATGATATTATACGAGATCTACACCCTTCTCGCCGTCAATAATCTTTCCGACTACGTATGGTATATCTCCGGCAGACTTCATAGCCTCCATAGTCTTGTCCACGTCTGCAGGGTCAACTGCGACAATCATTCCAAGTCCCATGTTATAGGTATTGTACATCATCTGCTCCTCGACATTTCCCTCTCTAGCCATCATTTTAAAGATTGGTGGAACAGGGTAGCTGTTTTTCTCAACTACGGCACGTTTGCCATCGATGAGCATACGTGGGATATTCTCATAGAAGCCGCCGCCTGTAATATGACTGCAGGCCTTTACTGTGACTCCTGCGTCCTTTACAGCCTTAAGAGCCTTTACATAGATTCTTGTAGGGGCAAGAAGTGCCTCTCCAAGTGTAGTGCCAAGCTCCTCGTGATATGTATTTAATGTTTCCTTGTCCATCTTGAAAATCTTTCTGACAAGTGAAAATCCATTTGAGTGTACGCCTGTGGATGCCATTCCGATAAGTACATCGTCATCCTTTAAGCCCTCGCCTGTGATGATGTCCTTTCTGTCAACCACACCAACTGCAAAGCCTGCAAGGTCATACTCGTCCTCAGGCATAAGACCCGGATGCTCTGCTGTCTCACCACCAACGAGTGCACAGCCTGACTGCTTACAGCCCTCTGCTACACCGCTTACGATTGTAGCAATCTTCTCCGGATAGTTCTTTCCACATGCTATATAATCAAGGAAAAATAATGGCTCACCACCTGCACATGCCACATCATTTACACACATGGCAACTGCATCGATTCCGATTGTATCATGCTTGTCCATGATGAAAGCAAGCTTTACCTTAGTTCCGCAGCCATCTGTTCCCGATAAAAGCACCGGATCCTCCATATCCTTGATGGAAGCAAGTGAGAACGCTCCTGAGAAGCCTCCGAGACCACCTAACACCTCCGGTCTCATAGTCTCCTTTACATGCTTTTTCATAAGCTCTACTGACTTGTAACCTGCCTCGATATCAACACCTGAATTCTTGTAATCCATTATTGTTCCTCCTAATAATCTGCAATTCGTTCAATACCTATAGTATACCTTCATAGTGCCAAATTTTCCAATTATATATTGTAATTATTCTTATTAGTTTTACTAATATAATATATCTTTTATAGAAATAATACTTATAATTTATTTAACAGATTATATTGACATCAGACATTCATCGTCCTACACTATCCATGCAAATAAATATCAGGATTTACATGACAAGCTGTCAAATCACAAAGGAGAACAAGAATGCTTAAACAGATAAAAAATTTTCTGATAATGACTCTCAGTATCACCATTATGGCAATCGGTGTATACTATTTCAAGTTCCCAAACAACTTTACCTTCGGTGGCGTAACCGGTGCCGCAGTTGTTTTTGCGAAGATAACGCCGCTCTCGGCAAGTATGTTTTCTACTATTGTGAACATGCTTCTGCTTGTAGTGGGCTTTTTCTTCCTTGGCAAAGGCTTTGCTATTAAGACCACCTATGCCACAATACTTTTGTCTGTTGAGCTCCTGGTGCTTGAAAAGCTTGACCCGCTCACTCATCCGCTCTCAAACGAGCCAATGCTTGAGCTGATTTTTGCCATCGCTCTTCCTGCAATCGCATCTGCACTGCTTTTCTATGTGGGTGCTTCAAGTGGCGGAACCGATGTCATCGCCATGATTGTAAAAAAATATGCACACGTAGAAAATATCGGCATGGCTTTATTTCTCACCGACCTCGTCATGATTATAATTGCCTGCTTTGTGTTTGACATAAAGACTGCTCTGTATTCATTTGTCGGACTTGTTGTGAAATCATTTATGATTGATGCAATCATCGAAAATATCATGCTCAGAAAATCCATAATGCTCATCTGCGATGACAAGGATGTGATATGCGATTACATTACCAACACTCTGGAGAAGAGCGCCACATATGTGGAGGCCAGAGGTGCCTACACCGGTGAGAAAAACTATATTGTTTTCAGCACACTCACAAAGAAGCAGGCCGTGGAGCTTAGAAGCTTCATACATCAGAATAAGCTGCATGCTTTTATGTCTGTTATGAGTACCAGTGAAGTGTTTGGTAAGGGATTTTCTTCTCTGTAAATTTTATTGTAGCATCATGCAATAGTCCAGTCTTCAAGCTTTAATCCATCAACACGACAAAATTCTCTTGTATTATTTGTCACAAGAATAAGGTCTTTGGACAAAGCATGAGCTGCAATCAAAGTATCCATTGGTCCGATTGGTGTTCCCATAGTTTCAAGTCCAGCACGCACCAGACCATACTTTTCCGCTGCAATACCATCAAATTGTAAAATTGTAATTGATGATAAAAACAGAGAGAGCGCAAGATAATTTTTTTCGCGATACGTGCTTTTCTCCACACCGTGCATTAATTCGCCGTAGCTAATTGCTGATATACATAATTCATCTGATTTGTGTGATAAAATATGCTTTATTACTTCCTTAGGTTTATTTTTTATTGCATATATGCAAATATTCGTATCCAACATGTATTTCATAAAAACCCCTTTTCATTAAAAACTTTCTCGTACCTGTACTTCTGGCTGCATGCGTCCTTCTTTCATGAAATCATCTGTAAACATATCCAGACTACTAAGCAGTCCTGCCCACTCATTATCTTTAGGTATTAGAAAAACCACATCTCCGACTTTATTTATCATAACCTCGTCTCCATCAAAACGACATTCCTTAGGTAATCTAACTGCCTGGCTTCGCCCATTCTCAAATAGCTTAGCTGTTAACATAATAGAACACCTCCTTTTGCATTTAGTATATATCACGGTATATATCATGTCAACCAGTTTTTAATATGGCATTTATCTTTTATCACAAAACAGCCGTAACTGCGATTTTCTTTTTCAATCGCAGCTACGGCTGTTATATTTACATGAACTAATTTATTTCAAAAACTAGTGCTTCGGAATAAGCTTCTCTGTACCACCCATGTATGGCTGAAGTGCCTTAGGGATATTTACAGAGCCATCTGCATTCAGGTTGTTCTCAAGGAATGCGATGAGCATACGTGGTGGAGCAACAACTGTGTTGTTAAGAGTATGTGCAAAGTATTTCTTGCCATCCTCGCCCTTTACACGAATCTTAAGACGTCTTGCCTGTGCATCGCCTAAGTTAGAGCAGCTTCCAACCTCGAAGTACTTCTTCTGTCTTGGTGACCATGCCTCTACATCACATGATTTAACCTTGAGATCTGCGAGGTCTCCTGAACAGCACTCAAGAGTACGGACAGGCACATCGAGACTTCTGAAAAGCTCTACTGTGTACTTCCACATCTTCTCATACCATTCCTTTGAATCCTGTGGCTTGCAGACAACAATCATCTCCTGCTTCTCAAACTGGTGGATACGGTAAACACCTCTCTCCTCAATGCCGTGTGCACCCTTTTCCTTACGGAAGCAAGGTGAGTAGCTTGTGAGTGTATATGGAAGCTTTGATTCATCGTTTATTGTATCGATGAACTTACCGATCATTGAGTGCTCAGATGTGCCGATGAGGTAGAGGTCCTCTCCCTCAATCTTGTACATCATGGCATCCATCTCCTCAAAGCTCATAACACCTGTTACGACATTTGAACGGATCATGAATGGTGGGATGCAGTATGTAAAGCCCTTTCCAATCATGAAGTCACGCGCATATGCTGTCATGGCTGAGTGAAGACGTGCGATATCTCCCATCAGATAATAGAAACCATTTCCTGCAACCTTTCCTGCTGCATCGAGATCTATTCCGTCAAATCTCTCCATGATATCTGTATGATAAGGAATCTCGAAATCAGGAACAACAGGCTCACCAAACTTCTCGTTCTCCACGTTGAAGGTATCATCCTTTCCGATTGGAACTGATGGATCGATGATGTTTGGAATCTTCATCATATCCTCAAGCACCTTGTCCTGATACTCTTTCTCGAGCGGCTCAAGCTCTGTGAGACGCTTTGAAATCTGTGCTACCTCAGCCTTTACAGCCTCAGCCTCTTCCTTCTTGCCCTGTGCCATAAGAGCACCAATCTGCTTAGAGACCTGATTCTTCTTTGCACGAAGATCATCAGCCTCCTGCTGTGCTTCTCTTGCCTTCTTGTCATACTCGATTACTTCATCAACGAGTGGAAGCTTGTGGTCCTGGAATTTCTTTTTAATATTTTCTTTTACGAGATCCGGATTCTCTCTTAAAAACTTTAAGTCTATCATAATTCCTCCAAAGTATTATGTTTTTATAACTTATAACATTTTACTCTGAAAACCCTTAAAATGCAAGAGGATACTTGTCAGTAAGTGTCTTGATGATAGCCTTTGCAGGCTCAACTGCGCTCTCGCCCTCTTTGATGATCATGGCGATTGCCTCTGCAACCTTGTCGAAATCATCCTCCTTTAAGCCTCTTGATGTTGCAGCAGGTGTTCCGAGACGGATACCGCTTGTGACAAATGGCTTCTGTGGGTCGTTAGGAATAGTATTCTTGTTGGCTGTGATATGAGCCGCATCGAGAAGCTTCTCGATAGACTTTCCTGTAAGACCAAACGGAGTTAAGTCTACAAGCATGAGGTGGTTGTCTGTGCCGTCTGATACAATCTTGATGCCACGGCTCTGAAGACCCTTGCAAAGTGCCTGTGCATTCTTGACAATCTGCTTCTGATACTCCTTGAACTCAGGCTGTAATGCCTCCTTGAAGCAGACTGCCTTTGCAGCGATAACGTGCATGAGAGGTCCACCCTGGATTCCCGGGAAAATAGCCTTGTTGAAATTGTACTTATCCTGCATCTCCTGACTGCAGAGAATCATTCCACCACGAGGTCCGCGAAGAGTCTTGTGTGTAGTGGTTGTGGTGACATGTGCATATGGGATTGGGCTTGGATGAAGTCCTGCCGCTACAAGTCCTGCGATATGAGCCATATCAACCATGAGCACTGCGTCTACCTTGTCTGCAATCTCTCTGAAACGCTTGAAATCTATAGTTCTCGCATATGCAGATGCACCTGCGATAATCATCTTTGGCTTGCACTCAAGGACAATCTCCTCTACCTTGTCATAGTCGATAAAGCCCTCGTCATTTACTCCGTAAGGCACTACATGGAAATATGAGCCTGAGAAGTTGACCGGTGAACCATGTGTGAGGTGTCCGCCGTGGTCAAGATTCATTCCCATGATGGTATCGCCCGGCTTTAAGATGGCGAACTGTACTGCCATGTTGGCCTGAGCACCTGAGTGTGGCTGTACATTTACATACTCTGCGCCGAAAAGCTCCTTGGCTCTTTCTCTGGCAAGCTCCTCTACCTCGTCCACGCACTCGCAGCCTCCATAGTATCTTCTTCCCGGATATCCCTCAGCGTACTTATTGGTGAGAATGCTTCCCATAGCTGACATAACAGCAGGGCTTACCCAGTTCTCAGAAGCAATAAGCTCGATGTGGCTGTTCTGGCGCTCAAATTCGTCTGTGATGGCGCTTGCAATCTCCTGATCTTCTTTCTTGATGTCGTCAAGTGTATACATATATGTGTCTCCTTTTCTTTATTGCAAGATGCTTGCATTATTTATCGCAATTATATGCTTCGCTGTGATTTATTACATTGATGCGCTACCGCATAAAAATAATCCTTGCTACAATTCTACTATTTAAAGCAGAAAGTAGCAAGGATTATTTGATATATCCTTCATATTTAATTCTAATAAGTAACTATACCCAAATCAAATAACTAAAATCACATATATGAATACATTTAAAAAATACGGTCATCCTATAAAAAAGGAGGTCTGAAAACATGACTACTGACCAAAAAGAAAAACGAAATGATGAATATAACAAATATGTAAAGCGCGTCACACCTACTCACTGCCTTTCTGCAAACATGCTAAAGGCATTTATACTCGGCGGAATCATATGCACTATCGGACAGCTCATAGTAAATACCTGCACACAATACTTTGGTTTAAGCAGTGACGAAGCATCTGCCTGGTGCAGCATGATTTTGATTCTTATAAGCTGCGTACTGACATCGCTAAACCTGTATGCACCGCTTGCAAACTGGGGAGGTGCCGGTGCTCTCGTTCCTATAACAGGCTTTGCAAACGGAGTATGCTCATCCGCATGTGAGTTTCAGGTCGAGGGGCAGGTATTTGGCATAGGCTGTCAGATATTCAGGATTGCCGGTCCTGTGATACTGTACGGCATATTTTCAAGCTGGGTGCTTGGTGTGATATACCTTGTTGTAACGGGCTTGTGATTGATTAGAGATGTAATCGGCACAGTCAGGATAATTCCCATTGTGCCTGATATGCCTCTCGCATTATCTGAATTGCCATAATATTCTGTATTGCCTTGTTCCTTCTATACCATCACAGTCTATGTTCCCATCATAGCAGATATTCTTTTGTACCAAATCATTTCTTTCAAGCTCCAGCTGCCTGTCAAATTCATAATTTAGTAATGCCATGTTTATTTCGATACCAAAGATTCTACAAATTGATATTTTTTTCCCATTGCCAATCCCCTTCCTTATTTCTATAATATTCACATACCATATATTCAAATGCAGCATATTAAGAAAGGGGATTTTCAATGAACACTTTTTCAGAAGTTTTTAAAGCTATCGCAAGCTACCCGTGGCAGGTAAATGTGGGTGTGCTTTCACTAATACCACTGTACATCATAGATTTTAAGTTTCTCTGCAAACTAAATATTGGTTTACAGCGCAAGATAGCACTTGCAAAGGAGCGCGGACATGTGGCGAGAGGCATGATTGTGAAGGAGGATGCAAAGAGGCTCGTTGTCAATAATTCACAATCCGCTTACAGCTACTGGGCTGCCAGATACACATATACTGTAGACGGAAAGGAGTACCGCAAGCGTTTTTCATGCGATAACAGACATAGCACCCGTTCTGAGCTTAGGACTATCATAAATGTGTACTGGCTTGATGACCCGAACAAGCCTTTCTGGGACTATAGCAGCGATTCACTTGGCGCATGGTTTGGAATTTTTACGATATTGTTTCCATGGATTGGGGCTATACTTATCATACAGCTGTTAGGCGGTGCCGATGCAATAGCGCAGTACAATAACAGTCGGATGTGATACTTTCCTACACAAAAAATCCGCTATACCAAATACAATGGTTAGCGGATTTTTGCTATTTACATTTTGATAAATTATTCATGCCTGATGCTACACAGTCTCAGGCACCTTATAGCCTGCTTCACTCATTAATTTTTCAAACTCACTGACACTGACACCGGCTTCCTCTGCTGCAGTATCAATATCGAGCTTGCCCTTTGTTACCAGAGTAAACAGCATCTTATTTTCACCTTTTTCTATACCTATTTCCATCCCTTCCTCGATAGCATCAGCTCTTTCAAGCTCAAGCTGCCTGTCAAATTCATAATTTAACTGCATACTCTTCGTCACCTCACTTCTGTAAGTCTTTAGAAACTCCTTCAGAATATCATTGTCAATACAATAGTCTATAGCCTTCTCAATATCTATAGCAAGATCATCAAATGCCCCGTCTGCATGATACTCTCTGACCTTATTTACAAATGTCATATAATCATTCAGCCAGCCACAGGACTCCATAATAGCCTTGTTCTTTCCGTCGTTAATATTGTACACCTTACATTTAAGCTCAAGATTCGGCTCGTCGGTCGGCTTCTCAAACGCATCGGACAGCTTAAGCTCCTGAACCTCCGGCTGTTCCTCCTCACCATTGTAAAATACCACAAAATGCGGTGTCGGTATCTTTACCAGTCTTCTGCCATAGATATTCTTGCCCTTTTTTGTTCCTTTTTTCTTGTCACTGAGCATATCTGATAATATCACGCTGAAATAAATAAGACTTCTCACCGGCATATTAGGACAAACTGTGGACTGATGCTCATATATGCTCAATCTCGCATCCACGATAAACGATGCATCATTTCTGACCGAAAGTGAAATGCCGCCATCGTGAATCACTATCTCAACATCCTCCGGATTGTCATAGCTAGACCCATTCATTGTGTTATACAGCTGTAAGGCTCTTTCCTTATCCTGCATCAGCATACTGAAAATATCACTTTTGTACTCTCTGTTACCACTCATATAAAATCCTCCTTCATTTGAAAACACTAAAGCAGGAAATATCTGTGTAGTAAAAGCCCTCTTATCCTGCTTTAAATAAAATAATGAAACATTTAAAAGCAAGAATTTCAGGGAATATGAAAAAAAATTAAGGTATTGAAGACCCTGCACGCCCTTATCGCCGGACGACATCTTATTATGCCTCACACATTTACAGAGCATATAGTCATATCTGTAATTAATGTGCCAACGACCGCACAGGTTGCTATAGAAAAACTGCTTTGACCATATTTTAACATATGTGAAAGAAATAGCAAGCGGTTATTTAATACAATCTCCTGCAAAAACACATATAATAATAATTACTATTATACCAAACAATGCCAACATTCTCAACTCACCTGACAAATCGCTCTTGCAAGGAATAATATTTTCATCTAAAATTTCAGCCAATCTACAATTTTTCACCTACTACCCTGCATCTCTTTCTGCAAAAAGCAATGCCGTAGGCTAAAATATCACACCTGCCCTCATCACGCAGAGCCTCATCGTACCTCTTATCCCTAATCTGCGCCATCGCAGCCTCACATGCCGCATCAAGCCCTTTAATCTCCTTTGCATACTTCACTTCAATAACGATGCCTGCATCCGGATCCTCGGGTTTGATTAAAATATCGCCAAAGCCATCACCGGACTCACGATTTGATTTGATAAACCAATCAGGATTGCTTCCACGCAAAAGACCGAGAAGAAGTCCGTGATAGAAATTCTCCTTCATATCGTCAGCAGCCTTTGTGTCAAGTATACTTATCATACGGCTCATCACAATGTTAAGCTGCCTGGCAATCTGCATCTCATCCTTATCGATAATGGCTTTGGATAAAACTCTCATCGTGTCATTGTCACTCGCTACAACATCCTTGAACCACTCTTTAATCTGTAATACAAAAATCTCCCTCACCTCTTTATTGGGGATGACAAGCTTATATGCATAGTCCTCGCTGTCAGGCAGCTTTACTTCACCAACTTTTGTAAGATAGCCTGTTGTAAAAAGTACACTCCAAATATTGTCAATACTATTTTCAATCTCATCATATGTCAGATCAAGGCGGATAGCTTTTTCGATTGCCTCGCCTGCAATCAGACGCTCAATCTCATCCTTCGTCGATGAATCAGCCCTATTGATAAGGCGTCTCACCAGACTGTTTCCGCTGCTGTTAATCCAGTATGTCTGTGGTTTTGCCTCACTGTCATCAAGCAAGTGATCCACATGATTAATCACATCCCACGGACAGTAAACATCAGCCCTGCCAAAGTGATATCCGTCATACCACTCCTTTACCTTATCAAAATGCGCATCCATACCATAATCCGCCAACAGTTTTTTCACTTCATAATCTGTGAAACCGAACTGCTCGTCAAATCTTGAATCAGTAATCGACATAACCTTGAAATTGTTAAGTCCGGTAAAGATACTCTCCTTCGAAATGCGAAGGCAGCCTGTAAGTACGGCAAACTGTAAAAAATCATTGGTCTTAAGAGCCTGCCCGAATAGACCTCTGATGAGAGAAACCATCTCCTTATAATAACCATTCTGAAAGGCCTTATCGAGCGGTACATCATACTCGTCTATAAGGATAATAGTCTTCTGTCCATAGTGTGTACACAATAACTGCGACAGACTCTGGAGACTCGATACAAGAAGCTGCGAATCCATCGTATATTTTCCATCGCACTGTGAAATGATAGCCCTATACCTATCCTTATCATTTTCGGAAAGTGCCTCACTACGCTCCAAAAAACTGAATCTTTCTGCTTCCGTCCCAATGAGCTCAGTAATCATGTATCTTGCATCATCAAAGGAACGCCCTTCAACACCCTTCAATGACAAGAAAATAACCGGGTACTTTCCCAAATACTCATCACATAGCTCTTTATTGTCAGAAATATATAAGCCATCAAATAAAGCCTCATCTGTGCCAATTTCAAAAAAGCTCTTAAGCATGCTCATATTTAAGCTCTTTCCAAACCGGCGTGGGCGTGTAAAAAGAGTCACCTTGCCCCATCCCTGTAAAAGTTGCTCTATAAGCCTTGTCTTGTCAATATAATAGAAACCCAGCTTTCGGATTTCCTCAAAATTCTCAATTCCAACAGGTAACTTCAATGTGCTCACCATAAAAGCCTCCAACTAAAATAATCCGCTACACTTATGTCTAGTATAGCGGATTACCCTGTAAAATACAATGGTTAGCGTATTTTACTATTTACATTTTGATAAATTACTCCTGCCTAAAGCTACACTGTCTCGGGCACCTTATAGCCAGCTTCACTCATTAGCTTCTCAAACTCACTGACACTGACACCGGCTTCCTCTGCTGCAGTATCAATATCGAGCTTGCCCTTTGTTACCAGAGTAAACAGCATCTTAGTCTCCCCCTGTTGTATTCCAAGCTTTTTATGATCTTCCCATGCCTTACACACATTAATCACCTCTTCCTTTTCTTCATACTCAATATCCGTTCCTGCAAACAAATTCATTGCGGCTATTGTCTCAACATCGACTCTTTTAAAAATGTCATCTGTCGTGATTAAAGCATTTAGTTTTCTTTCATCTGACGCATTTTTCAACACCTCAAATAATGGTCTTAGTCCAGTCTCAAACATCGAAAAATCTGTAATCTCAAGTGGATTCAACAGATTAATTTTATAATCGTTGATGAGTGGAAATATTCTCTCATCCATCTGTGGCATCATTTCAATCTAAATATATTCTACGTACCCCTACATAAAAATATGGCATTATCTACACCTGACATATTATTTTCCTGCTATTTACTGGTATCTTAAAGCATCGAAAATTTCCATGTCCTTTGTAGAATGATGCGAAGTGGTCTGCCCTCTTCAAAGTGATACGCACCAATTATTGACGTGTTATGTGGTGACGCTCTACAGAAATATAATGCTTCGACTAAATTGTAACATAGGGGTATTCTTTTGTCATTATAAAAATCAATATATTTTCTATCATTATATTGTTTTTGTTGTATATGCAACATATTTTTGGACAAAATTATAGTAATATTGTATTATAAATAATGAAATCAACATTCAAGAAAGAAGGACAAGAAATCCTATGGACAAGGTTTTCAAAATAGAAGATTTACGCCCTATCCGCGACGAGATGACCATCTCACGAAATTCAGGGCTAAGTGACAAAACACCCATAACCTATTTTTCTCTCGGTAAGGGCACGTCAATCTCTCAGGAATCCTACGATAATACCACTGTATACATCGGTGCAAAAGGATGCGCTGATTTTCTTATCGGAGATTATGCTGCAAAACATACCATATCAGAAGGTGATATGCTGGTAGTCCCTTCGAAAACACTCTGCGGAGTAACAACAGAAACCGGCTGTATTTACACCGAAATCATCATAAAAAAGGAGAACAACAATATGAACAAAATTATCAAATCAGGCGAGGTCATGAAGCTTAAGGATCTTATCTCATATGAGGATGGCAGTATCACGAACATTGATGTGGTAAGCAACGACACAATGAAATTCGTGCTTATGGCATTCGATGAGGGCACCGGTCTCACACCGCATCGCGCGCCTGGAAATGCAATAATTTTCGCACTCGAGGGCAAGGCTGTAATAGAGTACGAGGGCAAAGATTATACAATCTCAGCAGGCGAAAATTTCCGTTTTGACAAAAACGGACTGCACAGCGTAACCGCTGACAAAAGGTTCAAGATGGGACTTCTTCTGGTGTTGGAGTAAAGCCTGCTTCACTCTTTTTTCAAATCCCATGCCCCTGCTTCCTAAGCACCGGCATGGTGTATATCTTCACCAAAAGCGGTATCACCATGATAAACCATACAAGCGGCGTAACTGTATCGCCCAGTGCCCTAAGTGCCGCCGCACATGCATCATACAAAAATGTCGCTACAAGCCCTGCTATTATAATAAAAATATATGACACAGTCATTCCCATCAAAAAGCCTATCATCAGATTGCTGAGTGTCGTGGTGGCTCCGACTGCTGCCAGTGAGTTTTCTCCCAGATATGATCCGACTATTCTCGTGTCAACTATACTGTATGTGAGTTGGAGTATATTTGCCATAAATATTGGAATGGCAAATGCCAGTATGAGTCTTGATGGTTTCCCTTTTGTAAGGTCTTTCATGTATGTATATCCTCGTATATTTCAAAATATTTTCATCAATATATTAACAGATAAATTTTAAAATTCAATCTTTTTAATCGGTAATATAATCATTTCTGATCATACTAAAATATAAACAACAATATATAGTCTATATACGCAATAATTATACATATTAAATTTATATATATTATATTTACACGCATTGAATTTATACGTATCATATGTTATATTATATATATACTAAAGAAAGGTGGATAAAAATATGCCGATCAAACCAACTGAAATGGAACGTATAATACTTGCCGATGGGTGGATTTTCAAAAACCAAACCGGATCACATCGGCATTATATTCATCCTTCAAAGCCCGGAAAAGTAACTATTCCTTTTCATAAAGGCAAAGAACTGAACAAAATCACTGAAAATTCTATCCGTAAGCAAGCGGGAATCAAATAATCATAAGGAGGTATACTCATCATGTTATCAATATATCCGGCATGTTTTTTTAAGGAAGATAATGGATACTCTGTAATCTTTCCTGATTTAAATTATCTTGCAACACAAGGAGATACCCTTGAAGATGCTGTGGCCATGGCTGTTGATTGTCTTGCAGGATATCTGTATACGGCTAAGATGGATAATGAAAAATTTCCTAAAGCATCCAAATTATCTGATATCAATATTGACAGACTATCTGACGAATTAGACATAACAGGAACATATACCGATGCATTTACCAATATGGTTTCAGTAGATGTTAAGGCATATGCCAAAGAGCATTTCGATAAATCGGTCCGAAAAACCCTTACCATTCCGGCTTGGCTAAATACTGCTGCGCAGGAAGAGGGAATTAATTTTTCAAAAACACTGCAGGAAGCACTTATGTCAAAGCTTAAGGCTCATTAGATATCTGCATTATAATTCGGAGACATTATGAACAACAATATAAAATACAAGCTGGCCAATGCCATGAAGGAATGCATGTTTTCCTCTCCTGTCGAGAAGATTACAGTTAAGGAAATCTGCGATACATGTGGTGTGACCAGACAAACCTTTTACAGAAATTTTCAGGACAAATATGACCTGATAAACTGGTATTTTGATAAGATACTGATTGAATCCTTTCACCAGATGGGTGAGGGCAGTACCGTGTACGAAAGCCTTGTTAAAAAATTTGAATATATCCGTATGGAGCACCTTTTCTTTAAGGCTGCTTTTAAAAATGATGAGCAGAACAATCTAAAGGAGCATGATTTTGAGCTGATTCGTCAGTTTTATATTGACCAGATTGAGGGAAAAAGCCACCGGAAAATATCCGAAAAGCTGTTGTTCCAGCTTGAGATGTATTGTCAGGGCTCTGTCTTTATGACAACCCAATGGGTGCTTGACAATAAAAATTTCACACCTCAGGAGCTTGCCGGACTGCTCGCTGATGCTATGCCAAAGGAGCTTGCCGACGTATTTCGCGAGGTAAACCTGATATAATTCAAGGTAATATTCAGAACCATTTAGAACAAGTATCGTGCGTTTTTACAAATGTGCACGGTCGTCAGAATAGTTATATCAGCGTTAAAAATCCGGGAATGCTGTCAATTGACAGTTCCCGGATTTTCTATTTTGTTTCATTCTTAATCGTAACTATTCACAAACATCCCTGTAAGCTGTTGCCGAATTACATAATCTTACGGAAAAGAGCCTTCAAATCCTCAACACTCGCATCCTTTGGATTTCCAGGTGCACATGCATCTGCGTGAGCAGACTCTGCGAGGAATTCTAAGTCTTCCTCCTTTATAGCCTCGAGCTTTGTTGGGATTCCTACATCTACAGAGAGCTGTGCTACAGCATCGATTGCAGCCTTTCTGTACTCCTCTACAGACATATCATCTACTCCCTTAACTCCCATTGCACGGGCAATTTCACGATATTTCTCACCTGTACAGTCTGCATTGTACTCCATTACAATTGGAAGCATCATAGCACATGCTACTCCGTGTGGTGTATCATAAACAGCTCCAAGTGTATGAGCCATTGAATGAGCGATTCCAAGTCCAACATTTGAAAATCCCATTCCGGCAATGTACTCTCCAAGAGCCATACCCTCACGACCCTCTTTTTCATTGGCAACTGCACTTCTTAAGGACCTTGCAATAATCTCGATTGCTTTGAGATGAAACATATCTGTCATCTCCCATGCAGCCTTTGTTGTGTATCCCTCGATAGCATGTGTAAGTGCGTCCATACCTGTTGATGCTGTAAGTCCCTTTGGCATTGATGACATCATGTCAGGGTCTACGATTGCGATGATTGGCATGTCATGTGGGTCTACACATACAAACTTTCTCTTTCTCTCTACATCTGTGATGACATAGTTGATTGTAACCTCTGCAGCTGTTCCTGCTGTTGTAGGTACTGCAATGATAGGAACACAAGGCTTCTTTGTAGGTGCAACTCCCTCTAAACTTCTTACATCCTCAAACTCAGGGTTTGCGATAATGATACCGATTGCCTTTGATGTATCCATAGAAGAGCCGCCTCCGATTGCAATGAGGTAATCAGCTCCTGATTTCTTAAATGTCTCTACGCCATGCTTTACGTTGTCGATTGTTGGATTTGGCTTAATCTCTGAGTAAATCTCATATTCCAATCCGTTCTTATCAAGGATATCTGTTACCTTTGCTGTAACCCCAAATTTGATTAAGTCAGGGTCAGAGCATACCAGTGCTTTTTTAAAGCCATGCGCTTTTGCCTCTGTTGCAATCTCCTGGATTGCACCTGATCCGTGATAAGATGTCTCGTTTAACATGATTCTGTTAGCCATAGTGTAAAATCTCCTTCCAATTTTAAATAATACTCCTAAAAAACTCTGCCGATAAATTCTTATAACTTATCTGCCTGACTATATTTTAACAAAGTATTAAACGAGATGTAAGTTACAAACCTGCCAATGTGTAACATACCTGTTGCAATATGTAACCTGCCAGTTACCTATGTATATCCCACCGACTGCCAATCACACCTTATGGCTGTCTGATATAACTTTCTTTAACTCTCTTGCTGCCGCACTGATCGGGTGATGAATATCGTATACCATACATATATTTCTCTGTGGTATCTCCTCCTCCAGAGCTATCTCTACAATCTCGCGATTTGCTATCGCAGCCTCTGCCATCGGCTTTGGCATAAAGGCAAGACCAAGCTCACTTTTCACAAGTGGCAGTATCTGGTCTGTCGTTGCAGTCTCTGTATCAGGCGCGAATTCAAGCCCGTGTGACATAAAAACTCTGTTAAAAAACTGAAATGTCATGGTCTCCCGCCCCAGTCCGATAAGCGGATAATTATGCAGCTCATTTAATGACAGAGTCTGGCTTCCGAGCGCAGTAAAGGTGGTTCCACCCACAAGAATCTCCTGAAATGAACCAAGCTTTATCATCTTAAGAGGGGCCTCCACCTCAGCCGGTGTCGATACCACTGCAAAATCAATCATGCCGTTTTTTACGGCATTTATAGCCTGTGGGGTGGAGTGATTATATATCTTAAGCCTGATACCCGGATATGCCATGTGAAAAGTCTTTAGCCTGTCAAGCAGATATATGTTTAGAGCTGTCTCACTGGCTCCTATTGATACGCTTCCGTGTGACAGTCCTGTGCTGTCTGACAACTCCTCCTCCGCAGCAAGTATCTGTGACATCGCTGCAGATACATGCGCGTACAGACGCTCTCCTTCCGGTGTGAGCTGCACGCCTCTGTTATTTCTGATAAAAAGTATGCTGTTTATCTGCTGCTCTAAGTTGTTCATGGCGCGGGTTACATTTGGCTGGCTGTTTCCGAGCGCCCTCGCAGCCTTTGTGAAATTGCAGTATTTTGCAACATAATAAAATATCTTGTAGTACTCAAAATTTATATCCATATTTAAAGCCTCCTTTTTATTATCGTTTTACCGGTCATTTTTCCGGTAATACACAAATACTAATGATATAATAATATGATATTTCAATTATATCAATTATACTTTTTACTTATTATAATCATAATTGTATAATCATAAATGCTCAAAAGAGAAATATTGATTATATATATAAGAAAAGGACGTGTTTCAAATGAGTGAAAAGACAATGTTTCCAAGAGAAGATCATGCAGACCTTCTGTTTCAGAAGATATTAAATGATCCATGGGCCTGTGACAGGCTTATGGAAACCTTCAATGAAAATCTGGTTTACAACGATGAATTTGATGTATCACTTCCGGCAGAAAAATTTGCCAAAGCTCTCTTCAATGCATATACCAACCGCGATCTTTCCGCACTGCTTATGTGCCTGTGCAACAACACAGTATTTGATCTGCTGCGCAATTCATATATCATACCGTACAGGTTCAATGCCGACGGACACCAAAATCCGATAATCATGACCGATGAACACGGAAATCCGCTGCCCGAATATAAACACATATCTCACGACAAGAACTATATACATTTTCATGAGATATACAACGATATGCCAGACAAAAAGGATATCTACTACGCACAGGCTTACCGCTACAGCCACACATATGATTCCGAACATATGACTCCCACGCAGCAGGTCATTGTAAAGCATGACGGAATACTCCTGATACGTGAACTTCCCGATACCGTAAAACTCAAGGAGACTGAGGCTGAGGCTTACTCTGCCGTATGGGATCTGATGATACAGATTGAAAAGGAGCTTCCTATGGCATATGTTTTTTACGGTCAGGACTCGCTTGTGGAAAATGATAAGCGGTATGATGAAATTGGTATTTTCCTTCGAAGCTCTCATTTCCTAAAAAATCTTGAAAAACATGTACAAAAGGCCGAGGCGATAATTTATGGCAGATAACAGCTACACAGATATCATGGAAAAAAATCATATGGAAATCCCTTGGCATGATTATGCCAGACAGGATGGAAATATACTCATAGATAAGGCGGGACTGATTGAAAAAGCCTCTGTAATCGGACGTGTCGGACTCATCATGCTCTCCTGCGGCACAGGAGCCTGGCGTGTGAGAACCTCCATGAACCGGCTCTCAAAGGTGCTTGGTGTCACATGTACAGTGGATGTCGGACTTATGTCAATCGAGTTTAACTGCTTTGACGGAAATGACTGTATATCACAGTCACTCAGCATAGCAAACACAGGTGTAAACACATCAAAGCTCTATCGCATGGAGCAGTTTGTCGACAATTTTCCAACGGAGGAAGCCCACCTGACTGGCGAAGAAATTCACCGGCGACTTGATGAGATTGAACAGATTCATGCCATTTACTCCCCTGCAAGGCTTGGACTTGCAGCAGCTATAGCATGCTGTGCCTTCACGTTTTTGCTCGGCGGAGGCCCTATCGAGATGATGCTGGCATTTATAGCAGCCGGCATCGGAAATCTCATACGAACCAAGCTTATAAAGCACCATTTTACCTTGTTCCTTAATATAGCGGTATCAATTTCTGCCTCATGCTTCATATATGCGGCACTTTTAAAAATAGCAGAGATGGCTTTCAATGTACCATCAATTCATGAAGCCGGATACATCTGTTCCATGCTCTTTATCATTCCGGGATTTCCGTTTATCACAAGCGGAATCGACCTGGCAAAGCTGGATTTGCGCTCAGGCCTTGAACGCCTTGCCTATGCAATAATAATAGTCATGGTAGCCACGATGTTTGCATGGATTATGGCACTGCTTCTGCGACTGCAGCCTATGGACTTTGAAGACTTGAATCTGACCCCCGTACTACATCTAATCCTGAGGCTTATAATGAGCTTCTTCGGTGTGTTTGGATTCTCAATCATGTTCAACAGTCCAGCTCCCATGGCTGCAACAGCCGCACTTATAGGTGCCATAGCAAATTCACTGCGGCTTGAGCTGGTAGACCTGACAGGTATGCCGGCTCCTGCTGCCGCATTTGCCGGAGCTCTCACAGCAGGGCTTCTCGCATCATTTATCAAGGAAAACAACGGATATCCGAGAATATCCCTTACTGTTCCATCCATAGTCATAATGGTTCCGGGACTTTATCTGTATCGGGCTATATACAATTTCGGCATAATGGCACTTTCGGATGCTGTTTCATGGTTTGCATCAGCAATCATGATTATCATTGCACTGCCGCTCGGACTCATTTTTGCAAGAATACTAACTGATAAGACGTTTAGGTATTGCACGTAACAGAATCATACACATTATAAGCAGACTTGTTTTATACCATTCAAATTTCGGACAGCACAAGCTCTGCACCAACATCCAAATATTAAACTCAAAAAACAAGGAGGCATTCATCATGCTTACAGCAGTTACAGGAATAAACTGGGGAGACGAGGGAAAGGGTCGTGTCATCGACCTTCTCGCAGAACATGCGGATATCGTAGTCCGCTATCAGGGTGGTAACAATGCCGGACACACAGTAGTTAATAAACAGGGAAAATTTGTCTTAAATCTGCTTCCATCCGGAATACTTCACCCGGATGTAGTATGTGTACTTGGTGACGGAATGGTTATTGACCTAAACCATCTGTCCAATGAAATTGCACAGATCAGAACACAAGATGTATCTGTTTCACCAAAAAACCTGAAATTATCAACAAGAGCCACAATTTCAATGCCGTGGCATAAAATACAGGATGAGCTTGAGGAAGAGCGCCTTTCAAAGTCCGGAGCAGCCTTCGGCTCTACCAAACGCGGTATTGCCTATGCATACAGCGATAAATACCGTAAAAAAACAATCCGTCTCGGTGATTTACTCCACTTAGACGAAGAGAATGTACAGGCCAGACTTAAGACCATGCTTGAAGCTAAAAACCTTGAGCTTGCAGGCTGCTATCATCAGGAGCCTATGTCTCTGTCAGCTCTTTTGTCATGGTGCAGGCAGAAGGCTGCAAAATATGCACCTTATATCACAGATACCGGTGCATTCCTTGAGGATGCACTATCAAAGGGAAAGCGTGTTGTACTTGAAGCACAGCTTGGTGCAATGAGGGATATAGACTATGGTATTTTCCCATATACTTCAAGCTCCTCCACCATCTCAGCTTACGGTCCTATAGGTGCCGGTATCCCCGGTGCCTCATTAGACCATGTGGTCGGTGTACTAAAGGCATACTCTACCTGTGTCGGAGCCGGACCATTTGTCGCGGAAAAAGCTATGAACGGTGAATGGACTGAAATGGTCCGCAAGTATGGAAGCGAATACGGCGCTGCCACCAAAAGACCACGTCGTGTGGGTCCATTTGATGCCGTTGCAAGCCGCTATGGTCTAAAATGCCAGCATGCTGACAAAATTGCACTGACCAAGCTAGATGTCCTGAGCATTATGGATCAGATTCCTGTTATCACAGGATATCAGTATAAAAATGCTGTAACAAACGTCTTTGACCCCACCGAAAATCTGGAGAAATATACCCCGGTAGTCAAAATGCTGCCGGGGTGGAAAACCGATATATCAAATTGCAGGTCATATGATGAGCTGCCTGTAAATGCTAAGCGCTACATAAACTTCCTTGAGGACATGCTAAGACACGAAATACAGTTTGTCTCAGTCGGAGCTGAGAGGAACCAATATCTGCTCAACGGTAAGTGGCTGTAATTGCCTTTAACATGCTTTAACCGACCTCTATGCCATTGCCATATTATTTTTCTGATTTACTAAGATATTGTATACACGAATGTGCTGCCACATTTCCTTCTCCCACAGCCTTCGTATACTGGTAAGGTCTGCCTGTGCAGTCTCCTGCCGCAAAACAGCCTGCTACATTTGTCTGTTGGGCTCTGTCCACCAATATATGTCCGTTTTCTATTTCAAGCTGTGGCATAAGCTTTGATGGTGCGATGGCATTTCTCAGGCAGAATACTCCGTCTACGCTCTCAGTCTTTCCGCTTCGAAGCGTAATTCCTTCCACAAATGAGTCACCTGTCAATGCAACAGGTGTATCCTTTGATATATTCACATTTGGAAGCTCTATTTCACTGTCATTAAAGGACGGATAGTACAATACCTCTGACGCAAGATCTGCAAGATATTTTACCTCATGCTCATACTTTTTGTCATTGCATATGACAGCTATCCTCTTATCCTTGTAAAACATGCCATCACAGGTGGCACAGTAGCTGAGCCTTTTTCCAAGCAGCTCATCCTCCCTGTCCAGCTGCTTTGCAGACATCACACCCATGCAAAGTATGAGAGTCCTTGCCTCGTACATCTCATTATCTGCAAGCACCATAAAGCCGTTTCCTGCAGGCATGATATTGGTCACGGTCTTTTCTGTTATATCAATTCCCGCAGCTCTCCTGTGAGCGTCAAAGCGTTCAAACAGCTCCTGTCCGCTTATCTGTGGAAATCCGGGATAGTTTGTGATTTTCTCTGCCTTTTGCACCTTTTCGCTTAGGTTCTTCGAACCAAACCAGATAAAATCCTTTTTATATGTTTTTAAATTCAGGGCTGCCGACAGTCCGGCAGGACCTGTTCCTATTATTATACTATCGTACATGCTGTACTCCTTGTACCAAATATTTGTATATATTTAGACCTTATATATTATAATTAAAGGGGCAAAAGGTATTTTGACCCTCATTTATGATTAATCAGATTACTGCATGCTACGCATTCCCATAATCTGACTCCACCTCGAAATCCGCTACTTTGCTGCATTCCGGCAGCAAATTGCTACTTTCTCGGTGTAGTGCGGGTCACATACAGTGCGCCTTCAATGCTTCAATATACTCCCTTGCATATCGCGAGAGTACCACACCTTTTCTGGTGATAATGCCTATCCTCATATACTCCTCCACATCAAGTGGCTTTGATATAATATTCTTTCCATTCAGCTCAGCAGAAAGCACTCCTGAGCACACTGTATAGCCATTTAAGCCAATTATCAGATTAAAAAGTGTAGCTCTGTCTCTTACCCTGATATTCTTTCTGCTGTCAAGAGTGCTGACAAATTCCTCCGAAAAGTACTGCGAATTGTACTCTCCCTGCTCATACGTCAGGTACGGATAGTCCTGCAAATCATCCATCGCGATGCTCTTTTTCGAAGCAAGCGGATGACTATCACATATGAATACATGCGGTGTAGCTGTAAAAAGTTCTGTGAACTCAAGCTCATTACGCTTTAGCAGCTTTGAGAGCACCTCCGTATTCTTGGAGCTTAGATATATGACTCCCAGCTCACTCTTTAAATTCGTGACATCCTCAATAATTTCGTGAGTCTGTTCCTCCCTGATGGTAAAATCATACTGATATGCATCAAACCTTCTGATTACATCCACAAATGCATTTACCGCAAAGGAATAGTGCTGACACGATACCGCAAAGTGTGGCTTGCTCACCACATTATCCTTATAAATGCCCTCGATGAGATCCACTTGCTCCAGCACCTGCCTGGCATAACCAAGGAATTTCTCACCATCTTCTGATAATATCACTCCCTTGTTTGTCCTGATGAAAATAACTATCTGCATCTCTTTTTCCAGATCATGTATAGCGCTGGTCACTGTGGGCTGCGATACAAAAAGCTGCTTTGCAGCCTCTGTTATATTGCCGCATTCTGCCACTGTCACCACATATTTTAGCTGTTGCAGAGTCATATTCATCCTCCTCCGGTTATATATCAAAATATTATTTTACTGTATGCCGATAATCTTCCTCAGTATCTCACCCAGCAGCTTTCCGAGCATAAGCGGAATGACAACAAGTACTACATACCAAAGCAGCTTGTCATACCACGCTCTGCCATCATTTATCACACAGATAAAGTGCATGGCAACAACTGCCACTGCAAATACCGATGCAAGAAGCTGCAAAAAGCTCGCCACATGAAGCTTATTTGTCACCTTGCCAAGCGTAAATAAAAGCATCGCACCAAAGAACATCGCTATATCAGCCTCCCATGGTATCATTTTACTATACGAAAACAGCTTAAACATATCGCAATACTCCATATGCAGCTCAAGAAACAAATCCACTGATGCAATCATGAGAAATACTGCTCCTATCGCCGAAAATACCGCTGCCAGATATACATAATTGTTTCCAAGTCTGTGCTGTTTTAGCTTATATTTAAGCATCCCCTTTTTCTGTACATACTGTGTGCGAAGATATGAATCTGTCGCAGCGTCAATAGCCCGGTCGCAGTAATCTGCTGCTGTCCTGTATACTTTGACTCCGGCCTCGTTATTTTTAAGAGCAAACTCCACTAGGCTCTCTCCCGCTCTGTTGTTTCCACGCTCCGTTGCAGTAACCAGATACCCTGCTCCAAGCTTCTGCTCCTTGCCATCAAAAAAGGTGGTGACCAGATAATGACCATAATCGGCAAATGCATCCACATTTCCAAGCTCCACTGCTTTCTTCCACCAAAACACTGCGCGCCCGGGATCCCGGTATGTGCCCTGACCTCTTTCAAACATATTTGCAGCCATATTCATGGCATCTGCATCGCCAGTCTCTGCCAGTGGCAGAAATTGACGGAATGCTCCCTCCATATCATTTTGTCTGTATGCCATCATAGCCATATCAAACGCTGTACTTTTCATATTGTTCTCCCTGACAGCCCTAGCTGTTTTCTTCTTATTATAATGTATTTAACATGATGATAGCAATATGACTTCTTTCCCAATTTATAGTAAATGCCGCACCCGAAGGTGCGGCATCTAAGAGGTTTATAAAATGTTTAGTTTAAAACTGTTTTATTTGCAAGCTTTTTTCTTGCGATATGTAGCTGCTGTGATTGCAACCATTGCGAGTCCAAGTAAGCATACATATGTAGCTGCTTCATTGTCATCGCCACTCTTTGGAGCTGCTTTTTTATTGTCAATAGCAGCCTGGTCTGTTACAGAAATAACGTAATCAGACGCATGAGTGAATGTAAATAATGCTGAACCATCATCTGCAATCTTTACAGACATCTGACCCTCAAGAGCCTTTGTCTTTGTATTGTAATAGTAAAGGTTAGCATACTTTCCTGCATATGTCTTTCCAAGGTCGATTGAAAGAACCGGTTTGAATCCAAACTCACCTTCATGTGCGAGACTGATTTGTACTAACTTCTTTGCATCCTTTTCAATCTTAGCTGCCTTAATAACATCCTCAGGAATCTTTTTGCTGTCAACTGTAACTGACATATTTACATCCTTTGCAGGAACCTTTGACACGTCAGAACCATTAATAACCCACTTGATTCCGTCTCCCATATCAAGAACAAGCTTCTTCTGTGTTCCCTTAATGGCTGCAATTGCATCCTTTGAAACAACTCCTGTTTCATCCATCTTTACAACGATAGTATCCTTTGCAGAAGCATTCTTGATTGTTTCTACCTCTTTAGACCAGTCAACCTTTGCTGCCGGTGTCGGATCTGTCTTGCCAGGATCTGCCGGTGTTGGATCTACTGTTTTCTTCACCTTAGTAAGAATAACTGTTCCACCATCCTTTGCTGCCGGAATGGTAACTGTTACTGCCTTGTCACTTCCTACAGTATAGGTAGCACCGCTATATAAATCCTTTACCTCTGTTCCTGCTGCTAAGCTAACCGGAACTTTTACTTCTTTTGCAGTATCCATGATATTCATACCAACATATAATGTAGTATCACCATAGCTTCTTGCAATTACATCATAGCCATCTTCATCTGATGAAAGAATTGATGTTCTGCTTCCTCTTGCAAATACGTCTGTGTATGCATTACGGATGCTCAGCAAATTCTTATAATGCTGATATGTGACATTGTCCTTTGTTGCCTTAGAGAAATCCATGTCATATCTATTAGTCTGGTATGGATAATTATTTAATCCGCTTAAGCCAACTTCTTCACCATAATAGATAACCGGAATACCCTTTGCAGTAAGCTGTAAGGTAGCTGCAACTAACGCTGCTGATGTTGCCTCATCCTCGGTATATTCTTTTCCTTTCATTAAGGCAGCCTTAAATCCATCTTCATCATGACTGCTTAAGAACTGACCTGTCATGTATGTGTTATTAAGTGCTGAATTTCTTGCAGAAAGGAATTTCTCTACAGAAGAAATATTGCCACTTACAAAGCTTGTTGCCTGGTCATTAAAATCGAAATCAAGGTCTGCATCCATCTGACCAGTACCTAAGGAACTACCATTTGATGCATATCCTGCACCAAAGTATTCACCAATCATCTTGAATGATGAATTTACTTTTGTTGTAGAATTTTTAAGTGCTGCCCATGTTGTGCTGTCAACATGCTTTACAGTATCTACACGGAAATAATCAACTCCATAATCCTTCATCCATGCAGTCTGCCATTCTACTAATTTTGCTCTGACATCTGCATTCTCTGTTGCAAAATCCGGTAAACCAGACTGCCATGATTTAATATCTCCTTCACTGACACTCTTATCCCTTAGCATATCAGCAAATGTTGATTCTGTACCATATCCGGCATGGTTTACAACAATGTCAACCATAATACGCATACCACGCTTGTGCGCTTCGCTAATCATAGTCTCAAATTCTCCTGTTGTACCAAGTGTAGGATTCAATTTTGTAAAATCACTTGCCCAGTATCCATGGTATGCTGCATTATAAGGAACATCTTTTGAACCTTCATCTGTTACAGCTACACCTTTTATATTCTCTACTATTGGTGTAATCCAAATCGTATTTACACCTAAATCCTGTAAGTAATCTAACTTAGCTGTTACACCTGCAAAATCTCCACCATGATACAGTCCCGGATTGTCTCCATATGTATCTGCACCACTTGCTGTATTGTTAGATTCATTACCATCAAAGAAACGATCTGTCATCATAAAGTAAACAACAGCTTCATCCCAGTCGAAATCTTTTTTGTTTTCCTTCACACGGTCTGTAATTTCAACATCCACTGTAGTACTGAATTTATTACCATACTGGTCTGTTACAGTAATTGGTAATGTCTTAATTCCTAATGTTGTATCTGTTGTTGCAGAAATGGTAACTGCCTGCAGTTCCGGTTCGATTGGCATTGCATTGCTTCCGCCAAGGGAAGAAACATCGATACTTGCACTAGCTACTTCTAATGTTTTAGCATCTGAACTATCCTGTTCAACCTTAAACTTAACAACATTATTCTCATTGTAGTTAAATGACTTATTCATAACTTCTGCTGTAACTGTTGCATTTAATTTATAGTATTCAAAATATGAATAATCTGCATTATTGTGCTTTTCGCTATTTGAATTGAATGCATCTACAACATAAGCTCCATTTGCTTTGTAACGATAATGTGTTTTGCCATCTGTTAAACCGCTCTTTACATACTCAAAACGCTTTGTTGCATCATTGTATGTCATTGGATACTCTGTTCCGTTTACGTCAACAGCTACAGTCATATTCTTTAAGGTGCCATCTACAAATGCTGCATCATCACGATAGTAATATGATACCTGCTGTTTTTCTGCATCTACTTCATAGCCAACATTATATGGCATAGCAATTTCCGGCTCACTGCCGGCTTTCATGCTGGCATAGATAACCTTCTGGTCAGAAGGGAATGTAACTGAATGGTCTCCACCATCTTTAATCCATGGGTCACCTGTTGAATCTAATGCAATACAAAAATCAACCTTTGTACAAGATGGTTTTGCTGGAATTGTTACTGTCCATTTATCTCCACCTGCATATGTAAAATTGGTTAATACTGAAGCATATCCTGATGTCCATGTATAGAACTGTGGTGTAATAGCTTTTTCTTTTAATCCCGGATTCTCATAATCCAATACAAGGTATCTCTTTTCCGTTTGTTTAATTACCGGTTTCTCATGAACCGGATCTGAACCATCCACATAATATAATACTTCATTCTTATCACCGCTTATTGTAAAAGAACGATCTGGGTTATCAGAGCCGCCAACCCATCCATCTCCTTGTGTTTTGTCATAGCGTGCCTTTAATCCTACCGTTTTTCCTACATTGCTGCCGGCAACTGTAATGGTCTGTTTAAACCATGTCACATCATTTTCAGCATCATAATATGTTCCGTCAAAAACATAGGAACCGTTTAATCCGGCATTCCACATCCACAAATCAACTTTTCCCATGTCTGTGTCTGTTGATAAATCTTCATTGTAATAATACATTGTAAATGTGTGGTCTGGAACCGGTGCCTCCCAGCTGTCCGGTGCTGTTTTATATACGGTTGTATCACCACCATCTTTGGTTCCGGTAACCCAGAGCTCAGTACTTGTTGATGTTACAGAGACATCAATATTATCCGTCTGTGCCCCACTGTTATTATTAAAAATGCAGCTGAAATTCTGTTTTACATCCTGTGTATATACTACATCATACCATCCGGAATGGTCAGCATTTTCTGAAATCTGTCCGCCCGGCCATTCTTTTCCAACACCTGCTCCTGTTGCAGAGGCATCTGCTCCCCACATATGATTGTAAATAGTGCTTCCCATTCCTGATGCAAGATAATGAATGGTTGTTACGTATTTCCAATCAGCAGGTTTTTTCTCTGACAAAGAACCATCGAACCAGTACTCTACCTCTGCCTTTCCTTTCGTAGAAAGTGTTACTTCGCTTAACTGGTTTCCATGTCCTTCATCATTTAAAATGAGATTATAATCTGTACTGTTATCTAATGTCAGATGCATTGTATACCAGTCTTCATGACCTTCTGCTGCAGTCATGGTTTTTCCAGGCCATTCACCTACCGGCTTATTATCTCCCTGATATATATATGCCGCAACATCATCGCCTAATGTGCTCTTATAATTAATCGTCAGATCACATTCTGTTGGTACAGACGCTGGAATCAATGTTTCCTTCTTTGTAGCATCCTTATACCACTGATATTTTCCATTATCATCCAACAAACAATAGATGCTTGTATCAGAAGTAAAAGTCTTTATCTGCTCAATTGCAGCCCCTTTTGTCTCTATCTGCGGTGCCGCATCCTCAATAGAACCTGCATCAACAAACTGAAAGCCTTTCCAGTTACTGCTCTGTACATCTACATAATAGAGTCCAGAACTTTCCTCACGTGCAAGCTTTGGTTTTACCTGTCCCCCCCATTGTTTTATGGTGGCACTTCCTGCTTCATGGTTATTTACCGAAGCCTTGTCATCCCAGACATGTACAACCGGAGTATTCCATGTACTTGGTTTGTCCAGGTATAATCGAATAGTTGGACTTGCCCCATCCGCATACGCAGTTGCCATTCCTCCGATTGACGGAATCATAGTCATAATCATCGCCAATACCAGTATCAAACTGAATACCGGGCGGAATATGCCATGTTTCCTGTGAAAGCGTTCTTTTAACTTTCTCATATTTCCTCTCCTTTTCCTTTTTTGTTTGTACGAAAATTCCCTTTCGCACGTTTTCGTACTTATATTATAATATTTTCGTTGGTTTTCGACTATTGGGATAAACAGAGAATTACTTTACAAAATTTTGGTAAATTTTACTATTTATTCATTTTTATGTAATATATGCGAATTTTTTTTAGTACTAAAGGTCCTAGATATAATAGATAATTTTTCATTTGAAATTTTGTGAATTATTTTTTAAGTCGTTTCTTATATATGACATGATTATATGACATGATTTAAGGGTCAAAACCACCTTATAAAAAATGGTTTGTACCTTGAAAATGTGAAGTTTCCAAGGTACCAATTTATGGTTTACAAGGGATTGATAGCATAGTAGCCAGATAAAAGCCGAGAAAAAGTAGCTGAAATCACTATAATTTCCAAAACAGCTCCAAAAACCAGCCCATAAGCCGGAAAATATGAGGCTTATGGCATAATGGTGGAAGCCTTTAGTTATTTCACAAAAAGAGCCTCCACATTTCTGTGAAAGCTCCTTTTGTAAACTAAAAAACTATAAAAAGGGAAATGGTAACTAAACCCTTTACAATATGCATTTTATCACACGTCACAACGTGTTTGCAACACTTAGTTAAATAGCTTATTATTTTTTCTTTATAGATTTATTTTTTCAGTCAACTATCCTGACATGCATGCTGCAGCTATCCCCAGATGATTTCTTCCTTGGCGGCCTCCACATTTTCCTCGGAATGCTCCACTTCCTTTGAGAAGATTCTTGCCACCTCCATCTGGTCCTCTATGGTGAAGCTGCCACCGTTTTTAAAGAAGCGTGTGGCGTTCATATCCCTGACTATCATGGTAAACATGACGCTTAAATATGCATAAACCATGATATTTGAGTCATAGATGGCATTCATGATGTATCTGAAGGTAAAGTATACAAGAAGCTGCTCAATATCGTTTTCACGGTAATCGCTGCTATCCATGTACTCCTTCATGCGTTTTTCATAGTCCTCCTCTGTGAGGACAGTCTGCATATCATCCTTGAAATCCTGCCATACCTGTCGCAAAAGCTCCATCTGGTTGATGATACCGAAGCGGATGTCGAAATGCTCATATGAGAAATCATTAAACGAAAGCCAGTCTATATGCTTTTCAACATCGTTTTGGCTCAGCTTCTTCTGGTACTCGTTTGCCCGGTCAATGTACTCATCCACGCGCACTCCGATTGGCTTTGTCCTGTCCTGGAGTATGGCAATCAGCTCGCGCTGCACCTCCTCAAAAAAGGCTGCCTCCTCCTCTGTTACGCCCTGGTCATCATCGCTGTCGCCAAAAAGCTCCTGCTCTACAAACTTAACAGGCTTTGTTTTGCTGAAAAATATACGGCAGACCTCCTCGCATGCAAGGCTCAGACACTTCTGCTCCACGTTTCTGTACTCTATGCCAAACCTTGGAAAATCGGTGCACACCTCACTAAGTGATGCCTCTCCTGCAGCTATGTACAAATCACACAGATTCTTGTCATTTAGCATGATGCAGCGCCCGCAATTGTTTGTGCGGATGCCGTGCCCACCATCCTCTGTCTCATACATGCCATTTCTCAGGCGCTCTCCGACCTCTCCCGGCAGTGTCTGATAATACTCATATGAATCCTCATCAATATCAATCTCCCAGCCCAGACAACAGCTATCCTTGCAGTCTCCGGCTATGCAGCTAAACTCTGAAAAATAATCAGGTACACGGACTATCATACTTCTCTCTCCTTCAGTAAATCTTCGTTTGTTGTATCACTGTGCTTATTTCTGAAGCGTGCTTCTATAGCCGCCCAGTCAGGGTCCTCATTTCCCTTGAAAAAGTTGTAGCCTATGTATCCGATGCACCACACAAGCCCTGCAAAAGTCGTAGAAAATGCTATCTTTATGATGCTCTTAAGCAAAAGTGGAAGCGTCAGCATATCATTGCCAAATGCCATGATAATCACATGAATAGGCTTAATCAGCATAAGATAGCCTCCCACATAAAGCGCTGCCAGAATGCCAAGCGCATAGCACAGTAATCCTAATAATTTGTTGCATTTTTTCTTCATTTCAAATCCTCTAATCATATTTTCGTAAATTCCAGTATAGACACTTCTCCTGTTGCTCTTGTCTTTTCCATGTCTATCACACGCTGGTTTGCAGAGCCCTTGAATTTGAGCGTAATATCCTTCTGCTCCTCTATAAACGGGCCATCTACCAGGACATCTATCATAGATAAAAGCTCATCCGTATACTCTGTGTGCTTGCGTCCGTTTTCTAACAGTTCCTCGTACAGATAGCCTGTGTAAGCCCACACATCCTTATTGGGATAGCGCTCCTTAACTCTTCTCATAAACGGCACAAGTGCCTCCTGATTCTCCTCCTCAAAAGGATCACCGCCTAAAAGGGTAATTCCCTGCACATAGGCAGGCTTAAGCGAGTCGAGTAGCTCGTTTTGTATATGCTCATCAAACGGCTCTCCATAGTCAAATTCCCATGTCTGCGGCTGAAAGCAGCCCTTACAGTGATTCCTGCAGCCTGATACAAAAAGCACAGTGCGACACCCCAGTCCGTTTGCGATGTCACAATATTTTATTCCTGCGTAGTTCATATATTTTCCTCGTGTCTTAAATTATAGTTCCATTTAAAAATTGCACTGCCTATTATTATAACATATCCTATCACACTTAGATAGTCCGGTATCTGCTGTAAAAAGACAAAGCCCAGCAGAGCGGCAAAGATAACCTGCGAATAGTCGAACACCGATATCTCCTTTGCAGGTGCCTTGGTGTATGCCTTTGTGATTGAAAGCTGTCCGCCTGTAGCTGCAGCTCCTGCAAAAAGCAGCATGACAATCTGATATGCACTCATAGGCTTTGCTCCGACAAACAGAAACGGAGCCGTCACTATACATGAAAATACCGAAAAGCACATGACTATCACAGGCCCTCTCTCTCCCTGCTTACCGAGCTTTCGCACAAATGAATACGCTACACCTGCGCCAAAGCCTCCTATTACACCAATCATGGCATTTAAAAACTGCACATTCATGGATGGCTTCACCACAAAAACAGCACCTATAAACGCCGTCACCACGCACAGCCACTCTGTCCTGTTAGCTTTCTCCTTGAGCACAAAATATGACATGATTATGGCAAAAAACGGTGACAATTTGTTTAAGATATTGGCATCTGCGATGGCCAGATGGTCAACTGCATAGAAATTGCATATAAGCCCTGTTGTTCCAAAGAAGCTTCGCAGAAAAAGTCCCTTCCAGCTATCCTTTTTTATTTTGAAGCCTTCATCACTTTTTGCAAGTAAGATAACAGCCGCTACCGCTGCTACCGCATTCCTGAAAAAGGCCTTCTGCATGGTCGGCAAATCTCCCGACATCCGCACAAAAAATGTCATCAGGGCAAAAAAGAACCCTGCCATTATGATATATATTATTCCTTGTTTCTTATCGTTCATACTAATAGTATAACGTAGTCTGTCAAGAGGGAAAGAATATAAGAAGTCAACCGTTTCACTCCGCAAAAAGGACCGCCCGGTGAGCGGTCCTTTTAAGATGAAGGGAAAAAAATATAAAAAGAAAATAGTTTTAATTAATGGTCTGTATCAGCCCTTCACACTTCCCATGGCAACACCACCTACGATGTGCTTTGAAAGAATAAGGTAAACAACTATTACAGGAAGGATAGAGAATGTAATCATCATATATACCTTTCCCATATCAAACTTTAAGAAGTCTGCACTTCTAAGCTGTGCTAACAGGATTGGAAGCGTCTTCTTATTGTTTTCGTGTAATATAAGTGCCGGAGTGAAGTAATTGTTCCAGCTGCTTACAAAGGAGAAAATTGCCTGTACTGCTATTGCCGGCTTCATCAATGGAAGCACTATATGATTAAATGTCCTAAACTCTCCGGAGCCATCAATTCTGGCTGCCTCAATCAGAGACAACGGAAGCGAGCTCTCCATATACTGCTTCATGTAAAAATATGTGACCGGTGAAGCAATTGTCGGAACTATAAGTGGAATAAATGAATCCATCAGTCCCATGCCTGTTACCAATTTAACAAATCCAAGTGCTGTAACCTGTGTAGGAATCATCATAACCATCAGTATAAAGGTAGAGATGAATTTCTTGGCCTTGAACTCATATGCATGTATGGCATAAGCTGTCATTGTCGAAAAATATACACACAGTACTGCACTGCAGGCTGCTACAAAAAGGCTGTTAAACATACCTCTTATGACCGGAAGTGTGTCATGTAAGAGTGAGTTCCAGTTGTCAAGCAGATGTGTACTCGGAATTGCAGTAAATCCTGCCTGAAGCTCTCCGTTTGACCTGGTTGCATTGATTATCATTACGTAAAACCAGAACAGACAGAAGAAAGAAATTATTACAAGCACGATATATGCTAATGCACGTCTGGCATGGATTCCCATACCTTTATTTTTTTTATTTACATTTGCTGCCATATCGACCTACTCCTTTCTCTTATCATCGTTGCCGCTGAGCTTGAATACCGCTATACTAAGTATTGCCGTGATGATAAACAGTATGACTGACAGTGCACCGGACATTCCATAATCCTTACTGTACAGACGTTTGTTTAAGTACATGATAAGTGTCATGCTTGACCTGACCGGATTACCGGTTCCGTTTGTCAAAATCTGTGGTACATCAAAGAGCTGTAAGCCACCGATAAGTGATGTGATAATTACATATACCAGTATCGGCCTAAGGAGCGGAAGTGTTATCTTAAAGAACACCTGTGTGGATGTTGCTCCATCCACCTCTGCCGCCTCAAAAAGCGATGTATCGATTCCAAGCATACCTGCCATAAGCAGGATGGTTGTATTACCAAACCACATCAGACAGTTCATCAAAGCAATGAGTCCTCTTGTACTGCCCACATGTGACAGGAACTTGTATGGCTCTGAAATAAAACCTATCTGCATAAGCAGATTGTTTATCGGTCCCCCATCAGCAAACAATGTAAAGAATAACAGTGAAAATGCTGAAGCCATAATCAGATTCGGCAGATATATAACTGTTTTAAAAAATCTTGTTCCCTTGAGCTTTAAGCTGACATCCGAAAACCATGCTCCAAGGAGCAGTGATAAGAATATCTGCGGTATGAAGCACATGATCCAAAGAACCATTGTGTTCTTAAAATACTGCCAGATATCACCGGATGTGAACAATTTTTCATAATTTTCAAATCCAACAAAATTTGGTCCTATTTGTGTAAGACCTGACATATAATTTTCAAAAAAGCTGTTGTAAATTGTAGTGATTAACGGTACCAGCTGAAATACTACGTATACAACGATAAACGGAATCAGAAAGATATAGCCCCATTTGTTATATCTGACCGCTTTACCTCCACTCTTTTTCATAATACCTACCTCCCAACTGGTATTGTAGTCAATGGTGATGTAATGCTGTTAGCTGATTAGCTTTGATTTTAAAAAAATACCCCGCCTGCCTGCTAACGCAAGGCAGACAGGGTATTTATTATTTTATATTGTTAGTTGTATGGTCAATTCATAAACTATCGTAACTACCTTATTCTGTGAGGTCAGGATATTTCTCGCGAACTGCCTTCTTGAAGGTTTCAATAGCCTCATCCTTAGAGCAGTTTCCTTCGAAGTAATCCTTCATAGCCTTCTGGAACTCCTCGTTGCAGCCCTGGTCATATGCTGAAAGGTTGCTTAAGTCGAGAGTCTTAACACCGGCTATATACATTGGTAATGGATTCTGTCCGCCAAGTACTGTACTTGTGTAAGGCTTGTCGTCCTTGCCCATGATTGTTCCGTCTGCAAGACCATCCATAACTGTGCTGTTGTTTACGAAATCGTCATCCTTTACAACGATATCCTTCATGATATCATCGTCTGTTGTCATCTTGAGCATGATGTCCTTTACAAGGTCAGCATTGTCTGTTCCTTCTGCTGCACAGATCCATGTACCGCCCCAGAAGAAGCCCTGTGGTCCCTGAGCTGCACCCCAGCCGCCCTGGTTTCCGATAGAACCTGACTCATCTGCTGCCATTGAGAAGTTTACTAACCATGCAGGTCCAAAGTATGAGAATACTTTTCCTTCAGGATAGAAGCCCTTCTTCCAGTCATCTGACCAAAGATCTGCTGTTCCTGTCTCGCCTGCGTCTACAAGCTTCTTAGAATCATCAACCCACTTCATGATGTTGTCATCAATCTGGATTTTCTTGTCATCGCTGACCCATTTCTTTGAAACGTTGTTAGAGTATACACGGTATGTATCGTTTGCTGTAGATGTCATCTTGTAGCCTGCTGCTTTCATCTTCTCAGCTGTAGCATTGAAGGTATCCCAGTCAGATACTGACTTCTGAACCTCATCCGGATCATCTGTTCCAAGTACCTCTTTTGCTGCTGCTCTGTTGTAGAAGAGAACACCCGGGCAGCCCTGCCATGAAAGACCCTTCAGGTTGCCATCAGAATCAGTAACAACATCCTGTGTATACTTGTACTGCTTAGAGATATCACTGTCTGTAATTCCCAGATCCTTGATTGACATTGTGTAATCAGAGTCTACATACTTTGGTGCGTAATCAGCCTCTACCAGGAAGAGATCAATCTTGTCATCTGCCGATGCATCAGCCTGCTTCAAAAGTGTCTCATCCAGGTTGTTCTGGTATGCATTGTTCTCATTAGGTGTAATGTTCCAGACTACATCAACATCTCCGATTTTGCCATGTGTTGCATCCACCTTCTTGTAATCAGAATAGTGGTCAGTGATACGGCTCTGGAATTCATCATTCCAGCAATAGATGTTGAGCGTCTTGCCATCGTTTGTCGCTTCTGTTTTTGTGCCGCCATTCTTATCAGACTTTCCTGTGTCGGATGTATCTCCGCTGCCACAGCCTGCCAGTAATGATGTTGCCATTGTTGCGCAAAGTAATGCGCTTACGAGCTTCTTTTTCATAGAAAATCCTCCTTCTCGCTTCAGGTTGAAACCTGTTAGTAAATGTTAGTAAAAAAGTAGTAAAATATATTAAATTCTGCCTACGGACTCCCCCTCCAGCAAAATTCCTTCAACAACAGCTCTCTCTACAAGTGCTGTTTTAGGCTTTTTAATGATGCTTATCAACCTATCTGCTGCTTCCCTGCCTATCTTGTCAGTGTCCTGTCTGATAGTGGTGAGCTTCGGGCTTAGCATCTGTGAAACTCTTGTGCCATCGTATCCGGCTATTGATATATCCTCCGGAATCCTAAGTCCTCTGCTTCTTATAACATTGATGCCTCCGATTGCCGCCGTGTCATCCGGATAGATGATACATGTAGGTTTGTCAGGTAAATCGAGTAAATATTCTGTCTGCTTTGCAACATCCTCTGTTTCCAGATACCTTGCTTCCCTGACATACTCCTCAGGAATATCTATTCCATGCTTCTCAAGTGCCCTGTAATATGCTGCCAGCCTGTCGCGTGTAACACTCGAAAAATCCTGTCCATGTATGTAAGCGATTTTCTTATGTCCCATGCTTATTATGTAATCAAGCAGCTCGCCCATACACTTTACATTGTTGGAACATATTGCCGAACAGCTATAGTGTACGTAGTCAATTGTGACCACCGGTATGTCGCTGCTCATCAGTTCCTGCACCTCATTGTCCTGAAACCTGGCACATACGATTACGACTCCATCGAAATTTCTGTACTTACAGTGCTCCAGGTATGATAATTTTTTTCCGACCGGACTTGTATTGATAAATGTAATATCATATCCAAGCATCTCAGCCTGTGCCTTGATTCCGTTTAGCACTCCGGCAAAATACTCATGCGTAAGTCCCATCGCCGCCTCATCGAAATACAGTACTCCGATATTGTTCGACTCGTTTGTCTTAAGAACTCTGGCCGCAGCATTAGGAAGATATCCCATTTCCTTAGCTATCTTCTTTATTCTGTTTTTGGTCTCAGCGCCAATATCCTTCTGGTCATGTAATGCCTTGCTGACCGTCGCTGTCGAAACACCACATCTTTGTGCTATGTCTTTCAGTGATACCATATCGTTTCCTCATTTCGAATTGGTTGCTTAATCGTTTTCGTATCTTTACTATACCACAAGTTGTTGATTTTGCAACCCCCTAATTTACATTTTGAATATTTTTCACATTTTTAATCTCATAATATTGTGCATTATATATAATTATATATTGTATTTTTAAACGTTTACGCTTTTCATCTTATTATATACATTCATTGTTGCTCAAGTAATATTATTTCATCAGCATTTTTTACTATAATTATGCATCACCCTTTGTATATATGTCATAAAACCACTGTTTTTTGTTGTTTTGCGCTTGATTTTTTAATTTTTCCAATATATACTTCTATATATAAGTTACTTAAACGTTTACGCGTATTTTATAAAAAGGAGATTACATATATGAAATTTGGACACTTCGATGATCAAAACAAAGAGTACGTCATCACCTCTCCAAGGACCCCGTTACCATGGATCAACTACCTTGGATGTGAGAATTTCTTTTCTCTGGTATCAAATACCTGCGGTGGCTACAGCTTCTATAAGGATGCAAAGCTCCTGCGCCTCACCAGATACCGCTACAACAACGTGCCGTACGACAGCAACGGACACTACTACTATATAAAGGATGGCGACACCATATGGAATCCCGGCTGGATGCCTTCCAAGACCGAGCTTGACTCATATGAATGCCGTCATGGCATGGGCTATTCTGTTTTCACAGGAGTAAAAAACGGCTTAATGGCACAGCTTACTGATTTCGTTCCCATGGGCTCTACCTGCGAGATCAATAAGCTCACATTGAAAAACACATCTGATAAGAAGAAAGACTTTTCGGTTTTCTCATATGTAGAGTTTTGTCTGTGGAATGCCATGGATGACATGACCAACTTCCAGCGTAACTTCTCTACCGGAGAGGTTGAGATTCACGCCGGTGGCTCTCAGCTCTTCCACAAGACGGAATACAGAGAGCGCCGCAATCACTATGCTGTATATGCTGTAAATGCCTCTGTGGACGGATTTGACACAGACAGGGATTCGTTCTTAGGTGCCTACGGTGAAAACAGTGCTCCTTCAGTTGTAGTAAATGACCAGTCAAAGAACTCTGTTGCAAGCGGCTGGTCTCCTGTCGGCTCCCACCACCTAAAAATAGCTCTTGAGCCGGGCGAAGAAAAAACATATATTTTTGTACTGGGATATGTGGAAAACCCTGTAAATGAAAAATGGGTCGGACGCGCTGAGGATGGAATCATAAACCGAGCTCCTGCCGATGCACTCCTTGCAAGATTTGACACCACCGAAAAAGCCGATGCTGCTTTAGCAGAGCTTAAGGCTTACTGGGATAAGCTGCTTGGCCACTTTACCATATCTTCATCGGAGGAAAAGCTCGATCGTATGGTAAATGTATGGCATCAGTATCAGTGCATGGTGACATTTAACATGAGCCGTTCTGCTTCTTATTTTGAATCAGGCATCGGACGAGGCATGGGCTTTAGGGATTCCTGTCAGGATCTGCTGGGCTTCGTGCATCTGATTCCTGACAGAGCCAGGGAGAGAATACTCGACATCGCTGCCACACAGTTTGAGGACGGCTCTGCTTATCATCAGTACCAGCCGCTCACCAAAAAGGGCAATGCCGACATAGGCTCAGGCTTCAATGATGACCCTCTGTGGCTTATCGCTGCTGCCGCTGCTTACATCAAGGAGACAGGCGACTACTCTATTCTTGACGAGTCAACACCATACGACAGCGATCCTTCAAAGGCTACTGATTTTATGGAGCATCTGCGCCGCTCCTTCAACTATACAATCAATCATCTCGGACCTCATGGTCTGCCACAGATTGGACGTGCTGACTGGAACGATTGCCTGAACCTAAACTGCTTCTCCGAGGAGCCGGGCGAGTCCTTCCAGACCTTCGGACCGTCTGAAGGGCCTAATGCCGAGTCTGTATTTATCGCCGGCATGTTTGTAAAGTACGGAAAAGACTATGTGGAAATCTGCAGACATAAGGGACTTTGCGACGAGGCCGCCAAAGCCCAAAAGGCTATCGAACAGATGGAAAAAACCGTCATGGATGCCGGATGGGATGGTGAATGGTATCTTCGTGCATACGACCACTACAAGCACAAGATCGGTTCCAAGGAATGTGAGGATGGAAAAATCTTTATTGAGCCACAGGGCTTTTGTGTTATCGCTGAAATCGGAAAGGATGAAGGACTCTGCCTTAAGGCAATGCAGTCTGTTGAGAAATATCTTGATACCAAATATGGTATCGTGCTCTTACAACCACCTTACCACAGATATCATGTGGAGCTTGGTGAAATCTCTTCCTATCCACCGGGATATAAGGAGAATGCCGGCATCTTCTGCCATAACAATCCTTGGATTTCTATAGCAGAGACTATTATCGGCCGTGGAAACAGAGCATGGCAGGTATACACCAGAACATGTCCTGCATACATTGAGGATATCAGTGAGATTCACCGCACTGAGCCTTATGTATACAGCCAGATGATTGCCGGAAAAGACGCTCCTAACTTCGGTGAGGCAAAGAACAGCTGGCTGACCGGTACTGCTGCATGGACCTTCTTAGATGTCTCACAGTATATCCTCGGTATCCGTCCTGACTACGATGGTCTCATCATAGATCCTTGTATTCCTGACACTATGGACGGCTTTACAGCTAAGCGCAAGTTCCGTGGCAATACTTACCACATTACTGTCAGAAATCCTGCTCACGTACAAAAGGGTGTGACTAGGCTCATCGTGGATGGCGCTACTATGGATGGAAACATGATTCCAGCTATTAACGGAACCGGACATGATGTTACAGTCGAGGTTACAATGGGTTAGAGATACCAGACGGCCTCTGTACTGCTTCAAATATGACCTGGAATACGAAAATGCCGCCGCAGAGCAAGCTCTACGGCGGCATTTAGACTGCTGGTAATTCTCTTCCCATGTCTTTATTTCTTCTCCAAAGGATGCTGTTATGTAATTGAGACCTGCCACATATGCTCCTCGGTCTCTCCCATGTGAAACAACTCCACAGTCTGTTCATCATGAGTATCATCAGGCTCATAATTGCCAAGAAGATGTACGAGATACTTCTCCTGCTCATCTGCCGGCGATACCTTGTCAATGTGTTTTTGCAATTCCTCAAGAAGCTGCTTTGGCTCCATATCGGCATCGACTACGATTCCAAAGCACTTCTTCGCAAGACCTGCAGTATAATACAGCTCGTAGTTACTTACAAGCACTGATTTTTGGCGTAAGCATTTGAGTATGATGCTTTGTCTGGCTATTGATGTAATCATATTATTCCTTTCCGAGTTAGCTGGAATACCTCTAAGTCCAAGTTATTTCCATTATACCCTATTTGCTTTTTGTTTCAAGAGTATAACATGATATAGCTAAAGATAACTTAAGAGAGTCCTATGAAGTGGCAACAAATCCCGTCAGGAAATAATAAAGTGCTCCCAGTGCCTTTCCAATAGCCATAGAAATCACTATAATCCCAAGACCGGCGCGAAGCTTCATGCGCTTATATATAATAGGGAATGTGTGCAGTATTTCTGCGAGCGCCACTGCAATACAGCCGACAAATATGCCGACACACAGTCCATATATTGCAATAATTATATTCCCACAGATATTGCTTACAGGTACTTTTGGCATATTTGCAAAGCCCAGATTATATGCCGTATCTAGCACTGACGATATATTACCTGCCACCACACCACATATCATGACATTTTCTATAAGTATTATATTTTCTATCCTGCTGCACCGAAGTATACGCGGCACCACTCCTATCACGAGCACAAATGCAAATACACCGGCTGACACTCCTGCCCCTGCTAAAAACGCTATCACTGACAAAAATATTTCACGCAATATATATTCAAACATCCTGCTTTTCCTTTACCTTGTCTATTATTGTGTTCCACGTATCCTTATTATGCTTATCCATCTCCACCTGAATCGGTGTGACATCGTCGGATAGCTTACGCTTTCCGATATGATTAAAAAACAGTATGATTCCAACCGCCAGACCAATGCAGTAAAACACCTCAAGCACCGACACCTGTGGCTTGTCCACACCCATTATCTGCTTATAAAAATGCTCAAACACACCTGATATCGAAATATCATTATTGAAAGCCATGATTGTAAAAGCTGAACCAAAAAATATAAGTATACACACCGCTGCAACCTTTAGTGCTTCAAGAATCTTATTTTTGCTGTTGTCGTCATACTCTACAAGTACCTCCGGCTCACCAATGCTTATAACCTGTGCATCATCATAGATTTCCGTGATTTGCTCTATTATTTTCATTACAGATATCACGCTCTTTTTACCGCGTATCTTATCCACGATCATTCCCTTTATCTGCCCCTCATAGCGCGAATATTTACAATACACACTTGCTATATCATTGATGCAGACCTGCCTGCGGTGAAGTGTTTTCTGCTGTTCTGCGCGTATATACACGAGAATTTTTTCTTTTGAGGTATCAGTATGCTCCGGCATTTTCATGCTCCCTTCGATTAATATTCATATGTATATAATTTCCATTTATTTTGATTTTATACACAAAATACACAAAATACACACATGTAATTACACATGTAATTAAATCAAAATTTTTCGTGCGATATATTGTTTTTTTCGTGCAAACATCATATAATAAATATAAATAATCTAAGGGAGGAACTTTATCATGGCTAAAACAACAACAAGTAATATCAGCATTCGCATGGATAGCAATTTAAAAGCTGCTGCTGAAGCTTTATATGAAGAATTAGGTATGAATATCAGCACTGCATTCAACATTTTTGTTCGTCAATCTTTACGAGAACGAGGTATCCCATTTAAAATAACAGAAGGTTCTCCAAACAAAGAGACAGTTTCAGCTATGCTTGAGGCAGAAAGGATTGCAAAAGACTCAACTATTGATGGTTATAAAAATGTGGATGAACTTTTTGCAGACCTTGATGCATGAGTAAATATGAAATCAAATACACAACACAATTTAAAAAAGATTATAAACTAGCAAAACGTCGTGGTCTTGATATCACTCTTTTAAAAGATATTATTTCAAAAATTGCAAATGGAGAAACCCTTGATACTAAATATAAAGACCACCCTCTCTCCGGCAACTGGAGTGGTCACAGAGAATGCCATATACAACCTGATTGGCTGCTTGTGTACTATTTTGACAACGAAGTTTTAGTACTAACACTTGCACGCACAGGTACACATAGTGACTTATTTGGCCTGTAAAATATCGTAATAATTCATATTTATTGTATACTATTATCAATTTATAAAGTGAGGTAACAAATGGCATACACTAAGGAAATACTGACTCTCGCCATTGAAATCGGCGATTGTATGCTCAGAAACGGTGCAGAAATCTACAGAGTGGAAGACACTGTGGTTCATATACTAAGTTCATATGAGGTGGAGGAATTTGACGTATATGTGCTGTCAAACGGAATATTTGCAAGTGCAAATGAGAACAAGGAGGATGCCTGCAGCATCGTGCGCCACGTACCGCTTGGTGCTGTCAATCTGGCAAAGATCAGCGCGTTAAACCAGCTCGCAAGGGACATATGTGACCAGAAAATCTCCCTGATTGACTCATGGGACAGGCTTGAGCAGTGCAAAAATATTCCTAATTACAAAAAAAGCGCACAGATTTTCTTCTGCGGGCTCGGAAGTGCCTGCTTTTGCTATCTTTTTGGCGGAAGCTGGCTTGACTTTGTTTTTGCATTTGTTATCGGCTCACTGGAGCAGGTGCTTTTGTTTGGCCTTAAAAAATATAAGTTCACAAGGATTATAACCAATATCCTTGCCAGTCTTTTTGTGACACTGCTTGCCACCGCAAGTACACTTACAGGGCTTTCTCTTTTACCTGATAAAATCATTATAGGAGCTATCATGCCACTTGTTCCGGGAATAGCATTTACAACATCTATCAGGGATATCTATAATGGTGATTATCTGTCCGGTACGATACATCTGCTCGATGCACTGATTACAGCCGTGTGTGTTGCTGTGGGAGCATGTCTGCCGTTTGTTGTGATGAAATATATTGGAGGGCTTTAAGCTATGGAGTTTATAATACAATTTATTGTGGCTCTCTTTGCCACATTATCGTTTGCAGTTATTTTTTCCGCTCCAAAAAAGGAGCTGTTTTACTGCGGTTTTACAGGAGCACTTGGCTGGATCATCTACTATATAATGGTTCAGTTTGATATGGGTGTTGTGTTTCCATCGCTTATCGCGACACTGTGCCTTACGATAATGGCACGCATTTTTGCTGCGGCACGCTCTATGCCTGTGACAGTTTATCTGCTTTCCGGTATCTTTCCTCTTGTGCCCGGAGCAGGAATTTTTTACACGGCATATTATCTTTTTACTAACGACAGGGCACTTTCCTCCTCAAAGGGTATTGAAACCTTTGAGGTGGCGGGTGCCATCGTGCTCGGTATCATATTCGGGTTTGGCATACCGCAGAGTTTGTTTAATCTGTTGAAGCCTAAGCACCAATAAGTGTTGTCCATGAATACAATGGAAAGACAGAAAACCATCCTGCAAATCCAATGCCTGATATTTTAAGGATAAGCGGTACAACAAAAACAAGTATCGAAAAGAAAACCGACTGGATATGGTTTTTTCGCCAGTATGATATAACAAGCGTTCCTGCCGCTACAACTATAAGCGCTCCCATCTGTGCCAAAATCAATAATATGATAAAAGCCCGGATGGAAAGTGCCGGCGGTAATTGTTCAAAATAAGGTATATCTGTTATGGCAGCCCCTGCCCCATGCATCGGATATGCCTTTGATATATTAATAAACCTGCATATTACAGGAATGATTGAAAGTCCCATTACTACCATGATACATACAGCAGCCTTTCTATATATTATCTTCTTTTTTCCCGCCTTTGTCGCACCAAGTAAATACCACACTCCACACTGATATTCCATAGGGATGACATTGCCAAATGCCGCGACCACGCACAATGAAAGTAAGAACAGATTTATAAGCAGATCGTTATTCTTTAGCCCAAACAGATACAGATAACCTGTATCATAAATAAAACTGCCTCCATTTTCACATATTCTCTGATATTGATGCTGCACACGCTCAAAAGCAGGATAGAAAAATGTTACCGCGTACAATTCTGCCTTTAAGCCATCTGCTGCATTTTCACTCATTTTTCCATTTGCAGTCATATTGTCAATGCGTTCGATTTCAGAAAATGCCTTATCATATTTTTCCTGTTCTGATATAATGAGTGCTTCCTTTTCATCTGTCATTTTTCCTTCTAGCTGCAGCATAATGTCCCTGTAATACTGCTCCTGCGCGGACGGATTATATTCTTTTCCGATAATTTGCCAGCCAATCAATATTGCAAACAGCAGGATCACCACTACTGCTCTATTGGTGATCATTATTTTATATCCCTCATGGTATAGCAATGAAATATGCGGATGAAAATGTTTTTTATGCTTTGATCGGCTTTTTACCAGTTCAAAATTTCTTCCATAGACAAAAAGTAAAATGGATAGCGTAATTCCGGATATTGCCAGATCAATGATTATTGACCGGGTTAAAACCAGTCTTGAAACCGGATACCCTCCTATATTAAAATTCAGATAGCTTCCATAAAGCTTTTGAGTTTCCAGTATTCCTATCAGATTAATGTATTTGAATACAGACCATTTTTCCACTGCCGGAATTGTCAAATATGCTATATAGCTGATCCCATAGAGTAAAAAAGCAGTGACATACGGCAGGACGATTCTGTCTGCGAATATGCAAAATGCCATAATGACAGTGCCCGTGGCAAAAAATACAAAACCTTTTGTCAGAACAGAATAAATTATATATTCTAAGATGCTGATTTGCAGATTACTTTCCATATAAATTGCAACTGACTGGATATCTGCCGTCAGATCTCCAAAACCTATGGTGATTTCCGCATAAATCAGATTCATTCCGTAAAACATGATAGTTATAATTGTGCAGTGGACGAATAAAGCCGCAATCTTTGCAATCCCACTCTGCAAGCGACCGTTTTTTGTACTTCTTGTTATATAAAAAAGCTTTTTATCTTTTTCTGCAAATATTAAGTTTCCGGAAAAAAGTAAAACCGACAATATCAAAAGCAGATCCGTCCATACACTCTCCATTGAAATTTTAAGAGACTTTGACGGCATCCACCGTATATTTTTTCCCGACAGCCCGGAATAATCTTTTGCACTTTTTTCAATATTTCTTGCTGCGTAATCGTTTTGTCCCTGCTTTTTGAATATGGATATACTACTTAAATTATCTTTACTCTCCTGCACTGATCTCAGATATTCCTTATAACCGGCTACCTTCTGCTGTTCTTCATAAAGCTCATCAATATAGTTTTCTTCTGTAGTTCCTTTAAGTTCAGGTGTATTAATATACCACAGAAGGAACAGGTTTATGATCATAAGCACACAAATAGACAGAATAAAACTGCGTTTTCGCCATATTTTATCCAGCTCATAAAATATCAATCTATGCATCCGGCTTTGCCTCCTCAAATATCGTCATATAAAGTTCTTCAAGACCATTTACATTTCCATATTTACTGCAAAGATTTCCGACTGTATCTTTGTCAATGATACTTCCTGACTTTATCAATATGACCTCACCAGCAATCGGCTCAATATCCGAAACAACATGAGTCGAAACCAGTATCACTTTATCCCCTGCCAGCTCAGATATCCTCTCTCTTATCCTTACCCGTTCTTTTGGATCAAGCCCCACTGTCGGCTCATCCAGTACGATGAGCTTTGGATTTCCTAATACAGCCTGCGCTATAAGGATACGCTGCTTCATTCCACCCGAATATGTACCTATCGCACGGTCAGCGGCTTCTGTCATGTTCACATACTCCAATACCCTGTCTATTTCCCGTGACATATCCTTTTTAGGTATTCCTTTTAATGTCGCCATATAAGATAAAAATCGCTTCCCTGTAAACGTGTCATACAAGCCCTGCTGCTGAGGTGCATAGCCAATAATACTTCGATATTTTGAGCCAAGTATTTTTATGTCATGTCCATCCCAGAGTACTTGTCCGTTACTTGGCTTGATATTTCCGGTTATTATGTTCATGAGTGTGGACTTTCCCGCTCCATTTGGACCAAGCAGACCATATATGCCGTTGTCAAGTTCCAGTGATATATGCTCCAATGCAATTTTATCTTTATACTTTTTAGCTATATTGTTAAGACAAAGCATCCTTTAACACCCCTTTCCAATCATTTTAATCGGCTCATAAATTCCGTTTCCTGCATACAGATCTGACTTTTCTATAAGTGCATACCGGTATTGGGTAATATCATAAGAGTCATCTCCCAAAGGTGTGTATTCATAATCATATATGACAAGAATTTTTGATCCGCTCTCTGCCTTAAATTCCAGATTCCATCCGAGAGCCTTATTTACAAGCGGTGAATTTTGTATCTCACCGGTTTTTGTATTAACAAAATAAAAAGTATGATCATCTGATGCATCCCATGTCTGACAGCACAAAATATCACCCAATTTATTCATGATATAATTCTGTGTAAAGGAACACAGCAGTTTTTCTTCGCCATTTTCCAGATTTACAGCTTTTACCTCTCCTGTATCTTTATATGACACGTATAGTGTATTGTCCACAACTACCATGCTATGCAATGTCTGATTGTCTATGCTATATTTTTCACTTAGCTTTTGATTGCTTAGATCCAGTGTGGATATTACCTCCGTGGAATTTTTATACATATCATTCCAGTCATCATCACTCATTGTATAGTCATCTGTTGTAAGTTCTTTTCCATAGTCAACACCACTTAATACCAGTGCATTATCAAGGCAGCCCATAATCTTTCTGGTAATACCATCATCAAAATCCAGCTTACATATCTCCTTAGCTCTTTTGGTATCCGCATCCCAGAATAAAAGAGTTTTCCCCGATGAAGTCGTGACACTTCTGCTATCCTCCGCTGTAGACTCAGACAGCTTTTTGGTGACAAAATAAAGCCCTTCACTGTTTCCGAGTACTGTATCCTCCACAGTAAGTCCCACATCAAAGCTATAAACCTTATGTCGGTTTGTTCCGTCAGTATCCATCTCATAAAGTGCTGCCTGTGACGCTTCTGTTTCAGCCAACTGTCCATCCGGATCATAAAAATCCTGCGTAACCGCGCCTTCATTATCCATTCCCTTACTCAGCACATAAATTTTATTCCCATAAGAAAAAATACCACTCGTACATATCGGAAATTCATCCATTACAAATACTGCCGGACAGTCCGGTGTATTGTGTTTACAGCCTGTATTGCTGCACAAATAAATTTCCTGTTTTGTGGCAAAATCCATATACATTAGGTGTGCACCGTACTCACCGTTTTCAAGTTCTTCAACATCCTCTGTCAGATAATAATATCCGGTATCTGTATAACAGCTTGCAAGGGTTTCTGTATCATTTAATATTTTAAGTCCTGCTGTCTGCTGATTTACGCTTTTCCCCGAATTGCCTGGCTCTGCATTTTTTACCTTGTGCAGTACATTATCTTTCTCAGTTTCGCTATTATAATTTGTACCCGTGCTGCAGGCACAAAATGAACAGCACAGAGTAAATATCAAAACCATATCTGCTATTTTTCTCATTAAAAAAAGACCTCCTTGTTTTTATCAAGGAGACCTTATCATATAAAAGTCAAAAATCAGTCAAACCGAAAATATTATTTTCACAACGGCATTATGCATTTCATTATTGCCTATTTCAAGACTGCCGCCATGCTTTTTGCATAGTATCCTGCTTATCGCAAGTCCCATACCCAGATGACCATCCTCCGAAGCTTTTGCAAGAAGCAGCTTCCTTTGTTCCGAAAGAGTTTCATCCGAAAATCCATCCCCATCATCGACAATAGCAAATAATAACTTCTGACCATTCAATGAAACATCCAGATTTATACACTGCTTTGCATATCTCATTGCATTATTAAAAACATTCTCAAGCACACGATACAATACAGAGGTATCAATGCATATTTCTTCATTGGAAAGTAACGTACTTATCCTGAAATCAATATTTTTCTTTTGCGCTATGATTTTAAAGTCATCCTCTATATCGCTAAGCAGATCCGAAGCACTTATTTTTTGCCTTTTTAACTCTATATCCTCCATTTGGTTTAAGGTGCGCACCGACTCAGTATAATTATCCAGCCGTTTAGCTGACATATTTATGTTTTCTGCAATTTTTAATATTCTCTGCTCACTAAGCCTTCCTTTTTTAAGGTTTAGCTGCAGATATTCAGTATATCCCTCTATAACAGCTATAGGATTTCGCAGATCATGAGCTATTGACGCCTGCAATAGTCTTCTTTCCTCAAGCATATTCCACATTTCGCTGTAATTCTCACTGAGCTTAAGTCTCATCTGCTCGAATGAGCTGCACAACACTCCCATTTCGTCCTCACTGTCATAGCGCAAATTAAAATCCAGATTTTGATCTAATATCTGCTGTGTTGCTTCTGACAACATCCCAAGCGGCAGTAGAAGCTTACGCCTGTAAAAGAAAAATCCGCATATCAATATACCAGCTATTGAGAATATAATGGGAATCACTACCATAGCAGCACCACAAAAATGATATGCCATTTTTCTTTTGGGAGATAATGAGTCTACGCTGTTTTCAATGCGCTGTATTGCATATCTTGTTTCTACAGGTTTCTTTGCAGCCTTATCATCTGCCGTAATAACAGGCAACTCTGCTCCCTCTTCTCCAACCTTAACCCTGACGGAATAAGACACTTCACTTCCATCCTCATATGTCCGGTAAACCTTAAGAAATACATTGTTTGAATCCGGCAGCAGATATTTTCGAAATGACATGCAGCCCCAGATTGTAAATAATGAGAGCAGGACTATTATTACAAGAGTTGCAAGAACACTTACCACAAAATATTTGCGCAGAGATAAATTGTTTAATTTTTTTATAAGCGTTTCCATTTGTAACCCACACCCCAGATCGTTTCTATATAATCCTGCCCTGTTATCTCATTTAATTTTCCACGTATCTTGCGTATGTGCTCCTTTATGACATTGCTGTCTCCCTCGGCATCATATCCCCACACAGCTTCATAGATACGCTCTTTGTCAAACACCTGATTCGCATTTGTCATAAGAAATTCTATAATATCAAATTCCCTCTTTGAAAATGGAACGACAGTATCACCATAAAATACCGCTCTCTCCGAAAGATTGACTATCAGATTATTAGATGTAAGAACCGCAGTACGTCCTTTGTTTCGCTCATCACGTCGCAAATGTGCTGCGACTCTTGCAGTCAGCTCATTCAGACTGAAGGGTTTTGTGATGTAATCATCACCACCATATTGCAGTCCGTTTATTTTATCCTGCTCACTGATCCGCGCAGTAACAAATATTATCGGACAATTAATGTGGCTTCGTATATTTTTACACAGTTCTAAACCGTTCATATCCGGCATGTTAATATCCAAAATGATAAGATCGGGCTGCTTAGGTAACATTTCCACAGCCTGTCTGCTGCAATTTGCTGTTATCGTATCATAACCACAATCCCTCAGGTGATCCGAAAGCAGCTCCGTCATCATTTTTTCATCATCTACTATTAATATTTTGTATGCCATTGTAATTCCTCCTTACAGTGTATAGTGTAAGGAATAAAAGTCAAGAAGTTGTCAAATTTTCAATTTTCTGCGCCAGATCCTCAAGATACTCCCAACGCTCCATTTTCTCCATCAGCTGCCCCTCGAGGTCTTCCTTTTCCTTTGTGAGTTCGTTTAACTTACCAAAGTTAGTGGCATTCTTTACCATCTCATCATCTATCTCAGAAAGACGTGTTTCGAGCTTTTCTATGTCAGCCTCTATCGTCTCGTACTCTTTTTGCTCTTTGTAGGTAAATTTGAGCTTTTTCTCATGCCCCCAGGTTTCCATGGATTTCTTCTTCCGGGCTTCTTTTGAGTCTGTACCATCTGATGCAGTATTTCCCTGTGCTCCTGAAGCGGATGCTCCTGTGGATGATGCATTTTCTGATACGGTTTTTCCTGATGCAGGCTGTGGGCGTTTATTCATATAGTCGGTGTATCCGCCCTCATACTGTACGATTTTTCCGGCTCCCTCAAATGCAAAAATACGCTTTGCGATCCTGTCAAGGAAATACCTGTCATGGGATACCGTGATGACTATTCCGTCATAGCCATCCAGATAATCCTCTAAAATAGCCAGTGTCTCGACATCCAGGTCATTGGTCGGCTCGTCAAGTATCAGTACATTCGGTGCGCTCATCAGTACACGAAGCAGATAGAGTCTTCTCTTTTCTCCACCTGAGAGCTTGCCTACAGGACTGTACTGCTGCTCCGGCGGGAATAAAAACCTCTCAAGCATGGCAGATGCTGACACAAGTCCGTCTGCCGTGCGTACAAACTCTGCAGCTTCTTTCACGTAGTCTATCACTCGAAGCTCAGGCTCTATATCCACTTCCTGACCGAAATATCCTATCTTTATCGTCTGTCCTATCTCTACCTCACCTGAGTCAGGCTCGATAAAACCGGCGATTATCTTCATGAGTGTGGACTTTCCGCAGCCGTTTTTGCCCACAAAACCGATACGGTCATTTTTCAGGAAAATATACGTAAAATCCTTTACACAGACGATATCTCCGTATGCCTTTGAAATATCATGAAGCTCTATGGTTGTCCTTCCCATACGCGATGAAACCGATGAAAGCTCAACCCTTGCGTCTGTCTGCGGTCCTTTTTGGTCTCGCAGAGCCTCATATCTTTGGATGTGTGCCTTCTGCTTTGTGGAACGAGCTCTTGCTCCGCGCTGCATCCACTCTATTTCTTTTCTAAGGATGGACTGACGCTTGCGCTCACTTGCCCTCTCACTCTCCTCTCTGGCTGCCTTAAGCTCAAGAAAGCCCGAATAGTTTGTATCATAGCTGTAGGTCTGTCCCTTGTCCACCTCCACAATTCTGTTGCAGACACTGTCGAGGAAATAGCGGTCATGTGTGATCATGATGATTGCACCCCTGAAACGGCGCAGATAATCCTCAAGCCACTCCACCATCTCGTAGTCTAAGTGGTTGGTCGGCTCGTCCAATATAAGCACATCACACGGCTTAAGTACGACTGTTGCAAGCGCAAGCCTCTTTCTCTGACCTCCTGAAAGCTCACCGGTCTTTTGCGTCATATCTGTGATATCCAGCTTCATAAGAAGTGACTTTGCATCACTTTCTATACTCCAGCGCATGTCCTCATCCAGCTGCGAGGTAACCACACGGCTCATCACATGCTCAAGCGCTGTCTCGTCCGGGTCAAACTCCGGATTCTGCGGCAGATAGTTTATCACTATATGATTTGCTGTGGTGACAGTTCCCTCATCCGGTTCTTCATCACCAGCCACAATTTTTAAAAGTGTAGACTTTCCTGTACCATTTATACCGATGATACCGATTTTTTCGTTTTCCTGCACATAAAAGGAAGCTTTAGAAAAAAGCTTCCTTCCAGTATATGACTTTGTTATATTTTCGACATTAATGATGTTCATCTTCTCGTATTTTCTCCTCCCTCTCCTGCTCCTGCTTCTCCTTGGCCTCAAGGATTGCCTCATTGAGCGAAAGCATCTTTGCATCAAGCTGTCCTACAATACCTGCACACTCGCGCAGATCGCGGCTGATATACTCCGGAGCATTGCCCTCGAACTTGTAATATATCTTGTGCTCAAGGCTTGCCCAGAAATCCATAGCTATTGTACGAATCTGTATCTCAACCTTGGTGTCAACCACCTTGTTTGAAAGAAAAATAGGCACCGAAACAATCATGTGGTAGCTCTTATAGCCGCTTGCCTTCGGATGCTTCATATAGTCCTTTACCGATATGACAGTCAGATCATTCTGCCTGCCGATCATCTCGGCAAGCCGGTATATATCGGATGTGAACGAGCACACGATTCTGATGCCCGCTATATCCTTTACATAGGTGACCATATTCTCTATAGTGCTCTCGTAGCCGCCCTTTTTGAGCTTCTTAACTATGCTTTCAGGAGTCTTGATACGCGACTTTATGTACTCTATCGGATTATAATTATGTATGTGAACGAACTCGTCATTTAGTATCTCGAGCTTCGTATTGACCTCTTTCAGTGCAGAATTGTATAAAAACATCATAGTCTCCCAGCTATCAATGCCCTCCGCAAACTCTTGTTCCATTAAAAACCTCCCTGTGATCTATTCGCCTGTATGTTTATCAGACTCTTTTAATCAATTATAGCATATATATTCGCATAATTGGCAAATTATACCCATTCTTTATATATTTTTTATTCAAATAAGACATCAATCCTCCTCGATGATGTGCATCTCGAGAAAATCAAAGTCGATATCCTCCACGAAATTATCCTTCGTAAAGCGAGTCTTTCCATGCCTCTTGAAATCACTTACATTGCTGTCAAGCCAGATGGGCTTTCCCAGGTCAAATGCAAGGCAGGCATCCTCAAGAGACTTAAAAATCTTGTGTGTACGTGTGTCGTCACTGTCATTTTCTATTGTAATATCACGCATCAGATGCGTGTCAGTATAAATCTTAAACCAAATACGCATATTATTCTCCCAAAAGTCTTCTCTGACGGTTGCACTCATACATGAGCAAAGTGGCTGATATTGCGGCATTAAGCGACTCCACAGCTCCCTCCATAGGGATGCGGATATATGTGTCCGCCATGTCAGCTATCTCATCTGATAATCCATTGCCCTCATTTCCTATCATAAAGCCACAGGCTCCGGTGTAGTCCGGTCTGTCATAAGAGCACTTACCCTTTAAATGAGCTGCGTAGAGATAAACTCCCTTTGACTTTGCATACTCTATAGTCTCCGGAAGGTCATCCGTGATGTAAAACGGCACACGGTAGAGTGAGCCCATGGTTGAGCGCACAGTCTTTGGATTAAAAATGTCCACTGTTGTGCGATTCATTATAATGCCGCTTACACCTGCGCCCTCACCGGTACGGACCATAGTGCCTAAGTTTCCCGGATCCTGTATGCTCTCAAGCACAAGAAGCTCTGTCTTATCCCCCTTAAACAGGTCATCTATATCATAGTGCGGCATCTTTACTACAGCAAGCACGCCCTGCGGAGTCTGCGTGTCAGACATGCTCTTAAACACCGAGTCACTCACTATTTCTGTTTTGTCAAGAAAACGCTTCTTCTCTTCCTTAAACCTGTCATCATTAAAAAATGACTCAGACATATATACGGCACTTACCCAGTCATATGGCGCCTCAAAGCTCATCTTTGGACCCTCAACCACGAATACGCCCTGCTTTTTCCGCTCCTTTGCCTTGCTTAAAAGAGCCTGCACATTTTTTATGCTTTTGTTTGATGCACTTGTAATCATTTTCTTCTCTTTCTATATTGATGATATGAGGGTCAAAAAGTATTTTGCCCCTCATTTATGATTAATCAGATTTCTACGAATGCATAAATGCCCCTGCACCGGCACATGCACGCAATTACCTGCATTTGATGTGCCGGATACAAGGGCATTCATATTTATCGTAACTATATTAGATACTAAACCAGAGATTTAGAGATATCGTACATGTACTCGTCTACACTCTTCTTCATAGCAAGTGCCTCGTCGATATCGAAATCTACGAAATTGCCATCCTTGTGGGCAATAACTCTGTTTGACTTGCCCTCGCAGAGTAAATCAACTGCCATAGCGCCCATGATTGTAGCGTATACACGATCCTTGCATGATGGGCTTCCACCTCTTTGCATATGTCCGAGGATAGTTGCACGTGTCTCGATGCCTGTTGCAGCCTCGATTTCCTTAGCCATCTCCTGTGAATGTCCTACACCCTCAGCATTGATGATGATGTAATGCTGCTTACCGAGCTCTCTTGCGTGAGCTACTCTCTCGATGAGTGCCTCAAGGTTGTTGTCATACTTCTCAGGAAGTAATACTTCCTCAGCGCCGTTTGCAAGACCGCACCATAATGCAATGTATCCGGCTCCACGTCCCATAACCTCGATGATTGAGCATCTCTCGTGTGATGTAGATGTATCACGTACCTTGTCGATAGCCTCCATAGCTGTGTTGCAGGCTGTATCAAAACCGATTGTGTAATCAGTACATGCGATATCAAGGTCGATTGTGCCAGGAAGACCGATTGTATTGATGCCAAGTGCAGCAAGCTTCTGCGCACCCTGGAAGGATCCGTCACCACCGATAACTACGATAGCATCGATACCATGCTTCTTGCAGATCTCAGCACCCTTCTGCTGTCCCTCTGCTGTAACGAACTCCTTACATCTGGCTGTCTGTAAGATTGTACCACCGCGTGAGATTGTGTCTGAAACGCTCTTTGAATCCATATCCACGATCTCTTCATTTAACAGACCTGCGTATCCTCTCTTGATTCCTTTAACCTTCTTGCCCTTTGAGAGAGCCTGACGAACAACGGCACGAATTGCTGCGTTCATTCCCGGTGCGTCACCACCACTTGTAAGTACACCTATTGTGTTAATCTCTTTTGCCATTGGTATAACCTCCATATGTTAAAAAATTATCATTTATTCTAATCCCAATCTATTGTACTTGTTTTAGCATAATTTTTCAATATTCTTTTCAACAATTTTCGCATTTTCTTTGTCTAAAAATTCCAAAAGCTGCTCCATGAGTTCATTATTTGCATTTACGGAATAATTTCTGCCAAGTTTCTTCATCTGCTTTGTATCTGCGATGTAAATTATGACCTCATCTGCTCCGTCTGATTCACGGATTGTCTCAAGAAGCCTGCTCTCATTTTTCTTATAGTCATCCATCGTATCAAACTTAAGCCAGAGTTGTTTCGGAAGCTCATCAAACGGTATGATTCTCTCGCATATTATCTTGCCGTTCTGCTCATCCTCGACCGTCGCATGTCCGATGACAAATATTTTAGCATCATCCTGTAAATATCTCTGATAACGCTCGTAATCTCTTGGAAAAATAATAACCTCGACTGTTCCTGTCAGATCCTCTATCGTGATAAAAGCCATAGCCTGATTGTACCTGGTAAACTTAATAGTCTTTGTTGCTATCATGCCTCCGATTACCACGTGCGCATTGTCCTTTATCTTAACGGCACCGCTCTCCTCTTCGAGCTCAAAATCTATCGCATTTGCTGTGATGTTTTTCTTTAGAGCAGCTGCATATTTTTCCAGAGGATGTCCGCTTAAATAGATGCCAAGCACCTCTTTTTCATATGCAAGAGCCTCCTCTGCATCATATTCACCAACATTTGGGTACTTAAGCTCAAACGACTGCCTGTCCTCGTCTGAGACCAGATCAAACAGACTCATCTGCCCTGCCATAGTTGACTTTTTGTCATGCTGCACCCTGTCCACAATCGATGCATACACCATTGCCATCTGCTTTCTCGTGCCGTCGAGTGAATCACAGGCACCAGCCTTTATCAGATTCTCAATCGCACGCTTGTTGATAAGCTCCTTCTGGCAGGTTCTCTCAATAAAATCAGAGAGTGTGCGGAATCTGCCGCCACTTTCTCTCTCCTCGATTATCTGGTCTATGACCGGCCTGCCGAGTGATTTGATGGCATACATACCATATCTGACATGGTCGCCCTCTGCGGTAAACTCGCCCTGTCCACAGTTAATATCCGGTGGAAGCACCTTAATACCCATATCACGACAGCTGTAAAGATACTGCGCCGCCTTGGCTGAATTGTCTATAACAGATGTCATGAGCGCTGCCATAAATTCGACCGGATAGTAGTTTTTGAGCCATGCAGTCTGAACACTGATTTTCGCATATGCGGCAGCATGCGATTTGTTGAACGCATACTTAGCGAAATCAACCATCGAATCGTATATGCTGTTTGCGGCTTTTTCATCTATGCCGTTTGCCACACAGCCCTTTATGCCACGCTCCTTATCTCCGTACACAAAGCTCTGGCGCTCTGCGTCGATGACATACTGCTTCTTCTTGCTCATGGCACGGCGGATGTTGTCCGCCTGTCCCATTGTATAGCCCGCGAGCTTCTGCACTATCTGCATAACCTGCTCCTGGTATACTATACAACCGTAGGTCGGCTCTAAAATACTCTCAAGCTCCGGTGTCACATAGCTTATCTCATTTGGATTGTTCTTGCCCTTTATATAGTTTGGGATGAAATCCATAGGACCCGGACGGTAGAGCGAAATACCTGCCACGATGTCCTCAAAGCTCTGTGGACTGAGCTCCTTCATGAAGCTTTGCATACCGGCAGACTCGAGCTGGAATACCCCTTCCGTCTTTCCTGTTCCGATAAAGTCAAGTGTGCCCTTATCGTTGAAATCAATATGGTCGATATCCACATCAATGCCCCTTGATGCCTTGATATTCTTCACGGAATCCTTTAGCACCGTAAGTGTACGAAGCCCTAGAAAATCCATCTTTAAAAGGCCAAGCTCCTCGAGCTGTACCATATTGTACTCTGCGGTAGGGCTTCCGTCATTTGCCCTTCCAAGAGGCACATAATCGCTCGCCACACCCGGATAAATTACCACTCCTGCGGCATGCACTGAAGTATGGTTTGGCAGTCCCTCGAGCCTTTTTGCCATATCTATCATTTCATGCACTCTTGCATCACTCTCGTAAATGCCCTTGAATTCAGGGTTCATCTGAAGTGCCTTGTCAATTGTGATATTCAGCTCCTGAGGCACCATCTTTGCAAGCCTGTCAGTCTCTGCATATGGGAAATCCAGCGCTTTTCCGACTGATTTTATGACACCTCTTGCCGCCATCGTACCAAAAGTGACTATCTGCGTTACCGAATCGTGTCCGTACTTCTCCTGAACATACTCTATGGCGCGGTATCTCTCCGCGTATTCAAAATCCACGTCGATATCAGGCATGGAAACTCGCTCAGGGTTTAAGAATCTTTCAAAGAGCAGATTGTATTTAACCGGGTCAATATCCGTAATCCCGGTACAGTAGCACACCCTGCTTCCCGCCGCTGAGCCTCGTCCCGGGCCTACCCAGCAGTCGTGCGTGCGGCACCAGTTGATATAATCCCACACGATAAGAATATACTCTATAAAGCCCATGGTCTTTATGATACCAAGCTCATAGTCCATATCGGCATGTATCTTTTTTAGCTCCTCATCACTATACTCGCCACAGCCTATATACTTCTCTCTAAAGCCCTTCTCGCAGAGCTCTGTGAGGAAGGCTTCGGCGCTGTCATAGCCATCTGGCACCTCATACTTTGGAATCTTGTAATTGCCAAACTCAAGCGTTACATTGCATCTGTCGGCAATTTTCTGTGTATTCTCAATGGCCTCTGTGGCATATGGGAAAAGCGCTCTCATCTGCTCCTCGCTCTTCACGAAAAACTGCCCGCCATCATAACGCATCCTATCCTCATCCGACACCTTTTTGCCGGTCTGGATGCACAAAAGCACATCATGCGCCTCCGCATCGGATTCGTAGGTATAGTGCACATCATTAGTACACACTAACCCTATTCCAAGTTCCTTACTCATCCTAAGAAGCTGCTGGTTCACGAGCTTCTGGTCATCAATGCCATGATCCTGCAGCTCAAGGAAAAAGCTGTCTTTTCCAAAGCATTCCTGATACTTCCTTGCAATCTCCTTCGCTTCGTCATAAAAGCCTCTGACGATGTATCTCGGGATTTCTCCTGCCAGACAGGCAGACAGGCATATGAGCCCCTCGTGGTACCTCTCAAGTGTCTCAAAATCCACTCTCGGCCTGTAATAATAGCCCTCTGTGAAGCCTATTGACACTATCTTCATGAGATTGGCATAGCCTGTATTATTTTCAGCAAGCAGAATCAGATGATAATACCTGTCATCACCGTGACTTGTCTCCCTGTCAAAGCGTGAATTTGGCGCCACATATACCTCGCAGCCTATGACCGGATTGATATCATTTGCCTTTGCCGTCTTGTAAAACTCCACCACACCGTACATATTACCATGGTCTGTGATTGCGGCAGAGTTCATGCCAAGCTCCTTGACGCGCTTTACATATTCTTTTATCTTGTTTGACCCATCGAGCAGACTGTACTCGGTATGGGTGTGAAGATGACAAAATGACATTTGGATTCCTCTTTCTTTATTTTTGTATCAGCGCCCAAGCTCTATGTGTATAAACACTGCAAGCGAATTGGGCTCCTGCATATATGTGATAGTGCCGCCTCTTGCCGTCGGTATGAGATATTTGTAGTCACCCTTCTCAAAAAGACTGTGACACGCAGTATCATAGGTTTCTTTGTCCGAAAACTTGAACGTGATATAGTTAGATGACGTTGTCATGCCCTGTAATGTTTTAAGGTCGTAGGATGTAAAATACAGCCCATTCCTGTAATAATAGTCATCCTCCACTGACGCTTCCTGCGGCAGCATATCCTCATTGTCCAATGTACGTGTTAGCTTTACCACATCAAGCGGCACTCCGAACCAGCTGTATGATATGCCCTTTCCCAGATAATCACCATCACCGTAGGTACAGTCCACCGCACACCACGCACCGTCCAGATATACCATATTCCAGGCGTGGTTTGCATCAGATGTGGTGCCTGTCACAATAAGTGAGCTGATACCGGCCCGGTCACACAGATACTTAAACATCATCGCATAGCCCTGACAGACCGTCCTTCCAAGCACTGCTGAGTACATATCCTGGTTGTGAGGAGAATTCTCCTCATACTCAGCATGCTCTATCACATATTCATAGAAATGCACAGCCTTGTCATAATCAGATGCACCTTCATCGATACCTGCCATACAGGCTGACACATAGCCTGAAATCGTACTTATTGCGTTGTCGATATCAGCCTCAGACATATTGTATACAGGTGAAAAAATGATGCTGTTTCTCACAGTATACTGACTCTTTTCTATGTAGAAAAACTGTGGATTGTCCAGCAGCACAAACTGCTGTATACGGCTAACGTTGTCAGTGTCTGTAGTATTTAACGAAATTCCATCCATGCGCTTTTGCATCATCGCATAAATCTGCCTGTAAATAAGCTTGTCATCATCTGACAGTTTCTCGTAATAGTAGTGATATTCTCCTGTAAATACTGACTCATCGTACTCTGTCTGTTCGCCGTTTAAATAATCTGTTGTGGTCTGCATCTGCCCCTTTACTGCCCTGTGTATAGCAGTAGGAAAATCAGCTATAGCACCTGTAAACCCTCCTGCCTTTAAGCATTTTGCAGCGAACACAAAGCAACAGGCAGCAAACACAAGTGCCAATATTGTTTTTAAAAGCTTTTTCATCTATTCCCCCATTTAAATGAACTGTAATCGTTGCCGGTCACACTGTTAGGTGTTACCGGTAACAGCCATAGTAAGCCTGCATATCAGGTACAGTACAAAAAGATGCACCGGATAAAAGGCGTAAAACACATATTTAAGAGAAATTCCTCTTTTTCCATTGTAATAGCGAAGAGGTATAAGCATAAACAGTGCAAAAAACTCTATGGTACCTGAGAAAAGTCCAAGCAGTATGACTGCCACCGCAAATGCAATCTCACGGTTTAAAGAAAGCAGGTACATCATGACAATACAGCCCACCCCCGCTGCTCCATAATCGCAGCAAAACACAAACTCTGCAATAATCATAATAACAAGTACCACTGATACCATTACTATACACCTGATCAGTGTTATAAAAAACCACTTGACTGCAGAGGATGACTTTTCTATTTTATCGACCGACTTAAGCCAGTCAAGCACTGTGATGGCAAGCAAGCCTAAAAGCAGTGTAAAAAACACATTGTTGCTCTTAAATTCGAGCACTGTATTGTTTATTGCAAGGTCAAACGGTATCTCAGAGATAAGCGCGAATATAAACATCCTCGCAGCATATTTTTCCCTACTGTGTGTATATTTGAATCCCTCCACAAGCAGGAAGCAGAAAACAGGAAAGGCCATGCGCCCTATAGAACGCATGACCCAGTAGATATCAATAAGCGTTTGTCCACCTATCCCATTATTTATCATCTGAAGAATAACCGTTGCCGCAGTATGGTCTATGAGCATGGTAAAAATGGCTATAAGCTTAAGCGTGCTTCCACTGATACCAGACTTTGCGATAACTTTTTCCAAAATCCTATACTCCTGCCATATTTACGGTAATCCTGTCAAGATGCCAGATATCGTCCACATATTCCTGGATTGTTCTGTCTGAAGAGAACTTTCCTACATGTGCGATATTGAGCAGTGCACTCTTTCTCCATGCGCTCTTATTCTTGTAATAATCATTAATCTTCTGCTGTGCATTTGCATATGAGCGGAAGTCTGCGAGGATAAAGTAGCGGTCAGCCACCTGTCCCTGCTGTGGATTGAGCAGTGAGTTGTAAAGCTCCCTGAAAAGCTCATGGTCATTTGGTGAGTATGTGCCGTCTACGAGCTGGTTTACTACCTTTCTGAGCTCTGCATCGCTATTATATACATCAACAGGATTGTAGTCATGTCTGTTCTCATGTGAGATGACCTCATCAGAGCTCATTCCAAAGATAAACATGTTGTCAGCTCCTACCTCATCGAACATCTCGACATTGGCACCATCCATAGTTCCGATAGTGAGCGCTCCATTGAGCATGAACTTCATGTTTCCTGTTCCGGATGCCTCCTTGCTCGCTGTGGAAATCTGCTCGCTGACATCTGCTGCCGCAAAAATAATCTCGGCATTGGATACCTTGTAATCCTCAATAAATACGACCTTGAGCTTGCCGCCGATAGAAGCATCGTTATTTATGACATCAGCCACACTGTTGATGAGCTTGATTGTTTTCTTTGCATTTCTGTAGCCAGCTGCTGCCTTTGCTCCAAAAATGAATGTTCTAGGATAGAAATCCATAGACGGATTTTCCTTAATCTTGTTGTACAGATACATCACATGAAGGATATTCATGAGCTGTCTCTTGTACTCGTGAAGTCTCTTAACCTGCACATCAAAGATAGAATCCGGATTTACATCAATACCATTGTGCTCCTTGATATACTTTGCTAAACGCACCTTGTTTGCTCTCTTAATCTCAGCAAACTCCTGCTGTGCAACAGGGCTGTCTGCATAAGCCTTGAGCTTTGAAAGCAGTGAAAGGTCTGTAATCCAGCCGGCTCCTACCTTCTTTGTCGCCCAGTCAGCAAGTAGCGGGTTTGCATGTGCTAAGAATCTACGCTGTGTGATTCCGTTTGTCTTGTTATTGAACTTCTCAGGGAACATCTCATAGAAATCATGAAGCTCCTGATTCTTAAGTATCTCTGTGTGAAGCTTTGCAACACCGTTTACAGAATAGCCTGCTACGATAGCCATATTTGCCATCTTGACCTGTCCATCATAGAGGATAGCCATCTTTCTTACCTTGTCCTCATTGCCAGGATATCTCTCATTAATCTGAATCACAAATCTTCTGTTTATCTCGTCAACAATCTGGTATACACGAGGAAGCAGTCTCTGGAATATATCAATTGGCCACTTCTCAAGCGCCTCAGCCATGATTGTATGGTTAGTGTAGGCTACACATCTTGTAGTGATATCCCATGCATCATCCCATGACAGATGTTCCTCATCCACAAGGATTCTCATAAGCTCTGCGACTGCAACTGTAGGGTGGGTATCGTTCATCTGGAAAACAACCTTATTCGGAAGATCCTTTAAATCGCTGTGATGCTTTTTAAACCTTGCAAGTGCACGCTGGATACTTGCTGATACAAAGAAATACTGCTGCTTTAAGCGAAGCTCCTTTCCCTTTACATGGTTGTCGTTTGGATAGAGTACCTCAACAAGATTTCTTGCAAGATTCTCCTGCTCCACTGCCTTGTCGTAGTCACCCTGGTCAAAGGACTCGAGAGAAAAACCGTTCTTTGGCTCGGCATCCCATATCATAAGTGAATTGACCACGTTGTTGTCATATCCGACTATAGGCATATCATATGGCACTGCAAGCACCGACTGATAGTCCTTCTGCTCAAAATGAAGCTCTCCGTTTTCATCTGTGCTCTCCTGCACATATCCGCCAAACTTGACCTCGTAGCAGTACTCAGGACGACGAAGCTCGAATGGATATCCGTCCTTGAGCCAGTTGTCAGGCACCTCAATCTGGAAGCCGTCTGAAATCTGCTGCTTGAACATACCATATCTGTATCTGATTCCACAGCCGTATGCAGGATATCCGAGTGTGGCAAGTGAATCCATGAAGCATGCTGCCAGTCTTCCAAGTCCGCCGTTTCCAAGTGCCGGGTCCGGCTCCTGGTCCTCGATAGCATTGATATCCACACCGATTTCATCGAGAGCCTCCTTAACCTCCTTATATGCTGAGAGGTTTATAAGATTGTTGCCGAGAGCTCTTCCCATCAGAAACTCCATAGACATATAGTAAACAACCTTTGGATCATCCTTGTCCATCACTCTCTGTGTGGCAATCCACTCATCCATGATGACATCCTTTACAGCCTCTGATACAGCCTGATAAAGCTCCTGCTGTGTGGCATCATCTATAGTCTTACGATATTTATTTTTCAAATTGTCTGATACAGTCTTAATAAACACCTTTTTGCTAAACGTATTATCTCTCATCTTTTTCCTCCTTATGGCACTAAAAGGGAGCAAATTAATGCTCCCTCTCGTGCAGAGATTATTGTTTTTCAACTGCAAGCTTAACAGCCTCGCCATTAATCTTCCAATCCTTTTCATAGCCCTTAAGTTCGCCTGATTTAATTGATACGGCAAGAACCTCGGTTTTGATTTCATCACCAAACTTTTCAAATACATTTGAAAGCTTCTCATCTGCCTCGTATGTCACGGCGATGTGATCCATGACCTCAAAGCCTGCGTCCTTACGCATTGTCTGGATCTTACTGATGATTTCTCTTACAAAACCTTCCTCGATAAGCTCAGGAGTGAGGTTAGTGTCAAGAACAACTGTGATGTTGTTGTCAGACTGTGTCACATATCCCTCCATCTGAGTCATCTCGATAAGTAAATCCTCTTTAGATAATACAACTTCATCGCTAATACTGTCAAGCTTGAGAGAGCCGGTGCTATTAAGCTCCTCCATAGCCTTATGACCATCAAGCTCAGCCAGAACTGACTTAATCTGGCCAAGGTATTTACCATACTTAGGTCCCACTGTTCTAAGCTGTGGCTTGAATTTGTAGGTGGTGTAGTGTGATACATCATCAGTGAACTCAACCTCTTTTACATTGAGCTCGTCTGCGATGATATCCACATAAAATTCATCCAGCTTTTCCGGAGCCTTTACAAACATTTTACCGATTGGCTGACGGTTTTTGATATTTGCCTCATTACGGCATGCACGTCCGAGTACTACAACCTTAAGTACCTCGTCCATATCAGCCTCGAGCTTTTTGTCAATCAGCTTCTCATCAACTACAGGGTAGTCGCACAGATGGATTGACTCCGGTGCGCTCTTGTCGATAGAGCAGACAAGATTTCTGTAGATATCCTCTGTCATGAAAGGAATCATAGGAGCTGCTGCCTTTGATATGGTGACAAGTGCTGTGTAAAGTGTCATGTATGCGTTTATCTTGTCCTGCTCCATGCCCTTTGCCCAGAAACGCTCACGGCTGCGGCGTACATACCAGTTACTTAAGTCGTCTACGAACTCCTGAAGATACTTTGCCGCCTCCGGAATCTTGTAGTTTGACAGGCACTCATCCACTCCTGCCACTGCTGAGTTGAGCTTTGAAAGAATCCACTTATCCATTACTGCAAGCTTATCATACTCCAGGCTGTATTTTGTAGCGTCAAAATTATCGATATTTGCATAAAGCACGAAGAATGCGTATGTGTTCCAGAGTGTTCCCATGAACTTACGCTGTCCTTCAAGCACGAGCTTTCCTGAGAACTTCTTTGGAATCCATGGAGCTGATGCTGTGTAGAAATACCATCTGATGGCATCTGCACCATATGTCTCAAGTGCGTCAAACGGATCTACAGCGTTGCCCTTTGACTTGGACATCTTCTGTCCGTTCTCATCCTGTACATGTCCAAGCACTATGACATTCTCATAAGGAGCCTTATTGAAAAGGAGTGTAGACTCAGCCATGAGTGAATGGAACCATCCACGTGTCTGGTCAACTGCCTCTGAGATAAACTTGGCTGGGAACTGCTTCTCAAATACATCCTTGTTCTCGAATGGATAGTGGTGCTGTGCAAATGGCATGGCTCCTGAATCAAACCAGCAGTCAAGCACCTCAGGTACACGGTGCATATCCTTGCCACACTCAGGACACTTGATTGTCACAGCGTCGATGTATGGTCTGTGAAGCTCTACCTCTGCTGCCTTTGGATCTCCTGCTTTTTCAGCGAGCTCCGCACGGCTTCCGATACACTCTCTGTGTCCGCATTCACACTCCCAGATATTGAGCGGTGTACCCCAGTAACGGTTACGTGAGATAGCCCAGTCCTGTATATTCTCAAGCCAGTTTCCGAAACGTCCTGAACCGATAGACTCAGGAATCCAGTTTACTGTATTGTTGTTTCTGATAAGGTCATCCTTTACTGCTGTCTCCTTGATGTACCATGACTCTCTTGCATAGTAGATAAGAGGCTTGTCACATCTCCAGCAGTGTGGATACTCATGCTCAAATTTCGGAGCATCAAAAAGCTGCTTTCTGCCGCTTAAGTCCTTTAATACCTCAGGATCTGCATCCTTTACCCACATACCGGCAAACGGAGTTTCGGCTGTAAGCTCTCCCTTGTCGTTTACAAACTGTACAAATGGAAGGTCATAATTTCTTCCGACATTGGCATCATCCTCACCAAATGCAGGAGCGATATGAACAATTCCTGTACCGTCTGACATAGTAACATATGTGTCACATGTCACGAAAAAGCCCTTCTTGCCCTGCTTATCAGCAACCTGCTTAGCGCAGTCATAAAGCGGCTCATACTCCTTGTACTCAAGATCCTTTCCTTTGTATGTCTCAAGCACCTCATATGCCTTCTTGCCTGCTTCTGCGTCCTCTTTTGAAAGAAGCTGCGAGAGCACCTTGTCTGCAAGTGCCTCTGCCATATAATATGTGTAGCCGTCAACAGCCTTTACCTTTACATATGTGTCATTAGGGTTCACACAGAGTGCCACGTTGCTTGGAAGTGTCCATGGAGTTGTGGTCCATGCGAGGAAATATGCATCCTCTCCTACTACCTTAAAACGTACTACTGCTGATTTTTCTTTGACTGTCTTGTAGCCCTGTGCCACCTCCTGTGCAGAAAGCGGTGTTCCACAACGAGGACAGTAAGGAACAATCTTGAAGCCCTTGTAAAGAAGTCCCTTGTTCCAGATTTCCTTGAGAGCCCACCACTCTGACTCGATGAAATTGTCGTCATATGTGACGTATGGATTATCCATATCAGCCCAGAAGCCTACTGTGTTGGAGAAATCCTCCCACATACCCTTGTATTTCCATACAGACTCTTTACACTTCTTGATGAATGGCTCAAGTCCGTAGTTCTCAATCTGATCCTTGCCGTCAAGGCCGAGAAGCTTCTCCACCTCAATCTCAACAGGAAGTCCGTGTGTATCCCAGCCTGCTTTACGTGGCACATATTTGCCCTTCATGGTCTGGAATCTTGGAATCATATCCTTTATGGTACGTGTCTCAACATGTCCGATGTGAGGCTTTCCGTTTGCTGTAGGAGGTCCATCATAGAATGTGTATGTCTCTCCTTCTTTTCTGTTTTCCATAGATTTTCTGAAGATATTGTTCTCTCTCCAGAACTGCTCTGTCTTCTTCTCGCGTTCAACGAAGTTCATATTGGTGTCAACTTTGTTGTACATGACTATCTCTCCTTATTCTATATTGTTCGTAAACATCCCGGTTTATGGAATATTCACAAAAAAAGGCACACATTCCTGTAATTAGGAACGCGTGCCTGATACGTCTATACCACCTATTACAATGTACTTAAGGGAAATACCCTTGCATACCCGCCCCTGTAACGTAGGGAATACGTCAGAACCTACTCTCGCAACGCTGTATGGCGATTTTAGCCTGCGGCTCAGAAGTGATTTTCAAAACGGCTCTACTCATACCGGCTCTCACCTGTCCCGGCTCTCTTTGACTTTCCTGCCATCTCTACTGTCTTCGTCACTGCCTTTTACTAACTGTGTTTAAGTATATAACTGAAAAGCCACTGTTGTCAAGATGTAATTGATTCTGTAATAATTTGATAATAATTAACTCTAATAAATGCCATCATACTCAAAATTCTGATAATCAAAATCGTCATAATCATAAGAATCATAATCATAATCGTAATCATCATAGGAATCGTCCTGATTATAATACTCATAGCCCTCATCAAAGCCCTTCATGAACTCCTTTTCAAAATCTGTGCTTGCATTTGAGCCTGCCACAACCCAGAATATGATGCTGACTATAACTGAGATAGCTGCTGTTGCTATACCAACTATACCAAACACCTTGTTGTTGCCCTTTATGATATGTATAATACCAAAAATGATAGCAAGCAGAGCTGTCACATAATTGATGCATGTACAAAACAGTACAATAGATGCGATTCCAAGTACCAGAGAAGCTATACCAAAGCCATTGCTGTTCTTTGGCGGCTGGTTGTATGGATTAGCTCCATACTGTGGCTGATTGTAGGCTGTCTGTCCGTATGCGGTCTGATTGTAGCCACCCTGTCCGTTTGGCTGCTGGCCATACTGCGTCTGTCCGTAAGCTGACTGATTAAATGAGCCCTGAGCATATGTGTTCTGGTTGTATGTACCCTGGGCATTTGGATTCTGATTGTATGCACCCTGGGCATTTGGATTCTGATTGTATGTACCCTGATTTGCATAACCATATGCACTGCCCGGATTATTGACATATCCGTCTGTGCTGCCTGTCTGGTCTGATGCCTGTCCATATGCATACGCATTGCCACTGCCCTGCTGGGATACCGGCTGACCATATGTGTCTGTCGGCTGGCTGTATGTGTCATGTGGCTCGCTGTATGTGTCTGAGCCATTTGCTGTTCCTGCTGACTGCCCGAATACACCTGTATTGTCCGGTGTGCCTGATGACTGGTTGTCATTGTTCATAAAATTGTTATCGTCCATAACTTCCTCCATATATCCTATGTTTATGTTTCTATTGTGTTAGAAATATTTTATCATATATTACGATAATGTAAATATTTTTATCATAAAAATATATGTAAAAATGGCAGGAGCTAATGCACTCCTGCCATGAATATGAAAATCATATTTACTGCTCCTGGAAATCATATTTCTGTCCAAGTACTTCCTCGCTCTCCTCAACAGAGTTTTTGAGGTCATCCGCAAGCATATAGATATTTTCCAGTACCTGCTTGCACTTTGCCATGCTCTCGACTGTGGTATCAGCCATGCGAAGTCCCTCTGTTGAAGAAGCTGCGACCTCTTCTCCGGTAGCTGAAAGGTGTGTGATATTGTCTGATATGACTGTTGTTGAATCAAGAATCTTTTTGATACTCTCCTCAGCCACATTGATATCCTTCATCAACAGCTCAACGGCCTCTCCCATTGCATTAAACTTGTCTCTTGTATCGTCGATAAGCTCATTCTGCTTCTCTACCGATGATACTGAGTTCTCGATACTCTCGTTGGCACGCCTTGTGTCCTCATTGAGCTTGTTTATAATCTCTGTAATATTGGCTGATGCATCCTTTGTCTGCTCTGAGAGCTGTCTGATTTCATCTGCTACTACCGCAAAGCCCTTTCCGGCTTCACCTGCCCTGGCCGCTTCAATTGAAGCATTGAGAGCAAGCAGATTTGTCTGGTTAGAAATATTGATAATCGACTCAACGAAGCTCTTTACATCCTCTACCTTGGCTGTAAGACTCTGGATAACTGACACTGTAACATTGCTTGCCTCTGCCACGTTGTGTGCCTGCTCCTTGAGTTCTTCCACAACATCAGCTCCCTGCTTTACGGTCTCATCAGTCTGGCGTGAGGCATCTATCATAGCCTTGATTCCACTCTCTGCATTGTCTGTATTTCCCTGAATATCAACACACATAGCTGCCTGCTTCTGGATAGCCTCCGCGGTGCTCTCTGTGCTGTCTGCTATCTCCTGGATTGAACTATGGCTCACCGCAACCGCCTCATCGAGATCATTTAACATGGCCATAGCCTCGTCAAAGTGCTTTGAAATATTCTCCGCAACTATTACCATCTTCTTATTGCTGTCCACCTGTGCCATAGCAGATTCTTTGATTTCTTCCATATTTTCATCGAAGAAATGGGTAAGAAGAATCGTGATGCTGTCTGACGCATATCCCACAAGTACAAGTACAAATACTGCTATCACATCATTCTGAAGAACTGTACCCCCTATTCCAAGCTGCATTACAAGCCTGATGACGCTGGATATGATTATTACTGCGTTCATCACCATCATCATCTTTATATCCAGATATATCATCGCTGCAATAACAAGCGGCAGGGCATATGTCCATGTACCGATTGTTGAATTGATCAGTGCGATAATAAAATATCCTGCTGTCATGGCGCTTACAAGTATAAGCGCACCTGTTCTGCTGTCTCTTTTTGTAATAAATGCAATTACAGCTATTACTATTACTGCTATTGCCGCAACAAGCTGTATACTTATCCTGGTAATATCAGCATCTTTTGTCCCAACTGCTGCAAATAACGTAAATGCTATATATGCAAATACTATGATTACCGCCATGAATACACGTTTATTGGCTCTGCTATACTGTTGACTATTCATAAAATCCCCCTTCTTTTGTTTGAGTTTTTAAAGTAGTTTTATTATACAACAGTTTTTTATAATAATCCACTACTATTTAGTGCCAACGTACCATTTTTCTCATTTTGCTCCTGGTTTGAAGAAAATTCTCCTTTCAAATAAACATTTACACAAAAACACCCGGCAGTTATCCTGCCGGGCATTCTGTAAAAAAATATTTATTCTTTAACTCCACCAAGTGTAAGTCCTGTAACAAAGTATTTCTGTAAAAACGGGTAAATACATATGATCGGAAGCATTGTTATAATTGTTGCTGCGGCACGAACTGAGGTAGGTGTAACTGCGCCTACAGCATTTTTCAATGTTTCTGCTGATCCTCCCTGATTTGTTACAGCTGAAAGAAGCTTCATAAGCTCATACTGTAATGTAGTAAGCTTTGTATTCATACGGTTATAAAGCATTGCATCAAACCATGAGTTCCACTGTCCTACTGCTACGAATAAAGCTACTGTCGCATATACCGGTTTGCAGAGAGGTGAATAAATCTTCAGAAAAATGGTGGTATATCCTGCACCGTCAAGCTGCGCTGATTCCTCTAAGCTGTCAGGAATTCCATTCATATAGGTCCTGATAACGAGCATGTTAAACGCACTGACCATTCCAGGGACTACATAAACCCAAAAACTATTGGTAAGCCCAAGTCCCTTGTACAGGAGGAAGGTAGGGATTAATCCACCATTGACATACATTGTGATAACCCAAAACAGGGATAAACCTCTTTTGAACAAAAATCTTTTTCTGCTGACTATAAAAGCAAGGATTGCATTTGCCACCAGTGCTAAGACTGTTCCAATTATTGTTCTGGCAACAGTAATGTATGCTCCTGTTATAAGATTATCTTTTTGTAAAACCGTTATATAATTCTTCCAGGTAAACTTTCTTGGTAAGAGGTAAATTCCACCTCTTAATGCATCTGTACCATCATTAAGCGATATCGCAAGTGTATTAAGCACCGGATAAAGCGTTATGATCAAAAACAGTACCATAATGATGCAATTTACAATTGGAAATATACTTATCTTCTTTTTCTTTTTGCTCTTTACAGAGCCTGCTGTTATATCTGCCATCGTACAAGACCTCCTTAAAACAACTGCTCTTCACCATTATGTTTGGCAATTTTATTTGCAATAAATATAAGAATTATACTTACCACACTCTTGAATATACCTGCTGCAGTACCTATTGCATAATCTCCCTGGCTTATGCCCCATTTAAGTACATAAATATCAATAGTCTGTGATACTTTCTGTATCAGACCGTTTCCTAAGAGATACTGTATCTCAAATCCTGCATTTAAAACATTACCTACATTCATAAGAAGAAGGATTATGATAGTTGGTTTGATTCCCGGCAGTGTTACGTACTTGATCTTTGCCCAGCGTCCCGCTCCATCAATAGATGCTGCTTCGTAAAGTGAAGGATCTATTGATGTAATGGCTGCAAGATATATGATTGCATTCCATCCTGTTTCTTTCCATACATTGGCAAATGCCACTATCGGCCAGAAATATCCCGTATGTGCGAAAAAGTTTATCGGTTGGTCTATAATATGCATATTTACAAGGAACTCATTTACAATACCTGTTCCTGAAAGCATATCGTGTAAAATACCTGTTACAATGATCCATGAAAGGAAATGTGGAAGATATGATATAGTCTGTACTACTTTCTTTCCACCCTTTGATGCAATCTCATTAAGTAAGATTGCAAATGCTATGGCTGTGACAAAAGTTACAACCAGATTGATAACGCCCATTGCGAGTGTATTTCTTATAACACGGATAAATGTCATATCCGAGAACAGCATCTTGAATTTGTCCAATCCAACAAATGCAGAATGAAATATACCAAGTCTTGGTTTGTAATCCTGAAATGCCATTGCCCAGCCAGCGAGCGGCAGATAATAGAATACGACTCCATATGCCACCATTATTGCTGCCCAGAACAGCAGCACTTTCTGGCGTTTGACTTCTTTCCATGTAATTTTTGTTCTAGGTTTTCTGACCTTTTCTTTTTTATTTTCTCTCGTTAATGACATGACACCACTCCTTAAAAGGCAGCAGGCAGATAAAACGCTATTACATCTGCCTGCCTTAAATTTCATTTAAGCTTTATTTGAACTTAGCAGCCTGCTCTAATCTTTTATCAAGCTCAGTCTGTAATTCATCCAGGAAATCCTGTGGATTGCATGCATTGTATGCATCCATGTATGTATCCCATGCTTTGTCAAAGTTTTTTGCCATAACAACCTGTGGAAGCTGCTCATGCTTAACTTCGCCAATCTTTGTCCAGGCTACTCCACCAGGAGTGCTTGTGTTAAAGTTGTTAGAGTATGACCACATCGGATACCAATCTCCAGGTGCATCGTTTGTTCCAAGCATTTCAACATATGTCTTAACACCATAGGCATCGAAAGCTTCTTGTACATCACTGTTAAGACCATCATAGAACTCTCTTGCCTGTCCATCAGGTTTGTTGGCATTGATTCCATCATCACTTGTTCCATTGTACTGTGGGAAGTATGAGTATGAGCATAAATGAGAAGCCTTGTATGCTGTATCAGAAGCCTGCTTTCTCTCATCTGCTGTTCTGTAGAACTCACCATTCTCATCTACTTCATAGTCAGTACCCTTGACACCCCAGAATCTTAGATTGTGGATATCCTGATCAAGAAGATCATTTACAAACTTCATGGCCGCATCTACATCATCACAGGCTGTTGTAACAGCAAGACCTGTTGCCTCGTTGAAAGCACCGCCTGCATTGTGCCACTGATTGTCACGGCCGTCGATTGTTACAGGTACCGGAATGTAATCGCATCCCTGCTCAGCAAGACCTGCCTGTTTAATTGCATCACCTGCTGTGTATGCAAAATCCCACCACTGGTCAATCATTCCAAGTACACGTCCTGTAGAAAGCTTAGAGATATATTCATCATATGTCTGTGTGAATGACTCAGGATCTACAATTCCCTTATTATACTCTTCATTGAGCTTCTTGAAATATTTAACTGCTGTATCAGATGTATTATAGTCAAGTACTTTCTTTGTATCAGGATCTACCATACATGATCCATCGTTTGGATATCCGTCAAGGAACTGTGGTGCATTCTCAAGACAGAAATATCTCCAATCTTCACAAAGGATTGTATATGGAATATTTTCTGTTCCATCAGCCATTGTTGGATTTGCTTCATTATATTTCTCGATGAGGTCAAAATACTGATCCAGTGTCTTGATCTCCGGATAGTTAGCCCATTTAAGTACTCTTGCCTGGATCCAGAATGCCTCGTCATTGTGTGTGCAGACTTTCTCGTCTCCCTTTATGCAGCTAAACTGTGGTATCCAGTAGATATGTCCGTCATCCTGACGAAGTTTTTCCCACTCAAGTTCTGTGAAAAGATTTTTGATGTTTGGATATTTCTCGATGTAGTCATCCAATGGAACAAGTGCACCTGCTTCATATAACTGCTTCTGTCCACTTGCACCTTCAATGAAATCAGGATACTCGCCACCTGCGATCATTGTTCCGATTGCCTCATCTGCTGTCTGTCCGGTAAGCCAGGTTTCCTTTACCCTTACACCTGTCTTTTCCTCGATGATCTTCTGGATTTCATTATCATCATTGATTTCAGATCCCGGTACAGCAAAGAATGCATCAAACTCTTTCGCACCTCCAGAGCTACCTTTTTTGCCACTATCATTACCACATCCGGCAAACATTGTTGCTGCCATAGTAGCCACAAGCAGCATGCTTACAATTTTTTTTCTTCTCATATTGTAATGTCCTCCCTTTTGATAACTTAATTTTATACTTTTTAAGTTTTCAAACAATCGGAGTAACTATAGTCAAAAACAGGGTAAACTATAGTTTCTCGAAAAAACTATAATTTACCCTGTTTTGCAGTAATATATATTATTCTCCACTTTGCATCTGGCGTCTGAAACGCGCCGGCGTACAGCCTTTTACCTGTATAAACCTGTTCACAAAATAATCCATATCATGATATCCGACTTCCTCTGCTATCTGTATTATTTTCTTATCAGTCCTAAGCAGAAGCTCTGCCGCCCGTTCCATCCTGTAATTGTTCAGATAATCCTTAAAGGACTGTCCGTATTTTTTTCTGAAAAGCTGCCCTAAGTATGCACTGTTTACATAATACTTCTCACTCAGGCTCTTAAGCGTGATGTTCGTGGCATAATTGTCTCTTACTTCCTTTTCTACCATGCCGATCACACCTCTTGACACATTTTTTCTAAGCTGTGACAGATAATCACCATACTCACAGCAAAATCTGGTCATATGTGCACGGCTTCCCCTCTCAATACCGGTCTTAAAGCTGCTCTCACTTATGAGTCGCAAAATCTCCTGCTGATTTACATTATCATCCTGCTCACTTGCCAGGTGTATAAACTGAAACAACAGATAATTAATATTTAAGTTCATGCTTTCCCCATTCATACCCATGCTGGACATCTCATCATAAAATGTGGCAACTGCATTTCTTATCTCAACATGGTTGTTCTGTTCCACTGTCCTAAGCAGCTTATCCAGACTATCTTTACAAAGCACTATTCCATCTGCCGATATCTTTACTTCATCCTCATAGTAATATATGCTCTTTACTATGCGAAAGCCCTGAAACGACCTGAGCATACATGCATTGCCGTATGATCTGGCTATCTTTGATATATCTGATACTTTTCTTCCGACCAGCATAACTATATTCTTTTGTGTATTATCACATATATACCTTCTCAGATCCTCCAGATATTTTCTCTCGTTTTTTGCGGCTTCCTCTGCCATATAATCTGAGAATATAAAGCCTATGTCATACACTTTTTCATTTACCGATACATCAAATACACAATGTGCCGAATCAGCCCCCAGAAAAGCAACACAGCTTTCGTACATCTTGCGCTGTAAGCTTCTCATATCACTATCGAGTATCTCATCACCTGCCGGAAGCTGCTCCATCTGTATCTCAACATACCTTGCTCCACCCTCACACCTCATATTTTCTTTTACATAGTTCAGGTTTACTTCATCATATTTGCCCCGTATCAGAGATATCAGGTGTCCTGCAAGGTATGCCTGTTTCATCTTTTTGTTATCCTCGTCGATCTTGTTTTTCTCGTTTTTAAGCACAAGAACTTTGCTTAGTACCTTAAGCAGCATCTCCTTGTCCACCGGCTTTAGTATGTAATCCGTACAATCATTCTGCATAGCCTGCTGCGCATAGCTAAAATCTGCATAACCGCTTAATATCACAAAATACACATCTGATTTTTTATCTTTTCTCAAAGTCTCAAGCAGCTCAAGTCCTGTCATCTCCGGCATCCTTATATCGGCTATGACCAGATCCACATTCTCATTTTCAAGAAACTGCAGGGCTTCCTTTCCATTTGAGGCCGTTCCTGCTATCTCAAATTCTTCATTTTCCCAATCAATGATCACCTTAAGCCCCTGTATTATGAAAGGCTCATCATCCACCAATAATACTTTAAGCATTTTAAATCTCCTTATAAATATGTTTCCGGTATTTTTATCATCACAGTCGTACCGCAACCTTCCTCACTGTCCACATCAAATACTGCTTTAGATTCCGTTACCATTTTGATACGCAGGCAGGCATTTATCACACCCACTCTGCCACCGTTCTTTAACATATCGATATCTGCATTTTTCATGTTACTTTTCATTTTTTCAAGAGCATCCGGATCAATTCCGCTGCCTGTATCCTCAACCTCTATATGCATGAACCCGGCTTTTTTGAATATACGCACAAATATCCAGCCCGGAGCAGCTTTACTTTCTATGCCATGCACACAGGCATTTTCAACAAAGGTTACAAGCGTAAGTTTTGGCACCTGACATTCCATGCAGTCTGCTTCTATATCTATGTTATAGTTCAGCCGCTCGCCAAACCGGTATTTCTGCAATGCCAGATAGGCTTTTACAAATTCACATTCCTTTGCAACGGTTACAGCATCATTTCCCCACTCCACATACTGTCTTTGCATGATTGCGAGTTTTTCAACCATATCAGCCGTCTCATTTTCCCTTTTCAGCAGGCTGTGCATTCGTATGCTCTCAAGCGCATTAAACAGAAAGTGCGGATTTATCTGGCTGTGCAATGCAAGAAGCTCTGCATTTTTCTGACTTACAAGCATCTCCTGTTCTTTTATCTTATTCTTATATACAGTCTGGATCAGCTCATTTGTGCGGCTTACCATCCTGTTGTAATTTTTTATCATGCTGCCAATCTCATCTTTGCTCTCCCTGTCAGTCATAGATACAAGCTTTTCGCTGTCAACCGACTTAAATACCTTTGAAAGCCGTAATATCCTGCTCGTAAAGGAATGGTTAAAGATACTGACCAGACAAAGTGGAAAGAATACATTTATAAGCATCAGAAAAACAATGATCGGTGCATTGTGCATAAGCATGCTCCATATATTACTGCGTGTCTTAAACACATATATATCAAGATCACAGCCATACAAAGAGATCTGCTGCCTGTATACGGAGTCGCTTATTTTTCCAATCTCCTCCAATGTCTTAAATGGTTTGTTGACTCCACTGTAAGCCCCATTTGACAGCACTATGTCATCTCCATGGCAGATAAGCACTTCATTATCATAATTCATATTCTTAAGAGTACGCATCATGCTGCCATAATTAAACTCTACCTTGAGTACCTTTTCGATATCAGATGAGTAAAAATCCAGCTTTTGCATATAAATCATACGTCTTTCATCTGACAATCCGGCTCCGCCTTTTTCATATGCAAAAAAGAGACCTCCGCTTCCCTTCTGCTCCAGTAGTCTGTAAGAATCCGTATTTCTTACAGCAGACATATCATTTACTTTTCCGCCATTTACTATTGTAGGATTGTCAGCATACAGGAAAAATACTATATTGCTCATTCCAAGTGTGTTTTCAAAAAGTGTATCCTGAAAGAAGCTCTGATACTCTGATACATACTCAGCAGAGCTTGTGTATTCCTTTGATATAAAATCATCTATGCGCTTGCTGGTATAGATACTCTTAGCTGCCTCTCCTGCGTTATTGACCATGCTGCTCAGATTATATCCCACAGCACTTGCTATGCCCGACATTTCATGTCTGCTGCTTTCTTTTTCAGCATTATTTACGATGGAAAGCACCACTGCATCAGTCACTATGAGCGGCAGCATGACACACAGTACATAAAATATGTAAAATTTTTTTCTGAGTGAATAATCATCAAGCTTTCTCTCAATGGCATTCCATATTGATCTTCTCATAAACAGTTCCTCTGAAATCACTTAAAGGAGCCGACATATGTCCGCTCCTAAAGTCTGTTTTACTTGTCATTAATTATAAAATAACATATTTATTATTAATAATCTACCCCTGTTTTCTCTCCACATCTTGCGATCTCAATGCGCTCTGTCCGCTTGCCTGTGAGCTTTGTGCTTCTGTCATCAGGCTGCTGTCCTCCTGCGGATATCTCATAAATTCCCGGCACAGCTACACAGCTTCCATCCTCTTCTATCACAGCAAAGTCCCTTGGCGAAAGAGTCAGCTTTACTTTCTTTGTCTCATGTGGCTCAAGCTTTACAACCTCAATCCCCTTTAGCTGATATCCCGGCTCATACTCTGCAGCATCAACGTGCCTGATATAGAGCTGAACTATCTCATTTACAGTATATCTGCTGTCATTTGTCACATTTACAAACACCTCGACAGGTTCGTTTACATCACTTTCTGCTTTATCCACTGACAGTCCATCATAGTTTGTCTCACCATAATGCAGTCCATATCCAAATGGATATAACACATTCTCATTTGTATAGCGGTATGTCCTGTGAGCCATTGAATAATCCGTAAACTCCGGGAGATTTTCGGTGCCCTGATAAAATGTAACCGGCAGTTTTCCACTCGGACTATACTCTCCGAATATAGCTTCTGCAACAGCCTTTCCGCCTCTGGCTCCCGGATACCAGCTGTCTATAATTGCATCCACATGCTCTTCTGCCCAGGAAAGATCTATCGCACTTCCTGCTGACAGCACAAGTATTACCGGCTTTCCTACTGCTGCAACAGCCTCTAAAAGTTCCTCCTGAAGTCCCGGAAGCATAAGCCCCAGCTTGTCACCGCTTGCATATTCATTTCCGGCATCACCCTCTTCACCTTCTATAGTTGCATCAAGTCCAAGACACATTACGACCACATCTGACTGTTCTGCCATGATGAGGGCTTCCTTAAATCTGTCCTTTTCCTCTGCAAGTCCCTGTACTTTGTCCTTGTACAGATGGCAGCCCTCTGCATAAAGCACTCTTGTATCCTCTCCAAGATATTGCTGCAATCCCTCAAGTGGAGTGATATATCTTGATGAGGTACCATAATAATTTCCTATAAGTGCATCCCTGGAGTTGGCATTTGGTCCGATGACCGCAATAGTTTTAACATTTTTTCTGTCGAGAGGCAGGAAATTGTCCTTATTCTTTAAAAGTACAAGACTTCTTCTGGCAGCCTCCACAGAAAGCTCCACATGCTCCTTACATTCTACAACCTCATACGATATATCCTCATATGGCGATGGATAATCCTTCATCATGCCCAGACGGATACGCACCTCCATCAGCCTTTCTACTGCTGCCGTGATTGCCTCGTCTGAAACCAGTCCCTTGTCATAAGCATCCTTAAGATGTAAAAATGCACTTCCACAGTTTAAGTCGCAGCCGTTGTTTACAGCCATAGCAGCCGATTCCTCAACTGTATCCGTCACATGATGGTGTTCGTGGAAATCAAGTATCGCCCAGCAGTCTGACACCACATGACCTTCAAATCCAAACTCGTCACGCAGTATATCCTTAAGCAGTGTCCTGCTTCCGCAGGCAGGTTCTCCATTTACCCTGTTGTAAGCCCCCATGACAGCCTCAACCTTTGCATCCTTTACACATCGCTTGAAGGCATACAAATATGTATCATACATATCATGCTTTGAAGCTTTCGCATCAAACTCATGTCTTATGGCTTCCGGACCGCTGTGTACCGCAAAATGCTTTGCACAGGCTGCCGATTTTAAGTGATCCGGATCATCTCCCTGCAATCCCCTTATATATGCGCAGCCAAGCTTACCTGTCAGGTACGGATCTTCCCCGTATGTCTCATGTCCCCTGCCCCATCTTGGATCTCTGAATATATTTACATTAGGTGCCCAGAAGGTAAGTCCCTTGTATATTCCGTGATCACCCTTTTTTGAAAATTCATTGAACTTTCCACGACCCTCTGTTGATACAACATCTCCTATCTTTTCTATCAGGTCAGTATCAAAAGTTGCCGCAAGACCTATCGCCTGAGGAAATACTGTAGCAACACCGGCTCTTGCTACTCCATGAAGAGCCTCATTCCACCAGTTGTATTCCGGTATCCCCAGTCTTTCTATAGCCGGTGACTCATACAGCATCTGACTTATCTTCTCATCTATTGTCATCTGCGATACTAGTTTTTTTGCATATTCTATAGTTTTTTTACTCATAGTGACTTCTCCTTTAATTTATATAATGATTTTACCAGATTCATGCAGTATTTTCTTTCTAATTGTTGCCCCACAATGTTCAAAAATTGCTATTTGTGTTATAATAACTATATTCATGCAAATGCGCATAAATATCAGCCGTACGGAGACAAGTATATATGATCGAAAATCTGAATGGAATACATGAGACAGTAAAATATAAAGAAAACAGCAATGTAAAGCTTTTTATAAATGCGGAAGCAGAAGATTATCCCATTCACTGGCATACTCCCATGGAGATTATCATGCCACTTGAAGGCGGCTATACAGTGCAGATTGGGGATGATTTGGTACATCTTAATGAGAGTGATATTATCTTTATAGCTTCCGGTGTAACACACAGGCTTATCGCACCTGACACCGGAAAAAGGCTTATCCTGCAGATTGAGTGGTCTGCTGTCTCAAAAATAAAGGAATTTAATTCCATACTTACCCTTATAGCACCTGCTATAACGCTAACCCCGGAAACTTCCGGTGATATCCACAGCAATATCCGTAAACTGCTGCTTGATATAGCAGATGAATACCAGACCGACTCATTTCTATCAGAAGCCGTGATCTACTCCAAAATGCTTGAAGTACTTGTCCTTATTGGAAGACATCATACTGCCAGCAGTTGTAATTTTAATGTCGGCAGACACAAGCAGCAGGAATATCTGGAGCGTTTTCTGTCTATCTGTGAGTATATCGATACACATTGCACTGAGGACATAACACTTGATGAAATCGCCAAAATAGCCGGATTCAGTAAATATCACTTTACCCGGCTATTTAAGCAGTTTACCAATAATACCTTTTACAAATACTTAAATCAGAAAAGAATAGAACTTGCCCTTACCCTTCTGGCTGATCCCAATATATCGGTCACCGAGACTGCAATGCAGTCAGGCTTTGCAAATCCATCCACTTTCATAAGGGTGTTCAAATCTGAAAAGGGATGCACCCCGACTGAATTCCGCAAAATGTTTATCGGGTGAGCATTATGTATGAAAATTCTGCATAGTTATCACTATTGCTGCCATTTGAGGATGCATACATACCGACCGTACAGCCCACAAAGCCACCTGCTTCTTCTGTGGTATATGGCAGCAGACTTATTTTTTCTGCGACTTTTACGCTCTTTTCGGCCGTACCTATCCATATAGATGCTTCCTGTTCCTTACAGATCATACATATATTCCACAGTGGATTTTTTTCTGTAATGCTGTACTCCATAATATCTGCCACTGCTATCTTTTTGTCAGTTCCCTTAATATGTGTAGTCACCACAAATACCAGCCTTCCATCTTCCATTGTTATCTCAGCGCGAAGGTGATTCTCATTGTTCTGTAAAAGTACAAGTCCTGCCGTCTCATTATCCGACTGTGGGATAAAACGCACTGCTGTCTTTACCGTAAACTCATAGCCCTTCTGTCTTAGTCCAAGAAATGCGCTTGTGCCAAGATCAGCGATCTGCTCTTTGTTTGTGTACAGTCTCAGTACTCCCGGATTTTCCTTAAGGGAGTAAAAAGACTCGTCGCGTTTTCCTATTCCAACCAGCCTCTTATCAGGCTTGGCTTCGCAGAAAGTTATAAAATCATTTTCTGATATCTCATCTATAAATCTGCACTCTTCAAGCGGTATATCTACCGTATCCTCAAGGTGTCCTATCCCGGGTGCTATTACCGGCCATTCGTTTTCCCATATTGTTTTTGCAATAAAGGTCTCCCTGCCCATGCTGCTGTGCTTTTTGCATGGTCTTGACGCAAGCATGACCACATACCAGTTTCCGTTTATATCATCCACCAGATCACCATGTCCTGCATAGATGACCGGATAATCCATCCCCAGATTTCTGTGTGTAAATATCGGATTTCTCGGACATCCTTCAAACCATTTAAAAAGCTCCGTGCTTCTTGCTATCGTTATACTGTGCTCCGGTCCGGTGCCGCCCTCTGCATGCATCAGATAATAATATCCGTTTATCTTATAGATATGTGGTCCTTCCGGCCATATACAGCCCTTTACAGCACCTTTCCATATGGCCATGCTCCTGCCCTTAAGCTTCATGGTTCCAAGATCAAGCTCCTGTATCCATATCTCCCAGTCTCCATTGTAGCGTACTCCTTCAGGGTTTGGGCGTGTGCCACAGTAATAACATCTGCCGTCATCATCAAAGAAAAGGCTTGGGTCTATTCCGACTGCTTCTTCTCCCAAATAATACGGATCAGACCACGGTCCTGCCGGATCCTGCGCTGTCACTATAAAATTGCCGCCATGCGATACATTGGTCGTTATCATATAAAAAGTTCCTTCATGATATCTTATGGTCGGTGCAAAAATACCTCTCGATATTTCTTCATTTTCCACGCATAGCTGCGATGGTCTGTCAAGTATATTGCCAATCTGCTCCCAATGAGCCAGATCCCGGCTATGAAATATGGGAACACCCGGTGCATACACAAAGCTTGATGTCACCAGATAATAGTCTTCCCCGACTCTGCATATTGATGGATCAGGATAAAAACCTGAAAGTATTGGATTTTTTGCTGTTACCATGTCTCTTACCTCTCATTTCCTATAATACATATCCAAAGCCCAGTATCGTAAACTGCTTGTCTCTGTCTTCCTCTGCAATTTCAATTCTTACAACATGATTTTCACTGGTCTTATTGTTAAATATTATTACCGCATTGCAGTGCTGCCAGTTATTGATATGTGGATCAGCCGTAAAATGATATTCTCCGTCCACATATACCTTCGCCTTTCCCACGTTTACTTCTCCCGAATCCTTAAATACAAGGAGAAGTGCCCTGCACTCCATCTCAAGCTCGAAATACACTTTTTCCCTGTTTAATGTATTTTTTGTGCCATCATACATCCAGTTATACGGGAATTCCGGAGTCAGCGAAAGCTGATCATCCATCTCAACGCTTTGCAGCTGTGTATCTGTCGAATCGAAGCCACCCTCGTCAATATATGCCTTTGCATATATATCCTTTTTGTCTAGCAGTCTTATATTTTCAAAGCTGTTTCCTATTACCGGTGCAAGATTTAGTTTTTCCTGCAATATTTTTTCCTCTGTCAGTCCCAGTTCAAATGCATTCAAACTTGCATGCCCTGCCTGATCTATTTTTTCAAAAAGATACTCTATGCAGTCTGCCATGACGGAATGGCCTACATTGCCCGGATGAAACATATCATAGAAAAACTGATTTTTGCTTATTACCCTTCCCTCGTCATTTTTTAATGCAAACTGAGGGGAAACCGCATCCAGCACGCTTACCATAGGCAGATCATAGAGCTTTCCAACCGGGCTTAGGCGGTCTTGAAGGTTCCAGTCATTAGCAAATACGGAAAAAAGCAATATGACTGCCGGTTTCCATGGCAATTTAAGTACTTTACGTACAAGGCTTTCATAGCAGTCACCCTTTGTCTCATCCCCCTCATCATTTACAGCAAATTCAATAACTACTATATCAGGCTGCTGTCCGTCTCTTAGTACATCCCTGTCAAATCTGATCATTCCCAGCTCCGATGGTGTGCCACCCACACCGGCTTTTATGAATTTCACATTATTCTTTGCAGAAAAACGCCTCTGGAAAAGCTGATAGGATTTGTATGCGTAGCACTCTGTATTTATAGGTGTCGCACCCGCTCCCTGTGTGATAGATCCACCGATGTATGCAAGTGTTACCTCTTTTCCTGCTCTTGTCTTTTCGATGGCTTTTCTTATACGGTATGCATTTCCCATATTCATAAGCGAATGGCTTATCATGCTGCAGTATTCATCAGAGTTCATATCCACCTCTGTTTCCTCAATATCTGCCGGAGCCTCATAGCCGTCATTCAGATACAGTCTGACACTCGCTTTTCCCATGATATCCGGTGTATTAAATATGAACTTTATCTGTCCCGGTATATCATCATCCGGTGTCCACTTATAATCTGACAGGTATATCTTTCTCTCCATTCCATCGCCTGTCAGCTTTACCTTAAGATTAGTACCGCCTCCGTACAGGTCCTGCTTTCCGTACATCTGAAACACAAATTCGATCTGTTCGTTTTGATTATCTGTTTCCACAGATACACCTATGCTGTGTACAAGCCTGCCAAAACCTTCCACCGTCTCTAACAGCCCCAGTTCCTCTTTATTTTCTATATTTCCGGCTATCTGTGCACTGTTTATCAGTCTTCCGTCGCTTTCATATATAAAATGTATAATGCTTCCATCTTCCTGTACTGAGCCGTATATATCCTTATCCTTCATGATGTAGAAATACGGTCTTTTTCTTTCCGGATCCTTTGGTGCTTTTGGTCCTGCCATCTTTCTGCCTCCTTGTTGTGTCGATTTTATCAGCTATACTGACTATATGATACAAAAACTCCCGGTGCTTTGCACCGGGAGAAATTATAGATATTTGTCCTGTCTTTTATAGTTTATGACTGCTTTCTGCTTCTTCTTAATCTTGAAGCCCCTGCCATCGAAACTCCTGCAAGAAACAACACGATAAATGCTGCCGTTGCTGATTGATCTGATGTCTTTGCAGCTTTCTTTGCCGCCGGCTTGTTTGCTAAAGGCTTATTTGTGCTGCCTGTTGCCGGTTTATCCGCTGACGGTTTATTTATATCCGGCTTGTCTGTACCCGGTTTTCCTGTATTACCTGTTGATGGATTATTTGTACCCGGTTTTTCTGTATTACCTGTTGATGGATCATCTGTACCCGGTTTACTATTATCATCAGACACTTCATCCTTTGCCCCTGCTGCAAGCTCTATTGTTCCGTATACCGATGATTTAGACCAGCCCATGCCTGTTTCATCATTCCAGCTTAATGTTCCGATTCTTGCTCCTGAATTATCAGCATCATTTATCTGGAACTCAAGACCAATCCTGTCACCCTTTTTTGGCTTTAGGTCTGTCCACTTGAAGGCTGCCTCAATCACATATCCATCCCCAGTAACTTTTGCGAAAGATTGTACATTATCTTCTAGACATTTCTTTCCATTGAAAGAATGCTCATTCACATAATTGATCCTGTACTGCTTATCATCGTCATCATATGACTCTGTCTTGGCATTATTCTCATCGATAAATACCTCGAGTGAATCCTGCTGATATGCCTCTCCACTGTCTTTATTAAGCACCGGATCTTTAACTGTTGCATATACATAAAGGTTTTCGTCATCCCACAACACCTTGGCATCTGCTGTTACAGAAGCTCCAAGGTTTATTGTAAGAGGAATAGCCACAGCCTTATCCCATTCGCTGTCGGCTTCTCCGTCAATCTTTACCGTTGCTTTTGTTGCTTTTTCAATGCCCGGCTTGAGAGTAGCCTTTGCATAATATTTGCTGCTTGTCTCCTGCATTTCTTTAAGGTCATTGAAGCTTACAGCTTTATCGTTATTCATAACTTTTACATCCATGCCGATAGTCTTTGCAACTTTTAAATCTGTCATAGGTACTTTGATGGTCGCACAGTATCCACCATCAACAGCCTGTGCCTCAGAACGCTTAACTGTCTTCTTTACCGGTGTCACATCTCCTGCTGAGTTTGTCTCATCCACATATACTGTAACTTCATCCGTATCATTTATTGTGGCATCCTTTACGCTTACAAGTACATTTAATCCATCCTTATCCCATGTTGGAATAAAAGCTGCCTGTGTATCATCATCCGAAAAACTGTATTCTGTTCCGGATATTGTATCACCTTTCTGCTCAGCTACAACGATATCCTGTATTAACGGCTCAAGCCTTGTGGCATCTACATAAGCCCAGTATGCAGGCTTTGCCTTGTATTTTCCATCAAAAAGCAGTGGGCACTGCTTTGATCCGTCAGCTCCGCCACCAACATTTGACTGTGAATGAAGCCATGAATTTGGCTCAATAACTCCCCACACAGTGATTCCTGCTACATTTGTACCGTTTTTCTTTAAGTCCTTTGCAGCATCAAAAAGCTGTTTGTGACAGTATGCCATCTTTGTATACTCGCTATCTTTTGAAGCTGCTCCTGATTTGTAAGCTGCGCTTGCCTGGAAATCCAGCTCTGTAAGCTGAACCTTTCCTGCTGCTTCGGCATATTTTTTTGCTACTGTCTTAAACTGTGCTGCTGAGAAGCTGTCCACACTGTAATGTGCCTGCATACCAAATGCATCAAGTCGTGTTCCCTCTGCTGATTTTACGTCACTTATGAGCTTTATGATTCCTTCTGACTTGATATTGTCTGTCTCTCCGAAATCATTGTAGTAAAGTTCTACATTCTTAGGCGCATATTTATTCGCATACTTAAATGCATTGATTATGAACTCATTGCTCTTGTATACATGCCACCAGCTCGAATTGTTCCCATGACGTATCTCATCAAGGCTTTCTGCCGGGCTTACCGTATCTGTACGGTATGTATTGCCGATAACGGCCTCATTTACTACATCCCAGCCATAGAAAAGTCCATCGTACTTTCCATTTGCCGCCTCTCCGAAGTAGTGGTCGAATACACTTGAGATATACCACTCAAGTCTGCGGTTCATAGTCTCTTTATCTACATATGGCTTACTGATATCATAGTTCTCATGGAAGAACCATTCCTGAGTCTGTGAATGCCATACGAGAACATGACCTCTTATGCGTATCTTCCTGTCAGGATGTGCCGCATTCCACTCCAAAATCTTATCTACCATCGCATCAGCTCTTGAGAAATCAAGGCTGTCCCCTGCGTCATTTACCACCGGTACTTCAAGATCCTGCCCATCAAACTGAACTGTTTTTGTTTTAACCGAATTTTCAAGCTTATAATTAAAAAGTGCATCCGGTTTTAATTCATTTCCAAATGTAACTGCATTAAAATGCTTCTCCACAAGCTTCATGAGCGTATCATCAGTGATCTCACTTAACATGATACCTGTTCCTGCGATTGCATCTTTTCCAAGAGCATCATTGCTTGTGACAGAGTCTTTCCAGTCCTCAATATCCTGCTCTATCTCAGGCGGTGCCTGTGGTGTTGTATCAGTTTCCACCGTCACACTTACGAGGCTGATAGCTGATCCGGAACCGGTATCATCAGTAGTCATAAGACCAACTGCTTCCATATCACCTTCACCTGTCGGACTTATCGAGTATTCATCTGCGCCTGTAAGTCCATACTGCGTATTTGCGCCATCAGCATCTTCATCTCCACTCTTGTAGACCTTTAGCGAAACTGATCCTTTCTGATCCTTCACCTTAAAGGTCACAGATTTTACAGTTGACATATCAACAGTCTCCGGCAGTTTCCATTTAACCTGATCGTACTGATGGTTAAATGTCAGTTTCCACACACCATCTGTCCGCTCATAGCTGGCATTTCCCCAGTCTACTTCCAATTGATCAGCTGTGTATGTCGTTTTCTTTATACTCTGCTGAACTTCATCAGCGAATACTAACGACTGCGCCTGATACGCAGGTATAAGCTGTGTGACACCTGTGGCAAGCATAGTACTGTATACCGCAATACATGCTCCTTGTTTCAATAGTTTTTTCCTTTTCAACCCCATGTCCTCCTTACATGTGTATTTGTAATTCCAAAAACACTCTACCATAAGAGAGGTTTTAAAATATGGGACAAATTATAGAATATAACAAGTCAAATTATATCTGCGATAAATAAATTCAAACAATAGTAAGTCTGCGGTACCAGATCCATTATATATTAAAATCAATAAATCCTGTAATTTCCTGAAAGTGCTAACATTGCAAACATGTAAAGGAAATTGTCATAGTATCTCCTGTCACCTGTCCTAAGCGGAGTGTTCCAGAACTTTTCAACACATTGCTTTGTATATTTTCCATCTGCTGCGAGCGAAGCTTCTGCATTAACAGCAATGATCGCTACCGGATGAAGTGCCTTCTCATCAAGCGATGTACCATCTATAAGAAATACACCATCCCAATTGTCCTTCTGATCCTCACAATAAAACTTCTGAAGCCTTTCTGCCGTTTTAATCTGCCACGGATCTGCATCAAACCACAGATGATCCATCGCTATATTGGCGATCGTGCGGTATGCATCACTGTAATACCAGTCATGTCTTCCAAATATTTCCTTATGCCCAGTATGAGGCTTTCCGTCATAATCTGCATATTCTGCGCTAAGTCCTGTCTTTTCATGGCATGCACTGTGCAGATATGCTCTGCTGGCAGCTGCTGCTTCTTTCCAGAAGTCTCGGTCCTCCTCATAAGCCCTTTGGGCAAAAAGTTCATAAAAATGCGGCAGATGGTATGAAGGATCACTGAAATCCATATTTGTGACAAACTTTATCAGCTTGTTGGAAGGCTCCCACATCGGCTCTCCGCTGTGTCCCGGCTCACCCTTGTGTACACACTCCCTTAAGATATTTTGTGCCTCTTTGCTGTAGCAGAATATACCATCGCCATCTCCCCATCTTTTAGAGGCGAAAAACAATGCCATTGCAAAATACTCTTCACCATCAGGTGCCGGTCCTTCGGCATTTCGCTTTCCGTTTGTCTGACATGACCACGCAAAATAATTTTTTGCCGGACCATCTTCTATGTACATATATGTGCGCACCCATTTCCACAGTCTGTCAAACTCTGCTTTTTTATCCAGCTGTACACATACCATCATGCCATATGACATTCCCTCGGTTCTCACATCATGATTGCCGGTATCCTCCATATATCCCATATCATCACCGGCTTCATGATAAAAACGTTCATCATCATTCCCATAGAATATCGTGTTAAAAGTATCCTCTACTCTTTTTTGAATTTCTTCTTCCGGATACCCATACTCTTTGAATATATTTCTGTATTTGCCTGTCTTATATGCTCCTGCCATTTTTCTCTCCTTTTTGTCGCTGTTTTACTGTATCCCGCACATTAAATTTACAAATCTGTGTCTGCATGATGTCCAGGATTCATTATCTCCTTTTTTGAACCATTCTTTCTGTGCACTGTCCTTAATTCCGTATATGGCTGTTATGTTCCCGATGATATCATCAGATATCGTGCTGTCTGCCATTATTATCATAATTCCTTTTATCCTGCCTTCGCCTGACAGATTATCCATGATATTTGTTATCTTTCCCTGATGTATCCAGCAAAAATTTCTTTCGTCCGCAGCACACTCAAGCACACATACTCTGCCGGTATCACAGTTATCCTCTCCATAACCGGCTGGTGTGTAAACATAATTCATACTGACCTGTCCGTCTCCATCACACGAATAATGGATATGTATCTGACCATGATCTGTTTTCTTAAGCTCATGCCAGCTAAAGTTCCTCTCAGATACCTCAGCAAAGTTTACAGCCCTGTTATATCCGAACCCGACAGGTGCCGCAGGGTTTACTACAGGTGTTCCATTTACCATAAATGTCACATAGTTAAATCCCTCTGCCGGATTGCCTATTGTTTTTTCCCAGTAACCATCATTTTTCTTTGATCTGTAAAGAAGCTCCTCCGTGCCATTTTCAAGAACTACGCTCACGCTTTTTGCATCAGGTGCAAAAAGATTTACTTCAATGCTGTTATCCTCCGTCACACGGATACCATGTATGACATCCGGATATTTGCCAGCCGGTTTTCCATCCTCGTCATTTTCGAACTGTATCTGCCTGTACACCGGATCAAAAAATACCATGCTCTCATCCGCCTGTACCGGTGTGGTAAAATCAATATTCTTTGATCTGACCGTGACAGCTTTATTAATATCATCAAGTTCTGCGTCATCCCATGTAAAAAGCATCTGTGCGAAATCCTTAAAGCTCTTTCTCCATACATGCCATTCATGATAGCCCTCATATACTTTTTGTGTACTGTTTTTCCCCTGCCGTGAAAATTCCTTTACCATCTCATTGATTCCAAGCAGTATCTCTTTTTCTTCATCTCCTGCCGACATAAAGACAGCTTCAAACCGATATGGGCTGTCGATGATTTTTTTCATGAGATGTATTGCAACACCTGAAAATACTCCAACTGCTGAAAAAAGCTCCGGGTGTCTTGCCGCTATATCCGTAGCCTGTCCTGAACCAAGTGAAAGTCCTGCCACAGCACGGTTGTTTCTTCCTTTTTTGACCTTAAAATTTTCCTCTATATAAGGGATTATGCTATTTACAAGCTCACTGTCAAAATCTCCCGGAAAAAATACAGGGTATTCGTTATCCTTAAATGCGTAGCCACTGCTTGCAACTATGATCATCGGCACACATTTTTTGTCTGCTATCAGATTGTCCATGATGAAATTCATCTTCCCCTGCCATACCCATCCGGTCTCATTCTCCCCGACACCATGCTGTAAATACAATACAGGATACCTTCCATCTCCGCTCTCATATCCGGGTGGAGTATACACATAGCTCTCCTTTATGTGACCGTTTACCTGTGAGATATATTTGCACAGACTTACCGTTCCATGCGGCACATCCCTGACAAAATAGAAATCCTCGCCCTCTTCCGGCACTTCAAATGTGTTTATTGCAGCAAAACAGCCATATGATATAGCCGCATGAGGATTTGTTATGCAGACATCATCTACATACCAGAAATAATAATGCATTGCCCAGTGGAAATCTTTAATGTTTGCCGAAAATCCACCCTGCATATCTGGCTTTAACAGTATGCGTTCTGAGCTGAAATAGCCTCCCATTCCGGCTACTTCTACTTTATTGGCATTTGGCGCATAGATATAAAAGGTAACGCTTCCATCATCCTCAAGTGTGACCGAGCATCTGTTATTGTCCATTGATGATGGTATCGTGCCTATATACAAAGCACCGTTTTTTAAATCATCCAAAAGAAAATCCCCCCATTCGTTTATTGATATATACAAGTGTAAACGAACAGGGGCTTGTTATTCTATTAATAAATTGCCAAACAGTATTCAAATATTGCTAATTTTCATTTACCTTTTGCTGTAAATAATCAAAATATATCTGTGGATTACAGGCATTGTACTCCTCCATATACTGATTCCAGGCAGCATCAAAATCATCTGCCATGATAACCTGCGGCAGCCATATTTTCTTTACTGCCACAATATTATTCTTTACTTTCCCACATTCAGAGGTCGAAGGAATTGAATCTGAATATGAATACATCGGATACCACGAGCCGGGAGCCTTATTTTTTCCAAGCATATCTACATAGTTTTCCACTCCATAGGCTTTAAAACATTCCTGAATATCCACAGGCTGATTTCTGAAAAACTCGTTCTGCTGAAACTCCATTGAAAACGCATTTATACCATCATCAAGCATTCCCTCCACTCTTGGAAAGTATGAGTACGAACACATATGCGCTGCCTGATATGAGCTGTCACTTTTTTTCTCTGCCTGCTCATTGGTAAGGTAAAACAAACCGTTTTCATCGACTGAATAGTCCTTGCCCTCCTCTCCCCAGAACCTTTCTCTTATGATATCAGATTCCAGAAGATCACTGACAAACTTCATCGCACCTTCGATATCTTTACAGGAGGTGGTAATGGACACTCCTGAAGAATAATCTATTTCTGCCATCCTGTTTGTATGCCATCTGTTGTGAATACCATCATCAATCGTGACAGGAAGAGGGACATAATCACACCCAAGCTGTGCCAGATTCTGTTTTTTGAATACAGGATCTATTACATAATAAAACTGCCACCACTGGTCGACCATCCCAAGCACTGCTCCTGTTGACAGCTTATCCAGATATTGATCATATGTGGCATTAAACGCCCCGGGATCCATTATTCCCTTATGGAACTCTTCGTTAAGCTTTCCGAAATATCTTTTGGCTGTGTCGGTCACATTGTAATCCATCACTTTTTTGGTTTCCGTGTCTACCATACAGCTTCCATCGTTTGGAAATCCGTCCAGAAACTGCGGCACATTTTCAAGGCAAAAATACCGCCAGTCATCACAAAGTATCGTAAATGGTATATTTTCTGTTCCATCCGGCATTGTGGGATTTGCCTGTACATAGCTTTCTATCAGGTCAAAGTACTGCTCTATCGTTGTAATCTTTGGATATCCAGCCCATTTTAATACTCTTGTCTGAATCCAGAAGGCTTCACCATTATGCAGCATCTCCACATCATCCCCATGTGATACTCCAAACTGTGGAATCCAATATATGTGTCCATCCGGCTGTCTGAACTTTTCCCATTGTTCATCACTGAGATATTCTTTTATGTTCGGATAATCGTCCCAGTATTCATCTATCGGAATGAGAGCCTGCGCATCATACAGTGCAGTCTCTCCTGATATAAAATCAGGATATTCCCCGGTTGCTATGAGAGAATTTATTGCATCGTCTTTATCCTGTCCGACAAGCCAGGTCTCCTCACATTCTGCACCGATCTGACTTGCTATGAGCTTCTTTATGTCATTATCCGGATCTATATTATCTCCTTCTACAGAAAAAAAAGCCGTAAAATGCTTTATTTCTTTTTTATCTGACGCTTTAAAAGTAACACCGGCTATAAGTCCGATAAACAATGCCACTGTAACCGCTGCGGAAACCAATCTTTTTTTCATACCATGTTTTCTCCCTATTTTCTTTTGTTCAGTCTCTGCTATAAAATTGCATAATAGTCATTATATTCCATAAAAAATATTTTTACAAATCCTAAAATAAATATATCTAATAACTAGGGTATAAAACAATAATTTATCCTGCTGACATTTTCTCTGTCATACATTATAATTTCTACAATTTTAAAAATCAGGAGGACCATATAATGATCATACATGAAATAACAGAAGAATGTTTTAAGAAATATGGAAAGGTGATCGACTCAATAGATCTTACAGAGCTGGTCAGCACAATGCAGACAGTAGAAATTCCTGCTGATGTGGTTTATGAGCCATCCATTTCTGCACTCGAAAAGCTAAAATGTGCTACAGAATTACAACAGAAAACATACGGGGAGCTTCCTATACAGATAGGCTGGTGCATAGGCAACAATCATAAGCTCAATGCTGTTGAGTATCACAGATGCTCTGAGGTCAATATTGCCGCAACTGATGCCATACTGATACTCGGCCGACAGCAGGATATCTCTGTGGAAAATACATATGATACCTCTTTGATGGAAGCTTTCAGGATTCCTTCCGGAACAGCAGTCGAGCTTTATGCCACAACACTGCACTACGCACCATGTAATGCATCTGATGGCGGATTTCTGGTAGCCGTTGTACTTCCAAAAGGCACAAATGAAGCCCTGGAACATCCACACACCGGCGGAGAAGATGCTCTTCTTGCAGCTAAAAACAAATGGCTTATCGGACATCCTGAAGGTGGACTTCCTGAGGGATCATACATAGGGCTTACAGGTGAAAATCTGGAAATTAAATAGAAATCAAAAACAGCCCGGGCTTTCACCCGGGCAATTATTATATTACGCTTTAACTTTATGATAAAATTAAACCTTCGCCTCGTCCTCGTTGTCTCCCCAGAAATCCACCGGCTCATAATCCTGCAGCTTTGCAAGGAAGCCCTTCTGCTTAAGCTCCTCCTGTATGGCATCAAGCACCTCTTCACTCTCCGCACATATTGTATGATAGTGATAACCTGAGGTTACATTTTTAAGAAGGCTGGACTTTCCTGTACGGATTTCCTCTAGGTAATTTCTGACATCACGTCTGGACTTGATGTCCATATTGGCGCGGATCACTCCGTAGACCTTGTGGTATACAAATACGTCCTTCACATGGCCTCCGGCATCAACTATTGTTGAAAGCTCCTCCTCTACTTCATCATCCTCGTGAACCACCTTTAATACTCTCGAATACTGCTTATCCGCCTGTATCAGATATCCTCTGTTTGTCGAAAAAATCGCGGCTCCGTTTGCTCGAAGCAGTGCTATGTCCTGCACAATCACCTGACGACTCACATCAAGCTCCTTTGCAAGCGCAACTCCCGCCACAGGCGACTTTGACGAGGATAGAATATTTATTATTTTTTTTCTTCTCTCATCACCGTTCATTTTCGTTCCTTTCTGTAAAACATTACTGTCACAGCATAGTGCGACCGGCAATCTAAAAGCTATACTGCATGTAGATTTTTAAGTGATAGATCCATAATAGGCGCTGAATGTGTGAGCGCACCACTTGATACATAGTCTACACCAAGACCCTTTATTCTTGCAATATTTTCTTTGGTAACATTTCCCGAAACCTCGATCTCGGCTCTGCCGTCAATGTAGTCAATGCACTGCTTTAAAAGCTCTGTTGACATGTTGTCGAGCATGATAATATCGGCACCGGCTTCAACCGCATCCTTCACCATATCAAAGCTCTCTACCTCAACCTCAATCTTTCTGACAAACGGAGCATAGGCCTTTGCCATGGCGATTGCCTCTTTTACGCCGCCAGCTGCTCCGATGTGGTTATCCTTAAGAAGCACTCCATCCGAGAGATTGTATCTGTGGTTGTTTCCACCACCGACTCTGACCGAATATTTTTCAAAAATTCTATTGTTTGGAGTTGTCTTTCTGGTATCCAAAAGCCTGATACCTGTGCCCTCTAAGAGCGCTGCAACCTGACTGGTATATGTGGCAATTCCACTCATACGCTGTAAATAATTTAGCGCAGTTCTCTCACCGCACAAGAGTACTCTGATATCTCCGTAAACCTTGCCGATAAGCTGCTTATTTTCTACCTTATCGCCATCCTTTACGTAAAACTCTACCTTTGTATCTGCATCAAGCAGTGTGAAAACTCTCTCAAAAACCTGCAGTCCACAGATGATTCCGTCCTGTTTGCAGATTAAATCCACCTCTCCTGCCTGTGGATGTGGCATCACGCTGTTTGTGGATACGTCCTCGCTTGTGATGTCCTCCTTTAATGCGCTTAATATGAATGGGTCTACGTTGAGGCCCAGTGTTACCTGATCGTACATATATTTAGATTCCTTTCGTTGCATTCTTTGCATTTTTTAGTTTTCTTTTATATTACGGTTTCGCACTTTTTATGCTGTGTGGTGCCGGGGTAGTACGCAGTATATTCCTCAGAAAAATATGAAGTCAGCCACGGGATTTTTTTGGATAGTGCTTTATAATTTGCCACTTGTTTGCATTAACTGCGTTAATGGAACCCCGTGGCAGTTCATATTTTTCTTCTGAACACACTGTGTACTCTCCGGCTTCCTAGTTTTTTGAGTGCGAAACCTGGTTACTACAGCTATTACCGCACTTAAAATTGCCTCTACTGGGCATGGACTGTATTCTACCAATATTTTTAATGACGCTCGTATGGCCAGCCTTTGGCTGTCCACTCGCTTAAAGGCTGATACTTGCTTTTATGCCTGAATGTAGGTGACACCTGATTCGGCATTCATGTCTTGTGCGCCGGTGCGGCCCTCTATTGCCTCCATGGCGAGCTTCCTGTATTCTCTTTCTACAGCTTTTTCATCGCTGTAGTCTGCGAGGTCGATGCTATCTGCGGCCTTTTTGGCTGCTATCTCATCATTTACAAAGCCAAGCTCCGCCATCTGACCTGCTGCACGCTTTGCGAATACCAGGCTCTCAAGCAGTGAATTGCTTGCAAGACGGTTTCTGCCGTGCACTCCGTTGCATGCGGTCTCGCCGACTGCATAGAGACATTCCATGGATGTGCGGCTGTGATGATTCACCTTGACGCCGCCCATGAAATAGTGCTGTGCCGGAACTACAGGAATAGGCTCCTTGAAGACATCATATCCCATCTCCTTGCAATGTTCAATGATATTTGGAAAATGTGATACAAGCTCATCCCTTGGAATGGTACGCAAATCCTCCCAGACAAAGTCTGTGCCGTCCTTTTTCATCTGCTCACGGATTTTGCCGGTCAGCACGTCTCTTGGTAAGAGCTCATTGACAAACCTGTTCATATTCTTGTCCAAAAGCTTAGCACCCTCACCTCTTACGGACTCTGAAATGAGAAAGCTTCTGTCCTCATGCTTTTTCGTATAAAAGGTCGTCGGGTGAATCTGCACATAGTCTGGATTTTTAAGCTCTATGCCATGCTTTTTTGCAATGGCAAGCGAGTCACCTGTCAGATGTCTGAAATTCGTTGAAAATCTGTACAGTCCTCCAACTCCGCCACAAGCCATGACAGTGTATGCCGCTGTCACCTTTTCCAGCGTGCCATTCTGTTTTCTGATGATGGCGCCGTAGCATTTGTTATCCCTTTCGATTATATCAACCATCGTTGTATACTCCATGAGTGTCACATTTGAAAGCTTCTTAACCTGTGCAAGCAATGTGCTTGTTATCTCTTTTCCGGTCACGTCTTCATGGAAAATAATTCTGTTGTGTGAATGAGCTCCCTCTCTCGTATAGGCAAGTGAGCCATCATCATTTCTCGCAAAATCTGCTCCGTATGAAACAAGATCCTTCACCACCTCAGGTGATGAGTTTATCATTATCTCAACCGACTCCTTGTCATTCTCGTAGTGGCCGGCCTTTAAGGTATCCTCAAAAAAGCTGTCGAAATCAGACTGCTCTTTAAGCATGCACATGCCGCCCTGCGCCAGAAATGAATCGTTGCTCTCCAGATCTGACTTTGTTATCAGTGTAATTCTTATGTCTCTTGGAAGCTTAAGCGCACAATAAAGACCTGAGCAGCCGCTTCCCACAATAAGTACATCTGTATTCATAATATGTTACCTCTTTTATTTGCCTGCATCCACCGATGTAGCCGCTTCTTTAGCAACATCCCCCTGGATGCGATTTACTGTAATGGGCGTATTATAACACTAAAATTTACAGCTGACAAGACACCTGTAAAACTTTTGTGTTGACAGCTGGTTTACAGCTAAGTATAATGACAAGTAACTTATTTATTTTGGCCGGTTCTTTATGTAAAATCCAAAAGGGGCTTACATTGATATAACTGTGCTTCAATCACACTAGGAATTTCAAGAGGTATATCATATTATGATGACAACAAGAGAATTACAGGATGAGATTATCCGATTAAAGAAGGAAAATGATATCTGTATATTAGCTCACGCTTATCAGAGTCACGAGATACTTGAGGTTGCCGACTTCACAGGTGACTCATATGGACTCAGCAAGCAGGCTGCCACAGCACCACAGAAGAATGTGCTCATGTGCGGTGTCCGCTTCATGGCAGAGACCTGCAAGATTTTATCTCCTGACAAGCATGTATTTTTGTCAAACAGCGCAGCAGGCTGTCCTATGGCGGAGCAGCTCGATGTAGAGCTCTTACAATCGTTAAAGGATAAGAACCCTGACTATACAGTGGTTGCCTACATAAACACCACATCAGAGCTTAAAACCATATGCGATGTGTGCGTCACATCTTCATCCGCTGTAAAAATTGTTAAAAATATTGACAATAACAAGATTCTTTTCATCCCTGACTGCAATCTTGGCGCATGGGTTGAGGAACAGGTTCCGGAAAAGACCTTCAAATTTGTACATGGTGGCTGTCCTACTCACCTGCGCATGTCAATAGCAGATGTTGAGAGAGCAAAAGCGGCTCATCCTGCTGCAAAGCTTCTCGTACATCCGGAGTGCCTTGCTGAGGTTTCAAAGGCGGCAGACTATATCGGTAGCACCACCGGCATCATTGACTATGCTAAAAACAGCACAGACAGGGAATTTATCATCGGAACTGAAAACAGCATACTGCAGCACTTACAGTATGAGTGCCCTGAAAAGAGCTTCTATCCGCTCTCAAAGGACTGCGTATGCCACAATATGAAGCTCACTACCCTGATGGATGTATACAATTGTGTTAAGGGAGCAGGCGGAGAAGAAATCATACTGCCTGATGATATAAGAACAAAGGCCAAGGCCTGCATAGATACCATGCTTACACTTGGAGAGTAATTAATTACAATAGTAAAAGACCACAGTTCATCTGTCTTGATGCTCTGTGGTCTTTTTTAATTAATTGATGATAATACCTCATCTGAATATCTTTCTTTAATTTTCATTTCCAGCACCTGAAATTCATGAATATAACTGTCAAGCACCTTACTCACAAGCTGACGTGCAGCTTCCTCATTGTATATATGAGTTGTATCATTCCTGTCTCTTAACATTCCAAGCCAGACACTCTCATCAATAAAATCATAATACGCATATGCAGTTTTTATAATTTCTCTTGGAGAACCTGTTGCAGCCTGATTAGCGCCCTCATATCGCAACAGTTCCTTTAAGACCTTCCAGCCCAGCTCAAATTGTATATAATATTTATCAATTATACCGCTCACAATAAAATCATTTGTCAAGTCTTCATCAAATGCCCTTGACAATATCCTCAAGTGGCTGACATACTGGTCAAACTTTTTCATACAATACCCTCCCATCCCTTTCTATTTCTGTCACCAGTACCGGTGAAATATGCTTATCATCCATATTTATTATGTCCAGCTTTAGTAAAGACCACAACTCCTCATTAAGACAATCCGATAAATCACCAAAATCCTCACATCCATAAATAGCCAGATCAATATCACTTTTAGGATGATTCGTGCCTCTGGCGCGTGAACCAAACAGCACTACTTTTTTTGTATTATATTTTTTTGCTATATTAACAATTTGCTTATATACTTCATCCATATAATACTCCTTATTTCACATCCGTCTAATTGAATCCGACAACCTTCTGTGACAGCTTATACGCACCGATAGCTACCTTTCTGCCTCCCTTGCCCGGCAGATTCATTATCTGTCCCATGACACCATGGCGCAGCTTCTTGTAGGTTTCTTCATCGTGCTCCTTCATGTATGCCCACAGCTCATCCTTCTTAGCCATGTTCTCATCGGTGCCTGAGATAATTGCCAGAATAGTAGAAATAGTCGTAATAATCTCCAGATAGCTGTACATATATTTCCTGCACATCTCATTTGTTATCTCATGCAATTTGACATCGTCAAACATAATCTTATTTACACGAATCTGCTGGTCAATACGGCGTATCATCACCTGCTCATTGACCGACTGGTCATCGCGACCGATAAAATATCTGTAGAAGTCCACATCCAGATAGTACATCGTGCGCACATACGGAAGCGGCTTATATACATAGATATTATCCACATAAAATGTATGCTTTGGCAGCTCAAGTCCACAGCTTCTCAAAAGCTCTGTCCTGTATATTACCGAATGCATCAATATGTAATGCCCCTTATAAATATGCTTTATATCACTCCAGGTAAATATCTCATTGCGCGGAAAGCCGGTCTGACGCATGACCTTTTTACGCTTTGCTCCCTCTTTCTCGTAGACATAGTTGGCAAGAAGCATATCAATCTGTGTATCCTCCTGCTCAAACTCCCTAAGCTTATCCAGTATCTTCTTGTATGAATCCAAATCCACCCAGTCATCGCTGTCAACGACCTTGAAATATTTGCCCGTGGCATTTTTGAGACCTGTGTTTACAGCCTCTCCATGTCCACCGTTCTCCTGGTGTACAGCCTTTACTATGTCAGGATATTCGGCTGCATATCTGTCAGCTATCGCTGCTGTCTCATCCTTTGAACCGTCATCAACAATAATTATCTCCACATCATCTCCACCCGGCAGGATAGACTCTATACAATGCTCCATGTAATCCTTTGAATTGTAACATGGGATTGCAAAACTTAATAATTTCATCTTTTTCCCCTTGTAAAAAAATAATATCGCTGTTTGATTATGCATAAAATTTTATCCTATATGCAATAACAAATACCGATACTATAATTATACACAAAATCATCATATTGTCTAAGGGTTTTTTATAGTACCTTAGGCACACACATTTTGTTCATATTTTGTTTACAGAAAAGTGAAATTCAAAACACACGGTTTTCACAATTAATTTGTATACTGATATCATAAACGAAAGATACATAACAAAAGCAACAAAACATATTAATTACGCAATACTCATACTAATCTTTTTCATATATAGCCGATGCAAGCCACATGCATCGGCTTCCTCTTTTTTAGAGCATTAGATTATTTCTATCAGCTTCTCTTTATCTTACGTGAAGCCGTCTTTTCAAACTCACTCTCCCTTACTTTAAGGCTATAGATACGCTTGTAGGCAGGTGCATTCACATTGTACTCATCGATAAGCACCTGCAGTGCTGCCCTTATATCGGCGATACCTGCATTTTCAGCATACTCTCTGTCCGGGAAAATCTCAGCTTCAATCACTCCTTCAGACTCACGCACTATGATTTCCTTTATGAGATGATTTACGCTCAGAACGTTTTCAAGCTCCTCCGGTGACACATTCTCACCGTTTTTGGTGATAATCAGATTCTTTCTTCTGCCGGTCAGATAAATATATCCATCCTCGTCCACATAGCCTAAGTCACCCGTGTGAAGCCAGCCGTCCGACAGTGTCTCCTCTGTCTCCTTTGGCATCTTATAATAGCCCTGCATCACACTTGTACCGCGGACTAAAAGCTCACCGTCAACTGTTTTTGCCTCACAGTTTGGCATCAGCTTGCCTACAGAGTTTTTGCGGATATCCCAGCTTAGATTGGTGCTTATGACCGGAGAACACTCGGTCATGCCATAGCCCTGCAATATGGTGATACCAAACTCTGCAAATAAATCAACATAATCAGGATTTAGGTACGCACCGCCACTGCAGATTGTATTAAGCCTCTCTCCAAATATTTTCTTACGGACCGGCTCTGCAGGAAGTCCTGCTGCCCTTACCTCCTCAAGCTTTCTGGCAAATGTCTCAATCATGAGAGGCACCATAAGAATCATGTCGGGAGTAAAAAGCTGTATATTTTTTGCCATGCGCATGATGGAATCATTGATGCATATTACCGAACCCAGTGAAATTCCTTTCAGAATATCCATGCTCAGACAGTATGCATGATGTATCGGAAGTACAGACAAAATTACCGTGTGTGGTGCAATTTTCATATCAAGGCAGGTGGCATTTTCAGCCAGATTGTTCTGCGTCAGCATGACCCCCTTGCTCTTTCCCGTGGTTCCCGACGTAAACATGATAGTGCAAAGCGCATCCTCTGCCACTGCCGGCTCGTAGCCTCCCCTGTTGTCTTCTATAAGCCCATTAAACGAAAGCTCATGAGGGCAATGCTCTGTACGGTTCATAGACACATACACATTTATATCATGACAGCTTTTAGCTGCGAGCTCTGCCACATCAGAACGCGCCTCATCAAATATAAGCATCCTCACATCGGCTCTTTCCAAAAGCTCACATATATCTGCCGCCGGAAGTGATGCATCGATTGGGACCGCAACACTTCCGCTTTCTGTGATTGCCAGATATGACACTATCCACTCATATGATGAAGAACCGATTACAGCGATATGCTGCCCTTTTTTGCCAAGCTTTTCGATGGCATTGGCAAAGCTGTCGGTGTCATCCTTAAGCTCACTGTAGGTTCTTGACTCTATCTCATTTTTAGATTTCTTCCATCTTATCGCGTCATCCGCGCCGTAAGTCTTCTTTGCATATGAAAGAATTTCAGGAATTGTGTGAAATAACATATTTTCTCCTATCTGCGCCCATTATGCGTCTTTTAATGTCTCAAGATAATCGATTGCTTCCTGTACTGTGCGGATTTCTGCAGCCTTTGTCTGCTCAATCTCCACATCAAAGGTATCCTCTATCTCCCCGAGCATGCTCATGAAATCAAATGACGTAAAGCCCAAATCCTCCATAAAACGCGACTCTTCGTGCACATCTGCCGGCTGAACATCAACATAATTACAGATAATTTCCACTAATTCAACAAACATAATAATCTCCTTTTACATAATACGTTTCCTAATCCACTACACTAATTTAATGATTTCCCCTATTGTAAGCTCAGGGTTTTCTGCACCCTTGAACATGATTTTGCACAGGTAATAGTACATATACTCAAGCTGCTTTCTTGAGACTGCCTTGACCTGATGCTCGAAGCTGAAATCCAGTCCGTTGTCCTCCGGACGGTGCATTACCGTTAGATACATAGCCTGTGTAGTCATGCCGTTCGGGTACCACTTAGTCTTGTATTTTATATCTCCCAGGTCGTTTAAGCCCTTTTCCTTTAATGTCATAGGCTGATATGTAAGCGACATCGGCTCATATGTAAGCCCCGCCTTTGGCTGCGGATAGGTCTTTGAGCGCAGTGCAAAGTACTCTGTCGGGTTGTAGTTTGCATGGCGGAACAGCTCGTTTTGCTTATCCCTGATGGTATACACGGCATCAATAAAGCGTACATCCTTTGAAAAGCTCGTCCTAAACGGAAACGAATGAATACGTGTGCCGCCTGACCTCTTCTCCTTGAGTGTCGCACGTCTGGCGATGGCATTATTTACGGAGACATCATCGAAGCCGTTTTCCTTCTGGAAAAACGTCCTGATTCCCATGAGAAGCAGACAAGCAAGAGAAACATGATATTTCTCGCAAAAATCCATAAGACGCTTTGTCGGCTCAGCCTCCAGATGAAAGATATCAAGCGCTGAGGTGACATCATCCGATGCATTGAACGCACTCCTTAGCTTGTCATCATGCATCAGCTTCCTTGCCGCATCAAGCTTTGCTGTGCCGTCGATTCCGTTGTAGATTGGCTCCGACTGTCCGATAAGCTTCTCAAAGAACTCTCTGTCCCTAAGCTGTGCCTTACTTCCGGCTTCATATGCCAGATCCTTCTTTATCTGCTCGATATATGAGCACATATCCTTTGGAAAAGGAACTCCCTCGTACATGGCATTGCAGTATATCTCAATAATATCCTTTAAAAATGCAATAAGTGACTGCGCATCAACCACCATGTGATGACCTAAGAAGTACACTCCATTAAAGCCGTCAGGCATCTTTATCATCACGATTTTGGTCATAGGAGAATCCTCAAACTCAAACGGCACCTGTGTCCAGCCTCGCATCTCATTCTCTGCCTCCTCCATGGTTACATCAGTAAAATCCCTGAAATCGACAGTTCTCTCATTAAAATCCTCATCCACATCCGCAATATACTGATAGCACTCTCCATCCTTATCCCTTGTAAAGCGGATACGCATGGCCTCGTTTCTGGCATACGCGTAGTTTATTGAATCCTTTAGCACGTTCCAGTCAAGCTCAGTTCCAATCGTTAAGCTTGTACCGATATTCAGCACAGCCATATTCGGACAGTACTTTGCATAGTACAAATGAAATTTTTGTGCAACCGTAATCGGATATACATTGTGTCCCTTTCTCGTCTTCATCATCTCATAACTCCTTCCAAAAATTTATCAAGTGCGTCCTCGAAAGCTTTCGTATTCTTGTAATAGCTCTCGCAGTGTCCTGCCCCCTTTACTATCAGCTTTGTCTTTTGTGACGCGCAGCTTGCATAAAGCTCATCACACATGCTGCATGGCACAAATGTATCCTTATCACCATGGATAAACAAAATAGGCAACTTCGCCTTTTGCACCTCTTTTGCAGCATTGCATTCATCAAGCCCATACCCTGCCATTTTTCTGTTCACAAAATCTGCAATCTGGATCATCGGAAAAGCCGGCAGATGGTACATGCTGTGAAGCACATGTGTAAATACCGCCTTAGGCGAGGTAAATGCACAGTCTGACACAATTCCCTTCACCTGCTCTGGAAGATTAAGTCCACTTGCCATAAGCACAGTGGCACCTCCCATGGAATTTCCCATCAGCACTATTCTAATGTCATTGCCTGCCTTCTTAATCATCCAGTCAATCCACTTAAGCGCATCATAGCGGTCCTTGCAGCCGAAGCCTATGAATTTTCCCTCACTTTGTCCGTGCGCCCTTGCATCTACAAGCAGCATGCTATAGCCCTTCTTTAAATAGTAATTGGATATGCTGCCGTAATCAGACATAGCTTCACTTGTGTAGCCGTGGAAGCATATGACAGCTTTATCCGTATTACTGCCATCTATCCCCGGAAAATATGTGGCATGCAGTCTTAATCCATCATCTGACTTAATCCACACATCCTCATGAGTCTGTGCTCTCATCCACTCTCCACGCGGCTTCATAAAGCTGTAATAGCTCTCCCAGTCAACCCCCGACATCTTCATCGTACGCTCCTTCTTAGCATTGTAGCGCATCATGGTTCTCCTGTAGAAATAAGCGTTGCCGCCTGCCTCTGCTGCAGCAATACCGCCTAAAACACCTGCAATTATTCCCCACTTCATCCTCATCACCTACGCCTTCTTACTGTCTATAATCTGCTTCAGGCGAAGCGCCTTATCAATATTTCCCTCCACCTTGAGCTTACCTGTTGTAAATGCAAGAATCGGATCCAGCTTTCCTTCCGCCAGCTTGAAAAGAGTCTCTGCGCTGCATATAAAAATCGCATCCCTGTCAAAATACTCATACGGCTCCACTGCCAGCACTCCGTCCTTTACCTCAGCATAGAAAATTCCCTCTGCCTCTCCTGTTATATTGAACTGAAAAGCAAGATGCTCGCTTATATCGCTCACATCAGAATCCATAAACAGTCCCTTTACCTTTGAAAACATATCTGCATAAGTCATGTCAATTCTCCTTTTTCGACCACCGGTCAACTCGTTACTTCATTACAGTATCACTTTTTCGACTGGTGGTCAATATAAATATTTTCATTTTCAAACTATTCTGTTATTTTTTCATAAACTATCCAAACGTATCATATCATTATCACCAAAACCTATTCCCCCGGTAAAATCTCATGGAAGAATCACATGGATTGTGATAATATATATATTAAAATGAACGTAACTAATAAAAGAGGAGCCACTATGCCACATTCCACAAGACCAAATTCGGAAAAATACGAGAAGATACTTGAAGCGCTAAGAACCCTTTTAGAAACAAAAAAAATATCCCAGATATCTGTCAGCGAAATCGCCCAGACAGCCGGGATAGGCAAGGGTAGCATATATTATTATTTTTCATCAAAGGAAGCTATCTTTGATGCACTTATGGCAAAAAGCTACGAAGAGCCGCTTGCCACCGCAAAGGAGCTTGCAAAGCGCACCGATATCTCTCCGTTTGTGCGCATGGCGATGATATTTCAGGCGTGCCGCAACTCCTCTGCCGCCTTTTTAAAAATCCAGTCCGATGCCGGAAACGGTGTGCAGGAGAATGCATTTTTGCACAACAAATACATCAATTACCTGATTACCGAGCTAAAGCCGGTGACCGGTGAAATCATAAGGCAGGGAGCAGCTGAGGGACTTATCGTGTGCCAACAGCCTGATGCGCTTGCAGAGATTGTGCTTCTCGTGCTCGTCGTGAAGCTTGACAATACACTGATTCCGTCCACAAAAGAAGAGACCGAACAGACTATCTCTGAGCTCATCTCACTGCTTGAGAAGGGCACTGACAATCCTGAAGGGTCTCTAAATTTCCTGCGTGTCTAAGGACACTATTTATGCTTTTTTCTAAAAAAATATTGGACTATTGCTGCCGGAATGATTCCTCCCGCTAAAATCATTCCTTTTGAAAGCGCCGGTGTTTTACGTACAACGTGAGGTGACCTTTCCTTACTGTATCCTACATATATAGGCTTTTCTTCTTTGTCTGTGTAGTCTGCCTTTATATATCCGATAGCGTTATCCCTATCCGGTACATATACCCTGATTATATTACCACGCATATCACCATTAAAAGCTTTATATGCTACCACTATCTCATAATCTGAGTGATGCGGCAGATACTCAAAAAAATACTGTCTATTATCAACACACCATAACAAAAGCCATATTACAAATACCATAATAAGTGCTCTCATGTCTTCTTTTTCATTTGAATTTTCCATATCCAAACATGCCTCGATTTTAATTGTATATATACGTGTTACACTAACTCCGGCACTCTGTAGCCAGCCTCACTCATTGATTTCTCAAACTCATCCAGTGACATTCCAAGCTTCTCAGCTCCCCTGTTCACCGAATAGTCCCCATCCTGAACCGATAAGAATATTTCTGTACGACGTCCGGTCTGAATGCCAGTCTCAATTCCAGTCTCAATGCCAGTCTTAATTCCAGCCTTCATACCTTCTCTTCTTTGTTCCTCACCATACTCTTTTGCATACTCTTTTGCATATTCTTTTGCATATTCCATTGCGTACTTTCTTACAGCTTCACTCATAGCACCACGTCCTTCCTTTTCTTTGTAATAAGCCACTGCTTTTGACAATGCCTCGCTTTTTATCTGCTCCGGCCTGCACTGGTGAAAATCTCTCATCATCCGACCTATATCATCATTACCTTCATACCTTCCATTTACATAGATGATATGTGAACCGTCCCCAAAGACTTCGCCTGTTTCATCAACACGTCTTTGAATGTGATAAAATGGCAGTCCTTTTCTGAACTTATCGTGATCATAAATAAAAATCACGTAGGAATCCTTAATCTCCTTAAACTCCTGTCCTTCCTTCAGCATCCTCGCATCCATCATACTGCTGTGATATCTGGCTCTTCTGACATGCGAGCCTTCCGCATTGATCTGCACCTCGATATCAATATGCCTGCCATCGACATCTATTGCATGCACATCCAAGGTAATACATCGACCGCCAATCACGGGATTTTTTAATTCATCCTGCCCCCTGACGTCTATAACCTTAATATCACGCTCCATTATTACGCGAAGCAGCAGCTCCGTTGTCTCGATATTCTGCCCGAATACAAGACTCATCAGATTGTCATCAAACAGTGTCATTTTGTCAATCAATCTGTTGATGATTACATCGTTCTGGACATAATTATTGCCCAAAACTTCTTTTGTCTCTCCCGACATTATTCTCCTCCTGTTCAATTGTGTAAGCAGGGAGAATATAATATCGCATGATACGAAATCTCTTGTCAATATAAAGCATCCGCAACCCCAGTCCGCTTTATTCACATAATGTTTCTCCACCGACATATCTATTTTCCCTGCTATTGATAGGTAACTTAAAGCATTGAAAATTTCCATGTCTTTGTCGAAAAATATTAAGTGGTTCTGCCCTCTTCAAAGTGATACGCACCGATGAAAATGTGTACTGTGGTGTCGCTCAACAGAAATATAATGCTTTGGCTTGATTGTAGCATTAAAACCGCAAAAGGGCAATAAAAATATCAGGCAAATTCCTATTATCCTATTATAAAAGAGAGACAGCCAGACACATCTCTTACATATGTCTGACTGTTTTTATCGCTTACTATTCGGTTTTATTGTAGCTGTCCGCTAAATTCTCCTATAGTGATACGCAAAGTATATATTGCCGGCGATTGCGGTGAGCGTCCACGAAATGACGTATATGAGGTATAGGGACTGCAGTGTCTTAAAATACGCAAACACTGTGAGCAGCCATATAATCCTGAATACGACAGAGCCCATGACCACTATGATGGTTGGCATGACACTTTTTCCAATGCCCCTGGCGGCGGCTGTGGCATTGTCCATAAAGGCTGATACACAGTAGACGAATGCCATCACACCAATTCTGATCTGTCCATAGTGTATCACGGCATCATCACTCGTAAAGAGCAAAAGGAACGGTCTTTGGAATATAAACAATGCCACTCCAAGCACCAGTCCCATCAGAAACGAGTATGCCAGGGTGATGAAAAATGTCCTAAGCACCCTTTCCTTTTTCCTCGCGCCCAGATTCTGCGCTATGAAGCTGGTGCATGCGGTGTAAAATGCTGCCATCATGTCATAGATAAGCGAATCCGCATTGGTGGCGGCTGAATTGCCCTCCACTACCACATGGCTGAAGGAATTGATGGATGTCTGGATACATATATTGGCTATGGCAAAGAGCGAATACTGTATCGCGGCCGGCACTCCGATACGAAGCACGGCTGCAGCTGCATCCCTGTCAATCGCTATATCCTTCATGCGCAGGCCGTAGCTGCCGTATGTCTTCATGAGAAACCTGATGATGAGAGCCGCTGAGATGTACTGTGCTATGATGCTTGCGATGGCTACTCCTATCACTCCCAGTCTGCACACTATTACAAAGAACAGGTTGAGCACTATATTGATAATACCTGAGATGCTCAGGTATATGAGAGGCCTCTTTGTATCTCCCACTGCGCTCAGCACACCGTTACCGAAATTATAAAGCGCAAGTGCCGGCGAACCGCACAGGTATATCATCAGATACGCTGTGGCACCGTCTATAAGCTGTGGCTTTGTATTCATTACCTCAAGCAGTGGCTTTGAAAAAGCCAGTCCTGCCACTAATAGTAAAAGTCCCGCTATAAAGCACAGGATGACCGATGTATGGACTGTCTTATGCACTCTCTGATAGTTCTCTGCTCCCATGTGTAGTGCCGTAACCGCATTGACACCGCCTCCCATGCCAAGCAGGATGCCTGTTGTGAGTGTGATGATAATTGTCGTGGACCCGACCGAGCCGAGTGCTCTTGCACCTGCAAATTTTCCCACCACTGCCACATCCGTCATATTGAAAAATACCTGAAGCAGGTTTGAGAACATGAGCGGTATGGAGTAAATCAGTATCTTCCTTGCGAGTGGTCCATTCACCATATCCAGTTCTTTTGTCTGTGTTGCTCTTGACTTCATTTTTCCCTCTTGTAAATCTGTAATAATCTGATTAATTATAGATACATTTCATTCTTTTTTCAAGACTGTTGTTTACGCTTTACAAAAAAGATTATATAATAAAGTTAAAAAGACTTAAGAGGTAAAAATGTTTGAAATAGTAATCTGTGATGATGACAGTGCATGCCTTGAGCAGACCTGTCAGCTTGTGAACGACTGGGAGGCTGCTATCAGCACCCCCGTCAGCGTAAAGACCATGGAAAGCGGTGATAAGCTGCTTGAATACTGTACCAAAAACAGTCCTGATGTAATTCTTCTGGATATCATGATGCCGCTTTTAAATGGAATGGATGCTGCAAGAGAGCTGCGCGAGCACAATCTGATATCTAAAATTGTCTTTCTGACCACATCGCCTGAGTTTGCCATCGAATCCTATGACGTGGATGCTACCGGTTATCTGCTAAAGCCTGTTGACAGAGATAAGCTATATAAGCTTTTGGACAAATGTTTGTCTGCTGTGTCAAAGCCTGCCGACTCCATCGCAGTACATACTGCATTTGGATATCAAAATGTACTCATGCACCATATTGAGTTTATCGAGGCGCAGAATAAGAAGGTCATATTGGCACTATATGACGGGCAAAGACTTGAAGTCATTGGCAAACTTTCAGATTATGAAAAGCTGCTCACCGTCGAAAAGGGCTTCTTCAAGTGTCACCGGAGCTATATTGTATACATGCCGGCTGTGGAGCATTTTTCAGCAACTGAGCTTGTCACAAAATCAGGCACGAAGATTTCTATTTCCAGAGGGCTTTCAAAGAGCTTTCAGGATGCCTATTTCTCCTATATGTTTAAGGAATAGGCTTTATATCATGAAAAAGGAATAATTATATGCTTAATTTTATCATGGACACTGTGAGATACATATTCACGCTATACTTTGGAGTATTTGTCACTACATCTATAATAGGTATCAAAAACAATAAAAAAAATATATTGATATTAAACACATTCTGCGTCATAGATTTGCTTTTGGATCTCGTACTCATATGCTTTAAGTACTCTGCAAGCTTGGTAAGTGCATATCCCCTCGTGACGCATCTTCCTCTTTTGCTGATACTGATATTTGTTTATCACCGAAGCGTACTCAAATCTCTGCTTGCTGTCACAAGTGCCTACATGTGCTGTCAGATATGTAACTGGATGTCTATCATCACAGAGTCGCTCGGCTACGAGTCCTGGATTGTTGATTTGACCTATATTGCCGGCATTTTCCTCACATACTTTATCGTACACAGGTTCATCGCACCCGCACTGTCCGATATTTTTGCAAAGCCCGATGTGGAGCTTATACCTATATGCATCATGCCATTTTTTTACTACATATTTGACTATGCGACAACAGTGTACACGAAGCTGCTTTACAGTGGCAGCCGCATAGTGGTCGAGTTTGTGCCATTTCTCATGTGCATCAGCTTTCTGACCTTCTGTGTGATTTACTATCATTCGATTGAGCGCCAGCAGCAGATTGCCACACAGAATTATTTTATGCAGATAAAGCAGGCACAGTTTGCAAAGGAAATCGAGAGCATGCAGCGCAATGAGAAAAATGTTTCTCTGCTGCGCCACGATATGAGGCACTTTCTGAATAATATAGCTGCCTTCATCGAAAACAATGAAAACGACAAGGCCTTAGACTACATACACAGCATAGTTAAAGCAACCGAAAAGACCACCAGAAAGCGTTTCTGTGCAAACGAAATAATCAACATCATTATCATGTCCCATGCCGACAGCTTTAAGGATAATCATATTGATTTCAGGTATTCTATATCTGTTCCATCAAAGCTCCCCTTCTCAGACATAGATATGACCGCGATACTTCAAAATGCACTGGAAAATGCCGTGCATGCCGTCATGATGCTTGAGCCCGAAAAGCGCTTTATCAGACTCTCTATCTCAGAGAAAAGCGGCAAGCTTTTGATTTCTGTTGAAAATCCTTATGCCGTAAGGCCTAAGCTCATAAACGATATGCCTGTTGCAACAGAAAGAGGGCATGGACTTGGCACAAGAAGCATCCGGCAGACTTCCGAAAGACTTGGTGGCAAATGCCAGTACAGTGTGACCGATACACTGTTTATTGTAAGAGTGATAATTTAGTTTATTAAAACAGCCGGTGCATAACGCACCGGCTGTTTTGGTTCATAGAAAACATAATGATTAATCACAATTAGAAATCTGTAAGGTTTGCAGCTCTCTTCTCAAGGAATGCTCCCATTCCCTCTTTCTTATCGTTTGTGTCATTTACAACACCAAAGAGGTTTGCTTCCATCTCAACAGCGTTCTTGATATCCATATCATATCCGTTGTTGATAGCAGCCTTTGCAACTGCGATTGCGTAGCTTCCCTTAGAGATGATCTTTGCAGCCATAGCCTTAGCTGTTGGCATAAGCTCCTCTTTTGCTACTACTTTATTAACGAGACCGATACGGTATGCTTCAGCAGCGTCAACATTGTCGCATGTGAAGATCATTTCCTTAGCACGTCCCATTCCTACTAAACGAGCAAGTCTCTGTGTACCACCAAAGCCAGGGATGATTCCAAGTCCTGTCTCAGGCTGTCCGAAAATTGCGTTCTCAGAAGCGATTCTGATATCACATGCCATAGAAATCTCGCATCCTCCACCGAGTGCGAATCCATTGACAGCTGCGATTGTTACCTGACGCATATTCATGAGCTTGAAGAATGGCTCTGAAGCCTTGATTCCGAATGCTCTTGCCTGTGGTGCTGTGAAATTAACCATCTCTGAGATGTCTGCTCCTGCTACGAATGACTTGAACTCGTTGCCCTTCTTGTCAGGACCACCTGTAAGGATAAGCACCTTAACATCGTCTCTTGCCTCGATCTCTGTTAATGCTACATTTAACTCGTCAAGAGTCTCACTGTTTAATGCATTAAGAGCAGCCGGTCTTGAAATTGCAAGTACTGCAATCTGATCTGCTACGTCAAGTGTTAAATTTTTGAACTCGCTCATTGTATAAATCCTCCTTAAAAAACCTATGTATAACCGACATTTCTGTCGTAATTTATAAAAAAATAGTAACACTTTGACAAATTTTTGTCAATGTCTGAATGACCTTTTTCAATAATATTTACCGTTTAATTTAATATACAAAATTTAAGGAGACAGTCTGCTTAATGCAAACTGCCTCCCGCCTTAGAAATAATATAATCAAATTATTTAATTAAATTAAATCAAAACTCAAATTACATAAGTCCATGTGTCCTGTTGTAAGCATTGCAGATCATATTTGAGTTCTTGATAAGGATATGCATAGCAATGAATGGTCCGATTCCACAGATAAGTGTACCAAATATGCACCACATCAAAACAGTGGTTCCATTCTCCTGAATGCTAAGTCCGTATCTGCCTGCATTATTTGCCAGTCTGTTGCCCAGCTTATAGTACCAGTACCATGCATAAATACCGCATGTAATCATTGAAAGCAGGATAAATGCTACGAGACCTGATGTATTCTCGCCATCTCCATCACATGCTACATTGACATCATGAGCCATCTTGTAGATGAAATAATATCCATAAATACCACATGTAATAATAGACAGGATGATGTATGAGGCAAGACCTCTGTCATCCTTTAATCTTTCTCCCCTGTATGGTGGAGGAGTCTGACCACCATTGTTCTGGTAGCCTGTATTGTACTGTCCGGCTCCGTTGTTCTGGTAGCCTGCGTTGTACTGTCCGGCTCCGTTATTCTGGTAGCCTGCGTTGTACTGTCCGGCTCCGTTATTCTGGTAGCCTGCATTCTGCTGGTTTGCACTGTTTCCTGTGAAGGACTGCTTTACCTCATCAAATGCACTTCCAAGCTCCTGCTCTGCTGCATTGAAGGCCTCTCCTGCTTTGTTGACAAAATCCTGTGCCTTTGAAACAGGTGCTCCACAGGCTGGGCAGAATTTTGTTGAATCAGGAATTTCTTTTCCACATTTCTCGCAAAACATCTTCTTTCTCCTTTTCTATTTGCTGTCTATTATACGGATGATACGAAACAGGATGTTGTTTTGTGGCTCAAAAACCACGACATCATCGCCTGACCATATCAATCTGCATATATAAACTATAGCAAACATAATAATAATTGTAAATATAATTATTTTATAAATTTTAATATTTATTTTAGATTTACATAAAAGCACTATTACTGCAATAGGCACAAGCCAAAAAAGTGGATGGTATGCAAATGCCTTTGCTATATCAAGCTGTAAAAACGCCATCCATGCCCTCGACATGCCACAGCCTGCACATGATATTCCGGTGATGAGCTTAATGGGGCATGTGATGCCTATCGACTCCATAGCTGTGTAAAGTAACACTACGGCTGTGACAGCACATATGAGCTCTTTTCTTTCATTTTTCCTTTTATTATTTCTTTTATTGTCCATACAAATGTTATCTCAAAAAGTATGCACTGTAAGGTGGCAGCTCAAGGCCACCGTTTAAAGTAACCTGCTCACCTGTAATCAGGTCTGTTGCTTCACCCTTTCCCATATCAAAGCCTGCGAAAAACGGCTGGTCTGCAGCATTGATGCACACAAACACCCTTTCACCATCACATTCACGACCAAAAACACACTGGCCGTTTGTGAGCACAACCGAATAGAAATTACCGTAGCAGAGTGCCTTTGACTGCTTCTTTGCCTCTGTAAGCTTTGAAATCCATTCAGTCAGCTCATTGTACTGTGGCGCTTCAAAGCATGCCCTAAGCGCCGGGTCACCGTCTTCTTTTTTTGCCTTCTCTCCCCACTCACTGCCATAGTACACACAAGGGATGCCCGGCATGCCAAATGCAAGCGCGTAAATGAGAGGCAGATGCTTTTCATTTGTCAGTATGCTTGCCACTCTTGTCACATCATGATTGTCCACAAATGACAGGAGATGCTTACCCTTGTAGAGAGTCCACTGCTCCGGTCCGAACTGTCTGAGAAGCGAATGATTTATCTCAAACATATTCATGGAATTAAAGCTTGAGTACAGTCCCTTATAGCACTCATAGTTTGTCACAGAATGAAGCATCGCATCATTCATAATCTGGTTATAGTCACCATGCAGTGTCTCTCCAACTAAAAAGAAATCCGGCTTTAGTGAGTCGCAGAACTCCCTTAGTCTTCTGAGGAAATCATGGTCAAGGCAGTATGCCACATCAAGTCTCAGCCCGTCTATATCAAACTCGTCTACCCAGCCCTTTATCGCTGAAAAGATATGCTGGATTACATCCTCATTTCTCAGATTAAGCTTGACAAGATCATAGTTTCCTTCCCAGCCCTCGTACCACAATCCATCATTATAGTTTGAATTGCCGTCAAAGGCTATACGCCCAAACCAGTTCACATAAGGTGAGCTTTCTCTGTTTTTAAGCACATCCTGGAACGCCCAAAAGCCTCTTCCCACATGATTGAACACACCATCCAGCACTACCTTTATGCCGTCCTTGTGCAGATTGTCACAGACCTGTGCGAAGTCCTCGTTTGTGCCAAGCCTTGTGTCTATTTTTGTATAATCCCTTGTATTATATCCATGTGTATCAGATTCAAACACCGGTGAAAAATAGATTGCATCTGCCCCAAGCTTTTTGATATGAGGTATCCAGTCATTTACTTTCAAAATTCTGTGCTCCAAAACACCATCGTTCTCAAATGGTGCCCCACAGAAGCCTAATGGATAAATCTGATAAAATACGCTTTCATATGCCCACATTATTTTGTCCTCCCTGATAGTTGTGTAGTGGATTTGTACCTGTTATCTATTATACACAATAATGCAATTATATGCCACAGTTTTTTGTTACTTTTTACCTAGAAATATATACCTTTTGCCCCTCATATCATAATATTCTTAATTATGCAGTCTAATAAAAATTCCTGTAGATAACACATGCAATAACCACATGGATAAAGAAAATAAGCGGCATCCCCTTTACAAAATACCAATGCTTTGTCTTGTGCCTGAAGGCATACATCCCAGCCCAGGTACCGGCGCTTCCGCCCAGCAGGCTGAGCCCAAATAATGTCTTCTCCGGGATGCGCCATGCGTGTGCCTTGGCCTTACACTTGTCAATTCCCATCGCAGCAAAGCCTGCTATATTCATAAGAAGCAGATAAATCAGAAAAATTTTCATATAAATGATGCTCCTACATAATATACGTTTTCTTACGAAATATGCACTACCGCATATTTCTGTACTGAATAGTTACAATATATAATCATATATTAATAAGTCCATAAAAAATAAATAGCCCGGCCATTAAAGGCCGGGCCGTAAATTATTAATTCTTAGCTTTTTTAGAAACCTTAGCCGGTGCAGCCGCCTGCTTTTTGATGGCGCTCTTGCCCAGATAAAGCTTCATCACATACCACAGCTCTGTAGCGATACAGATTGAAGAATATGTTCCGCAAAGCACACCTACCATGAGTGGTAATGAGAACTCTCTGATTGATGTATGACCAAAGATAAAGAGTAACAATACCATAACAAATGTAGTAAGCGAAGTATTGATGCTTCGTGAAAGTGTCTGTGTAAGGGACTCGTTTGCTATATCAGCAAGCTCATCTGCTGAGTACTTCTTGATACCGTGAAGGTTCTCACGGATACGGTCAAAGATAACGATTGTATCGTTGACTGAGTAACCTACGATTGTAAGTATACATGCGATAAACGTACTGCCGACTGAGATTCTGATAAGTGCATACGCTGTGACAACAACAAGCACATCATGTACCAGCGCAAGGATAGCACTTGAAGCAAATCTGATATCCTTGAATCTGAACCAGATATATAACAGCATGAAAATACATGAAATAATAACTGCCTTAACAGCATTTGTTCTCATCTCTCCACTGATTGTTGAGCTGATACTCTGAGTCTCTATAGTTGATGCATCAACATTGAAATCCTTCTCAAGAAGATCTGCGAGATCCTGTCTCTCATCAAGTGAAAGTGTACGTGTCTTTAATGTGACATCATGGCTGCCCTGGACTGTAGTAACCTGCACTGCACTGTTGCCAAGTAGCTTTGATACTGAAGGCACGATGTCCTTCTCAACCTCTGCGGCTGTATAATCCTTGCCAAAGTCTGCAGTGGTTGATGTACCACCTACGAACTCAAGGCTGTAGTTTAATGCATTGCCACTTGTAGCACCGAAATAAATCATGCCGCCGATACCTGCAAGTATGACTACACCTGAGACAACAAAGTATTTAACTCTGTTCTGTACAAATCTGATAACCTTTCTCTTCTTTGCCTTGCCGTAGAACTTCTCAGCTCTGACACCGACACCGTAAAATGCTCTTGTAAGGTATTTTGCAATAAAAAGAGCTGTAAACAGTGACAGAATAATTGAAATCATAAGGGTGTATGCAAAGCCCTTTACTGTACCTGAACCGAGCACCATAAGCACGAGGGCTGCAATAAATGTGGTAACCTGTCCATCAAGGATTGCTGAAAGAGCCTTCTTGTAGCCCTCATTTACTGCCGCAAGCACTGACTTGCCACCTGCGATTTCCTCACGTATACGGGCAAATACGATAACATTTGCATCTACTGCCATACCGATACCGAGGATGATTCCCGCGATACCCGGCAGTGTAAGTGTAATCTCAAACCAGTAAATAAACAGTACTGTAAGCATTGAGTAAAGTGCAAGTCCGATAGATGCAACAACACCGAGTATACCGTAGAGTACAATCATGAATACCATGATTAAGATAATTCCGATGATTGCAGCCTTTACTGCATTTGTGAGGGCTGTTCCACCGAGCTGTGCACCAACGACATTTGACTCTAACTCCTCGAGCTGGAGGTTGATGGCTCCAACACGGATAAATGTTGCAAGGCTTGTTGCCTCATCAAAATCCTTCATTCCGTTGATTACGCAGTTACCGTCTGAGATAACAGCGCTTACTGTAGGAACACTGATGAAATGATCATCATAGTAGATACCGATTGACTGTCCGGCATCCTTAGCCTTCTTTGTGGCATCTGCCCATGTATCAATAGCTTCATCCTTGAGCTTTAATGAAACAACAGGCTCCTTTGTTGATGTAGATGATGACTGGTCATACTGGGCGCTTGCATCCTTTACATCATTACCATCGAGTATGACTGAGCCATTGGCCTTTAGTGTATCAATATCATAGTTGAGCTTGTAGCCGCCCTCAACCGATGTGTCCCGTGTGTAGTTGGCATTTCCATTACTGTCGTACTGGGCAATGAAGTACAGTGATCCCGGGCTTCCGAGGTCCTCAAGCACCTTGTTAGGATCGTCAACACCTGGAATCTCAACAGTGATACGATCGTCACCGCTCTTGTACACGGAGTACTCTGTTGTGTAGCTTTCTGCACGCTCCTCGAGCTTTGCGATAGTATCGCTTACGTCCTTGTCTGAAGGATTCTTGTCCTTGATATGGTAGGTGATTGAAACACCACCTGAGAGGTCGAGACCAAGCTTGATATTCTGATAATCCTTATCCTTGGTACTCTCACCATTAGCAGTAGCCTCCTGCTTTTGCTTTGTGTCGGTGATTACTGCTGTGGAATACCAGCCCAGTAAGCCGATACAAATGACTGCCACAAGGATAATCACCCAACTCTTTCCTTTTTTCATTTTCTTATACCTTCCTGTCATTTTGCTACCATCCATATAGGTATACAGATGGCAAATATATTCGCACACGGGTCACAAATACAGCTATCCGTTTCCCGTGACAAATTCAAATTATTGTGCATCATCTGCCATATCAGCCTCTGCTGCCTTAATCATGATAGCACACTCTATACGCTTCTTCTGCAGCTCACAGCCTAAATCATAGGCATCAGTGATTGTGCCGTGGAAGTTGTATGAGTTGGCGGCACAGCCACCGCTGCAATAGAATCTGGCAAAACAGTTGCGGCATTTTTCCTTGGCATAAACATTACAGCACTTAAACTCATCCTGGATGTCAGTGGCCTTGATGCCATCCCAGACATTACCCATAAGAAAGTCCTCATTGCCCACAAACTGGTGGCATGGATATAAATCTCCCCATGGAGTCACTGCCAGGTACTCTGTTCCTGAGCCACAGCCGGAAAGACGCTTGTATACACAAGGGCCACCCTCTAAGTCTATCATAAAATGGAAGAAATTGAAGCCGTTTCCTGCCTTGTTTCTCTTTACCATCTCTGCTGCAAGTCTGTCGTACTCATCAAAGAGCACAGGTAAATCAGATTCCTTAAGTGCATACTCATCTGTAGGCTGTGCCACTACAGGCTCAACCGAAATCTGCTTGAAGCCTAAATCAGCCAGATGAAGCACATCCTTTGAAAAATCAGTATTGAAATGTGTGTATGTACCTCTCACATAGTACTTGTCCTGATGTCTGCTCTCCGCAAACTTCTGGAATTTCGGAACAATAAGGTCATAACTGCCGGCACCCTTTCTGAAAGGCCTCATGCGGTCATGAACCTCCTTGCGTCCGTCTATACTAAGAACTACATTGTCCATCTCTTTGTTGGCGAACTCCATAATCTCGTCATTTAAGAGCACACCATTTGTGGTGAGTGTGAACCTGAAATGCTTGTCATGAAGCTTCTCCTGCTCTCTTCCATATGCCACAAGCTGCTTCACCACATCCCAGTTCATGAGAGGCTCTCCTCCAAAGAAGTCTACCTCTAAGTTTCTTCTGCTGCCTGAATTGGCAATCAAAAAATCAAGTGCCTGTTTTCCTGTCTCATAGCTCATAAGAGCTCGTCTGCCGTGATACTCGCCCTCCTCTGCAAAACAATATCTGCATGCAAGGTTGCAGTCGTGTGCTATGTGAAGGCAGAGAGCCTTTACAACCGTCTGGCGCTTCTTGAAATCTATGATACGCTCTTTGTATGTATCCTCTGTGAAGAGCTCTTCATTATCCTTAAGCTCATTTACCTCCTGTATTGCTTCTTCTATCTCCGTCTGTGGATACCTGTCCACAAGCTTTTCAATAATCTCCTTAGCTGAGTTGTCCTCAAACAGCTCAATAACGTCATATGTGACATCATCCACCACGTGAATTGCGCCACTGTTGACATCTAAGACAATATTATAGCCGTTGTTCTTGTACTGATGAACCACTACAATATTCCTCTCTTTCTATACACATTTTAAAATTACACTGCGAAAAGAGTGTGCACCTATCAGCGCACACTCTTTAAATCCGCTTCACCTATGACTATTTGTACTGCTCGCAAGTCTGGTTTCCAACTGTACAAGATGTCTTGCAAGCTGACTGGCATGATGTCTGGCACTCGCCACATCCGCCCTTTTTAACTGTGTTCTGTAATTTTCTTGTATTTAATGTCTTTACGTGTTTCATTTTTATCTCCTTTTCATTTAGCGATGTCTGATTGACACATCATATTTGCTCACACCATTATATCACAGCATTATCAATATGAAAAGTCCTTTTTTTAGCGAAAAACAAGCGCTGAAAACATTACCAGAAGGAGTATTATCAAAAGCTCGAATATATTTTTTGATTCACCTATATCTATGACCACTGTTGCTATCACATACGTTATCCAGTATGCTACGACCGTCACCCTGATAAAACGTCTACGGTGAAAGCAGCATTTGAGCAAAAATCCGCACACAAGCCCCACCACTATATTGACCGCCATTGAGAGTGCAAAGCTTATCCACTCCGCCATGTCGACAAAGCACTGTACTATAGAAAGTATGATAAGGCACAAAAGCGCCGTAAGATGCATGATACATATTGTTATCATAGGACCTTTGATTTTTCTCCACATAAAAACGCCCTCCACACATCATATATATGTGCAGAGAGCGGTAATTATTCATATATGAAATTCATTCGTGATTACAGCTCACAGTTATTAACTGTTCTAGGGAATGGAATAACGTCACGGATATTGCCCATGCCGGTAAGATACATTACGCATCTCTCAAATCCCAATCCAAAGCCTGCGTGTCTTGCAGAGCCATATTTTCTTAAGTCAAGGTAGAACTTGTAGTCGTCCTCTGAAAGTCCAAGCTCATTTATTCTGGCAAGAAGCTTGTCGTAGTCATCCTCTCTCTGGCTTCCACCGATGATTTCTCCGATTCCCGGCACAAGACAGTCAACTGCTGCAACGGTCTTTCCGTCATCATTGAGCTTCATGTAGAAGGCCTTTATCTCCTTCGGATAATCTGTGACAAATACAGGGCGCTTATAAATCTGCTCTGTAAGGTATCTCTCATGCTCTGTCTGTAAATCACAGCCCCATGATACCTTGTAATCAAACTTGTCATTGTGCTTTGAAAGGATGTCGATAGCCTCTGTGTATGTCACACGTGCAAAATCATTTTCCACAACATTTCTTAATCTGTCAAGCAGCCCCTTGTCCACGAAATTGTTGAAAAATGCCATCTCCTCAGGTGCATTTTCAAGCACATAGTTGATAACATACTTGAGCATGCTCTCTGCAAGCATCATATCATCCTCAAGGTCTGCAAAAGCAATCTCAGGCTCAATCATCCAGAACTCTGCCGCATGACGTGTGGTGTTTGAATTCTCCGCACGGAAGGTAGGTCCGAAGGTATAGATATTCTTGAATGCCATAGCATATGTCTCGCCGTTTAACTGTCCTGAAACAGTAAGGTTGGTAGGCTTATTGAAGAAATCCTTTGAGAAATCCACCTTTCCATCCTCTGTCATAGGGAGATTGTTCAAATCAAGTGTGGTCACCTGAAACATCTCTCCTGCTCCCTCACAGTCACTTCCTGTGATAAGCGGTGTGTGCACATACACAAAATCCCTCTCCTGGAAAAATTTGTGAATAGCATATGCGCAGAGTGAGCGCACTCTGAAAACTGCCTCAAATGTATTTGTACGAGGTCTTAAGTGTGAGATTGTACGAAGATACTCAAATGTATGTCTCTTCTTCTGCAGAGGATAATCCGGTGTGGATGCACCCTCAACAGTCACCTCAGCTGCCTGAATCTCAAATGGCTGCTTTGCATCCGGAGTAAGCACAAGTGTACCTCTTACGATAATTGCAGCTCCGACATTGATCTTGCCAACCTCATCATAGTTGTCTAAGCCATTTCCGTATACCACCTGGATTGGCTCAAAAAATGTACCGTCGTTTACCACGATAAATCCAAAATTCTTTGAATTACGATTGCTTCTGACCCATCCTCCGATAGTCACCTCTTTGTCAGCGAATTTGTCCTTGTTGCGGAAAATCTCGCGTATGTTTGTAAGTTCCATTATCTAATCCTCCATTTAAGCTGCCTGCGCATCACCACAGACAGCATATTTATCGTTATTATTCGGCATCCGCGCTGCCACTTGAAGTATCCGGCGCTGCACTGCCATCCTCAAATGTCACATTTGCTTTCTCTGTGACTGTATCAATAGCCTTGTTTACAAGGTACTGGTTCTTAAGGTATGTCTTTCCCTCATCCTTGTGTCCGCTTCCAAAATACTTGTATACCTCAGAAGCCTTGCTGAACTGGCCATTGCTGGCTGATACGATGTAATCCACATAGCTGTTGAAGGCATCATCATCCATCTTGATATTTTCCTTCTCAGCGATAAGTCCAAAGATGAACTCTGTCTTTATCTGGTCTGTCAGATTCTCCTTCCACTTCTCTGTGGCCTGATCCACTGTCATGTTGTAGTTGGACTTTAAATATTTCTTAAGTGTCTGTCCATCCTTGACATTTTCCTTGGTAAATGAAGCAATATACTCATTGAGTCTGGCCTGTAAATACTCATCAGGAATCTCAACTGTGCTGTTGTCAATCATGTAGCTCTTTATCTTGTCCACCTCAGCGCTGTAGAGCTGCTGCTTCAAATCCTTCTCAATCTGTGTGCTAAGCTGGGCATTTGTTGTCACCCCGGCCTTTCCAAACACTGTGTTGACCTGCTCGTCTGTCATATCAGCAAGTGCAACAGGATCTGCTGAGTAAATGCCCTTTACTGTATACTCAAATGTAACTGTCTGTCCGTTTAGGTCATCTTTGCCATAATCCTCAGGGAATGTCACGTCACCCTTAACCTTGTCGCCCACCTTCTCGCCGATTAAAGGCTTTGTAAATCCATCGATAAAGGATGAACCGCCGACCTGGCTGTTATTTGTCACATCAAGCATCACATCTGTAGCTGAACCACCATCAAATGCTTTGCCATCCTTATATCCTGTGTAATCAACCTTGACATAATCGCCATCTGCAACTGTATCACGATCTGTAACCTGCTTGTACGCATCTGCACCATATGACTGAAGCACATTGGTCAGATATGTCTGCTTTGCCGCATCGTTTATCTCATAATCGTTTGAGACAGTAATTGCAACACCTGAATAGTCTGCAAGCTTTGTAACCTGCTTTGCGTAGTCTATGTCAAACTGACCGCTTCGCATCGTCTCGCTGCCGGACTCGGTGCCTGCCTCTGTTGCGCTCTTTGAGCCACCCTTTTTGCTCTTGCCGCTTATCACAACAGCAAGCGCAATAATCACCACGATAAGTGCAATCACAATCACTGCTATGACTGCCTTCTTACCTGTATTCTTCTTCTCACTCATTGGAATCCTCCTGAAATCTGTAAGTCATGTTATTTATATGTATAATGCCCTGCCACGGCAAAAAAGCATTCGCAAAACACTATACCTGTCTACAATATCACATATCAGGTTAAATTACAACGAGTGAAAATTTCTTTATCTTTGCAAACACCGGAGGAGTATGCATCCTAAGCCCTACTGTCACCCTGGCATTCTTTTGCAGCCTTACCGGCTTAAGCAGATGTGTCACAAACCTGACATCAGCCGGGAAAATATCGCTTGTATATGTATGAACGCCGCTTTCATCCTCCACATCCATAAACAGCTCAACCTCGACACCTGTTGTATTGGTTCCTCTATAGTCAACCGCTGCTATATACTCACCGGTATATTCAATATCCACCGTCTGGCTTATCGAATAGTCAAAATTGGCATCCGAAGAGATAAACACTCCATCCTTCCCAAGTGTATACTGTCTTTCTTCAAGGCTTGTCTCAATCTGCCAATTATTAAATCCATCCTTAAATTCAGGATTTGAGATTAGATTTCCATGAATCATAAGAAGCTTCATGAAATCCTCCACCTCCGGTGTTTCTTCATACTCATAAAGTGATTCAATATACTTATCAAGCTCTTTAATCGGCGGATTTTTCGGATCAAAGTCCCTGATTGCATCCCAGCCCGGCAAAGCCCTGCCATGCTCATCAAACATGCCCATGTTCTCAAACCATGTTCCAAATCCTTTACCCGGCACACCGACAGGCTCCCAGTAGTATACACCGGTCTTTCCGGTATCCTTTGACACCTCTGCTGCTATCTGCATGATTATTTCAAGAGACTTCTTCTGCTCTGCGCTGCCTGCATCAAGCCCTGCTGTCTCCATGAGTTCCTTCGAGATATGCTCTCCATTGCAATGCCTCCACGGATGAGCTGTCTCCACAATATAAACCGGCAGATTATATAATTTTATGAGCCTGCTCATAGTATCCTTCAAATCCATGAAGGTACCATGCCAGAACGAATAAAAGGAAAGGCCAATCGCGTCAATCGGCAGCATGCCCGCATTAAACATAGAATCAAACCAAGGCATAATACAATTATATCTGCCTCCCTGATCCAGATGAATCATGACCTTTGTCTCCGGGAGCAGCTCCCTGACAGCTCTGATTCCCTCATTTACAAGCGCAGCCAGCTGCCTGTACTGTGGCACTGCACCATCCGGAAACAGCATACCACTCCTTATTTCATTGCCAATCTGAACCATATCCGGCGCACAATCCATGATTTTTAATCTGTATAGCACATCATATGTGTACTTGTGCACTGCCTCCTTCAGCTCATCAAAGCTTAAATTCTTCCACGCATCAGGCTTATTCTGCTGTCCCGGATCTGCCCAGTAATCTGAATAATGAAAATCAAGCAGAAAATGCATTTTGTATTTTTTAATGACATGAGCCATCTCGAGAACATATGTAAGACTGCAATACCCCTTAGACTCCGGCACCTTATCAGGCTCATTCCATATACGCAGACGGACTGAATTTACATTATTCAGCTTTAAAAAATCAAATACCCTGCACACATGACCTTCCCTATCCATTATTTGTATATTATTGTCAACCATCATAGGAACGGATGAAATATCCACTCCCTTTAAGAAATTGCTATCCTTTTTCTGCTTGTGCTGCTGCTTAAGCTGATACATCTTTGTGTCAGCACTTACGAGATAATCGTCAAAGCTCTTACCACTGCCCGGCTTTGTATATATGATGCCGTGACTGATAAACAGGCTGTGCTGCTCCATGATATCATACACGCGCTTTATATACTTTTCAGCAGTGTCATGTCTGTTCCCAGGGATAAACACGATAAATTCATCTCCACCGAATCTATATACCATACTTCCCTCAGGCTTTTGCTCATCAAGCACCCTCGCCACAGTCTTTAAAAGCTCGTCACCGTACTGGTGTCCGTAGGTATCATTTATGTCCTTGAAATCATCCACATCGAGAAATACTATGGTGCAACCGACATTTTGAGCTTCAAGCTCAGCAAACACAGGAATGACCATCTCATTGCATGCCACACGATTGTATAGGCCTGTGAGCGCATCATGGTTGTAGAGATTCTTAAGCTCATTATTTGTATTCTCAAGTACCTTTTGCTTAAAAAGATTCTCAAGCTTCTTGAGCAGGGCAGACTGTATATCAAACTGCTCAGGATGGTCGTACAAAAACTCAGGATTCCTGAGTATTACATAGCCCACTATCTCGTCCCTGAAATGCAGCGAACAATACATATAGCAAGTGTTTTTATCTACACTCTGCATGTACTGCATAAGGTCATTTACACTCTTAAACTCAAGCTTTCCATTGTCCTTGTCATCCGCATAGAGTACAACCTCGTCGTCAATATCATAGCCATGCTTCCTAAAGTGTGCATTGTTCCTTGCAGCTGCCAGATCAGAAACACCGACCACATACACTCCGTCACACTTCATGCTCTGTATATAGTCAGAGTATCTCTCAAACAAATCATAGTATTCATTGCACTCCTCGAGCTCTTTCTGGAGGATCATTACTGCATCCTCCTCCTGCTCTCTTGCAACGGAGCCTTTGATAATATTCTTTATGTAATTACGATAGTCCACTCTGCCGGTATTAGGGCATCCGCAGCTCTCAGCCGGGATAAACTCAGAATCAAGGTATTTATCAGAAGCATCGCCCGTGCCATTCCAAAGCGCCTTAAATATCTCAAGAGCATTTCTGCCTATATTGCCCCTGTTGTGATCCACTGTTGTAATCTGTGGGTTAAAATACGCAGCCTTATCCAGATTGTCAAAGCCTGTAACCTTAAAATCCTGTGGTACCTTGTATCCAAGAACCTCTGCTGTCGCACACAGTCCTGCTGCTATATTGTCATTTGCACATAAAAACACATCCGGTAACGGCTTTTTGCTCTCGTGCCAATCACTCATATACCTGACACCTGTCTGATAATCAAAATCACCAAACATGTACATATCAGCTGTAAGTGGTATGCCATAATCACTTAAAGCCTCCTTGAAGGCTTCAAAACGCATTCTGTTCTCATAATGATACGGCGGACCACCTGCAAACACAAAGCTTTTGCAGCCATGCTCATAGTACATATGATCCATTACCTTGCGAAACAGCCTCTTATTGTCGTTGCCTACATAGTAAAACCCATCAACCTTATACCCGATACTCACTACCGGCACATTTACCGACTGAAGCTTTCTGACCATATACTGTATCTCATCCAGGTTGGTCGTATTGGTGCAGTCAAATACCACTCCGTCGAAGCTGTTTAAATCAGGCAAATCGTTCAGCGCATACTCGCCTTTGTTAAACTTTGAATCTTGACTCCAGGTTCCGTTGGTGTTGTAAAAATACAGGCACACATCCAGTCCCAGCTCTTTAGAGCCTCCCATGATACCCTCAACCCACGAATATGTTACATATCTTCTCCAGCCATCAGCCAGAAGAGCAATTTTCTTCATTAATAAATACCCCTTTGCGTCTTCTAAAGACTTTTTCAAAAAATGTAGTTCTATTATACTACGATTTCACCTATTCTTGCAATAAAGATTGATTTTTTTTAGCATATTTGATAAAATTGATTTAAATAAGCAAATTTTTAGGAGGGATACGTTTTGAATCCAGCATTAATCGTACTTATTGTTATCGCAGTAGTGCTTGTGGTAGCATTTATAGTATTAACAATCCTCGGTAAAAAAGCACAAAAAAGAAAGGAAGAGCAGGACGAGCAGATAGCTGCTGCATCACAGACAGTCAACATGCTAATCATTGACAAAAAGCGTATGAAGCTGAAGGATGCCGGTCTCCCACAGCAGATTGTTGAGCAGACACCAAAGCTTATGCGCCGCTCAAAGCTGCCTGTAGTCAAGGCCAAGGTCGGACCAAGAGTCATGACTCTTATCGCAGACGAGCAGATCTTCGATGAGATTCCTTTAAAGAAAGAGGTCAAGGCTTCTGTCAGCGGTATCTACATCACAGCTGTCCGCGGTATCAGAGGACCTCTTGAGAAGCCTAAGAAGAAAAAAGGCTTCCGTGCAAGAATGGCAGAAAACTACAGCAAGGCCAACGAACAGCTCAAGGCTGAGGAGGCTGCAAAGGCTGAAAGAAAAGCTGCTAAAGAGGCTGCCAAAAAGGCTAAGCAGAAATAATATCATGATTTAATTTTCATGTACATAAACAGAGCATGTGGGATGACTTTCATCCTCACATGCTCTGTTTTTTATATGCTTTATATATTTTTTACCCCATAGACTTGGAAGACTTTTATGCAATTTTGACTGCTGCGCCTTTTTTCTTCACAGCTATATTGATGTGACAGTCGCCTACAAATTCATAGTTGACATCAAGTGCATACTTTACCTCTGCCCTTATCTCGTCCTCGGTCTCCTTTACCTCTATACTTGTGGCATCAATACCTATCTGGATACTTCCAAACGGTGTATAATAATATGTCAGGTTTTTCTTTCCCTTCTCAAATATCATATGTACACTCATAGGTCCCTTGCGGGTGAACTCAAGGTAATTGTCATTGAATTTAAGCATATTTTTGAGTGTCTGGGTCTCACCCTCCATTATCTCCTCAAAAAGCACATAGTGCTTGTTATTTCTTATATAATACTCTCCCGGGGCAATCACCTCTACCGCATCCGACTGCTGGTCCGGTGCAAGCTGCAGGCCCTTTAATGATACTACTACATCCTTTGTCATTTCTTTCTCCTTATCCTCTTGCATATCTAAATTAATTCACGCTTTAATAAATTCTCATCACATATTTTCTTTTAATATATTTTTTCAGCATGAATATACTAACTGTTTTATCTGAAAATATCAAGGATTTTTAGTTTTATTTCATATTTTCCACTGTCAAATATGCTCTCATACTCGTCCGGAGTGAGTACCTCCTTAAGATTTTCCTTTGCTTCGTCCTCCACCACCTCGTACACACTGCCCCTGAAGCACATGTTTGGATACAACACGCACCACCAGTTATGACCGGCTCCATCGCCCAGTGTTATTTCAAGCGCCTCGTAATTTCCCTCAGGAAATGTATAGTCCCCATACGTCTTTTCCGGGAAATCGGTGTGTGTAAGCTCTGCCGATGCGCCATATGTAAAACCGTTTGCTGCAAGCGTCTCCTTTGATACCGCTATTATTTCGTCCATATGGTCATTTACGGTGGCTCTGGTTTCATCGATATTTTCGCACTCCAGCAGATATGGCTCTATGTAAGCCCCTACTGCATCGCGCACCTGCTTTTTCACATTCTGGTCTGCCTCACTGTCGCTGTTTGCCAGCACGTGGAAACGCAGGATTTTGCCGGCGATGGATTTTTGCATGTCTGCTGCACACGCTGTACTATTGATGCCTGTGGCAGGTGCATGATTTTTTGCAGCTATCGCTGCCGCAAGTGATATTATTGCTATGGTTGTTATTATTATTTTCTTTCTCATGTAAACAAGTATTACCTTATTTGACGAGCTTATTCATCCTTTTTGAAAATTTTACCGGGTTTCATGAATTTCATTCGTATAGTCATCCAATAAGGTGCCAAGTGTAATTATCGGTTTCCCATCCTCATGATTCTCCTTATTCATTTTCTGCTCATAATAATCACCCATGTTATCAAAGATATCGTTTATATCGTCTGCTATGCACACATATGTGTTTCTCGGAAATTTCTTTGATGTCTTACAGTATTCCATGAAGTCTGAATAAGCTGCTTTATCGTTTCTCAGCGTTTTTCCTATTAATATCACCTTCAGATGATTGGTATCGGCCTTCTGTGACAGCCGCTCCTCGAAGTTGTCCACGGCTGTTTTGATATCATCTGCATATTCCGGTTCGTATGATTTGTCCATGTTATAGTAGAACTCTATATATCCGCTATTTTCATTTGCCGAAACATCTCTGTGGCTAACATATGCTTTGTTATCAGTTACTTCTTTATCGGTTATTTCATCAGTATCTACAGCTACAACATCCACCGCCGCAAGTGTCGGAAAACAGCGCTCCTCAAGTTCCACTGCACTGCAGCCGGTGAGCATGAGACCTATCGTCAGCACTACTATGACCGGTATCGCTATGCACAATAAAAATCCAAGATATTTTTTCACGATTTCACCTCCACTTTCAAGAATATATGCTAAGGTCACTGTGACAGCTATGACAAAAATGATGCACCAGCTTCTCATACTGCTATTTTCCTCGTCATGGCTTTTCTGTCTGTCACAGCTTAATTGTTTATTGTTACTGAAGCCTCGGATTTTATTAAATGTAAATATAACTTTTGTCGTATTTTCAGCAAAATTCTCACATCTTAAAACCGCATAATAAAGGCTCATATTGAGTACTGAAAACAGCGTGAAAAACCACACCGACAGCATCAGTGCATCTGCCCTCTTGAAGAAGCTGCCTTTTATCTGCACATCACTCATCAGTACGACAGCCGGAAACTCGATTTCCGACAGTGAATATTTTCCGAAGCTCCCAAGCAATACTGCATACAATAAAAAAAGAATGCCTACATATGTGAGTATTGCTTTACTCACACTCCATCGTATCTGTGAAGCAGTGCGTTCCCTTACAAACAATATGTTGAACACGGAAATGGATGCTGCAAACACATAGTACGCTCCCGCGAATATATCCGCTATGCCAAAGTCCACCCCCACTCTGTCCTTAATCATCAGATAGTCAAATCTCACATCCGATATTGCAAACAAAAGCATAGCAGCAAGCGGTATCAGCACAAAGAAAAATACTACCTCGTATACTCTGGCACGGCACTCCACTCCGCCACTTAGCGCATAAGCGCACACTAACATTATCACAAGAAGTACAACTGTAAATGACTCATCCGGTATAAGGCTGTCACGTATCAGCTTTACAAATATCCATGCAAGAAATGCCGCCTGTGACAGTTCATATACAGCAATAATTAAATCATAAATTAATATTTTTGCATATGATGTTTTGTCAAGGCTTCTATCATATATTGTTCTCCTGCGTTCACGTACCTCGCTTACTATCCACATAAACAGCCATGCCATAAAAACTCCGAGTGCAATTGAGATAAAACCGTACTTTCCCATTTTAGCCAGATTGTTTGGAAGCACCAGAGTGCCGACTCCAAGCAGATTAAAAACATATAGTCTGTATAGCTGGCGGGGCGATATGCTTTCGTTTTGTGCAAATGTGTAACTTGTGCTCATATTTTTAGTCATACTTATTTCCTTTCAGCTTCCTGCACTCCTTTTCTCTTGCAAATACAGGCCGTCTCCAAAGTCTTCGAAGCGGAAATCGTATGATACTGTCCTTTTCATCCTCGCCGCCTGTCAGCTCGCTGCCCACAAATGGCATCATGTATGGGTAACCACAGCTTTTGAGCTTTGCAAGATGTAAAAGTATCACCATCAGGCTAATTAAAAATCCAAAGTATCCAAGCCATGCCGACATAATTATTACAGCGAATTTGAGTATCCTAAATGAAAATGCAAACTCCTCACTCGGTATGGCAAACGAACAGAGTGCAGTGAATGCAACAAGAATGACCACTATCGGACTTACTAAATTTGCATCCACTGCTGCCTGTCCGATTATGAGTCCTCCGACTATACCTATCGTGTTTCCCATGGCTCCGGGAAGTCTTATGCCTGCTTCGCGTAGCAGTTCAAAGGACAGCTCCATCATGAGTACCTCTATGAGCTGTGGAAAAGGGCAGCCGAGTCTGGCTTCATAAAACGCCAGTATAAGTGGTGTCGGAAGTATCTGTGTATGAAAATTTGTGACCGCCAGATAAAGCCCCGGCAATGTAAATGACATGAAGGCAGCCACGTACCTTATCAGCCTGGCAAAGCTTGCCGCTATCGTTCTGTTATAGTAATCATCTGCGGTTTTTAAAAAATTGTTCATGGTGGTTGGCAGTATTATCGCTATCGGTGAATTATCGCACAGCACCACCACCCGCCCTTCTAAGAGCGCATTTACTGCCACATCCGGCCGCTTTGTGGTCTGAATCTGTGGGAACGGTGAATACCATTTTGCCTCAGCAAACTGTTCAAGAACTCCCGAGTCACCCACATGGTCTATTACATAGCTGTCCAGATTCTTTTCTACTTCCCCTACAAGCCCCGGTTTTACGAGGTCTCGCACATATAGTATGTCCACATTGCTGTGTCCTCGAAGTCCCTTTTTCACCTCTTTACACTTTAAGCGTGTGCTCCTTAGCCTGCGCCTGATAAGTGCTGTATTTATCTTTATTGAATCAGTAAAGCCCTCATTGGAGCCTCTTATAACCTTTTCCGAGTCAATCTCCTGAATTGACATGGCAGGATATCCCTTGTCCGGAAGCTTGAAGGCATCCGGATAACCATCCACAAAAAATATCACATCTCCTGTCAGCATCATCTGGGCCGCCTCATTAACCGTGTGCAGATGTGCAAATTCAGATAGAGCTGCCTGATTTTTGTCGAGTACTTCCTTAACCTGATCCCGGTCTATTCCCTCAAGGTATGAGGTAAATCGTCCAAATGCACTGTTATTGATACCGGAGCCTTCACATGTCACCTCAATATAAGCAACAAAACACTTTATTGAGGCATCACGCCCCAGATACATCTCCTGCATCTTGATATCTGAGCAGTCAGAATATATCTGCCTGAAGCTTTTTATGTTCTCATCTATGTTTGTGGTCATCTTTAACTCTCCTATATACCCTGTCACGTTCTAAATCCCTGATATAGTATGACCATACAAGCCCGCAAATATCCCTGATTACTTATTTTTTGCTATTATCTAAGCAACTAACTAAGCCACTAAAAAAGGCCGCCGTTCACACGTTAGTGCGACCGGCAGCCCTTGGTTTTGTTATATTATTTTGTATTTTATTATCTTTGTCTGCTATAATCTTGTTTTATTTCTGTTTTATTTCTTCTCTTCATCCTGCTTTTGTATCACAGCCTTCACAGCAACCGCCTGATTAGCCACATGCGTATGCATTTCTGTAGTCACAAGCTCCATATTTCTTGACTCAAGCGCCCTGTAGATGGCGTCATGCTCCTTCACAAGCATCGGATAATTCTTTGGGTCCTTCAAATACTCCACTCTGTAGCGGTACATCTGCTCACGGATATTGTTCATCATAGATACAAGCTTCGCATTGCTGGTCGCCTCATAGATAGCATCGTGAAACTTCACATCCTCCTCAGCTATCTTTTTCACATCTCCTGAGTCCATGCTCCTCTTGAACTCGTCCTTTATGGTTTTTAGATTCGCAAGCTGCTCATCACTGATTTTCTTACAGGCTATTTTGGCTGCAAGCTCATCAAGAGCCTCTCTCACCTCAAGCACATCCTCCATATCCTTGAGAGTCATCTTGGCAACCTCTGCGCCCTTTCTCGGCATGGTGACTGCAAGCCCCTCCTGCTCAAGCATTCTGATTGCTTCACGTATAGGTGTACGGCTGACTCCAAGCTTTGACGCAAGCTGCAGCTCCATAAGTCTCTCTCCCGGCTTGAGCTCACCCTTTAAAATTGCCTCACGAAGTGTGTTAAACACCACATCACGCAGTGGCAGATATGCATCCATATTTAAAGTTAAATTATCAGTCATCAAACTTCTCCTATCTCTTGTATTATCATTCTCACATATAAGAAAAAAGTAACTATAAAGCACCCGCTGTGCTATCCGGATATCACGTTATTTGCGATTATTGTATACAGATGTCAGATACACCTGTCTGGCAAGATGTGAGCTTCTCATGGCTTTGTACGCTTTCTTTGCAGTATCTTCATCGTCAAACAGTCCAAAAACCGTCGGACCACTACCGCTCATCATGGCTCCTACCGCGCCATTTGAAAGCATATGCTTCTTTATCTCATCTATCACCGGATAATTTGGTATGGTCACAGTCTCTAAGACATTTCCCATATGCGCTGCGATATCATGAAGATTCTTAGCCTTTATATCATCTATCAGACGGTCTATATCCGGATGAATAGTCGTATCATCAAGCTTCAGATTCTGGTACACAAACTTTGTGGATACCGAGATGGACGGCTTTGCAATAAGCACCGGACACTTTACCATTGGAGGAAGAGGACTAAGTTCCTCTCCTATGCCCTCGGCCAGCGCCGTGCCTCTCATAATACAGTATGGTACATCCGCACCTATCTGCACACCTCTTTCCATAAGCTGTCTCTTTGTCAGTCCCAGTGAAAAAAGCCTGTTTACACCTATAAGCATGGCTGCCGCATCAGTACTGCCCCCCGCCATCCCTGCTGCAACAGGAATACGCTTGTCCAGCTTCACTGATACACCGTCAGTTATAGAAAACTCATCCATCAGAAGCTTTGCAGCCTTGTATATGAGATTGTTCTCGTTTACAGGGAGAAAAGACAGATTGGTCTGTATCTGTATGCCGGGCTCCTGTGTCCTTTTGATATCGAGCCTGTCATACAGATAAATGGTCTGCATAATCATACGGACCTCATGATATCCGTCCTCTCTGCGCCTCACAACATCGAGCCCCAGATTAATCTTGGCTAATGCTTTTAATGAAATATCGTTATTACTACCCATATTGTATTACCTCTGTTTTTTGTATACAAGGATTATAACACACCCTGCCAAAAAGAGCAAATTTAAATATTCTCATTTAATTGTTCATTTTCATTACTTTTCAGATTTTCCATGTATTGCACAAAAACACTATGTTCACATAGTACATGTTTACTAGATTTAAAAAGTAACCCTCTAACGCACCACAACAAAAAGCCTCACAGCATTGATAATGCTTGTGGGGCTTTTTTTAAAAAGTTTTTCTAAACTCGTATGTACAATTTTTCTATTTCTTTTCCAATATAAATTTGCTAATCAGCTCGTTCATTGTCTCCGCCTGTGCTGAAAGCTCCTCACTTGTTGCTGATGTTTCCTCTGCATTTGCTGAGTTTGACTGTACAACATCTGATATCTGATTAATGCCAGCCTCTGCCTGCTCCATAGCCTTTGCCTGCTCATCTGCAATCTCGCTGAGTTTTTGAGAAGAATCTGCAACTTCCTTCATACCATTGATAACCTTTTCAATAGAAGTACTTACGCGCTCTGCAGCTTCATTACCCTCGTTAGATACCGCAATGGCACTCTCTATAAGCTGACGTGTGTCAACTGCAGCCTTGGCACTCTGCTCTGAAAGACTTCTGATTTGTCCCGCAACAACTGCGAATCCTTTACCTGCCTCACCTGCACGCGCTGCCTCGATAGCTGCATTGAGTGAAAGAAGGTTTGTCTGACTGGCAATATCCTCAATCTCAGAAATAATATTCTCAATCTGCTTAGATGTATCATTGATGCGTCCGATAACATCGACCATGCCCTGCATCTCTGTATGGCTGTGATCTGCTTCCTCAGCATACTCCTGTGCAATCCTGTATGTATCATTGAGCTTCTCAGATGTTTTCTCAACACCGCCTGTGATATCTGCAAATGTAGCCTGAAGCTCCTCAATGGCTGCTGACTGATCCATAGCACCTTCTGCTATTTCCTGTGCTGCCTGAGCAAGGTTGTTAGAACCTGCTGTAACAAGTGATGATATCTCATTGATATGTGACATAACATCATTCATCTGTGTCTTCATCTGACGCATTGCCATGAGAAGTCCAATAAAATCTCCGGTATATTTATCTTCCATGTCTGATGAAACTGTATAATCTCCTTCTGCCATCTTTCCAAGAAGCTTGTCAGAGTCAGATATGATAGTCTTAAGGTCTGCTGCCATGTTTTTCGCAACCCCTACCATATCAGCAATTTCATCTTGTGAATCAACTGCCGGGAATGGAGCCTCAAGATCACCCTGTGCAAATGTACGCAATCTCTGTTTTAACTCATCGAGTGGTTTAGAAATACCAACTGCAACTTCGTCCCCGATTTTCATCGAGATAAAATATGAACCGACAATGATAACAATAACAATACCAAATGCGGCATATGATACTAATGATAATATCTTGCTTAAATTATCTCCCTCTGTTACCTTTGCATCCATAAGGGCAACAAGCTGCTGATATATCTTATCATATGCAGGTGCAAGCTCTGCTACTGCTCTCTCCTCGGCCTCCTTCTGTGTCTCAGGATCTGTAGCATTCTCACCTAACTGTCCAATCTCATCATCGAGACTCCAGTATGAGTCGAGCTTACTGTTTATATCATCATATATAGCCTGCTCCTCACCTGTCTTTATAGAGCTTTGCAGCTCTTTCCAGTATTTTTGAAATGATTCCTTTTTAGAATCATGTGTATCAGACATCTTACTTAATGTGTCAGAAGATGTATAACCGATAAGAGCTCGTGTAGCGCTTCGTGTCTCTGAGAAGGTTACCATAACCTTTCCTATATCTCCCTGTGAAAATCCGTAAAAGGTTAGTGCGCTGGAATATCTCATTGATACAATAATCATAAGAATACCCGCGATAACCCCCGATGCCGATGCTACAAACGTAGTCAGTCTGAATCCTTTCTTTAAACGATTTTTGATGCTAAGTGCTTTCCACTTTGACATATCTAATTTCATGATATTTCCTCCCCATGAATAATGATACTTATATACTATTCTTTTATTATACACCTCTCAAAAAATTATACAAGTGCTAAAAAAGGTGGCTGCACGATGCGTGCAGTCACCTTTTCGTAATTCATAAATCACATTTCGCATATAATATTCGTTCCATCACGACACTTTTACATACACATCCGGCTTCTAGCCCTGTACCTGAGTGTCCTCTGTGCCATTCTTCCAGTCATCAAACTTCTTGAGCACTGCATCATAGGTATCCTGGCAAATTGATGGCAGCTTGTCTCCCCAGGCTCCTGTTGCCTGTGAAAAGCCTTTCTTGAATGCATTCAAAAGCTCATCAGCCTTGTCCTTGTCGCCTCCCGACAGTGCCTTTGCAAAGTCAAGAATACGGTCTGAAGTCTTCTCAACGCCCCAGTATCCATCCTCTGCGATGTCCTTTTTGGCCTGCGCTATCGTATCTGCATCTACAGTCAGATTCTCAAACAGACTCTTTAAGCCCTGTGACTTGTCCCAGGTTGAAGCCTGTCCTGTCATGGACTTTCTGACGATCTCGATAAGCTGCTGCTGTCTGGCGTTGGCATCATCCTTAAGTGCCTGTACCAGTGCATCTCTGTCTGCCTTGCTCATCTTCTGGTTTACTGTGCTCTTTGCAGTATCCTTTGAATCATCCTTGCTGTCTGATTTCTCATATACAGCTGCCTCCTCGCTGAAGCCTGCAGTCTTTGCATCCGACTTATCCGTCTTTGCATCCTGCTTCTTTGAAGCGGTATTGGTATTCTTTGTCTGCGCCTCGTCCTTTGCTGTGACACTCTGCGCCGCTACTGCTGAAACTACACTTGAAATAGCATCTAACATCTCTCATCCCTCCCTGGTAATGTGCGTGCGGGAATCCTTTCCCGCTATACTATTATCAACCTGTATAGCGTCTGATATAGCTAAACAGTTTATCTCTTATACTGTGTATCGGCTGTTTTGCGTCTGTTGCTTATAGCTTTAGCCGTTATTTTTTCAGCTTTCTGCCAAATATAAATGTCGAAAAATATATTACCGATGCGATAATCACTATCATCGGGCCTGTTGCCACATTGGTGTAGTATGACACTGCGAGGCCGACTATACCGGAAAATACTGAAAATATCACTGAAAAGAAATGATACTCACGCATATTTTCCGAAATATTCCTTGATGAAGCCGCTGGTAATATAAGCAGAGCATTTATTATAAGTATACCTATCCACTTGATGGATAGCATAACTATGAGTGCTACAAGCACCGCAAACAGATTATCCAGAAGACGCACATGGATACCCTTGCTTTTTGCCACGCTTCTGTGTATGCAGATGGCGTTGAGCTTATTAAAGCAAAGCCCCCAGAACACTATAGTGACCACAAAAATCACGATGAGATACACTATCTCCGTCTTTGTGATGCTTAGCACATCGCCCACCAGTATACTTGAGTATTTGCTGAAATTGCCGCCCTTTGACAGTATCGCAAGACCTATAGCCACAGAGCACGATGAAAATACAGATATAATGGTATCTGTTGACGCTGTGTTCAGACTGCCGATCTTGTTTAAAAGAAGCGCAAACACTATCGCAAATATCACCATGGCAAGTGAGGTATCAGCCATGCCGCATACCACACCTACAGCGATTCCGGTAAGTGCCGAATGTCCGAGCGCGTCTGAAAAGTATGCCATTTTTTTGTTTACAATCATGGTTCCCATTATGCCAAATAGCGGTGTGATGATGAGCACAGCGATAATGGCATTTCTCATGAAATCATATTGAAGCCAGGAGGTTATATTCATTTGTGCTCCTCCTCTCTCACCCAGGATTCCTCTCCTGTGTAGAAAATTCTCTCAAATTCCTTGCTCTCGAAGACTTCCTTCACAGTCCCCTGCTTTGCAACGGTCTTATCAAGCAGTACAACATGGTCTGCGTACTTTGCAACATAATCCAAATCATGTGATATGAGTATGATTGCAAGGTCATAGTGAGTCTTTAAATAATCCATGGTCTTATAGAAAAGCTCCATGCCGTTTTGGTCTATTCCGGACACCGGCTCATCCAACAGCAGCAGGTTCGGCTCGTCCATGATTGCCATGGAAAGAAGCACTCTCTGCAGCTGTCCTCCCGAGAGGTTGCACACCTGCTTGTCGATGAGCTCCTCAGCCTCAAATACCTCGAGTGTCTCCCTTATCTTTGCCTCTATCTTTTTGCTCTTTGGCAGAAAAACAGGATAATTGTACTGATAGCTTGCTATGAGGTCATACACGCTGACCGGTGTATTTTTCTCGATATTGACAGACTGCGGCACATAGCCGATTTTAAGCTTAGCCATATGTCCGTCCTTAGTATCCTTGAACTCAATCGTACCGGTGTGAGGTATCTCGCCCAGTATCGCCTTTATGAGTGTAGATTTTCCGGCACCGTTTTGGCCTATTATGACATTGAAGGAGCCGCAATGTATGTGCATATTTACATCCTCAAGCACTGTCTGCTCTCCAAAGCTCACTCCAAGGTTATTTATTTTTATGCAATGAAAGCCACATGGCTGTATTATTTTCCGCATATTTTCTCCAATTTTATTTAGTAAATGCCTCTTTGATAAGCTCTATATTGTGCTCCATACCATCAAGATAGCTGTCCTTGTCGTACTCTCCCCTGTTGAGAGGGTCGATATAAACCACATGCACATCTGTCTCACGCGATACGGTATCTCCCATGCTCTTTCCGTAGAGCTCCTCAGCGAGTATTACAGACACTGAGTCATCCTTTATGGCACCTATTACCTGTTTTATCTCACCTGCGCTGACTGAGCGTTCCTCGTCAAGGTCTAACAGGTAGCATGCATTCATGGAAAAATCATCAGCCACATACGCATAGGCCTCATGGAATATGATGATATTCTGTCCATTGGTAAGACTCTTTATGCTATTTATCTTTTCTTCAAGCACTGCAAGCTTTGCATCATATGCTTTTGCATTTGCATAATATTCATCAGCATGCTTTGCATCCTTTTCGGCAAGCCGAAAGGCAATTGTCTGAACCATGGTGCGGTAACGCGGTACGCTCATCCATGCATGGGCATTCTCATCACCATGGTCATGATCGTGCGCGCTATCTGATTCTGTGTCTGCTTCGTGGTCATGGTCGTGGTCACTGTCCGATTCTGTGTCTGCTTCGTGATCATGGTCGTGGTCACTGTCCGATTCTGCATCTGCATCGTGATCATGGTCGTGGTCACTGTCTGCATCATCCTCAGAAAGAAGTGCCACATCCTCACAGGCCTCAACCACATCAAGCTTCGGATACGCCTTTGCCACATCGGACATAAACGACTCTATACCGCCTCCGTTTATTACAAAAACATCGGCTGTGGATAAAAGCTTCATATCCTCCGGTGTGAGCTGGAAATCGTGCAGACAGCCTGTCTGTGGCTCGCTTAGGTTTTCAAGTCTCACTCCTTCCACACCGTCTACTATGTTTAAAGTAGCAATGTACATAGGATAGAAGGATGTCACGACAGTAAGCATATCATCAGCTTCGTCGGTATTTTTTGTATTGCCCGAAGCATTTGATGCTCCACCGGCAGTGCCTTTCGTACCTGCTGTGTGTTCGTATGCCATTACGGCAAGTGTACACACTATCAATATACACAAAAACATAATGCCTACAAATTTGCATTTATTCTTCATATATTAAATATTCGCCTTTCTTTCTATAGCTTTATTTCTATGACTCTATTTCGACTTTATTTCTTTTTATGATTATTAACGCTTTTTTTGCTCTTGGCCTTATCTCTGCGTTCTTTAGTCTTTTTGGCAACCGGCTTTCCGGTCTTCTTCCAGCGCTCCTTTTTGTGTGGCTGGGATGCAGCGGCTCTTTTTGCAGCTGATTTAGCCTCGCGCTTTGCTTCTTCCTCCTGTTTCATGGCAAGAAGCGTCTCCTCGTCAAACACGAGTGAATCTATGAGATTCCAGATTTCGTCCCTGCCTTCCTTTGACATGGACGAAAACGGTATAACTACCGTGCCCGGCTTTACATGAAGCACATCCTTGATAGTCTTTATGTGTGCGGCAATCTGGCTTTTTTTCAATTTATCAGATTTGGTCGCAATGATGATCGGTGCAAAACCCTGGTTTACCATCCAGTCATACATCATGATATCATTGTCCGATGGCTCATGCCTTATATCTATAAGTAAAAACACCGCCTGAAGCTTTTTTGAGGTGTGCAGATAGTTTTCTATCATCTGCCCCCATTTTGCTTTTATCTCGATATTGGCGTTGGCATAGCCATAGCCCGGCAGATCGACCAGATACATGGCGTCATTGACGTTATAAAAATTGATGGTCTGTGTCTTGCCGGGCTGTGAAGAGATCCTGGCAAGTGACTTTCTGTTCATGAGCGCATTGATCAGTGACGACTTGCCTACATTTGACTTGCCGGCGAATGCCACTTCATTATACTCATTGTCAGGGATTGTGCTTGTAATTCCGCAAACTGTCTCTAAATTAACACTTTTAATTACCATAATCTCTTCCTCATTCTTATTTTACAAATGCTATCTTCTCCACCTGTGAAAATCTCTCCACCGGCACGATTTCCATGCCGTCTGTTATTTCTTTTGAAATCTCCTCCAGGTCCTTTTCATTATCCTTTGGAATACATACTGTTTTTATTCCGATTACTTTGGCTGCAAGCAGCTTTTCCTTGAGTCCTCCTATCGGAAGCACCCTGCCGCGCAGTGTTATCTCGCCCGTCATGGCTACATCTGCCCTGACAGGTCTGTCTGTAATGGCTGAGAGCATCGCTGTCGCCATAGTGATACCTGCAGATGGTCCGTCCTTTGGCACTGCGCCCTCCGGGATATGTATATGGATATCATGCTTCGTGTAAAACTCTGCATCAATGCCATAGCCTTCGCTTATTGAGCGCACATAGCTAAGTGCTGCCTGTGCAGACTCCTTCATCACGTCGCCAAGCTTACCGGTGAGCACAAGCTCACCCTTGCCCGGCAGCACATTCACCTCGACCTCGAGTGTGACACCGCCCACGCTGGTCCATGCCAGGCCTCTAACGATTCCAACCTCTGCGTGATCATTTTTCTTCTCCGGACTGTACTTCGGATTGCCCAGATACGTCTTAAGATTGGTCTTTGTAACCTTTACAGCAGCTTCGCTGTCCTTAAAGATTTCCCTAGCAGCCTTGCGGCACAGCTTACCGATAGTCCTCTCAAGGCTTCTGACTCCGGCCTCTCTGGTGTACAGCCTGATGATATCCTTTAGGGCAGAGTCTGTTATCGTAAGCTGTTCCTTTTTAATTCCGTTTTTGCTCTTTTGCTTCTCAACCAGGTGTTCCTTTGCTATGTGAAATTTCTCATTTTCAGTGTAGCTTGACACCTCGATAAGCTCCATCCTGTCAAGAAGCGGCTTTGGAATGCCTGAAACCTCATTTGCAGTTGCAATAAAAAGCACCTCCGACAGATCTACAGGCATCTCGATGTAATGATCCCTGAATCTGCAGTTCTGCTCACTGTCAAGCACCTCAAGAAGAGCGGCTGATGTGTCACCCTTGTAGTCACTTGACACCTTATCTATCTCATCCAACAGCATGAGAGGATTTGAAACGCCTGCCTGTCTTAAGCCATTTACTATACGGCCCGGCATAGCACCGATATATGTCTTTCTGTGTCCACGGATTTCTGCCTCATCACGCACACCACCAAGAGAAATACGCACATATTTCTTCTCCAGTGCAGACGCAATTGAACGGGCTATGCTTGTCTTTCCTGTTCCCGGAGGACCTACAAGACAAATTATAGGACTCTCTCCCTTGCTTGTCAGATTTCTGACTGCCAGAAACTCAAGAATTCTCTCCTTAACATCCTTTAATCCGTAGTGATCATCATCGAGCACCTGTGCTGCATGGTCAAGATCCTTGTTGTCCACAGACATCTTGTTCCACGGAAGCTCAAGTACTGTCTCTATATAGCCTCTCTCAACTGTGCTCTCTGATGAGCTGCTGCTCATATTTCTAAAGCGCTTTATCTCTTTTTTCGTCTTTTCCTTTACGTAGTCAGGCGCATCTAACTCAGATAGCTTTTTCTCATATTCATCAGCCTCCGAGTCAGCATTCTCGCCCAGCTCCTCACGTATCACACCAAGCTGTTCACGAAGCACATACTCCTTCTGATGCTTGTCCACACGAACCTTTACTTTTTTCTGAAGCTCATTCTTTATGGAAATAACCTCCACCTGGGAGAGAAGTAATGATACTATAACCTGATATCTGTCATTGATATCCTCTGCCTCAAGCACCTGCTGCTTAAGCTCATATGACACCGGCAGATTGTTGGTTACATAATCAATGAGCTTTTCAAGATCCTCATACTGATCTATCTGTCTGATAAGCTCCTTGCTGATTTTGCCGACGACTGCCGCATATCTGTGAAAAGCCTCTCTGACTCCGAGAAGCATGGCTTCCCTGAGATCCTCCGGCAGGCTGTCTGCATTACTATCACAATAACAGATTTCTGCCTCAAGGTACTTCTCATTACCGGTAAAGCCAAGCAATGCTGCCCGGCTTATTCCATCCACAAGTATTCTCACAACATCATTCTGTAATCTGACAACCTGCTTTATATCAGCAACAATACCCATCTGATAGAGGTCATCCTGAGTCGGGTCCTCACTGTCCACATTCCTTTGTGTGACAAGATAAATCTTTTGATCCTGCTCCATAGCCTCCTCGACAGCACGAAGAGAGCGCTCTCTGCTGATGTCGAAATGGGCAATCATCCCCGGCAGAATAGTAAGCCCTCTCAGCGCTACTGCAGGCATATTCATAATCTGTTCTTCCACTTATATCTCCTGTATTATTGCACAGCCATGCATAACAAACCGCTGTGCAATTTATATTATCCGATGCTGTATCTTTTGTAAAATACCGCCATGTACTTATGATGCCGCTTTTTCCTCGATATATGCCTCAGGCACGCAATCACCATCAAGCTTTAAGTTAGCCTCAACGATATCCTTGTCTATTACGCACTTGCTGATGCTCTTGTCTGACGGTATACGATACATAAGGTCAAGCATAACAGCCTCCATGATGGCACGAAGTCCTCTGGCACCTGTCTTTCTCTCAAGTGCCTTGTCAGCGATGGCATTGACCGCATCGTCTGTGAACTCAAGCCCTACTCCGTCAAGCTCTAAAAGCTTGGTGTACTGCTTGATAAGCGAATTCTTAGGCTCCTTAAGTATGCGGATAAGTGCATCCCTGTCGAGTGCCTCGAGAGAAACGGTAATAGGTACACGTCCGATAAACTCAGGAATCAATCCAAACTTTACAAAATCCTGTGGAAGTGCATGCTTAAACGCCTCTCCTACATTGAGCTCTGTCTTTGACTTTACATCTGAATTGAAGCCTATAGATGATGTATCCATACGGCTGTCAATAATTTTTTCCAGACCATCAAATGCTCCACCGCATATAAAAAGTATATTAGTAGTATCAATAGGAATAAGCTCCTGCTGCGGATGCTTTCTTCCGCCCTGTGGCGGTACAGATGCCTCTGTGCCCTCAAGAATCTTTAAAAGAGCCTGCTGTACACCCTCGCCTGACACATCTCTGGTGATTGAGACATTCTCTGATTTCTTTGTAATTTTATCTATCTCATCTATATAAATGATACCATGCTCTGCACGCTCGATATCATAATCTGCCGCCTGAATAAGCTTTAATAGGATATTCTCCACATCCTCACCTACGTATCCTGCCTCTGTAAGTGTTGTAGCATCAGCAATAGCAAATGGAACATTTATCACTCTGGCAAGTGTCTGCGCAAGAAGTGTCTTTCCTGAGCCTGTAGGTCCAAGCATGAGGATATTACTCTTCTGAAGCTCTACATCTGATGTATCACCTGCCAGTACTCTCTTATAGTGATTGTAAACAGCAACCGAAAGCACCTTCTTTGCCTGGTCCTGTCCTATTACATAATCGTCCAAAAACGCCTTAAGCTCCTCCGGAGTAACAAGATTTATATCATCCTTAGCACTGCTCTTGTCCTCATGGCCCTCTACGCCTTCTTCCTCAAGAATCTCGGCACATATATCTATACACTCATCGCAGATAAAAGCTCCATTAGGTCCGGAAATCAAACGATTTACCTGGTCCTGTGTCTTACCGCAAAATGAGCAGCGAATCTTTCCGTCGTTTTTTCCTGCCATTATTAACTCCTTTTATTGCATGAGGGCATCCCATATAGGGTACCCTCTTAAATTCATCTAACTTCTGATTATCTGTTTGTTATTACACTGTCTATGAGACCATACTCTGCGGCTTCCTGTGCTGACATATAGTTGTCTCGCTCTGTATCAGCTGCAATTGTCTCGTATGGCTTGCCTGTATTGGCTGCTAAAATTTCGTTTAATCTCTTCTTTGTCTTTAAAATATTTTCTGCAGCAATCTGAATCTCAGTAGCCTGACCCTTTGCACCGCCCGATGGCTGATGAATCATAATCTCTGCATTTGGAAGAGCATATCTCTTGCCCTTTGCACCGCCTGCGAGAAGGAAAGCTCCCATGCTGGCTGCAAGACCGATACAGATTGTTGAAACATCACACTTGATGTACTGCATAGTATCGTAAATAGCAAGTCCTGCTGTAACCATTCCACCCGGTGAATTGATGTAAAGGTGGATATCCTTATTTGGATCCTCAGACTCAAGGAATAAAAGCTGGGCAACAACAAGGCTGGCTGTTGTCTCATTTACTTCCTCTCCAAGGAAAATGATACGATCTTTTAATAATCTGGAGTAAATGTCGTAGTTGCGCTCTCCTCTGCTGGTCTGTTCAATGACATATGGTACTAAACTCATATAAAATACCTCCTTTATAAAAGCTCAAAAGACCGGCTCAGAAAATAGGCTTCTGAGCCAGTCCATCAAATCTTGATTCAAAAATCTTATTCTTCTGTAGACTCTTCTGCATCAGCCTTTTTCTTTGCCTTTGCACGCTCTTTAACGTTGTCCATGATAAGATCTACGGCCTTTGTGATAGCAAGGTCTTTCTTCATAGACTCCTTCTCAGCATCTCCCATGTACTCTTTAAGCTTATCAGCCTCCATGCCGTATGCCTTAGCCATCTTCTCTACCTCAGCATCGATATCTGCATCAGTAACCTCGATGTTTTCCTCCTTGGCAATCTGCTCAAGTACAAGGCTGCTCTGGATACGTGTTGTAGCCTCAGGACGAACCTGATCCTTAAGCTGGTCAACTGTCATGCCTGAGAACTGTAAGTACTGCTCCATTGTAAGACCACTCTGTGCGATTCTCTGAGCGAACTCCTCAACCATTGTCTCACACTGTGTCTCAATCATTGCCTCCGGAAGATCCATCTTTGACTTGTCGATAATCTTCTGGATAGCCTCATCCTCTTTAGTCTTCTTAGCTTCTGTCTCTTTCTTCTCTGTGAGGTTCTTTTTGATTTCCTCTTTGTACTCAGCTAATGTATCAACACCTGCTGCATCCTGTGCAAACTCATCATCAAGCTCTGGAAGCTCCTTAGCCTTGATCTCGTTGATCTTAACCTTGAATGTAGCCGGCTTTCCTGCAAGGTCTGCTGCCTGATACTTCTCAGGGAATGTTACATTGACCTCAACCTCATCGCCTGTGTTCTTTCCTACTAACTGATCCTCGAATGTATCGATGAATGTGTGTGAACCGATCTCTAATGGATGATTCTCACCCTTTCCACCCTCGAAAGCTACTCCGTCAACAAATCCCTCAAAGTCGATAACTGCTGTATCTCCCTCTGCTACAGGACGATCTGTAACTGTAACTGTTCTTGCATTTTTGTTTCTCTGGTTCTCAAGCTCAGCGTCAACCTCTTCATCAGAAACTGATGTGTCGATCTTTGTAACTGTAACGCCCATGTACTTACCAAGAGTAACCTCAGGTCTTACAGCAACCTCTGCTGTGTAGATGAAAGGCTGTCCCTTCTCAATCTGAGTAACCTCAACTGTTGGGCGTGAAACAATGTCAACACCGCTCTCGTCAACTGCACCTGCGTATGTCTGCTGCATAAGAATGTTTGCTGCATCCTCGTAGAACACACCTGCTCCATACATTTTCTCAATCATAGCTCTTGGCACTTTTCCTTTACGGAATCCAGGTACACTAATCTGTTTCTTCTGCTTCTGATATGCAGAATCCAATGCTTTCTCTAATTCCTCAGCTGCTACCTCAATAGTAAGCTTCGCCATATTATGCTCTAAATTCTCAACCTGTACACTCATGTCAATCGTTATCCTCCTTAAAAATATATATGAATGGTATGTACATCAAATGTAATGTGGGCATGCTTTTTAAACTGCTAAGCCCAGTCATTGGATGATTATAACACAACAAATCCACTATTTCCAGTGTTTTTTGCATTAAATTTGCTTTTGTGTATAATTCCATAAATTGTCAGCAATACCAAAACATATTTTTGTCATTTTACGGCATAATATTTCCATACACATACAGCTTGTGTATAACGTTTTAAAAGGAGGTATTGCATTATGGCAGCATCAAGTAGTAAAAAGGCTTCTGTACCGGAGGCAAAAGAGGCTATGAGCCGTTTCAAGGAAGAGGTTGCTTCAGAGCTTGGAGTTCCTTTAAAAGAGGGCTACAACGGTGACCTTACTTCTAAGCAGGCCGGTTCAATCGGTGGCGAGATGGTCAAGCAGATGATCATGAAGCAGGAGCAGCAGATGAAATAAGCTCTGCGATAGCAGGCTTCAAATGTACGCTTCAAATGCAAGCATAAAAAGAGGCCGCGCACCATGGGGTTGGTGTGTGACCTCTTTTGTTATAATACAGGGGCTTGCCGGTCTAGTATACCAGTCCCTGTCGAATATGCTCTACTGTGGCATCGTCTGTGAAGTATCTGACAAGCTCGAGTGCAAACGCAATAGCTGTTCCCATTCCACGACTTGTAATCACATTGTCATCCACAACTACAGGCTGCTCAAGCCACTGTGCACCGAGCAGCTTTTCCTCAAAACCCGGATGACAGGTAGCTTTTTTGCCCTCAAGTATATGATTCTCACCGAGCACGCTAGGCGCTGCACATATCGCTGCAACAAGTTTTCCCTCAGCGGCAAATCTCTTAATTGTCTTTACTACGGTCTCATCCGCGCCAAGGTTTAATGTACCCGGCATGCCTCCCGGCAGTACGATTGCATCGTAGCTGTCAAAATCAGCCTGTGCCTTTGTGGTATCTGTCTTAAATGTCACCTGATGAGAGCTTGTCACCTCGGCTTTTTCCGTGATTGATATGGTTTCAATCTCAAGCTTTGCTCTTCTAACTATATCTACTACTGTAAGTCCTTCAATCTCCTCACAGCCGTCTGCCATAAAAATTCCTATTTTACTCATATTTTTCTCCTTCTTTTCCTGCGATTCATCGCTTGAATTTTTTAATACCGGTCATTATAATCAGATATGTGTAACTATAAACCCACACATAACCCGAAAGGATATACCATGGAAATCGAAAGAAAATACTTACTTAAACAGCTTCCTTCCAATTTAGACAGCTACGCGAGCAAAAAAATCGCCCAGGGCTATCTGTGCACCTCTCCTGTTGTCAGGGTCAGACGCTCAAATGACAGCTATTATATGACCTACAAGGGAGCCGGCCTTATGGTGCGCGAGGAGTACAATCTTCCTCTTACCAAAGAGGCATACATACATCTTGTCCAAAAGATTGACGGCCGCCTAATCGAAAAGACCCGCTATCTCATACCTCTTGATGGTGGTCTGACCGCTGAGCTTGATGTATTTGAAGGCGATCTGGCTCCTCTTACACTTGTGGAGGTTGAATTCGACTCTGTTGACGCAGCAAATGAATTCACAGCACCTGACTGGTTTGGCGAGGATGTCACCGAATCCGGCAAATACCACAACAGCTATCTGAGCCGGTTGGAAAATTCATAGTACTGCCTGGTCTTTATCGTATTCTTCAAATCATCATACCGCTTCTGCAATGGTCCCTCCGGAACTACAATATCCATAACCACCGCTATGTCATCTATAAGGCGGTCGGTTATGATATCCCTCATTGAAATAAGTATATTGTACTTCTCTTCAAAGGTATCCGCATCAAGGAACTCCAGCAAACGCGGATCCGGTGCCTGGCCTTCATCTGCATCCGGCGCCGGCATATCCTCCGGCTTATCCTTAAGCGTGATCTTCTCAAATCTGTATTTCTGCTTCACATCAGGATATTTCTCATGGTCCACCTCGCTTACAAACATGTCGAGTGGTCTGGCGTATATCCCAAAATCATCATATAAAGCCTGATAAATCACAAGCTTTTCCCCTGTCTCTGAATGTGTCGCCACTGTAACTATCTGATACAGCTTATTCTTAAAGTGCCTGTAAAGCTCTCCGGGCTTTGGTGTTCTGTCCATCATTTCTGCCTCTTTCCTATTATTTAAAAGTTGTTAATCATGTCTAAGCCTTCCCCAAGGAAATCTCTCTCAAACTCCAGATTACCGCTGTATCCCATGGCAATCAGATCCTCAACACTGCCAAACATGCTCTGTGTCTCAGCCTCTATAATCTTTGCACCGTCTGCCGCTTTGGTATGCAGTGTCTGGCAGTTTCTTGAGTGCTCCTGAGCCATTCTCTGCTGTGCCTCGCTATGTCCGTGCATAGCCTCAAGCTCTTTTTGTGTCGTATCATCCGCAAAGCGTGCGTTATTTTTCACGGCCCTCTGCACTATATCCGGATTGCTCTGCTGCGGTCTCTGCTGTGGCTGTACTCTCTGCTGCATCTGTGGTCTCTGAGGCTGCTGTGCTCTCTGCTGCATCTGTGGCTGTGGTTTCTGCTGATATGTCTGGTTCAATGCATTCATACCCGACTGAACTGTATTCTGCATGCTGTTCCATATCTGCTGTATCTGCTTCTGCTGCGGTCTCGGTTTGTTTGGCTGCGTGTTTTTGCTGCCTGCGCTCTTTGATTTTTTGTTAATGTAAAAAACAGCTCCTAAGATAATTGCCCAAATTATAACATCCATATTCTGCTCCTTTATCAATCTGCATTTTCTATGTCAATCCCTGAATATCCTGCACATATCGCGCAGTATGTATTCTGCTGTCTGTTCCGGCTCCCATTGCTTTGTAACACCCACCAGCAGCGGATTAAGCTCCGACAGTATCCTTGCCGTGCGCCGGTCTGTCGTGCCCTCATACTTATCGTTTATGGCCTCAGCCTGCTTCACACATGCCTCAAGCTGCTTTAATATATCCTTCCAGAACTCCTCGTAATATATCTCATGCACTCTCTTAGTCTTTTGTGTGAAATTTAGCTCTGCAAGCTCTTTGTTGCTGTGCCCCAGATAGAAATATGACAGAGCAAACAAATCAGGCTTTTTCCTTTCAAGCCCCTCATTTGTCAGGTGTATCAGATTCTCTATCTCACTCTGTAAAATGATACCGTTGTCAAAGGATGACAGATATCTCTCCCCCTGCTTTACAACAGAGTCCAAAGTCGTGTGAAAATCCGTGTCCACCTTGCTGATTAAAAATTCATCGTCAAACATGCCGCTTTTCGCTTTGCAAGCCTTTATCAGCTCTCCAAAGTGCTTCCGGTCGGTTCCTGTGAGCTCACAATACCCGATAACTTGTTGCTCAAGCTCCTTTAAATCTGAAAGCAGACTGCTTAAGCCTGTCTTCACGCCATAATAGCGCTTTGCAACACCGGAGGAATTCTTTTTTGTTTTGACATACAGCTTAAGCCAGCCGTTGACCACTGTCATGTCGGCACCTGCCGTATCCATGGCAGTCTTAAATTTCTTTTCCGTATCACTTAGTCCTAAAATCATCACACACCCTCAAACATCATTCTAAAACTATATAATAATAATTCTACACCATTATCATATTTTTTTAAAGAGCCTTTTTTCGCTCTGAAAAGCCCACTTTAAACGCAAAAAAAGGAAGCCATACAATAGCTGTATGACTTCCTATATACTCTGCATGTTATTCGCATCGTCGTGCGAATGGCACGAGTGGCTTTGTTATGATAGCAAAATCAGATTAACGACCGAACTGCATATCGTTGTTACCTGATTTTGTTGTGAACATCTCAAGCATGTTGATTGGATCGTTGTAATCCATAAGCCATCCCTCACGGGCGAAATCAAACTGTCCGTCCTTACGGCTGTTAAGGAATACGTTCCACTCCTGCTGCTCAACCTTTAAGTTGATACCTACCTTTGAAAGATCAGCCTGGATAGCCTCACCAATCTTTACATTGGCCTCTGAGTTGTTTACGAGGTATGAGAACTCGATAGTCTGGTTTACCTGGCCTGTACTCTCATCTAATAATCCGATAGAAGCAAGAAGCTCTTTAGCCTCCTCGAAGTTCTTATCGTAATCTGTGCTGTAGTAGTCCTTGTTCTTGAACTCGCCACCGTTACCATCTGTAACACCCTCTGGGATAAATGTTGTGGCAATCTTCTGTCCACCCTGGGCGATTGTATCGATGATGTACTGACGATCAATAAGAAGACAGATTGCTTTTCTGAATACCTTAGCCTGGTCAGCATCTAATCCAAGTTCTGAGTAGAGCTTAGAGTTGATGTTGAAGCCTGCGTAGTATGTTCCAAGGTTGTCTACTGTGTAGAACTCGCTTGTCTTCTTAGCTGCCTCAATCTCTGCTGTAGGAATTGAATCAATAAAATCAAGGTCACCGTTCTGGTAAGCTGTGTAAGCTGAAACATCATCAGATGTAAGCATTACGTTCATCTCATCAACTGTTACATTGTCAGCATCCCAGTAGTTAGGATTCTTAACATATGTCATGCTTGAATCATGTTTCCACTCCTTGAGTGTGAATGCACCGTTTGTAACAAACTTGTCGCTTGCATCGTTTGCCCAGTCATCATTTCCCTCTACTGACTTCTGGTTTACAGGGAAGAAGAATGGGAATGCACATAAGTCAAGGAAGTATGGTGTAACTGCTTTAAGCTTGACTGTAAGAGTCTTTCCATCATCAGAAGCAACTACATCATCAGCAGCAAGACCCTTTGTATCATCATATCCTGCGAATACTGCGCAAAGGTAGCTGTAATCTGCAGCTGTCTTAGGATCTGCAGCTCTCTTCCAAGACCACTCAAAATCCTTTGCAGTAAGCTCATCACCATTTGACCACTTAAGACCGTCACGCATTGTGAATGTGTATGTGAGGCCATCCTCAGAAACCTCATAGCTCTCTGCACATGCAGGCTCAAGCTTGCCCTCAGCGTTGTAACGCATAAGACCCTCAAAGCTGTTTACTGCAAGACATCCGCCGTCAACAGTACTGTTTAATGCAGGATCGATATGATCTGGCTCTGATGCCATGAAGATGTTTAACTTTCCGGCATTCTTTGTGTTCTTTGCATTGTAGAAGTATTTCATACCCTCTACTGTTGAGTATACGCCTGTGACATAATCCTTGAGCATATACTGGTCATTGTAGTAGTAAAGTGGAATAACACACCATGTATCCATAAGCATATCCTCTGCCTGGTGCATCATCTCTGCACGCTTTGCAAGATCTGTTTCTGTACGGATAGAATCTACTAACTCGTCATAGCTTGTCCAGTCTACCGCTGTTGATACAGCAGTATCAGGAGTGTCGTTAGTAGTTGTTTTGTTGTTGCTCTTGCTTCCACAAGCAGTCATGCCAAGTGCCATAGCTGCAACAAGAGTAAGTGCTACTAATCTCTTTTTCATCTTTCTTCCTCCTAATTAATATGAAAAATAAATTTATGTTAGAACCGGCACATGTGGCTTAAGCTATATGCCGGTAAAAACCTTATATTAGCGGTTGAAGCATGCAACCATATGTCCGTTTCCTCTGTCTGTAAGCTCCGGACGTGCTGCTGCACACTGTTCTGTCGCATATTTACAACGTGAACGGAACGGACAGCCGCTAGGCATGCGAAGAGGTGAAGGGACATCTCCCTCAAGCACGATTCGCTTGCTGTGTCTGGCAGTCTCAGGATCCGGAATCGGAACCGCTGAAAGCAGCGACTGTGTGTACGGATGAATTGGATTGTCCATCAGCTCATCAGCATCTGCAAGCTCCATCATATGACCTAAGTACATAACAGCTATTCTATCAGAGATATGCTGCACTACAAGCAAATCGTGCGCTATAAACAGGTATGATAACCCTCTCTCCTTCTGCAGATCCTCAAACATGTTGACTACCTGTGCCTGAATTGAAACATCAAGTGCCGATACCGGCTCATCACATACGATAAACTTCGGATCTACTGCAAGCGCTCTTGCTATTCCGATACGCTGTCTCTGTCCACCCGAAAACTCATGTGCATAGCGTGTGGCATGGTCTGCGTTTAGTCCAACTGTCTCCATGAGATCCATAATCATCTCATGGCGCTCTTTCTTATTATTGTAAAGCTTGTGCACATCGAGAGGCTCTCCGATGATATCCTCAACCGTCATACGAGGGTTGAGTGATGAATACGGATCCTGGAATACCATCTGCATCTGCTTACGGTAAGGATGCATATTCACATCTATCTTCTTCTCACTGTCAAACAATACATTGCCGTCGAACTCAATGCGTCCTGCTGTAGGCTGGTACAGACGTAAAAGAGTACGTCCTACGGTTGTCTTTCCACAGCCTGACTCGCCAACAAGTCCGAGCGTCTCACCCGGCTTTATGGCAAATGACACATCATCGACTGCCTTTAATTCCATCTTTTTAAATCCGTCATGAACAGGGAAATACTGCTTCAAATGGTCTACCTTGAGCAGGTACTCGTTGTTATTTGTCTCATTACTCATTTGATTTTCCCTCCTCCATCATATTCTTAATATTCATCCAGCATGATGCGAGATGATCCTCTCCAACCCAGATTTCCTCCGGCTTTTCGGTGAGACATATCTTCATAGCGGCATCACAGCGAGGGCAGAATGCACAGCCCTTTGGCATGTTGAGCATATTGATTGGTGTGCCTCCGATAGGAACAAGCCTGGTTTTTGAATTGGTCTTTGTAGGGATTGAACGAAGCAGTCCCTTTGTGTACTCATGCGCCGGGCTGTAGAATATGGCATCTGCTGTTCCTCTCTCGCAGACACGGCCGCCGTACATAACTATGATCTCATCACACATTGAAGCAATGACACCCAGATCATGTGTAACCATGATGATTGCCATGCCGAGCTTTTCCTGCAGTGACTGCATAAGCTCAAGAATCTGTGCCTGGATAGTCACATCAAGAGCTGTTGTCGGCTCATCTGCAATAAGGATATCCGGCTCACAGGCTAATGCCATAGCTATCATGACACGCTGTCTCATACCACCCGAAAGCTCATGAGGGTACTGATTTACACGCTTCTCAGGCTCATTAACGCCTACAAGTGTGAGCATTTCTATAGCGCGCTCCTTTGCTTCCTTCTTTGTACGGTCTGTGTGAAGAAGCACTGCCTCCTCAAGCTGGTAGCCTACCGTAAATACCGGATTAAGCGATGTCATAGGATCCTGGAAAATGATTGAACAGCATTTTCCTCTGAAATCTGCCATTTTCTTTTTGTTCAATTTGGTGATATCCTCACCCTTATATTTTACTGAGCCGCCTGTGATGGCACCATTCTCAGCAAGAATCTGCATGATTGAATATGCTGTAACTGACTTTCCTGAGCCTGACTCTCCTACGATTCCAAGAGTCTTTCCCGGCTCAAGCTTAAAGCTGACACCGTTTACAGCTGATACGTCTCCGTTATCGGTCTTGAAGGTAGTGTGCAGATCAGATACTTCAAGAACAAACTTATTATCTTCCATCTTACTCACTCCTTACTATTTCGATAATTTAGGGTCAAATGCATCTCTTAAGCCGTCGCCGATAAGATTCAATGTAAGAACAATGATACAAATCGTAAGCGCCGGAAAAATAAGACGCAATGGGTAACTCTGGAGTCCACCACGCGCTGTATTTGCCAACGAACCAAGTGAAGGCATAGGAGCCGAAACACCAAGTCCGATAAATGACAGATAACTCTCAGTAAAGATGGCTGATGGTATCTGAAGCGCTGTAGTAATGATGATTACTGACAGACAGTTCGGTAAAATGTGTTTTCTGATAGTGCGGGCTGATGATGTTCCGATACACTTTGCTGCGAGAATGTACTCATTCTGCTTAATGGTAAGAATCTGACCTCTTATAAGTCTTGCCATTCCTACCCAGTAAAGCAATCCAAACACTATGAAAAGTGCAATCATGTTGACACCGAGCTTTGAAAGCACTGTACCCTTTATTACAGGTGTTAGCACCTCATTTAATACAACTGCGAGTAAAATGATGAGCAGCATATCCGGCAATGAATAAATGATATCTACTATTCTCATCATAACCATATCTACCTTGCCACCGCAGAAGCCTGATACTGAACCGTAAATGATACCGATTATAAGCACAAGCAGTGATGCAAACACACCGACTCCCAGCGATACACGAGCTCCGTAAACAACACGGATAAAATAGTCTCTTCCGAGCTCATCTGTGCCAAAAATGTGCGGGAACAGCTTCTCACCTGCATCAATCTGTGCCTGCTCAGCATCGCTGTACTGGAAAGGTCCTAAGTTCTGTGCACCCTTAACGATATCTGCATAGCCGTAAGGCACAATCTTTGGTGCCAGAAGAATAACCAAAATAAGTAAAACCAAAACTATAATAGAACCCATAGCCAGTGGATTTTTGCGGAGTCTCTTAAGACCATCCTTAAAGAAGGTAGTTGACTCACCCATAACCTCCTGCTGGCGTTTCTCTTCATCTGATGCCTTGGCAAAATCCTTCATATCGAACTTGCTAAGGTCAATCTGTGTGGAGAAAGGAGCTCTCTTCATATTATCTTTCATCTTTATCTCTCCTTAATCAAGCTTAATACGTGGATCAATCACTTTGTATACAATATCTGTAATGAGGTTCGCGCCTACCATGATGACAGCAAGGAAAAGTGTTGTGGCCATAATCATTGTGTAATCACGGTTTGTGATACAGCTTACGAACTTGGAACCGAGTCCTCCGATATTGAAAATACTCTCAATAACCATTGAACCTGTGAGGATACCACCAATCATAGGTCCCACATATGTGATGACCGGAATGAGCGCATTACGAAGCGCATGTACAAATATAATCTTGTACTGATGTACACCCTTGGCCTTTGCCGTACGGATGTAATCCTGTCCGAGTGCATCAAGCATTGAAGTCTTTGTAAGTCTTGTAATATATGCCATCGGTGAAAGTGACAGTGACAGCACCGGAAGTAATACCATGTTGCTTCCTGAGCTGAAGGCCTGCACCACACCAAGCTTTATACAGAAGAAATAAAGTAATAACGTAGCGATGACAAATGACGGCATCGACGTAATCAGTGTGACGAAGAATACTATAACTCGATCCGGCCACCTGTTTCGCATAAGCGCTGCTATCGAACCGAGCACCACTCCGAATACTATCGCAGTGAGCGCCGCTAAAAGTCCAAGCTTCGCTGAAATCGGGAAGCTCTCCCCAATGATATCTGAGATCGGACGGTCTGTCTTAAGACTAACACCGAAATCTCCGTGCAGCACGCCTGCCATGTAGTTCTTGTACTGGACTATAAGTGGCTGATCCAGTCCGTAGCGTGCCTCAAGCTCTTTCATTACCGCCGGACTCTTTGCCTTCTCCGAATTGAATGGACCACCCGGAATTGCATTCATGGCAAAGAATGTAATAAGACTGATAATGAAGATTGTAAAAATCGCGAGAATAACTCTCTTTACAATGTACTTACCCATATTTTTCTCTCCCTCTTGGATTTGTATCGATAATGCATTATTTTTATTTTTTAAAGCATTATCACTGCACCACGTCAAAGTATTTTGTCTAATACGCAAAAAAGTGCGAATGACCTCATTGTCATTACACACTCCCTAATCTTGCTGTCTGATACAACTGTCGTTCTGACGCGAACAATTCTTTTTTATTATACACAGAAATCATACTTTGTCAATTGGATATATTTTCCTATATTATTTTCATTTTTGCATAAAAATTAGTCATTTTTTATAATACTCATTAATAAGGGTAATTTATGCAGTTTATAAGCATTATTTATACATTTTTATTCATTTTTATTTTTGCATTAAAATATTAATTTTCAGCGCATGATTACTTTGAATTGTTAAGTACCGGTGTTATTCTGGCATTAAACGGATATTTGGTGTATAATTACATATCATTATATATCAAGGAGCCACCTATGCTTACATACGACGATGCACTCAATCTCAACTACTATAAAAAAACAACCTTTACCGGCTGGATGAACGGCATGCGCTTTCTCATAAAGCGTGAGGAGCCTGTCCTTAAGGAAGCCACCGAGGATACACCCGAGGAAAAGGGTGAGCCAATATTTCATGCCTGGATATGGCCGGGGCCGTATATTTTTGACCTGACCGACGACAGCAAAAAGACTGACAATACCTTTCCATTTACAGATGACGGTAAAAAACAGTGTGTAGACTGGATTAATGAGGTCATCAGTGCACACTCAAACGAATATCCGAAAAATAAAACAGATGGAGAAAACCTCTAAAAAACTCTTGACTTCTCACCAAAAATATTGTAGTATACGTTTTGTGCAAAACACAAGGGCTTGTAGCTCAGCCGGTTAGAGCGCACGCCTGATAAGCGTGAGGTCGGAAGTTCGAGTCTTCTCAAGCCCATCCTTGTAATAAGTGTATTATGAAAGCCACGGATTGTTCCGTGGCTTTTGTTTATATGTATACTTTTTGTGAACCTACACCTGCACAATGCTTCCGTGTCTGCCTAATCCCTTAAAAAATCCTGCATTAATTCCATCATACCTTTTTGCACTGCACTCAGAAATCATGAGCTGCTGCTTGTATTTGTAATCATCCCACTCTAGAATTGCTGTGACGTAGGGCTGTTCCTCCATTACGTGCACAGTCGTGTTTTTCTTTGAAAACACAGGGTATTTTCCGGTGTACCCCTTTTGAAAAAGCTCCTGTTCAAGTGCTTTACGCTTTTCTTTTATGCGTTCATTTATCTGATTTCCGTAATTTCTCTCCGGATAATCCTTTGATGCCTTTATCACAAGCTTATAAATATACTGATAAAGCGGTACTCTTTTTGCATCGGCTAAATGTCTGCTCAAAAGCTTTTCCGTTTTCTCACATGGATTTGCCCTGTAGCGTGCAATGAGCTTAAGATAATCAGTGTCCGAAACCTCCCTGCAAAGCTCCTCCATAATGTCTATTCCCTCTACACGCGCTGGAAAATGATACTCCATCAAATCGCCAGGTACCGGTGTCCATCTGCGAAACGGTGCAAAGTAAATAAGGCTCTGGATAAAGCATTCTGTCTCGTTGCAGTATTCCTTTCCCATGTACATATACTTATCAGCGATTGTTCCTACCATATATACAAGCATACGCCACTGTTCCTGTCCCTTTACCCAGAAATGCCCTATTTCATGGTATTTAAAGCATGCCTCATGCACATGCAAATTATCAAACCAGAGTGTGATCACATTGTCCTGCTGGTGCAGAATGAGTCCGTAGCCTTTTTCACTTCCTAAAACCAACGATGCCGAAATAATTTCTTCCTCGCTATGATAATCGCCCTTTAACACTGCATTTTCCACAGTCAGATAGCATTCCACCGCGTCATTCATGATATATGGGATTATATATTTGTCGTCACTTCTGCATATATCAAATGAACCGTAATCAAAAAGCTCTGCGAGCATGTAAAATGCGCGTGGCATATCTTCTTTTAAGCCAGGAAGTGCTTTTACTAAATCCTTGTAAGCCTGCATTGTGGTATCCTTTCGTATAGGAAAAAATGATAAAAAAATAAGAATTTCAGAAGTAATAAAAACCTCTGAAACCCTTGTAAACAGTACGGGCAACAGGACTTGAACCTGCACGGTCTCCCACTAGAACCTAAATCTAGCGCGTCTGCCAATTCCGCCATGCCCGCAAACACCTTGACAGTATATCATTTTGTTTCATGTGTGTCAATATTATTTATCACATTACAAAAGTGAACTATTCACATTCAAACAGTATTTCCACAACAAACCGCTTCCCCTCAAGCCTTGCTTCAATACTCCCGCCCATTCTCTCCACAAGCTCCTTTGCAATCGAAAGTCCAAGCCCGCTCGATGATATGCTCCTCGCCTCATCGGCTTTGTAAAAGCGCTCAAACACCTTGTCCACGTCTATATCATCAGGATTTTTTACATCATTTGAAACCAAAATATGGACAATCCTATTTTTTGAAGTACGCTCGTCATCTGAAGCCCTGCAATTGCACGAATCCTGCTGCCTCATCTGTATGCAGATGCTCTTCTGCCCATGCACCAGCGCATTTTTTATTACATTCTGAAACACCCGCCTGAGCGCCTGCACATTTGCAGTGATAAATATCGTGTCCTCACATATATCAAGTGACGGCTCAATGCTCTGCTTTTTCCACTCCTCATAATACGAAAACACTGTCTGCTTTAAAAGTCTGCTGACGCAGCAATTTGACAGCTCTAGCTTGAAGCTGTCATTTTTAAGCTTTGTGAACATAAAAAGCTCCTCGAGCATATCCTTGAGGCTTGTGATACGCTCCTGGATGATATCTATATAATGCTCCTGCGCACTCTTGTCAGTCTCATCCCTAAGCAGCTGAAAATAGCCGTCCAGCGAGGTAAGCGGAGTGCGGATATCGTGCGACAGGTTTGTGTACGTGTCAGATATCATCTGCTCCTTTTTTGCCGCCGCCTCACGCTGCCTGTGCCATTGCTCTAAAAATCTATTTATGCGCTCCTTAAGCCTTCCGATATCAGCCATGTTGGTATCGGTTAAAAGGAGCATATTTGTATCCTTTTCGCACAAAAAATCAAGCTGTTCATTAATGTCACGAAGCTGTGCCCTTATCTTTAAGAGCACAGCTATTAAGACAGCAACCGAAACTGCAAGTATTACAGTCAGTATTTTCCAAATCATGTTTTATTCCTCATTCAAAACACATTATATATCTCTGCGTTTAAATACACCGTACACTGCAATCAGTGACACCACTGCCCACACAGCGGCTACCGCAAATGCACCGCCTACGGTCTTTGCAGACGCACTCAGATCAAGCTCAGAAATCTGATTAACAATAAGGTAATCATTTATATCAAAGTTCTTTACTCCGATTTTTTCAATAAGTATATTGATTCCACTGAAAATGAGTGTAAAGATACCTGTACACATGCACACAGCGATAATCATGCTGATTACATTGTTTTTTATAATGATTGCCATTGCCATGACAAAATATACAAATAAAAGTGTGACCACATACTGGCTGCCAAGCATCTTAAATAAGTCTGCTGCATCTCCGAATTCTGCTCCATGTAAAAACAGCGGAGTCGCAATACACTGTACAATCACATCAAGTGCCATAGCCACAAGTGTAAATACCGAAAGCGCTATCATCTTTGAAAACAGCAGCACTCCACGGCACTTCACCTGTCCGCCTACGCTTTTTATATAGCCGCTGTTTAGGTCTGCTGTTGAGAAGAGCACCGTAAATATTGCAAGTAAAAGTGCCAGGTCAAGACCTGCTATATCGCTTTCAACCATATCGGCTATGGTCGGCACCTCATCTGACATGTCGGATTCATCCATTTCAAGCCCGACTGTTGCCGTTGGTCCATTTGACGATTCCACTGATGCAGTATCGTATTCCCCTGCTATCTCACTGTCTGACTCACTTACCATAGTGACCTCATCAGTTGTTTCCACGCTGCTCTCTGCCGCCATGCTTCTGACAAGAGCTGTCATACCACTCATAGCTATTGCGAGTGCCATAGCTATTACCAGTATAACATAAGCTGACTTTGTATGTATCAGTCTGTAAATATCCATTCTTACCGCATTAAACATTTGTCGCACCTCCTGTGATACTAAGGAAATATGTCTCAAGCTCCATTCCTGTGACCGCCAGCTGTGCCACCGAAACTCCTGCTGTGACCAGCGCTGTATTTAAGGCGGCGCTATCATTCAGGCGCTCATAGACATCTATATGATTTTTGTCCACTATCATGTAGTGCACAAAGCCCATCTTATCGAGCACAGGCACTGCTTTATTCGGATTGTCCACTGTCAGTGTAATCTTCTCACTGCACTTGGAAAGCAGCTCCTCTCTGGTAATTTCCTGAAGCAGGGCTCCATTATTTATAATGCCGTAATCTGTGGCAAGCTTTGAAAGCTCCTCCAATATATGGCTTGAGATAAACACAGTCATATCCTGCTGTGCACACAGATTCTGAATTGTATCACGCACCTCTGCAATTCCCTGTGGATCAAGTCCGTTGATAGGCTCATCAAGCACTAAAAGGTCAGGCTCTCCAACCAGCGCCATGCCGATTCCAAGCCTCTGCTTCATACCAAGTGAGAAATTCTTTGTCTTTTTCTTTCCCACATTTAACAGACCTACCTTATCCAGTATGCCCTCTGCATAGCCCTTTTTACTGATGCCGAAGAGACGGCACTTCATCTCGATATTTTCCTTCGCCGTCATGTTTGGATATACACCCGGTGCCTCAATCAGGCAACCCACTCTTGAGCGTACCTTTGACAAATCCTTTCCAGCGTATCCAAACATGGATATCTCTCCGCTTGTCGGCTTTGCCAGACCACCGATCATTCTCATACAGGTAGTCTTGCCGGCACCGTTTCTGCCGATAAATCCATAGATTGCACCCTTTTTGATGTGGATATCCACATTGTCAACTGCCTTCTGGTGACCATACTGCTTGGTCAGTGCCTTTGTCTGCAATAATATTTCACTCACAATCAAATCTCCTTTTCTTTTTTCCTTAGCAACCCTTTAATCATATATAAATGTAAAATCCTAATACATCGCTAACAAAAAGTAAAAAAAGAGTAAAGCTTGTTTACCTTTACTCTTTCATTTTGTAGCCTATGCCCCACACTGTCTCTATGTACTCGTCATCGGTCAGCTTTTTTATCTTCTTTCTGATATTGCTGATGTGCACATCAAGAGTCTTTGTCTCGCCCATGTACGGCTCATCCCAGGCATATTCAAATATGTCCTCCTTGGCAAACACCTGTCTGGGATGTGCCATGAGAAGCTCGAGTATGGCAAACTCCTGCTTTGTGATGCCGTCAACAGCATTATCAGCTACATAAAGCTGTCTTGAAATCCGATCGAGCACAAGCTGTCTGTGCTCTATTTTAACGGGTCCCGCTATGTATGTATTTGCAGTATCTCCCTGTCCTGTATCATTTTCTGCTTTTGTCTGGTTTTCCCCTGCCTTGCCCGACTTTGAAGGTACATCTGCCACCGCATGACGCAGCTGCACAGCCACTCTGGCAACGACCTCCTTTATCTCAAACGGCTTTGTGATGTAATCATCAGCGCCTGCCACGAGCAGATTGATTTTCTCATCCAGCTCATCCTTTGCTGTAAGGATTATCACCGGAAGTGACGCATCCATCTGCCTTATCCGTGCCAGAAGCTCCTCCCCTGAAAGCCCCGGAAGCATCAGATCCAATAGCACAAGCGCATAAGCTTCCCTGTCCAGCTTAAGCAAAAGCTCTCCCTCTGTGCCTGACCATGCCTGTCTTGTCCTATATCCGGCTTTTGAGAGCGCTGTCGCAAGCAGATCATTAATGTCCTTGTCATCCTCTATTATGAGTATCTCCCCGGATTTGTTGTCTGTCATAATATTCCCTTTCTCTATCTGTTGTACCACTTCTATATAACACTTTTTATATTCTAGAAATATCCCTCGACTCCCTGCACCAGTCCGTCTGCCAGATTTTCAAGTGTGGCATCGCTGTGGTCAGAACATGCGTTGCCAAGCTCTACATCCACTGACGGCACCGTGCTGTATGAGGTCTGTGTCAGGTCTATTGCCATTGAGCCATTACCATTTATCTTTGCTCCATGAGCGCGCAGTCCTTCTATCAGGCTTGCCCCAAGTGCATCATGCTGCTGCCAGTGTGATGCAACCGGCTCCATTCCCTTTATGCCTCCCGGCACTGATATGTAAAAGCAGCCCTTATCGTAGCTTAATCCGTCACCATCCCAGTGCAGCGCTATATGGCAGTCTGCCGCATTATTGCAGATGACAGTACGTGCCACGTTATCGAGCTGTACATCGCTTCCGTCTCTTACCATAAGCACATCATAGCCTGCCGCAAGCAGCTTGTCCTTTAATATCTGCGCCATACGGAGTGTGACAGAGCTCTCCGGTGTACCGTCATTAAAGGACATACCACCTGAAACTGCTACTGCTTTTGTTGCGCCTGCGCCTGTTGTACCGCCTGTGGTCTTTGCGGAGCCATCCGGGTGACAAAGAGTCTTCACCGAAGTTCCTCCGCTTGTACCGTGTCCGGCATTGACACCTACTACTATGTTTTTGCGGTTTGCTGTAGCCTTGTACATGACCGCACAGCCTGAATTTATCGCTGAATGGTCTGCATACTGCCATGAAGGATTTAGTGATACTGATTCTCCATTCTCATAGGATGCTCTTTCTACATACCGGTAAGAGGAATTATTTTCACCTGAATTGTTCTGCTCATCGTCCTGCTGTTCGGCAGTCTGTTCTTCCTGCTGCGCTTCCTGCTGTTCTTCTGTCTGCTGCGTGTCTTTTACAGCCTCTGTTACCACCTCTGTCACGGCTTCCGTTTCCGTAGGCATCTCGACCTTCTCTGCAGCCTGTGTCTCTGTTGCAGGCTCTGTCGGTGTATCCTGTGCTTTTTTGCCGCATGATGCGAGGGTAAATATCATCATGCCTGTAAGTAATATTGCGGTAAATCGTTTCATTTTATGTAATCTCCGTTTATAATTAATTGAATTGTGTACCGGTATGTATCAGTGATACATATAGATACTTTATACATATTATAATAAAATGTATGATCTTTTTCACTCTTTTTTTCAAATATATTAATCTAGTCAATAATCAAGCGAAAACGCTTTAGTCAGAAGCTTTCCTAAAAAACAGGCGCAGAAATTTAATCCTACGCCTGTTCTTATGGTTTTGAGTTATTAGCTGTGGTGTTATGCCGAAAACAGACATATCACCAACCTGTCAACCATCACCCCTGCAATTATCCCTATCACAAATACAGTACATACTCTTGCAAAATGCACCATCTTTGGCTTGGGTGATTCGCGATAGCTTACCAGTCTGGCGGAAAGCAATATCATGCACACGGCTGCTGCTATTGCAATGCAGCCCATTATGATGCGGCTTGTTATACCGGCGCTTTTTAGCTTCCACTCCGTCAGACTTTTCTCATCAATGGTGGTGGATACGCCGTTCTCGCCCAGCTTATCCTGTATTTTTGTGATGCTTTTTAAGTCTGAAACCTTTACACAGTATGATGATGCTTTTGGTGTCTCTCCTTGATTTTTTATGAAATTTTCCGCAGCTGGAATACTTATACACGCTGCTTGTGAATCAGAATTATCATCCACTACACCTGATATCCTTGCTGCACTTTTTCCTATGATAATGCTGTGTCCTATCCATTTTGCTGCCTCCTGTTTCACCTCCGGCTGCTGCTCTTTCAATTCAATGTCTGACAATGTTGCAAGCATAGGGATATTTATCACAACAGAAAGCCTGCTGCTCTCATCTGAATAATATTCTCCGCATATCACTGTCCCCTCTATCATCGCAGCCTGTATGCCTCTTAAACCTATCTCCTTATCCACCGACTGTGTCTGCACGTTGGTGTCTATATCATACACATACGATCCGTTTTCTGCACCCATTTCACCAAGCTCAGAAGTTGCCTGTGTAAATGCATCCTGCGCACCATCCTCGGCAGACATCACATATATTCTGGCACTTTCCTTAATGCTGCTGCTTAAATCAAGCTTTTGCTGCACAGCATCCGCAAATAAAAAAGCGGCCAGACTTATAAACAGTATTCCGGGAAATGCGATGCTTTTCCACGTTTTAATTCCGTAGCCTGTCATCTTTTCTTCCTTCCCATGTAATACGCACCGGAAACTGCCCCTGCAAGGACTATAAGCCCACCTATTACTGCAAGTGATATCCACCACTGCGAAGCACTTTTCTCTTTCTTCTCATCGCCTGTCGAGGCTTCATCCGGCATCTTATTTATCGTTGTATTGAAGCTAAACTCCTGTGTCTGCTCATTTCCAAATCCATCCTCATACGTAAGCGTAACTGTTCCTGTCGTATCGCCATACTGACTTTTCCCCTCAAGAGTGGTTATAAACAGATTCGTCTCCCCTTCTCCTGCCGTACCGCTTTCCATATTTCCGATAAAGGCTGTCTTGGTCTGCGAAAGTCCGTCTCCTGTCACATCACATCTGACATTGTACACAGTACTTCTTCCAAGATTCATCACCTGAAATGTCAGTGGAATAGTGTCTCCTGCGGTCACATTTTTATCTATATTTGGCATGGTAAGCTTCACATCAAGCGGCTGTTCCACCGTGACCACAAAATTGCCTGTCGAGCTGAGTGTCGAAGCCTTTGGATCATCATAGCTCATGGCTATCTCTATCGGATAATTGCCGTCTGCCGTGCTTTTTGAAGCATGGAATTTAAGTGTCAGCTCTGTGGTCTTTTGTGTGCCGATTTTTCCTATAAAAATAGTATTTGAATCATTTTTAAGCTCTATATCAGCAGATGGCACATTCACAGTTGCTACCAGATTCTGCACCGATTTCTGCCTGCTCGTATTTTTTAATGTAACCGTTACCTCGAAATCCTCACCGGCCTTTACAGTATCGGTATTTATGACACTCTTATCCACCAAAACTACCGGAGCCGATGTGGGTGTCTCCTCCGCCTGTGTTGTATCTGCCGCCCCAGAAGCTGCTGCATTTGGATCAATACCGTCTGCTACCGTCACAAAATTCGTAAATGACTTTTGTACTTCTATGCCGTTTTCATCCTTTCCAGTCACATTTATGATAACCGGATAGATGCCATTAACACGTTTTTCTGAAAGAGTAAGCTCAAAGGAAACGAGAAATATATCTTTAGTTTCTCCTGTACCGTTTATGTATTCAGGCTTGCAGTTAAACTCCTTTTCATAGCTTCGAAATACAAACGGAGAGCTGTCTGTAGCCCCAAGATCTACCGATGCCGTTATTTTATCCTGCTGTAATTTTCCATCGCTTATAAGAGGAAGCACCAGTGTTACATTTCCGTTTGCACAGACCGGCTGATAGCCGTTTGCGTATGCCTGCTGCATGCCCTCGTATACATTTTTGTTGTCTATGCAAAGTGATACCTCAGACATTGATACGCCCGAAGCTGCATCGTCCTTAGTGTCTGAGCCATCCGTGCTGTCCGTTTTATCAGTCCGCGCCTGAGTACTCTTCCCCTCCTGCATAACAGCACTATCCAACTTGGTATCAAGTGTGCTTGCATGCACTACGAGTATAAAATGATAGCTTAAGCACATTATGATCACCAACAAAATACTCACAAATTTTTTCACTTTATTTCCTCCATATATCCATCATCCATCTCGCAGACCGTGTCACACAGCTCATCTATATCAGCCTGATTGTGGCTTGCGAGAATTATTGTCTTTCCCTCCGCGCGCAGCTCCTTTATCAGATTTCTGATCTGCGCTACACCATGCTTATCAAGTCCGTTAAACGGCTCATCCAGTATCAGAAATGATGGATTCTCCATTATTGCCTGTGCTATTCCGAGCCGCTGTCTCATTCCCAGACTGTACTTGCTGACATTTTTCTTTAGCCCCGGATCAAGCCCGACTCTCTCTATCGTCTCTACTATGCGCTTTTCATCGGCAATCCCCTTAAGAGATGCCAGAATCTTTAGGTTCTTTAGTCCGGTTGCTCCCGGTAGAAAGCCCGGTGTCTCTATGATAATTCCCATATCATACGGGAAATCCATATCCTTTCCAACCTCTTTTCCATTGATGAGCACACGTCCCTCATCAGGTCTTAAAAAGCCGCATATGCATTTCATCATGACTGTTTTGCCACTGCCGTTATTGCCGACAATGCCATGTATCCTTCCTGCCTCAAACTCCCTGTTGATACCGTGAAGTATTTCTTCTTTTCCAAAGGATTTGTGCAGATTTTCTATTTTTATTGCAGCTTCCATGCTACTTTCCTCCTGTTCCGGTAAATTTGAAATTGTAGCCTCGCACTACCCAAAGTGCTGCGATAAAGCAGACGAGCACGAGCACTATGCAGATCAGGTAGCTCTGCCACAGCCTTGGCAGCATATCAAGCCCGAAATTGTGCATATAAAATGTGGCATGGTTTAAAGGAGATACCCAGCCCACCCATACATTTACCTTATAGGCTTCGTAATCCGGTATATTAAATATTCCTATGATTGTCTGCGGATTCAGTAAGAACCCATATATACTGAAGCCAAATGCTGCAAGTACTCCTCCTATCTGCCCGAATTTCAGGTTAAATAAGAGCATGAGAAATACCAGAATGAGCGAATAGCACAGCATGAGCAAAAATACTATAGCCGCACAGCCGTATGGAGTAGACATCCCCATCGCTTTTACCGATGCCGGCACTGCCAGCGCCTCACCGGCCTTTGAGTATCCCAGTGCAACCGCAGTATTGCTCCATACATTTCCCACGAAAGCCTTTCTCATGCTGATAAATGCTGTCGCAGACATCACAAATACCATATAGACGGATGTGGCAAGAAGTATGTAAATTGCCTGTCCGAGCAGCCATTTTTTCCTTGTCGTTCTCATAAGAAAAAACGGTGTGGCATTTGTGACAAACGGCATATCCGCAAAGAGAAATATCAGAATCATCGATGATAACAGTATTGAGTTGCTATCACCGAAGGTCCATATGAAGGGCTCCAGTATCTGCATGGAAGTATCATATTTTTCCGCGAATGCAACTATCTTATCCGATAGCAGAAAACAGAATATGAATGCAATCGAAAAGCTTAAAAATATACGTGGATTTTTCTTCCATGTCCTGAAATTGTACAAAGCCACCATAAATACCTGTTTCATATTCCATCAAGCCTCCTCTCCATAGCCGGTATCAGAAGCACCGTGATAAGCATACTGACAAAAATCAGAAATATCACTGCGCCCGCCTCACCAAATTCCCAGTTCCCTGCCGACGGACAAAGCCACTCCTTCGGATCTATGATATACAGCTTTTTTAAGTATCTCTCATGCAATATTATGAGTGTATACTCGAGCACAAACGGTGACGCATAAGCCATATATCTGCTCGATGTGAGTATCGAAAAGAGCATTCCGATCAGTGAAAACACCATTCCGATGCAAAAAAATAAGACATACGTTGCGTCTGTCTTTTCAGCCGTCCCCTGCTTCTCCATCGGCAGTATTATAAGGCGCAGCAGATTGTAGTACACTCCTGTTCCCAGTGTACATGCCACTCCTCCGCTTATAGCTGCCGCAAGTATTTTCGCACTGATGTAATGCCACCTCCCGGCTCTCGGAAGATAGCTCTTTATAAATCCGGAGTCTATCTCCTCGAGAAATGCCGAGGTATACGGCAGGGCTGCAAATACCGGAAGAAGCAGGCACAGGGCATCAGACTTTATGGCATTCTGCAGCACCGTAAGATGAGTGCCATAGGCAATAAGCCCCTCCCTATAATCGCCTGCCGCTTTCCAGAAATCCGCAAAGCCGCCTATCCCAAGAGCAAACACGATTCCTGCGACCGCAAGGAAAAACAAACGACCTGTCAGTGCCTGCTTTATGCATGATGAAATTGTATTATTTATCCGTAGCTGTTTACTGCTTTCCTGCGCTCTATCCATATCAATAACCAGCCGTCACATCAATGACGCTTCCATCCACCGCGTTTACTGCAAGAAGAATCCATGGCTGCTGTTCTGAATAATTTTCTCCTCCAAAATCAATATTATAATCGCCGTAAAACAGCCATGCCGGTGTGAGAAGTCCGTTTCTGTCACTGCCGCTGCTCCTTACACGCATCAGTCCGAGCCTTACCTCATATACTGTTGCAGTTGCCTTTATCTCAACATCTCTATCTTCATGTTCTTCCAAATCACCTCTTGTGGTTAGAGGCATCATCTGTTCAAAGATATCCTTTGCCTGATCAAAGGATATGATACCGACATTGTCTGATACCGCCTCCTCTACCATTTGAGGAAATTCCCAGCTAAATGCAACAATACCATTTTTATCCACAATAATACGGATTTTCTCATACAGCCATGTAAGAGTAGTATCATCCTTGTCAGGTACATAATCTGAGCTTGTCGTTGCGCTTTGAATACCATTTATATTCTGCACAAGATTAAACACATATGCTGTATAGTTGTCTGCTGAAATCATTTCTGCATCCTGATTGTATTTATCCGTATCATCAAAATCTTCCTTATATTTGTTTCCTGCTGCACAACCAACATCATAAATTTCCCAGTCCATACCTATTTTCTGTACAAAGTCATCAACGTATTTTTTGGCATCCTCCTCGCTTATTCCAATCTTCTTTTTTTCATCATCTGTACATGAAGCTGCCTGTGTCGTCAATATACCATCGTAATGATAGTCTTTAACATTCTCATATCCGGCAGATGAACTAAAACTATCCTCGTCAGATGATGAGCAGATATTAAGTTTTTCTTTTTGATCCTTTGAGCTTACATTTAATTCTTTGGTTTTTGTTGTACCGCTTACAGTCTCCTGCTCCACATCCACATACGAGGAATCCTTTGGCACATATTTCAATGTGCTCTCATCAGGTGCTGTTTTCCGTTCCTCTTCATATTCCTTGATAATCCTCTCATGTGTTTGTATAATACTCTCTTTATCAGACTCTGAAGTATCCGGATCATCTTTAACATTTGCAATATACTTTTTTTCTTCCAATATCAGATTATCTATTTTCTGCTTTGTCCAGTCTGAGCCTGTTGTAGTATAAGCTCCATCCGGGAAAAAATAGTCATACAGCTTATCAGCTATCTCCTGCGATAATTCATCACTTTTTACTCGATACATAGGTATGGTATCCTTTGTAGGGAGAGTAACAGGCACATTGTCAGCTACTATCTTTACCTTTCTGTCATCGCTTTCATAATTAAAATCGTAAGTATCGGTGGTAGTCTCTATTATGTCCTTTAAGGTGCTTCCGTCCTTTGGAGTTTCCTTTGCGGCTTTCTCAAACCTGTCTATATTTTTCTGTGTGACAAGTGATTTGTCAGGTGTTTTCTCACAGGCTGTCATTGAAAAACACATTATTGCAGCCATCAGACAAACTATTTTTCGTTTCATAAGTTCCTCCTCGTTTTCTTTGATGATATGATTTTATCCCCTTTTATGTTTTCAAGTCATCAAAGAGTTGTAAGAGAATTGTAAAGAAAAAATACTGCCCTCCTGCAAGCTGCTTTCCACAGAAAGCTTTGAGTGGTGAAGTTCCGCAATCCTCTGGCACAATGCCAGTCCCAGTCCAAAGCCCTCCTGATTTCTCGAAGCATCTCCTTGATAAAATATCTCAAATATATGCTTCATATCCTCCTTTGAAATTCCTCTTCCGTTGTCCTTTACCGATATTCCACTGCCTGTTATATTTACTTCAATCCTTGTCGCACCTGCCTTTTTTGCATTGTCACAAAGATTGGTTATGAGCATGACAAGCATATCTTTGTCGCCCCTTATGCTGCCATTTTCAACTGTCAGAAATATATCGTCCCGGCCCTGCCATATCATCTCAAGATGTTTTTTCAGCTCCTCAAGCTCTATGTCCTTAAGCTCTATCTTATCCGCTGTAAGTCCGACCAGAGCAGTCAGTTTGCCCGACAGGCTGCCGAGTCTTTTTGCCTCAATGTCCATAAATTCGAGTGCTTCTTGCTTTTGTGCATCAGTCAGCTTCATATTGCGAAGCGAATAGGCATAGCCACAAATTGCCGTTACCGGAGTCCTCATCTCATGGGAGAGCGCATGTATGAGCCTGTTTCTCGCCTCAGAGGTCTCCTCAACCTCTGCGATATGTGACTCTACAGCCTTTGCCATCGTATTAAAGCTGTGCGAGAGTGATGCCAGCTCATCCTTTCCTTTTACGTCTATCTGACGCTGATACTGCCCTTGTGATATGGCATCTGCCTCATCCTTAAGCAGTTCTAACGGTCTTAGTAATTTTTTCAGGAAAGCAATCATACTTACTGCCGCAGCTAATGAGATAACAATTCCAATCCCCACACACAGCGCAATCATCCGGTATATCTGTCTGTAAAGCTCTGTTATATCGCGCACTATACATACCTGATAGATTCTGTCATTGATATTGATATCCACTCCGCAGATGTAATAGTCTGCCCCTTCTGTATGCACGATGTCGCTTTTCGTCTCCCCCTGCATCTCAATATTACTCTTATCCTCATTCAGCCCAAGTATCGTTGGCGCATCAAGTCCGGAATCGTTATATATTATCTCATCACCACATTGCAGCACATACTCCGTGTCAGAATCCGAATACTGCGTCTGCTTAAAAAAGTAATATTTCAGCTTTGTCTCCGCGGTAAGCTCTTCAACTGTGCTTTCTATGTCACTTTTGTTTGTATAAAAATTAGCCACAAGCTTTTCCAATTCTGTCTTTGTATAGCTTGTGGTACTGTTTAACATATTTTTTTTGCTGACATATATCATAAGTGTGCAGCACAGTGTAAGAGAAATCAGCAAAAATCCAAGTGTTCCAATCGTTATCCTGCTACGAAGCTTCATTCTCCTACCTCCAGACGATATCCAATCTTTGGCACAGCTACTATACGAAGTCCTGTCTTCTTGCGTAATGCCGCCACATGCACATCGACAGTTCTCGTCTCTCCCTCGAAATCTATTCCCCATATCGCATTCAGCAGCTTTTCCCTCTCCAAAGCGATATTTCTGTTTTTCGCAAGGGTACAAAGCAAATCATACTCCATAGGTGTCAGGGATATCTGCTCCTTTTTCTTTAAAACTATGTGCTTTTTCATATCAATGGTAATGTCATCAAGCTCAATGATATCATCGCTTTTTCCTGTACGCTTTAATATTTTTTCTATGCGCAGCAAAAGCTCAAGCATCTCAAACGGCTTTACCATATAGTCCTCAGCCCCGCCCGAAAGGCCTTTTACCTTTGATTCAAGATTGCCTCTCGCGGTCAGATATATCACCGGAATATCTGCTTTGTTGAGTGGCTCGAGCAGACCAAAACCATCAACCCTTGGCATCATGATATCCACTATCGCAAGATCTGCCGATGCTCCTGTTGCGAGATAATCGAGCACTTCCTGTCCGTCCTGCATGGACACCGTCTCGTAGCCTGTAATATTTAAATTCATGCATATCATTTTATTGATTGCAGTTTCGTCCTCTGCGACAAGTATTTTACTCACTGTTTAACTCCCTCTGCTCCCTGCAGCAGCCCATCTGTCACAAGAAGCTTATCCTTTATATCTGTGCCATCATTAAAAGGCATAATGCCTGTGGCCTTGTACATATTATAATAAAGTTCAGGAATTTTTTCATCTTTTTTTGTTTTCTAAAAAATAAACTAAAATTGCATATATGGTCATACAAAATAAAAATATATATTCACATACAGAATACTCACTCAATGTAATGAAATGTGAATTAACAACCGACAATAAAAAAACTTGTAAAAACAAAATAGAACCAGCAAAATGTAAAATTTTTGTATTTTTCTTTATTACTATAAATAAATTAATAATCATATAAATTAGTATTGCAATTAACACATATATTATTTTGCTCATATATTTTATCCTATCTAATAATTATTTTTTTCTATTGTCATAAACACTAAATACTTGAGCTATTAATGCAAGCAGCATAATGATAAACAGCCCTATGCTATTTCCATATAAAAATATAGTAAATGCCTGTATTGCAACAATTACCCAGTTAATTATTAATAAAACAAGTTCAAGATTTTTTTTCATTTTCATTTTCTCCTTTTCTTAACTTTTTATATAAACTATCAAATGGTAAAATTTATATATTACTTCCTAATTCACCATTTTCTAATATATCAGCATTTTTTGAAGAAATTCACAAATCACTCCCCAAAATGATATCAATGCACTTATCAGAATATTGAAAGCAAAACTTTCTAAAAATACTCTATAATAAACTCAATTACTTTCTTAAACTTTCCTTGAATAATCATTCCAATAATTCCCACTATAACAATAATTATTCCTATATAAAACATAACATATGAATCAATAAACCATGTTGTTATTTCCATTATTGCACATCCTATGACAAAAATCATTACTGACAAATTAGAAACTATTTTTTTCATTTATCCTCCTTATTTTGTCCGATAATTTTCATTAGAAAATAATCTCTATTTTTCTTTCTTAATCATAATTATCTTCATATCTCTTATAGTTATTTGTGGCAAATCTGGCCAACCATGTATCAGGCGGAAGTGTCCATAAAATCACCAAAATCCACACTATGATACCGATAGCCCTGTAAACACCACAAAGCTCCGTGCATGGTGCAATATCCAGACACGCAAATACAGAAAAAACACCACAAATAATGAATGCAATACCAAAATACACCAACCAAAAATTATTCTCCCAGCGATTCTCAAAGAAAAACCCTTTTATTTTTCTCCGCTGTAATATAAGCAATACCACACCGGCTATAATCATCGCTATATTAGCCGCTTGATAAACATATATTCCCAATATAAATGCAAGTAGTATCGCAGAAATAAAGACTCCGCATATTCTTGCTCCGGCTATGCCATCACTTGACACTTCATCTTTGATATTACTCATAGCACCTTTAATCTGTATTATAAAAAATACCAAATAAAACATAAGACCTGCTATCACAAGTCCAAGCCATTTGGGCAAGCCGAAAACTGCTTCTCCGATAAAGCAGCCTATTGCCAAAACACATAATTGTATGAATAAAATTTTTAAATTCTTCTTCATATTCCCCCTTATTTTGTCACTCCTGTTTGCAACCGTTCCTGACTCTTCAACTGTTATTAATTTCTTTATATCCTATAATCCATATATCTTCAACCATAAATACATGAATGACACGAATTCGTGCATGTTTGACATTCAATCAATAATATTCGATTATATAAAAACAGTACCACTTATTCTAAATTGTTTTCAACACCTATTTTTATCATATTGTATTATACCTCTTGAAATTATCTATAGCTCAATTATAGACAAACTCACAGTATTTTTCAAACAAAATAATTATAACCATAAATGCCCTAAACTTTAGATAATCAATAGAAATTGTAATTCCTCTAAAAATCAGTTATACTATATGTGAATGCATCGAACATATTTTAACTTGGGAGGCTCACATGGAAATATTAAAACTGCCTGTTGGAATCGAAAATTTTAAAGATATACGAAGGTCAGGATTTTATTATATTGACAAAACCATGTTTATTGAGCAGTTTTTAAATACTTGGAGTGAAGTAACGCTGTTCACCCGTCCAAGACGCTTCGGAAAAACTCTAGGCATGAGCATGTTGCGCTCATTTCCTTCATCCAAGTCTTCTGAATATAACAAAATGGGGCTTTTAGAGGTGTTTTTCATGTCTATATGCAAACACAATACATTTATATTCAGGCACAACCTATTAATTGAATATTCCTCAGCAAATACTACCACAATTAACACCAAGAAAAATATAGAAATTCTACCAAATAAGTGCTGTATTTTTATCGTTTCCATATAATACCTCATACTTTTCAATCAACCAAACACTATTCCTCTAAAATCTATTTTCTTTTGTCACGAACGACACTTTCTTGTCATGAACGGCATGTTTTTACCTTGCTTTCTAAAAATATTCAATTGCCATACCATTATGTTTTTTTACAAGAAAACTGTTAAAAACTATTATTTCAATAGGTAACACCGCTAAAATGATATACGAAAAGATACGTGTTATTAATGGCAATCCCATAAACATTGACGGATACAACATTCTAACCACTATTTCAATAATAATTAATATCGCTCCCAACAAAATTCTCCCCTTTTTAAACAATATATCTATTTTGTCCCAACAATTTGTTTCTTCACTGATTTTTCTATAACACCATTCACTTTGAATGATTCCAATTAACATTCCACCGAAAATCACAAATGGATAATATGGATGCTCTCCACTAGCAATTGTTGCCACCACAAAAAATAGATCAATCACACCTGTGATTAAGTGAATTATTTTCCGGCTCCATCCATTCAAGCGAAAAAACAATGTATATTCTCCAATTAAAAGATTAAGTGGAATCAAGATAGTAATAAGTCCTCCCTTTTCCAAATTCAAGTATTCCATAGCACTTACCTCCTGTATAGCAAGAAATCATTAACTCAAACCTCCCATCTTCAAAATAGATTTCATATTCTAATAATTCAATCCTTTATAGGATGGGAAGTTTAGATTTTAGTAACAAATTTTCATATTAATTCAATTATCCAATTGTGCACCAACCATTAGTCCCTGTACTATCTCTCTTATCAATATACGCAGCTAATGATCCACCTGGATCTAAAGCCCAAGATAAAACTGTAATGCAGACAGACCATACCCATGCATGCCGCTGCACAGTCTGTTGCATCATGCTGCTTTATAAATGTGTATCGCATTGTGTTCCTTTCTTTTACATCATCTATGTGCAATGCCACTTATTATCCCACCAACTATAGACACATTCCAAAACATATGCAGTACGATTGCTGATACGATATTATTAGTGCGTAAATATACATATGCACATCCCATTCCAAGTATGAAATATATTAATAAACTGCTTATTTCCGGCATAAATCCACTCTGTTTTAAGCTATTTATGTGAAACATCGCAAATATAACTGCACTTATTAACATATAAACAACATTATCTGCCTTTAATATAGTTTTTAGAATAGTAATAACTGCACATCGATTAAATAATTCTTCTAATACTGGTGAAAATATTATAATTTTAATTATAATACTAGCCGATAACGCCTTCTCTTCTCCTTCTCCCAGCAAAACTTGAATTAATACGGACAAAAATGCTATTATTAAAAATACTGTACTAATTTCATTTAAAATCTCTTTATTAAAGGTTTTAAATCCATCCCTCAAAAATGGATAAAATATACCTATTGATAAAAAAAGATTAAAGCATACATTATATAGTCGCTATATTCTATATAATGGTTTAATACAATATTCATGTATTTAAACCCACCGAGATATCCTATTATAAATATTATGGCATATACCATTATCGTAACTTTATATATTTTTTTCATTGTTGTTTTGTACAAAAGTAGTCTCATATAAAATAATTTATTGAGACTACTTTTCCTTTTCTGTCTATCCTTAAATATTTATTGCCTTATAAACATACACAGCTATTCCTGCAATTATGCCGATTCCACCTGCACAGATAATACATTTTGAAGTTTTAAAGTTTTATTTTCCGAAAGAGTTATTGTATTCATATGCTATCCTTCATACTATTTTATCTCTGTTGTTTACAACTATACTGTAATAAATGTAATTACTAACATTATTAAGATCAGTAAAAAAGTAAAAAAAATAATTGCATTATTTTTTTCTTTTACTCCTGTGTTTTCTTTTCGGATAACAAACGATGAAATTAGTGTTATTAAAAGTCCTAAAAACATTGTTATCGTTACAAACCCTGAAACTGTATGATTAACACACATACACACTAACATATATACGATTGACAATAATTGAATTATTAATCCAACATACATAATTTTATTCTTCTTTTTCATTTCTCCTCCTTATTCTATCCAATAATTTTCATTAGAAAATAAAATGTTTACATACAAAAATTAATCATCTAAGTGTAGCTCATTACACCCTCATCATCATCTTCAAAGTTCTCAGCAAACTGTTCATCCTTATCTGAGTCTTCTTTGATAACAAAATTTCCCTGCTGCATTTCCCACAGTCTGTAATACTGTTCTTTCCTCTCAAGCAACTGCTGATGTGTTCCCTGTTCTACAATTTTCCCTTTATCCATGACTATTATCTTGTCACAGTTTTTTACTGTTGCAAGCCTGTGCGCAATAATAAGCATGGTCTTTTTTCTGAATTTATTGTATATCATATCGAAGATTATATTTTCCGTTGCAAAATCCAGATTACTTGTGGATTCATCCATGATATAAAACTGATTTTCCTTTAGAAATGCTCTTGCAAGTGCAATTCGCTGTTTCTCGCCTCCACTCAGACCATTTCCTGCTTCCTCAAGATAGGTATAATACTGCATCGGCAGTCTCTTTATGAATTCATGGGCATCAGCGGCTTTGGCAGCCTCTTTTACCTCGTCAAGCGTTGCACTCTGTCTCGTAACTCTTATATTGTCATAAATACTTTTTGAAAAAAGCTCTATATTCTGTGGCACATATGATATCGCATGACGTATATCGTCATTCTTATATTCTGATATCTCCATCCCATCTATTGTTATATCCCCCGCCTCCGGCTCATAGTATTTGAGCAGCAGCTTGGCTATTGTAGATTTTCCGCTTCCGCTTGCCCCCACAAGTGCCACTTTCTGTCCTTTTTCTATAATAAAGCTCACATCATCCAAAGCCGGTTTTCTGTTTCCGTATCTGAAAGTGACATGATCAAGCTTAATATCACCATCTATACTTGATATCTCCTGATACTGTCTCTCGCTTTTCTGTTCTCTCTCATAATCCATGATTTCAGAAAGCCTCTTCATTGAAATATTTGCTTCCTGAATGGATAACTGAAGGCTTACCAGATTGCCGACTTCCGATATAACACTCGAAAAGTTTTATTTTATTCATATATTTTATCTTTAATAATTATTTCTTTCTATTATCATAAACACCAAGTACTTGTACTATTAATGCAAGCAACATAATAATAAATAAACCTATACTATTTCCATATAAAAATATAGTAAATGCCTGTATTGCAACAACTACCCAGTTACCTACTAATAAAATAAGTTCAAGGTTATTTTTCATATTCATTCCTCCATTAATCTCTTTTCTAAACATTATTTAATTTAAACGTTTTATTTTCATATATTTTTATACTACTTATTTCTATCCTTTTCTACTTTTGCATCTCAAGATTAAGCATAAAATTAACACTATTCCAAATAATGTACACATAATATCAACAATATAATTCTCATAAGGTATTAAAAATAATATTGCCTCCCCTAAGTACATTAACGAAATCACCAATGTATACACTTTTTCTTTATTTTTATAAGAAAAATGATTTATAAATTCAATTAAGAATGTACAAAATAAAATAAATATAATGTATTTTTCATTAAAAAGTTTATGCTCTCCTAAATATTGAATCATCTTATCCTCCAAAAAGTGTAGCTCCCCATTTGATGCATTTGGGCAGCAAATTGCATATTTTCCAATAGTCTTCTACTACATTTTTAGAATGATCATAATAAATATTACAGCTATGATCTGACATACTATTCCTATAATATTAAATTTTCTGCTATTATTAGCTTCCAATATGTCTTTTTTTGAGCTTTTCAAATTACAAAAAACAGATATTAACTGAAAAGTCAGAAATCCTATATATAATACTTTATACATTTTTACCCCTAATATCTACCATATCCTCAAACTATATTTTTCTTTTTTGAATCAAATCCAATATACATTCCACCGTGTTTTTCACCTTCAGTAAAAAACCATCCAGATAACCCAAAAGCAGTTTCTTTGTTTTATTTTTGCCATTCCCATCTGCAGACAGTATCACACCTGTGATAAGAGCCATTGATATATCCATGATAAGCGATAATGCTATATTTGTAAACATTTAAAATCGCCGGAAGTGTATATCTGCTAAGGAATCCTTCCCTGTCAAGCTTAACCGCCTGGCAGTTAAATCCAAGCTGCTGCACAGTCTGTTGCATCATGTTGTTTTATGAAAGTGTATCTCATTCTTTATTCCCTTATCTATCACTTTTTCATTTGATTGGTCTTGATTTTCATAAAAATCTCAGCATTATAATTTCGCTGTTGTTAATTTATTTATATCCGATAATCCAGATATCTTCAACCATATATACATGAATGACACGAATTCGTACACGTTTGACATTTAATCAATAATTTTTGCAAGAATCAACGAAATCGCTACCGAAATATTAGCAGCCATAACACAAAGCACTATTTTATTTTTCAGTACTCCAAAAATTGCTGCTATAACAATTACAATTAAAATGATAGTCTGAAATCCCCATGTATTTAATTGTTGCTTATGCTTTTCTTCTCCTGTTAATGGTTTATTTTCTGCTTCAACCGGAGCCAATCTCAGTACAGTTAACACTGCTACCATATATAGCACCATCAAACACCATATATATTTTTTTCCCAATGCCAATGCAGACATCACAAATGCCAAACAATTATCAATTGACAAAAAACATATTGTTCTCAATCTGATGGATGATTTGAAAAACCTAAATTAATCTTGTAAATTCAAAATTTATAATCTATAATCTTCATAGCTTAATTGTTTTGATAAGGGGATTATTTTTATGAATATTGCTATTTGTGATGATGAACAACAAGATATTGATATACTTTACAATTACTGCAAATCATGCAAATTACCATACAATATTTCTACTTTCTTGTCTGCCTCTGCCCTGCTTGAGGCTTTTAAATCCCAATTTTATGATTTAATTTTTCTTGATATAGAAATGGATAAGCCAAATGGTTTTGAAATTGGCTCTATTTTAGCAGGATATTCTCCTCGTCCCGTAATAGTTTTTACGACAAACGCACTGCAGTATGCAGTCCGAGGATATGGAATTGCTTTTCGATTTCTATGCAAACCGATAACGATTACAATGTTTCAAAGTGTTGTCATGGAGGCTCTTGACGAGATTCTTCCGCAAAAGGCAGCGGTAATGTGTGGTTCAACTCAGAAAATGATTTCTATAAACGATGTCATATATTTTGAGAGTCTGAACCGGCACATTATTTTTCATTTTGCAAATACATCCACATTGGAGATAAAGGATTCAATGGAAAATATGATTTCAGTTTTTTCATATCCTTCATTTGTACAGATTCACAGAAGTTATTGCATCAATTTGAATTATGTGGACAGCTTTACACCACTTGCTGTCACTATGACTGACGGCTGCAAAATTCCACTTTCGCGGAAAAAACAGACCATTTTCCAAGAGCGCTTTAACAATTTGATACGAGGTACCATCAAATGAATTTTCCAATTGAAGTATATACCATTATTATAGAATGCCTGCTTATTTTCTACTTCTTTCATAAAGAGGTTAGACCTGTATACCCTTCCCGCAGATATATTATCCTATTTTGCATATCACTCTTTGCGGTCATAATGCTATCAACCCTATATACACCTATGTTTATACGGCTTGTCATTATCAGCTTATTTTTGTTTTTATGCTATACTTTCTGCTTCAAATGCAAAATATTCCAAATCACCTATACTATTATATTATTTTTTGTTACGTCGATGTTTTCCGATGTTATTGGTGCGTTTGTACTTTCCAGACTTGGAATTTCAATAAATGAACTTTTAGGAATAAGTGAAGGACGGCTTATCTACAATACCACAAGCAAGATTATTCATCTGTTTTTGCTGGTCATAATTATTTTATTTACCAATGCCCGATTTGATTCAAAAGCTCTACTGCATGCCATACCACTCATGCTCTGCAATCTGTCAAGCATATTTATTCTGTTTGCCCAGTACACTACCTTTATTGACAATGGTAAATACTCCACCTTTGTGATGACCACCATATGTATGCTTGTTATCAATATAGTGGTTTGTGGATATACGGAAATAGTAAAGAAATCTTATGAATTACAGAAAAATCAGCTCTGTATGCAGGAGCAGCTTGCCAAACAGGAGCTTTACTATCAGGATATCATTGCTCGTCAGGACGAATCCCGCGCACTTTGGCATGATATAAAAAAATACATGCTGGCAATGGAAAATCTGGTTTCTACGAAAACACGACCTGAAGCCGAAAGCCAGCTCTCTGCCTTAAAGAAAAAGTTTTCAAGCCTTGACCAAATGATTGATACCGGTAATTCCATTGTTGACGGCATCCTAAACTATGGCTCTAATAAAGCAGGCAGTCTGGGAATCTCCATAAACTTTAATCTATGGCTGGACACTGACCTTAACATTTCGCCTGTTGACCTGTACATAATCATCGGAAACACTATGGATAACGCAATAGAAGCCTGCGATGCTTTTCCGGCAGGTCACAAACCATCCATCTCATGTACGCTGCGCCAGAAAAATCATGTGCTGCTTTATGAAATATCCAATCCTATTCCACAGGTTTCGGTTAAAAAAGCCGGAGTTATCCACGGATATGGGCTTGAAAATGTCAAAGAATGTGTAAACAGAAATAGTGGTTTTATCTCTATCAAAAACGAAAATGATATATTTTGTGTCTCTATAACACTAAACGTTTAATATGTCTTAAATCCGCGATATCACAAGCCTTCCATCCTGGACATCAACCCTGACCTTATTAGACTCTATCCCTGCTGCCTCAAGCATCTCATCAGTGAGTTTTATCCTGTGTGCCTTGTCCAATACCGTATATTCCATTGCAGGGTGTTTCTTCAATTTCTCCGTGCTTACCTTTCCGTCAGATATAAGCACTGTGCGGTCTACACGGCCTGCAAGTGCCATATCGTGTGTGACTATGATGATGGTTATACCAAGCTCTTTGTTCAGCTTATGAAACAGCTCATAGATTGTATCAGCAGTCCTTGTATCCACAGCTCCGGTCGGCTCATCCGCAAGCAGTATGTCCGGCTTATTTGCCAGTGCCACCGCTATCGCTGCGCGCTGCTGCTCTCCTCCCGATAGCTGAGCCGGAAGCTTATCCTTATGCTCCTGTAATCCCACTGCATTTAACAGTTTAAGGGCATAGCTTTTATTATTATCCTTGCGCTTTTTTATAATTTCTCCGCGTTTTAAATTATCGGTATTACCTGCATTTTCAAACATCATCACGGCCTCGACATTCTGCAGCACAGTCAGGTATGGGAACAGATTTTTAGCACTTTTCTGCCACACAAAGCCCACCTTGTCCCTGCGGTATCTCACCATTTCGGCTTCTGAATATGTGGAAATGTCTTTTCCGTCAATAGTGAGTACTCCCGCCGTTGGTGTTTCCAGTCCTCCTATCATATTTAAAAGGGTGGATTTTCCGCTGCCGGATTTTCCTATTACCGCAAGCATCTCCCCTGTTTCCACCGTCAGGTCAAGTCCCTCCAGTGCCATCACCTTTTTATCGTCTGTCTCATATATTTTTACCAGTCCATCGCAATTTATCATCTGGTTTCTCCCTTTTAATTTAAATTACTATGCCGTCACTAAGCTCAAACACTTCATCTCCCAGCTCCATCAGGTTCGGATCATGCGTGGTCATAACTATTGTGATGTCCTCATCGTCTATCAACTCACGGAACAATCGCATGACTTCAAATCCAGAAGCGGTATCGAGTGCTCCTGTCGGTTCATCCGCAAAGACCACCTTCGGGCGATGAACCACAGCGCGCGCTATCGCAACTCTCTGCTGCTCACCTCCCGATAGTTGTTCCGGCATATGGTTCATGCGCTTTGAGAGTCCGACACGCTCGAGCAGCTCTGATACTCTGTCATGCGTATTCTCATTTATCACATCGGTTTTTGCATCTCCAATGTCATTATCCATTTCAGTCAAATTCTTCTGTATATGACGTTTATTTTTCGCAAGTCTAAGGGCAAATTCCACATTCTCATATGCCGTCATCGTGGGAATTAGTGCTATAGACTGGAATACAAATCCCATCTCATACCGCCTTAGCATTTCCCGGTCTTTCTCGGTCATCTGCTCGAGATTTTTATCCAGAAACTGCACACTTCCCTCTGTCGGCATATCAAGCGCACTAAGGATATTAAGAAGTGTGGTCTTTCCGGAGCCGGAACGCCCTTTTAAGATGGCAAGTGTTCCTTTTTTTATCTCCATGGATACTCCGTCAAGTGCGTGGACTGTTGTACCATCTCCCGCCTTGAAATATCTTTTTATATTTTGAGCAATTATCGCATTTTCCATATGTCACGACCTCATTTACCATGCTATAAAAACTTTCTACCGACTACCACAAAATCATTTTTATCTGCTAACTATCTTCTCCAAGCCTTAGTGCCTGTGCTATCTTCATACTCTTAAGCAGTCTGCTGATAACCACATAGCATACGGCTACAGCCACGAAAAGTACTCCTGTAAGCTCCAGCATATCAGATGGATAAATATATACATTTACTCCGATATTGTGTTTCTGCGGCAGATATATGATCGATATGAGCCTTACAAACATCGCTGTTGCAGTTATACCTATGCCTGCTCCCGCAAGAAGCGGCAGAAATGATAAAAATATCTGCTCGTTTAAAAGCATTGCTTTTACCGCTCTCATTCTCATTCCCATTGCGCGGTATATACCAAACTGCAGCTCCCTCTGTTTTAGTGTCATAACCCAATACAGCAAAAATCCTACTGAGCACACTATCAGTGAAAGTATAAAACTTAATGTAAACATACCGTTTGTGATCTGCACTGTGGCTGAGTTTTTATTCTCGTCTATAAGCTGCTGCGCGGATGTTATATTCCTGTATATTTCACTCTGTACTTTTTCACTTTGAGTGTCTGTTAAATTGTCTGCTGTACTATCTGAATTTTCACTGTTCTCACCGCCCAGATATCCCACAATATCATCCACCGTTTTTCCTTTTGACAGGTTCATCCACACACTGTACGGTGTCATGCCGAACTTTTCCACAACCGTAGCATAATTTGCAACGATCAGGTATTTCTCCTGCTCGGTCACATTTTTGTCTGCATCTGTCTCATAGGTGTAACGCTCGTAGCCCGGAAAACCTTTTACTATGGCACATACCTTTACATTCTCGGATGCGTAGATCTGATCTTCGTCGACAGCCTCCGGTACATACCTTGAGTAATTTAAGCTGTCACCAACTTTAAGTCCCAGATCTTTTGCCAGATTTGACGAAATGATGACTCCGTCCGGCTCTTTTGCCAGCTCATTCAGGTAATTGAACCAGTGAGCGTCATTAATATCATCATTTTGGTCACTCTGCAATTTCGCAGTCTCACCGAATTCTTTTGTGTTTATCGCCATAAGATATGCATCCGAAACCGAACCACTGCCTGCGGAAATGTCTACCCTCTCGTCCTCAAGCACACGCGTGACACCGTCACAGATGCCCTCATTTTTGAGCGACTCGTATTTACCGAAATCAGGCTCGTCATACATCCAGTTTACAGAGCCATTTTTATTGTACTGTATCCTAAGTCTGAAATCCTCGTTGTATATCGCATCACAGCCCACATTGTAGACGATACGCTGCTCCATATTGCTGTTCATGGTGCGCGCCATATTCGCGTCAAAAATACCACCAGCCACTGTCATGATAAGAAATACTGCCAGAAATCCCTGATTGTATCTGGTTCGTTTTAGCTGTAAAAATGATGCATACATTGCCGGAGAAAAATGCTTTTTAAAGAGCCTGTCCACAAGCAGAATAATAAGTCCGGTAAGTCTTACGCACAAAAGTGCCGCTGCAAATATAAAAAGCGAATTGTCCAGTATCATGACAGGATCTATGCTCCTGTTCTCAAGAACAGATATCGCAAGCGTACTCTTCTGCTTGTTGTAATTGTAAAGCAGATATGCTGACAGAGCCAAAAGTATAACGTCTATAAAGCATTTCTCCCAAAGAGGCTTTTTCTTTGATATTCGTCCCCTACTGCTGCGCTCTGATATGGCATCCTTTGATTTTTTCCACACCGGAACTGTGATAAACAGCACCATGATAACTGCCGCTGCCACCGCATAGACAAGCATCTGCCATACAAATTTGTAGGTGCTTATATCCTTTGCCGTAAATCTTAAAAATCCGTCTGTAGACGCGGCAGCCCGGCACATTATATATCCGAGTACTATTCCGAGTACACAGCCCGCAAACGCTATTATTCCCGACTGCTGTAAGTACAAAATAAATACCTGTAATTTTGTCGCACCGCGGCTTCTTAAAACAAGTATGTCATTTTGCTCGAGCGAAAGTATCTGTACAGATATCATTCTTATAAATAAAATCAAAAGCACAAGACACGGCAGCTCCAACGCCCAAAGCATCAGCTTTATCGTCTTCTGCTGTGTAAAAAAGCGCTCCAGCGTATCACGGATGTTGTCATTGTAGAGCTTGTCAGCATCCTTAAACTGCTCCATATACCCGTCATAAATTGAGGCATTTTCCGTGTTGATCTGCGTATAATCCAGCATGAGAAAATCACTGTAGCTGATATTGTCCTCGCTGTAATACTGCATCATTTCGTCAAAAACATCCTGCGAAACAAATATCACATCGCCCATATCCGAAAGCGTCTTGGCCCAATATGGATTGTTTATATCTTTTTCACGGCAGATCTGTGATATTACGAAAGAAATTTCCTTTTTCCCACTGCCATCAGGTACATGTAAATAGATTTTTTCACCTGCTACAAGTCCGTAGTGATCCATTGTCTTTTCGCTTATACTGCATTCGAATGTGGCTGTGTCAGTCTGAGATTTTACAACATCCGCGTACTCCGAAAGTCCCGGCAGATATCCTATTGTAAAATAATTGTTAGGTCCTCCAAACTCTGTATCCGCGCGTCCTCCTGGGAGTGTGATAAGCTGCTGTGAGGAAACCTTGTTTATATCCACATATTCAGTCCACTTCTGCTCGTATCCTGACAGCTTATCAAGTACTGACTGCGAATCAGGATAATCTGCCACCGCATATGTTCCCTCGCGGCTCATCTGTGCAGGAAACTCATTCTGCTGTGTGGCATGATCCGTAAAAAGTCTGTCGAGTATCTGATTTCCCGCACCCTTTTCAAACATAGAGTGGCACACAAAAAGTGCTATAAACAAAGCCACTCCCATAAGCAGACACAAATTTAACCATTTTCTGTTTTTTAATTTATTAATTACGAAGCCAAACATATTTCATCGCCCTCATCAATACCGTAAAGCACAAGTGTATTGCTGCCTGATGTATAATCGCTCAATATTACCGGCTGCTTTACCACGCTGTCCCCATCAATTTTCCACACATAGTATGATATATCATCCTTGTCCATCGGATTGACCTGCTTGTGTATGATCGAAGTCGGCACCACTACCACCTTTTTAAAAGAAACATAAGAAAACTTTACAGCAGATGCCCTGGTCAGATCATCCGGTATTCCATTGTCAAGTTTTATATAAAATGCTGCATTTCCATATCCTGAATCTGTGTTTCCTGTAATATGCACACCTTTATCATCCTGATTTATATATCCCCTTTGAGCTTGCCTGCCGTAACCGGCAAAACCGATACAGTTTCCGTAGATTGTTGTACCGTCCAGCTCAAGTGATACGCGCTCTCCCACATCTGCTATATTGTCCGTATATACTTTATAGTTATTGCTATCCTTTACCAGGACCTGCAGTACGTCCGTGGAATTTCCGGTTATCTGCAAGATATCTGAGCCTTCCTCCACATTATCTCCTGCCTTGACACTCACCTTTGAAACTTTTCCGTCATTTTTGGCATATACTGAAATATTTCCTTTGCCGTCATTTCCTGCGCTTATGCTGTCATATGCTGACTGTAGCCGGGAAAGCTGATAGGTGTGGTCTGCACCGGCAAGTTTTTTCTGCAGATCAAGCAGCTGTAAGTTCAATTTCAACTGCTGCTCTTCATATGCTGTATCCGACTTTTCATCCTCCTGGTTATTTTCTTCTGCGCTGCTACCACCTTCAGATAAATCTTTTACCTGTTTATCGTAATCTGCGATCTTGTGCGCATAGGATTCATTCTCCGCGTCGATCTCATTTTTTGCCTCTGTTATGGCAGCTTTGCCCTCTCCGGTATCCACCACGTAAAGCAGCATCCCATTTTCTACCGTATCGTCCTGCTTCACATTGACAGAAACGATCTGCCCTTCATAATCACAGGTTTCGGTTATCGTCCCTGCGTCAGATCTGCTGTAGCTCACACCGTAGTTTGCTATATCAAAGTCAGACCTTGTTACCGTATATTTGCTGTACTTTGTCGGAACCTGATCTGTAGAATTATAGTAGACCAGCTCCCCCTCTTTTAAGCCCTCTGTGACCTGTGTATAGTTTTCATCATACTCACCTGTTGTTATGATGCGTTTCTCTCGGCCGCCCTCATCATTTTTCACATAGACATATCTAGTATCGCCATCCTTATAGATGGAATCTTTTCCCACGACAAGTGCCTGATTTGCTTTTGTCTTTTCAAAATATACCGGATACATCTGTCCTGCCGTAAGAAACGGCTTTTCCCTGCTTTCCACGCACACATCCGGATAGCGGTTGTTTATCTTCGAAAGTACCAAAACCTCTGATGTATATTGAGACTCGGTGACATCATATTTTTCGCCATCGACTATCACATATTTCTTGTCATAATCGCTGTATTTGTACTCATTTATGGCTGTATCTTTTATATCCAGCACAAGGTCATCCGTATCGGAGACAATGACTATATTCTCGTATGCCGCAGCAGACCTTCCACCTGTCAGCTTCTTAGTGTAAGTGACAAGACCGCTGTGGGCTGCCTTAAGCGTTCCATCATCAACGATCTGCTGATATAAAGCCATCTGCTCATTGATCTTTTGCACGCGGTATTCGTGAAGCTGCTTATCGTACCGTTCATTTTCCTGTTCTGTGGCTATCAGTGTGTTGTTCTCCTGCCCTGCTGCCTGACTCTCCCATAATTTGATCTGCGTATCCGAGATCTGCGCGGATATCTCATATGTCTCATTCTCATGCGCCAGCGCATCCTTACATTCCTGCAACTGTTTTTTTGCCTCATCCACATCACAGACTGCAAGCACATCCCCCGCATTTACTGTATCTCCCGGCTCCACATATATCTGTGAAATATTTACATTGGCACTGTAGTAATTGCAGTAATCCCTCGGAACTGCGGTAGCCATCAGCACATGCATAGAGCCGATCGTACCGTATTCCACAGGTCTATAGGCTTCATTTAACGCTACAGGTTCTTCAAGCTTTGGTATGCTGCTTTCTGTCATTTTTCCACAGCCGCCTGCCACAAACGATACACATATCCCCAGTACTGCCAGTTTTTTTATTGATAAAAGGTTTCTGATTTTCACTGCAAAACCACCTCATCCCCGCTTTTAAGTCCTTCTGTGATGATCCGGTAGTCTCCCACCTGATCTCCAGCACTTATCCATACCGCCTGTCTGTATCCATTCTCATCCAGTGTGTATACAAAATACCTGCCATCCTTCTCATGTACTGCGTCCTTTTGCACATACACAGCATTTTCTATAGCAGGGCGCGTCACTTCCATGGAAAATATCTGTGCATCCGATACTGCCGACATGTCCGATACCGGTTCAAAAACAACCTTTTTATCGTCCACCTCTTTTACCTTAAGTTCAAACTCTATATCAGATGCTGTTGCCGTGTATATATCACCTACATTAAAGTCATAACCTTCCGGTCTGTCAGCCTCGTAATTGCCGTTTCCGCTGATTTCTGTTATAAGATTGCTGCTTGGTTCAAAAACTCCCGCCAAAAGCGAATTGTTCATTGCTGTGATCGTGCCATCCTCGGATGCCGTGATCTGATATCTCGACAGTTTTTCCTCTGCCTCATCAAGATAAAGCTGCGCAACCTCTGTATCCTTATCAAGCTGGGCAATATCGCTTGAATAATCCTGAGTATCATCGATTTTCATAATAGCCCTGTAGTGCTCTGCCAGAAGCTTATTCTGACTGATCTGCCCGCTGTAGTCCTCAATCTTTTTCTGTATCTCCCCGGATTTAAAAGCCACCAGTATATCGCCCTTTTTCACATGATCACCCACTGCCACATTTACCTTTTCGAGCGTAAGCTCCGTGTTTGTCGCACCATAGGAAAACCTGGTATAGCCCTGCGCGCTCAGACTGATGGTAGTCTGAGGTGTGAGTGAACCGCTCTGTACCGTAACTGTCTGGTATGATATTTTCTCGTAGGAAGCTCTGTCCGTCTGTGCAAGCTCCTTTTGTGCCGCCCCACATCCTGAAAATAAAATAGAGGTAATTACAGCGGTAAGTGTCAAACGCCCTATATATTTTTTCTTTTTATTAATCATATATTTTCCACATCTTTTCCAAATAAATATGAACCTGATCTATTATCTAAAAATGTAACTCCATGTGTAAACTTTATTGCAGCCAATAACAGTATCTTATATTAGATCATCACTCCTTATGATCGTGCCGTCTATCGCATTCACATACACCGGATATCTGTCGTAGCCATTGTCCTGTTTTGACAGACACCATGCCGGAACATAAGTACATTTATCCTTGTCAGATGCATCCTTCAAACGGATATATCCGAGCTTTAGATTGTTGTAAGTGTGATTTTGTGTAAAATCATACTGATCTGAGTTTTTTGTCATGTCATCCTTGATGATCTCTTTAATAGTGTCCATTGACAAGAGTTCTACGTTTTTTGACTCATTTACAATATCAACCGGGTAAGAAACAGTAAATTCCGTCACTCCCTGATCCGTCACAATAAAGGAACTGCTGCCATATGGCATAAAATCATCATAGTTATCGAGTGTCTCCCATATATCCATATTCCGGGTGAAATCGAGTGACTTGCAAAACGCTATGCCATCCACACCCTCGCCATAATCTATGATATATCCCCAGGCTGTATCCTTTATGACGCTCTCTTTATCATCAGTTTTTACAGTATCATCACCATCCTCTATCACTCCTGCGCTCCACTCGTAGTCTGATGTTCCTATATATACCTGTGAAGCCCTGCCTAATTTATTTTGAAATTCTTCTGCCTTTTTTATAGCTTCGTCTTTTGATAATGCACACTCATTATCATATGAAGATGTAGTATATCCACCTGTAGAGCCTCCGTTAAATCCCTCTACACCTTTCTCCTCTGCAAAGGATGGTGGTCCGTAATAGCCATACTCACTATCATCGTATAATGTCCCCTCACTTCCTGCCTTAAGAGGCTGTGCTGAAATATATTCAAGAGAGCCGTCCTCAGCAATTCCAAATCTAATCTCACAGAAAACATTACCAATATATCCCAGATACTCATTACAATCCGTATAATCTGTAGCTTTTTCACGCGTATCCAGTGCAGACGGTTCTGCCTTTTCATACTGTTCCAGCAGATCATTTTCACTTTTCATCACCCTGCTGACGCCCTCTTCTGTGATAAGTCCCGCATCAATTTCCTGCTGATACCCGGCAATCTCATTTTTTACAACCTCCATGCTGTGATATATCTCTTCTTTCGTATAATGAGGTATGTCGTGATAATATACGGTACTATCGCCAAAATAAGCCTCTATCACACTCTTTTTGAAATCGGCACCCACCTTTATATTCTTCACCTCAACAACCGACATGCTTTTGCAGTCCGGCAGGGTAATGTCTGCTGAAATATCCACATCCACACTTTTGTCAGATGTCTCAACAGAAAAGCTGTCATTCCATTTCGTACTGTCGTCAAACGCACTTATATCACTTCCTGCTTTTGTGTTTATATTTTCAGTTTCCATATTGTAATCTACTTTTTTTCCTGAACAGCCGGTTAATGCTATTGCAAGAACCAACGCCGGTATAATAACGTTTTTCCTCTTCATAGCCTCTCCTTTACAGTGAATTTTCCAAATTTATGATTGTTCCATCTATAGCGTTTACAAAGATAGCATTTTGCTCATTGGAGTAGTCTACCAGACGTGACAGTGCCCACGCCGGAACATAGCTGTATTTTCCCTGCTCACTGTCACTTCTTATCTTAAGATAACTAAGCTGTAGCTTATTGAATGACGATGCAATATCATATTTATCAGGATTTTCCGTAATCTCCGCCTTGATGATCTGCTCTATATTTTTCAGAGAAATAAGCTCCACATCCTTATAGATCTGTGTTACATTTACCGGATATTCCATCTGCACATCAATTATTCCATCATCCGTGACTGTAAGAAGTGTACTGTCAGGCAGTGTAACATCATCTATATCACTATCATTTGCTTCATACACCGACAAATAGGTATCCATATCAAATCCATCCTTAAATGTGATTCCGTCTATGCCGGTCGCGTATGAATAAATATATCCCCACACTGCTGTCTGATAGTCATTTCCCTCTTCGCTGTTATTAAACCCTATCCAGCTGCACTCACATTCACCTCGTTCCACCAGATCCTGCATTCCCAATTTACTAAGGAAATCCCCGGCTTCTTTTTTGGCTGATGCGGCAGATTTACTGCCCTCATTTGAGGTCTCGTCTGCCTTATCCTTTAGATCATCATCCTGAAAAGTCTGCGTTATGGTATCATAGTCCTCATTCCTTAAAGATGGTGGACCGTAATCTGTCCCGGACTGATGCAAGGCGTAAGCATGTACCTTGTGAGCCTCAAAATCCACCTCACAGAACACATCACCCTTGTAGCCTGCAAATACTTCACAGTTTTCGAGATCCTTTGCCACGGTATAAGTAGTCTTTGCCGTTTCAAGCTTATCCCTATATTCAGCCAGCCGCTGTTCCAACCACTCACTGTGAGTTTCATCCTGTGTTTTCTGCCAGTCCTCTATGACCTCATTCAGTTCGTCAACAGTATAATGATCCGGATCGTGATAATAGTACTCGTTCCCACCAAAATATAAATCCAGAAAACGCTTTTTGTAATCAGCATCTATCTTTACATTTTCCACCTCAAAAACCGACATGTTATCAAAGTCCGGAACTACAATATTTGCATTTACATATACTGTTTTCTCGCCATTACCGGTCTGTATTGTAAAGTTTTCATTCCAGCCGGAGTCTGCCCTGATATCAGCTAAGGCAGACATATTTTTTGTCTCTTTACTTTCGCTCTCATTCCCATAATCTACTTTTTTGCCTGAGCAGCCTGTGAGTGAGATGATTACTATCGCTTCAACGATCGTCATAGCCGCTGCGAGTATTCTTGTGTGTTTTCTCATATGCCAATCCTCCCTGATATGTCACATTTTTTTCTACAACATAATTATTCCTGTGAAGGTACGGTCTAATGTAAACATTCTGTATCTTAACTCAGATCGTCCGAATGTATCACACTTCCGTCAATCGCGTTGATAAATACAGGGCATGCATTTGCAGTGCCTTTCTGCAGCAATTCCAGACTCCATGCCGGAATATAACTGTATTTTTGCATATCAGTCCGGTTGTTTACCCTTATGTATGCAAGTTTTAGAGTGTAATATTTTACATTTGTATCCAGTACATATTCATCAGCATTGTTTTCAAGCTCATCCCGGGCAATATCAAATATATTTTCTAAAGGAAGCATTTCTACATTTTCCTGTTTTCTTACTATACTTACCGGGCAGTCTATATAAAAAGTCCCTATACCATATTTATCAACATAAAAATTGTAGAATTCATTATCAAAAGTATCCTCTATACTATCACCATATTTCATATTGTATCCGCTGTAATCCATCGGGTTTAAAGCATCATCAAATAATATTTTGCCAACTCCGATATTGTAGTAAAATCTATAACCACTTACACACTCATGTATATCATCTTCCTGATACACCTGATTGGCTCTTTCGTTATATCCACTCCATTTCAGCTGCGAACTCTCAGTCTGCGGGATGGATGAAAAACCTGTCTCTTTCAAAAAGCTGTCTATCATATTCCCCGCTTCTTCTATTGTGATACCCGATTCATTTTCCTCCTGCGCGATTTCCTCTCCCGATGTATCCTGTGAATCCGTGATATCATTTACCGTATCATATTCCATGAGTGAATCCGGTCCAAAGTATTGCTGCACATATCCATCGTTAAATATATTACTCCACCTATATTCATTACTTCCTGCCTTTTTGGTATATCCTTCAATCGGACCTGCGCCAATTCCCGACAGCCATTTATTTTCATCACCATCTGCAACAAAATTCACGTTATACCAGGTGTTTCCTTTTTTCCCTACAAACTCATCACATGAATCATACTCTGTAGCTATAGTCCATTCATCCCCGGCATTTTCCAGATAATGCGTATACTCCTTCAAAAACTCAGCTCTGTTTCCTGTGCCAGATGTATCAGTTGGTGTTGTTGAGGAATTTATGGAATCAATGAGATTTTGAAGCTGTGTTTTTGTCCAATGTTCCTTATCATAGTAATAAATCTGTGACTCTCCAAAGTATGCCTTCAATACCTTTTCCTTGAGCTTTGCAGAATAAGGTATCTTTTCCACTTCAACTACTGACATTGTCTTACAATCAGGCAGTTCCACTTTTGCACTTATATCTATATTTACATTTCCAATTTCTGTCTGCACGGAAAACTCATCGCTGTAGGTCTCATCTGTACTAAAATCCTTTACATTGCATACAGCACTTTTTGTCAGTTTTTCTGTATCAGTGCCATAATCTACCTTTTTATCTGCACAGCCTGTAAATGATGTGAGGACAAGTGCCTCGATGAGTGTCATAATTGCTGCAAATAATCTCATATTTCGTGAAGATATATTACCCCTTTTATCCATATGTAGCTCTCCTCCCTTTTTGTTCTTTCCCGGTGACTATTCAGAATAGTTATCTTCCATGTTGTTATAATGAGTATATATGTCAGTTGTAAACTTTTTGTATCATACATTGCATTTTTATTATAAAAACCCGGTCTGCACATACTTATGCAAACCGGGTCTATATTTAACGCATCTTGTAACTATTAAACTATACCAATTCAGGAATTTTATATCCTGCTTCCTCCATCGATTTTTCAAATTCTCCAAGGCTGACATTTGCCTCTTCGGCTGCTACATCTATTTTTAACCTTCCCTTTGAAACCAATGAATACAACATATTATTTTTTCCTTGAAGAATCCCCTCTTCCTTCTGTTCCTCACCATACTCTTTGGCATATTCCTTTGCATATTCTTTGGCATATTCCATTGCATACTGTCTTACTGCTTCACTCATAGCACCACGTCCTTCCTTTTCTTTGTAATAAGCCACTGCTTTTGACAATGCCTCGCTTTTTATCTGCTCCGGCCTGCACTGGTGAAAATCTCTCATCATCCGACCTATATCATCATTACCTTCATACCTTCCATTTACATAGATGATATGTGAACCGTCCCCAAAGACTTCGCCTGTTTCATCAACACGTCTTTGAATGTGATAAAATGGCAGTCCTTTTCTGAACTTATCGTGATCATAAATAAAAATCACGTAGGAATCCTTAATCTCCTTAAACTCCTGTCCTTCCTTCAGCATCCTCGCATCCATCATACTGCTGTGATATCTGGCTCTTCTGACATGCGAGCCTTCCGCATTGATCTGCACCTCGATATCAATATGCCTGCCATCGACATCTATTGCATGCACATCCAAGGTAATACATCGACCGCCAATCACGGGATTTTTTAATTCATCCTGCCCCCTGACGTCTATAACCTTAATATCACGCTCCATTATTACGCGAAGCAGCAGCTCCGTTGTCTCGATATTCTGCCCGAATACAAGACTCATCAGATTGTCATCAAACAGTGTCATTTTGTCAATCAATCTGTTGATGATTACATCGTTTTGTCCATAATTACTGTCCAAAACTTCTTTTGTCTCTCCCGACATTATTCTCCTCCTGTTTAGTTGTGCAAGCAGGGAGAATAGAATATCGCATGATACAAAATCTCTTGTCAATATAAAGCATCCGCAACCCTAGTCCGCTTCATTCACATAACGTTTCTCAATCAACATATCTATTTTCCCTGCTATTGGTAGGTAACTTAAAGCATTGAAAATTTCCATGTCTTTGTAGAAAAATATTAAGTGGTTCTGCCCTCTTCAAAGTGATACGCACCGATAAAAATGTGTGCTGTGGTGTCGCTCAACAGAAATATAATGCTTTGAAATAATAGTAACATAGTGAACCGCATTTGTCATTATAATTTTTCACTTCTCATGAATCGCATACACATATTCATTTTCCTGTAAAAACTGCAGCACCTCATAGCTTTCATTATTTTTTTGCTCCACTGCTGTTGCCCCGGATATCAGTTTAAGCTTTGAAAAATCTATCCCGCTGTAGTCAAAATATCCTTTGTAAGCAGACATATCATTTTCTGCCTGTGATTCATCATCTGCCTGCAAAACCTCTTTATATTCACTCATATCACTAATATCCTTCATATGTGCTTTTGCCATAATGATTGTCCCATCCTCAAGCATCCAGATTGTATGATTTTGTGTACCATCATACTTCTCAAACCTGATTATCCAGTAATATGCCGTATATGTGTTAAAGGTATTATCCGATGCCTTTTTCGCTGCTGCCTCCCACGTATACCAGTTAGAGTAGTCAGGTGAAAGATTTACCGGATAGAGCTTTTCTTCATAAAGCTTTTCTATGCTTTTTCTGCATGTGGCAACTGCCTGATAATCCTGCTCATCCATCTCATAAGAGGCGGCGTCATCTGTCGTGCTGTCCCACTGCCCATCTATGAGTGAGAGCTTCTCTGACAATTTCAGATTGACAGATGCTTCCTTTGCCATTACAGAGCCTGAAGGCAGATAGCTTTTAGGAACCTTCGCCACATGATCATGTTCACTTTTCTGGTTTGCCTCAAGCACTATGCCCGGCACCATGATGCCTGCTATTACTATACAGATTACTGCAACAGACATTATTATTAATTTGAAGCTGTCTTTTTTCATATCTTCCTTTAAATCTTATGTATTTTCCTTTTTAAAATCTATATTGCGTTCAGATTACCACGGCAGCAAAATCCTCATCGTTGTTCCGCATCCGGGCTCACTTTCCACTGAAAGTACTGCATTATGGTGCTCTAAAATGATTGCCACAAGCGACATTCCAATTCCGGCACCGCCCTCTTTTCTGGCTCTTGATTTGTCTGCCATATAAAACTCATCACAAATTTTTGCCGCCTGTTCCTTAGTCATTCCGATTCCGTGATCGATTATGCAGATTTCATATGCCGTCATACATTTCTCGTCATCTGCTGATTCGGTTTCGCCTATATCCGTTTTATCTTTAGGTATATTACAAGCCCTACTGTCCACAAATTTTCCTGTAACCCAAACCTGCTGACCTTCTTCTGACGCTTTTCTTGCATTATCCATCAGATTGACAAGTGCTGTAATAAAAAGCTCCCTGTTAAGTAAAAGCACAGCATCCTCTATCTCTGTTTCTATAGTAAGATGCCTGTTTTCGTATGCAGGCTCAACAACCTTTACCACCTCTGCACAAAGATCTGCCATATGAACCCGCGCTTTTTCAATATCATGCCGGCGCAGATATATAAGCTCAAAGAGCTTCTGCGACATGCTCTCCAGACGTTTTCCCTCCGAAAAAATATATCCAAGCGCCATCATCTGCTCCTCTCTCGGAAGCTCCAGTGAACGCATCGTGTCTGCATATCCAATGATTGACGTCATAGGGGTTTTTATCTCGTGGGTAAAATCCGCTACAAACTGCTCACGCCTGTGCACCATATCGTTAAGCTCGTCTACATGATCCGATACTGCCTGCGCCATGATATTAAATTTCTGCGCAAGAAGCCCTATCTCATCATGACTTTTTACGTTTACCCTTGTGGCATAATCCCCCTGCGCTATTTCCTCGCTGACATGGTTAAGCTTCTCGAGCGGCTTTGTCATGTACCTGCTGATAAAATACATTGCTGCCGACTCTGCAATCAATATGACTATTATTATCAGCCTGAAATAGTTTATCTGCTCATCAAGCAGTGTATACGCCTCTGATGCATCGCATTTACTTACTATCCAGAGATTTTTTTCATCTATCACACTCTGCGAAGTAACATAGATATAGTGCTTTTGGGATTCTTCTTTAATCACATAGTTTTTGTTTCCTGTTGTGAGATTTTTGAAAAGTGTATCACCTATCCTTGCATCACTTTTATCATCTGTATATACTTTTTCACCATCAAAATATATATAGAAAAATGAATCCCTTGAGCGCACACTGCTGCTTACACGGCTTCCGATCTGCGGAAGTTGCGCGGCTATTGATGATGCGGAAATGCTGCTCTTTTCTGCATTGCTGTTATCTGCATTATTGTTATCTGTATTATTGTTCGAAGTTTCAGAATTATCTGAAACTGAATTTAAAAGCTGCAAAAGCTCATACTCCACAGAGGACTGTACCAGATTATTCTGCACAATAGCATTTTTTAGCTGTGTCTGCTTCGCCAGCTCAAAATTCTTGTGTATCATGAGGTATCCCACCAGCCCCAGTCCAAGTGAAAGCAGTATTAAGTTTGTGAACAATACCTTGTACCTGAATTTCATTTATCCCTCTTTTTGTATATTACGCTTACCCATATTTAATGATCTTTAGTTTTCTATTCTTCCAGCCTGTATCCTGCCTTAAATACGGTTTTAAGGCAGTCGCTTATGTCAAGCTTTTTGCGCAGTCTCTGTATGTGAAGATCGAGAGTCCTCGACTCGACAGAGTACTCACTTCCCCATATTTCTTCATATATTTTTTCTCTGAAAAGTGTGATATTTTTATTGCGCATCAAAAGCTCAAGCAACTCAAATTCCTTTGGTGTAAGCTCTATATGCTTCCCCGCCTTTGATACATTCTGGTTTTTCGTATCGATAGCTATATCCTTAAAGGTAAGCTGCTGCTCCATCTTATTATAACGTCTTAGCACTATATTTACCCTAGCTAAAAGCTCAACTATCTCAAAAGGCTTTATCATATAATCCTCAGCACCGGACGTAAGGCCTCTTAGCCTGTCATCTAAAGAGGCTTTGGCCGTGAGAAATATCACAGGTATGCCAAGTGGTTTTATGTATTCCATGAGTTCAAAACCGTTTAGCTTCGGCAGCATTACATCAAGTATTATCAAATCAAAATTTCTCTCCTCCAGAATATCTGCCGCCTCCATACCATCAAAGGCACAGGTGCAGGTATAGCCTGCTTTCATGAGATTTAATCTGATGAGGTCCGATATCGGTTTTTCGTCTTCCACTATAAGTATTTCTATCATAATGTTCCTTCTAAAATTTTATGTTCTTTATATAAATCTTTGCATATTCTTCTTTTGCTGTCAATCCTAAGGAGCATGTATCAGCCCGGATTATGCATTGCTTTTTCTATATTAACAGATACTTGTATCTAAAATGTATCAGGCGCAAGCAATTACATACGAAAAATCCGCCACGCGCATTCCCCGGCATGACGGATTTTCTTTAATCATATTTTCCTGTAACCTCTTATTTTTAAAAATGACATATAGTAACCCGCTTATTTAATATCAATCTGACACATCTTCATGGTGATTAGTGCCGCCTCATGACTGTCCGGTGTGACACCTGCACAGCACGATGCATCCACTGAAACCGGCACGTCCGGAAACTGTGCTTTTAGAATAAGTGCATTTGATACAACACATATATCAGTACACAGTCCCACAAGCTCAATCTCATCAAAGCTGCGCTCATTCCAGTTCGGCCATCCAAAATTCGGCTTGTCGATACAATCTGCGCCTGCGACATAGAGACCATCAGCTATTTCCCAGCCCTTTGTTCCCTTTATGCAGTGCTTCACAGGAAGCTTCTTTCCTTCCGGTGTATCGAGGTAATCCTCATCATGTGTATCCCTTGTATAAATTATTTCATCACCATTTGCCCTATATTCTTTAATCTTTGCAGCAACATTTCCAACAATCGCCTGAGCTTCCTTTGTGCCAAGTGCTCCGTCTATAAAATCATTCTGCATGTCTACAACTATCAATGTCTTCATATTCTGCTCCTTTTCTGTCATATATCCTGTAATTTTTTCATTATATAATAATTTTTTTTACCCCGCAACAAAACCTGTCATTTATACTAAAAAAGATGCGCAAAACTAATACTATTTTACGCATCTTTGACATATTTTATATTCTGAATAATTACATTTATTTCATGTACTCAGGTGTCACATTCCTGCCCATGCCCTCAAGCATTTCCTTATCACTTCTGATTGTGGCACACGCCACTGTCGTAAGCATGTTTCCTGTAATTGTAGCTGATGCTCCAGACTTGAATGCAAGCTCTCCGTCATTTGTAAGCAGTGCCCTTCCGGCGCCGAGACGTATGTCAGCCTCTGGATTTATATATCTGAAAAAAGACACTGTACGCAGTATATCAGGCTCACTGATATGCTCAAGTCCCTCAAGCGGAGTGCCTGCAATCGGCATAAGCGCATTAAGCGGAATGGAATCCACTCCTACCTCTGCAAGGCTGACTGCCATATCCAGCCTGTCCTCCCAGGTCTCACCCATTCCGATGATGCCGCCTGAGCACGCATACATGCCCTCCGCCTTCACCTTTTTAAGCGTCTCAATCTTCATATCATAGGTGTGTGTGGTGCATATATTGGGGAAATTACGCTTTGAGGTCTCTATATTATGGTGATAGCTGCTGACACCTGCCTCGTGCAGTCTGTGAAGCTGCTCTGCTGAAAGAAAGCCCATTGATGCACATAAATCAATTTTGCACTCTCTGTTCATTGTCTCATATGCATGTATTGCCTTTTCAAATTCCTCACCTGTCAGTGCTTTTCCCGCTGTAACTATCGAGAAACGGTCTACGCCCTCTCTCTCATTCATCCTGCACGCCTCAAGTATCTTTTCCTCAGGTAAAAAATCATAAACCTCACAGTTTGTATGATTATGTGCCGACTGCGCACAATACTTGCAGTCCTCCGGACATTTTCCGCTTCTTCCGTTTATTATCGAGCACAAATCTACCTTGTCGCCGATAAACTTCTCCCTGATCATATCTGCGCCCTTACACAGCTCGTCTAAATCACATGTAAGGAAAAATGATAGGTCATCATCCCTTGTGATTCTTCTTCCGTCTATTATCTCCTGTGCCAGTGTTATTGGATCCATTTTAATCTCCTTCGTTTCCTGTATTTCTTCTCTCATTTAATAAGTATCATTATAATACATATCATCCGTTATAATTGTCAACTATAAATATTCCCTCGGTTAACAATGATAATAAAAAAACAGAAAAACGTCAAGATGTTTTTATATATTTAAACCAGCATAATCAAAGTTCCTGCTATGATGAGCACCAGTCCTGTAAAGGATTTAATTGTCAGCTTTTCCTTAAATACAAAATATGAAAACACGATTGACACAACTATGCTGAGCTTATCTATAGGCACTACGACACTCGCAAGTCCGTCCTGCAGTGCCTTGTAATAGCAAAGCCATGAGCCGCCTGTTGCAAGTCCCGAAAGGCAGATAAAGCCAAGCTCTTTTTTCTCTATATGCTTTATGGTGTGCTGTTTTCCTGTGGCAAATACCACTATCCAAGCCATGATAAGCACCACTATCGTCCTTATCGCAGTTCCCAGATTAGAATTGACTCCCTCTATGCCGACCTTTCCCAGTATTGAGGTGAAGCTGGCAAAAACAGCAGACAGCACTGCATAAAACAACCATCCATGAGAACCCCTGGCCTTATTCTGCTCTTCCTGTGATATCTCCTTTTTGGTGATCATCATATACGTTCCAATTGCTATAAGCACCACACATACCAGCCTGAGTACGTTTATCTCCTCTTTAAAAAAGATAAATGCTAGTATAATGGTCAGTATTGTGCTTGATTTATCAATCGGCACCACTCTGTTTACATCGCCAAGCTGGAGTGCTTTAAAATAACAAAGCCATGAGGCTCCGGTAGCGACTCCTGAAAGCATCAGAAATATCCATGTCTTTGCTGACACAGCTGTGATCTGCCCCTGCGCTTTAACCACAAATACCATAATCCATGAAAAAATCAAAACTACAATTGTCCTGATTGCAGTTGCTACGTTTGAATCAGTTTTTTTGATACCACACTTTGCCAGTATTGATGTTATACCCGCAAAAAATGCGGATCCAAATGCATATAATACCCACATATTTTCCTCGGTCCAGCGCTAGGTCAACTCCGTTGTCCGGAGTTCGAAACCTACGATTTCTGACATTAAAAAGCGCCTCTCTAAGAGAGGCACATTTTAATGAGACATCGGGGATTCGAACCCCGGACAACTTGATTAAAAGTCAAGTGCTCTACCACCTGAGCTAATATCCCATATATTCAGATTGTAACAGGGCTAGTTGGATTCGAACCAACGAATGCAGGAATCAAAATCCTGTGCCTTACCGCTTGGCGATAGCCCTTGAGTAACACTCGTGCGCCGCACGGATACGCATATAATGCGCACGACACTTTTGCAATAATGCAAAGGGTGGATACAGGGATTCGAACCCTGGGCCTCCAGAGCCACAATCTGGCGCGCTAACCAACTGCGCTATACCCACCATATTTACTTCATATGGTCCATATGGAATTGATATGAAATAAAAAATGTGCCTGAAGGGATTCGAACCCCCGACACCCGGCTTAGAAGGCCGGTGCTCTATCCAACTGAGCTACAGACACATATGGGATACTGCAAATGCTGCAATATCTAAGCGGGTGATGGGAATCGAACCCACGTATCCAGCTTGGAAGGCTGGTGTTCTACCATTGAACTACACCCGCATGTAGTCGGGGTGACAGGATTCGAACCTGCGACCTCCTGGTCCCAAACCAGGCGCTCTAGCCAAGCTGAGCCACACCCCGAAGGATTTGTTTGCGTTCTTTCCGTGACGCAAGAATTAGTATATAGCAAAGATAAGAATATGTCAACAACTTTTTTTATTTTTTTTATATTTTTTTAAAGTGGCTGCCGGTCAGCTTAATAGAGCTTCCCGGCAGGCATTTTATCCGTATACGTTGCAATTGAACTCCTATACTCTAGATCACCTTCACAAGCATCTCTTTCATGGCGCGAAGAGCCTTGCCCCGATGGCTTATGGCATTCTTCTGCTGCGGAGTAAGCTCTGCTGAGGAGCAGCCGTACTCATCTAAATAGAAGATAGGATCATAACCAAAGCCGTTGGTTCCCGCTATCTCCCATCCTATGTAGCCCTCCATAGTCTGTCTGGTCACAAGCTCCTTTCCATCAGGAAGTACTGCTGCGATAGCACACACAAAGCGGGCTGTACGCTTCTCCTTTGGCACACCGTCAAGGCGCTCTATAAGGTTATTATTCTTTATATCATATGAGGTATCCTCGCCCATATAGCGCGCTGAATATACTCCAGGCTCCTTATTCAGATAGTCAATCTCAAGTCCTGAGTCGTCAGCGAGAACAATTGCATCCGTGTGTGCCGCAATTGCACGCGCCTTAATGAGTGCGTTGTCCTCAAATGTCTTTCCATCCTCCACGATGTCCACATTGATACCGGCTTCCTTCATTGACCTGATATCCACGTCGCAGTCTGAAAGTATCTCTTTGATTTCTCTGAGCTTATCCTTGTTTCCTGTTGCAAATATAATTTTTGTCATAATATATTTCCTTCCTTCTTTTTCTATTCGGACAATTTCCAGATACAGCTAGTAGCCCTCATCAAAGGCCTGCATGATTGCATTGTATATACCCTGCGCTGCCTGTTTCTGATAGTCTGCATTGGCCAGATTGTCAAGCTCCTGTCTGTTGGTCATGAAGCCCACCTCCACAAGTGCAACCGGAGCCTCACTTGTTCTTATTATATATATGTCATCTGCAGGAAGCAGCCCAAATGCCCTGTTTCCTGTCGCAGCTGTCACGTTATCCATGCAAATCTGTGCAAGATGTTTACTTCCGAGCTCTCTGTCATCTGACTGGCTGTAGAGCACCTGCGTACCCGAAACTGCGGTGAAATTGCCCTTTTCATATGAGTTGCAGTGCACGCTTATAAATAAATCCGCATCCGCCTTATTGGCAAGTGCCGCTCTCTGCTGCAGTGTAGGATTTGTATCTGTTGTCCTGGTGTAGAATATCCCAAGCCTTTTGTCACCTGAATAGCTGTCAAGCTGTTCCTTAAGTGCCAGCACTATGTCTAGATTGATGCTTTTTTCCTCTATTCCGTTTCGCACGGCACCGGTCATACGGCCGCCGTGACCTGCATCTATTATGATGACCTTATCGTATATATCATGCAGATTGACAAAGCTCAGATAAAGATATCCATTCTCTATGCGCTGCTTCACCTGATAGAGCTTGTCTGTAGTGATAGCTATCACACCATCTGCCCCCTTGCGGTAATACTGCATGGAGTCTATATGATTTGACCTGCCTGTCATGGAATACTTCGTAAAGTAATTGTCCACATCAGCCTTAAGCTTTACATAGACCGTCTGCGTCAGGGCATCGGTTTCCACCGATATACTCTGGCGCTCCCCTTCTGAGTCGTCCGGCAGCTCTATCCTTAAATCATCCTCAAAGCCGGCTCCCTCCTGCAATATCTCATCAGGGTTCTTCTCCTGCTTTGCATCTGTGGAAGCCTTGACATAGTTTTGCAGCACATTATCCTCCAGTGCTTTTGCCGTATCATACTTCTCATTTATAGCCGGAAGCTTTTCAAGCGTGACCGGCACGATAAGTGCAAGCATAACGAAAAATACTGTTATTATCTTTAGAATATTTCTGTACATATCATCTGTTATCAGAAAAGGCCTTTATACAGAGGTTACAATCCTGTTTTTCCTTTACATTGATATATGCCACACCATCATAGCTGATGTAGCCCTCGCCATCATCCAGATTGACCGTAGACATGTATGCTTCTCCCGAGTTGTATTCTATAGCCATCGGATGAGTCGAGCCCGGTGTATTTATATAAAGTACAATGGCATAACGCTCACCGGACTCCAAATCAACAGGCTCATCAAAATCAACAGTGTAATAGCCTGCATTTTTTAGTGACCCCTCAGCCACCAGCGTCTTATTTTTAAAAGAATACTCATTCTCAAAATTCTTAACTACATACAGCTTGTATGAGGTATCCGCTGCTGTAGCATAAAAGCCACAAGCCCTTAGCGATTCAGCCGACTGTGCGGTAAATATGTTGGCTCCGTACATATCCTCCTTGTCGTAGCCCATCTTTCCTACCCAGCCACACAGGTCACTCTGGTATATATTATCATAATTGTCAGCACTCTCTATATCTGTATAAACAACATTGTGCGTGCCCACATTTGTATCGTAGTATGACACATAGAACACTCCATTGTCTCCAAAACTGCTGCCCCAGCTGTTCTGACATATAAAGGCTCCATCTCCTTCCAGATCCACATTGAAGTTTTCCTTAGGGTAATTGTCATCCCAGCCAATTATAACCACATCATGATTTGGCTTATCTTGACCCATGTAACAGTAAGAATTAGTCTGCTTATTGTAATAAGGCGTCTTTGTCTTTGAGCTTGCTATTGTACTGTAAAGCGATGTCTGCACACCACCATATTTGAAAACAGCCTCCTTTATGCCCTGATAGTCCTTTCCATCTATGATAAGCATCTGCTGCACATGCTTTACTGCAGCAAGATCATCGCGTGTCACTCCATCTCCGTAAGGATCATCCGCGTCATAAACCGGTCCCTGCCATGCTGCCAGATATGCCATTCCCATGGTATACTCTCCACCGTCATACTGATTGACGTTGAAGGAATTGCTCATACTCATATGATCCACGGAAAACAAAAGCTGCTCCTCCGGCATAAGGGCTGACTCGAGTGCACTTGTGGCCGCAAAAGCCCAACAGGTGCCATAGCTGCCCTGATCCCTGATTAGTGACACACGCTGTCTTTCCCTCAGATCATACTTTGTTGGCACCGTTGATACACCCTCGGATTTGTCTGTCATAGTGAGCGTATTTGTCGCCGTATCAAAGCTGCAGGTCATATCCAAAAGTTTAGACAGCTTGTCTAAGCTTGCATAAAACTGCCCCTTATACTGTACGAAGCCATTATCGTCTGCCAGCTTGAAATCCGCTGTCAGACTGTGCTTTTCCACCAAAAGCTCATTTTGGTTGTATACATGGGCACTGCTGTTTAGTGCATCGCGAAGCATAGACACGGGAACCATTATATTCCTGTTCTCATCCATATACACATGCTCATCCTCGCTCGTATACTCCTTATTTTCTATCATAAGCCTGATGGTGGTGCCATTTACATCAGCAGCCACAAGCGGACTCCATATAGTATTATCTATCTGTGCTCCTCTGAACGCGCCAAGTGTAGAGCTGTCCTTTGCATATATGTAAAAATTAGACACAAAGATAAGTGCCAAGATGAATGTAAATGCAATATATCTCTTTGAATATTTCATATACCCTGCTAATCCTTTTTCCTTCTCGGAGGCTTAGGCCCCATAAACTGATAAAAATATGTCTTTATCATACCATTGTAGATTTTCCTGTTTTTGTCAGCTTTTCTGCCGATATAGCGCTCTGTATCCTCATAGCTCGTAATCAGATACATCGACCATGCATCAAGCCTCTTATAAGCTTCTCCAATCTGTGAATACAGTGCCGGGAGCGCTGATTTCTCCTCGAGACGCTCACCGTATGGAGGATTTGAGATAATAAATCCGTACTTCTTCGGGTGATGCAGGTCAGCCACAGCCCTCTGCTGGAAATGAATCATGTGCTCCACTCCGGCTCTCTTTGCATTTTCCCTGGCTGCTGCCACCACATCAGGGTCAATGTCATAGCCCTGGATGTCCACCTGCACATCCTTATCTATCATATCCTCTGCCTCCTGCACAGCCTCATACCACAGCTTTCTTGGTATGATATTGGTCCAGCTCTCAGCTGTAAACTCCCTGTTCATACCGGGTGCTATGTTTGCTGCCATCATGGCTGCCTCTATCGGAAATGTACCACTGCCGCAAAAAGGATCTACAAGTATTCTGTCTGCATGCCATGGTGTAAGCATGATGAGCGATGCTGCGAGTGTCTCTGTCAGCGGTGCCTTGCTCGTTGCCAGACGGTATCCTCTCTTGTGAAGTGAATCCCCCGATGTATCAAGTGTCACCATCACCTCATCCTTGTACAGAAAAACCCTTACCGGATACTGTGCTCCGTCCTCCGGGAACCAGTCAATGTGATAAGACCTCTTCATTCTCTCAACCATAGCCTTTTTCACGATAGACTGTATATCAGATGGCGAAAAAAGCTTACTCTTTATGGACGAAGCCTTTTTCACCCAGAATCTGCCATCCTTTGGGATATAATTCTCCCATGGGAGAGCCTTTACATTTTCAAAAAGCTCATCAAATGTGGTAGCCTTAAAGCGTCCTACCTGAAGCAATACTCTCTCTGCGCCTCTTAAGAATATATTCGCTCTGCATATAGCCTCAGCATCGCCCTCAAACGATACCCTGCCGTCCTCCACACGTGTTATCTCATATCCCAGATCATATATCTCCCTCTTGACTACTGCCTCAAGGCCAAAATGACATGGCACAACAAGCTCAAATCTATCCATATATTGTGTAACTGCCTTTCTATAATTGTACTTTACATTGTTATCTAATATTGTTGCATAAATTTCAATTTTTTTAAATAGTTTCAGCCATATTTCTGCAACTTTTTTTGATATCCGCACATAGCATTGTATCCACCTATGACTGTCGCTGTATCAAAGCCGCGATTTCCCAGATATCTGGCCAGCTTCATGCTGCTTCCACCATGCGTGCAGTAAAAAATCACACTCTGTGACACATCGAGTTCACTCTCATATGAATCCGTGATATCCATAGGCATGCTGAGTGCGCCTTTCCAGTGCGACCTGTCGTATTCCTCTCTTGTTCTTATATCTATAAGCAGTGCATTCATCTCTTTTTGCACCTTATAAAGCTCATCCGCATAAACTATTTTAAATTTCATACATCCATACGCCAAAATACGAATTTACATTATGATATTCATTTTATTATGAGATGTGAACTGCGATAAATCACCAAAATCATTACAGCTGGCACTTTAGTACTTTAATTCTTTAATAAATTAACCCGTTTTATTAAGATTGTATTATTTTGTGTTTCAAAGTGTTGCTTTTTAATTACTGTTATTTTATAATATTTCCGAAGAGAGAAATCTTTTCAATGTTATACCTCTTATTAATTATTTATACTCCCCTCAAAAGAGCCGGTCACGTGACCGGCTCTTTTATACTGCTTATATTTTTTTATATTTATCAATCCAAAAGCATCTCATACTCTGCTAACGGCAGTGGCTTTGAATAATAAAAGCCCTGTATACTGTCGCAGTCTATATTCTTCAAAAACTCTACCTGCTCCTGACTCTCAACACCCTCGGCGGTCACGCAGATTCCCAGCTCCTTGGCCAGTGCTATCGTGTGCACAAGCAGCCTCTCACCATTTGAATCTCCTATATAGTCAATCAGGCTCTTGTCGATTTTGAGTGTATCAAAGCACTTCATATTGAGGGTAGCAAGTGATGAATAGCCTGAGCCAAAATCATCCACCAAAAGCGGAAATCCATTGCCATGGAATTTATCCGCAATACTCTTGATTTCATCATTATCGACCGCTGCACTCTCTGTAATCTCTATAGGCACAAAATGTGTGTATATGCCGATTCTTCTTGCTATATCATGATATCTTTTGACCACAGACTCAAAGTACAGGCTCGCTCTGGACAGGTTGATTGAGATAGGAACTATTTTTTTCCCTTCATCAAGCCATCTTCTCTGATGTGTACACACCTCGCGGAACACATACTCATCAAGCGCCTTAATCATGCCGTTTCTTTCAAAAAGCGGTATAAATTTGGATGGCGGAATAATCTCATTATTTTCTCTTCTCCACCTGACAAGTCCCTCTGCACCGACCAGCTTGTTGGTCTTTGGAGCATACTTGGGCTGATACCATATCTCAAAATGATTGTCATTTAAATCCCTGTAGAAGTTATCCTCCATCTGCTTTTCTTCGACAATCCTTTCTGTATCGGCCTGACTGTATATCTGATAGAGCACGTCCTTCCGCTCCTTGATCCGATTCTTGGCAAAGTTGGCCTCGCCGTATGCTTCCTCAACCTTTTTGCCCGGCTCCCATTTTGTCACACCAAAGTATGGCTGAATCTTTGGAATCTTTAAGGATTCTGAAACCTTAATAAGCTGTAAATTGATGGTCTCTATCTTTCTGATAACCTTATTTATCTTGTCATCCGCACAGAAAATAACAAATCTGTCTGCATTTATATGACCTGATATGTCATTATGTCCTATGACACCGCATATATTTTCTGAAATCCATCTAAGCGCCTCATCGCCCTTTGCCACACCACAGATGGAGTTTACTATCTTGAAGGAGTGAATATCCATGGAAATCAGATATCCTGATACATTTCTGTCACGCAGCTTCTTTTTAAAGCTCTCGTAATTGTTGCCTCCGGTCACTGTATCCACATACGCTATACGCTCAAGCTCTCTTTGCTTCTCCGGGCTTATATCCGAAAAGCCCGCTATCATCTTGTGCAGCTCTCCCACGCCAGATACATTGACAAACTTGGCTCTGCAATACTGTACCTGTCCATCCCTCACGATGCGGTAATCATGCTGATAAGTATCCTTTATCAAAAACTGCCTGCGCAGATTATTAATTGATGTCTCTAAAAGCATGTGAAGCTTATCCTCCTCTAAGACGATAGCATTTACATACTGTTCCATCATCTCATTATAGCCTGGTTTTGACTCAAGCACTTCTCCAAACATAGCACGGACAGAAGGATTCATCCTGTATGGATACATCTTATTGTTGTCTACATCTACATAGTAGATACTGTTGAAGTTGCTTCCTAAAGCATTCACCATCTCACTCTCGTTAAGACGCTCATCAAGCTGCTCAGCAAGCCCTATTGCCTCAACTGTTCTGCCATCATCATCAAAGCAAATCGACTTGAATGATATCCTGTAGGTATCTGTTCCTTCCTTGGCATGCAGTACTACAGTAGCAAATTTTTCTCCCTCTGCAATCTGTTCAACAGCCTTCAGCAGATTATCCCTGTCAACCATGCTGTCTATAAACGGATTGTTTATAATATCCACATTTTTCTCTTCTGAGTCATCTAATGAATCCTCTGATAAAAAAGACCTCAAACGGCATTCCTGCGGAAGGCACTTAAAAACATACTTTCCCCAGGATGCGAATGCGGTCTTTATATCCATCTCTATATTGTTTTCATCATCAAATCTATTACTCATAATAATTCCCACAAAAATAAAATAATTATTAAAACTCTTTCATACCTATCACTACTATATCATTAGTAAGTCATTTCGTAAAGTTTTGTTTTTACTAATTTTGTTCTTTTTGTGTATTTTATGAATATATGTTTTATTTTATGGCGTCGAGTGCGTTTGAGATATCTGCAATCAAATCCACCTTGTCCTCAAGACCTAAGCTTATTCTGATAAGCTCTGCCGGCACTCCTGCTTCCTTAAGCTGCTCATCATTCATCTGACGATGCGTGCTTGTTGCCGGATTTAAGCAGCAGGTTCTCGCATCTGCCACATGTGTCTCAATTGCACCAAGCCTTAATGCCTTCATAAATGCAGACGCTGCCTCTCTGCCGCCCTTTAAGCCAAATGATACGACTCCGCAGCCTCCGTTTGGAAGATACTTCTGTGCTCTCTCATAGTATTTGTTTGAAGGAAGCCCTGAGTAGTTTACATAGGCAACCTTTGGATGATTTTCCAAAAATTCAGCCACTGCCTGTCCATTTTCCACATGCTTTGGCATACGCACATGAAGTGACTCAAGGCCAAGATTCAGCATAAATGCATTCTGTGGTGACTGCATAGAACCAAAATCGCGCATAAGCTGTGCTGTACATTTGGTGATAAACGCACCTTCCTTGCCGAATTTCTCTGCATATGTGATGCCATGATAGCTGTCATCAGGTGTACACAGTCCCGGATATTTATCTGCATGTGCCATCCAGTCGAATTTGCCGCTGTCTACGATTGCTCCACCGAGTGTGGCTCCGTGTCCGTCCATGTACTTTGTGGTAGAGTGTGTGACAATATCTGCGCCCCACTCAATTGGTCTGCAGTTTACAGGTGTCGGGAAGGTATTGTCCACTATAAGCGGTACTCCGTGCTCGTGTGCCACCTTTGCAAAAAGCTCTATATCAAGCACCGTAAGCGCAGGATTGGCAATAGTCTCACCAAACATAAGCTTTGTGTTCGGTCTGAATGCTGCATTCAACTCCTCCTCTGTAGCATCAGGAGATACGAATGTAGCTGTAATACCCATCTTTGCCATAGTTACCGCGATGAGGTTGAAGGTGCCTCCATAGATGGATGATGATGCCACGATATGGTCTCCGCACTCACATATGTTGAACATGGCATAGAAATTGGCTGCCTGGCCTGATGATGTGAGCATGGCAGCAGTGCCACCCTCCATAGCTGCGATTTTTCTTGCTACCGTGTCACAGGTCGGATTCTGCAGTCTGCTGTAGAAATAGCCCTCTGCCTCAAGGTCAAAAAGCTTTCCCATGTCCTCGCTTGTGTCATATTTGAATGTAGTTGACTGAATAATCGGAATCTGTCTCGGCTCTCCGTTTCCGGCTGCATAGCCTGCCTGTACACACTTTGTACCTATACTGTATTCTTTCATTGTGCTTCTCCTTTATTATGTTAATGTTTCAGTTGGATATAGTATATTACATTTGGCGCGTTTTGACAAATTCAGATTATATAACTTTTATCATCATAAATTCTTATGCTTTATAACATATTTTATCTACCAGCGCTTCATAACTGCTGTCATCAGCTTGTAGTATCTCTCTGACATTGTGCTGCTCTAATACTGCTGTTGTTTTTTCACCTATTGAGTATGCTGTTTCCACGTATGCATTCTCCGGCAGCATATGAAAAAATCTTTCCACATTTGATGCGCTTGTAAAAACAGATTCACTTATCCTGTTTCCAATACTTTCAGGAATATTCTCATATGCCTGCTCATTTACGTAGGCATCAATTTTTTCTAATTCACACATTTCTTTAAGCCCTGCCTCAAGATCAGGTGAAGCCTCCTTTGCCGAGAAAATGCAGACTTTGATTTCATCATCATCATTATCGCTCATATGCGAACTCAATTCTCCCGCAAGTCCTTTTCCAGTCTGTTCTGCCGGAATAATATCTGCATTTATGTGATGCTTTGCAAGCTCTTTTTCTGTAGCTTTTCCCACCACTGCAAACCTTGCATTTGCTATCAGCCTGATGTCTGCCCCTGCCAGCTCCAGATTATAGAAAAATGATCTTACACCGTTTTTGCTTGTAAAAACAATCCAGTCAGCTGATCTTATTTTATTGACAAAATCAGGAATTATTATCGGTTTTATAATACCTGTCTTAACCGGTGTGACAGCTGCTCCAAGCTGCTGTAATTTTGCTATCAATTCGTTTGTTTTGATATACGGTACTGTGATTTTTCTTCCAAACAGCGGTCTCTTTTCAAAGAAATCCAGCCTGTCATTCAGTGAAACCACATCTCCCACAACGATTATAGCCGGTGATGTCAGCTTTGCTTCCTCAATCTTTTCTCCGATATCCGCAAGCGTTCCTATGCATTTGCGCTGCGCGGCAAGTGTGCCGTTCGATATCACTGCTGCCGGAGTATCCGCTCTTCGTCCTGCTTTCATAAGCCCTGCTGCAATGCTTTTTACATGCGCAAGTCCCATCAAAAATACGCAGGTGATTGTCTCATCTGTAAGGAGGGAATAGTCTATATCTGCCTCCTCATCCTTTCTGCTGTGCGCAGTGATGACCTGAAAGCCTTTTGCTATGCCTCTGTGTGTGATAGGTATTCCTGCAGCCGCAAGCGCTGCAACCGATGAACTGACACCCGGTACCACTTCTACATCCACATTTCTATCTACCAGGTAGAGAGCTTCCTCTCCGCCTCTTCCAAATACATACGGATCTCCGCCCTTTAAACGGACTACAAGCTCATGATATTTTGATTTCTCGTACAAAAGCTCATTTATGGCATCCTGCTTCATGACATGCTTGTGATTTTCCTTGCCCACATAAATAAGCTCACAGCCTGCCTTTGCCATTGAAAGAAACTCTGGTGATGACAGCCTGTCATACACCAGACAATCCGCCTGTTTTATATATTTTTCTCCTTTTAAAGTGAGCAGGCCCGTATCTCCCGGTCCTGCTCCAACTAATACTACTTTTCCTGTGTTTTCTCTCATGATTTTCCTAATTATTTTTCTACTGAATTATTATGATTAAAAATTATGACTTGATATTTTTTAGTCGATTTCTAATTTATACCGAATATCGTGCACCGCACGCTCCACAATATCGTTTCTGTCTGATGTCATATCCCATACCTGCTCTGTCCTTGCGAGATGTTTTCCATCCTCTGAGCCAAACATCGCAAGAAGCTTTAGCCTGTTGTTTTTGTTGCTGTCATTACCGCGGTCTTTTTCACTTACAATATCACAGTATGCAGCCACAGGCAGATGACAGTTTCCACCGATTCGCTTTAAAAATTCTCTCTCAATGCCTGCGCACAGATTGGTTTTTTCATCAGACAAAGCATCAAGCTTTGCCAGAAGCTTATCATTGTCAGCACGCAGCTCAAGCGCCAGTGTGCCCTGTGCCGGAGCCGGAATCATATCATCCTCTGAAAAGTACTGTGTGATCTCAGAATCTCTTCCGATACGCTTTATTCCCGCTGCTGCAAGTACGATTCCATCCAGCCTGTATTCGTTATACTTATTCTGTTTTTCGTTAGCTATCTCATTGTTATTTACAGTATTATCGGCAACCTCTTCATATATAATTTCACCATCATATAGCTTACGAAGCCTCGTATCGATATTTCCGCGTATGCCAACCACCTTAAGGTCAGGACGCAGCTTTAAAAGCTGATACTTTCTGCGCTTGCTTCCGGTTCCTATCACGGCACCATGAGGAAGCTCATCCAGTGAAGCGGCATTTTTTAGCACCAAAACATCCCTTGGATCTTCACGCTTCCATGCCTTTGCAAATGTAAGCCCTGCTGCCGGTTCATCAGGCATATCCTTCATGGAATGGACTGCCATATGAATCTTTCCCGATAAAAGCTCGTCCTCTATCTCCTTTACGAAGATACCCTTTGAGCCAATCTTATCGAGTGCCTTTTTCTGCTCTAAATCGCCTGTTGTCTTTATGATAACAACCTCGAAATCATCATCCGGATATGCTCTTTTTAACTTATCTATCACGTAATCAGTCTGAACAAGAGCAAGCTTTGAGCCTCTCGTTCCTATTAAATACCTCATTTTATTCTCCTACGGATCATGCCATTTTCCATTTATAATTTATAAATGAACAACAACTTAAAATCTGTAATACCATACTTTAAACTATATTTCCGGAATCCTTCCATTATCAATAGCTGCACACAATATTTCTTTAAATACACGCTTTCTCTCGGCTTCCGTGTCATATTGCGCTATTACTTTTTCGCGGATCTGTCCCATGTATTCGTTCAGCTCACCAAGAAACGGAGTAAGAATCTCCTGCTCTTTGCCTTTCAGATATTGAGTCAGCACAGGGCTGTTTCCTCCGCTCGAAAATGCCGCAACAAGATTCTTTTCCTTTATGTATGACGGAAAAATAAAGCTGCAATCAGCCTTCTGATCGACCGCATTTACCATGATGCCATTAGCTTTGCAATACTCTGCAATCTCATGATTTAAAGCATTGTCATCAGTGGCAGCGATAACCATTTCCATGCCGTCACAGTCTTTTCGTTCAAACCTTCTCTTTATGAACGTAATTCTATCTGCTGCATCCGGGTCCGTCTGATTGTTTTCTTTATTTGCCGTATATGAGCCTGTTTTATCCTCGCTTGCTATATCATCAATTGTAAGCTTTCTCAGCTCATCACATATATCATCTGCCACAACCGTGACCTTCGCGCCAAAATCCAGCATTACGATCACCTTGCGGTATGCCACATTTCCACCGCCGACGATCAGACACTCTCTTTCCGTCATATCCACAAACATCGGAAAATACGCCATTTTTATCTCCCTGTAATACCATATCTATGCTTTATTTTTTGCCTTATGCTTCACACTGTATCCATTGAGCATTCCTTCAAAAACAGGACGAAGCTTAGCAGAAAACACTGCTGCCGATACGCATAATATAAAGTCCGGTGCAACAGTTATCAGACAGTAATCCACTATTACGATGCCCCAGCTGACAGGTGTTGCCGCATAGAAATTCTTCATGCAGTAAAAGTATATCGCTCCAACTGTATAATATGCCACCAGTCCGACCGTTGCCGGAAGAATGAGTGTAAACGCATTGGTCTTTTTAAGCTTTTCTGTGATAGCTCCGATTAAAAATGCGGCAAGCACAAAGCCTAAGAGGAACCCAAAGCCCGGTCTTAAAATGTATGTAGGGCCGCCACCTGCCGCAAACACAGGCACTCCCACCAGTCCGATGCACAAATACACTATCACGCTAAGCGATGCCAGTTTTGCCCCCAGCAGAAATCCCGCCATCAGCACAAAAAACCACTGTAATGTAAAATGCATGGTGTACATAGGAAGCGGAATATCAATCTTGATAAATGCTCCAACTGCAATAAGTGCCGCAAAAAGTGCACATGTTGTAAGTTCCTTCGTTTTTAATTTCATTTCACACGCTCTTTCGTTTTATTAAATATACATGCTATAATAACATCTTTCTCTAAAAAAGAAAAGCCATCTTCGATGAAGCTGACTTTTCTTTGCAGCTTTCGCTGCGACTCAAAACATTAACATATGATTTAGAAGTAATATTCATCAGAATATATTCGTAAATCCTCTTTCGTGACCTGTCCACCCTCGATATGAAACGAGTTGATTACAGGATTTTCTGCCATAAGCGACATTATCATGTAGCTCGCACTTGGATCGTATGCAAGCTTTATATCCTCATCCGATGGCCTTGAAGGGCTAGACGGGTGTGAATGCCAGTTGCCAAGCGGCTTAAGACCGTTTGCTCTCATGTCCTTTATGGCTGCCAGCTGCTCCTTTGGATCCATTGTGAAATGATCCTCGGCATGGTCTGTATTCGTCAGGTAATATACCTTTGTGATGAGACGACCGTTTTCGTCCTCACTGCCTGCTATCAGACCGCACGCCTCCTCCGGCAGATGCTCTTTAGCATATTTTGCTATTTCATCCAGAAACGGATATTTCATTCTTATGATACTCATATCGTTCCTTTCCTTACTGTCTTTTTATTCCTGTGTACGAGGTGCATCAAATCTGCCCGCTGTCTCCTCGCAGACCTCCTGCTCGTAGTCGATTGGCTCGAGAATGGTCGGATGGTCGCCACAGACTGCACAGTTGTGTGTATCCTTTGGAAGCTTAATCTTGTGGAACTCCATGGTGAGTGCATCATATGTAAGCAGATATCCTGTGAGCAGCTCTCCAACACCGATTAAATACTTGATAGCCTCCATAGCCTGAAGCGAACCGATTACTCCGCCCATAGCTCCGATAACGCCTGCCTGCTTACATGTAGGCACTGCATCCTTTGGTGGCGGATTCTTGAATACACATCTGTAGCAAGGTCCCTCTCCCGGCACATATGTCATGAGCTGACCCTTGAAACGGATGATTCCTGCATGTGAAAACGGCTTTTTCTCAAGCACACATGCATCGTTGATTAAGAACTTTGCCGGGAAATTGTCAGTTCCATCGATGATGAAATCATAATCCCTGATAAGCTCTCTGATGTTTGACGCATCTACAAACATACGGTATGTATTGACCTGAACGTCCGGGTTCATGGCGTTCATTGTCTCTTTTGCTGACTTTACCTTGGCTTTTCCCACATCGGCTGTTCCGTGGATAATCTGTCTCTGCAGGTTGGATAAATCTACCTCATCCGCATCCACAATACCGATTGTGCCAACTCCTGCTGCTGCAAGATACATGGCTGCCGGAGCTCCGAGTCCGCCGGCACCGATAATAAGCACCTTGCCCTTTAATAATTTCTTCTGACCTTTAACGCCAACCTCATTAAGGATAATGTGGCGTGAATAGCGCTCGATCTGCTCATCAGTCATTGCCATTAGCATCCACCTCCCATGAAGTAAAGGAACTCTACATTGTCGCCATCCTTAAGCACTGTCTTTGGCTTATCCTCTGTGGCAACAAATTCCTCATTTATTGAAACTGTTACATACTCAGGCATATCTACATTCTCAAGCTCGATAAGCTCCGGTAATGTAAGTCCATCCTTATATTCTTTCTTCTCTCCTGCTACTGTGATAGTCATTTTATTTCCTCCTGTGTCACAGATTGTGGTATCTGTATGTGTTATTATCCTGTATCAGACTGCTTTATATAATAATCTAAAAACTATAATAATTCTTCAACCCACGCCTTCAAATCGGCAGGCTTTTGTGCGCCGACCTTTCTGTCTAAGACCTCTGCGTCTTTTACGAAAAGCAGTGTCGGATTCGCAGTCACCTCATACTCATCAGCGAGCTCTCCGTCAAAGTTTGTGTTGACCTTGTATACGTGAAGCTTATCCTCATAATCATCCTCGATATCCCCAAGAACCGGTGCCAGCTTCTTGCAGGCCACACATGAATCCGAGTAAAAATCAACAATTACCGGAAGCTTGCTTTTTAATACCTTTTCATCGAAATCCGCCTTTGAAATTCTTGCTGCCATAATTAGTCCTCAACCTTTCTGACGTAAAGAGTGTATGTTCCATCCTCGTTGTCCTCAAGCTTAAGTATCTTGTGTCCCTCTTCCTTCATGCTTCTTGGAACATTCTGTACCGGCTCTCCATCATTCATACGGATTGCAAGCACCTCACCGTCATCTAATTCCTCTATTGCTACCTTTGCCTTTACAAATGTAAGAGGGCAAACCTTGTCAGTTATATCTACCTGATCGTCGAATGCTATATCTGCCATTTTGCATCTCCCTTCCTATGCTCATATTTATTATATTTTTGCCGTAACCGTTGTTGTTTATGCATGCCGGATATTTCCTGCTATACATGGGGATTATTTACCCTCGTATGCTGCCTGAATCTCTTTTTTGAACTCTTCCTCGCCCACTCTCTGAAGAGTAAGTCTGAAACGCTCACCACCGTTTGCATGCTTCTCGAAGAAACTAATTGCTGCATCTGTCACTCTAAAAAGAGTTTCCTTGTCGCGGATAATCGGGACTAGCTGCTCTCCTTTATAGATGTGGTTTCCGAAAAGTCCTCCAAACGATACGATATATCCCGGAGTTCCCTTCCATGCATCTGTCGGACAGCTCTTTACGCAGCGCGCACAGTTGTTACATTTGTCTCTGTCGATGACAATCCTGCCATCCTCCATCGAAAGTGCACCCTCGCGGCATGCCTTCACACATACACCACACTGGATACAATCATCATGGCTGCACTCCACTGTCATGCCGCCCTTGATTCCGACATCGTTTTCCTCTGCCTTTAAGCAGTTGTTCTGACAGCCTGTGACACCAAACTTGAACTTGTGAGGAAGCTCTCTTCCGAAGTATCTTGCATCAAGTTCCTTAGCCAGAGTGTATGTATCGATACATCCGCTAGGACAGATTTCTGAGCCCTGACACGCTGTGACAGTACGTACTCTTGGTCCGCAGACACCTGTTCCTACACCGCCCTTTGCCAGTTCCTCTTTTACCACATTGATATCCTCAACCTTGATAAAAGGAATCTCAATACCCTGACGCGATGTCATATGAACATATCCGTGTCCGTATTTTTCCGAAACCTCTGCTACTGTTTTGATATTTTCTGCTGTAAGATTTCCTCCTACAACCGCAATTCTAAGCGAGAAACAGCCCTTTTGCTTCTGTCTCATGAATCCGCCCTTTTTGAGGGCCGCGTAATCAACTTTCTCCGCCATTGTTAATCTCCTTAATGTGTAAATATGTTAATGTTTTGTTTTATATATAAATGCATATGCACGCTCTCATTTACATACACATTGATACCTTATCATGAAGGCTTAATCAGCTATATTTGCAAAAGCCTGTGCAAAATCCTCCTTGAGGTCATCTATATCCTCGATACCCACACTGACTCTTATAAGATCCTCAAATACTCCTGCATCCTCCTTCTGCTTATCTGTGCTGTGAAGACTGATTGTGGAGCCCGGATGAATGACCAGTGTCTTTGTGTCTCCGATATTGCTGAGTGTGTATGGAATCGTCAGGCTGTCTATAAATTTAAATGCCTTTTCCTTGCTGCCAACCCTGATTGTAAGGATTGCTCCATAGCCGTTTGTGAGCTGTTTTTTTGCTATTTCATGCCATTTGCTGCTACAAAGCCCCGGATAATTAACCTTTATGTCAGGATAATTGTTTTCTATCCACGATGCAAGCTCAAGTGCATTAGAGCATTCTCTTTCCATTCTAAGACCAAGTGTCTCAAGTCCTATAATATTTAGGTATGCATTCACCGGAGCTAAACAGGCACCCATATTTCTAAAAAGACTGTTTCTCAGCTTTGCGATAAATGCCATAGGTCCATACTTCACATAATCTGCAAAGCCAGGATATCTGTTCCTGTCCCATTTGAACTTACCTGAGTCTGTCAGAATACCGCTGATTGCATTGCTGCTTCCATTGATATATTTGGAAGATGAATTGACCACGATATCAGCTCCATGCTTTAAAACCTGTATCAGGTAAGCTGTCGATGTGGTATTGTCAACTACAAGCGGTATATCATGTGCGTGTGCTATCTCTGCAAGCCTCTCAATATCTGTGACATCCAGACAGGGATTACCGATAGTCTCTGCAAAAATCAGTCTGGTATGCTCATTGATGCTGTCCTCTATCTGCTGCCAGTTGTTGTTCTCGACATATCTGGTTGTGATGCCAAATGCCTCAAGATCATGGAACAAATCTATTGTGCCACCGTAGAGGCTGGCGCTTGAGATGAGCTCATCTCCACTGCTTAGTATATTTAAGAAGGTATTCATCAGTGCCGCCATGCCTGATGCGCATGCCACCGATGCTATTCCTCCCTCGAGCTTTGTTATTCTGTTTTCAAAAGCTGTAATCGTAGGATTGGCAACTCTTGTGTAACAGTAGCCCGGAGCTTTGTTTTCAAATATTTTTTCCAGATCTGCCGCGCTCTCCTGCTCGAAGGCGCTTGTCTGATATACCGGTGGCAGTGTAGAGCCATTTGTCTCTTTTGTCACGCCGGCATGAAGTAAGCTTGTATTAAATCTCATTGTTTTCTTCTTCCCGTTAATTCTTACATAGTCTATTGTGTTACTAGGAATTGATGAGATTATTATACAAACGTGTGTGTTGAAAGTCAATGCTATCAGTTATACAAATTATTTGTGCGTGGTTATATATTTTGTTTATAGCCATTAATGTCCCTTAAATACTCTGTGGCTGTCGTTGCGGCATTTGCTCCGTCAGATACTGCGGTTACCACCTGACGCAGTGTCTTGGTACGAACATCTCCCGCCACATACAGTCCCGGCTGGATGCTTCTATCATGGTCACCCTTTTTTGTTGCAGCATATGTGATGCCGTCCTCACCTGCCACTACATATCCTCTCTCATCGAGCTGTACCAGATTCTTTATAAGCTCTGACTGCGGTACTGAGCCATATGCCACGAATACTCCGTCTACAGCCAGTGTCCTGCCACTTTTAAGCTTTATGCCTGTCGGCTTTTTTTCTCCATATATTTCTGTCACTGTTTCGTTTAGGACAAGCTCTACATTTTCTTTCTGCTTTAAGAGCTCAACTGTGCTCTGTGCACCGCGGAAGCTGTCTCTTCTGTGAACCAGATAGACCTTCTCACATATATCGGACAGATATAATGCATCATCCAAAGCGGTATCTCCGCCGCCCAGCACTGCGGCTGTCTTTCCTTTATAGAATGCTCCGTCACAGATTGCGCAGTAAGATACTCCCTTTCCGGTATACTCATCCTCTCCCGGCACTCCTGCCTTTCTCGGATATGCTCCTGCAGTATAGATGAGCGCTCTTGCCTCTGCTATCGTGTCATCATCGAATTTCACTCTGTATATCACTGATTCTTCTTTCTCACCATTTTGCACTGCTTCTATCTGCACTGCTTCTATCTGCACTGCTTCTTTTTCGATAAATTCTACATCAAGAGACACTGCATGCTCCCTGAATTTTTCTCCCAGGTCATATCCGTTTATGTTTGGAAGCCCCAGATAGTTGTTCACATTTCCGCTCTCGGCTATCTGGCCTGTCCCCTCGTATTCTTTTTCTGCTACTGCCACATTCAGATTGGCTCTCTTTGCATATATTGCTGCAGACAGTCCTGCCGGACCACTGCCTATTATTATTATATCAAACATGGAATTGGTTCCTTTCATCGTCCATTGAATTTTTTCGGTAACTTATTATATACATTATCCTTAAAAAATACAATAATACCGCCTGCTTTTATAAAACACCTTTATAAAAACAAGCGGTATCAATTTTATCTATCGTATATACATCCTGGCCTCATAAGGTTTGAGCACTGACATATCAGAGGTATCCTTATAATTTGAAATCAGCACCTCCATGCCCTCACACTCCTTTGCAAGCGGCATTGGTATCTCCTTGTCAAAGAAATTGCACACAACAATCATGGTTTTTTCTTCATTCTTTCTGCTGTATGCAAAAATATTCTCATCATCCTCAAGTAAAAGTGTGAATTTACCATCAACAAATACCGGATAATCCTTTCTCAGCTGAACAAGCTTCTTGTAGCAGCTAAAGATTGAATCAGGGTCATCCACCTGTGATTTGGCATTTATTTTGTCGTAATTGTCATTTACCTTTATCCAAGGTGTTCCTGTGGTGAAGCCGGCATTTGCCGAGTCATCCCACTGCATAGGTGTCCTTGCATTGTCACGGCCCTTTGCGTAAATGGACTTCATGATTTCATCCTTTGAGTATCCTTTTTCAAGGCGCTCATGGTACATGTTTATGATTTCACAGTCCTTATAATCCTCGATATCATACTGTACATTTGTCATGCCAAGCTCCTCGCCCTGATAGATGTACGGTGTACCCTGCATGCCGTGCAGCAATATGGCAAGCATCTTTGCTGATTCCACTCTGTACTCCCTGTCATTGCCCCATCTTGACACGATACGCGGCAGGTCATGATTGTTCCAGAACAGACTGTTCCAGCCACAGTTGTAGAGCTCATTCTGCCAGTGAGCCATTGTCGTTTTGAGCTTTTTAAACGGAAGCGGTGCAAGGTCCCATTTATCGCCGCCCTCCTTCTGGTCAAGCCCTATGTGCTCAAACTGGAACACCATGGAAAACTCGCTGCCATCCGGATTGCTGTAAAGCTTTGCGCGCTCCGTGTCTGCGCCCCAGGCCTCACCTACGGTAATCAGGTCACCCTTTTGGAAGGTCTCCTTACTCATCTCCTTAAAATATTCCTGAAGCCTTGGTCCGTTTATGGTGATTCTCTTGTCCGGCTCCTTGGCTATCTGGTCGATTACATCCATTCTGAAGCCGCCGACTCCCTTGTCCATCCACCAGAGAATCATATCGTAGATTGCACTTCTGACCTTTGGATTCTCCCAGTTTAAGTCCGGCTGCTCCGGTAAAAACTGATGGAAATAATACTGTCCGATTTCCGGCACATATTCCCATGCGCTTCCACCGAAACAAGCCTTCATATCACTTGGCGGCACGCCTTCATCTCCGTCTCTCCAGATATAGTAGTCATGGTATGGATTGTCCTTGCTCTTTTTAGCCTCCTTGAACCACCTGTGCTCGTTTGAAGAATGATTTAATACAAGATCCATCATAATCCTTATATTGTGCTTCTTTGCCTCGTTTATGAGCTCCTCCATATCATCGAGACTGCCAAACGTCGGATCAATATCCCTGTAATCCGAAATGTCATAACCGTTGTCCGCCTGCGGTGATTTGAATACCGGCGAAAGCCATATTGCATTGATTCCAAGATTCTCAAGATAATCAAGTCTTTTGATGATACCCTGTAAATCACCAAAGCCGTCTCCGTTAGAATCCTGAAAGCTCTTTGGATAAATCTGGTAAACTACCGCCTTTTTCCACCATTTTTCATTATTGTTTTTGCTCATTATGCCCTCCTTGTCTCTTCATTATCTCTTTTAGTTATCTCTTTTTGTTATCTCTTTTAGCTGTCTCTTTTTGTAAAAATTCAGCCTGGTTTCTTTAATGCTGTATCAAATTATGCTATTTTACAAGCACCACCAAAACCTCACAGCTTTCAAGCTTAAGCTCGGATGCTCCCACTGAAACAGTGCTCTTTTCAGCATCATTTGTGTTGGACAAAAGCACCTTTTTCACACTGCCATCAAGCCTGATTTGTGCCTCTTTACTTCCAAAATTTGCCACAACCAGCACGCGCTTATTTTCATCCTCTCTGTAATAAGCCATGATACCATCTGTATCCTCATATGCCGGAACACATCTGCCATAGGTGAACAGCTCCCTAAATTCATCTGACTTTCTGAGTGCCACAAGCCTTCTGTAATAGTTCAAAACAGATGAAGGATCCTTCTCCTGCGCCGCAACATTGATAGCCTTATAGTTTTCATTGACCTTAAGCCATGGCTTTGCCGTGGTAAAACCGGCATTTGCCTCATCACTCCACTGCATAGGTGTCCTTGCATTATCCCTGCTCATCCTTCCACAGGCTGCAAGTGCCTGCTCCTTTGATAAGCCTGCTGCAAGTGCGGCCTTGTACTGATCCTTTGTGCTGATATCATCATACTCATCTATGCTGTTCCATTTGGCATTTTGCATACCGATTTCCTGTCCCTGGTATATAAACGGAATACCTCGAAGCAGTACACTGACGGTTCCAAGCATCTTGATTCCGGCAGGATTTTGTGCATACTCCGGTAAAAATCTTGATGCACCTCTCGGCTCATCGTGATTTTCTATAATATTGGCCTTAAAGCCGTACTTTTCTGTCTCAAGCTGTGAGCTGAGAATGGCCTTTCTCCATGTGTCAAAATCAATTTTTGGAGCATCATACCAGCCGTGCTCTCCATCACTTAAGCACTGCGCACAAAAATCAAATATCGTTGAAAAATGCCCATTCTCACCGATAAACTCCGGCAGCTCCTCCGGCTTCATATTGAATACCTCACCGACTGTAAATGCATCATATTTCTTAAATGTATTGTTCTTTAATTCCTCCAAGAACTCTCCGACGCCCTCTGCACTCTCAACCATCTTGTAGCAGGCAGCCAGTCCGTCCTCTGCATCCGGCTCAAAATCAGGGAAATCGAGATTTTTCTTTATATTTATTATCGCATCTATTCTAAATCCTGACAAGCCCTTATCAAGCCACCAGTTAATCATCTCATAAAGCTTTTGTCTTAGCTTTTCATTCTCCCAGTTTAAATCCGGCTGCTCCTTCGCAAACATGTGCAGATAATACTTGTCCGTGCCCGGCACCTTCTCCCAGCAGCTTCCGCCAAAATAAGAGCGGTAATTGCTCGGTGGATTGCCGTTTTTACCTTTTCTGAAATAAAAGTAATCAGCATACTCTCCATCCGGATCCTTAAGTGCCTTTTGAAACCATTCGTGCTTATCCGAGCAGTGATTTATTACCAGATCCATGATGATGTGCATATCACGCTTCTTTGCCTCGGCAAGGAGCTCGTCAAACTCCTCCATAGTACCGAACTCTTCAGCTATCGCATAGTAATCAGATATGTCATAGCCCTGATCCACAAATGGCGATTTATATATCGGAGACAGCCATATGATGTCAATTCCAAGCGATTTTAAATAATCCAGCTTTGAAATGATACCTCTTAAATCTCCTATTCCGTCACCGTTTGTATCCAGAAAGCTCTTTGGATAAATCTGATATGCCACCTTGTCATGCCACCATTTTCTCTCCATAATGTGTACCTCTTATCTAATCATAAATTTTGCACTCATTTACAGCTTGAGCACTTCGCCTTGATGTATTATACTGCTATTATAGAAAGTGTTTAGTATAAATTCTTGCAATATTTTTTCATTTTATAACACAATACTGCTCTTATAATTTTAAAGGGTATAGTTTTAAAAGCTATGGAGAAACAACAATATGAAAAACAATAATCCGCCTGCCCTCGGGCAGAAAGAAAACGCAAAGCACGGAGAAGTATTTTTTCCCGTTCAGAAATATATAACAAGACTTGCAGCAGATTACCCTGTCATCACTACACACTGGCACGATGAGGCAGAGCTCACACTGATTACAAAGGGCTCATGCACCTATCAGATTGATTTGCTCGAATATGAAGCAAAGGAAGGCGATATCATCTTTATCCCGCCACTGCTGCTGCATTCCATTTCAATAAGGGACTGCGACGAATTTTACTCGGAAACGTATGTATTCCATATCAATTTTTTAGGTGGAAACAACACCGATATATGCTCTTCAAGATATCTGACCCCGCTAATCAACCATGAGTTTGCCATGCCTTACCTGATTGCACCGAAGCATCCGGCATATTCATCCCTTCACAAATGCTTCATGCGCATAACAAATCTATACTCCGGTCAGGAATTCGGATATGAGCTGGCTCTAAAGGCATTTCTGCTTCAGGCAATATTTCTATTGCTGCAATACAGTGAAAAAAATGCTGATTTTGGTGTCAACACATCCTCCGATAAACTCAAAAATGTGCTCGATTACATCGAGGTGCACTATGCCGAAAGCATCCAGGTTGCAGAGCTTGCCGGGCTTTGCTATTTCAGTGAATACCACTTCATGCGTTTCTTCAAAAAACACATGAACATGACCTGTGTGCAGTATATCAACAATGTGCGTCTTGAAAAATCCGTGGAACAATTCGAGCGCGGCAACACCTCAATTTTAGATGTCTCACTGTCTGTCGGATTTCACAATCTGAGCTATTTTCACAGGGCATTTAAAAAGAGGTATCATATGACACCTCTTTCCTTTATCAAAAGCCTTGAATAAATATTTATTTGCACGCAATCACTCTGAGTATATACTCATATGACCTCTTTGCAGAGGATATGGAAAGCCGCTCCTCTGTCGTATGGATATCATACATGTCCGGTCCCATTGATATGCAGTCGAGTCCTTCAATCTTGCCGCTTAAAAGTCCGCACTCGACACCGGCATGAATAGCCTCAACTGTAGGCTTTTTGCCATACATCTCCTCAAAAATCCGTACCATATCCTCGCGGAGCTTTGAATCCTTCTTGTACTCCCATGCAGGATAATCGCCCTCAAATGTAACCTCTGCCGCAAAAGCGCCTGCTATGCAGACAAGCTGGTTCTTAAGGCTCTTTTTAGCCACACCGACAGAGCTTCTGACTGCGTATCTTAAAGTGACAGCAGCATCGTCCGATTTTAAAACTCCCAGATTAAGAGAGGTCTCAACAAGCTTATCAATCTCCCTGCTCATTCTGATGATGCCGTTTGGCAGTGCCTCGATAAGTGCGATAACCCTTGCGCTGTCCTTTGCACTTATAGCTGACTCACTACAGTCAGTCTCCTCTGACACAGTAAGCTTAAGGTCAGGATCAGATGACTTAAACTCCTGTGCAATCTCAGCTGCTGCCTGTTCTATCGAAGCCTTCACTGCCTCGGCCTCATCAGGTGCTACAATAATCTGTGCAGTACACTCTCTTGGAATGGCATTATCCTTTCTGCCGCCCTCTATAGAAGCTATAGCTACAGGTGCCGATGCGTCGCGAAGCAGTCTGGACATAAGAGTATTGGCATTGCCTCTGCCCTTATCAATCTCTGAGCCTGAATGTCCGCCGGTGAGACCTGATAGGCTCACAGTGAGCTTTGTTCCGCTCACAGTCTCTCTCTCTACAGGCAGCTTCACATCGGCTCTGCATCCACCGGCGCAGCTTGCGAGCATCACGCCCTCCTCCTCGCTGTCCATATTAAGAAGCTTCTTTCCCTTAAGCATAGACACATCGATGCCTGTGGCACCCTCCATGCCGACCTCCTCGCATACAGTGCATACAAACTCAAGGCGTGGATGTGACAGGCTGTCATCGTCCAAAATAGCAAGCGCATATGCCACCGCGATACCGTCATCTCCACCGAGTGTGGTGCCCTTTGCCGAGATAAAATCACCATCTATCAAAAGGTCCAGGCCTTCCTCGTCCATATCCTTATCACAGTCAGGTTCCTTCTCGCAAACCATATCCATGTGCCCCTGCAGTATGATTGGCTCCACATCCTCATATCCTTCTGATGCTTCCTTTATGATTATCACATTGTGAAGCTCATCCTGGTAATGCTCAAGGCCTCTTGCCTTTGCAAACTCCACCAGATAATTACTGATTTTCTCTTCCTTGTATGATGGATGAGGAATACTGCATATATCCTCGAAAAACGAAAAAACATTCTTTGGCTCTAAATCTGTTAATACTCTCATTTTACTCTCCTTAAAAAAGTCTGCCGACGAATCTGCCGACAGACCTATTATAACACAATCCGGTATTTAATTGTATATGTATTATAAGTGTTGTGAAATACATTTCTTTACACTAAAGGCTTAATCTCGTAATCCAGCGTGCTCCTAAGCTCTGCAAAAAACTTAGCATAATACTTGAATTTAGGTAAAGCATGTTCCACTGTATTTTTGTACTCAGGATAATTAATAGATGCTTTTATGGCACTCTCATTAGGGATAACTCCATTGCGGTAATGTGTTGCCGCATACATTACATCATCCTTGTCTGCATGCCATAGCAGGCAGAAATTACTCACAACCTGTTCTATACATTCATGTTTCATATTTTCAACAATGTTTAGAATTGATTTGCCCTTGAACCTGCTCTCATCAAGCTCTATCTCATTAATCAAATGTGACATGATATCTGCAACCTTCGGATTATCCTTACGCAGATCCTCTACATACTGCTTTGCCTCATCAATCTTCTTTTGCTTTTCCTCAGGAGTGATATCCCCCTCCTCCTCCGGATTGACGATATTCTGAATGAGATTGATGATATATTCATAATCAATCCTTGTATTACTGTATGCCATAAGCTCATAATCTGAGTCTATTTCCAGTTCTACCGGCGGATTAACCGGGTCCGGTCCCGGGTCTGGCCCAATCTCACTTTTTATGTTCAGGTAATGACCTGCATAGTCTATATATTCCTGTTCAGTAATTCCATAATCATCAAGCATACTCTCATCATATCTGCTGAAGGATTTAAGCTGTGCAAAAAGTCTGTCAAAGCTCTGAAACATCTTCATGAAATGAAGTTTCTCCTCATCTGACATTGACGGAATAACGTCCGGTGTCTGAGCTGCAATTCTAAGCGCCGCGAGTCCCTTCTTAAAAGCCGGCTCCACATCATCCCACTCTGCAATAAGCGGTGTATCCTCTGTACTTCCTGCAGAGTAAAGCTTGACAGCATCATCCACACATTTCTTGAAAAGTACTGGTGCCTGAAAAGTCACAATCTGTCCATACGGCTTTGATTTTTTGTCAAAAATACGATTAGTTCTGGAAAAGGCCTGTATTAAATCGTGAGGTCCCATCGGCTGCCTGTCAATAAAAATTGTCGACATGCATGGCGCATCAAAGCCTGTAAGCAGACGATCCACAACAATAACCAGATCAAGCTGTTCGTTCCTGCTCTTATACTTAGGATCTTTTCTAGAAAGTCGTTTATTTAGATTACTATTGTATGAAGTAATCTGTGAAATATCAAACTTTGTATCAAACATAGCGTTGTAGTCATCAAGAGACTGCTTCATCTTCTCCTGATTGACCTGCGAGCCGTCCTCATTTTCAGTCACAGAATATGTAATGGCAAACTTAGGGAAGTCCGGTAAAACCTGCTTTATGCGTTCATCTATCTTTAATGGCGTTTCTCCGTTTTTCACCCTTGTGAGCAACTCATAATATTTTTGTGCAATCGAAATAGAACTTGTGGTCAAAAGCCCTTCAAAGGTCTTGCCTTTTCCATTTTGGAAGCCCAGCTTATGATATGACTTATTTAAAATAACCTCAAGCACCTTGAGCATATGCGTCTCATTTTCATATCGGCTGCTGTCAGTCTCATCCGTCACATCCTTTGGACCATCGTGCTCCACTTGAAATCCCAAAACAGCATTATCATGAATAGCATTCTGGATAGTATATTTGTGCAGACATGCTCCGTATAACTCCTCTGTTGTACGTGGCAAATCCCCCATCAATGGATATGGATTTTCTGGAAAACGTGGTGTTCCTGTAAAACCAAACCAAAGTGACTTTCCAAAAAAACGCTCGATTATTCTCTTGGTAGCCGGAGATACAGCTCTGTGACACTCATCCACCACAAAAGCTATTTTTAATCCTCTTAACCTGTTATATTCAGGTGAGCCCTCCTTCAGACGCTTTGAAATGAGAATCTGCATCTTTTGAATTGTAGTAACAATCATCTGTCTGTCAGACGATTTGAGTTTATTTTTCAAATCAGTCACATTATCAGTATTATCCACATCAATTGAATCATTCTGAGAATATGAACTAAATGATGTATTTGTCTGCTCATCAAGATCTTTCCTGTCTATAAGGAAAATAGCCTTATCCAACGCCGGAATATCCATAAGGAGATTTCTTGTTGCCTTATATGATGTAAGCGTCTTTCCCGAGCCTGTAGTATGCCATACAAATCCCGACTTTCCTGTTCGTGATGCTTCACGAATTGCCTCAATAGCATGTATCTGATATGGTCTAAGCAGAATAAGCCGCTTAGCTTCATTATCTAAAACCGTATATCTTGCAATCATCTCATGTGCCTGTGGAATCTTAAGGACATTTTTTGCAAAATCAATATAATCAGAAACCGGCTGATTGTTCCTGTCAACCCATCCGCTGATAAATTCTTTCTTTAGCTCCGTATCACTTGCTGCAGAAAAATACTTCGTGTCAACACCGTTGCTTATAACAAACATCTGAACAGCCGAAAAAATCCCCCTGAACTGCCCTTCACCAATGTATTTCTTTATCTGATTGAATGCTTCCATATATGAATGCTGTCTGTTTTTCAGCTCAATATGTATCATTGGAAGACCGTTTATCATCAAGGTCACATCAAATCTACGGTCTCTTGATGCGGCATCCTCATCATCCTTCAATGCACTGTACTGATTTATAACCTCATACACACTGCTGCCACCTGCAATATGCTCATGATTCATCACAACCAGATGGAGCTTCTTGGTATCACGCTGTACATGCACCATGACCTTGCCGTTTTCGCCTACCAGCCACTCTCCAGCCTTATAAAATGTTGAAAACTGCAACTGATTCTTTACCTGCTCAAACTCTGAATCAGAAAGTGGCTCACCATCCAGCCTGTCCTTATTGTTCTGCTCTAAAATATATTTAAAATTGTTCCATAAATCCGCTTCTGTCTTTAAATCTGGTCTGTACGTCCACTGCGAATCCCCATATATCAACTGCTCAATCAATTTCTGCTCTATTAACGATTCCAACTCCGGCATGATAATTTCTCCTTCTTCAAAACCTAAACACTAACTATATTTATTATATCAAATATAGGCATAAAATACCACAAAATTACTTATATCAAAATCAGCGTAAGCATATTGTTTAAAAAGCTACATTACAGTCCTGACAAAGTCCTCATTACCAGATCCACATCCTTATTCTCCAGTTCCTGAATGATATGCAGATATGTTTTCTGCGTTGTTGTCATACTCGCATGCCCCAATCTGCGCGCCACACTGGCTATAGAAACACCGGCAAACAAAAGCAACGACGCATGCGTATGTCTAAGTCCGTGAATGGAAATCTCCGATATCCCACAGGCCTTACAGTGTCTGGTGAGAGCGTCATTGACGGTTGAATTATAAATCTTTTCCTCTCCTACAAATATAGGCTCGTCCTCCGGCAACCCTTTTATCAACTCAGAAAACTTTACTACTATCTGCCAGTCAATCTGAATCTTTCTCACAGATGACTTATTCTTCGTCGGTAGAAAACCTCCCTTACCCTTATAATCCCACGTCTTACTTATAGAAAGAGTTTGCCTTCCAAAATCAAAATCCTTCGGTGTGATAGCAAGCGCCTCTGAAAAACGCATCCCTGTCTTTGCTACAAGCAAAATAAACCAGTCCCAGTTCGGCTCTTCCTTTATATCCAGATCAGCTATCAAAGTATGCAACTCAAACTGATTGAGATATTTAATCTTTTTCTCACGTGGTGTCTTACCCTTGATGATAGCCTTTCTGGTCGGATCACGCTCTATCAGCCCCTCATCCACAGCGTCCATTACCGCACCCTTTAGCTGATGATGGAAGTCAAGTGTTGTCTGTCTCTCATGCTCCTTTGCGTAATCATTTAGTATCTTCTGATACGCGGTCCTTGTCAGCTCACAAACCTTAAGCTCCGGAGCCAGCTTCTCCACCCACTTTTGAGTCATCCTGTACTTTGCCATAGTGGCTTCACGAATTGCATCTTTCTTATACACTTCTATCCACTGTGCGTAATAGTTGTAAAATAATGCATCCTTGCTCATATCCTCTAGCATACGCTACCTCCTTTATTAGTACTGCTTACGCTGATGTAACCATAATTAGGCTTGCTTTGTTTGAGGTTGGTTTATGTTTGATTCGTTGTCAAATTTATGGTAACCATTGTATAGATACGATGTTACTTACGATAAAAAACAGTTTATAAAAGCATGTTCAGATGTAATTTGTGCTGGCGCTGGTGAAGAGTGATGAGATGGTCTAGGCTATAAAAATACTCACCAACTTTTGTTT
>ERZ791879.13-NODE-13-length-244374-cov-15.671581_pt1 | contig 244374 bp, 203 predicted proteins | sample MGYA00510162_ERZ791879 | MGnify/ENA primary metagenome ERZ791879 (study PRJEB30046, sample SAMN00792113) | human gut metagenome | study: EMG produced TPA metagenomics assembly of the A metagenome-wide association study of gut microbiota in type 2... | reverse complement strand
CAAGGTACGAAAGCGCCGAGCAGTTGGACAGCCATATGAGCCGTCTGGAGCACCGGGGCAATATGGTGATGGGAGATACCAGGATCGAGGCTCTGGATAACAGTCTGTTTGACAAGCTGCAAGTATTCGACGGAGATATTTCTCCCATGTTGGAGCCGGACAATAACGCCATTGCCATTGCGCTTTCCTTAGATGACTACGGTAATCTGCCCAATCTTGAATACTACCCCAAGGTGGGAGACACGATCACCGTTACCTATGCGGACGATGTGAAATATATCGACAGCCGCACCGGGGAACTCACCGAAGATACACCGGAGGAGTACTTTCAGGCAAAATTGTATGGAGCCAGAGATGTAGAGTACACGGTCTGCGCCTTGGTAGAACTTCCGAATTCCATGAGTTATCGTTATGGTGGTATTGGATATGACGTAGTTTTGTCTGTGGACACCGCACAGAGGGACAGCGGTGGTGCAGCCATTCCGATGCTCTACCTGTTCGACACAGCGGACGAAGTTGACGAGGCCGAAGCAGAGCAATATCTATCGAAGCTCACTGCCGGTGAGTTTTCGCCCTTGATGTATGAAAGCAAGGCCACGGCTCGCTCTGAATTTGCTCAGTTCCGGCAGATGTTCCTTCTGATAGGTGGTATCCTCTGTGCTATCATTGGGCTGGTGGGACTCTTAAATTTCTTCAACGCCATGATGACCGGTATTCTTTCCCGCCGCCGTGAATTTGCTGTGCTTCAGGCTGTAGGAATGACGAACCGGCAGCTCAAAACCATGCTGATCTACGAGGGATTGTTTTACGCAATGTCTTCCGTAGCGGTGGCTTTTATTCTGTCGCTGGCGGTGGGACCTCTTGCAGGAAAAATGCTGGGCAGTATGTTCTGGTTCTTTGAGTATCGATTCACCATTCTGCCTGTCCTGCTGACAATTCCGGTATTTCTTCTGCTGGGGTGGCTGATCCCCTGCATGATGTATGACAACGCAGCAAAATGCAGTGTCGTAGAGCAATTAAGGGATGCTCAATAACTGTTAAGCAAAAAACGGCCCTCTGCCAATGAAAAGGCAGAGGGCTGAGTTTTAATCTAAGGGTTTACATTCAGTTACAGTTTTTAGATAAATTTCGGGGTTTCCGTTCAAAACAAGGTCTGCATATCCAATCGGGTCATTGTAGATTAGATAGTCCAGCTCTGACCGCTGATACATATTGTCAGCAACCTCTTTCTCCACGGCTATTGTATCAATAGCAATCATACTGCCATCTAAGAATTTCAGTTCCACACAGGCATTATCCATGTTGAACTCACAAGAAATCAACCTATCCATAAGAAACCTCCACTTTGCTGGATGTTAGATCATCCCAAAATATTTGAATGCTTCTCGGATTGCTTTCTCTTTTTCCGGTGGACACTGGGGCTGTCTGGAATCCTCGGACTTCGGCAAATTATAGTTCTTACCAACCCCAATCCCACATTTTCGCTTAATTTGTGAGATATACAGGTTGGATACCTTTAACCCGCTATGCTCCAGCACATAGTCCTTAATCTGGGTGTAGGTTGCCCCATCCTGAAATTCGGACATATCCATATCTTCCAAAGAGAACTCAACCCGAATCTTTTTCGAGTCGACCTCACCCTTGGAAAGTAAGACAACCGTCTCACAATTTCCCGTCGCAGGGAACATATCCACGCACTGCACTTTCTTCACCTGATAACCTCTCGCCTGCAGCACTTCAAGATCTCTTGCTAAGCTGGTCGGTTTACAGGAAATATAGACCATCTGCGGCACATTATAGCGGATGATTTTCTCCAGTGCTTTCGGATGGATTCCATCTCTTGGCGGATCAAGTACGATATAATCCGGTTTTTCCCCGATCGTATCGATCACTTTTAATACATCTCCCGCGATAAATTCGCAGTTAGTAAGTCCGTTTAAAGCTGCATTCTCCCTTGCAGCCACAACAGCTTCCTCCACGATCTCCACACCGATCACTTTCTTCGCAACCGGAGATAAGATCTGTGCGATCGTTCCGGTTCCGGAATACAGGTCAAATACCGTCTGGCTCGCCTCATCATCGAGCGCATCTCCGATAAATTCTCGCGCCGTCTGATAAAGCACTTCTGCGCCAAGGGAATTGGTCTGGAAAAAGGAAAACGGCGTGATCTTGAATTTCAGGTCGAGCAGCTCCTCATAGAAGAAGTCCTGTCCAAATAAAATATCTGTCCCCTCATTTTTGATCGTATCGGCAACACTGTCATTTTTCGTGTGGAGAATTCCTTTTAACACACCGTCATATGTTTCCTCACAGAGTGCCTTTACCCATCCGTCTAATAATATGCTTTCGGTTTCCGCACCAAGTCCGTCCGTCTGCGTTGTTGTTACCAGGTCAACTAAAATCTCTCCTGTTTTTGCCGCCTTTCTCACAAGAAAATGACGCAGATATCCGGTGTGGCGGAGTTTATGGTAAAATGGGATCTGTCTTTCCTTAAAATATTCCAATGTGATCTTAAGCACACGGCGGAAATCTTCATCTACGATCTGACACTCCCCTACGTTTACGATATCATAAAAACTGCCCCGTTTATGCATGCCAAGTGCTAACGGCCCGTCCTTATATTCATCTCCAAATGAAAACTCCATCTTATTGCGGTATGCCTTCGGTCTTGGGCTCGCCTTGATCGGTAAAAACTCATATCCCTTATTTTCCTCGGTGATGACCGCATCGATCAGATCTTTTACCTGCTGCTCCTTCATGGAAAGCTGTTCTTCATACGGAAGGCTCTGGAATGTACAGCCGCCGCAGATACCATAATGAACACATCCCGGCTCCGGCAATTCAAGTGCTGACTTTTCCAACACCTCAAGCAATCGTCCCTCACATTTTCCTTTTCTGACCTTATTGACCGCCGCTGATACTTTCTGTCCCATGATCGCATTTTTTACAATGACACGCGTGCCATCTTCCGCTCTTAAAATTCCTTTGTTCGGGAAATCCACCCGTTCAATGATTCCTTCTACGATCTGCCCTTTTTTCATAACCAGTTCCTTTCTCTTTTCCTATGAATTTAAAAAGGGCTGCAACACTGCAGCCCCTTAAAGATATTTCTTACTCTTCTGTTTTGTCCTCTGCCGGCTCTTCTGCTTTGTCGTCATCTTCTTCGTCCTCGAAGAAATCATCATCAAAATCATCCTCGAAGTCGTCTTCGAAATCCTCTAAATAGTCCGGTGCAAAGAAACGATAGATTCCGTAAACTGCTGCTGCAACTGCGGCAATGATTCCGATAATTGCGAATACCCAGACAACTTTGGAAGCTTTCTTCTCTTCCTCTGCTTCTTTTTTGTTCAGCAGTTCATTTAATTTTGAAATGTTAACTAAATCTTTTAAATCATCCATCTTGTTCATGGGGCTCCCCTCCTTCTATTTTCAGACTGTGACATCTTACAGTCATATGATACATATTATTCCCATATTGCAGTACTTGTTCAGAAAACAAATAATTCCGCACTGCTTATTGCATATGTTTATTATATCATATGTTTCCCATTTCGCCTATAAAAAATTTATAAATTAAACGATTTTATAACTTTTTTAATTTTGCAAAAGAAGCAAACATTTTTTTAATTCCCACCGTGTCAAACTGGACTGTAACCTCATAATCTCTCCCACCTTCAACAATGGCAACCACCGTTCCTTCTCCAAACCGCGTATGTAAAACACGGTCTGCAATATCATACGGCAGCTTTTCTTCTTTCGTATGAACAGAGGCAAATGCACGCGCCTGCATGCTCTGTCCGGAAGGCTGCTGTCTCATCGTCATGCGCTTTGGTTTCACATTCCATGTATTTTCAATCGAAGAATCTGATTCTTTTCGCGAAACAACGGGGGCTTTTCCTTCTAAAAGCTCCAGCGGTATCTCTTTGACAAAACGGGAAACTTTATTGTACTGTGTCTCCCCACGGATCATTCTCTGCTTTGCACAGGTGATCGTCAGCTCTTTCATGGCACGGGTGATACCCACATAGGCAAGACGGCGTTCTTCCTCTAACTGCTCACTCGAATCATCCGATGTGATCGACATATAACTTGGAAACAGACCATCCTCCATACCTGCTAAATACACTTTCGGGAATTCAAGTCCTTTTGCGCTGTGCAGAGTCATTAATACAACATAATCGCTGTCATCTTCCAGACTGTCAATGTCTGCCACCAGTGCTACTTCTTCTAAAAAGCCACTCAGTGTCGGATGTTCTTCGCTTTCCTCGTAACTCACAACTTTACTTAAGAGCTCGTCGATATTCTCGATCCTCGCTTCTGCCTCATCCGTACCTTCCGCTTCAAGCTCTTTGACATATCCGGTTTCCTCAATCACTTCCCGGAGAAGATCGGAAATGCTGATAAATTCCAGCTTACTGCGGAATACCTGGATCAGATTTACAAACGGTTTTACCTTTGACGCTGCTTTTCCAATCGAAGGAATCTCGTCCGCACGCTTTAAGGCATCGTAAAAACTGATATCGTATGCCTCCGCATAATCAGACACACGGTTTACGGTTGTTGCGCCGATACCGCGTTTCGGAACATTTAAAATACGGCGCACCGCCAAATCATCGCGCGCATTGTCGATCGTCTTTAAATAAGCGAGCAGATCTTTCACTTCTTTTCTCGCATAGAAATTTACACCGCCAACGATCTTATATGGAATGTTTGATACAATAAAACGCTCCTCAAACAGACGCGACTGCGCATTCGTCCGGTACAAAACAGCATAATCCCCATAATGGTAATCTCCGTTTCTTACCCCGCCTGCAATATCACGCGCAATATAATCTGCTTCCTCATAGCCGGTATTAAACTGTTCAAAGTCAATCTTCTTTCCCTCATCATTTGCAGTCCAGAGTGTCTTTGACTTTCTGCCGACATTGTTTGCGATCACACTGTTTGCAGCATTTAAAATATTCTGCGTAGACCGGTAATTCTGCTCTAACTTGATCGTCTTTGCATCCGGAAAATGTTTTTCAAAATTTAATATATTATAAATATTTGCTCCACGGAACTTATAAATAGACTGATCATCATCACCCACCACACAAAGATTCTGATATTTGCCTGCCAAAAGACGGATCAGCTCAAACTGTGCCGTATTTGTATCCTGATACTCGTCCACCATAATATAATGAAAACGTTCCTGATAATAATTTTTTACCTCCGGATCAGACTGCAAAAGTTCCACCGTCTTCATGATCAGATCATCAAAATCCAGCGCATTATTCTTATGTAACGCCTCCTGATATTCCCGGTATACCTCCGCCTGTTTACGCTTTGCATAATCGGAAGATGTCAGTGCACGCTGCATCAGCTCTGTCGGTGTGATCAGTTCATCTTTTGCCGATGAAATCGCTGCCAAAAAACTTTTTTCTTTATAAATCTTGGTATCAATCTCTAAACGCTTGCATATATCCTTCATCAGTGATTTTGAATCATCCGCATCATAAATCGTAAAATTGGTGTCAAATCCGATCCGGTCGATATGACGGCGCAAAATTCTCACACAACTTGAATGGAAGGTCGATACCCAGATGCTCTCCGAGCCAAATCCGACAATTTTATCAATTCGCTCCCGCATCTCTCCCGCCGCTTTGTTGGTAAAAGTGATCGCCATGATATGGTAAGGATTGACACCCTTTTCTTCGATTAAATAAGCAGTGCGGTGTGTCAGCACACGTGTTTTACCGGAGCCAGCCCCGGCTAAGATCAGTACCGGACCTTCCGTCTGATATACCGCTTCTCTCTGCTGTTCATTCAACGTATCATATATACTCATGGTTATATTTTCCTTTTCTTTCATTGCTTGTTCTTATACTATAACATAAATATTTCATGTAATAAAACCCATATTGAATTATTTTTTCTTCATTTATATCTTGTCATCTAGTTTTCAATACTATATAATGTGATCAGAGGTGACACAAATATGGATACAAAACAATTTTTACGTTCAATCTTAGATTCCCTGCAGCAGATTGATTATGTCAAACCGGAAGATGTTCCGAATATTGATTTATATATGGATCAGGTAACCACATTCATGGATTCACAGCTCGCCGCTTCAAAACGTCATGATGATGACAAGATCCTGACCAAAACAATGATCAACAATTATGCAAAAAACAATCTTCTTCCTCCACCGGAGAAAAAGAAGTATACCAAAGAGCATGTACTGGTCCTGATCTTTATTTATTATCTGAAAAGTATTTTAAGCATCAGCGACATTCAGGGTATTTTAAACCCGATCACTGAAAAATATTTCGGCAATGACGAGAACTACAGTCTCGAAGATATCTACAAAGAAGTTTTCAGTTTAGAACATCCGGAAACACAGAACCTGATGAAAGATCTCGCAAAAAAATTCAACACTTCCATGAACACATTCCCGGATGCGTCAGAAGATGAAGCAGATCTTCTGCATACATTCAGCTTTATCTGTATGCTCAGCTATGACGTTTACATCAAAAAAACTCTGATTGAAAAGATGATCGATCAGATGGCTTCAAAAAATCCTGAGACAAAGCCATCCAAAAAATAACAGGCTGCATGCTTCCCGCTCAGATTACTTGTTATGTTTTACCGTATTTAACAGAAAAACCGCTATTTTCAATGGAACAACAGGCTGCACACTTTGCAGAATGTCCTGTTGTCACAAATTAAAAATAGCGGTTCTTTTTATTTCTATTCTTTATCCATGTCCTGAAGTCTTGAAAAAACCATGTCGTATCCGTCATTTCCATAATTTAATGAACGGTTCACACGACTGATCGTTGCAGTGGAAGCACCGGTCTTTTCCGCAATATCGAGATACGTTTTCTGATCTCTAAGCATCTTTGCAACTTCAAATCTCTGTGATAAAGAAAGCAGCTCATTTACAGTACATACATCTTCAAAAAATGTATAACATTCTTCCTTGTTCTGGAGGCTTAAGATAGCATCAAAAAGATGATCGACTGCCTCTGTCCTAAGTTTCTTGCTCATATTCCTTTCTCCTTTTTTATTAATTACACGCTATATGCGCTATACACCTACGATACATTTTAGCATATTAAAGTTTTAAAGTAAATACATATTTTATGTAATTTTATTTTTTTCGCAGACCGCCATTATATCATTTTCTCCCCATATATGCAATGAAATATATAGATTATCATTTCAAGAACATACGTTCTGTTTTTATCTCTTTTCTATTGATTTTCAAACATATGTTTGCTATAATATTTTCATCACTAACAGTTATTTCACCTTGCAAAGGAGTATTCACATGAAAAAAATCGGTTCTTTTTTCTTTACATTTATACCGTTTTTACTTGCACTTGTATTTCAGTACCTTGCCATGTTTTTTGTTATGGGAGTCACTCTGTTTTACGAACATATCCGCTATATTTTTTCTTCCAACCGTATCTACGCAGATCTTTGGAACAAAACATTAGATTTATGGTCCACGACGCAGGTAAATACCCTGATCATGATTGTATTTTCCCTGCTCTGTATCGGAGCATTTGGCTTCTGGTATCATGCCGGGTATAATGGAATCTATCTGATTCATCCACGAAAAGTTTTTCATCCGCTTTCCATTGTCGGGATCATCCTTTTAGTTCCCGGTACTCAGTGCCTTTCGACCTATCTGGTCTCTTTCACAGCCTCGCTGTTTCCGCAGTGGATGAAGGCATATGAAAAATTAATGGAAAGTACCGGAATAAACAGTGGACTGACCGTTTCCATGTTTTTTTATTCCATCCTGCTTGCCCCGATCGGCGAAGAGCTTCTCTTTCGCGGTGTCACGATGCATCAGGCAAAAAGAGTGTTCCCATTCTGGGCAGCAAATATCATGCAGGCGCTTTTATTTGGACTTTTTCATATGAATATGATCCAGGGAATCTATGCCTTTTTCCTCGGCATGGTCTTAGGTTACATCTGTGAAAAAGGCGGCAGTATTTATCAGTCTATCCTGTTTCATATGATGTTTAACTTCTGGGGAACCATTATAAGCGGCATTTTACCGACCGGCAACAGCACACTCTTTTTCGTTCTTTATTTTGCCACCGGAGTGATCTGTACTTTTAGCGGTCTCATTCTCTTTCGTTTCGGCACAAACCGGCTGGCTCAAAAGCAGGCGGCTCCATTGTACCTTGAAAATACCGGATACGATACTTTTTATCCATCCAATTAGTGGCTTCTGGTTATGTTTCCAGTTTTTGTAACTATGACCAGTTCACTTTTTATCACTGCAGATAATTTTTCAGGAAACGGATCAGTTCCTCCATCTCTTCCTTCGTTCCAATACTGATTCTGAGATAATTGCTGATTCGTTCCTTCGAAAAATACCGCACAAAAATGTGTTCTTTTTTCAAAGCCTCAAACAGTTTTTTTGCCGGTACGCGCTCATGTGTCGCGAAGATAAAATTACTCATGGAATCGCCAAATGAAAAACCAAGTTTTGTGAGTTCCTGCTTCGTCCATTCACGGGTTGCTATTACACGCTGTCTTGTCTCTTCAAAGTAGGCTTTATCTTTGATTGCTTCCACACCAAGTGCAAGCGCTGTCTGATTCATGGTATAGGAATTGAATGAATATTTCACATCATTGATATATTTGATCAGTTTCTCATTTCCCATCGCATAACCGATACGCATGCCTGCCATGGAGCGCGATTTTGAAAATGTCTGGACTACCAGCAGATTATCATATTTCTCGATTAACGGAAGTGCACTCTCCCCGCCAAAATCGATATATGCCTCATCCACCACCACGATGACATTCCGGTTATGTTGTATGATATCCTCTATTTCAGACAACGGCATTAAAATTCCCGTCGGTGCATTTGGATTTGGAAAAACCACACCGCCATTTTCGCCATAATAATCTTCTTTTACAATCTGAAAATTTTCATCTAACGGCTTTACCTCATATGGAATCCGCAGCATGTCTGCCCAGACATCATAAAAGGAATATGTGATATCCGGGAACCAGACCGGTGTTTTGGAATTAAAAAAAGTCATGAAGATCATGGCAAGCACATCATCCGATCCCACACCGACAAACACCTGACTGCTCTTTAATCCATAATACTCTGCGATTGCATCCACCAAAACCTTGCAGGTCGGTTCCGGATATAACCGAAGCCGGTCTGTATCAAATTCTTTCAGTGCACGGATCACTCCCGGTGCCGGCGGATATGGATTTTCATTTGTATTTAATTTTATCATACGCTGTTCCTGTGGCTGTTCTCCCGGAACATAAGGCACTACTTTTCTTACATAAGACTCCCAGCTGCTCATTCTACTCCTCCATGCTTACGTTGATTTCTACAATTTTCCTTTTTTACACTGCGTTATTTCAGTCCATACACTTGTGCAAGTTTTTCAAAAGCGGGCAGTGAATTTTTGACCGTCTCATGGGAAACACAATAAGCAAGACGTACAAATCCACCACATCCAAATGCACTTCCCTTTACCATCAGAAGATGCAGCTTTTTGCCCTCTTCCACAAATTCTTCCTCATTATCGACCGGGGATTTCACCCACAGGTAAAATGCTCCTTCCGGTTTGATACAGGTAAATCCAAGTTCCGTTAAGCCATCGTACAACATTGTTCGGTTTTCATCATAGAAAGAAACATCTGTTTTCTCATCTAAACATCTTGCAACCGCTTTCTGGATCAGAGATGGTGCATTGACAAATCCAAGCGTACGGTTTGAAATTTCAATACCGCGGATCAGTTCTTCAGCATCGGATGCCTCGTTCGGAACTACCACGTAACCGATACGCTCTCCAGGAAGTGACAGCGATTTACTGAACGAATATCCAACAATCGTATTTTTATAATATTTCGTCAGAAAATCCTCTTTATTTCCATCATAAACCAGTTCCCGATACGGCTCATCCGAAACCAGGTAAATGTCATGTCCAAATTCTTTCTGCTTCTTTTCTAAGATAGAAGCGATCGCCTCCATCGTCTCCGGTTTATAGATGACACCGGTCGGATTGTTCGGCGTATTGACAATCAGTGCCTTGGTCTTTTCCGTAATCTTTGCCTCAAAATCGTTCAGATCCGGCAAAAAAGTCTCAAGATCCGGATTTACCGTTACAATCTCTGAATCAAAATTGGCTGCATACTGACGGTACTCACCAAAAAACGGGGCAAACACGATCACCTCATCACCAGGATCCAAGACCGTTTTAAAAATAATATTGAGGCCTCCCGCTGCACCGACTGTCATCACGATATTATGATCGTCAAATGCGGTACCAAAACGTTTATTTAAGTTTGCCGCGATCGCCTCACGCACATCTTTATAACCTGCATTTTCCATATATCCGTGCAATTCTAAAGAACCTGCCGCTCCTTTCTTATCTGCCTCATCCAACAAATCTCTGATACTGTCGTTTAATGCTGCCGGAGCCGGTGTTGCAGGATTGCCGAGTGAAAAATCATAGACATTCTCCGCACCATATTTTTCCGCCATTGCTTTTCCTTCCACAAACATTGCACGGATCGCGGAATTTCCAAGCAATGCTTTTTGTATTCTTTTTGAAACCATAGTTCTATCTCCATTCGTGTACATTTCGGATGTTACAGACCACACCAGCCTCGCTAAAACAGGGCGCATCCTGTAACATGATCTCTAAATACTTTACCACAGCACCATAAAGAAGTAAATGCTGTTTTCCAAGAATCCGGTACAAATTTTACCGCTGACAAACGCGAAACAATGCCTGAGTGTAAAATCAATTTCGGTAGATAGAAAATGCCAGCATCCTCACTGAAGATGCTGACATCTGCCTATCATGCCTATCACATATTTATTTTTAAATCCATATACATTCTGATCAAATAAATCGCCTATCTCTTTCGTCCTAGCACAGCATACAAAAATTTGCCGGACAAAAAACACAGATGAAAATTTAATCAAATTTTGCATTCTGGTATTTGCGGAATGATTTCCTATGCATTCACTTTGTCTACGAAACGCATGAACGCAGTTCTGCCTTCTTCGGTACATTTATAAACACCGGCGTCTTTTAATACTTCCTTAAATACCAGACCGATCTCTGTCTGCACGATCTCATGCAGTTTTTCCGGGGTTACCTCTCCCTCTAAACCGCTGCCAAATGTAAATCCGTATTTCGGAAGGAATTCTTCTACCCAGTCTGCATGTTTTGCAAGAACTTCATCCTCACGGATGGACGTACCGTCAAGCAGTGCCTGCTCTAAGTCCGCCATCTCTTTTTTCAGACGTGCCGGAAGTACTGCAAGACCCATAACCTCGATCAGACCAATGTTTTCTTTCTTGATATGGTGCAGCTTTGCATGTGGATGATAAACACCAAGCGGATGCTCTTCTGTGGTAATGTTGTTACGCAGTACCAGATCAAGTTCATATAAATCTCCACGTCTTCTTGCGATCGGAGTGATCGTATTATGTGGTTCCCCGTCTGTCTCAGCAAAAATAAATGCTGCCTCGTCCGTATAACCTCTCCATGCAAGTAAAATTTTATCTGCCAGCTCGATCAGACGCTCTTTTTTCTCCGCGCTGATACGGATCACGGACATCGGCCATTTTACAATGCCTGCTTTTACATCCTCAAATCCCTTGAATGAGATTTCTTTTTCGACCGGTGCTTTTGCCATGGCAAATTCGTAATGACCACCCTGGAAATGATCATGGCTTAAAATAGAACCGCCGACAATTGGAAGATCTGCGTTTGATCCTACAAAATAATGTGGGAACTGTTCCACGAAATCAAGCAGTTTACCGAACGTTGCACGCTCAATTTTCATCGGTGTGTGCTGTCCGTTGAATATAATGCAGTGCTCATTGTAATATACATACGGAGAGTACTGGAAAAACCAGTCACTGCCATTAATCGTTACCGGGATGATTCTGTGATTCTGTCTTGCCGGATGGTTCACACGTCCTGCGTATCCCTCATTTTCCTTGCAGAGTAAGCATTTCGGGTAACCGCTCTGTTTTGCAAGTTTTGCTGCAGCGATTGCTTTCGGATCTTTTTCCGGTTTTGATAAATTGATCGTGATATCCAAGGTACCAAACTCGGTATCTGCAGTCCATTTCAGATCCTTCTTAATACGGTATCTGCGGATATAGTTCGAATCACAGCTTAATTTGTAAAAATAATCGGTTGCCGCCTGTGCGGACTGATGATTGTAAAGTCCACGGAATTTTGTGATGACTTCACCTGGTCTTGGCATCAGCATGCTCATGATCTTTGTGTCAAACAGATCACGGTATGTGATCGTATCCTCCGGCATCAGTCCCTGCTCTGCCGCATAGTCAAGCATTTCTGTGAGAATTCCCTCTAAGGCATCCTCAGCGGTCTCCTGTGTCATCGGCTCTCTCTTTTCATATGCTGCAGCGACTTCATCTTCTAACTCATCTAATTGAAAAAGTTCTAACAGACGATTGATAGTAAATCTTTTATCTTCCGGTGCAACAAGTCCTGTCACCAGACCATATTCTGTCAACTCTAAAATCTTTTCCTGTATCATATTCTTCCTCACTTCTACACTGTTTAACGTGTCTTTGCAATACTCTGCCAGACATATATTTTTAAGTCTCTATATTATTTTCAATGAGCCTCTTATTTTCAGAAATGAAAAACTTCTTTTCATCAGGCTAATTTCACTGGACCGTCACCAATCTCAACAACATAGAAATCTGCTGCATATCCGATCTTCTTCTCATAAGCTGCACCGACTTCTTTGATAAAGGTATCCACAGCCTCATCTTTTACGATGCTGACCGTACATCCGCCAAAGCCCGCACCTGTCATTCTTGAGCCGATCACACCATCAATCTTCCATGCTTCCTCAACCAAAGTATCCAGCTCAATACCGGTTACTTCATAATCATCGCGGAGAGAAACGTGGGATTCATTCATCAGTTTTCCAAATAAGGCAACATCATTATTTTTCAGTGCCTCTACTGCTTTGATCGTTCTCTGATTCTCATAAACTGCATGTTTTGCACGTCTTACACACACTTCCTCTTTGATGGCATCTTTGTGTTCTTCAAACTGTGCCTCTGTCAGATCTCCAAGTGCGTCGATGGAGACAACTTTCTGTAACTCTGCCAGTGCTTTTTCACACTCACTGCGGCGCTCATTGTATTTAGAATCGCCCAGTCCACGTTTTTTATTACTGCAGGAAATCACAATCTTTGCATTCTCCAGTTTGATCGGTGCATACTCATATTTTAAAGTTGCAGTGTCAAGGAAGATCGCATGGCCTGCTTTGCCCATTGCGATAGCAAACTGATCCATGATACCACAGTTGACACCGTTGAATTTATTTTCCGAATACTGACCGATCAGTGCAAGATCCTGATTTGTCACATCAAATCCAAACATATCGCGTAAGATAAATCCTGTTAAAACCTCTACGGATGCGGAAGAAGAAAGTCCGGAACCATTCGGGATATTTCCGAATAATACAAGATCCATACCCTGTTCTACCTTCATGCCTTTCTCTCCGAATGCCCACATTACACCCTTCGGGTAATTTGTCCAGTCAGCTTCTTTCTCCGGTTTTAAATTCTCTACCGATGACTCTAACACGCCAAGCTGCTCAAAGTTCATGGAATAAAAACGCAGCTTCTTATCATTTCTTTTTCTTGCCACACCATAAGTACCGATCGTCAGTGCACAAGGAAATACATGACCGCCATTGTAATCGGTATGCTCTCCGATCATATTCACACGTCCCGGTGCAAAATAAACACCAATCTCTCCTTCGCCGCCAAATAACTCTTTAAACTTTGCCAGTACGTTCTCCCAAACCATCTTAAATCCTCCTTTTTACAATACATCATTTGTTCTTATTTTGTTCCACGTCATCCCGTCTGTTTTCCTTTCCCGGAAAAGCAGGATGCATTTGTTTCGTTTTCTCTGATAATCCTATTATAACGCATCCGAATCCCTTTGCAATGGCTGAAATGCAAACTGCAACAAAGTGCAAAAAATCCTGCAACATTTTTACATAAATATTGCAGGATTTTCTATACACTCTTTTATCTCCAGACAGCAATGCTTTTTATGCCTTAAAATCACGGATCAGTTTTAACGTCGGCAGCGCATTGCCCTCATAATCAAACAATGCCTGGTTTGCCCACTCGTTGCCGCACGGTCCCGGATCCTGTATGTATTTTAAGGAAGCAGGCGTTGCCCAGCCGGAACCCGGAACCGGGATCCATGCCGGCTCCCAGTAGAAGAAGCCCTTCCCTTTTCCATCATCGATATGGCTGATGCGGTTTAAGAAGTCTTCCATAAAGTCATACTGTCCCTGTACGGTCATCGGGTATTCGATTTTCTCAACCAGCGCCGGTTTCGTCGCATAACCCTTGCGCTCCTCATCGGCAAGTTTCTCATAATCCTTGTAGTCGTCCATCGTATATCCCATGGAGACTTCTGCCACGATCAGATCTTTGCCGTAGCGCTTGGCAATATCATTCATGTTGTCATTTAACATCTGAAGAGAACCATGCCAGAACGGATAATAAGACAGACCGATCAGTTCAAAGTCCTCACCGCGTTTTGTAAAATTGTCAAACCATTCACGGTAAAGCGCATTGTTGCCACCGTTGTCGAGATGGATCATCACCGGAATTTTTGACAAACCTTCCATCTGCGGGCATACGCCTTTGATGGAGCCGGCAAGACGTTCTTCATCCGCTTTTCGGACAGCGCGGATACCGGCATTGACAAACACTGCAATATTGTCATAATTCGGCACTTTGCCTTCCGGCCAGAGCAGACCATTGGAAAGTTCATTTCCAACCTGCACCATTGTAATGTTGACACCATTTTCCAGATAAAGGTGCATCATCTCCAGCGTAAAATCATAGACTGCCTGCTCTAGCTCTTTGACACCATAGCTTTCCCACGCCTTTGGTTTGAATTGTTTTCCCGGGTCTGCCCAGAAATCACTGTAATGCAGATTTAAAAGTACTCCAAAACCGGCTTTCGTCACACGTTTTGCAATCTCAAGAGATGTCTTTGGATCATTTTCTCCTGCACCGTAAGATTCTCCTGTTTCTGACCACGGATCATTCCAGACACGGATACGGATCGTATCCACATCATAAGATTTCATGAGCTCCAAGAGATCCTTCTCCTCTCCGTTGTCATAATATTTCGCACCACACTTCTCCAACTCTGCAAGCGTGGATAAATCCATTCCTTTTACAAAATTCATATAAATCCTCCTTGTTTTTCGAAGAAAAATGCGACTGCCTATGCAGGAGCAGAGGATTTTCTTCCTTTTCTATATTCCCTTAAACCGGAACGTAAATTCTAACGGTTTCGTCACATCAATATGGTATTCCGGGTGCACTAAAGATCCCCAGCTGTCATCACCGCCGACTCCCATCTGCGCCAATGCCACACGGACAATCGTGTGATGTACCTGCTGCAGTTCATAAACATGGGCTGCATTTTCAAGTTCATGTGGTGTATACGGAAGTGCCGAGAAGCTTAATTCATCTCCCTCAAACATCATTCCCCTGCCTTTTGCATCCACAAGGCGCGCATATCGCACACCGACTTTGTTGCCACATTCCTGCGGAACTAAATATTTTGCCATATTGTCAGCCACTTTATTGCTGTAGATTCCAAGCTTTGCTCCATGTCTCCGGTCTGCATAGGTCTCATCCGGTCCCATGCCATACCAGGTAAGATTGTCATAATCTGCATTAAACCAGAACATCATGCCAAACTCCGGCATATCCGGAAGTCCCTCGACCGGATCATACATCAATTTCGTCTCGATTGTTCCATCACCGAAAACCGTGTAGGCAACCTGACATTTACTTGCCGGTGTTGTCGGCATAAAATAAGTATACGTGACTGTCACGGTATTGTCTTTTTCTTCCACTTTCGTTGGGACATTATCAAACATGCCGCCATTTCTGTGGCTGATATACATGCTCGCAATCTTCCACTGTGCATAGCGCGCCGGTGCCATGCTTCCGTTATCATTGTCAACCGGTGCCCGCCAGAAATTCGGCATCGGGATCTTTTCAATCATTTCTTTCCCCGCATAGCGGTAGGAAACAAGTCCCCCGCTCAACATGGAAAACAGGCAGTCAAAATCTTCGCCTTTTACTCCGATGTTTACCTTGCCGTGAACCACGCGGATCGGCTTTTCGGATGCATGGAAAGCAGGGATCTTTTTATAAATCTTCTGTCCAAAAGCGACCTCATGTCCTGCATCTGCCCAGCTCATATCCTCCTTTAACCGGAATGAAACGGTGAGTGTGTATTCTGCATCCGTATCTTTTTTCTGATCCTTATCATCTGCACGCAAAATGGCAAACGGGATCTCATAGTCCTTCGTGCTAAGCGGCGGTACTGCTGTCTCTATCTCCTGTTTTTTCACAACAACCCCGTTTTTCTGTAAAACTGCCACACAGCGGAACCGGTCGGTATTTGCAAACAGGTTTTTATTTACAACGGTAAACTTCCCTTCCTTTTCAAACAGAATGCTGATATTCTGGTAATTGAATTTCACTTCCTGCATCTTCGGGGACGGATCTCGGTCTCCGCCATAGCAGATTCCATTTCCACTGAAATTATAATCCGTCGGACGCTCTAAGAAATCGCCGCCGTATGCCTGAAAATCTTTTCCATAGCGGTCTTTTTTCAAGATGGACTGGTCAATGTAATCCCAGATAAAACCGCCCTGATATCTCGGTTCCGTATCGGTCAGATCCGTGTATTTGTGCATGGCACCACAGGAATTTCCCATCGCATGTGTATATTCACACATAATAAACGGTTTTTCCTTATGCTCGGCGAGGAATTTTTTCACATTTTCCACGCTCGTATACATCTGGCTTTCCATATCGCTGGTCGCCTCATATCTGCGGTCATTGAAAATTCCCTCATAATGAACCAGACGGTATGGATCTAAGGCACGGAATTTTTCGGACATGTCAAAAATTACTTTTCCGCCGTAAGATTCATTTCCGACTGACCAGATCAGAACTGCCGGATGGTTTTTATCTCTCTGGTAACAGGAATTGACGCGGTCAAGCATCATCGGTTCCCAGTCCATGTTGTCCCCCGGAACGATCGTATCTTTCGGCACAGAACCATGCATCGCGGCATCCCATGAACCGTGTGATTCGAGATTGTTTTCCGCGATCATATAGAGTCCGTACTCATCGCAGAGATCATATATAATGGAAGCATCCGGGTAGTGGCAGGTGCGGATCGCATTGATATTGTTCTGTTTCATCGTAACGATGTCTTTTAAAACCTCTTCCCTTGTCACTGCACGTCCTGTTTTGGAACTGAACTCATGACGGTTGACACCCTTAAATACAATGCGCTTTCCATTTAATGTCATGATACCGTCTTTCATTTCAAAACGGCGGAATCCGATTCTTTGGCTGACAAGCTCGCTTCTCTCCCCGTTTTGATCAAAACATTCGATCGTAAGCGTGTATAAATTCGGGATCTCCGCACTCCACAGATCCGGTTTTTTCACCTCTTTTTCAAAATGAACTTCCCCCTCAGAGACTGGCAGCTCCTCAGAGAAAATAATCTGTTCTTCTTTTTCTTCCAAAACGGAATAATTTCTGCTGCCGGTCAGGGTCAGTCTTGCTTTTCCCTCGCCGCGCATCTGCATTGTGACAAGAAGATCTGCATTTAAAACCGCCTCATCGACAACCGGCTGCACTTTTAAATCATACACATGCACCTTTGGCATGGTATACAGATAAACCGAACGGAAAATACCGGAGAACCGGTAGAAATCCTGATCCTCGCACCAGCTTGAAGAAGTCCACTTAAACACCTGGACTGCCAGCTTATTTTCGCCCTCTTTTACATACGGAGTAAGATCAAAATCTGACGGGGTGAAACTGTCCTCACTGTATCCGACATAATGACCGTTTAACCACAATGCAAAACCGCTCTCCACACCCTGAAAAGAAATATAAAGCCCGTTTTTTCTAAAACCTTCCGGCAGTGTAAAATATTTTACATAGCTTGCCACCGGATTAAATTCACTCGGCACTGCGTCGCGCCACACATCTTCCCTTCCATCCCACGGGTACTGAATGTTTACATACTGCGGGATATCATAGCCCTCCATCTGGATATGCGCCGGTACACGGATATCCTCCCAGCATTTGCAGTCAAACGTTTCTGCCTCAAAACCGTTTACGGTCTGCGTATAATTTCTCGCATAATGGAATTTCCAGATACCATCCAGTAATAACCGGAAGCTGCTCTTTTTTTCTTCTGCTTCTGTTTCATTCGCATATGCCACATGATCGGAGTGTGCTGCCATGCAGTTTTCCTTAAAAAACTTCGGATCATGGATCTTTTTTATTTCGAATGACATGTGATGTCCTCCTTATCTTTTTCTTATCTCCATTTTAACGAAAAAATGCGCATTTTGCATCTGTATCTCAACACAAAACACGCATTTTCGCCCATTTATTTACCAGCCCTTCAACGCGGAAATATTATAATTCAGCAGCTTTCTCTCATAATTTTCCGGACTGATCTTCCACTGATACGGAGATGTATTCAGATATTTTTTGAAGTTCCGGTTAAATGTGGATGTCGTGGTAAATCCTACTTTCTGGGCGACCACATCCATCGGGTCATTTGTCTTTTTCATGATATCACAGGCTTTCTGCACCCGCATCAGATTGATGTAATCCATCGGTGACATATTCATATAAGATTCAAAGACTCTTCTGAAATGTGTCTCACTCATATGGCTTGCCTTTGCAAGTTCCTCGACACGGATATTGTTTGCATACTCTAACCTTACATAATCAAGTGCCGCCGTGATCTGGGAAACACCTGTCTTTTTCTTTACTTCATTCTCCGAGGCATCGCTCTCACACATGCGGAGCAATTCAGCAAAAAAAGCGATCAAAAGACCTCTGACACAATCATTAAAATGACTTTTTTTCTGTCTCATTTCATCCATGAGCATCTTCACAAGAACGGAAATTCCGCGGTTTTCCCACTCATGGAAAAATAAAGCCTTACGATTGATCATCTGCAATACTTTTTTTTGCATGACAGCATTATCCGGATATAATTCCTGGATCATGACCATCGGATCAAAAAATAAATATTCCCAATAGCTTGGTCCCTCCGCAATGTCACTGATCGTCACATGCGGGTAATTCTGCGGAATAATACTGACCATTGCCGGTTCATAACGTTTTGTCTCTTCATTCAAGATCAACTCGCCGGTACCGTTTTTACAATATCCGATTTCCATGAGATTGTGAAAATGAAGATTACTTTCATCATGTCCGTAATCACGAATCCAGTTGTCTCCTAAAAGTGCCAGAACATATTCACCCTGCGGAACTTCGTAAAATCTCAGTTCCATCGTGTCTTTTTTCTTTTTCCCCATGGTTATTACCTCTTTTTAAAACTGCCGTACAATATTTCAGTACGGCAGTCATTTTGTTTCTGTTACCAGAATTTAGTCAAAATCAAATTTTGTAATTCTGTCATGCATTGCTTTATAGCGGAAACGAATCATTTCGTTTTTCTCTAATACGTCCTCTTCCGTTCCGCGGTACTGACAGCGGATACAGCTGTAAATACCGGTTTCTTTATTGTAGAACATATCGATGTCGAGATCTCTTAAAAAACAGGATGGGCATCTATAATTTAATTTGCCTTTGCCAAGTTGAGCCATGTTGCAAATACCTCCTTATCTGAGATTGTTTTTCTGTATCCCAATGTGAACATTGGTGAGAATGCATATCCTTCTTTTACATATCCTTCTGCATCTGCATCGGATGCTGTCATGGATACTCTTGTCTCGATTTCAGGAATAACTGCGGAAACCTCTGCAGCTCCCACAACGCCTTCCTCACGGCATTTGTATTCATAGTTGATCGTCTTCTCTTCCGGTCCGTCGATCTTTAATGTGATATGACTCATATCTTCGGAATACTCAGTTGTACCATAGCATGCAACCATGTATTCATTTAATGTTACTTCCGCAGTCGGATCACTCATCTCTAAAATGTGACGCTCGATCCTGATGTTCGAAGAACCTTCCTCAAAGTACTCTTTTGTCTGAAGTTTTACAGTCAGATCCCTGAACTCGATCGTAACCGGGTCTAATGTAAGGATTCTTGTCTTTCCTTCCTGTGAGAAATGTGCATGTGTCGGGCAGAGGCAGAGATCCACTTCCTCTCCTTTGTAAGAAAGTTTTGCACTTCTTACGGTTCCCTCTCCTGCATAGTGGGTGAAATAACCTGCACGGTATTTCTCCTGAATTAAGAATGGGTAGGATGCATCCTGAACATGTTTTGTTCCGATGCCGACCGGCCACTCTAATTTTGCTGCATAAGGACGAAGGTCAACGATCGCACCGCCCTGATCCATGTTGACACATGCTCTCATGTATGGATCGCAGTACCAGAATAACTGTTTGTCGGAACCATATAAGATATCTCTCCAGAGAGCACATTCCGGCTCGTTGTAATTGTTCTGGTTGACACCTTTCTTCTCACGATAATAATCAGCGAACTCCGACATGGTCATATCTACTAACTGACCCTCTTTTTTCAGTTTGCCGTAGTAAGCACAGCCATCGCTGTAGGATTTGTAAAGAAGTTCATATGGCTGCTCCCAGCGTCCCATCTTGTTCATCCAGCCCGGTCCAACGAACATCATGTTGTAGGAATATCCGTTGTTATATTTCTCTAAGGAACGGTACTGGTCGATCAGGTTGTAAAGATATGGATACTCCCATGTCTTTGTGTCATAGATCATACCACGGAGTACGTTCTGCGGATGTGTTCCGAAGTTCGAACCATTTCCATCGTAACATGCGATCAGGTCACGGGAAAGATGTGGGATTGCTACGATACCGCTATCCTCTTCTTTATTTGCTGCCGGTGCATGCGTATTCTGTTTAGACGGAATCCATGGTGCCCATGGGCCTCCATCAAATAATGTATACCAGGAGTTGTTGCAGGTATGATATGCCTTCGGGCCTTCCTCCCAGCAGGTAGCAACTGCACATTTTACAGTCGGGTAAGTTGCTTTGATATAGTTTGTCAGGTCAGCATCCATATAATAAGAACCTGTGGATTCCGGATAAAAACCGAATCTGTCATGGAATTTCTCGAATACATCATTTACGATGGCTTTCTTATCTTCCATGGAAAACATCCAGATACAGAAATCCTTGGTCTTATATTTTTCACGGAACTCCTCACAAGGAAGTCCTAATAAAGATAATGCGATCTCATCGCCATATACTTCATGATCATGTTTTGCGATCTCCACTGCCTCATCATTGAACAGTGAAGCATATGTCATCTGAATGGTTACTTTTAATCCATTCTCGTGAGCTAATCTCTGCTGTGTCTTAAAGATATCCAAAGACTCTGTCAGCAGTGCCTTATCTCCGATATCCTCTTCTTTTCCCTGTCCAGTCACTGTCGCAGAATACTCTGGCACCATCTCCGGACGATGAATAAGATTCAGTACAAATTTATCCATTTTTTTCTTTCTCCTCTAAAAATATTTTTCTAACCTTTTACAGCTCCACCGGTAACACCCTCAACATAGAACTTCTGCATCACTACGAAGAGAATGGAAATCGGGATTGCAATCATAACACCGCCTGCACAGAAGATTGAGAAGTAATCTCCGATTAATGTCTTCTGTAACAGGTTGTAAAGACCGATCGCAACTGTCCAGTCTGCGGACTCTTTTGATTTGATCATGATCCGTGCCAGAACAAAATCCATCCATGGATTCAGGAAAGAGTTGATGATCGTATATACTATCATCGGTTTTGACAGCGGAATAATGATTTTTCCAAAAATTGTTGCCTCGGAAGCACCCTCTAAGCGGGCAGCCTCTCTCAGTGAAACCGGGATGGTATCAAAGAAACCTTTCAATACTAAAAACCCAAGTCCTGAACCTGCAGAATATACGATAACCAGACCTGCAAGTGAATCAGTAAGTCCGATCATTTTTAGGACAAAATAAACAGCGATCATGGAAAGTACCCCTGGGAACATTCCAAGAATGATAGAAAAGCTCATCAGAGGTTTTCTCGCCTTGAATCTCATACAACTGAATGCATAAGAGACCATCAGTACAAAAGCGGATGAAACGATACAGGTAAAAAATGCTACGATAAAAGTATTTTTAAACCATGCAGGGAAGTTTGCTGCTGTATCTGTCTTGAAGAACAGTTGATGATAGTTTGCCAGTGTCCAGTGTTCCGGGAAGAAGTGCTGGTAACTTACACCCTTTGTAGTGGAAAGGGATGTTACAACCAGCCATACAATCGGAATCAGCCAGATGATTGCCAAAAGAGCAAGTACTAAATGTCTTACAATGATTTTCCATGTTTTCTTTTTCATTATTGGTACACCTCCTCTTTATCACCACTGATCATTCTTGTATAGCTAAGCAATGTAAGAAGCGCACAGATAGCAAATGAAATAATACCAATTACCGATGCCATCTTATAGTTTGAGTTATCGTTGGTCAATGTAAACAGCCATGTAATGAGAAGGTCTGTCTCTTTTGCATTAGAGTTTGCAAATGCCATGTTTGCTGTTGCATTGGAACTTGTCAGCAGATAAATAACGTTAAAGTTATTGATGTTTGCAATGATGCTCTGAATCAGGGATGGTCCACAGATAAATAATACATACGGCATTGTGATCTTCCAGAAAATCTGCCATTTATTTGCACCATCGATACGTGCACTCTCCAACTGATCTGTCGGAATATTCATCAGAATACCGGTAGCGGAAAGCATCTGATATGGAACACCGACCCAGATATTAATAAGAATGATCATTACATGAGACCAGCCCGGTTTAGAGAGAAACGGAATATAGTTTCCGGAAACAAGTCCGATACTTTGTAACCAGCCTGTCAGACCGATGTTGGAACATAATGTATTTACAATACCGTGGTCGCTGAACATTTTGCTTACAAGAAGCAATGTTACGAACTGTGGAATCGCGATTGTCACAACAAAAAGTGATCTCCACATTTTTTTAAAATGTGTATCTTCATGGTTGATCAGCTTTGCCAAAAGAATACCACCGATGAAAGTTGTAAATGTTGCCGATACTGCCCAGATCATTGTCCATGCAAGAATTCTTACGAATGCATAGGAGAATGTGATTGTGGTGCCGCCTGTAAACATATTCTTAAAGTTTCTAAGTCCAACCCATGTAAACAGGTAGTTTGGCGGCATATGATCCATATCATAATTGGTAAATGCCACACAGGACATAAAAATGATCGGTATAATGTTCATCATAATAACACCGATACTCGGCAGGGTAAGTAATGTGATATAAAACTTACCGTTGAAAAGAGATTTTATATCTTCTGCAAATGTATTGACATGTTCTCCCTCTTCTTTCATAAGCTGAAGCCGGTAAACAGCTTTCATATTGCTTATATATAAAAATATGAATGCTACGATTACGAGAATACCAATAATACCATATAGCAGGATCAGCAATGAGTTATCGTAATCATTAACAGTATTTTTCAAGGTCAGCGGATCAAATACGGACTCATACTGAACGGTACCAAGTGTATTTAAATCCTTAATATAATTGATAGAGAACATTCCTGTAAACAGGATCACTACCACTTCAAGGGCTGTTATTAAGACACCTTTGACGATCTGTTTCCGTCCCCAGTATCCGGCACCCATAACAAGCAGTGAAAGCTTGCACCAGATATCTCCCTTTGCCACTGCTGTTCCGAAATCGACAAAGTATTTTTTGATTGCGTTTAAAAATGTTTTCATAGATTCACTCCCTATGCGCGTGAATGAGAATTTTTGTTTCGGTAACAAAAACTTTTCTCTTTTTAAAAATCCCCACATGACCTGTCTGTCAGGTCATGTGGAAATATGAGTTTTACAGATATTTTGATTATTCAGCTACCGGCTGTGTAATACCAGCTACTGCATCATCAAGTACAGCCTGAAGATCTGTTGCACCGTCAACCAGATTCTGTCCAAGTGCCTTTGCCGGATCCCAGTAATTATTGCCTACAACCTGCTGATCTGCAAACTCTGACTGCGCTGCAAGTGCTGCAAGTGCCGGGGAATCAATCTGAGCTGCTGCTACTGTGTTAGCCGGTCCCTCTGATGTAGCGTTACCAATTGCTAACTGACTCTCCTCATTTGTAAGATACTCAGCAAGGAGCATTGACCAGCCAACATTTTTAGCATGGGAGTTCACACCTACAAATTTGTATCCTGCATAAGATCCCATCTGTGTAGCTGTTCCATTTACATCGAAAGTAGGTAATTTACATGCTGCATATCCATCACCGTATTTCGCTTCAAAAGATCCGGTGTTCCATGTACCGGAAACATATGCGCCAAGTGTACCGTCATTTAACATGGTAATTGCATCCTGATCTTGTACGCTTACAAACGCCGGAGAAGAAGTGATATTTTCAATGCTCTGTGCTACTGCAAGACCTGTCTCAGAGTTCCAGTCACAATTATTTGAGTTATCTTCATTCATGGAAAGTTCACAGCCTGCACCAGAGAAGAATCCATACAGATACCATCCATCTGCTACATTCATGCCAACTTTTGTTCCTGCTTCTTCCGCTTTTGCTGTAAGATTTTCCCAGGAAGCCACATCCTCTTCAGAGAAGATGTTTGAATCATAGTATAAGAAATAACCGTTTGATGCTGTTAACGGATAAGCGTAAAGTTTTCCGTCTTTGGTAGCTGCTGCTACAGTTGCCTCTGAGTTTGTTTCTTTCGGATCATATGTATATGTAGCTGCCACTTCCTGAAGCGCACCTGCATTTACAAGATCATTTACCTGATCATCTGCAAATACAAATACATCTGCTGCCGCATCAATATCCTCAAGAATCTTATCTTTGGCATCTGCCTCAGATACAGCACCGATTGTGATGTTGAAATCTACATCTGAGTACTGCTCTTTAAATTTGTCTGTCAGCTCTTTCATAACGTTCTGATAAGCTTCAAGTTCTGAGCACCATAACTGGATATCTACGGTTCCATCTGTAGATGCGATCAGATTTGCGATTGCATCATCGGAAGCTGATGCTGCCTCTGTCTCTGCAGCTGCATCGCCTGCTTCTGTTGTTGCAGCTGCATCACTGCTCTCTGCTGCGCTGTTGTCAGCTGTGCTGTTGTTTGCGGCTTTGTTTCCACATCCTGCGAACATGGAAGCTACCATTGCTGCACATAATACTGTGCTGATGACTTTTTTCTTCATTTGAAAATCCTCCCTTTTCCTTGATAGAAAAAAATGTTCTTTTAGAACGCTTTTTCGTGTTGCGCTATGCGCAATCGGTTGTTCTATGGTTAGAGTATATCTCCGTTACATCCTTGTGTCAATGTCCATAATTTATAATAATTCCGACCATTTTTTAGCCATTTTGCACAATATCATCTTCTATTTTTTCTTTTATTTTTTTCAAATTCGACTTTTGCGCAACCGTTAACCATTGATTTTCCGTGCATTTTCAATTCTTATATCATCTTTTTATGGATATTTTGGCTCGTTTTTGATATTTTTTGAATCAGGGATTTTCCTGCCTTTTCCTTTGTTTTGGGCGAATTTCCCTGATATTGCTTCAGTTTCACCCTCATTTCCCCTGATCTGTGGGTTATTCCGGTAATCATTATAATCATTTCGCCCATTTCACGTTATTTCCGACAATTTCAGCATAAAAAACGGGCGAAACACATTTATTCGCTATGTGTTTCGCCCATTGCTTATTCTCTCCAATAGGATGATCTTCAATTTTCTCAGAACTGTATTTTCCTGATTGTATTTACTTCGTCGATTCCTTCAGCACCACCTCATACGGAAGCAATGTACGCTCTTTCACCTCAAGTCCCTCCGTCAGATCAAGCAGTGTACGGCATGCCACCATGCCGAGTTCCTTTGCATCAAATGAAAGCGATGTGATCGAGGGAACATTGTTTTCAAGTACCATGCTGTTATAAAACGATGCCACCCGGACATCTTCCGGCACTTTGACATGCTGCTGGCGCAGTGTCTTTAAAACACGGCTGCAGACAGCGTCATCCATACAGAGGATGCAGTCTGCCTGTCTGTTTAATGCTTCCTTGACTGCCTTTTCCACCAGAACCTGGTTATCCTGGCTTAAAAACATCAGATCCACATCTAACGTTTTCCCCATCTTCGCATATGCCTCACGAAATCCCCGCAGACGGCTCTGTGTAACCACATGCTCTTCATTGCCGCCGATCAGTGCAATTTTGTCCATCTGCTTCATCAAAATGATCGATGTAAGCTCTTTGCATGCACTCTTGTGATTGTGATCGATCTGAATCACTCCTTTATAATTGGCACTGGTACTTCCGATCGTGACAAACGGTACATTTTTTGTCTGCAGAAAATCGATCTGTTCATCTTCCACAAAAGTGCGCATCAGGATCACACCGTCCACTTTATGGTTTGCTATGATACGCTCAAGAGAAGATATATCGTTTTTCCTGCAGATAGAAAGCAGGATATCATATTCCATGCTGCCCGCAATCTCCTGTATCCCAAACAGACATTCCTGAAAAAATGTAAGATCCACAACATCATACTCCCCCGGCATGACCACACAGATATTATAAGTTTTAGACTGCGCAAGCCCTTTCGCAATGACATTCGGCTTATAATCATGTTCTTCTATGTAGGCGAGCACGCGCTCTCTTGTCTCCCTGCCAATACGACCTTTACCGGAAATTGCACGTGACACGGTTGTCTTCGATACCCCAAGCGCCTCCGCCACGTCCGCAATCGTAATATTCTTTTCTAACCCCTTATCCATAAACTCTCGTCCCTCGCTTTTTTGCGCTTAGTTGCGCAACTAAGTTTATTATTGTACAAACAGGGGCAAAAATCAATCCTATTTTTTTCTATTTTTTCCCGGCATCAATCCGGTATTCCCTCATACGAAATCCATGCTACATCCGCAAAACGATCCGACATTTCACCGTTTGAAGACGCATACACACCGAGCGTGCAGCCCACAAATCCCCCTGCTTCCTCTGTACTGTACGGCAGCAGGCTCACGTCTTTAATGAGTTTTAATACCTTTCCTTCCTCATCCCTGACAAAAAATTCTGCCCTCTGTCCTGCTGCCTTCAAATACAGTTCCAGCATTCCTTTTGCATTGATTTCTTCTTCCGCAAGCAGCGTATCGTTTTCTGTTATATGTGCGATTACCTGCAGCTTTCTCTTCTCTTTTCCACCGCAGATGCGCATCGAAAGATGATTTGCATGATTCTGATAGCAGACGATCCCCGCCTGTTCATTTTCCCGCTCCGCATCAAATTCCATGCATGCCGAAAATGTAAAATCATAATCTTTCTGCCGCAGCCCGAAATACTGCGCGTCCGTTTTCTCTGTAAGTTTCTGTTTTTTCAGATACATCCTGAGAAAACCTTTTCTCTCGATCAGTGAATATGTATTTTCATCCCTTCTCTGCAGCGACAGGAGTCTGTCATCTATTTTTTTCTGATCAAATGCAATAAAATCCGCGTGGGTCACTTCCCTTTCCAGGCGATACTCACCGATCGGAAGTTCTGTTTTCTCTGTCAGATGTCCAATCCCCGGATTGATGACGGGCCATCCGTCCTCCCATTCCACTTTTGCCAGAAAAGTTTCCCTGCCAATACTACAGTGTCCCTCACATGGCCTCGATGCAAGCATGACGACATACCAGTTTCCGTCTGCATCATCCACAAGATCTCCGTGTCCTGCATAGATCACCGGATAATCCCTGCCAAGATTGCGGTGCGTGAAAATTGGATTTCTCTTGCATCCACAAAACCATTCTCTTAACGACCTGCTTCTTGCGATACTGATGCTGTGTTCCGGTCCCGTACCGCCCTCTGCGATCATCAGATAATACCAGCCGTCTTTTTTGTAAAGGTGCGGTCCCTCCGGCCAGATACAATCTTTTAATGCACCTTTCCAGACCGCCGTCCCCGCACCTTTTAAGCACATTGCATGAAGATCCAGCTCCTCTATCCAGATCTCCCAGTCACCATTGTGTCTGACCCCGGACGGATTCGGTCTTGTCCCGACATAATAACATTTCCCATCTTCATCAAAAAAGAGGCTCGGATCAATCCCCTCCGCCGCATCTCCCAGATAATGTGGAACTGACCACGGCCCTTTAGGGTCCTGTGCCGTTATCACAAAGTTTCCACCATGATCCACATTTGTTGTTATGATGTAATAAGTGCCCTCGTGGTAACGGATCGTCGGTGCAAAGATCCCCCGTGAGATCTCACTGCCGGACAGTGGAAGCTGTTCTTCCCTGTCCAACGCATTGCCGATCTGCTCCCAGTGCGCTAAATCCCTGCTATGAAACACAGGAATCCCCGGAAAATATGCAAAACTCGAATTTACCATATAATAATCTTCCCCCACCCTACAGATAGATGGGTCTGGATAAAAACCGGACAGAACCGGATTCTTTGCTATACTCATTTTATCGCTCCATTTCTACTATTCTAAAATCTTATTTTTCACACAAATTTCTCTGCTTTCCAGGCAGCCATGCCTTTTTTATTCCACATAGCCAAAACCAAGTATTGTAAATTTCTTTTCTTCTTCCCCAGGTGTCATCTGAATCCTCACCTGATGCCATCCGCTTTCTTTTTCTTCCAGAAGAATGACCGGATTGCAGTGCGTCCAGCCGTTCACATGCGGATCTGCGGTCAGAACTTTGGTATCGTCCACAAACACATCTGCCCGTCCGGCGTCCACCGCTCCGGAATCTTTAAAGATGAGAAGCAGTGACCGGCAGTAGATATCCATCTGGAATGCATCTTCTGATCTGCCATTTGCCCCATCATACTGCCAATTGTACGGAAATTCAGGAACCGGCGTTAAACTGTCATCCATCTCCACACACTGTAATTCCTGATCTGTACCGGAAAATGCGCCACAGCAGATCTTCGCACGTTCATAGCCGTCTCTGCGGTCTAATAATTTCACTTGCGCAAATTCATCCCCATAAACCGGTTTTTCATGCATTCTTCTTAAAATATCAGGCTCACAGACCGCCCGGTCAATCAGATACATCAGACAGTCTGCCATGATTTTATGTCCCAGATTTGTCGGGTGAAACGCATCATAAAAGAACTGATTTTTTGAAACAACTCTGTCCTTTGCCTGCCGAAACTGCGGTGTCACGGCATCCCGGATGCTTACCATCGGGAGCTGATACCGCTCTCCCACCGGAGCAAGGCGTTCCTGTAAGTTCCAGTCATTTGCAAAAACAGCAAACAATAACAGGACAGCCGGTGCATCCGGCATGGATAAAATTTTTGTCACAAGGCTCTCATAACACCTTCCCTTTGTCTCATCCCCCTCGTCATTTACTGCAAATTCCACGACTACCAGATCCGGCTTTTCTTTTCCATCCCGCAGGACATCCCTCTCAAAACGGATCATCCCAAGCTCCGACGGGGTTCCGCCCACTCCCGCTTTTATCAGTTTCACATTGTTATTTTTTCCGTATTTTCCGGCAAATGCCTTCCAGAACCGGTATGCGTAGCACTGTGTGTGAAGCGGAACTGCCCCGGCTCCCTGCGTGATGGATCCTCCTATATATGCTATGGTTACCGGCTCCCCAGCCCGCGCTTTTTCTACGACTCTTCTGATCCTGCCCGCATCTCCCATAGAAAGGAGTGACCGCTCTATCATTTCCTGATATCCGTGGGATTCCATATCCACCACGCGCTCTTCCTGCGGCTTTGGTACGAAAAATCCATCCTTTAAAAAGAAACGGACATTGACCCTTGCAGACTGTTCCGGCGTCTCAAAGACAAACCGGATCTGCCCCGGCACATCATCATCTGTTTTCCACTTTACCGTATCAAGCGTGATCCTGACTTCTGCGCCATCCCCACGCAGTTCTGTTTCTATGAGCGTTCCGCCGCCGTAGAGATCCTCTTTCCCGTACATCTGAAATACAAATGTGACCGGTTCTCTGCTATGTTCCATCTCCACGGATATACCGATGCTGTGCACCAGGCTTTTAAAGCCCTCCACCGTGCCAAGTTTCTTTAAAATTTCTTCATCACAGACCTCACCGGTCACTTCCGCACTGCTTTCAAGCCTTCCATCACTCTCGTAGATAAACTGGACTCCCCTGCCCTGATACTCCCCCTGCGTCTGGAGCGAGCCAAAGGTTTCTTTTTCTTTCATAATGTAAAAATAAGATCTGTCTTTTTCCGGATCTTTCGGTGCCACAGGTCCACTCATCTGTTCGTCCTCCTTCTCTCCGGCAGTCCAAGACCTGACTCCGGCAAATGCTTTCCCTTGCGCACAAACGTCAGTTTTTCCAGCAGAAATCCCGGTGTCCCCGCATAAATTCCAATTTCATTCTCTCCGCTCTGCAGCGTGACCTGCACACGGACAACGCGGATCTGATCCACCACCATTTTCGCCCATTCCGCACAGGACGGCTCGCCGGAACGGTATCCATCCGGAATCATCTCTATCTTTTGCGGTGCATTTCCATTGACGGCGCAGCCAAAATAGACACTGCCTCCCTGACAGACCGGATTTGCCGGAGCGGTATAGCAAATCATTTCGTATTCTCCCGCCTCCCTGACATAGATCTGATACGTCAGTTTTGGTGCCTGTCTGATCTGCTCTGCCATTTCAAAAAAAGTCTTTGTCTGCGGATATGCTTTCACACCAGATAACGTTTTTCCGTACTCCGGCAAAACATAAAATGCTCCCGCCTCCGCCTTTTCATTGCAGATAAAGTGCTCTGCCTCGACAGAGAGCATCCCGTCTGTCTCATAAAATGCCTCCGCCGGACATCCCGGCAGATCTTTTTCCAGCAAAATTTTTACCGGTATCCTTCCACCCTCATAGCAAACCTCAAAATCATATGTCCTGTGGTCATTCTCCCAGTCTGTGATCTCATCTCTTTTTATCTGCACCGTGAGCACTTCCTCACGGTCTGTGACTCCCTGCATTTTTCCAGGCAGAACCCACGGACTTTTGCACTCGATATGATAAGGCACTTTTTCTTTCGAGCCGCCAAACAATAACAGGGAGGCTTCACTGACAGCCGGATCTAAAAACTGCCGCATCACGATCAATTTTTTCGTCCAGTCCCCGCCTGCCGTACAGACATCACCGCCCTCTGACATGGCAAAGATCCTCGGCTTATTTGCCGGTTCTATGAAGGTCATGAGCGGATACCTGCACTCCTCATCGTTCCAGTTCACAAAGCCGATGTGCTCTGAGAGTGCCATTCCATCCCATTTTCCATCCAGAAGCTGATGAAACCGTTCTGTGAGTAAACGGTCTTTTTCGATACATGCTTTTATTTTTTCTGCATAATCATTTGCACATACCGCTCCCATTTTTGCAAAAAATGAATTTTTTCCTGCATAAAGCTGCATATCAGATGCGTTTGCACTTCCCATTGCCGGGTAATATACCAGTTCCCAGAAAGCCGGCAGCATCTCTTCCGGCACAGAAGATAAAAGCTTTTCTGTCTCCTCTTCTAACCTTTCATTTTCCTTTTGTCTTTTGTCTGCCTCCCCAAAGTGCACCGGATGATAAGTATCTGCGCGCATCGCTTCCGGCTTGCAGTTATGATTCATTTTTGTATACTGCTGCATGATCCGATAAACTGCATTCTGCTGCGCCTCATAGAACCATCCGCCAAATTCACGTTTCACCCAGTACGCCAGATAATCCTGCGGCGCATGAATCCTGCTGCTTCCCCATTTCTCATAATCATATGCGAGATCCATAAAGAAACTGAGCGGATACTCCTGAAATTTCAGATCACCGACATTGACGATCCAGATATCCCGCACACCAAAGTCATATGCCATCGTCATCTGATCCCAGATTTTAGGCAGATAAGAACTGTTCACCCACTCATAAGAGACCGGCGATCCGTGGTAATCAAAGTGATAATACATGCCAAAGCCCCCGCGGTGGGAGCGCATTTCCTCCGTCGGAAGTGTCCGCATATTTCCATAGTTATCCTCGCAGAGCATCAGCGTCACACCGTCTAAGCCATCCCAGTCTTTAAGCCCCGGCGTTGTCTCATCCCCGTAATAATAAGCCTCCACTTCTTTATAAAGTGCGAGCATTTCCGGTTCATTCTCCCCGACACATTCCCGGATGAGTTTTCTCTGTTCTGTGATGATCTCTTTTAACAGGGAAATATTCTGCTCTAAGGATGCATCCTCCCCAAGCATCAGAGAATCTCTCTCCCCACGCATGCCGATCGTGATGATATTTTCATATTTTCCACTGCGCAAAAGCCCGTCGCGCCAGTAACGGATCAGTCCCTCACGGTTGGTAAGATAGCTCCACTCATTTCCATAAACAGAATCCTCTCCACGCACCAGATCCCATTCTTCGCTGTGTCTTAAACATGGTTCATGGTGGGAATTGCTCATCACGATCCCGTAGCAGTCTGCAAGGCGGGCATTTTCCTCCCCCGGTCCATCCAGTGAAAAAGACGATGTCCACATTGCCGGCCACAGATAATTTCCTTTCAGCCGAAGCAGTGTCTCAAAGATCAGGTCATACATTTCTGCAGTAAATCCACCATAATGGGAAAATGTCCAGTTTCCGAACGCAGGCCATTCATCATTGATAAAAAACCCCCGGTATTTCACGGAGGGTTCTTTGCTCTGCATCGAGTCTTTTTCGGAAAAAATGATTTCTTTCTGCGGGGCAGGGACCACATCTGCAAAGTGGACAAACGGCGATACCCCCATAAGCTCTGAGATATGGAATAACCCATAGATTGTTCCCCGCTTGTCACTTCCTGCGATCAGCAGACTGCCATTTTTCAACACCTGAAACAGAAAACATTCCCGCTTTCCACACAGAGAGGAAAGTTCTATCCCTTCCTCTTCTGCGATCGCCTCTGACATCTCACTGTTTCCGAGCGTTGCCACATACACCTGCGCCGGCTGCAACTCTCCCTGCCATTTTATGATCTTCGGGCGGACACCTGTGACCTGCTCCACATCCCCACAAACCTTTTCTGTGATTCTATAGACACCCTCAAATGTCCCATCCTCCATCACAAATGCCGCCGCTTTTTGATCCTTTACCAAAATTGCTTCCATACGAGCACTCCTAATAAATTCTATAATTGCCGCTCAGTGCCAGATATGCGAAGAAATACAGACAGTTGTCATAATATCTTCTGTCCCCGGTGCGAAGCGGTGTCTCCCAGAAACGGTGGACACAGAGAAATGCATTTTTCTGGTCTGAGGCAAGTGCCGCCTGCGCATTGACCGCAGTCATCGCAACCGGATGCAGTGCCTTTCCTTCCAGAATGGTTCCGTCGGTCAGGAAAATACCGTCCCTGTCTTTCTCCTGCACGGTATCACAGAAAAAATTCAAAAACCGGTCAACATTCTCACTCTCCCACTCATCCTTTGCAAACCACTCATAGTCAAGGGCAATGTTTGCGATCGTCCGGTAGGCATCACTGTAATACCAGTCATGTCTGCCTCCCCACTGGTCTAAAACAGGCTGATACGGTGTTCCGTCAAATTCTGCATATTCCGCACTAAGACCAGTGACCGGATGACATGCACGCTTTAAGTAATTACGGCTCGCCTCCGCCGCCTCCTTAAAAAATGCCCGGTCCTCTTCTTTTGCCCACAGTGCGAACAACTCATAAAAATGAGGCAGATGATAGGACGGATCCGAAAAATCCACATCCGTGATAAAACGGATCAGATGATTTGAGGCATCCCACATGGCTCTGCCACCCTCTCCGTTTTCTCCCTTGTGGATGCAGGTGTGCAGCAACTCTTTCGCTTCCCTGCTGTAATTGAATATTCCTTCGCCGTCTCCCCAGCGGTGCGCTGCGAAAAACAGTGCCATCGCAAAAAATTCCTCACCATCCGGTGCTGCGCCAAAAGAATTTTTTGTTCCATCCGGCTGCACCGACCATGCAAAATATCCTGCATTTTCGCCTTCCTCTAAGTACATATAAGTTTTTGCCCATTTCCACAGGCGGTCAAATTCTTCTTTCCGGTCCATCTGGACACACATCATCATGCCGTAGGACATCCCTTCTGTCCGCGCATCATGGTTACCCGTGTCCTCGATATATGCCATATCGTCCTCGACGGGATGATAGATCCGCTCTGATTCTGCCCCGTAAAAAAGTGTATGGAAGATCTCATTTTTCCGCTTTTCTATGGTTTCCTTATCATAGCCTGCCTCCGCAAATACATTGCGGTAAGTTCCAGTCTCAAACGCTCCTCTTTTCATGCAACTTTATCCTTTCCTCTTATTCCTTGACACCGCCAATGGTAAGTCCTGTCACAAAATACCGCTGTAAGAACGGATACAGACAGATGATCGGCAGCATAGTCAGTATCGTTGCAGCGGCACGCACGGAAGTCGGTGTCACAGATCCTGCCGCATTTTTCATTGCCTCCACGGAATTTCCCTGGTTTGTGACGGAAGATAATAATTTCATCAGCTCATACTGTAAAGTTGTCAGGTTCGCACTCATACGGTTATAGAGCATTGCATCAAACCATGAATTCCACTGTCCGACTGCGACAAACAGTGCAACCGTCGCATATACCGGTTTGCAGAGCGGGGAAATGATCTTTAAGAAGATCGTGGTGTAACCTGCCCCGTCTAACTGCGCGGATTCTTCCAGACTGTCTGAGATACCATTCATATAAGTACGGATGACTAACATGTTAAATGCGCTGAACATTCCCGGAATGACATACACCCAGAAACTGTTTGTCAGGTGAAGTGTCTTAAATAACAGGAAGGTCGGGATCATTCCACCATTGACATACATGGTGATCACCCAGAACAGGGATAACTGTTTTTTAAACATGAAACGTTTTCTGCTGACAATAAATGCCAGAATCGCGTTGGCAAACAGTGCAAGTGCTGTTCCGATGACGGTTCTTGCAACCGTGATGTAGGCACCCATAATCAGGTTGTCTTTCTGCAGCACGGTAATATAATTTTTCCATGTAAATTTTCTCGGCAGCAGGTAGATCCCGCCGCGCAGCGCATCTGTTCCGTCATTCAGTGAGATTGCCAGCGTATTTAACACCGGATATAACGTAATGATCACAAACATGATCATAAATAATGTATTTAACGTTACGAAAACTTTGTCCGCAACGGATGTTTTCTTTCTTGATTTTCTTCTCTTTGTTGTTACTGCTTCCATACCAATACCCCCTAAAACAGCCTTTCTTCGCCGTTACGTTTTGCGATCTGATTGGCGATCACGATCAGAATGATACTAACCAGACTCTTGAAAATACCGGCTGCCGTACCAATGGAGAAATCATTCTGGCTGATGCCCCATTTTAATACATAAATATCGATGGTCTGCGATACGCTCTGTACCAGACCGTTTCCAAGCAGATACTGGATCTCAAAACCTGCATTCAGTACGTTTCCGACATTCATTAAAAGTAAGATCATGATCGTCGGCTTAATTCCGGGAAGTGTGACATATTTGATTCTTGCCCAGCGGCCCGCACCATCCATATTTGCAGCTTCATAGAGTGAAGGATCGATTGCTGTGATCGCAGATAAATAGATGATCGCATTCCATCCTGTCTCTTTCCATACATTTGCAAATGCCACGATCGGCCAGAAGTATTTCGGATATGCAAAGAAGTTGAGAGGCTGGTCTAAAATACCAAAGTTCACTAAAAGTTCGTTGATAATACCGGTGCCCGATAATGCATCATGTAAAATACCGGTAACAATAATCCAGGAAAGGAAATGCGGCAGATAAGAAATGGTCTGTACGACCTTTTTTCCTCCCTGTGATTTTACCTCGTTCAATAAAATTGCAAATACGATCGCCATCACAAAGGTGACGACCAGATTGATCACACCCATGGCAAGTGTATTTCTGATTACCCGCAAAAAGGTTGCATCGGAAAATAACTGCTGGAATTTTGCAAGTCCCACAAAAGAAGAATGAAGCAGGCCATCCTTCGGTTTATAATTCTGAAAAGCCATCAGCCAGCCGCCAAGAGGCAGATAACAGAAGATCACTCCATACACTACGATGATCGCTGACCATATTAAAAGAACCTTCTGCCGCTTTATTTCTTTCCATGTGATTTTTATCTGCGGCTCTTTGATTTTTTGTTTTTGTTTTTTTTTCGTTACTGTTATTGAAGCCATAGTTTCACTCCTCTTTTTTAAGAATGGGGACTGTCATTCGTCCAGTCCCCATCCCGTTTTCTCACAATTTTTACTGATATTTTTTTGCTTCCTCAATTCTGCGGTCTAATTCTGCCTGCATCTCATCAATAAATGCCTGCGGATTACAGTTATTGTAGACACCCATGTACTCTTCCCATGCACTGTCAAAGTCAGATGCCATAACGACCTTCGGAAGGTATTCATGTTTTACTTCGCCCATCTTTGTCCATGCCATGCCGCCCTCAGTTGCAGTCGTCATGTTGTTTGAATAGGAATACATCGGATACCACGGTCCCGGTGCCTCGCTGGTTCCAAGCATATCCACATAAGTCTCTGCGCCATATGCTTTAAAGCAGTTCTGTACGTCCTCGCTCAATCCGTCATAGAACTCTTTTGCCTGATACTCCGGTTTCATTGCATTAATGCCGTCACGGCTGGTACCGGAATACTGTGGGAAATAAGAATATGAACAGCTGTGGGATGCCTTGTAAGCGGTGTCGGAGGACTGCATTCTCATATCCTCGGTACGATAATACTCACCATTTTCATCCACATCATAATCCACACCTTTTTCGCCCCAGAAACGAAGATCATGTACTTCCTGGTCTAACAGATCATTGATGAACTGAAGGGCGCCCTCCACGTCTTCGCAGCTTGTGGTGATTGCAAGACCACTTGACACATTTAATGTTCCGCCGGAGTTGTGCCACTGGTTCTTCATACCTTCGTCGATCGTGATCGGAAGCGGTACATAATTGCAGCCTTCCTTGTCAAGTCCCTGCTGCTTAAATGCATCATTTACGTTGTATGCAAAATCCCACCACTGATCGATCATTCCAAGTACACGACCGGTTGATAATTTTGCAATGTACTCATCATAGGTCTGTGTAAAAGACTCCGGATCTACGATTCCTTTCTGGTACTCTTCATTTAATTTCTGGAAGTAACGTTTTGCTGTCGGTGTTGTATTGTAATCTACGATCTTTAATTCATCCGGGTCTACGATACAACTTCCATCATTTGGATAGCCATCCAAAAACTGTGGTGCATTTTCCAGACAGAAGTATCTCCAGTCATCGCAGAGGATCGTGTACGGGATATTTTCTGTTCCGTCATCCATGGTCGGATTTGCTTCATTGTATTTCTCGATCAGGTCAAAATACTGATCCATCGTATGGATCTCAGGATAGTCTGCCCACTTTAACACTCTCGTCTGGATCCAGAATGCCTCGTCATTGTGGGTGGTTGCTTTTTCTTCCCCGTAAATATTTCCAAACTGATTGATCCAGTAGATATGTCCATCATCCTGACGGAGTTTATCCCACTCCTCATCTGTCAAAAATTCTTTGATGTTTGGATATTTGTCTATGTAATCATCCAGTGCTACCAGCGCACCCGCATCATAGAGCTGTTTCATTCCGTCGCCGCCATCGATCATATCCGGATACTCACCGCCTGCGATCAGTGTTCCGACTGCCTCCTGTGCTGTCTGTCCGGTCAGCCATGTCTCCTTGCATTTTGCACCTGTGATCTCTGCGATCTTCTGCTCGATCTCATTGTCATCATTGATCTCTGAACCAGGTACTGCAAAAAATGCGGTAAACTCTTTCACGCCGGATGAATCATTTGTGTTTTCCCCTGATGAGCCTCCCTCTGTGGATGCTGCGCCATTTGTTCCTGTGGTATTGGTATTTCCCCCGCCACATCCGGTAAGCATTGACGCTGCCATTGCCATAACAAGCAATACTGACACTGCTTTTCTTCGTTTCATTTTTTCTCCTCCTTCTTAATCACATCTGATTTCTGTAAGATCTGTATCAGATTTTGTAATTTTATTTTACCAATTTGTCATTTTTCTACAACCGGACAAAAATCAAAAAAAGTCATGACAAATTTTAGTTTTTCATCTAAAATCTGTCATGACTCTCTATCACAGGTACTATTGTCCTCGTTTATTCATTTACACTGCGTGTCTTCTTGCGGTACGTTGTCGGCGTACATCCTTTGCTCTGGATAAACCGGTTAATAAAGTAATCCAGATCACGGTATCCTACTTCTTCCGCCACAAGATAGATTTTATCATCCGTCCTAAGAAGGATCTCCGCTGCCCGCTCGATCCTGTAATTATTCAGATATTCCTTGAACGATACACCATATTTTTTCCGGAACATCTGCCCTAAATAAGCACTGTTGACAAAATATTTCTTCCCGAGTTCTTTGAGCGTCAGATTCTCTGCATAATTTTTCCGGATCTCCCCCTCCACATCAAGAAGCACACCGCGGGACGCATTCTGCCTTAACTGTACCAGATAATCCGCATACTCCATGACGAATCTGCGGAAATGTGAAAGGCTTCCTCGGATCATATGTACCTGAAACGCATTTTCGCAGATATACTGTAACACCTCATCCTGATTGACGCTGTCATCCTGCTCCATCGCAAGGGAAACCAGACGGTACAGGAGATAATTCATGTTCATCTGTACCAATTCCGGGTTCATTCCCGCCTCATTCATCTCCTCATAGATCGCTGCAACATTATCCTCGATCCTTTTCTTGTCATTCTCTTCCACACTCCGCAGCAGATCCTCGATTTTTTTGTGGCTCACCACAATACCGGACGGATTTTTCTGCTCTTTCGAATAGTACAATAGATTCGGCATCACCTTAAAATTGGAAAAAGTCTTTGCGATCACTGCCGACCGGAAAGATTCTGAGATATCACTGATATCTTCCACCTCACTGCCGACATACATCACGACCGGATGGACTGTGCTTTTCTGAATCTTTTCCAATAGCAGATTGATATATTCCTGCTCCCGCAGTCCCTTTTCCTGCGAAATTTTTTTACAGAAAATAAATCCCACATCATAACATTCTTCCTTGCCTTCCGCGTCTAAGAATGTAAGACAGCTGTATTCACCTCCAAGATACTGCATGCAGGCTTCATATATCTGTCTCTGGAGCTGCCGTTTCTTTTCCGGTCCTATGTCCGTATCCGTCTCGCCATCCTCCGACTCGATCCCGATATAGCGGATCCCTCTTCCAAAATCCACCTGTCCTTTAACATAAGAGAGTGCCGTTTCCTCCTGTCTGCCGAGCAAAAGTGTCTGCATCTGCTGCACAAAATACGCTTTTCCGATTTTCCGGATTCGCTCGCTCTCTTCCTTTTTATCCTGCTGCATCTGTTTTACCTTTGAAAGCAGTGCAAGGAGCTGGCTTTTCTGGATCGGCTTTAATATGTAATCCGTACACTGCCATTTGATTGCCTCTTTCGCATAGGTAAAGTCTCCATAACCGCTCAGTATTACAAAAAATGCCTCTGACAGATGCGTTTCCCTGATATATTTTAAAAATTCCAGACCATTCATAACCGGCATTTTGATATCCGCTAAGATCAGGTCGACCGGATTACTCTTTAAAAATTCTACCGCCTCACTGCCATTCCCCGCAGTTCCCACAATCTCAAATCCTTCTTTTTCCCAGTCAATCAACGCAGAAAGTCCCTGTACGATAAATGGCTCATCGTCCACAAGCAGCACTTTAAGCATTCTATCCCCTCCATTCTTTCTCCCATAAAATTTTCCCTATCTTCTCCTTTTTATGAAATTGCATTCAAAGGTATCACTACAGATACTTCTGTTCCAACACCTCTTTCACTTTCGATATGAAATTTTACATGATCTCCTGTATACATTTTCAGTCTCACGCAGGCATTGATCACACCTACCCGTCCTTTTTCTTTAAGCATCTCGATATTTGCCTCTTCCATGCGTTCCTGCAGATAATTCAGATATTCTTCCGGCATCCCCTCCCCGGTATCCTCCACTTCAAGATGCAGATTATTTTTATCTTTATATACACGGACAAAGATCCATGACTGTGACGCTTTTCCCTCAATACCATGCACACATGAATTTTCCGTAAAAGTCACTAACGATAATTTAGGAATCTGGTACTCCCTGCAGTCATCCTCCATTTCAATGCTGTATCTTAGCCGGTCACCAAAACGGTATTTCTGAAGTTTTAAATACGACTCCACAAAACCGATCTCCGCACCAAGGCTCACAATATCTGTTCCCCACTCCACATACTGCCGTTCTATCAGCGAAAGCTGTTCGATCATTTCCGCTGTCTCATCCTCATGTTTTAAGATGCTCCGCATGCGGATATTTTCCAATACATTGAATAGAAAATGCGGGTTGATCTGGCTGTGAAGTGCCAGAAGTTCCGCCTTTTGTCTGGCAATATCAGCATCCTGTCTGGCAATCTCCGACTCCTGCTGTTTTAACCTGCTCTCATAAACCGTCTCGATCAGATGATTCATCCGGTTTGCCATGGAATTATAATGCTGCATCAGCTGGCTGATCTCATCGGTTCCTGATATTGTTTCCACCACTTTTAATTTTCCGGTATGATCCTGCGAAAAGGTATCTTCCAACAGATGCAGACGTACTGTAAACGAACGGTTTAGAAACTGCATAAATACCCACGGGAGAAAAATATTGATCAACACCAGCAGGATCATCGGTATGGCATTGTTCCACAAAATTTTTGAGATCTGTATTTCCGGATACCGCACATAGATCTTCATCGGCTGTCCGTATAATTCTTTCTCCTGCACATAACACTTGTGCATGGTACCCTTATCAAACCTCTCAAAAGATTCTTTTATATTGTTTCTTCCGGTATTTGAAAAGATAATCTTATCACCGCTGCAGATATACACCTCTGATTCATAATTTGCCCTCAAAAGTCCGGTATTGACCGCATTATAATCCAGATCAATCTTTAAAACTTTTTCATGCGGATCTAACATATAACGGTTTAATTTCCGGATAATCGACACCTTTCTTAAATCCGTCGGAGATGTATCGTGCGTTTCATCCATGTAGGCACAAAATACAAAATTGTTCCCGGAATCCTGCAGTTTCTGATACCATTCCGTCTGTTTTACACGTCCTAACTTTTTGAACTTTCCACCATTTACGATCGTATCATTGTCGGCATACATCGTGATCTCAACGCTGCTGTTGCCAAGCGAACTGTCAAACAGGGAATCCTGCATCAGCTCCTGATACGCTTCATAAAATGCCAGATGGGAATCATAATCGGCATTCAGAAAATTGTTGATATACTTATTCATATAAATATTTTTTGAGATTGTGAGTGCTTCTTCTACTGCCTTGTCAATGCTGTACTCTGCCGCACTCGCTATATTTTCTGTCACCTGTTTTCTTGCATTGTGTTCCTCCGAAAATATCATTCCGACTACAACACTGTCTGTCAGGGCGACCGGCAGGACCACACAACAGACATACAAAAGAATCAGTTTCTTTTGTATGCTGTAAGTGTCAATTTTTTCTTCGATTTTTTTACAGAGACGCACAATTATTTTCATAACATCAGACTTTCCACTGTTTTTCCTGTGAGTTTCTCACTGCGTGAATCCGGCTGCATGCCTCCGACAAAAATCTCGAAGTGTCCGGACGGCAGGATCTTTTCACCGTTTTCATCATACAGCATAAATGCCTCTGATTCCAGCCGGATATTGATTTCTTTTTCTTCCCCGGCACAGAGTGGAAGTTTTACGATCTTTTTTAACTGGCCATGCGGCATCTTTGAATGTTCTGCCTTCACGTAGACCTGCACTGTCTCAGTCCCATCCATTTTTCCGGTATTTTTTACAGACAGACCGATCGTCACTCCTTCTGACACCACTGGTTCCTGCTCTAAAAATCTCACATTTTGATATGCATACTCTGTGTAGGAAAGCCCATAGCCAAACGGATACAATGCTTCCTGTTCCATATACCGGTAAGTTCTTCCCTGCATGGAATAGTCCTCGAAATCCGGCAGTTCTTCCGTGGTACGGTAAAATGTGACCGGCAGTTTTCCTTCCGGGTTTGCTTCCCCAAATAAAATATCCGCAATGGCAGCTCCGCCTCTTGCCCCCGGATACCAGCCCTGTACGATCGCATCTACATGCTCATCCGCCCAGTTCACCGCAAGTGCACTTCCCGATAGCAGAACTAAAATAACAGGCTTGCCACAGGATACAGCAGCCTCTAAGATCTCCTCCTGCAGTCCCGGCAGGTTCAGATCCGGTTTGTCACCACTGCCGTACTCATTGCCGGCATCTCCCTCTTCTCCCTCAATGCCCGCGTCAAGTCCCAGCACTGCGACAACCACATCACTCTCCTTGCATACGCCAAGTACTTCTGACATGCGGTCATTTTCCTGTGCCAGATTGCTGGTGCGGTCCTTATAAAGATGGCAGCCCTCCGAATAGAGCACCCTCACATCGTCGCCGACATAATCTTCAATCCCCTCTAACACAGTAATGTAACGTGATGCCGTTCCCTCATAATTGCCGACTAACGCGCGTCTGCTGTCCGCATTTGGTCCGATCACGCCAATCGTTTTTATTTTATTTTTATCAAGCGGTAATATATGCTCCTTATTTTTTAGCAGGACAACGGTTCGTCTTGCCACCGCCTCATTTAATTTTTTCATCTCTCTGCTGTCTGCGGCAAGATAAGGGATTTTATCGTATGGGTTTTCTTCTTTTTTATCGAACACACCAAGTTTCATCCTCGCCATAAACAGATTTGTGACAGCCTCGTCTAAGCGTTCTTCTTTGACCAGTCCCTGTCTCACCGCCTGAACTAAAAATCCAAACAGAGTACCACAGTTTAAGTCACAGCCGTTATTCATCGCCATCGCAACCGATTCAATCGCAGTGCCTGTCACATGATGTCCCTCATGGAAATCACGGATTGCCCAGCAGTCTGACGTCACATGCCCCGAAAATCCCCATTCTTTTCTCAGAATATCGATCAGCAGACGTTTGTTTCCACAACACGGCACTCCGTTCGTCCGGTTGTATGCCCCCATCACTGCCTCCACTTTTCCTTCTTTTACGCACGCCTCAAATGCCGGAAGATATGTTTCCCTTAAATCCTGCTCCGTCACCTCTGCATCAAATTCATGGCGCACCGCTTCCGGTCCGCTGTGTACCGCAAAATGTTTTGCACATGCAGCCGCCTTTAAATAATTTTCATCATGCCCCTGCAGGCCCTCAATATAGCGGACTCCAAGACGGCTGGTCAGATATGGGTCTTCCCCAAACGTCTCATGTCCTCTGCCCCATCTTGGATCTCTGAAAATATTGACATTCGGTGCCCAGAAAGTCAGGCCTTTATAGATATCCGTATCCTTTCCCTCCTGCTGCATGTTAAACTTTGCCCGTGCCTCCGTCGACACTGCATCACCGACCTGCTCTAACAGATCCTCATCAAATGTTGCCGCCAGACCGATTGCCTGTGGAAATACCGTCGCCGTGCCGGCCCGCGCCACACCGTGCAATGCCTCATTCCACCAGTTATAAGCCTTTATATTTAACCGTTCCACCGCCGGTGCCTGATACAGAGTCTGTGCCACTTTTTCTTCCAGTGTCATTTTCCCGACCAGCTCTGCAGCACGTTTTCTATAATTGTCCAGTTTTTCTGTATTCTGATTTAATTCCATATGTTTGACCCTCCCTGCAATATACACTTCCAGTATTGATTTTATGTTAGCAAATTAAAAGTTCACTGTCTACACCATTTTTTTATAGAACATATCCGAGTAAATCATAGATATTTTTTTGGAAACTGTTTCTTATCGTTTACATGTAAATTTTCAGATGGTATAATAAGAATGCGCAAGCGGTTGTTCATTTTATCATTTTATATTAAATTAAGAAAGGATATCACCGCCACAGTGCTCAAATCTGCTTCTAAGGCCAGACAATACGAACCTGTCATCCGGCGGTGGGGGTTTTATATGAAAACAGAAAAACTTTATTTTGGAGCTGCATACTATTCCGAATACCTTCCATACGACCGTGTGGAAAAGGATATGGAAATGATGGAAAAAGCAGGAATGAATGTCATCCGTATCGCGGAATCAACATGGAGTACTTTAGAGCCGCAGGAAGGTGTGTATGATTTTACTCATATCGACAGAATGTTAGACGCTGCCGCATGCCACCATATTTCCGTGATCGTCGGAACACCGACCTATGCCGTACCGACATGGCTGGTAAAAAAATATCCGGACATCCTGGCAATCACCCAGAACGGCCGCGAACGATATGGCCACCGCCAGAATATGGATATCACAAACCCGGATTATCTCTCCCATGCAGAGCGTGTGATCCGTGTTCTGATGGAACATGTAAAGGATGTGCCGCATGTGATCGGCTATCAGCTTGACAATGAGACCAAAAGTTATGGAACTGCCGGTCCCCATGTCCAGGCAATGTTTGTAGATTATTTAAAAGAAAATTTTCCGGATATCAATGATTTTAACCATGAGTTTGGACTGGATTACTGGAGCAACCGTGTGAATGACTGGGATGATTTCCCGGATGTCAGAGGTACGATCAACCAGAGTCTTGCCGCTGAATTTTGTAAATTTCAGCGTTCACTTGTCACTAAATTTTTGAGCTGGCAGGCTGATATTGTCCGCGAGTACAAACGGGATGATCAGTTTATCACACAAAATTTTGATTTTGACTGGACCACACACTCGATCGGTTATCAGTCCCAGGTCGACCAGTACGATGCCTCACGCTGCATGACAGTGGCTGGTGCCGATATTTACCATCCTTCTAATGAGGAACTGACCGGTGCAGAAATTACCGTATGTGGAAATATCTCACGCAGTCTGAAAAAGGACAATTATCTGATCTTAGAGACCGAGGCTCAGGGACTGACTCCGTGGCTTCCTTATCCGGGACAGCTCCGCCTGCAGGCATACAGCCATATCGCAAACGGCTCAAACAGTGTGATGTACTGGCACTGGCATTCGATCCACAATGCAATTGAAAGTTACTGGAAAGGTGTGCTCTCCCACGATTTTTCTGAAAATGAGACTTACCGTGAAGCTGTCGTGATCGGAAACGAATGGAATAAGATCGGTTCTCATTTAAAAAACCTGAAAAAAGAAAACAAGATCGCCATTATGCTTGATAATGCCTCGCTGACCGGATTCACCCAGTTTCCGCTTGAAAAAGCCGGAGCCAACGGTTACAACACTGTGATGCGCTGGTTTTCAGATGCCCTCTACCGCTTAAATATTGAGTACGATATGATTTCTTCTAGGGAACAGGATTTTTCCGGCTATGAATGTCTGATCGTACCGGCACTCTACAGTGCACCGGAATCTCTGCTTCTGGCATTAGATTCCTATGTCAGAAACGGCGGACATCTGATCACCACATTCCGAAGCGGTTTTTCCGATGAATATTTAAAGATTTATCCGGACATGCAGCCACATATCCTGCATGAATGTCTGGGACTTCACTACGATCAGTTTACACACCCGCATCATGTGGATATCGTGCCGGTTCAAAGCGATGTCATGGCGGCTGCACAGGAGCATTTTTCACATCCGGATGACTCTGCCTTTTCCCTGACCTCCTCCGCCTGTGAATGGATGGAGCTTATCACCTGTGATACCGCTGTACCGGTATTAAAATACAGCCATCCGGCATATGAACGCTATGCCGCTGCTGCAAAAAATCAATATGGAAATGGTTCCACACTCTATTTTGGAACAATGTTTGAAAATGATGAACTGTTAGAATCCGTGCTTTTATCTTTTCTGCACGAAACCGGCTTTTCCGGTGGAGATCTTTCCTCAGACGCACCGCATTATCCACTCATTATAAAAAGAGGCATCAATGATTCCGGTAAAGAATTGTGCTACTATCTGAACTATTCAAAAGATCCGGTTTCTGTCACACACCACGGAAAAAACGGCGTAGAGCTGATTTCAGAAGCAGCCATCGTCTGTGGAGATAAAATTGACCTAGGCGGATGGGGTGTTGCTGTGGTTGAAATGTAACGCTTTGTTTTATTGATTTTGCCAAAACGCTGTTTCCATTGATTTATCATGGATTCAGCGTTTTTCATTTTCAATGTACAATTACACCGTCCTTTTCCCATACATCTCAAAATACTCCCCCGCCTGCTGCAGGGATATATTTAGTTTCTCCTGTAACTTTTTCAAAATATCCTCTTTGGAAAAACTCATATCGAGGCAGATTTCTATCATGCCCTTCGCTTCTCCACGTGTTTCTCCTTCTGCTCTGCCACGCGCTTCTCCACGAACTTCTCCCTCTGCTCTGCCACGCGCTTCACTCTCCGCGATCAGATCTTCTATTGCCTTACACATCTCTATCTCCCCCTCTTCTTCTGATACTTCGATCGGTGTATTTGTAATCGTCTTTATCACTCTTGCAGCATTCATTTCAATACTTCTATGGGCATCTGTCCTCAAAAATTCTAACAATTTATCTTTATTTTTCGAGTACTTGATATACCCTATAACCTCCCTCATACTTGTGGAAAATTTATTTAGTTGTTCTTCCGTCAACTTCGCCGGATCGATCAGATGAATCCGGTAATTCTCCACAAAACTTAAAATTTCTATATCACTTACAGACATCATTTCGTGCAAAGATAACGGTCCGTCCCATTCCTCTGCTCCAAAGTGAATCACAAGTGTGATGACTGGTTTGATGCAGTCTTCCTTTAAAAATCCGGACAAATACTCACCATTGCTTTTGCCTGTAAAATCTTTTTTGTTCCGACGGTGTTCGGCAGCTATGTCCGCCACCTGTCTGCCATATTGCAGGGCATCATAGATGGCATTTCTGACGGGCATCGCATAATGAACATCCGTCTGGTTCTCGATACCTAATAAAACATACGACATCTTTTCATCCTGTTTGATGACTGCTGATTTTAAAATATCGCGGTATTTCTGCACCGCATCTGTTTTTTTTCCTGCTCTGCCGGCAGTTTTCTTTCTCACAGATCCATTTTTCACAGAACTCCACTCTGTTTCCTGCACTTTCCCTTTCTTATCCTCACCGGCTTTTTCTTCATCACCAAACGGCAATGCAATCTCTGTCGGATCAATCTCTTTCAGCTTTGCCGGATCAATCACCTTTTTCCCATTGTAGATCAGATAATTAAACGCATCTGCAAATACGGCATTTTCCCGCATATACTCTTTTGTTACCATGTCCGCTGTCCCCATTTGTTTCTCCTCCTCTGTGTTGTTTAGGAGAAATCTTTGGGTTTCTAAGAATTCTCCCTGCTTAAATATGTGAGTAATAAAAGCATTGAAAATTCTTATGATTTCGATCTGTTCATAGAATGGCGCATATGCCTGTGTTGATAATTCAGAATGTCATGCTTTATAAGAATTATATTAATTTATATTGTTTTTAAACAATATGTTTCCCATACATCTCAAAATACTCCCCCGCCTGCTGCAGGGATATATTTAATTTTTCCTGTAACTTTTTCAAAATATCCTCTTTGGAAAAACTCATATCGAGGCAGATTTCTATCATGCCCTTCGCTTCTCCCCGTGTTTCTCCTTCTGCTCTGCCACGTGCTTCGCTCTCCGCGATCAGATCCTCGATTGCCTTACACATCTCTATCTCCTCCTCTTCTTCTGATACTTCAATCGGTGTATTCGTGATCGTCTTTATCACTCTTACCGCATTCATTTCTATGCTTCTATGGGTATCTGTATGCAAAAATTTCAACAGCTGTTCCTTATTTTTTGAGTACTTGATATATCCCATGACTTCTTTCAGGCTCGTGGAAAAATGATCCAGCTGTTCTTCCGTCAGTTTTGCCGGATCGATCAGATGAATCCGGTAATTCTCCACAAAACTTAAGAGTTCCATATCTCTTGTCGACATCATTTCGTGCAATGATAACGGACCATCCCATTCCTCTGCTCCAAAATGAATCACAAGCGTAATCACCGGTCTGATATGATCTTCCTTTAAAAATCCGGACAGATACTCACCATTATTTTTTCCCGAAAAATCATTTTTGTTCCGGCGGTGTCCGGCAGCTATGTCCGACACCTGTCTGCCATATTGCAGGGCATCATAGATGGCATTTCTGACAGGCATCGCATAATGGACATCCGTCTGGTTTTCGATGCCCAAAAGAACATAGGACGTTCTTTCATCCTGTTTGATTACCGCAAATTTTAAAAGATCACGGTATCTCTGCACTGCATCTGTTTTTTTGCCTGCTCTGCCGGCAGTTTTCTTTCTCACCGGTTCATTTTTCACAGAACTCCACTCTGTTCCCTGCGCTTTTCTATTCTTATCTTCACCATCTTTTTCTTTACCGGCTTTTTCTTCATCATCAAACGGCATTGCAATCTCTGTCGGATCGATTTCTTTCAGCTTTGCCGGATCGATCACCTTTTTTCCATTGTAGATCAGGTAATTAAATGCATCCGCAAATACGGCATTTCCCCGCATATACTCTTTTGTTACGATGTCCGCTGTCCCCATTCATTTCTCCTCCTCTGTGTTGTCTGGGAGAAATCTCTGGTTCTTTAGAATTCTCCCTGCTTAAATGTGTGGATAATAAAAGCATTGAAAATTCTTATGATTTTGACCTGTGAATAGAATGGCACATATGTCCGTGTAGATAATTCAGAATGTCATGCTTTGAATGGATTTTAGCATATTGCTTATACTATGTCATCAAAAAGACGTTATTTTAATGGTATTTGTAATTATTGCACAAAAATGTAGTCGGATAACACATAAAAAATAATCTCTAATTTTTTTGTGGAAATATGTTTTTCCTTGCGAAGTTCTCGTATCTTGATGCCACATACATTTTTACGATCATCGTTATACCAAAATGCTTTCATGCATGTTCTCCATCCATAAAATATGCTTGTCAAGAAGAATTTATATTGTTTATATATAAAACGCGCCTTATAATTATGCTTGTTAAGCAGAAAATATAAAAACTAAGAAAACAAGTAACGAAAAGAGGATGATGTCGAGAAAAACTATGGTAGAAACACCGGAAATATAATATCCGGCGAAAGAACAAAAATTTTAAAAATCGAGAGGATATGAAACTCATATATTTACAGAAGATACCCTAAAAGAGGAGTCAGACATGTTGACTCCCTTTTTTACAAATATTTCTCTACCAGGATCTCCCCGATCGTCTGGCTTCCCGCCACAATATCGGAATTTCCGGTGATATCCACCGGGTTTCCTTTATAATCCGTGACTTTTCCACCCGCTTCTTCCACAAGCAGTATTCCGGCTGCATAATCCCAGGGTTTTAAACTGCGTTCGAAGTATGCATCGATTCTTCCTGCCGCCACATAGGCAAGTTCTAATGCCGCAGAACCAATTCTTCGGATATCCGCACAATCCGTAAATACCTTTTCAAAAATTCTGAAATTTTCTTTTGCAAGTTCGCGGTAATATGGACTTGTTCCTATGGAGATCAGACACTCGGAAAAATTATGCCTTTTGCTGACGGAGATTGGGCTGCCATTTAACAATGCTCCCTTTCCCCGTTCTGCCACAAATATTTCATCAGAATACGGATGATATATAATTCCAAGCGTTAGTACACCCTTTCTTGCAAGTGCCAGTGAAAGTGTACTGTTTCGGAAATCATGGATCAGGTTGGTCGTCCCATCCACCGGATCTAAGATCCAGACATCACCGTCAAAGTCAATATCGCTGTTGTCCTTTTCCTCCCCCATAAACTGAATTTCCGGGTACAGTTCATAGAGTGCGGTTTTTACCTGCTCCTGCACTTTAAAATCGATCTGTGTCACAAAATCCGCAACACCCTTTACCTTGATCTGTGATGAGCCCTCACGGTCTAAAAATAACGGTTTGACCTGTTTTACGATCTCTATGATTTTTTGTGTATCAACACTCATGCTACTGCTCCCCTTTTATTTTTACAATTTCCTTTTCATTTCGCACAATATCACTTATTTTTGCAGTTTCCTTTTCATTCCGCGCAATATCTCTTTATCCTCCGCCGATATCCGGTAAGATTCGATCATTTTCTGGATCGCCTTATTGTATGTTTCGTCATCCAAATGATTCTCCAGTAAAAATGCATGTGTTTCCTTTGGGTACTTTGCATATGCAGTTGCAACGCCCCACGCAACTCCCATTTTCCTGTAATATCCCGGATGGTCGAGTCTGTCCCACACAGCCAGCACACGCGCAATGTATGCCTCTGTCAGGAAATGATCCATCAGCATAACTGCAACGACGCGCTGCTCAAATTCCTGATCTGATTTCGCATACGGCATCAGAAAATTCCAGACTTTTTCGCGGTGTTTCTGCGCAATTTTAAAAGTTGCACAAAAGCAGTCATTGATCGACCAGTCATGGATCTTCGGGATAAATGCCCGCACATATTCCAAAAGCTCATCAATCTCTCCTTTTGCATATCCGAGTACGAGTCCCTGCAGCATGATCTCCTCATAAGTATCGCAGGCAGCGTGTTCCAAATACCCGCGCCAGTCCTCTTTTGCAATCTTTTTTGCAAGAGTGCGCAGCTTTGGGATACGCACACCTATGATCGGATCTGTTCCGGGGATCAGACCGGATGTAAACCTCTGAAATTTTGGTTCTGCTTCTGCCTTTAGCCATACGCAGATCTCTTCGTTTGTCATGTGCGGCTCTCCTTGTTTTTATTGTAAACCAAATGCCTTTTATATTAACATACCACACAGGACAGATGAAAACCACCTCTAATTTTCATAGAGTTCCCCATCCACGATATGTACCACTCTCTTCGCATGTTCGGCAACGCTTAAATCATGCGTGATCATGACGATCGTATTTCCCATATCACTCAGACACTGAAATAGTTTCAGCACTTCTTTTCCGCTGTTACGGTCTAAGGCTCCGGTCGGCTCATCTGCTAAGAGGATCGCCGGCTGTCCGACTAAGGCACGCGCGATTGCAACACGCTGCTGCTGACCGCCGGAAAGCTCATTCGGTTTGTGATCGATACGCTCTGCAAGCCCTAACATTGCAATGGTATCCATGCTGGCATCTCTTGCATCCTTCAAGGTCATTCCACGCATCAAAAGCGGCATGACGATATTCTGAAGTACATTGTAGGTCGGAATCAGATGATATTTCTGGAAAATGAATCCGATCTTCTGGTTGCGGATATTGGTCAGTTCTTTTTCCTTTGCCTTTTCGATCTCCACACCGTCAAGGTTATAGGTTCCCTCGTCTAAGACATCCATACAGCCGATGATGTTCATCAGGGTACTTTTGCCGGAACCGGATGGCCCTAAGATGGCAAGGTATTCTCCCTGTTCGACGGTCAGGGAAATGTCTTTTAATACATGCAGGGAACCAGATCCCATCTTGTAGGATTTGTTGACGTTTTTCATCGTGATGATCTCACACAGGTGTTCTGCTGCGGCAGATTTTTCGATGTCTGCCGGTATATGTTCATTTGAAAATGGTTTTAGGATTTGTGCTGCGTCCATGTGTGCTCCTTTCTGTGTGTGGCTCGCATGGCTGATTTTAAAACTCAGTTTTTCCTTTTTGAATATTGTGAAACTGGCACTGGTTTAGCGAAGGCACGCTCTCGCTGCGTGTCGCTCGTAGCGGATACTAAGCGCATAAAATACATGCGCTAAGTACCGACGGCTCCCCAGCACCTTCTTATAAACCAGTGCCAGTTTCACAATTATTTTCAGTTTTTGATGAGTTTTACAATCAGCCATGCTGCCGTTACGTTACTGTAACATCCAGATTTCTTCGATCACTTCGTTGCCGTCACTGTCTGTTTCTACCAATATTTTTAGCAGATCACCTGAGGCAAGGCGTGAAAAAGTGGTCGTAGTGTCTGATGTTGTATGTACGGTTACGCCAACAGGTATCATAGTTGTGACTGTCTCGCCTGTCATATCGGACATGCCGCCCGGTGCGCCCTGCGGCATCTCGGTGCTGTCCATATCCGGAGGCGTCTGATCTCCACCGGATGATCCATCCATATCCGGTGGTGTTCCCATACCGGATTTATCTTCATCTGAACCTATGCCGCCGCTCTTATCACTTTGACCTGCAGAACCTGTGCCGCCATCATTCTTATCACTCTGACCTGCTGAACCTGTGCCGCCATCACTTTTATCACCCTGACCTGTACTGTCCGAACCGGCATCATCTTCCGCTTCTGCCTTCTCCTTCGCCCGTTCTTCCGCCGCCTTCGCCACCGACTCATCCACTTCCATATAAGTAACTTCATTCCCCTCAATCGACGAAACATACGCATAGACATACTTCTGATGATCTCCCAGCGCACTTTCCGTCTCAACTCCACCTATCCGCCACATCACACATACCGCAATAAGTACAATCACTAATACAATTACAACCACAATCGTTACTTTCTTCTTCATCAACCGCCTTAAACCTTTCCCTCTTTTACTCTGCCCCCAGCGCCTCCACCGGCACCAGTTTCGACGCCTTATACGCCGGATAGAATCCAAACAGTGTTCCCGTGATGAGTGCAAACAGCAGTGCAATCAGGAATGCTGCCGGTGTCAGTTCAACACGCACACCAAGATACTGTGCCACCGGAGTGACGAGCAGGCTTGCCACAATGCCAAGCACGCCGCCGATCAGACTGATTGCAGCCGCCTCCGCTAAAAATTCAAACAAAATATTCCTCTGGGAGCAGCCGATTGCCTTTAAAATACCGATCTCATTGGTGCGCTCTTTGACAGATACAAACAATACGTTCATGATGCCGATACCACCGACCACAAATACAATGGCTGCCATAGCCATCAGAAGCATCGTCAATATCTCATTGGACGCCGATGCAGCTTCCATCTTGCTTCCCGCATCCTCAAAGGTAAATTCTGCATTCGGATAGGAAGTTGCAAGCACTTCCGTGATCTCCTCCGTGACACCGGACACATTGCTTACGTCCTCCGCGATCACGGTGATAGTCGGACTTACATTCGTTCCCACTAAATATTTCACCCCGGTCGCATACGGAATGAAAACGGAATCATCCGGGCTGATACCGGAAGCCACCGTACCCATAGAAGAAAGCACCCCGTTTACCACATAAGATCGGTCATCGATATAGATCACACTGCCATATGCATCGATTGCACTTCCAAAGATCTCTTCCGCAATAGAAGCGCCTAGCACGCAGACTTTTTCTTTATTCTCATCATCGGATTCTGTGATAAAATCTCCGACTGCAAGACTGAGATTACTGATAGCTGCATAGCTGTCCTTGACTCCGGCGATCGAGTAGGTCTGTGCCTCATCGAGATCACCGCCATCCACGGTAGACCTTGTCATATAGGAGATCGTTGCCGCTGAGATCCCGGAGACAAAAGTTTCAATATCGTCCACGTCATCTTCATCTAACGTGATATTTTCCTGGTTCATGCGGTCTTCCATATCACTGCCGCCGCCAAAGAAGCCACCCATGTCACCCGGCATGCCGCCTCCGTCACCACCATTTCCACCTCCGGGGCCACCCGACGGTCCACCGCCGGAAGAGTCGCCACCGCCCGTAAATCCTCCCGAAGGTCCACCGGAAGCCCCTGACCCTCCCGATGAACTGCTGCCGGATGGTGCACCGCTGCCGGAAGGCATCATCATCATTCCTGAGTCTGATGAGTCATCGGAACTTTGATTTCCACCACGGTTTTTATCACCGCCGTCATAGGAAATATCGATTGCACCTGCATTTAAGTTTTTAAACTGGTCTGCCACATCCTCCTGACCGCCTTTTCCGATGGCAATCACCATCACGATCGTTGCCGCGCCGACAATGATACCGATCGACGTCATGATTGTTTTAAATTTATTCTGGGTAATATTGATCCAGACAAGTCTTAATAATTCCGATGGTTTCATTCGCCCGTCACCTGACTTTCTATCAGAACCGTCTCTCCCTCGGAAAGTCCCTCCGTGATCTCCACATTGACGCCATCGGAAAATCCGGTGGTCACCTCTTTTTTCCCAATGGTTCCATCACTGTCTTTGACTTTCACATAAGATGCCGTTCCCTCGTTGATGATCGCTTTATTAGAAACATAGACAACGTCTGCCACCTGTTTTTCAATGATTGTCACATTTCCGGTCATATCCGTGTAAATACCGTCCACGTCACCATTTATTTTTACCGTCACATTATAAGAGACTGTGGAAGAACCGCTCGATACGGAAGTATCAATACTTTCAACTTCACCGAAAAATGTCTGGTCCTCATAAGCGTTGAGCTCGATCATGACCTCGTCTCCGATTGCGATCTCAGAGATATCCTCCTCGGACACAGATACTGTCATCGTCACTGCATCTGTGTCCGCAAATGTCACAATGCTCGTGCCTGCAGACAGATCATCTCCTGCCTCGTATCCGACCGACATGATCGTGCCGTCATAATCCGAATAGATCGTGCCATCTCCGACAAATATCTCAAATTCAGATAAAGCCTCTTTGGCATCTGTCAACGTGTCCTGCGCCGTATCCACTGATACATCCACGCCTGCCACATCTGCGGAATACTGGCTGTCTGCATTTTCGTAGGATAACATTGCCTCTTTGTATTTTTTCTCTGCCTCCACAGATTTTGTAGTGTATGCACTCTTTGCCGCTTTTAATTTATTGTACAGTTTGTCATAATTTCCCTGCTCATCTGCAAGTGACTCACTTAAATCCATTCCACTGTCGATCATTTCCTGATAATAGGTAAGAAGTGCCTGTGACTCATCCACTGCCTCCTGGGCCTCATCCACCGCATCCTGCAGTTCACTGATGGTTGCCTCATATTCTTCCTGTGCAACACTTCCCTCCGCCACACTTAAGTTATAAGAATAGTTCGCACTTACCTTTTCTTTTGCCGAACTGAGTGCTGCAGAGTTATAATCTGCCGAAGCCTCCGTCACAGCTTCCTTTAATTTTTTCCTGTATTTTTCAATGCTCTCATCTGTCAGCTTTAACAGTGCATCGCCCGCTTTTACCTGCTGTCCGACTGAAACATACACTTCCTCTACCTCCAGTACCACCGATGAATTATTGGTGGATGTTCCTGTTGTCTGGGTTCCACTTGTCTGGCTGCTGCCAGAATTTGAAGACGTACTGATATCTTCATCCATATCCTGTGAAATGCTTCCGATTGTCACACTTCCACTCTTTGTAATCCCGACGGTAAGCGTTCCATATTCTGCTGTCGTTTCTTTATAAACCGTTTCTGATTCGCCGCTGTCCGAAGTCTGATGTGCATATACGCTGATCCCTCCGATCAAAAGAAGTGCTGCTGCGCCCAATGAAAGAACTACTGTCACTTTTTTCTTTTTCATTCTGTTTTTTCCTCCTGCTCTCCCTGAAATGTAACGGTTGCGGAAGAACCAGAACCAAGTCTTCCATCCGAATTATCAATTGAAATGATCACTGCATAAGTAACATTCGAAACACTGCCTCCGGTCGTTGCCGAAGATGCGATCGATGAGACAGTTCCTGTCACTGCTCCATCCCGGTTTCCTGCTATCATGACAGATACCTCATCGCCGACACCAACCTGTGCGATATTCTCCTGTGGCACTTCCACGGAAATCATGATCGTCTGTGTATCACAATACAGCGCAAACGCAGTACCTGACTGCAGCGTATCTTCTGCCTCATAAGGCACTGCCGCGATCGTTCCATCTTCATCCGCCGTAACAACACTATTTTCTAATGCAAGAAGTGCTGTCTGTTCCTCTTTTAATGTATCAAGTGTATCCTGCGCGGACTCCACTGCACTCTCCAGTTCCGAGACGGTCGATTCATAGGTACTTCCCGCATATTTTCCTTCCACCACTGCAGTGTCATATTCATTTTGCAGTTCTGCTTTCTGCGTTGTCGCATCACGCTCTGCCTGTTCATAGTCAGATTTTAAATCATCCAGACTATCCGTCAGTTCCGTAATTTCAGTGTTGGTTTCTTCCTCATTTTTATTGTAAGTTTCGACCGCGGAGTCAAATTCCTTCTGTGCCTGTTCGAGTGTACTCTGTGCAGCATCTGCAGACTGCTGTGCCTGTGTCAGCGTATCCGACTGCTGCTCCCTCGTCGTATAATCATCCATTGCCTGCTGTACAACAGAAAGTAATGTATCCGAATCCGCTCCCGCCTCGATCTGCGCCTTGATATAAGTTAAATCCGTCGATACCGCCTGACTTGCACTATTATCCGAATTTTGTGCCTGTGTCAGCGTATCCTGTGCCTGCGCTAATGCTGTTGTCGCTGCATCAACTGCAGCCTTTTTTTCATCAATCGCACACTCCACATAGTAATCATTGTTATCGATCTTCATCTGATATTCCGAAATCTGCTCTACCGCCTCATCATAGGCTTCTTTTTTTTCTTCCACTGCGGCATCTAGCGCATCTACCTGTGCCTGATAACTGTCCGCTGCGGTCTGAGCTGTCAGATCGGCGTCCTGCTTTGTGCTCTCCGCAGAAAGTTTTCCGCTTGCAAGATTCGCCTCGGCTGTTTTTAATGTATTCTCGGCATCACTGATGGCATCTTCGTAATATGATTTTGCCGCTTCCATGCTCTCATCCGTCAGTTTAAACAGGGCATCCCCTTTGCTCACGGTATCCCCGGATGAAGCATAGACTTCTTCCACGGTCATTGTGACTGCATTTACCGTAAATTCCGGCATCTGGCTGACCGTGCCGATCTGCGTGGTACCTTCTTCCGAAAAAGAGCCGTCTGTACTCTCCTGCTGGTCTGTATTCTGAGCTTTTACACTATTTTCCGTACTGTCCGTCTGTGCTCCGGATACTGCAGCCTGATATCCAATTCCGCCGGTCATCACACAGACTGCTGCGATGCTGGCGATCACACTTGCCATTCTTTTTCCTGGTTTTCTCATTGCCTTCCTCACTTTCCATACTCATGCGCTCCGTTTTGACAATACAAAAATAACACTGCAACCTAAAGAACAGCTGATTGCAATGTGATGGTTATGTGAAGAAAGCGTTAAATAAGTGTGTCATATAAAAATGCCGGAGTGGCACACATCTTTTTGCACCACTCCGGCATTTTTCGTTTTTCGTGATATTCTTTTTTATGATTGCCGGTTGTCACACACTCACGTTGTCATGTGCACCAGGTCAGTGCGTCTCCCCACTGATCGTCTTCACATCTGCCTCGTTCTCAACGATCGCCCGGATGCCGCACGCTAATGCCTTTGCGATCATCCCCGCCGGCATGCTCGGTGTTCCCTCCGGCAGATCAAGCGTCTGCTCCGGTAAGTATGGGACATGGACAAATCCGCCCCTCATATGTGGATATTCCTTATCGATCATGTAGAGGACACGGTACATGATATCGTTGCAGACAAAAGTTCCGGCTGTATAGGAAACGCGCGCCGGGATCTTTGCCTCTTTCATATACTGTACCATGCTCTTGACTGGAAGCGACGCAAAATATGCATTCTCTCCGTCTTCCCGGATTGGTGTATCGAGCGGCTGCTTTCCCTCATTGTCCGGGATACGCGCTTCCATCAGATTGATTGCGACTTTTTCCACTGTGATCCCGGATCTTCCACCAGCCTGTCCGACACATAAAACTGCATCCGGATGATGTTTCTCCACCGCAGCCCTGACCACTTCCTCATCCCTTCCAAACACGGTCGGGATTTCAATTTTGATCACTTCTGCCCCCACTATCACATCCGGGAGAAGTTTGACTGCCTCGTAGGCAGGATTGATCACTGCTCCGCCAAACGGTTCAAAGCCTGTCACTAATATTTTCATTCGTATGCTCCTTTTATCTCCGGTTATTTGTTCAAGAAACGATCCCACTCTTGTGTATCCCCGGAACCGCTGACGCGAAGCAAAAAGGTATGATCCTCCGTATCGATGGAAATAACATAATTTCCGTTTTCCTGCTCAATGGAATACACTTCACAGCCCTCTAATTCTTTGAATTTGTCTGCATACACCTCCGGTGCGATCGTAATATCCTCATTTTTCTGTTTTAAATTGCCGTTCGCATCATAGACTTTATAGCCTTCCTCCACCAGTGCTTCAATTTTCGGCTCACTGATCTTTAAAACCAGCTCATTTGCACGCATCTCCCGGATGTCGCGGTTGCAGGAATTCTCCGGCAGAATCGTCACATTATCAAATACGATCTCAAACATCCCGCTCACCGCACAGATCTGTGCGATATATGCCTCCTTAAAACAAAAGTGATCCAGTTCATTTATCGTATGATATTTCATGGTAATCCTCCATTCCCACGCTGTTTTCACAGTATTTTCCTGATCATTATACCATTTCCCATTTCATTTTGACAATTCGAAAAAAATACCGTACAATTCTTTCGGTTAAAAATATTTATCATCATTATTTTACGGAGATCAGCCTATGAAAAAAATTGCTTTTTTTGATATTGACGGAACCTTAACCTCGGAGATCGACGGTTCCCTGCCGAAGAGTGCCATAAATGCCATTAGACATGCGCGCACCTTTGGTCATCTGATGTTTATTAATACCGGCCGCTGCTTTCAGAACGTAGAACCACGTTTCAGACGGATCGGTTTTGACGGATATGTCTGCGGATGCGGCACAAATATTTTCTGTTCCGGCACAGAGGCACTGCACGTTGCACAGACACACAGCATTACCATGCAGCTGTTAGAGGCGGCACGCATAACCAATGTGGATATTCTTTTCGAATCCAGAAAAGAAGTTGCCTTTGATAAAAGCAGATCCCTCACACACCCGGATGCCATACACCAGTATAAAGCATTTTTAAACCGCGGCTATGATATGCCGGAGAATTTGGAAAATCCGAATTTTTTCTGCGATAAATTTGTGGTCTGGTATCAGACTCCTGACCAGTTAGAAGAATTCCGGAAAGTCAGCGATCCTTATTTTACCTGCATCGACCGCGGCGGTACCTTCCGCGAATTTGTTCCAATCGGTTACAGCAAAGCGACCGGCATCCAGTATGTGCTTGACTATTATCATCTGGATCTTGACGCCGCCTATGCGATCGGCGACAGCAACAACGATCTTCCGATGCTCTCTTATGTACCAAACAGCGTCGCCATGGGAAATGCTTCCCCGGCTTCCCTGTTTGATCAGGTATCTTTTGTAACAAAACGCGCAAGCGAGGATGGTATCGCTTATGCGTTAGAGCAGCTTGGATTTTTCGAGTCGTGATTTCTTTACACAGACACCAAAATTTCCGCGGACATTCTATTCATTCATCAGGCAGATCATCTTTTATTTTACGCAATATCTTGTTTGAGACAGGTCTTAATATCATCCTCAGCATTACTGATCTGTCTCAAATGAAACGTATCGGTCAGATACTGTAATACATTCGGACTTAAAAATGCAGGCAGTGTCGGTCCAAGATAGATATTGTGGACACCGAGACTTAAAAGTGCCAAGAGATCTGCCACCGCTTTCTGTTCATACCACGAAACGATCATGGAAAGCGGAAGTCCGTTGACATCAGTTTCAAACGCATCCGCAAGCGCTGTGGCGATCCTGACCGCCGAATATACATCATTGCACTGTCCGACATCTAAAAGTCTTGGCAGTCCTGCCACCTCCCCAAAGTCTAACTTATTAAACCGGTATTTTCCACAGGCGAGTGTTAAGATCACACAGTCTTTCGGCACCATCTGAGCAAATTCCGTGTAATAATTTCTTCCCGGTCTGGCTCCGTCACAGCCGCCGATCAGGAAAAAGTGCCGGATCTGTCTGCCTTTTACCGCCTCCACGATCTTATCTGCCTGACTTAAAGCTGCGGCATGCCCAAAGCCGACTAAAATCTCTTTCTTCTCCTGATCTTCCCTAAATCCGCCAAGCTCCAATGCCTGCTTTATAATCTCCCTGAAATCTTTTTCCCCTTTTTCATTTTTTCCGATATGCTTCACACCTTCCCAGCCGACCACGTTCGTGCTGTAAATGCGGTCTTTGTAACTTTCCCGCGGGCGCATCAGACAGTTTGTCGTCATCAGGATACAGCCCGGAAGGTTGTCAAACTGTTTCTGCTGCTCCTGCCATGCACCGCCAAAATTTCCGATCAGATGCGGATATTTTTTTAAACCCTCATAACCGTGGCACGGCAACATCTCACCGTGGGTGTAAATATTGATGCCCATATCCTTTGTCTGCTCCAGCAGCATCTCAAGGTCTTTTAAGTCGTGCCCGGAAACGATGATAAACGGACCTTTTTTGATTGTCACATCCACCTTGTGCGGATATGGATTTCCATAGATCGTCGTATTTGCCTCATCAAGTTTTTTCATAACCGCAAGCGCCATCTCACCGGTGCGCATCGTCATGCGGATCAGCTCCTCCACCGTCAGACTGTCATCTGTTGTCGCCTCAAGCCCCAAAAGATAAAAATCATCCACTTCGTCACTGTAATAACCAAGTTCTCTTGCCTGATGTCCGTACGCGCTGATGCCTTTTAATCCATAAATGATTGTCTGGCGCAGGGAACGGATATCCGGATCTAATGTATTGTCGTACATGATTCCCGCAAGCGGTGCATCGCGCAGCATATCGCTCTTGCTCTCCGGCAGATCGTAGGCAGCATGTGCCGTCGGATTGCTGCTCCTTCCCGCCATCTCCCTGACCTGCTCTTTGATCCGCTGTGATTCCCGTAGCAGTTCTAAATGTGCATCCACATCAAAATTCACGTTCGTTAATGTTGTAAACAGCACGTTTTCAATAAAACTGACCACTGTCTTATCCATATGTGCACCGTTTTCCATCAGCACTTTCCCGTAGCAGCTGATCCCCTTTACCTGAAAGATCAAAAGATCCTGCAGATTAGCGATCTCCGGCGTCTTTCCGCAGACACCGAGTTTGGTGCATCCCTTTCCGTTTGCCGTCTGCTCACACTGGTAGCAGAACATCTCATAGTTTAAATCCATGTTATTTCCCATCATAATCTCCAATTCTAAAAAAATTCCATATCCGCAATGTCTTTTACGATCTGCGCCATCTGCTCCTTTGTCTGTGCACCTCTCGCCGCATCAATGACCTGCCTCTTTTCGTCTTCCGTCATCATGGAAAACTGTCCTAACGCTTTCTCATTCATCGCTAATCCAAACCCAAGTCCTACCGGTAATCCATCTTCTTTAATCATACAATCCTCCCTGTTTTCCGGAGGAAAATGCGAGCTCATTAGCGAGCAGAGGATTTTCCTCCCTGTTTTCCGGAGGAAAATGCGAGCTCATTAGCGAGCAGAGGATTTTCCTCCCTGTTTTTCACCTTGTTTCCAACAATAGAATGCACGCTCCGCGAACATTCTATTGTCATAAATAAAAAAAGTAAATGCCCCATCACAGGAACATTTACTTTTCTCATTTGTATTTTTATTTAGTTTTCTCCGGTATTTCTGTTTTTATACGAGAATCTTACTTAAAACTTCATCTTCAAGTACCAGTTTTTTTGCCGCTTCACGGTAGTTTTCCTCATGCAGATAAGTGTGGCGGAACGGCTTGATGGATGGTGCCATATCGATTGCCTTGATAAAATCATCACGCTTCATCTTTAACGTCGCGGCATAATCAAAAAATCCTGTTTCCCGCAGAACCGTCTCCACACGCACATAACGGTGATCCTGCACTTTACTCATGATATAAGTTGCGATTCCGACCTGAATCCCATGTAACTGCGGAATTTCTAATATTTTATCCAATGCGTGTGAGATCAGATGCTCACTTCCGCTTGTCGGTGCACTGCTTCCTGCGATCTCATTGGCGATCCCGCTCATGGCAAGGGAATCCACCAGCTCCTTTAAAAAAAGTTCATCTTTGATGCTCTCATACGGTGTCCGCACAAAACTGTTGACCGCCTTTTTCGCGATCATGACAGCAAAGTCATTCACTTCACTATAACCACATTTTTCCTCATAGATCCAGTCATAAAGTGCTGTGATCTTTGAGATCATATCGCCGATCCCGGAATAGATAAACTTCTCCGGTGCAGTTCTTATGACCTGTGTGTCCACAATAATGCCGTAGGCAAGCCGTGCCGGAACCGAAGTGCGCTTTCCGTGGACAAGAAGGGATGCACTCGCACTGGAAAATCCATCACTCGAACTGGAAGTCGGCACACTGATAAATGGAAGATTGCGTAAAAATGCCGCATATTTTCCCGCATCAATGACCTTTCCACCACCGATGGAAATGACCGCCTGTGTCTTATTTGGCATTGCAAACGCCAGTGTAATGATTTCGTCGATATCCACGGTATCCAATTCACTGTATTCTAAGACTTTGATATCCTCCTGCTTTAATGAATTCATCACATCCGTTCCAAACATATCGATCAGACCATTTCCAAAAAAGATAACGGCCTGTTCGATTCCTTCATTCTTTAAATAACTGCCTATTTTAGTTAAAGCACCTTTTCCAACTTTTAAGATGGATGGTATTGAAATACCTTTTCCTGTCTGCATTCTGTTTCTCCTTTTCACTACCCTGTTTCTCTAAATTATTTTAACCAATACTCTGAAATATCAACCCAATATTGACGCAAGTGTCTCCTTTAACAGACTGACATTGACCGGAAGTGTTTTGCAGCCCTCCCTGTCAGGCTGTCTGATCATTCGCGTTACCTCCAGTCCATCCATTTCCTGCATCATAATATCCTGGCGGTGTAGTACGCACATCTTCCACTGCTTCTTTTCCATTATACACCTCCTTAACTTCAATGCCAAATGTATCTAAAAGCATACATGCAATTTCCATATTCAATGCATTATCCTCCACCACAAAGACTCTTTTTCCGGTAAAATCCATGGACAGATCCGGTGTCATCTCATGCAGCAGATCACTTTCCACCGGTTTTAACTGCAATGTAAAATAAAATCTGCTTCCCTTCCCAGTGTACCTTTTAACTGTATCTGGGAATCCATCTTGTGAACAAGACGGCTGCTGATTGATCTTATTTGTGATGATAGATCCTATCTCATCCAAATCTTTTCGATTTTCCTCGTTATCTAGCATTTTGGGCTAAAGATTACAAAACCGGTGAAAAAATAATTCACCTCAAAGTTCACCGGTGTTTCAGTCTCAGAAATATCACGTTTTAAGCAGCCATAGTTTATGCAGAAAAGAGACGCAGACTTTATATCCACGTCTCCTTATCGCTGCTTTATTACATGCTTATTTTTTTATTGTTACAGATTTAACACCGCTGTAGCTTCCATTACCTTGATATAGTATGTACCGGCAGTCAGATACACTTCATAGGATGCCACAACTCTTTTCGTATTTTCATTACAATCTTCCGTATGTGAATAAAGTTCTTCCTCATCCGTAGAATATACGGATACCTCACACTTCTCCATCTGTGCCGTCATCGCAATCGTTAGCTTTCCTGCTTCCGGCAGTGTAACATAGTACAGGTAATAATCCCCCTGATTTTCACACACACCTGAATATGTTCCGCCGATAACAGCATCGTAGGTTCCTGCTAAGATCTGTGTTGCGCCAGACTCTTTTTCAGTTTCTGTTTCTTCCGATATTTCAGTTTCTGCTGTATCTGATATTTCCGTTGTTTCGTCTAGCTCTGTCGCATCTGTGCTTTCTGTACTTTCTGTTCTGTCTGCGGTTTCTTCTGTCACCGCTTGCTCTGTCACAGTGTCTTCACTCTGCGAGACTATTTCTGTGGTTTCACTGACTTCTAATATATCGAAAAGAAACCTTACTCTTTTAGTAAAGCATAGCAATCAGCTTATTGTCAACAAAATCCAAACATTTTTGCCGCCCAGTAGATCAGTCCCAATACCCAGCTCGAAAAAATACCATACAAAATGACCGGTCCCGCGATCGTAAATATTTTACAACCGATTCCAAAGACCTGTCCCTCTTTCTGAAACTCGATCGCCGGTGCCGCAACACCGTTGGCAAATCCGGTGATCGGCACGAGCGCACCGGCACCTCCCCAGTTTGCAAGTGACGGATACAGATTAAGCCCTGTTAAGATCACAGATAATAAGATCAACAGGATACTGCACCAGCTACCCGACATCTCTTTATCAAGTCCAAGGCTTTTACAGATATTTAAAATGAACTGCCCGATGCAGCAGATAATCCCTCCCATCACAAATGCCTTTGCCATATTTGCTGCAAGGTTGTGTTTTGGGGTGATGGACTCCACATATTCATTGTATGCCTGGTCTCGTACTTTTTTGTCTGCGCCGTATGACACTTTGGATAAATTTTTCTGCTTTTGCTCATCTGATGTTTTGGCTGAACTGCTTTGTTTGGTGGTTGGTTGTGCCATGGTTTTTCCTCCCGTATATTTTCCTCTTATTGGAATAGTATGTCAGATCTTTTCTATATTTATTCGCAGCTTTTTTTGTGCATTATATCCAAATTTTATCATTACACTTGTATACTTATCTTTTCTATGTTAAACTCTTCTCAACATTTTTAACTGTTGGAAAGCTGAGAAGGACTTAAAAACCACACCATTTCGTCCGGTCTTTCATCGTCAATACAATTTCTCTGAAGTGATAGAAGATAACAGGTCGGCAGGTCTTTCTAAAAAATAATCTGCTTTTATGTGCTTATTATGACTGCCCCATACTGCCAAAGCAAAATCAATTCCTGCATTTTCCGCACATTTACTGTCATATTTGCTGTCTCCGATATAAAGCACTTTACTATGGTCTGTTTTTGATAATTCCACATATTTCAAAATCGGTTCGGCATTGGGTTTATGTTCCTGTGTATCGTCTGCACATATGATTGTTTTGAAATAATGACTGATACCAAACGGACAAAAATCATGTGTAAATTCTTCCCTTGTCTTTGATGTGACAATCCCCATTTCATAATCCAGACTTAGAAGATTTTTCAATAATTCAACGATTCCGTCAAATACTTTAATTTTATTTGTATAGTTACGCATATTTTTATCCCATAATTCTATCGCATAGGAAGTGTCTTTTATCGCAAGTTTTTTCAAAGCGTCTGTTCCTGTAATCCCTAACGCAAATCTTAGTTCAGAACATGGTATCTCTCTCCCGGACAATCCCTTTATAGTTTCCTGTAAAGAATGTAATACAGCATATTCCGTATCAATCAGAGTACCATCAATGTCAAAAACAATATGCTTATACTTCATACTGCCACCTTTCCCTGTCTGTATCAAAATAACGTATCGCTGTCCGCAGTTTCCAAAAATCACTGGATTCGTAATACACAATATCCCTCCTTAACGTAAACTGTTTTCCACAATACCCGGAAATGCGTGGGATATACATATCTGTGCAGCTTTTTCCCATCCGCGCTCCATACAGTACTGATAGCCGTCTATCAGATGCCTTTCCGAACTCACTCCGGCATAGCGTCCAATATCATGCAACAACCCGAAAATATATGCCTGTCCAGAAGATAAATCTTTACAATGTGATGCAATGTTTTTACAGGCTTCGGCTACAAACCGGGAATGATCTGCCCATGCTCCCGGATTGGATTCTGACGCTTCCCTTAATGCCAATTCTGCGGTCTGAATGTTCAACTCCATTTTTAACTCCTTTCAAATGGACGGGGCTGGTAAATAAAACGCCCAGCCCCTTTATAATGAAATATTTACAGACAAATCAGCAATCCCCCGCATAGTACGAAACAATTTTCATATAGTCCGTTGGATTCGGAATTTCTAAAATAAGACACAGACAGTTTTTGTTTTGAAAGTATTGCCGCCACAAACTGTCCTGTATCCTTTCTTCCCCATTAATGTTTTGTTTTTTACCGTTCGGGCAGAGCATATATACTTTGCCGATGCAGGCATTGACAGTACCTAAAAAATTTTTCATGTTCAGAATGTTTAGCTTTACCACTTTGCGCTCACCTCCTGTAAATTGCTGTTTCACTTTACAGATATCATTATAATGCAAAAGACATAGGAAAAATATTTCTTTTCCGCCATTACCTATCACTATTCTGCCATTTTTTCCTATATTCTATAGGTGAACAATGTGCATATTCCCGAAAAACCTTTCCAAAATAACTGCTGCTCCCTAAACCACACTCATGACTGATAACAGTAACAGCTTCCTGCCCCTTTGCCAACATCTGACAGGCAACTTGTAAACGGTAAGTTGTTATATACTCTACAGGTGTCATGTGCAGACAGTCATGGAACACTCTATAACACTCCCTTTCGCTTAAATATGCTGCCGCAGCAAGTTCCGGAATAGATATTTTTTCTCTGTAATGTTCATGAATGTATATCATCAGCAGCTTTATTTTATCGTTGCTTTTGTTATGTTCCCCTTTCTTTTCACGCATAGAACGAGAACGTTCAAAAAGCATGAGCCATATTTCCGTTAGGGCTTCCCGTAGTTTTATTTCATATCCAAATTCATCACTGGATAAACGAAATGAGGCAGCAAGCAGTTTCAAAATTCTTTCTTCTTCTGCATTGCCCGGAAAAAGCGGGATTACCTCAATCTGCGTGGCTGTTATGACAGGTAAAATATATTTTTGTTCAATCCTGCTTCCCTGTTCTCCGGCAAGTAAGGAAACGTCGAAAATATGAAGTAGCTGTATATTCTTTTCTTTCTGCGATATTGCTTTTGTCATATGGAGTACATTGGGATTTATCATGCCGCCGCTTCCAGCCGGAAACAATATTTTTCCTCCAGGCGTATCATATTCAATACTGCCGCTTTCCATATAAAAAAGTTCCACTGTCCTGTGCCAGTGCCACGGTACATAACACCCTATATACTTGTCAAGTTCTGCCCTCGAAACAATATAGGGAAAATCTTTTTCAAAACCGGGAAGCAGTTCTTCCTTGCTTCCAGTATAAAATTCAATGCTATGGATATTTTTCATGTCTGTTCACCTGCACATCTGGGAGTTTGTATCTGCTTTATGGATTAAACATACTGGAATAACTCAGTAATTGTTTTTTATTGACTGTTCTCTTCTCATGATTGTCTGCGTATTGCATTTAGACTGTTTACTTTGCAGTCTCAATCTATTGGTCAGATTTTCTAACTTTCCATATACGAAAATTTTTCTCCGATTATGCCCAGAAATAAGTATTTTTTCTTTTAAAGAGTCCCAATTTCATGCAAAAATTGAGCGTTTTATATCATGGTGCCATGATTTCAGTCACCCTGACGCTATATCTGCTGACATCGACAGACTTTTTCACCCCTGCTCCGGAACCGTCACCATCCACAGATACTGCTCACTTTTTCCCCATAGCAGCAATTCTTTCATCTGCTCATCATACTCCTCTGTCGGCTTATAATCTTTTAACATCGAAAACAGGTACTTTTCCTGTTCGTCCTTCGGCTCTGTCTTTTCGATTTCCTGATGTACAAATTCCCCCAGTTCGATCGGTTTGATATCTTCTGAAAACTCAACTCCCGATAACTTTGCAATCAGTCCTGCCGCATAATAAAATTCGTAGTTGCCGGTCAGGACAGATTTCTGCATGTTGCATTTTATGATAACACTCTGACGTACGATGGATGTGACCATACCGGATTCCCCCTGTTTCTTCGAAATAAAATGCTTAGGACAAAGAGTCGCCTGCGACTCTTTCGCGCTCGAGCGGTGCTGTTTACAGCTAACTTCTACTCCGCGAGATGCGCATCCCGCCCGGAGGGCTTTTTCATTCATAGGATGTAATTTCCTATGAATGAAAAAAAATGTGCTCCAAAATATAACGCCTTTTCCCAAACATCCTACATTCTAATCCGAAATCTCTCACACGTCAAACACACAGTAAACCTTTTCCGCACAAACTCTTCCTGAAATTCCAAACCTTGCCGTGGAAAACTCACGCCAAGCCTACCACGGCAAGTCCCTACGACACCCCTTCCCCGATTTTCCTCACAAAATAATAAAACGCCCCGCACGTCTTGCCGACCGCCATCGTCCACATGACCCACGGCAGTCCCACTTTCAGTTTTGCCCGGCGGAACAGGATTGGGAATGTGTTTAATATCTCTGCGAGAGCCACCGCGATACAGCCGACAAACATTCCCGCCGAGAGCCCGTACAGGCCGAGAAAGATATGTCCTGATACCTGTCCAAGCGGAATATGCATCTGCAAAAATACGGAGACGATATTTCCAAGGATTCCGCCAAGGATGATTGCCTGCTCAAAGCAGAGCGTACCCGCCGCACGGTTACATTTTCCGATCATACGGGGAACAACACCGATGACGATCACAAAAGCAAACGTTCCCGCAGCGACCGCGCCGCCAAACGCAATTCCCAAAAATCCGAGCAGAATATGATTAAGAAACATCTATGCTGTGACCTCCTCTGCCTGCATTTTCAATAAATGTGGTATCCACATCCTTTTCGTATTTCCGCATTTCAATCTGGATCGGCGTCGGGTCCGGCGTGATCTTCTTTCTGCCGACATGATTAAAAAATAAAATGATGCCGAGTCCAAGCCCGATGCAGTAACACACCTCAAGCTCGTTCACACCGTCCGCCTTTATCCCCATCACCTGTCCGTATAGTTTGTCAAACACGTCTGTCACGGAAATATCATTATTAAATGCCATGATTGTGAATGCTGACCCGAAAAAAATGATAATGCAGAGCAATACGGTTTTGACCGCATTCATCACCTTTGGCTTTTCCGGATCCGGAATATATTCTATGATAAAATCACTCTCGCCCTCATTGGAGATCGTCAGCGACGGGTAATCTTCATGGATCTGCTCAATGATCTTTAACACGGAAAAAACCTTCATCTGGTTTTTCTCTTTTTTCTCATTTTTCTGATTCGTAAAACTGTATATCTTTTTCTGTTTTAACTGACGCAGGATTGCCTCGTTCGTGCACTCCATCTTTGCAATATCGTTCAACACGACATGGCGGTCAAAAACGATCGTGTTCTGCTCAATTTTTAAATAAAGTATCTCGCTGTTTACGCCCATATCTTATCCACATCCTCATCCTCCGAATTGTCATATACTAACATGCCATCTGTAGGTATCTCATTTTCTTTCCGGTATTTTGTGTAGAAACAAACCCCGACCACCAGTGCCATAACTATCACTCCAAGTAAAACTGCTCTGTATTTTCTGCAATTCATAGTGAACCTCCATTAACTTTTGTCTTATTATGCGAATTATTATTTCTTTTTTTTGGGATATTATGTATAAGCAAAACAGAATCATTGGAATATGGAAAATTACTTTTACAGGAAAACATTGCATACGACACCTTACTTTTTATTGGAAAGTATATAATTTTTTACACACGACAGATTGCTTTTTAGCAAAAAACATGTTATTTTTTCATGAGTGTTCTTAAGAAAAACTCCTGCCTGACAGGAATTGGATTTTAATATAACAGTTGAACAACTATAATGATCGATTTCACAGATAGAAAGGAACTGCAATATGGCAGTCACAAAAGAAATTTTATCTTTAGCGGTAGAGACCGGAGATGCACTTCTTAGAAACGGTGCGGAGGTGTACCGTGTAGAAGATACCGTAATGCATATCTTAAAGGCATATGAAATTGAAGAATATGATGTTTATGTACTCTCAAATGGAATTTTTGCGAGTGCAAATGAAAATAAAGATGACGCGTGCAGCATGATCCGTCATGTCCCGCTCGGTCAGACACATCTTGGGCGTATCGCAGCCTTAAACCAGCTTTCGAGGGAAATCTGTTCCCACGAATGTTCCCTAAAAGATGCGTGGACACGTCTGGATGAATGCAAAGCAATCCCCACCTGCAGCAAATGGACGGAAGTCTTTTTCTGCGGTCTTGGAAGCGGCAGTTTTTCATTTCTGTTTGGCGGAACTCCGTTAGACGGCGTGATTGCATTTATCGCCGGCGCAATTTTAAATATGATGTTAAAAAAGTTTTCACAGCGGAAAACTTCAAAATTTATCACCAACATTTTCGGCAGCGCACTTGTGACACTCGTCAGTCTGATCACTTTTTCCATTGGACTGCCGGTTTTGTATGACAAGATCATCATCGGTGCAATCATGCCGTTAGTGCCGGGGATCGCATTAACGACTTCAATCCGCGATTTCTTTAACGGCGATTATCTCTCCGGCGCGATCCACATGATCGATGCGGTTCTCACCGCTTTTTGTATTGCGGCAGGTGTCGGAACCGTCATGACGATCTATAATCTTATAGTAGGAGGTATTTTGTAATACTATGTTTATTCAGTTTATTGTCAGTATGATCGCAACGCTTTCTTTTGCCGTGCTGTTTTGTGCACCAAAATCAGAACTTCTCTTCTGCGGACTTACCGGTGCGATCGGATGGATCGTCTATCTGATCTGCCTGCAGTTTGACACCGGAACCGTCATTGCAAACATGATTGCAACACTTGCCCTCACGGTCTTTTCAAGGGTGGTTGCCGCCCTGCGTAAAAATCCGGTGACCGTCTACCTGATCGCCGGTATTTTCCCACTGGTGCCGGGGGCTGGTATTTATTATACTTCCTATTATTTTATCATGAATAACATGAGTGAATTTTCACGTTACGGAATGGAGACAATCAAAGTTGCCGGAGCAATCGTACTCGGTATCATCTTCGGATTTTCCCTGCCGCAGGCATGGTTTAACGCACTGCAGCACCGGACAAAACGGCAAAGCAGCCATGCCTGATGCCAGCATCGCAAAAGAACTTACAGAAAAACAGAACGGATCCCCTTCTGCTCTAATTGATTCTCAAATACATCGCAGATAGACCGGTCAAACTCCCTGATATCCGTTACCGTTTCGTCCATGATATATTTTCCGCTTTCAATACGCGCCATTTCTAAAACATCATTGAGAAGGGATAGCAGATATTCACTGGAACTTTTGATCTTGCCAAGATAGTCCTCCCGTTTTTCCACGTCATCCCCATATATTTCTAAAAGATCAGTATAACCAATGATGGCGTTCATCGGCGTGCGGATGTCATGAGACATATTAAACCAAAAGGCTGATTTTGCATGGCTTGCTTCCTCGGCTCTCTTTAACGCCTGCTCTAATTTTTGACGGCTTTCCCTTTCCTCTTCGACAATGTCATCGATCGGACGGTAGCCAAGAATGATCTTGTAGCTGTCATCATCTGAATAAAGACGCACTGCCCGCGCTTCAAAGTATTCCATTCCTGCACGGTTCGGCAGTGTTCTGTGCCGGTATACAAAGCTCTCATGATCATCCAGATATGCCATCAGATTCCTGTTGTCAAACATTTCCATAAAGCCCGGGGCCGACTCTTTCACGACAAAAGTATTATAAGAATGCCGTATCCATTGAGAATAGCATTGTATGCTGCCAGACTGGAGTTCTTCGGCAGCACAGTGGGAGAATGATTTTTTCTTGATGACAGTCATGGTATCTGCCATCAGGTCGCATAAGTATGCCGCAGTGTAGTCAATGCACAGAGCGTCATAAAAATGTCTTTCCTGTTCAGATTTATCAAGTGCGTGCTGTAATTCGACAAGCGTTTCGCGTACATTGGCATCCTTGTCTTCAATGTGCCTGACCTTGTCAATGGTTATATTTAGCATTGCAGTTTTCTCCCCGGGTTTATACTATCTTAAGCTGTATTTTACCTTCCCCCGCAGGCAAAGTCAACCTGGTGTGCTGTCCGTTTTACGCTCTATATCCCTTTTCTTTTGAGCATACCGTAATGCATTGTATCTGGTGTGTAGTTTTGGATTTTTATCTTATTTGCAAGTCAAACAGTCAGGATTTTACCGTTAAACAAAATATGATATCTCATTGCCATATCCTGTACCCAGTTCACAAAAGGATCCCAGCCATCGTTTAACACCTCTGCGCGAAAAACAATCTTTTTCTTCTCAAGATTTATCACAATCCTCTGTTTCTTGTATTGATCCAGATAGAAAAATTCTATGCTTTTTATATCACTCCACGGTATGCTTTTTTTCCTCAAAAAATGGATTACCTCTAACAAATATCCTGTACAATACACTTTATAACAGCAGTAATGCGCCAGCACATAAACGCCATAGATGTTAAAAAATCCCATACAAAACAGTGGAAAAATTCCATCTCTGCCTTGAAAAAATTCTATCATCACCTGTGCATCTTTGTTTCTCTCATGCAAAAAAGATAATACAAACATCATATCCAGCGCAGTAACTGCAATCGGGAGCATGTAGTATCTGCTGCTACACCGCAATACCTGAAAATTACCTTCCCCGAAACATTCCTTTTGGTTTTTTCGCCGAAAAATATATTTTTCAATTCTTTCAAAACATTCAATCAGTATCAATCCGACTATGTTTATTCCGACCAGACTTCCCGTGCTGATCGCAAAATCTTTTATCAGCTTCAAATTCGACTCTGCGTCATCACTGAGCAGCATACAGGCAACAGCAAATAAAATATTTGAAATAATGAACAGAAGGAAAAAAAGTATAATCAAATCTGTTGTTGAAGTTTCGCTTTTGTCTTTCATTTGTGAGTGTCCTTCCTGCCTTTGCATACTAACTGTTTTCTTTCCAATTTCATTGTATTGATTATATGCAAAATCAATCATAAAAACAATCGTATTTTTTTACGATTGATTTTATGACCGTTTTCAATCATATCGAAATCTTATCCACGAGGGAAAAAAAATCCTTTCGATATTTTTCAGGGGTTGTGTACAACACTGGGGCAACAGTTGACGGAAACAGCAGTTTAGCTATAAAATAGATAACAGATGGAGGAAGCTGCGAGCATGAAATTAAAACATAGTATTTTAGGGTTACTTTTACTTTTTACCCTGGTACCGCTTGGTATCTTCGGAATATTTTCCATTTATGAAACGAACCGCAAGATTGATGAGCTGACGGAGCAGAATGTGCGGGCGATCAGCGAAAATCAGGTGATGAATATCAAAAACTTTACGCAGGACCGCAATAACGAGATGGACATGATCGCGAGTTATCAGCTGACGCAGAACGCGATCCTTTACAGTCTAAGGGAAAATGAAAGCCCTCTGGCACGAAACTATGTAGACAATCTGCTGAAGGAACGCAAAAAATACAGTATCTTTGTAGCGAGCATCTCTGTGATAGACCGGAATTTTCAGGTCGTCAGCTCAAGTGAAGAGTACAAGCCAAACACCGTCAGTGCAATGAAGGATGTCGACCCGAAATATCAGACCGGTGAATTTATGATCGGCGATGTGTATGAGCGCATGACTGATGACGGCAGGAAAAATGGGATGCGATCGACCATGAGAAAAATCCATCCGGTTATGTGCGCTATCGCTATCACAGACAGGATTATATTACATATTATTCCGACGTGGAAAATACCTGCTGGGGCATCCGTGTGACTGAAAATCTGAGTGCACAGAAGCAGACTGGAAGAACCTATGGCATGCTGATCACGCTCGGTCTTTCTGCACTCATCATCGGCGTGTGCTGTACACAGTATTTTATGACAAAGAAAATTTTCGCACCGATTACCCATATTCTGCAGGTATTTGCGCAAATCAGGGAAAGTGAGGATTATTCCCTGCGCGTTCACATTCAGGAAAAACATGAGACAGGTGAACTGGCTGCGGGTATCAACGAGCTGTTAGACTATGTGGAACAGGCAGACAGGAAAGAAAAAGAGCGTCAGCAGAAACTTTTACAGATGGCAGAGAACGACCCTCTGACCGGTATCAAAAATAAAAAAGCGATTGAAAAAGAGATGCTTTCGATGGTGCAAAGGGCGGTTGAAAGCCATGAACAGATCACATTCGGCTTTGTCGATATCGATGATTTCAGGGATTATAATACCAATTACGGTCATCAGGAGGGCGATGCTGTCATCCAGTTCGTAGCGCAGACACTTAAAGAAAACATACACGGTGCAGTCGGCAGGATCGGAGGGGACGAGTTTGCATTTTGCTATGCCGGTGAGTTAGAACCGGAACGCATCCGGCATAATGCCGACAAAATTCTTGAGATTCTGCGCACGCAGCATGTAAACGAACAGACCGGCGAGGTGCTGCCGGTGCCGTGCAGTATCGGCATTGTCATGTCCCAGGGCGATACGCTTGACTATACACAGCTAATCCGCAGGGCAGATCTGGCAATGTATCAGGCAAAAGAGAACGGCAAGAATACATTTGTCCTGAACGTGGACTGACAGGCAGGCTTTCCAGTGTACTGTATCAATGATTCAGTACACTAGCTCTGCTGCCCTGCGATCTTTGCCGCCAGCTCTTCTAAATACTCCCACCTGTCCATCTTTTCTTCTAACATTTTCTCTGCGTTTTCTTTCTCCTCAACCAGCTCCCGCAGCTTTGCTGCATTGGTGGCATTCGCTGCCATCTCGTTATCTAAATCTTCCAACTTCTGTTCGAGCGCTGCAATATCATCCTCGATCGTCTCGTATTCTTTCTGCTCTTTATAGCTGAATTTCAGTTTCTTTTTTTGCTTCCAGGTTGCAGTCGAATCATTTTTTTCGATCACACTTTCTCCGGATTTCTGGTTTTGTGAATTACCTGATATATCGGCACCAGCAGACCGCGCCGCAATGTTTCCACCCGGTGTCCTGCCCTCTGCCGCAAGTCGGTTTACATAATCTGTATAGCCGCCTTCATATTGTTTCAGTTTTCCGTCTCCCTCAAAGGCAAAGATACGCTTCATTGTTCTATCAAGGAAATAGCGGTCATGCGATACCGTGACAACAATGCCATCGTAACGATCCAGATAGTCCTCTAAAATTGTCAGCGTAGCTATATCAAGATTGTTTGTAGGCTCATCCAGCAGAATAAAGTTCGGGGATGTCGCCAGTACCCGAAGCAGATTTAATCTTTTCTTTTCCCCGCCGGACAGTTTTCCAATCGGACTGTACTGTTTTTCCGGCGGAAATAAGAAACGCTCCAATAAAACAGACGCAGATATGACTCCGTCCACAGTCTGAATATATTCTGCTGTATCCTTTACATAATCAATCACTCTCTGATTTGGGTCCATATATGACAGATCAATTTCATTTTCATCCTCATTTTTTTCTGAGGCTATTTCCTGCGCATAATATCCCATTTTCACAGTCTGTCCGATGATAACCTGCCCGGAATCCTGTGGAATAATGCCTGCAATAATTTTCATTAAAGTAGACTTTCCACAGCCGTTTGGTCCGATAAATCCAACCCTGTCTCCCTTCAAAAAGATATAAGAAAAATCATCGATCAGTTTTCTTTCTCCATAGGCCTTGCAGATGTTTTCTAACTCCACAGTCGTTTTTCCCATTCTTGTAGAAATAGAACTTAATTCTACCTGCGAATCCTGCACCGGAGCCTGACGGTCTCTCAGCTCTTCATAGCGCTGGATATGTGCTTTCTGTTTTGTGGAACGTGCCCTTGCACCCCTGCGTATCCATTCCAGTTCCACACGCAGGATCGACTGACGTTTTCGTTCACTGGCTGCTTCCATTTCCTGCCGCTGGGTTTTTAATTCCAGATACCCGGAATAATTCGTCTGATAACTATAAATTTTTCCTTTATCAATCTCCACGATCCGGTTACACACACTGTCTAAGAAATACCTGTCATGTGTTACCATGATAAGCGCACCTCTCCATTTTTTCAGATAATCCTCCAGCCAGTCTGCCATATCATTATCTAAATGGTTCGTAGGCTCATCTAACAGAAGAATATCTGCCGGGGAAAGAAGTACCGATATCAATGCCAGACGCTTTCTTTGTCCACCGGATAATTGTCCCGCAGGCTGCATGAAATCTTTAATTCCAAGCCGGGTCATCATTGCCTTGGCATCACTTTCAACAGACCAGCGGTTTTCATCCGTTACATTTCCTTCCAGCACACATTCCAGACTGCTTTTTTCCGGTTCGAATTCCGGATGCTGCGGCAGATAACGCATGACCACATGGTTAGCCGTCGTGACGGTTCCCTCGTCTGTCTCCTCTTCCCCCATGATCATCCGTAGAAGTGTTGTCTTTCCGGTTCCATTGACGCCAATGATACCGACTTTCTCCCCATCCTGCAGCGAAAATGACGCGCCATCAAATAACTTTCTTTCGGTATAGACCTTTGTCAGATTCTCTATATTAATCAGATTCATGTATTTCCTCTTTCACTTTATTTTATAGCTCATGATACACCATATAAATTTAATATAACTTCAATCCACTGCGTACCGGCTCACTCGTCAGATCCACACCCAGTTTTTTGAAGATCTTAATATCCACCTCGGAAAGCATGACCGACGTATGCACCTGACAGCCACGGAGTGCAGGGATCTGCTCAATGGCGCATTTCGCATTTTCATTGGACACTGCTGCAAGAGATAACGCAATCAGAACCTCGTCCGTATGAAGTCTTGGATTCTTTCCTCCTAAGAAACGTACTTTCAGATCCTGAATCGGCTCAATTGCCTCCGGGCGGATCAGCTTTTCATCATGTGCAATTCCGGCTAAATATTTTAAAGCATTTAAAAGCAATGCTGCTGATGCTCCAAGGAAATCAGACGTTTTTGATGTAATGATCGTTCCATCCGAAAGTTCGATCGCTGCGGTCGGAACACCCAGTTCCTCCGCACGCTTCTTTGCGGCAACGGTAACTTTTCTGTCGTCTGTTGTAATCTTCGCCTGTTTCATTAGAAGCTCGATCTTGTAAACTTCATTTTCGGTCGCTTCTTCTCTTACCAGCTTATTCACTGCGGTGTAATAACGTCTGATAATTTCCATTTTAGATGCCACGCAGCAGGCTTCATCATCGATGATGCAGTTTCCTGCCATATTTACTCCCATATCAGTCGGCGATTTGTAATAGGTATTTTCACCGTATATTCCCTCAAAAATTGCATTTAAAACAGGAAATATTTCTATATCACGGTTGTAGTTTACCGTGGTCTTTCCATATGCTTCCAGATGGAACGGGTCAATCATATTCACATCATTTAAGTCTGCTGTTGCAGCCTCATATGCAAGGTTGACCGGGTGCTTCAACGGAAGATTCCAGATTGGGAATGTCTCGAACTTCGCATAGCCGGCTTTGGTTCCGCGAATGTTTTCATGATAAAGCTGTGAAAGACAGGTTGCCATTTTTCCGCTTCCAGGCCCCGGCGCAGTAATAACCACAAGCGGTCTTGTCGTCTCAATATAATCATTTTTTCCAAAACCATTCTCGCTGACGATCAGTGGAATATTCGACGGATACCCCTCGATCTTATAATGCTGATATACTTTGATTCCACGTTTTTCGAGTTTTTCCCGAAACTGCACTGCACCATTTTGTCCGGCAAACTGTGTGATGACCACACTTCCGACATAGAGTCCTTTTTTCTCAAACTCTCCGATCAGACGGACAACATCCACATCATAAGTAATGCCAAGGTCTCCACGCACCTTGTTTTTCTCAATATCTGCAGCACTGATCACAATTACGATTTCTGCAACATCTGAAAGCTGCATCAGCATCTGGAGCTTACTGTCCGGTGCAAATCCCGGCAATACTCTCGACGCATGGTAATCATCAAATAATTTTCCACCAAATTCCAGATACAGCTTATCACCGAACTGGCTGATGCGTTCTTTGATATGCTCCGACTGAATTTTTAAATATTTGTCATTATCAAATCCTATTCTCATCTTAATCCCCATTCTTGCGTGTGAAAAATCTTATTTTTCACACGCACTATCCTCTTATGGTTTATTTCTCTCTCAGACACGGAATATATTATACTATATAATCCAGTCAAAATACACGTTTTCTTTTTCCTTTGTTCATTATAAAAAGCTGCCTAATGATATTATCACTATCATTGGCAGCTTTTCTCCTACACATTCATTTTCACTTTATACCTGTCTCTCTTATTTGACCACAACTTTTATTTTTTGTGCACATCCGTTTGATGCATATACATATATGGAACAGGATCCTTTTCCTTTCGCGGTGATCTTACCATTTTTAGATACCACTGCCACTTTACTGTCTGATGTAGCATATCGGAATTCCGATATATGATTAATGATCGGACGCTTCTTATCCTTCTTGACAATCGAAGCTTTTACGACAGCTTTTTTCCCTTTTGCCAATACATAAGAAGTCTTTTTCAGTTTAATGCTTTTTGCATCTGTTACTGATTTATTCTTCTTTCCTGCTGCATGTATCGTGATCGATTTCGCAACTGTTACTTTTTTGCCATCAACCATCTTATATGCAAGAACATGACATTTTATATTTTTTTTCTGATTGATTCCTTTCTTTTTCAATTTGCTGATCTCAACAGATAAACTATCCGCTGCCTTTACGGACTTTACAACCTTTTCCTTATCTTTTCCGCAGTATGCCATATAAACATCATAACCATCTGCATCTTTAACTTTTCCCCAAGTTACCTTGACCGTCTTTCCTGCTTTCACATTAAATTTCGAATTTAATGCTGCGTCTTTTGCCTCTGTCCTTTTTACTTTTACCGGTTCACTTTCCGTATTCTTTTTATCTGCTGCCTCAGCTTCTCTTTTTCTTGTTTCACTTACATATTTGCAGACACTACAGGTATATCTTTCCGCACCTGCTGTTCCATAAACATGAGCTGCTTCATCTTTTTTTTCTGTGGTGTGTTCACACGTGGCAGCATGCCAATGGGACGTATCATTGCTGCTCCACTCATCCCTAAATGTGTGCCTGTGTTCTACCCATTTTGCATAAAGAGTCGTGTCGGCAGTAAGTGCCTGTCCCGGCCGCGCAATCGTCGTAAAATCTGCATCTGTATACCAGCCGGCAAACTCATATCCATCTTTCGTCGCAGCCGGCAGCGGATCAGGCAGGCTCGTCTGATTTCCCTCTGCTATCTGACTGCCACCGTTTGTATTGTAGATAATCTTATATTTAATGTTAGCATTTTCTACGATCGTATATGGCGTATTTTTTAACAATGGGCCAGAGCTGTCAAGATTAAAATACCAGTTAAACTCGCTATACCCCACCTTATCCGGATGATCCTTATGGGCTTCCGTAGCCACCACCTCAGAGCGTTTCATGTCTCCAGTACCGTAATCCGTGCCCGTCGTAATCCATATCATATTGCACTTTTTACAAACCACAATCTGTCTGTCTACCGTTAACTGAACCCCCCTGTAAACCACATCTCCAGCTTTCAATTCGGCAGGATCAATCGTTCCCGTTGTATATTGTGCTGCATGTACCTGTGTCGTTCCCATTGTAGCAAGCATCAAAAATGCCATCATCATTGATACAACTACATTTATGTACCTGCTTCTGTGTAACTTATTCATCCTTTGCATCTCCTTTTCTGCTAATTTTCTACCAGATAATCCCGTTTTTCAAATCCGAGCATATGTGCAAGTACACTGGTTGGGAAAATGTGAAGCTCTCTGTTTAATTTTGTCACCGAATCATTATAAATCAGTCGGCTGGTCTGCACCATTTTTTCATAACACTCTACCGCGTCCATACATTTGATGTATTCATTTTCATCAGTCGAACCCGGATATTCTTCTAAAACCGTCTGTGTCCGGAAAAGCACCTCGTTTATCACACCTTCCTGGCGCAAAACCTCCTCCGGTGTGGAAGTTTCCATAATGATACACCGTTTTTCATTTACTTCATCTGTAAGTGTCTGTGCCTCGTATCCTGCATATTTTTTTGTAAAATCAAGCAGGGAAAGTAACGCATCAAACCGTGACGAAAGCTGCACTCCGATCTGATTCATGGAATGATTGATATTTTCATCCATGATCGCTAATTTTTTCCGTACAGAAACAATCCATATGGCAAGCAAAATCACAAGCAAACAAACAATTACAGAGATTTCCATTCAAATACTCCTTTACTGTACAAAATATACCGCATTGTATCCGGAAGTATCGGACAATGCTACCATTGTCAGTCCGTCAAAATCTGCAAACACGCAGGCGTATACCAGATCTGTGCCGTTATTGTCAAATGTTAAACGCACACCTTCATCCTCATAATGATATTCACAGACACCGTCTAACGTTCCACCTCCCTGTACCATCTGTACAGTGGAACCATCATCGCTAAACACGATCTCCAATTTTCCGCCATACTGCTCTAATGCAGCATCATAATCGTCCTGTGTCATTTGCACACCGCCAATGTTACCCCCACAGAAACTCCAGGTTGTTCCTGCTAAGTCCGGCATCTCTAAAATCGGCACATCAAGCAGGCAGAATAAGTCTTCGGTAGAATCTGTTTCCACATCTTCGCTTTGTGCATCTGCTGCCTCTGTGTCCACAACAATATCTGCTGCATCGTTCTCTGCCGCATCGTTCTCCACATCAGTGCCAGTATCTGCCACATCTACATCTGCCTCTGCGTTTGTCACTGTGCCATCAGCAGTCTCCTCGGTATTCCCGCAGGCGGTAAAAGAGAATGCCAGCATTGAACTCAACATAATTGCTAAAATTTTTCTTTTCATAATCTTTCTCTCCTTTGTCATTTGTTTTTCATTTCTCTCTGTTGACATTAATGTACCGTATTTTGTGCTGCAGTGGATTAACTTGTTCTGAATCGACTATAATGTGCACTCAATCGACATCCTTTTATTTTTCATCTGTAGTTTTGTTATTTCTTTTAAAGTGCAGCAAAAAGCTGCACCCTATAAAGAAACGCGTAAAATAAATTTATTATCTTCTACCAGAAAGCTGTACATACCGCCATACCTGTCAACAATTGCACAAATACTGCGTACGCCGATTCCATGCCCTGGCCGGTCGGTAACCGGAACACCGTTTTCAAATACTACTTCTTTTCTGCATGGATTCGTGACCTGAAAAAAGAACCTCCCGTTCTTCTCATACGCTAAAATATCTATCGTTCCCTTCTGCTCCTGTGCAGTACACGCATGGAGTGCATTTTCTAACGCATTTGATAAAAGCACACACAAATCTGTCTCCGAAACTGGAAGAATATATGGTACCACCGCTTTTATGTTCATTGTGGCACCAGCACTTTCCGCCCTTCCTGCAAAAGAGGAAAAAATAAGATTGACCGTCTCATTCTCACAGTAATTTTTTACCCTGCCTGCCTCAATCTGCGCACATACTTCATGAATGTAGCCTTCTGCCTGTTCAATTTTTCCATTCTCGATACATGATAACAGATGCTGCATATGATGTCTTAAATCATGCCGGTAGGTACTGGCATCTTTCTGCGACTCCCTCAAAGCCTCAATCTCGCGGACCGCCTGGGAAATCTGGAGATTCAGACAGCTCTGCATCTGCTCAAGTTCATTTTTCTTCCGCTCCTCCTCTGAAGTACGAAGCACAAACACCAGATAAGCAATACAGCAGACGAACGGCATAAATTCCACTGCCGCCGGTATACCTTCTGAAAGTAAATCCGTATAAACTCTCGTCAGGTAATCAAAGCCGTATCCCAATGCCGGAATCAACCCGAACTGAAGCTGTATTGACACGGGATAATTTGATATTGCCCGCACCGAGGGTGCCACAAAGCGCAGTAAAAGAAATAATAACGGCAGTGTAACAATCAGTTCCGTCACATTTTGCACCGTTTCACTGTTCACAAACACAGCCATTATAAAAAGTGCCACCCACCTGCGAAGCTGACAGCAGAGATAAGCAGTCAGCACGGAAATCACTGTCCACAGACGTTTTTTCGTTAAAATGTAAAGGGCAATACACATCGGGACATGTGTGATCACAGGATAAAGATAACGGATCGTCGCTGCCCCTGCCAACAGATACATCACGCCCTGTATGGCAAGCAGCACAAAAATACTTCCAACAAGAAATTCCCGTTTTTCTTTCGTCCAGTGAATATCACAAAAAGCCCCGGACAAAACCATGCCGAATATCCCGACTGCTGCACCATTTGTTACATAAAGAAGATTCATGATAAAAATACCTGCTTTCTGTTAAACGCATACTCGAGATATTTATTCTTTATCTCCGAGCATTTCCCATGCGGGATTGGTATTTCTGCAAGACTTATCAGTTTAATTGCACGGTAAGAAATATTCTGTATATAATCCATATTTACCAGAAATGACCGATGTGGCCGTAAAAAATTGCCATAAGGCTTTAACTGCAAAAATAAATCGTCTAAACTGCCAACACTCTCAAATACTTTTCCATTTCCGAGATGAAAAAAGAGCGTCCGTCCTATCACTTCACAATATTCTAACTTTTCAAGGTCAATTCTTGTAATTCCTTCTTTGCTCCGCAGAATCAGACTGTTTTCCTGTGTCTTTGTGCACTCTGCAAGCACGGAATCCATCAGCTGGAAAAAACTTTCCTCCCAGACTGGCTTTAACTGATAAAAATATGCCCCGACCGTATAAGACTGTACTGCAAACTCCGGAGATGAGGTAAGAAAAATAATTTTCATATTATTATCATACTGTCTGATTTCTTTTGCAGTCTCAATTCCGTTTTCCCCCGGCATTAAAATGTCCAAAAATAAAATATCGAAAGAAAACCCTTTCTCAATCGCGGCCAGTAACTCTAAGGGACTCTGAAATACCGTATAGGTAAGGTCTTCGTCTCTTTCTTTTTTATATTTGTCCAATAAGATACCAAGTTCTTTTAATATCTCTAAATCATCATCACAAAATGCTATTTTTAACATAAACTTTCCATCAACTCTTTCCATATTCCTCTTTGGCAAAATGCATTCTTCTGATATAGCGCAGACACTCCGTCTCCGGCATCGGTTTCCCGTAATAATATCCCTGGATCATATCTACACCAAGCGCCTCTAAGGCATCATTCTGTTCTTTCTTTTCCACGCCCTCCATGATCAGTGGGAGACCGAGTTTTTGTATCGTCTTTATTTCATTTTCAATCACGATTTTTGCAGTTGGATTTTCAAAATAGGACCAGGTCATGTTTTTATCAATCTTAATTTCCCGAAATGGAAAACGGATCAGATAAGAACAGTTCGAATTGCCGCTTCCATAGTCATCCATCGCAAACCCCATGCCAATTTTGCCAAACTCCTGCATGTGCCATAACATCAGCTTTGGTGCCTCAACTGCTGTCCGCTCCGTCAGTTCCAGCGTGATCATATGTGCCGGCACATAATAACGCTCTAACACTGGCAGTATGCTTTCTTTCAGATTCCGGTTCAGACACTGCGCTGCAGCAATATTTACATGGATCGTCCGTATTCCAAGTGATGGGTTCGGAAGCACATGTTTTGCCAGAAAACGACAGCACTCTTCAAGTACGATCTCACTGATCTGTGTGATCGTTCCGTTTTGCTCCGCCAACGGAATAAACTCATCCGGTGGAATGGCTCCAAGTTTTTCATCCTTCAGACGCACCAGCGCCTCTAATGATACAACACATTTTTCTTTCAGTGAATAGATCGGCTGATAATATACTTCAAATCTGTTTTCCGTAATTGCACGATCCACCGCCTGCTCTACCTTATTTCTGCGGTAATAGTCTTTTTTTACGGCTTCATCCACCTCAAAAAAGACCTGTTTCCCTGAATTTTGTGCCGCTTCCAGCAAATATCCATACAGTGCCCTGTACTCTGCCAGAGAACAAAAATCTCTCGGATAATGCAGGGTGATCATGACCTCGTTTAAAGAAATCGAATTGCCAGACACATGAAAATCCTGTTCAAATCTTTTTTTGATCTGCCCCTTTATGTGTTCTTCTTTTCCCTCATCCAGCAGGATGGTAAATGTATTCTCCGCATTGCGAAACACACAGAACTTTCCACACAGTGCGGTAAGATAATGTCCCACTTCGGCAAGCAGCCGCCTGCTGTTTTCATATCCTAAAAGCATTTCGATATGATGCATCTGTCTGATATGTACCACAAGAAATACTTTTTTCCCGGATTGCTCCGTTACATTTTTCATCTGGATCAGAAATGCCTGCTCATCACTGGTTCCGGTTTCACTGTCAATATAAGCAGACGGATTCTGCATTGCCATATAGATCATCAGAATAAACAGCATATTTGCCGCACTGGTAAGCAGCATTTCTTTTCTCTCATACTGAAGCACCACCATAAGAACTGCCACAATACTGTATAAGATAACGATTACCTTGATCCGCGTCTCAATACGCGCTCTCCCCAAAAATATAAGAAGCAGGTTCATAAAAAAATAGTATCCAATATACACATAGCCAAACCATGCAAAATTTCCCTGATAATAGCTGCCATCTTTAAAATAAAAGAAAAAGCCCATCCACGGTGTCGCTAAAAGCATGATCTCGAAAAAGAAAAACGGGACTTTTCCCATGTATTTTATCATTCGACCTGCTACTCCGGAAAAGCTGCATACCTCTTCCATATAGCGGAACATCAGATAAGAAGCCGCTCCCTCTAACGCAAAAAAAGCAAACGCAAACAATTCGTTCCAGATTACCGGAACGATTGCTGCATTTGCCAGTCCAATACATGATAAAATATTTGCGATACACTCGCCAAGACACACCCCAAGCAGTCTGCCAAATACTTTTGACTTAACCGTTGGAAACTGTCTGATCAACAGGAAATGACCGCTGATAACCGCAAAAATGACGAGCGACATAATCTCGAAGTCATAATTATACTGCACCCGTCTGCTCCTCCTGTGCTTCTTTCGCCTGTATAATTGCTTCATTTAGCTGGAGCATCTTTGCATCCAGCATAGAAACAATATCGGAACATTCTCTTAGATCCCTGCTGATATAGCCGGGTGCATTTCCCTCAAATTTGTAATAGATCTTATGCTCTAAGCTTGCCCAGAAATCCATCGCCATCGTCCGGATCTGTATCTCCACCTTGGTATCGATCACGCGGTCCGATAAAAATATCGGAACAGTCACAAGCATATGATAACTTTTATAACCGCTCTCCTTTGGATTTTTAATATAATCCTTGATGGAAATAACAGTCAGATCATTCTGTTTTCCAATCATCTCTGCAAGCTTATAAATATCAGAAGTAAAAGAGCAGACAATACGGATACCTGCAATGTCATTGACATAATTGACCATGTTATCGATCGATGACTCATATCCGTAGCGCTTTAACTTTTTCACAATACTCTCAGGCGTCTTGATCCTTGACTTGATATATTCTATTGGGTTGTACTGATGTACCTGCTGAAACTCATCGTTTAAGATTTCAACTTTTGTGCGTACTTCCTTCAATGCGGAATTATATAAAAAAATAATCGTATTCCAACTGTCAACGCCCTCACTTAAGGTGAATGGCTTTTCCATAAAAATCCTCCTTGTTTTGCGGAGTAAAATGCAATTTCACGCATATTATTCCTGTAATGACTACTGTTTACAGTATACCATACTTTCCTCATTATGGTGGATTTATTTCTAAACTTTTATGGATTTATAAGTCCAGCCTCATATCGCCTTCTTTGATCCAGCCGATCTTACGGAATAACACACTAAAAAGCCATGATAAAACGCCCGGCAGAAGAAAGCTTACGAAAATCAGTCCGATCCAGTCCATCGGTGTAATGGCAGCTTTGCTTCCCGCTTCAATATCTGCGATCCATCCGGTATAGACACCAATCTGTCCGACCAGTCCACAGGTTCCCATACCGGAGGAAACTGCTGCACCATTCATCTGTAAATGGAACAGACACGTTGCGATCGGTCCGGTGATTGCAGACGCCAATGTCGCCGGCAGCCAGATGCGCGGATTTTTCACGATATTACCCATCTGAAGCATGGATGTACCGATTCCCTGTGCAAACAATCCGCCCCATTTATTTTCACGGAAACTTGCCACTGCAAATCCGACCATCTGCGCACAGCATCCGGCAAGTGCTGCACCACCGGCTAATCCGGTCAGTCCAAGTGCTGCACAGATTGCTGCGCTGCTGATCGGCAGTGTCAGTGCAATCCCGACGATCACAGATACAATGATTCCCATGAAAAACGGCTGCAGCTCGGTTGCCCACATGATCGCATTACCGACTGCACTCGCTGCCGCACCGATCGCCGGAGCCCACCAGATAGAAAGCGCGACCCCGACAAAAATGGTCACAAACGGAGTGACAATAATATCGATTTTTGTCTCTTTGGAAACTGCTTTTCCAAATTCTGCTGCAAAAATTGCAACCACAAGTACCGCAAGCGGCCCGCCTGCCCCGCCAAGTTCATTTGCCGCCGCACCGACTGCCGCAAGTGAAAACAGTACTAAGGGCGCTGCCTGCAGTGCATATCCGATTGCGATCGCCATGGCCGGTCCGACTGCCGCTTTCGCGTAAGTTCCGACTGTCACAAGAATCGGAATATGAAGCTGCGTTCCAAGTGTACTGATGATTGTTCCGATCAAAAGCGATGCAAATAATCCCTGTGCCATCGCACCAAGTGCATCAATCAGGTAGCGCTTGACGGATATCTCAATGTTTTTCCGTTTACAAAATGCCTTTACTTTTTCCATAATTTCTCCAATCCGGAGTTTCTTACTCCTCTTTGCTGTTTTTCATGTGGTTAACATGTGTCTTGTCAGCTTGTGACAGTGTAGCACAGAGGGGAGAAAAAAGCAAGGGATGTTGTCCCTTGCTTTTTTATGTCATGCAGTACTCTTATTCCGTTAATAACTTATGAACAGTTGTAACAAATGTTTCAACAACACCTATTGCATTTTCCACATCCTGCCGGTTAATATCATACAAATCTCCCGTCTGGTGATTTCTATCTGCCTGATGTGCTATCTTGTTTCTGCGTTCAAACAAATCTGTCAATGCTCTTGCCAATTTGTCTGCTGGTTTCACTCTGCTCTCCTTGTCATAAAACATTTCATTTGCTATTTTATCAAAAAAATCTTTTCCAACAATTAATGATAACTGCCCCTTAATCTCTTTCGCACTCATATATGTTTTTGATGCATGGTAAGACACAATTACCGCGTCAATCCACCCTGTATTTTCGGGATGCATAACAGCATCCATTACCTTATCAATCGGCACCTTTAAATCGGAATATCCCCGTGTTTTATCCCAGTGATTATTATACATTTGTACCATCGCATAAATTCCAAGACAATGCATATAATAATCCAGTGCACTTTCCAAAAACACAATCTGTGACCGATAAATATCTTTTACTGCTTTTTCTTCATGAACGTTATCTAATTGTTCTGCAATATGAAACTTTTCTTTTACCGTTTCCACATTTTTGCAAAACTGTTCATACATTTCATCAAGTTTTGAAACGTGCATATCCGGCACTAACATATTTCTGGAATTTTCATTTCTGGAACTGAGTCCTAGCTTTCGTTCCAAATTTATTCACCTCCCAAAACTTCGATCAAACTGCTTCCCTTTAACGGAATTGTCGAATATCGACCATTGATATATCCTTTTTTTATATTGTCATCCTTTCTGACATTTTTCAATTCCACTAAAGAATAATACTCTGTCGTGCACAACCCGGGATTTCTTTCTGCAAACCATATTTGATCTCTGCGGAATAAATCCAGATCCAACAAACTTGTATCATGGGAGGAAAAAATTAATTGTGGATTTTTTTCACTTTTCCAGTTTTTAAATGTGTGGATTAATTCATCTACAAGTGCAGGGTGGAGACTAGCTTCAAGTTCATCATAAAATAACACTTTTCCATTGACTAGCACATCTATAAACGGACATAGCAATTTAAAAAGTTTCTGTGTTCCCTGTGACTCCTCATTGATATTCAAAATATAATCTTTATATACAAACTTTACTTCTATTGTCTGCAATGAACCCATACCAGTTAACATCTGGACCTTATTTAATAATTCAAGCGGCATATCCTGTGTTGTCAATTGTCTGTTTTCTATTTTTACCTGGATATCCTTAATTGGAATTCCTATTTTTTGCATGAACACAACTAATATTTGTTTCATACCAGAATTTGTCCGAATCTGTTCTGCAGAGTATTCAAACCAATTATCAGGTCCAATTCCATGAACAATCAATTCTTCTTTAAAAAACCTGAAAGGATGAATGATTTCCTTTAAACTGCACCACGCTTCTGCCGTAGTCAGAAATAATTTATTACTTTTTGTCTTACTCTCCAGTTGAGACAGTTCTTTCTTATACTTTATTCCATATGAAAACTTTGTACCTTCACGTTCAAATATCTTCGCCTGTCTTCCAGATGGAAAATGATACAAATACTCATCCAGAAACTCAACATCATTCATGGAAAATCCATACGCATAACGTATTCCATCCACAACAAACTGAATATCAAACGCTGTCGGTTTCTCTGCTGAAAGTTTATGTGGTGTTCTCGGAATCTTATCTCCTTCCTGAAATTTCACACATTCCCTCACCAAAAAGCCTAGATACCCTACCGCATCAATCAATGTACTTTTTCCAGCACCATTTGCACCATATACAGATGTGATTCTTGACACCCGGTAATCATCAAATTCATACAATTCTTCCTGATGTGATTTATCACTTCCTGCAACCATGGAAAATACTATTTTCTCCTTAATTGCCTTATAATTACTGCATGAAAATTCAAGTAACATATCCCACACCTCCAATCACATTATATGTTTCTAAATATTTCATGTCAATAATTTATACATTGCTTTTGTGAAATATTCACATTTTTTGTGTTTTGTTTGTATATTTTATTCATTTGACATCTGCTCAAGGATTTTCCTGTTCATTTCATCATAAGAATCCCAATACTCTTTTCGTATGGAAATCTCCGTGTATCCAAAAAGCTCCCTGATTTTACTCATGATATCCCTGCCATAAAAACCTGTCAGGTTTTTAATTGTCTCATCTGTCACAGACACAATCTCATGCGCAGCAAGATTCCGGATATTACTTTCCACATTTCTAAGATCTTCCATCAACTGTTTTAAGTGGGTATCACTCGAAAAATGATCGGTGAGTATTTTCAGATGTTCTGAATACACATCTTTTGCTTCAAATCTTTTTCCCATTTTCTGATAATGACTATTCAGTACATCTCCTGCTTCCGTTCCATTTAATTTTTTTGCTGACCACATTCTCTTCCACTGTCCTGCACGTTTATACTGGTCGCAATAATCGTCTACTTTGATACCACACTGTTTTTTTAATATCATCTCAAACAAATCCACCACAATCGGTGTGATCGACCTGATAAAATCCACATACTCACCACGTTTTAATCGAATATCGATCGTAAGTGCATATTCAAAATATTTTCTCTGGGAAGAAGACCGCACCGGCAGACATTGAAAATTTGTTTTCTGGATTGTCTTATCAACATTCACAAAATCTAATAACACTCTCCTTGCCGCCAGATAAATTAAATCCCTATACTGCGCTGTCTGCTCCGCTGGTAATGAATCCGTGACATCAAGCGCAGCCTGATAATCATATACAAAAATATGTTTTTTTATAATTTCCTCTTTTTTTATCTTTGAAAGTGTCGGACACTGTATTTCCTTACATCTGTTTTGTGTACCTTCCTGATTATCCTCATCCAATTCCCATAAAGTTTCTACATCATATCCCTCATGCACCTGCTCATTCAATTTTCCTACTGGTGTCGCCACCTGAATTACTTTTGCAGGAAACTCCCCTAATGTCTGCAATACCAGCAATCCACTTTTCATTGCCGGTGTACCGGATGACACATTTAAAAGCAATGTATCCGATTCATCCATCGTCTCATATATACAGCTGATCACCTTCCTGAAATCCTCGTAAAAGTAATCAAATTCATGTACTCTGGTAAGCTCCCGGCGTTCTATGATCTCATAAACCATGGAACGATTCTGCATCTTTGCCAGACGGTCCAGACAATAACGATACCTGTCATCTTTCTCCTGAAAATCCAACATTTCTTTTGACATGTACAAAATGACTTTATCCGGTTTATAGAATCTGCAAATATGCAATATTGATCCATCATGATAATTATTTAATGAAATCGGGTCGGTTCCTCCCACTGGTGTAAACAATATCGTCTGGTTCATAATAACCTCCATCTTTCGTAATAATGATTTAATTTTCCTGCATGGTTATTTAGTAAAAATTTATTCTAATTTTGTCCCCTTAGCGGGGTTCTTATATCTCAGTAAACCCTAATTTGATTTATCCGGGGCAGGTTTTCAAGTTTTCGTCCCCTCCGCGGGGTCTCTTATCTCAATTCAGGAAGATGCAAGAAAAATCAAACCCATCTGGTTCTCGTCCCCTTCTCGGGGGTCTTATATCTCAATTCTCAAGTACATTGATAATTGAATAAAGGCTTTACGTTCTCGTCCCCTCTACGGGGGTCTCTTATCTCAATGATGAAAACAACAAGTTAAGCATTAATTTAAAGAGTTCTCGTCCCCTCTACGGGGGTCTCTTATCTCAATCCTGTCCCCTACACCTCCTAAAACACAAGGCTTTTTATCCCCCATTTGCGGGGCAAACCCGCAAATGAGAGAAATCTCAATATCAAACTGGTGTATAACATTCTCAAAGCCTGATTTTAAGCCTATCGGAGCAAAATCATTATATTTCCTCAAATTCAATCCTCCCCATCCCCATATGATACAGCTTTCCCTGATACTTTGTACATTTACAGACATGCGGTGCCAGTTTAAGCTACAGGTCTTTGGTATGTTTATGCACAACATAATTTCTGCCCAGTGTATTTATAATATATCTTTTGTCATATTACCCTATAATAATCACTTCTTCATTTTTAATTTCAGGACTTGCCCCAAAAAGATTAACCTCTCCGTATCCTCTTATTTTGTAAACTCTTACGCTGTCCGATCTACGGTCAATCAGCTCTGGAATATCATGTAACAGACGTCGATATAAATTTTCCGTAATCATCGCCTCAAATGCCGATTTCTGAACCCAAAAACCATATCCATTCATTTTCTTCGCAAACCTGACTCTTCGCTTATTATCAACAATATCATAAATCACGAGAATATACAGCTTCTTTATGCTATTTTCTTCCCCAGTATTCCAAAAATAATTTTCCATTTGTCTTTCCCCCCACATTTATCAAACCAATTACCGAATGATCACCGGCATATATTCATTCACATTTTCCGTTTCAATTGCCTTTACAAACTGATTAACCTGAAGATCCATTGCACGCCGGAAGCTGACACTGTAATCAATATACGAAAGGTATCTGTTCTCTGTACGAAATTTTCCCTCCAGTTTCTGAATATATTTCCGGAATCCATCCTTTTCTAAAAAGACTCCAGGCTGATCGATTCCAGTATAGAAATCTTCTTTTACCAATTCATGTCCATTTAACATACTAAGCGCTGTTGTGTCAATTAATACGGCTCTCCATTCTTCCATCAGATCACTTGCTAAGGTAGGATGCTTTTCTCTGTCTTTATGCATCACTCCAAAATATGGATTTAATTCTTTTCCCTCAATCTTTCCATATAATTCATTTAAGATAATCGAGTAGCCAAGACTGATCAGCGAATTAAACGGATCCATCGGAGGACGTCTTGACCTGCCTTCAAAAACAAATTGTTCATCAATTAACTTCCCCAATACTTTAAAATATATTTTTGCTGCCGTTCCCTCATATCCCATAACCTGTTCCACACTCTTCGCATATGGCAGTTTTTTCTGCATATTCTGCATCTCAATGATCATTCTATGAATATCTTCATCTCTGCCTCGCGCATATCTGCGCAAAACAACAACCTGATTGCGGATCTTTGCATCAATGATTCTTTTTGACATTTCCAGTTTAAATGTTTCATTGTGTCCAATTTCCGCCTGAATACGCTGTCTTTGCACATTCACATGGGAAGTTGAGATCAGCCTTCCATAATACGCCCCGCTTGTGGAATAAAACAGGATATTCACCCCCCGTTTTAAACATTCCGTCAGGCAGCGTGTCGTAATCTGGACACTGCCAAATACTTCGATCATCTCTAACGTCTCAGCTGGAATACTTTTTATCATTCCATCCTTGTAATTTACCTGAAAACGATTTGCTTCTATCCCGATACTCGCACCCTGTTCACTGACATAAAGATAACTCATGTGTTTCCTCCCTTGTTTTTATTTGTCCCCTTACTGAAGATTTTTTCAATTATACTTGTGTAAGTATATAACAAAAACAGCTAAAGGTTCTCGTCCCCTCAACGGGGTTCTTATATCTCAATCTCAAATAGCCGAACTACAAGCGAAACTAAAAACCTTCTCGTCCCCTCAACGGGGTTCTTATATCTCAATTTGTACAGGATAAGGCACAGCCTATGAAAATGAATGACAAGTTCTCGTCCCCTCAACGGGGTTCTTATATCTCAATGAAAACTTCTACAAAGCTTACAAACTCGATGTAACAGTTCTCGTCCCCTTATCGGGGTTCTCTTATCTCAATAAACAATGGAAGCATGGAAGTGTGATAGCACCGGCGCGTTCTCGTCCCCTTATCGGGGTTCTCTTATCGCAATCGGAGTATTAAGTTGACGACCAAACCGGAGGAATACACTCGTTCTCGTCCCCTTATCGGGGTTCTCTTATCTCAATGCGTTTTAACAGCTATGACAGGACAGATTAGTGTTTCGTTCTCGTCCCCTTATCGGGGTTCTCTTATCTCAATAATATTTATTGGAATTTAAAGAGTAAGGATTTTGGTGGTTCTCGTCCCCTTATCGGGGTTCTCTTATCTCAATAGAGCAATCATTCGATACTCTTCGTTTTCATATTCCCGTTCTCGTCCCCTTATCGGGGTTCTCTTATCTCAATCGGACTTCATGCAGCCGGCACAGTCGAGATCATCATGGTTCTCGTCCCCTTATCGGGGTTCTCTTATCTCAATAGAAACATCTTAAAAGATTTGCAAGTGACATATGATGTTCTCGTCCCCTTATCGGGGTTCTCTTATCTCAATCCTGTCCCCTACACCTCCCAAAACACAAGGCTTTCATCCCCCATTTGCGGGGCAAACCCGCAAATGAGAGAAATCTCAATATCAAACTGGTGTATAACATTCTCAAAGCCTGATTTTAAGCCTATCGGAGCAAAATCATTATATTTCCTCAAATTCAATCCTCCCCATCCCCATATGATACAGCTTTCCCTGATACTTTGTACACTTACAGACATGCGGTGCCAGTTTAAGCTGCAGGTCTTTGGTATGTTTATGCACAACATAATTTTTTCCCAGTGTATTTTTAAACACATTATCCACGACTTTTACCGCATTACTGCCAAGCAATGGATATAAAACCGTCTTTGAAAGAAAACCACATCCTCCACCTAACCATACTGTATTTTTTTCCTTTGCCTCCCAGTGGAATCTTGCATAAAAATACCGGTTACAGATATTCTGGAAAATATTCAGTGCTTCTATGATATCTTCCATCTGATACGGGCAGATTGTCGTGTCAATTGATACATCAAAGCAAATCTCTGTTCCGGGGATCAGTGTCTCCCGCAATACATTCAGCGGTTTTTCTGTACCGTCTAGTGTAACATCGATCTTCTGGCTTAATGTCAGCTGATCCACACTGATAGGCTGGCTGTCACCTACATGCAGACCGGAAAGATTATCATTAACAGCATTTGCAGGCTTTTTTTCATCACGGTTTAAAGTATAAAATATCTGTTGTTCTAAACGTTTTGTCTCTCTTGCAAGGCATTGTTTCCTGCTTGCGCGTTCTGCGGAAGCAGACTGTATCTCCCTGCCTGTTCTTTCATATTTTTCCGGACATTTTTGTATCTCATCTGCAATCAGTGCCGTGCGGAACATGCCTTTTAAAGTACTGCCCGGAACATACGGCATACCATATGCATCCTTCACAAAGGCTTCAATCTCTTTTGGTCTGGCTGTCTGTGAAACAAATGCTTCCCCTGCATCCATCTCATACAATTTCCATCTCTCATAATCTTCCCGCTGCATCTTATGCTGTCCAAGCCACTGGGATAGAGAAGGTTCCTTCGGCCGCCCATCCATCATATAGTCTGCAAACTCTTTTCCGAGTCCTTTTTTCTGCAGATCCATGTACATCTTCTCCACATTCGGTATGATCACATGATGATTCCACGGCATATAGATATGCTCTTTTTTTCCTGTTTTTTCACCGGAACCTATATATACTGGGGATAATACACTTATTTTCACCCGGTAATGTTTCAAATAATCCCTCATAATGATACCCCCATAAAAATCGGTTTTGCATATCGGTATACAGGATGTTTTCCTCCTTCCGACACATCATAGATATCTCCGGCAAAACAATTTACAAAACAGGAACCTGCTGTAAATACATAAAGATCCTTCTTTTTTCTCCACTCCTCTGCATAATCTGAAGATGCCACAAATCCAGATCTTTTTTCTAACAAATAGGATGCATTTTCCATCGCATTTTCCAATTCCTCATCTGCAGGAAGTGCAACTGACAATAACATATATCTGTCCGATTTTTTCTGCAGACATTCTAAAAGCTGTTCCGGAATCTGCCCCTCATTGTATCTATATTTTCCAAGTCCACCTGATTTTTTTCCACCAATTCCTGTATAGGACAATGCTGTCAGCAATTTTTCCATAAGACATTTTTCATTTTCGCTTTGATACGCGGCAATGATATACAGGCCACATCCCTCTCCATAATAAAATGTTCCAACCCGGTACGGCAGAGTCTCCTCCCCGGTGCGGACAGCTGCCATCGTCTGCTGAAAATAATGTCCATAATGTTCCATCGGATCATTTGACAGATCCATCTTTCCACTCAAAAAATCACTTAAACATTCTACCGGGATAAACTTCATCTTTTTATATGCTTTTTTCTGCTTCGATTCCCCGCGGTTTACCGGCTCCACATATATCATCGGTTTTGGAATCATGTACTGCTGTCCAATATATGGAAATGCATCTGAAATTAACAGATTTCCTTTTTTCACAGCATCATAAAACTGCTGTTGCAGATTCAATTTTAAAGCTTCTATATAAAGTGCTGAAAATAACTGATCTGCCTTAAACGTGCAGGCACTTTCATTTAACATTCCGGTACCAAAATGAACACCCGTTTTAAATTCTAACTGATAGATCGTATATTCCATGTCCCGCCTCATTTCTTTTCTCTCTGTAGTCAAAAATCAATTCTGCAAATTTATTTTATTCCACTGCACTCATGATTTTCTTACACTGAGACAAAACATCTTCCGACACTTCCCCTATCACAGGTTCCACATGGATATCCATGATTTTGACACGTCCATAACCTCTTGATCCACTGCCGCCTAAATAATCATATTCTAAAAGTTGAAACCCGTCTTTTAATATTTCAAAATCATGAACCATTTCCGATTCATCCGTCACTTCATAAATCAACTGCATCGGAAATTTTGCTCCTCTTACCACACGTTCGATCTGTCTGGGGTTCGCTACTGCCGTTGTTCTTTGGATGCTGTTTTCAAATTTAACCTCTGTTGCACCTGTCAGCCCTGCATATTTTAATTCATCCATATTTTCAAGAAACATATCGTTAAACAGGATTTTACTAGTCTTTACCTGACCTTTTTTCGCACTTCCAAACAGACTTGTCAGACATACCGCATCCTCATCCGGTGTTTTCGCTACTGTCTGATTATATTTTTTTGCCAGAAGTGTCCTTAATTTTCCTTTTAAACTGCTACCCGGAATCATCGGCATATTCGTCCTTGCATCCCGGATGACAGGAGAATCTACTGCACCAATTGCAGAAAAAGCGCTCGATCCGCCAATATGTAAACCCGTTACTGTCTCTAACACCCCACTGATTTTAACCTTTGCAAACATTATTTCATCCTCCCTCTACTCATCACGTCCACCATAAAATTTTCTATATGCAACCAAGGCTTCCATATACCGGCTGAATAAAATATACTGGTCTCTGCTGCCTTTGATCTCTTCTAAGTGCTCTAAAATCTTTGCTTTATCTACCAGTTTCTTTACCTTCGGTTCACGCCCTGCTTCATAGATAAAACGAATCTTCATGTAGTTGATCCGTCCAATTATTTCTGCATTCAGCTTGTCGCTCTGACTATTGACCACATCATTGTAAATATCGGATGTCATGGCAAGCAGATTTCTGATCTTGGATGTTGTTACCGGACCAACCAGTCTCCCTTTCTGGTCTTTTTCACTACACAGTTCCTTGATTGCCTGTTCTGCAATCCCCACATAATTTTCTTCTGTCAATTTCATTTAATCCTGCTCCTCTCTTTTGCGATTCAGATATACATACAGATAGATTGCCATGATCAGTTCTTTTCTATCCTGTTCTTTCCCGCTCCACTCGTACATCTTTTTTGAAAAACTCCGGTAAGCCGCCCGTTTTTCTTTATTTTCATGTTCCTGTGGTTCCATTCTCGACAACAGATAAACATATCTTGCAAAATTGATGTTGTTCCCACTTTCCCTTAACAATTCCATGAGATGATATAAAAATCCCATACCGTGCTCATCATTCTGATCAAAATAATTCTTAAGCACACCTATCTTTTCTGTAACAACATTTTGTATAAATACATTCCATGGATAAGCATATGTTTCATCAAACAGCGTAACTGCATTTTTTCCTTCCACATGTTTTGATCTGTCTTCAAGTCTTTCCACTTCTTTTGCCATAACATTCAGCGGATATTTCGCATCGTAAATACCAACACCTCCTGATATTGTCAGCGTTCCCTGTGTAAATTTTTCAAGCGCATTTCTGATATCCATAAAAGCTGCGATCACATCATTCCACGCTCCGGCTAAAAACACATCATCTCCACCAGAATATACAATTACCGCTTTTCGTTCCCCACTTCCACCAAAATTGTCTGCTGTTCCTTTCCGAAGTATCTCATTGATATAACATTTAAAAAATAAAGACAACTGCCGTGACAATGTAGATGTTCTCGAAAGTGTTACATATTTGTCATCTCCATCCGGTCTCTGCAGTCCATAAACAAAAGTCGTTCCAAGGTTATCCACATCCGCACGAAGGATTCCAATTCTTTCCACACCTTTTGCCTGTTCTGCCAGTTTTTCAAACGTGTCACCTGTCGTATAATCTCCAACCCACAATTTTGTAGTAACATGTTTCCCGGTATAAATTTCATTTTTCGTATAACACCGGACATAATTTTCTGATTCCATCCGTTTTAACAGACTTTCTTTTGTATCTGCTGCTAAGTACCTGTTTTCCGGAAGTGGCAGCGCGTCTTTATCCGGTTCACTCATGACAGTAAAATAATTTTCATACAGAATACTTCCTGACATTTTTTCTAATGCCAGACATACCTGACATTTATCATCTGTAAGGCGGGCTATCCTGCGGCACACTTTACATTCCCGCTCTCCTTCATGTTTTCTGCTATTCAGATTCCGGATCATATCTGCATTATACCGATTCGATTTTTTCTCAGAAATCATCTTAGATATCGTAAGATACAGATCGGAATAACTTCCCTTCGGCATATTTCTTAACGCATTGGCATTTGCTTTCGCATATCCGCAGGCAACATATAACGCTGTATCAAAATGTTCCATCATCCAGTGATTCAGACTTTTTTCATAGTGCTCTAAAATATCACGGGTATCATCCGTATTCGCTAAAAGCAAATAGCAGTGTCCTCCTCCTGTATAAATTAAATTTGCCCTTGAAAGTGACAACTTCTCTAACAGTTCATCCACAATATGCTCCATCATAATTTCAAGGTAAAAACTTCTCGCACGCAGTCCTTTTAATGCACCTTTTTCTCCTATCGTATAGATAAAACTCTGAATACCGGAAATATCCATGGAATACAGTAAAAACATTTCCTCGTCATAAGATTTCTCTGCATTGATAAACAGGCTCTGCTTATAATTTTTTTCGCCTTTCGCAGTCAGAAACTGCATTACGCATGACGCAACTGCTGCGGTCATCTTCATGTGGTCATACAAAGAAATATCTGCAAGCTCCTTTTTTGAAGTAGAAGATGGAATGTATGTCAGATTTGCCTCAAGCACAGCCAGCAGGGAATTGATGTATTCTTCGTCTAACGTGATGCCCTTTAAATTATCTGTAATATTTTGAATGACGGACTGATAAAAATGTTCATCCATAGATATTTCATCTTCTGTCGGATAATTAATTTCATTCTTCGGATTTAAAACCTGCATGGCATAATGACTTTGTCCGTGATTTCCATTTAAAATATTAAATACACTCTCTAACGGCATCGCTTTATCAAATCCGCCTTCTCCTGCTTCCGCCTCTCTGCGATCCGAAAATGCTGCCACATTGTCTGCATAGTAAACAACATATGCCTTATCGTCTTCTGCTAAGGATGCGTTCTTTAAATACATTCCATGATGATATCTCACACAGTTTAAAATTTCATCATCTGAAATATGTGCTTCATTCTTCAGATACTCATATCCACTCTGACTGTGATTTCTTCCATCCCCACTTCTATACACAACTTTTCCTATGTCATGAAGCAGACTTCCAATCATTAATTTTATCTGATCGTCCGTTATCATTTTCTTCCCCCTTCGTTTATGATTTTCATATATCCCATTCCGAGGGAAGTTTTGATTCCTACCCCGGAATACTCTCCAAACTCGAACAGCATGTTTACAAAATTTGCCATTGTATCTGTGCCATGCAGCTTTATGGTTATTTTTCCGATAAAGGATGGAATCCTGACACCCTCCAAAGAAAAACTTACACTTTTCAGATCATACCTGATCACCTGTGCATGCTCACATATCTGTTCGAGTGTATCTTCATCATGCATTGTATTTTCTGCTGTGGCACTGTCGTACTTATTCATCAGACTCTGAAAAACACAGCGAAGATCCGGATAAAAAAGATACCTTCCATTTTGTTTAAATGCAGTCGGAGATAGAAAATGAATCTGAATATACCTTTTCCCATCATCCTCATAAAAATGATCCATTAATTCTTTATATGTTGTTTCCATATAATTTTTCTTCACTATCAAAACTTTAAGATCATGTTTTTTTATCAGAATGTATTCTATTTTCCACAACGTATCCTGTATAATAATCTTCACTGCTTCTTTATTCAGTCCTGTAATTACCCAGTACCAGTCCCCCTCTCTGCATTCTAAATGCTGTGCATATGGATGAAGGCTTGAAATATGCAGATAATCTGCATATTCCTCTGGCAGCAATTCCATAAGTGCCCCATGAAACAATGATGACATCTGGTATGTCAATTCTTTTTCACATTTTAATTTTAATTCTAATTTTGCTAACATTCCCCTTCTCCATCTGTTATTTTATGCCTTTATATTTTATTTACTTACCATTGTAACATGTAACACCAAATTTTCATATATTAACGCATATATTTATTTCCTTATTTCTAAATCCATCAAAAATAACCAAAAGGCAAGAGATCTCTCCCTTGCCTTTTTCATAGGACAGCCATATTACAATTCTTCCGTCTTATATGTGACATACCCTTCATAATAATAACTATGGTCAATGCCTTTCATATAAACTTCCCGGTCATTAATCTGATCGGTAAGTGCTGTCTTTAAAATATATTTAATTTCAATATCTTTGATCGGACTGCGCTCCATCGCCATCAGATAATCTTCTTTTTCTATCTTACTCCAGTCTACTACCTGTCCAATCTGTTTTTTTAACATCATATCCAGCCAGATGCGCATGCTTCTTCCATTTCCTTCTCGGAACGGATGCACAATGTTCATTTCCACATATTTTTCAACAATCTCATCAAATGTATTCTGTGGCATTTTGTCTATATTTTCAATCGCTGCTTCAAGATACATAAGCGGTGCAAACCTGAAATTGCCTTTTGATATATTTACGGTTCGGATTTTTCCTGCAAAGTCATAGATATCATCAAATAAATATTTATGGATCTCACATAACGTTTGAAACTTTCCCGCCTCAAGGTTCTCGAGCATGCCATTTTCAAACAGTTCTACTGCTCTTTTTTTGCTGATACGCTCCTCTTTGCGCGCAAGTTCCGCGGAATTTTTAATTCCAAGCTTATTTTCCAATGCCATACAACATGCCCTCCATATCGGAATGTTCTCCCTTTTAATCCTCCTCGATTACATGCATCTCCAGAAAATCAAAATCCACATGCTCAATAAAACAATCCTGCGTAAAACGTGTCTTTGCATGCCTCTTAAACTCTTCCACATTCGCATCTAACCAGATCGGTTTTCCAAGGTCAAATGCATAACATACCTCATCTAACGCCTTGAAAATTTTGTGCGTTCTCGTATCATCTGACTCATCTGTCACTGTCATGTCTTTGATCAGGTGCGTACCCTTCATCATTTTAAACCAGATTCTCATGAATTGTTATCTCTCCATTTTTATTGTTGATCAATGTCTTCTCTGCCGTCCCGTCTCATACATCAGAAGTGATGCAGAGATCGCCGCATTCAACGACTCCACCTGTCCCTGCATTGGAATCTTAATATAAGTATCTGCTAAATCTGCGATCTCATCCGACAATCCGTTTCCCTCATTTCCGATGAGAAACGCCGTCTTTTTCTTATAGTCCGGCTCATCATAGGAAAGTGTGCCCTTAAGGTGCGCCGCATAGACATTGACCTGCTGCTCTTTGAGTAATGAAATCGTCCCCGCAAGATCTTTCGTGACGAAAAAAGGAACACGATAAATGCTTCCCATCGTGGAACGGATTGTTTTCGGATTAAACAGATCCACGGTCGTCTGGTTCATGATCACACCCGTGATGCCTGCCCCCTCACCGGTGCGCACCATCGTGCCGAGATTTCCCGGATCCTGGATGCTCTCTAAGATCAGAAGATGTGTCTGTTCCCCTTTGAGCATTTCCTCTAATGCATACTCCGGTTTCTTTATCACACAGAGAATTCCCTGCGGTGTCTGTGTGTCGGAAACACTTTTAAACACATTGTCAGAGACGATCTCATAGCCGGTTTCATTCAAACGCTCCAGTACTTTTCTGTTCAGTTTTTCTTCCCCATGTTTTGGTGTGCAGGATTCCATGCAATCCTGCATATTGCCCTGCGTACATGTTCCATAAAAACTCTCGGAAACATAAACCTGTTTCACCCACTCCACCGGGGCCTCTAAAAACATTTTTCTTCCCTCTGCCACAAAAACACCCTGTTCATTTCTGGCTTTTGCTTTTTTCATGAGCAGTGTCAAATTTTTCATCTGCTGGTTTGATGTACTTGTAATCATAATTTCCCTCACTAAAAAATCCGTTATACCTGTCGCTAAGTATAACGGATTTCTCTCTAAAATGCAAAAATATATGATTCTATGTAAAATCAGATTACAGAGAAAGGTTCTTGCTGATCTCGTACTGATATTCCGGAATCTCTTTTTTCATTGCAAGTGCCTCGTCGATATCATAATCAACGAAATCACCATGACGGTATCCAACTACACGGTTTGTCTTTCCTTCGCAGAGTAAGTCTACTGCTAAGGCACCCATGGTAGACGCATATACACGGTCTTTACATGTCGGGCTTCCACCACGCTGCATGTGACCTAAGATGGTTGCACGTGTCTCGATACCGGTTGCAGCTTCGATTCTCTTTGCCATACTGGAAGAATGTCCGATTCCCTCAGCATTTACGATGATATGATGCTGTTTACCGCGTTTACGGTTCTCGATGATGTGGTTGACTAATTTCTGCTCGTCATAGTCATATTTTTCCGGAAGTAAAATATCCTCAGCACCGTTTGCAATACCGCACCATAATGCGATATAACCAGCGCCACGTCCCATAACCTCGATGATACTGCAACGCTCATGGGAGGTTGATGTATCACGAACTTTGTCGATTGCTTCCATTGCTGTATTTACTGCTGTATCAAATCCAATCGTGTACTCGGTACATGCAATATCAAGGTCGATGGTTCCCGGAAGACCAATGGTATTGATTCCAAGTCCCGCAAGCTTCTGAGCTCCCTTGAAAGAACCGTCACCACCGATAACAATGATTCCGTCGATGCCATGTTTCTTACAGATCTCTGCACCACGCTGCTGTCCTTCTGCTGTTGTAAACTCCATACAGCGTGCTGTCTGTAAGATCGTACCACCGCGCTGGATGATATCGGAAACATCTTTTGCTTCCATATCAATGATCTCTTCCTGAAGAAGTCCTGCGTAACCTCGCTTAATTCCTTTTACCTTTTTTCCCTTTGCAATTGCTTCCCTTACAACTGCACGAATGGCTGCGTTCATTCCCGGCGCATCGCCACCACTTGTCAGCACACCGATTGTATTAATCTCTTTTGCCATTTATCGTTCCCTCCTAAAATAATATACCCATTTTTCTAATCTTTATTATTCTAATCTCTTTATTATTTCTTTTCAATGCTCTTTTCAACAATTTTTACATTTTTTTCGCCCAAAAATTCCGTCAAGTTACCGACAAGCTCCGGATTGATATGAATATTGTAATTTTGGCCTAATCTTTTCATGGCACGCGGCGAGGCAATATAGATCACAATCTCATCATTTCCGTCCGTACCATAGAGCCGGGAATACAGTTCTTTTTCCTTTTCCTCATATGATTCTTTTGTCGCAAACTGAAGCCACAGCTCCCGTTTGGTGTCGTCAAAGGAATAGATTTTTTCACAGATCAGTTTTCCGTTTTTATCTTCCTCGACATTGGCATGTCCGGCGACAAAGACTTTTTCATCCTCGTTCAAATAACGGCTGTATTTCTCGTAATCGCGCGGAAAAATAATAACTTCCACCGTTCCAAACAGATCCTCGACCGTGATGAATGCCATCGCTTTGTTCTGCTTGGTGTATTTGATGGTCTTTTCAGTGATGATGCCCCCAATGACAACACTCTGGTTATCTTTGATCTTTACGGCATTCGTTTCTTCATCCAGCATAAAATCTGCTGTCACGGCGCTGATATTTTTGCGCCATTTTTCCTCATATTCCTCCAACGGATGTCCGCTTAAATAAATGCCAAGAACTTCCTTCTCAAAACCAAGTTTGATCTCCTTGGTGTACTCCTCCACATTCGGGAACCGGACTTCATACGCCTTTTTTTCTTCCTCTGAGACAAGGTCAAACAAAGACATCTGCCCGGCAAGCGAATTTTTCTTTTCCTGATTCAGGTTATCAATCAGCGTATTATATACTAAAAGCATCTGCTGCCTGTTGCCGTCTAACCCGTCACAGGCTCCTGCTTTGATCAGGTTTTCGACCGCACGCTTATTGACCTCACGCCCCGCCACACGGCTTAAGAAATCAGAGAGCGTGGTATATTTTCCGTTCGCTTCTCTTTCAGCTAAAATGATATCAATAACCTGTCTGCCGATGCTCTTGATTGCGTACATGCCGTAGCGGATCCCATCTTTTGTTGCCAAAAAGCGTCCTTCTCCCTCATTAATGTCAGGGGAAAGTACCTTAATTCCCATCTGGCGGCAGGAATAAATGTACTCTGCAACTTTTCTTGTATTGTCGATCACAGACGTCATGAGCGCCGCCATAAATTCAACCGGATAATAATATTTTAAATACGCCGTCTGATAAGCAACCACCGCATAAGCTGCCGCGTGGGATTTGTTAAATGCATATTTGGCAAAATCGACCATGGAATCGTAGATCTGGTTTGCCGCCTGCTCGCTGATTCCGTTTGCGATACAGCCTTTGATGCCCTGCTCTTCATTGCCATAGACAAAGTTCTGACGCTCCGCGTCGATGACGTACTGTTTCTTTTTACTCATGGCGCGACGGATGTTATCAGCCTGTCCCATTGTATAACCGGCGAGGTTCTGCACGATCTGCATAACCTGCTCCTGATAGACGATACAGCCATAGGTCGGCTCTAAGATCGGCTCTAATTCTTTGCAGACATAGGTCACACTCTCCGGTTCATTTTTTCCCTTGATGTATTTTGGGATAAAGTCCATCGGGCCCGGACGATAAAGGGAGATACCGGCGATAACGTCCTCTAAACTCTGCGGTTTTAACTCCTTCATGAAGTTTTTCATGCCCGCACTTTCTAACTGGAATACACCGTCGCATCTTCCGGTTCCGATCGAATCTAATACTTTTTTATCGTTATAATCAATGTTATCCACATCAATTTTTATTCCATGATTTTTTTCCACAAGTTTGACTGCATCACTGATGACAGTTAAGGTACGCAGTCCAAGGAAATCCATTTTTAAAAGTCCGAGTTCCTCGATCGTTGTCATGACAAACTGTGTCGTGATCGTACCGTCAGAACTTCGCGACAACGGCACATATTCGTCCATCGCCTTCTGGGAGATTACGACTCCGGCGGCATGCATGGAGGTATGGCGCGGCAGACCTTCTAGTCTTTTCGCCATGTCGATGAGTCTTTTTACCGTCTCATCCGACTCGTACATGGAACGCAGTTCCGGGTTCATTATGAGTGCTTTGTCGATCGTGATATTGAGCTCATTTGGAATATTTTTTGCGATCGTATCGCAGAAATTATACGGCAGGTCCATGACACGTCCGACATCACGGATGACACCGCGCGCCGCTAACGTACCGAAGGTAACGATCTGCGTTACACAGTCTTTTCCGTATTTTTCAATAACGTAATCAATGACTTCACTTCGTCTCTCATAGCAGAAGTCAATATCGATATCCGGCATGGTCACACGTTCCGGATTTAAGAACCGCTCAAACAGCAGGTTATAACGGATCGGATCAATATTGGTAATGCCCGTTGTATAAGATACAAGGCTTCCCGCCGCACTTCCCCTTCCAGGACCAACCGGAATGCCGTGTGTTCTCGCATAGTTGATAAAATCCCACACGATCAGGAAATAATCGACATACCCCATCTTCTGGATGACAGAAAGCTCATAGTCAAGCTTCGGCAAAAGCTCCTCATGCTTGTCCGGGTAACGTCTTACCAGCCCCTCATGACAGAGTTTGTTCAGGTAAGTCCACGAATCATACCCCTCCGGCACGTCAAAATGCGGCAGCTTGGTCACTCCAAATTCAATCTCCACATTGCAGCGGTCCGCGATCTTCTGTGTGTTGTCAATCGCCTGTGCCGCATACGGAAACAGCGCGCGCATCTCCTCCTCAGATTTCACAAAATACTGCCCGCCCTCATAACGCATGCGGTTTTCATCGGACAATTTTTTTCCTGTCTGCAGACAGAGTAAAATATCATGCGGCTCGGCATCCTCGGCATAAGTATAATGCACGTCGTTCGTCGCCACCAGTTCAATACCTGTCTCCTGGCTCATCCGCATCAGTCCTGCATTGACTGTCTTTTGTTCCGGTATTCCATGATCCTGCAATTCTAAAAAGAAGTTGCCTTTTCCAAAACATTTTTCATATTTGTATGCAGTCTCTTTTGCTTCCTCATAAAGTCCACGTACCAGATAGCGCTGCACCTCACCGGCAAGACAGGCACTTAAGGCAATGATTCCCTCATGATAAGTTTCTAAAACTTCCATATCCACACGTGGTTTGTAGTAATATCCTTCCACAAATCCTTTGGAAACAATCTTCATCAGGTTCTGGTAACCTTTGTTATTCTCTGCTAAAAGTACCAGATGATAATAACGGTCATCTCCATGGGAAAGCTCCCTGTCAAATCTCGATCCAGGCGCTACATATACCTCACAGCCTAAGATCGGCTTGATTCCGGCTGCCCTTGCTACCTTATAAAAATCAATCACGCCGTACATCACACCATGATCTGTGATGGCGGCGCTGTTCATCCCAAGTTCTTTGACTCTTGAAACATATTCTTTTATCTTATTTGAACCGTCCAAAAGGCTGTACTCTGTATGGACGTGCAGATGTGTAAATGACATGCTTTGTTTCCTCCGCATTCTATTATATCGTCTCCCTGATAAATATTCAATTTTTTTCGCACATCTCATACAATCTCATACAATTTTCTGTTACTGTTCACTCGTACCTCGTTCCAGTAACGGATTTTGCCGATGCTTCGCATTCCAAATCGGCAAAATCTGCTGCCACCACTGTATCATACGGCATTTTCAGTTCAGCAAATGCCTGCCTGTGAGCAGTAACAATTTTCTCTCTTTGTCTATCTGACTGCCGTGTCTGCCTATGCATCCTCTGCCGGCACTTTGTTTACGGTATCATCTCCCTGTACCAGAACCAGCGCAGAGATACCTTCGACAGTAACAGAACCTTCCGCCGTTCCAAGAGATCTGCATCCTGCCTTTTTACCATTGACACAGATATCCCACGTCCCGGCAGGTAAGTTTACTGTGACTGCATCCGGATTTCCATTATAGATGACTGCAATATTCTGTGCCGTTTCTCCCTGTACCTCACCCTGAATGGTATAGGCTACGACATTTGCATCAAGTCCAGTCATAAAGGTAAGATTATTCTGAATTGCAGCGGCTGTTGTCATGCGCAGTGCACTGTGTGCCTTACGGAATGCGATCAGACCTTTATAATATTCATAAACATCCATTACGTTACCTTTATTATCCCACTTAATGCTGTTCGTTGCATCAGGGGAAGAATAGCTGTTCTCATCAAATCCAGTCTCAGACTTCTCATTTGGCTTAGAGCGAAGCATCTCTTCACCAGCCTGCATAAATGGTACACCCTGCGAAGTAAAAAGAACCGCGCTTCCCAGCTTATTCATCTTCACTCTGTCAGCCTCACTGTCATCTGCATTGGAAATGGCAAGCTTATCCCAGAATGTCAGATTATCATGACAGGATATATAATTAATACTCTGTCCCGGCTGTCCCGACCAGTTCGTACACTTATCACCAGCCTTTGTGAGCGTAACCTGCGAATGCGGGGTTGCTGCTACAACACTGAATTTAATGTTTTCTTCCATATCATCTTTGCCGCTTACAAAACCTTTGTCCAGAAAATCAAATACACTGCCTTTGATCCCATCACGGATATCATCACTGAAAGCACCCACACGATCCAGCCGGTAAATATTGTTCTTCGTTGCCAGCTGTGCTGCCGGCAATGCAGATTCTCCTCCAGTCCATCCTTCACCATATACCATAATGTCAGGACTCACCTGATCCAGTGCTTTTCTGACAGCCTTCATGGTATCCAGATCATGTACGCCCATCAAGTCAAACCGGAAACCATCTATATGATATTCCGTTGCCCAGTATACAACAGAATCTACGATATACTTGCGCATCATGGCACGCTCTGAGGCTGTTTCATTCCCACAGCCTGAGCCATCTGAATAATGATTGCCATTCTTTCTGTAGTAATAATCAGGCACTGTCTTCTGAAACCATGAATCTGCCAGATGATAAGTATGATTATATACAACATCCATATTCACGCGGATTCCATTTTCATGAAGTGTCTTAATCATCTGCTTCATTTCATTGACGCGTACTTCCCCATGATATGGATCTGTACTGTAAGAACCTTCCGGCACATTATAATTCTTAGGATCATAGCCCCAGTTGAACTGCGCTGTATCTGGCTTTGTTTCATCTACCGTAGCATAATCACAGCTCGGCAGAATCTGTACGTGAGTCACTCCAAGATCCAGAATATGATCAAGTCCTGTAGCCAGCCCTTCCCTGTTCTTTGTTCCGCGCTCTGTCAGTCCAAGAAACTTACCTGCATTCCGAATCCCGGAAGAAGCATCGGAAGACAGATCACGAATATGTACTTCATAAATCACTGCATCTGTTGCATTATTAAATGCCGGTCTGACATCTGAATCAAATCCATCCGGATCGGCAGCTTGCAGATCAAGGATCTCACCTCTGTTGCCATTTACTCCTGCACTTCTTGCATATAAATCAACAACTTCATTTACTTTATTACCAATCTGTACTGAATAAGTATAATATACGCCATTCAGGTCTCCTGTCTTTTCACATACCCAGGTTCCTTTGACATCTGCTGTCATTGGAATTGTTTCTATCAAATTGTCACCATCGCCCTGCTCATATAAGTTAAGCGATACTTTTCCGGCAGCAGGTGTCCATATACGAAATGTTGTCTTTTCTTTTGTATATACAGCCCCCAGATCGTTACCGTCATATACCAATTCATCATTAAAATAAGTAGCACCAATCTTTCTTTTCATCGATACCATACATCCTTAATAGCCTTGTCTGTTCAAAGAATCATCCTGTTACCCGCCTAGTATACCTCTCCCTTTTCAGTTCGTCCAGTTAATTTTTTCGTTTTTTTTCGTAAATTATCCTATTTTGTCAGGTATACTACCGCTTCATACGGACGGATTTTTTCTGAAATATCTTTATAGTTTCCTATCAGAATTCCCCGGTTTTCTTTTACCATATCCGCAATAGAAGCCGGAACATCCAGTTCTTTTTCCGTGAAATTGCAGATTACCAGTATTTTTTTATTCTCGGATGATCTTGTATAAATGTAAAGATTTTCATCTGCATCTTCAAGTCCGTCGAACGTTCCATAAACGATCACTTCTTCCTCTTTGCGCAGTTCTATGAGTTTCCTGTAGTAATTGTATATGGAATCCGGATCTTCCACCTGAGCAGCCGCATTGATCGTTTTATAATTCGGATTCACGGCAAACCACGGCGTTCCCGTGGTAAATCCTGCATTTTCTGAATCATCCCACTGCATAGGTGTCCTTGCATTATCCCGTCCTTTCTTACTGATAATGTCCATCATCTGATCATGCGTATATACTTTTGTATCGGTAACAAGATCTATATAAATATTTTTTTCTTCTATATCGTCACATTCAGACACATCCGAAAAATGCATATTGGTCATTCCAAGTTCTTCCCCCTGATATACATACGGTGTTCCCTGCATCATGTGAAGACAGGTTGCAAGCATCTTTGCTGAAAGTTCCCTGTATTCACCGGAATCATTTCCCCATCTCGAAACAACCCTTGGCTGGTCATGATTGTTCCAGTACAGACTGTTCCATGCTACTTCCTCTAACCCTTTCTGCCAGCGGTTTAAAACTTCTTTGAGATCCGGAAGATAAAGTTTCTTATCTGTCCACTTTCCATGTTCATCCGAATCCACATCCATATGCTCAAACTGGAATACCATGCTTAACTCTTTTCCATCGCTTCGCGCATATTTTTTTGCCTCTTCGAGCGTAACGCATGATGTTTCACCCACTGTCAGAAGGTTATACCTGCTTAATACTTTTTGGTTCATCTCCTGAAGATATTCATGTTCATGAGGTCCATTGGCTGTGACTGCACCACAAAAAGAATATTTTTCCCCTTCTTTTACCGGGCCATCTTTGTATTCTTCCGGCTTGCTGATCAGACTGATCACATCCATCCGGAATCCGTCAATGCCTTTTTCACACCACCATGTCATCATATCAAAAACTTCTTTTCTTACCACAGGATTATCCCAGTTAAGATCGGGCTGTTCCGGCACAAACTGATGCAGATAATACTGTCCGGTTGTCTCATCAAACTGCCATGCAGATCCACTGAAATATGATCCCCAGTTTGTCGGTTCATGACCATCTACCGGATCTTTCCAGATATAATAATCGCGGTATTTATTATCTTTTGATTTTCTGCTTTCCAGAAACCATTTATGCTGGTCAGATGTATGGTTGACAACCAGATCCATTACCAGTTTCATTCCTCTTTGATGAATTTCTTTTAATAATTCATCAAAATCTTCCATTGTCCCGAACTCATCCATTATATCCTGATAATCGCTGATATCATATCCGTTATCTTTATTTGGAGATTTATAGATCGGGGATACCCAGATAACTGTGATACCGAGATTCTTTATATAGTCTAATTTTTTTATGATCCCCTGAAGGTCTCCGATTCCATCTCCGTTACTATCCATAAAACTCCTTGGATAAATCTGATAAACAACTGCTTCTTTCCACCATGCTTTCTGCATCTTTTTTCTCCTTATAAATCAGCGGTCATGATCTCAATGACTGCCAGTCTGATCTCTTTTTTTAAATTCGTCGTCTCAAGCTCGCCTAAGATATCTGCCAGATTTTTTCCACTACTTAAAAGCCGGTATGCAGACTCTTTTGCAAGATTACTGTCCTGTGCCTGATTCAGCAGATCATACACACGCTCCAGTGTATGGTTGTCATTTAATGTCAGTTTCTGTTCAAAAACAATTTCCACTTTTTCATCCACTGACACTTTCGGAATGTGGATTCTGATACATCCCTTCTTCCACTGATATTCATACGTTATTTTGATTTCTTTTCCACTTATGTATACTTTAGGCACTGCCTCTTTCACTCCACACAGTTCCACTGTATAATCCCGGAATTCCGGGATCAGATCTGTCTGTCCGGCCGCCCCTTCGATTGTGAACGCCCCTCTTTCCCAGTCAAAATGCATGGATGTAAAGCAACAGCTCCTGCCATCTTTATAATCCTCGGTTTCACCGTCATCCTCATAATGTGTATAATTGCCATCCGCTCCGCCATAGACTCTTATGATAAGTTCTTCCGGATTTTTCAGAAAATCTTTTCCGAACAGTTCTTTCTGCATCGGAATGATGCCTCCTGCTTTTACAAGCACCGGAATACTGTTAATGCCGCGGAACATCCACATTACTTTCTCACCTTTATAGATCAATCCGGTAAAGAAATCGTGGTAACAGCCTTCCGGTATCCACGCTTTTACTTTTCCCTGATTTAAACTCGCTATCTGGTCACTTGTAATCGGTGCAACAATCATATCTGTTCCAAAAAGATACTGGTTGTTGCTTACTCCCTCAACAAAAGAATGATCCTGAACCGGATATGCCTGTTCCTTTTCCGGATAATCGTAATACATTGGTGCAATGACCGGGCGGTATTCTTTGTATGCCAGATAGTTCATGGTGTAAAGATAAGGCAGTAACTGATGCCTTAAGCGCAGGGCTTCTCCCATCGCATGTTCTACTTCCGGTCTGAAATTCCATGGTTCTTTTCCACTGAACGACATTTTAGTACTGTGCAGCCTGTTGATCGGGGAAAATGTCCCTAACTCATACCAGCGTGCCTCCATAACATCTGACCGGATTCCAAGCATATGTCCGCCTATATCATGACTCCACCATCCATATCCAATATTTGATGCCGTTGCTGTAAAATAAGGCTGGAAATCAAGCGACTCCCATGTTACAACTGTATCCCCGGAAAAACCTACCGGATATCTGTGAGAACCAGGACCTGCATAACGTGAAAATGTCATTTTTCTTTTTCCATCCCGTCCACTGTCAAGATAATGGTAATGATTCAGCATCCAAAGCGGATCTAACTCTTTCACTGCCGTATGTCCACCCTGCTGCCAGTCCAGCCACCAGAAATCAACTCCCTCTTCCTCAAGCGGATGATGTACGATCTCAAAATAATTTTCCAGAAACTCCGGATCTGTAATATCGAATTCAACCGGTTCTCCGGCTGCCGGATCCATTCCCATTGCCTCTGCCATTTCTTTATACATACTTTCGCATTCCCGGATACCGAGTGCCGGATGCACATTTAAAGTCACTTTCATTCCCCTGTCATGCAGATTATCCATAAAACTCACCGGATCTGGAAACAGATCTCTGTTCCATGTATAACCGGTCCAGCCGGAACCATACTTCTTGTCAATATCTGTGATATGCCAGTCCATGTCAATGACTGCCACCGAAAACGGGATTTTTTCCGCTAAGAAACGATCCATCAGTCTCTGATACTCATCCTGTGAATACTCGTAATATCTGCTCCACCAGTTTCCAAGTGCATATTTTGGAAGCATTGGGACACGGCCGGTAACCCTAAAAAAATCTTTTACCGCGCCCCGGTAATCATGACCATAGGCAAACAGATAGAAATCCTCTCCTCCCTGTTTTCTCTCTTTGATCCAGCCATCCTCGGTAAGTAAAATCGTTTTTGAATCATCTAATACTGCAAATCCATCCCTGGAAAGAATTCCTTTTTCCAGTCTGATCCTGCCGTCTGCTTCATCGAGCGTACGGGCAGTTCCGAAAAGATTACGATCCTCTTTTCTGCCATAATACCATTCCAGATCACATCCATTGTCCGGTTTTTTCAGCTTCACACTCAGGATGCTCTCATCAAATGCTCTCTCATCATAGCGTATCCGTATGCTTTTTGTCTGGATCTCCAGAAAGTTGTTTTTCTGCTTTATCTCAAAAGGAACCTCTTCTAAATCCCTGTACCATATTACCTGCGAAGCCTCATCCACAAATGCACCGGATTCATTATATTCAAATCTGACCAGCCTGTCCGTCAGAAATGTAATACGGTAATTTTTTCCAAGAACAATATTCCGCGGATCTGCTTTTGGTCTTCTTTCACATATGAACTGCTGTTTCATCGTCTATTACACATCCTTTCGTATTTTTACATTTTGAAAAATCTTCTTTAAGAAAAAACTGTTTGAAATATTAGTATAAAGTAAAAAACTAAAACGTTTTGGTAACTGATAAACGAATCATATCCCAAAACGTTTTGGTTTTCAAGTCTTTTGTGCATTTTTTTGTTTTTTCATCATGTTTCACGAATTTTATTGTTTACTTTTATATAATTTTCACAAGCTCATTTCTTTGTTGATGCGCGTTTCATAAGTTTGTATTCCATTGGTATCCAGTCTGGTACACGGTTTCCTTCAATCATGCTGATGACCGTATTCGCACACGCTACGCCCATTTTGTAAGGATACTGCTTAATCGATGTAATCCCTCCGTGAATATACTGTGAAACCGTATAATCATCAAACCCTGCTATTGCTACATCATCCGGCACCCGTACTCCAAGCTGTCCCATGCCTTCAATTGCTCCAATTGCAATGCTGTCACTCACACAAAAAAAAGCATCAATCTCCGGATAACTTTTTTTTAATTCTATTGACTTTTGAACTGCTATTTTCTGCTCAAACAGACAGTCCTCGATCCATTCTTCCCGGATGTGGAGTCCATGTTTCTCTAATGCACGCCTGTATCCACACTCTCTGCGTTCTGACACCTGCGCCATCTTCTTACCGGAAAGCATTGCAATATTACGGCATCCATTCTCAATAAGATGCTCTACTTCTTCAAAAGATGCTTTCTCATTATCAACGGAAACCTCACATACATGGTCGCTTTCCAGCGCAACATCCACAAGGACGCAGGGAATCTCACTGTTTTTAATCTGCTCATAGTACGGCATATCCATAGCAAGCCCGTCAACTATGATTCCAGCCAGTTTCTTTTTCTTGCAGATCTGCCCAAAACTGATTTTTATCTGCTTGTTTGTCGGCATTGTAAGAATCGTAAATTCATACTCCATTTTCTGGGCAATCTTATAAATTCCACTCGTAAGTCCAAACATAATACCGCTCGGATCTTCTTCCGGCAATTCCCCGGCAAGCAGCAGTGCAATTGTCTTCTTCTGTATGCCTCTTAGTGAACGGCCAGCCTCATCCGGTATATAATCCAGTCGTCTTGCCACCTCCATGACTTTCTGTCTGGTCTTTTCACTCACATCTTTATAGCCGTTCAGTGCATGGGATACCGTAGTCAGTGATACTCCTGCCTCCTGTGCAACATCACGTATCGTCGTTCTTTCATTCAGATATAACTTTCTGTCTTTCGCCATATGATCCCCCATTGCATTACATTTTTCAGTGATTTGTAACCATCTTATCACATTTTATCATGATATTCCAACTGCAAAGCAAGCAATTCCATCCATATTTTTCCTGTTTATATTACTTGTAATTCTTATTTTGCAATGTCCAGTAAATCTTTAAATGTAGACAGCTTATAATCTGCTTTGTCATAACCTGCCGCATCGCCGATCGCAATTGCTGTCATATGACCGGAAACTGCTGCATCAATTCCCGCATATGCATCTTCCACAACACCGCACTCTTCCGGCTTCAAGCTAAGAAACTCTGCTGCTTTTAAGAAAACTTCCGGATCTGGTTTGGATTTTTTAATATTTGTTCCATCCGAATATCATTCTTCTCTTCCGCCATCTTCTGTTTCTCCTCATCGCTTAACGGATGTCCCTCATATCTTTCCATAATAATTTCCAGGCTATCCATACGGCTCACTCCGCGCAGCCGGTTGTTGATCTCCTGATCGAAGTAAATACCTTTCTCATCCGCCATCTGTTTCCATGCTTTATAATGATACTGATCTGTAAACACGATCACCCCGTCCAGATCAAAAATAAGTCCTTTTAATGACATTTCTACACCTCCATACTTTCTCTCGCTCTTAGTTTTCCGATATCATCCTGTGTGTCTTCTCTCTTGTCTATGTTCATGCGTCCAGTTACCAAAACGTTTTGGTAAATTTATATTATCATCCTCTATTTTAAAAAGCAACAACGTTTTGGTAAATTATCAATAAAATTCATGTACTGAAAAAACTGCGGTTGAATTTTACAGCAGACAAGCCTTTCTTTCCATACTTCCATCCGACGAAACAGAAACACCGGCAAGTCTGTTTATATTGGTATTGAACGATTTGTAGTAAATAAAGTATAATGTCCATGAGCTCATTTTGACACCTATCAAAATACAAAGAAAGGAACACTATGAAAACAGGACTTGTAGTAGAAGGCGGCGGTATGAAATGTGCATACAGCGCCGGTATTCTGGACAAATTTTTAGATGACAATATCACATTTTCCTACTGCATCGGCGTATCTGCGGGTGCTGCAAATACGCTGTCTTATCTCGCAGGACAACGGGGACGTAATCTCCGTTTTTATACGGAACATCTAAGGGATCCGCGCTACTTAAGCGTACGAAGTTTAGTACATACTGGAAACTTATTTGGCCTGCAGTATATTTACGGGACACTGACAAATTCCGATGGGGCAGATCCGCTTGATTACTCTGCCGTCATGGAAAATCCGGCTGAATTTTATATGCCTGCAACCGATGCCGCAACCGGGCGGGCAACTTATTTTTCCAAATACGACATTGTCCGTGACGACTACCGTGCTGTTATGGCAAGCTGCGCCCTGCCTGGTTTCTGCCGTCCTGTAAAAGTAGGGGACCGTTACTATTACGACGGCGGTGTTGCCGATTCGATTCCGCTGCACCATGCGATCGAACAAGGCTGTACCAAAATGGTCGTTATCCTCTCAAATCCAAGGAACTTCGTAAAAAAACCAGAGGCACACCGCCCGCTGTATAAACATATGCTGCATAAATATCCGAAAACAATCCAAAGCATCGACAACCGGCATATTAATTATCAGGCATCCATCGACCTTGCCTGCCGGCTAGAAAAAGAAGGCTATGTTTTTATCTTTGCACCAAGCCGCCATATGCCGCTTAGTACTTTTTCCAAGGATGCTGCCTTAGAACAGGATCTTTATGATCTCGGAGTTGCAGATTATGAAGCCCGCGCAGAAGAGTTGAAACATTTTTTGAACTAATTTATTTTACAAATAAAAGGACTTTTACCACTATGACCAAAGATCTTACCACCGGAAAAATTATGCCGATCCTGATCCGCTTTACGATTCCTCTCGTGCTCGGCAACCTGTTCCAGCTTACCTACAATGCCGTAGACAGTATCATTGTCGGGCATTTTGTCGGAAAAGAAGCACTTGCCGCTGTCGGCATCTGCAATCCGATCTCCACTCTGATGATCCTGTTTTTAAACGGACTGTGCATGGGTGCCAGCATTTTAATGGGAATGCAGTATGGGGCAAAAGATTATGACACGCTGCACCGCCAGATCAGTACCACCATGCTCTCCGGCGTTATTTTTTCATTTGTCTTATCCATAGCATGTATCCTGTTTGCAAGACCGATCCTGATCTTAATGCAGGCAGATGCAAGTATTCTATCCCTCACAACAGAATACTTACAGATCATCTTTTTAGGATTGGTCTTTACTTTTCTGTACAACTTTTTTTCGAGCACACTGCGTGCACTCGGTGACAGCAATACCCCCCTTTATTTTCTGATGATCAGTGCCGTCTTAAATATTTTAGGGGATCTGTTTTTTGTTGTCGTGTTGAAAGCCGGAAGTAACGGATGTGCAGTATCCACAGTGCTTAGCGAAGCCTTATGCTGCATTTTCTGTATCATCTATATCCAGAAAAAAGTACCTCTGCTCCGGCTCGGAAAGAAATGGCTGGTATTTGACCGCTCGCTCTTAATGCGCACGATCGCCTACGGCTGGACATCCGCACTACAGCAGGCAACTGTACAGCTTGGAAAACTCGGCATCCAGGCAATCGTTAACACCATGGGTGTTTCGGTTGCAGCCGCATTTGCGATCGTAAACAGAATTGACGACTTTGCCTACACACCGGAACAGAATATTGCGCATGCCATGACTGCCCTGATGGCACAGAATAAAGGTGCCGGAAAAAAAGACCGCATGCGGGAAGGATTCCGCTGCGGTATGATTCTTGAAATTATATACGGGCTTATTGTATTTGCACTCTGCTTTTTATTTGCAAGAGAATTTATGCTCTGCTTTATCAAAGATGAGGAAGTCATCGGTCACGGCGTTATTTACCTTCACCTGATTTCCCTGATGTATGTCCTGCCGGCTGTCACAAACGGTATTCAGGGATATTTCCGTGGCATCGGAGATTTAAAGATCACACTTATCAGCAGTTTTGTAAACATGGGTGTACGCGTACTTGCCGCTGCACCACTTGTCCTGAAAATGCATCTTGGTATTGAGGCACTTCCATATTCCTATCTTGCAGGCTGGATCGCCATGCTGATCGTGGAGTTACCGCTTTTGCTGCGCAAAGTGCACAGCAAATAAACAAGAAAAAAGGACTCTATCCGTTTTGGGGATAAAGTCCTTCTTTTTCTATTTTGTATCTATACAATTATCTCTTCAGGCACATTGTCTGATTCTCTCGCTACCATCCACAATCTGTCACTTTACGCGCGCAGTCAGATGGTCTCCTTCCACGTCAATCAGGATCGTATCGCCTTCCCTTACCTCATCTGCAAGAATCAGTTTTGCAGAAAGTGTCTCCACATGTTTCTGTAAGAAACGCTTTAACGGTCTTGCACCGTAAACCGGATCGTATCCGTTGTCCACGATATACTGCTTTGCTGCATCTGTCAGCTCCACAGTGATCTCACGGTCAGAAAGACGTTTGTTGAGATCTGTGATCAGAAGGTTGATGATGTTGCCGATATTGCCTTTTGTGAGTGGCTTGAACATGATGATCTCATCGAGACGGTTCAAAAATTCCGGACGGAAGTGTCCTCTCAGTTCATTCATGACTGCCTCTTCACACTCCGGATTGATATCTCCGTTATCATCAATTCCTTCGAGCAGATGCGCCGAACCAAGGTTTGACGTCATAATAATGATCGTGTTTTTAAAGTCCACAGTCCTGCCCTGTGAATCGGTGATACGTCCATCATCAAGTACCTGTAACAGCACATTGAATACATCCGGATGTGCTTTTTCCACCTCATCAAACAGTACAACGGAATATGGTTTTCTGCGGACTGCCTCGGTAAGCTGACCACCCTCATCGTATCCGACATATCCTGGAGGCGCTCCGATTAAACGGGAGACGGAATATTTCTCCATATACTCACTCATATCAAGACGTACCATGTTAGACTCGTCATCAAACAGGCTTGCCGCAAGTGCCTTTGCAAGCTCCGTCTTACCAACACCGGTAGGTCCTAAGAACAGGAACGAACCGATCGGCTTTGTCGGATCTTTGATTCCTGCTTTGGAACGGATGATCGCTTCTGTAACCTTTGTGACCCCCTCATCCTGTCCGATGACACGTTTGTGCAGTTCCTCATCGAGATGAAGTGTTTTGTTTCTCTCACTCTCCGTCAGTTTTGCAACGGGGATACCGGTCCAGCGGGAAATAATACGTGCAATCTCCTCCTCGCTGACATTTTCATGTACCAGAGAAAGATCACGGTTCTTTACTTCCTCTTCTTCGGCTTCCAACTGTTTTTCTAACTGCGGCAATTTGCCATACTGCAATTCTGCTGCTTTTTCCAGATCATAATTCTGCTGTGCGGTCTTGATCTCATTTTTGACTGTCTCGATCTCCTCACGCAGTTTCTGGACTTTTTCTACCGATTTCTTTTCATTTTCCCACTGCGCTTTTTTCGTATTAAACGTATCGCGCAGTTCTGCCAATTCTTTCTGCAGGTCAGCGAGACGCTCCTGACTTAACCTGTCTGTTTCTTTCTTTAATGCGGTTTCCTCAATCTCAAGCTGCATGACACGACGGTTTAATTCATCAAGTTCTGTCGGCATGGAATCAAGTTCTGTCTTGATCAGGGCACATGCCTCATCCACAAGGTCGATCGCTTTATCCGGCAGGAAACGGTCGGAAATATAACGGTTTGAGAGCACTGCTGCCGATACTAATGCAGAGTCTGTGATCTTTACACCGTGGAACACTTCGTAGCGTTCCTTTAAACCACGCAGAATGGAGATCGTATCCTCAACTGTCGGCTCATCCACCATGACCGGCTGGAATCTTCGCTCTAACGCTGCATCTTTTTCAATATATTCACGATATTCATCAAGTGTCGTTGCACCGATACAATGCAGTTCACCACGCGCAAGCATAGGTTTTAACAGCTGTCCGGCATCCATTGCGCCGTCCGTTTTTCCGGCTCCGACGATCGTGTGCAGCTCATCGATAAACAGGATGATCTGTCCGTCGGAATTTTTGATATCATCAAGAACCGCTTTCAAACGCTCCTCAAATTCACCGCGGTATTTTGCCCCTGCCACCAGGGCACCCATATCCAGTGCAAATAATTTTTTGTCCTTTAATCCTTCCGGGACATCACCTTTTACGATACGCTGTGCAAGTCCCTCTACCACTGCGGTCTTACCTACACCAGGTTCACCGATCAGAACCGGGTTGTTTTTCGTCTTACGGGAAAGGATGCGGACTACATTACGGATCTCATCATCACGTCCGATGACCGGATCAAGTTTCTGCTCTTTTGCACGCGCTACCATATCGTAACCGTATTTTTCAAGAGTATCATAAGTAGCTTCCGGATTGTCCGAAACAACACGCTGGTTGCCGCGCACGGTTGAGAGTGCCTGTAAAAACCGGTCTCTCGTGATCCCATACTCTTTGAAGATCTCCTTCATCGCCTTGTTCGGATATTTTAACAGTGCAAGGAATAAATGCTCTACGGAAACATATTCGTCTCCCATCTGCTTTGCCTCGTCCTCTGCATGGATCAGCACTTTATTTAAGTCCTGTCCGACATAGACCTGACCGCCGGATACCTTTACCCTTGCTGCGAGATGTTTTTTGGCGTTATCCAGGAAATGCTCTTTCTGGATATCCATTTTTTCTATCAATTTTAAAATCAGTCCGTCTTCCTGCTGCAGCAATGCAACAAGCAGATGTTCCTGCTCGATTTCCTGATTGCCATATTCATATGCAAGTTTTTCACAATCATTGATCGCTTCTACGGACTTCTGTGTAAATTTCTGAATGTTCATATATCTTCCTCCCTCTTATTCAATTGTGGTCCAAACTGGACATCTATATCAAATGATGGAGAACCATCATGAGTTTTCTTACTTATTTCTTTTATTTCTTTTATTTCTATTTTTTCTGTTTACAATTTGTGTTATACACCTGATTGTTAGCACTGTCAAGAGGTGAGTGCTAATTATTTTATAAAAAAAATATAAACTGTCCTGCGAATACGATATGCTCTGCATCCGCAGGACTTTTTCCCTCACAATCCCCTATTCTTCTATCCGGATCACATCTTTCAGCACATAATGAAACGAAGGTGCAGACGCAAACTCATTCTCCGTATATCCCTGATTCAGATCATAAGTATCGTCCGGGTCATCCGGATCTGCCCCGACATAATCTCCCCGGAACACATCCAGTTTCCCCTGCTCAAACTGCCGGATCACTTCCTGCATTTTTTCCGCTGTGCCATCCGCAGCCGTAATTTCATTTAACTCTAACATCTGCACCCAGTCTTCTTCAAAACCGGCACCAATATCATTTCCATTGACAGTTCCTTTGATACTTTTCTCAATCACACGGTCGTTTAAAACTGCATCCACAGCTCCCATCATATAGGGTTCCCAGTTGATCTTGCATCCGGTGAGATAAGTGGTCGGCGCCACATCTTCCATACTCTGATTATAACTTACCAGATAAACCGGGGTCCCCGCAGCAGTTTCCTCACACGCGGTAGCCGGGCCTGCGGTATCCGAATGCTGTGATATGATCACACAGCCCTCATCGATCAGGTCTTTGGCATACTTTTTTTCCGTCCGATAATCATTCCATTTATTGGTATAACGCACTGTCATCACCGCATCCGGTACGACTGATCTCACTCCGAGCAAAAATGCCGTATATCCGGAGATCACCTCCGCATAAGGATAGGCTGCAACATATCCGATCTTTGCCTGCTGCTCTGTGATCACGCCTTCTTTGATCAGTTCTTTCATTTTCATCCCGGCTGCCACTCCCGCCGTATATCTTCCCTGATAAATTTTTCCCATAAATGTATGATAATTTTTTAAAACAGGTTCTTCATTTGCATTCGCACATGTTGCCATACAAAACTCGATCCCGGGATATTTTTCTGCAAACTCCTTCGTAACGGTTCCATAATTATAACTGGTCGTAAAAATCAGGTCACACCCGGCATCCACAAGCTGCTGTAAGTACTCTGATTCCGTTCCCTCCGCAACATTATTGAGTGCAATGACTTTTACCTGATCCATGTATTTTGTCTGGATTGCCTCCTGCGCATCAATAAAATTGCTGGTATATGCGGTACTCGCATCTCCAACATACACAAAACCAACAGTGATCTCTTTTTCTTCGTCTCTCAGAAAGTATACAGATGCCGACACAAAAGCAATCACAATCAGACAGGTGCACAATGTCACAAGATATACTTTTTTCACTCTACTCCTCCTCTTTTTCCCTGCTATGATCTGCATGTGCATGTTCTTTGTACAGACTGCATATGTCAATCTTTCCATTGTCAATCAGTCCTAACATAACATCGACAAGTCCTGGATCAAACTGCGTTCCCCTTCCATTTTTCAGTTCCTGTATCACATAGGCCATATCCAACTGTTTCCGGTAAACGCGATTCGCCGTCATTGCATCAAATGTATCTGCAATTCCGATAATTCTGGCATTGATCGGGATTTCTTCTCCTTTTAACCCGTGCACATATCCTTTTCCATCGTATCTTTCATGATGATATAAGGCACCTTCTTCCACATGGTCTACGATCGTGAAACTTTTTAAGATCTCCGCACCTTTCGTCACATGCGATTTCATAATTCCATATTCCTCGTCTGTTAATTTCTCCGGCTTATTTAAAATCCGGTCGGGAATACCGATCTTTCCGATATCATGTAAAAGTGCTGCCTTTTTCAGATCCTCACAGCTTTTCTCATCAAACCCAAGTTCTTTTGCGATCAGTACGGAATATTCTGCCACACGCTCAGAATGCTGACTCGTCCTTACATCTTTAGCGTCTACCGTCTTAGCAATCGTAAGTACCGTCTCATTCCCCATTTCCAGCTGCTTTTTTACCAGTTCAATCTCCTTTTTCTGAAGATTGATCACTCTCTGCACCTGTGTATGAAAAATCATCCAGGTCAGATAAGCTACTGCTAATGTAAACACTGCCACTATATAAACCACAAACCACCAGTGATCGTAGATCTCTGCCTTTTTTTCAATGGTATACACACTTTCCACTACCGGATTCTGTCCCTTATGATCCAGCACCGCAATATGAAATTTATAGGTTCCTACCGGAAGATTTGTATAAATCACACTGGACATCTCACTTTGGGACATCACCTGCGGCTCACTGTCATACCCCTCTAAGTAAACACTTACATAAGGGATATTCACGGAATAATTGATAATTTCCGGAAATATCTCAAGCTTTTCTGCTCCCCTTTCCAGATAGATCACCTCTCCACGTCTGACAAAATGCGATACATCATCTATTTTTACGGATTTCATCTGCATACGGTAGGAACGGACAGAAACCTCATAATTTTTAAGATTCATACAAATCACTCCCGTATCTGTGGAAAAATAGAAATTCATATCTTCATCTACATAATTCCATGCATTTGGTGTCAGCGCCCGGTTAAGCCCGGCATCACTGTTTAACAGTTTATACTCTAATTTCCTCCCGGACAAAAGCTCCTCTTTATCCACAACATAGATCCCAGCTGACCCTGGTATAAACAAAGTATGGTCGATTCCCTCCACAATATCATAATTATTATAATAAGGAAATTTATCAAGACTCCTGATTTTTCCTTCCGTATCCATGTAACAGATTCCATTACTTGTTACAATAAATACACCTCCATCCTCATTTTTCACCATACGGAGGATCACCTCTGAGCTTAATCCATCCTCTTTGTTGTAAACATCATTCACTTTTCCATTTTTTATCACCGCGATTCCATTTCCATCCGTGCCGGCAAATATGGTTCCGTCTTCCTGTTCTAATACACAAAGAATCTTCGGTATCGTAAGTCCATCTGATTCACCGGTCACTTTTGTAATCTCCCCGTCCCGGATAAACGTAAGTCCCGCATCTCCTGCCGCAAGTATCGTCCCGTTTTTTAGTTCTTCGACGGTACGGTATTTATTACCATTTGCCCCATTGGCATTGTCATAGACAAAAGTCTCTCCTTTTGCTGTAATCTCATAAATGCCCTTTCCCGTTGTGCAGATCCACAAGTTTCCACAGCTATCTGTCCGAAGACATCGTATTCTTGTGCCAGCTAAGGTTTCCGTAATATCATCCGTATATTCTTCTCCGGTTTCTTCATCCATTACCTCTAATCCACTGTCCGTTCCTATATAAAACCTGTTCTGCCATTTCGTAACTGAATTAACAACCTGATTTTCCTGTATAGCTCCTGTCTGTAACAATGTAAATACTGACTTACATAAACGAAGAACGCCAAGCCTTGATGATGTAAACCAGAGATTTCCCTGATAATCCATCAGCACATGATCAATCGAACTGTTAAATGTATCTGTATTTATCATTTTAAAATCTGTCTGTTCCACAAAATATCCCACTCCGTTATCGGCACAGACAAACATGGCTCCGTTATCTAAAAAATACAGTGACTTTATATTGGATAATTCTTCACAGCCTTTCGTTTCCCTGTATTTCCACTCTCCCGTATCACAGCCATAGCAAAGTATCTCATTCTGTGAAGTTCCGGCATACAAAAGTCCGTTTTCATCAAACTTACAGCAGGAAAAATCAGCTCCCTCGGATGGCTCCACAATATCCATGATCTTTCCCTGCCTGATAAAATACAGTTTTCCATCATCGGTTACCGCTGCAACTGTTCCATTTGCATCTGCATCCATACTTTTTACATACACAATATCTTCCATCGTCTTTTTCACATTTAACCCACCTGCTAATGTGACAATGGAAAGTGCCCCGGCTGTTCCAACATAATAATTTCCATCTGCGCACTGTGTAATACAGCGCACCGAATCCGATGCAAGTCCCTGTTTTTCAGTAATAACATTTGCAACCGTATCATTAATAAAGATGGAAAGTCCGCTGTCATTCGTTCCAACCCACAGTCTGCCTTCCTCATCCGTATACAGACAGTTCACGGTTTTTATCGATTCATATTCATTGATCCATTGAAATTTTGTGCCATTATACCGGTACAGCCCGCCATATGTTCCAATCCATAAAACGCCATCCTTCGTCTGCACAATATCATTGGCACATCCACCCGGTATTCCATTTTCCCTGCCATAAACAGTCTGAAGATAACTACTGTAATCTTCCTGTTCTGTAACTGTTTTTGCCGTTACTGTCTCTCCCCGGATCATGCCAAGCACCAATATACAAAGAAACATCATGAGCAAAGTATGCTGTCTTTTAGATACAATTTTTTTCTGAACCAATTTTATAAGAGAAAATACTAAGACGATCGTTATAACCTTATCAAGAAAATCAAGATAAAACTGTCCCATACAGTGACTGAAAAAGCTGTTGAATCCAACTTTTTCCATAGACTCAATAACACCGTCTCCCCAGATATTCTGCGTAGAACCATCACAATACAGATAGTTAAACGGGACAGAAAGTGTCACCGATAAAACCGCTACTAAAAAACTTGTTGAAAGTACTCCATAAAGATTTTTTAAAAATCCTTTTTTCACACATATGCCGGTCGTTATGCCGACCATGGCACTGACCACTGCGTAAAACATATTTGTCCAGGAATATAAAATCCCATAGGTAAGATTTACCGTCATCCCGACCATAGCTGCACAGAAAGGTCCCAGCACATACGCCGCCGTTACTGTTCCAAAAGAATCGAGCCACAACGGCAGCTGCAGCCTGTCAGACAAAATCCTGCCGGCAAAATTTATCACTATACATCCAAGTACAAACGTGCTGATCACATACCATTTATTATTTTTCATAACCTTTTCCTCATGTGTACATCAATAACACAGGTGCTATTGCTTTATCCCAGGTAATTCTACTAATATTTTAACAAAAACCGGTAAAAAGACAACTGTTTCCGTTGATTTCATACATTAATTTTTTAATGTACGAAAGTACTGGGTTACAGGATTTCTATTTCATTTAAAATTACAATATGTTAGAATAAAGCAATCACTGTAACTTATCGAATAAAAATGGTAAAAAAATACCGTACAGGTATGGAGAATAATGTGCAATGGAGGAATATCATGGAACATCAGACAAATTCATGCTTTACAGATTATTCCTGTAAAGATTTTATCACCGTTTTATCCGGCAAGTCTCCGGTTCCGGGAGGCGGAGGTGCCGCTGCCCTCGCCGGCGCGATCGGTATCGCTCTTGGAAATATGGTCGGGAGTCTTACCGTTGGAAAAAAGACCTATGCCGCTGTGGAAGAGGATATCATTCAATGTAAGAAAAAAGCAGATGACATCACAGCACGGCTTTTAGATCTCGTGGAAAAAGACGCCGAAGCTTTCGAACCGTTAAGTGCCGCCTACGGCATGCCAAAAAGCACACCGGAAGAAATTGAAAAAAAGGCAGAAGTAATGGAAGCCGCCTTAGTGGGAGCCTGCGAAGTTCCACTTGAGATCATGCGGACCTGCGCAGAGGCGATCGATCTGATTGAAACCTTTGCCGAAAAGGGCAGTAAAATTGCCATCAGCGATGCCGGTGTCGGCGCCACGCTGCTAAAATCTGCTCTTCAGGGGGCATCCTTAAATATCTACATCAACACAAAATCCATGGCTGACAAAGAAGCTGCCGCTTCCTATAATAAGGAAGCTGATGAACTGCGTGAAAAATACGAACAGAAGGCTGACGAGATTTTCAATCGGGTCTGCTCAAAAATCAGATAAACATGGATTGTACATTTTCTCAAACAATCTATGTGCAAAAATAAAAACAGAGATACAAACTTGCAAAAATGGAGGTACCAATGGCTAAATTATTATCAGGAAAAGAAGTTACCGCTTCTTTAAATGAAGAAATCCGAAAAAAAACAGAACTGCTCACTGCACATCATATCACACCAAAACTCGGCATCATCCGCATTGGTGAAAGAGAAGATGATATTTCTTACGAGCGCGGTGCGACTAAACGCTGTGAAACTCTTGGCGTTTCCTATGAAAAATTCCTGCTTCCGGAAGATGCCTCAGAGGAAATGGTTTTAAATACGATCGCACAGGTAAATGAGGCAGACGATATTCACGGCGTATTACTCTTCCGTCCTCTGCCGCGTCATTTAGATGAAAATAAGATCATCAACGCGCTCGCCGTAGAAAAAGACATTGATGGCATCACTGACCGATCCATGGCCTCTGTTTTCCTTGGAAAACAAACCGGTTTTGCACCGTGTACACCGAGTGCCTGCATGAAGATTTTAGATCACTATGGCATCGACTGCTCCGGCAAAAAAGCTGTCGTGATCGGCAGAAGTCCCGTCGTTGGAAAACCAGCCGCCATGATGCTTCTCCAGAAAAACGCAACTGTCACGATCTGTCACACAAAAACAAAAGATATGCCATCCGTTGTAAAAGAAGCTGATATTGTGATCGTTGCCGCCGGAAGAGCAGGTGTCATTGGCGCAGACTATCTGCGCGCCGGTCAGACTGTCATTGACGTAGGGATCAACGTAAACGAGGAGGGCAAACTCTGCGGCGATGTAAACTTCGCCGACGCAGAACCTGTTGTGGATGCGATCACTCCTGTTCCGGGCGGTGTCGGAAGTGTCACAACCTCCGTACTGGTTGAGCATGTTGTGGATGCTGCTCTCCTAAAGGCTGGATTAGACATCTTATAATTGTGCTGCACCAGTACATCATTTTTCTAAATAGCAACAGGTCACTGCACTAGAAAAAAGTCTCAACGCAGGCATAGCTTTCTACGTTGAGACTTTAAATTTTAAATCTACTCTCCAATCACAACTTTACAGTCCTTTTTATAGCCTATCAGAACGTCATATTCATCTATGATAATAATAACCTTTTTGATCTACAAACCAGTAGTATCCAACTCTACGATCATCTGACCGAGTTTCTGCTCTTTTAACAGATAACACATATAGATTGGAAGATATGTCACAATTCCTTCTGTTTCTACATTTCCAACGGAAAAAACATAGGCTTTCTCAAGATGATAATCCGGTATGTTCATAAAATTATCCAAAGCTTTGTGTGATTTATATGCCTTACCAGACTTAACTTCAATCGGAACAACTTTTCCATTCATTTCTATCACAAAATCCATTTCACCAATATTTTTCTTTTTACAGAAATATGGTATAAAACCATTCGCCGTTAATTGCTGTGCGACAGCATTTTCAAAGTGTGCTCCGTTGTTCACTTCTCCGTTTTTATTAATTAATTCCATTTTTGTTTCTGCCGGATATGCACTTGTCAACAATCCAATGTCGCTCGAAAAAAGTCTGAATATATTACTGCTCTTGCTTGCTAAAAGTGGAATAACTGGTGCCTCAATATTATAAACCGGCAACGCCACACCTGCATCTTTTAACCACAAAAAACTATTTTCGTATCTGTCAAATTTCAGTTCTTTATCCAACATCGTAAATACAAACTTTTTATTCTGCTTATTTAGTTCAGCAGGAATAATGTCATATATGGACTTTAACTTAAGCTTTCTGTCCTCAATCTCATATTGGGAAAAATCCTCTTTATAAAGCGTTGTTATATCACGTTGTACTTTGTCAACCTCTCGAATATCTTTTGTTTCTATATAAGTTTTTACAGCATCTGGCATTCCTCCAACAATAAGATAAACAAAAAACATAGACAAAAGCTTCTGATGTACAAATTCGTCCACAGGACTGGCGTTTTTAAATTTTTCATTTAGCATATCTAATGTAGTTACTGAGACATTATTCGCCATCATAAATTCTTCGAAATCCATAGGGTACATCTTTAAAACAGTCAGGTATCCAACCGGAGCCGAAGCGATACCTTTCAGTTCTACCCCTAATAAGGATCCGCTCATTACATACTTAAAACTTCCCTCATCTACAAGAAATTTTATTTTAGTTACTATTTCCGGGCATTTCTGAATCTCATCAAAAAAAACAACCGTTTCATGCGATTTGCAATCTTCTGGCATGATCATTTTTAATTTAATCAAAAAATCTTCCGCACTCATCTCTGCATTTAAGTAGGAAACCATATCCGGCTGATCAATAAAATTCACTTCAAACTTAGTATATCCGCTCTTTTCAATTTCATCTCTTATGAGCCATGTTTTTCCTATCTGTCTTGCTCCTGTCACTAATAATGCCTTATTTGAATTTTTAATCCATTCGCCAATTGCAATTGAATCTTTTCTGTACATAAATTCATACCTCCAATTACACAATACACTATCTGCCCCGTTTTTTCAATCATTATCATTACAATTTGCCCCGTTTTTAAATTTAATATAATTATATTTTGCCCCGTTTTTAACATTGCTATTCACCAAGTCTGCCCCGTTCATCAAAAAAATCCGCAGGTGCGCTCTCACATCCTGCGGATTTTTCATCTCAAAATAATTATTTTACAGTAGAAACAATCAGGCTCATTTTTCCCTTCATCTCAACTTTACCATATCCGTTTGGAAGAATAAAGTGATCGCCCTTCTTCACCGGACTGCTTCCTACGATACCATCTCCCTCTAAAACGGATACCAGAAGGAACGGATACTCCTGCTCAAATTCCATCGTTCCATTCACATCTGCCTTAAAGATCGTGTAATACTTGCAGGAATACAGTTCATTCAACTGATTCTCTGGAAGATTTAATGCAGATTTTACACTGTCATCCACTGATTTAGCCGGAACCGTGATCACATCAATACTCTTTTCTACATGCAGTTCCCTCGGCTTTCCGTTAGAGAGACGGTCATAATCGTACACACGGTACGTGATATCACTGTTCTGCTGTGTCTCTAAGATTAAAAGTCCACCCTTGATCGCATGAACTGTTCCCGGATCGATCTGGATAAAATCACCTTTTTTCACCGGAATCTCACGGATAAATTCTTTCCATCTTCCCTGATGGATCATATCGGAAAGTTCTTCTTTCGTCTTAGCATTATGACCGATCACAAGTGTTGCCCCTTCCGGCGCATCCATGATATACCAGCACTCTGTCTTTCCAAAAGAACCGTTTTCATGTACTTTCGCATAATCATCATCTGGATGTACCTGAATACTAAGATCATCCCTTGCATCAATGATCTTTGTGAGAAGTGGAAAACGGTCACAGTCATAGTTACCGAATACTTCCGGATGCTCCTTCCATACAGCAGATAACTTCATACCGGAAAATGCACCGTTGCGGATCGTACCATCTCCGTTTGGATGAGCGGAAATACCCCAGCATTCGCCGATGTCATCTCCCTCAACCGGATAACCGAATTCTTCTCTTAACTTTGTTCCTCCCCAGATATTATGTGTACATACCGGGTCTAAAAACAAAATCTCTTTATTTGCCTGATTCATACTAAGGATTCCTCCATTTGTCTCTATTACTTTCTGATACCAGAATGCAGAGTCCTTGACAATACGCTGCTGTGTGGCAAAGTCCACATAAATGATACCAAAACGCTGTTTATATCCGTCAGACCACTCAAAATTATCAAGAAATGTCCACAGGAAATATCCTCTTACATCCGCACCCTCGTCACTGGCACGCTGCATGGCACCAATATAGGAATCCAGAAACGTGATACGGTTTGGATCATGCACCCTGCCATCTGCGCTGATATTATCATGACAGGACATACCGTTTTCTGTAATATAAAGCGGCAGCGGATAACGCTCTGTCAGAAATCTGATTCCATAATAAAATGCTTCCGGCGTTACCGGCCAGTCTGATCCTGTCTTAGGAAATCCCGGTGCACGGTCTACAAATTCCGGCTCACCGTCTTTTCCTGCACGGATATAATAGCCATTGTATATATTCTGTCCCATAAAATCAAGTGGCTGATGTATCAGCTCCATATCTTCCTCTGTGATTTCCGGCAGATATTCTGCAAATTTTTCCAGTCCTTCTTTCGGGTAATGTCCTAAAAATACAGGATCGGAAAACCATGCCACATTCCAGGTCCAGTTATCCATCGGATTATAAAAACCAAAATAAACTTTCTTTGCAGCCTCGATATCTTCCGGCTTATCGGTATATGGATAAGCAACTCCTCCGGTCGGCGCATATCCGACTTTGATATCACGGACTGCATATTTGCGCAGATTGATGACAGCCTGTCCATGCGCTTTCATGAGGTTGTGCGCGATCTGGAATGTATCTTTTGCCGACAGCTTTAATCCCGGTGCATGCACACCGCTTAAATGTCCCAGTCCTACCACACACTGCGGTTCATTGATCGTAATGAAATACTCACAGATATCGGAAAAGTTCTCTGCAACAACTTTGGCATATTCCCCGAACCAGTCTATCACCTCTGGATTTAACCAGCCTCCTTTTTCATAAAGAGCCTGCGGAAACTCCCAGTGAAACATGGTAATATATGGCGTGATCCCATTTTCTTTCATACATGTGATCATATCACGGTACATCTGGATTGCTTTTTCATTGACACGTCCGGTTCCTTGCGGCAGAATACGTGCCCAGTTTAATGAAAAACGATATGCCTTGATGCCAAGATTTTTCATCAGCGCATAATCTTCCTTATAATGATGCATATGATCGCAGGTCGTATACGCATTCTGATTTTCATATATCCTGCCTGCCTCCGTAAATGCATCCCAGACGTTTTTTCCTCTTCCATCGTTTGCGTCAGTTCCCTCTACCTGATAAGAACTGCTCGCAACACCCCAAACAAAATCATCCCGAAACATTCTTCTTTTCCTTTCCCAATGAGCTATTTTTCAGAGGAACCAATGACAGAAACCAGATAAAACGGCACCGCATCGTCCTCATGTGTCTCTACCAGACGGACTTCCACCTTATGTACTTTATTTTCTCCATATTCTAAGATAGTGTCAAGCTCTAATTTATCGCCCCACGTCTCATCAAAGTTTGCATCCAGACGAACTGCATGATCCGTGTCCCCATCTACGATGATCTCTGCGACTGGTGCCGGAAGTTTTACGGATTTCCGGTACTGCACCGAAACATTACAGCCTTCAATATCAAATGTGATCGAATCACCTTTCTTTGAAGCAGTCCATCCATGTTTGAAACAGTCCGTGATATCTCTCTGCGCAGATGTATCTGCCACAAATCCACTGCAGACTGCCTTTTCATCGTTGTTCCGATGACGGATGGATTTTTCATAAGTATTTTTTGTAAGAGGTGCCGGATAATCCGGTTCACTCAGTTCCTTTACATCTTCTGTTCTTACTTTGTCCAGAAAATAGGTAATAACTGATGCCACAAGTGCATGTCCGGCATCATTCGGATGCAGGTCATCCGGTGTGATATCACGGTTTTCAATATGTCCGCTAACAACCTCCGGATAGATCGTGCTCTGCATGCTGACAGCCGGAAGATCATAATGTCTTGCAATACGTCCGTGCATCAGCTGGGCATTTCCACCATTATTGTAAAATACATTATGCACCAAAAGAACTGCCGGTTTTGTTTTACTGGTATATACCTTGCGCACCAGTCCCTCATATGTTTCCATAAAATGCTCCGTGCTCTCATCATTGACAGAAAACTCAATGATCACAAAATCCGGCTCCTTCGAGAGCAGATCATCTTCTGCACGTGCCACACCAAATTGTGATGTCGTTCCACCGATTCCCGCATTGATGTAGGTAAAATCAGCCTGTGGAAATGTTTTTTTCCACCACTCATAAACATGATATGCATAACAGAGTTCCGGTTTGGTGGAAAGACTTCCCTGGGTGATCGAACCTCCTAAGAATGCAATGTTTAATGGTTCGCCGGCTTTTGCGCGGTCCATAACTTTTTTTAAGCGGTATAAGTTGCCGTGGTTGGCAATGCCGTTTTCATATTTGATCTGATATTCCATGTTGATGTTCTCCTTTTTGGATATTTTGGGGGCGAAACTTGTTTTAGATTCATGAACGTTTCGAGCTGGGGAGCAATTTGTTAATCACCAAATTAGAATACACTCTATTTGGTTTCAGCATCATATTTTGCAAATGACATGTTTTATTAATCTTCCCAGATTTCATCTCCGAGTGATGTAATATATGCTGCAAGTTCGTCCGACATCTGCTCTGCCTCCGGGATACGGATATGTCCAGGTGTGCCGGAGCCATTTTTCGTGTAGAGGAAGTGACGCACTCTGCTGCTTCCAATACGGGTGCAGACTTCATCGATGGAGCGGTCCCAGTTTTTATCATGACACAGGATCGTGGTAGCTAAAATGATCTGTGCTTTTGGATATAGTTCCATCAGTTTTTCAATAAATGCCTGATAATGTTTTCTCCAGTTTTCGGATTTTTCACTGTCGTAATCTTCTGCCATATAGTCTACCGGATGATTATCGTTTTGTCCGATCGCGACAACGACTACATTCGGGATATATTGGGAAAAATCCCACTGTTTTGTCGGTCCGAGATCCGGGTGGTATTCGATCTTATCATAGCAGGATTCAACACCTTTATAATGAGGTGCGGCAAACCAGCCGGTATCATCTAAAAGTGATATTCCACCCTGTGACGTATCATGGATCTGTGCATTTAATTTGCGCGCCGTCATCCATGCATAGGAATACCAACTGTTTGAGTATTGCCCATCATGCTCCGGGTCCGGTTTTCCGGCATATTCCACAGCCTCTGAAACCTCTCCGCAGGAAACACTGTCACCGAAAATTTCCATTTTACGTTTTGGTTTTTCCGGCAGTGCCAGCACTTTAGCTCCATCATCGATCTCAAATCCGTAAAATGTAAATGTATGACAGGAATCCATCCTCTTAAATAAAAGCAGTTCATGTGTTCCTTCCGGCAGGTTCTCCGCTAAAGTATAGGTCTTTTTCTCCTCATCGGACGATAAGGTAAAACGCTTCTGTTCCCCGTCTATAAAATATCCCAGCTCATTCGTCCAGCAGGAACGGTGGTTTACGATCACTGCCTTTAAGGATGTTCCGGTAAATTTCATTCCGATCGAACTGCACGCATAGACAAGAACCGGTGCAAGTCTGTCATCAAAATCAATTCTTCCACTGTAAGATAACATTTCATTGTCTGGTTTAATTATCATGTTCTGATTTCTCCTCCAAAAATTAAATATGTAAGCAAACTGCCCGCTCAGCAGACATTCCATTATGATAAAATGCACGTTCTGCGGACACTCCATCACACGTTTCATGAATTACGCAACAAGGCTGCCGCAATTTTCATTGCACCTGGCAGCCTGTGTTACAATAAATTTTATAATATTAAGGATGAGCAGCAGCTCTTTTAGCGTCTTCCGATCTCGGTATCTTCCGGAGTTACAACGCTGTTTTCCTTGATGTAATCAATGATATCATCAAGTTCTGTAAATGCAAGACCAACATAGCTGTCTGCAGCACCGTAGTAAATTGCAATTTTTCCGGATTCGGAATCATGAATTGTTGCACATGGGAAGCATACGTTCGGAACAAATCCGCGCTCCTCATACCATTCTTCCGGTGTGAGTAAGAATGTCTCACAACGATATTTTACGATAGATGGATTGTCAATGTCTAAGATTGCTCCACCGATGGAATATACATAACCGTTACAGGTTCCGCTTACTCCGTGGTAGAATAACAGCCATCCTTCGGATGTTTCGATCGGGGCAGCACCTCCACCGATCTTTAAGGACTCCCACCACTCAGAGCCTTTGCCCATCACATGTCTGTGTTTGCCCCAGTAGGTAAGATCCGGGCTCTCACTTACGAAAATATCACCAAACGGTGTATGTCCGCTGTCGGACGGACGGGATAATAACATGAAGTTTCCGTTGATCTTTCTTGGGAACAGCACTGCATTTCTGTTAAATGGAAGGAACGGATTCTCAATTCTCGTGAATGTCTTGAAATCTGTTGTCTTTGCCATACCAATAGCTGCGCCGTAGAAATCCTGACACCAGATAATGTAGTAGGTATCTTCTACTTTTACAAGACGTGGATCATATGCGTAGCGCGGCATAAATGGTTTGCCTTCCTCGTCTACGAAATCGATCTTGTTTTCTTCGAAATTCCAGTGGATCGCATCTTTACTTCTTCCAAGATAAATATAAGGGATACCATTGGTCTGCTCTCCACGGAACACCCCGATAAATCCATCTTCATATGGCATAACAGCACTGTTGAAAATTCTTGCAACACCCTTTACCGGATTGCGTCCGATGATCGGGTTCTCATTATATCTCCATACAGGTGCTCCTGTTAACTCTGCCGGTCTTTCCTGCCACGGTACATTTGGTACCGGCTGGCTGATCATTTTATATTTGCTCATCTTATTCCTCCATCTTTGCGTTTTGGCACGCATATTTCCGATTTTCTTCGTTCTTTCTTTTCAGCTTTTATTTTACATGTAAGAAATCCTCTTTCTTTTCATGCAGAATTTAATGTAACTGTCTTATTTTTCTTCCTTTGCAAGGAACTCTAAATTCTTCTCGATCAGTCCGCATCTCTGTGCCACACACTCAACACTTCTGCCCGGATCCTGTGGTGTGTTAAATACATAATCCACCAGTTTATCCACGGTAGTTGTTGCTACATGCATTCTTGTATCCGAAGATGCATAGTAGATAAATACTTCGTTGTTCTCATTTACGATCGCGCCGTTGGTAAATACAACATTGCTTACATCACCGACACGCTCATCACCTCTCGGTCCGATCAAAAGTCCGGACGGCTCTGCGATCACTTTAGAAGGATCATTTAAGTCTGTTGCAAACGCATAGATGACATAACGGAGTCCTGCTGCGGTATTGCGGACACCATGTGCAATGTGGATCCAGCCTTTGTCTGTCTTGATCGGAGTTGCACCTGCACCGTTCTTTGCCTCTGTGATCGTGTGATATTTACGAAGGCTTGTCATTTTCTCCTCGTCGATCACTGCGTGTGTGATATCCTCGCAAAGTCCGAATCCGATTCCTCCGCCTGATCCGGTTTCAATAAAGTCATCCATCGGTCTTGTGTAGAATGCATATTTGCCATCTACAAATTCCGGATGAAGTACCACGTTTCTCTGCTGCGGAGAATTTAAAGTAACAAGGTTTGGCAGTCTCTCCCAGTTCTTTAAGTCTTTGGTACGGACGATTCCGGCTGCTGCTACTGCTGCGGAAAGATCGTTTACGGTTGTGTCTTTTGATTCAGAACAGAACACACCATAGATGTAACCATCCTCATGTTTAGTCAGACGCATATCATAGACATTTGTCTCTTCCGGACAGGTATCCGGTAACAGGATCGGATAATCCCAGAAACGGAAACCATCAATTCCATTGTCACTCTCTGCAACCCCAAAGAAAGATTTTCTGTCGTTTCCTTCGATTCTCGCAACCAGATAATATTTTCCGTTCAGCTCAATCGCACCGGAATTCATCACTGCATTGATGCCAAGGCGCTCCATAAAATATGGATTTGTCTCCGGATTTAAGTCATATCTCCATGTAAGCGGGATGTGCTCTCTTGTCAGTACCGGATATTCGTAACGGTCATATACACCATTGTAAAAATCCGATTTTACATTTTTGCGGGAAAGCAGTTTTTCCTGCTTTTCTTTTTCTACATAATATCTCTCATGTAACATTCGTCGAATCTCCATTCTTTTTCTAAAAATAAATGAATCTGTTTTATGCTCCGATTCTGCGGATGACTTCTATACACATTCTTCCATTATGATACGGACATTTCCACGGCTCTACGATCGGTCTGTCTAATATCGGACTTCCATCCTCATTTACCTCCCAGAACCACTCTGAACCATTTCTCTTATCGACCACATAGGTTTTGATGAACTCCCACTCTGCCAGTGCCGCATCCCGGTACTCAGAATGTTCTGTGTTTCTCTCATAACCGTTTAAGAAACCAACAACGGTCTCCGCCTGCACCCACCAGACGCGGTGTGCATTGACCACTCCGCGGTCACATTCATTTGCAAGAGAATGACCATCAAATGCTGCCTGATAAATTCTTGAGGTCAGTGTCTTTGTGATCGGTGTCATTTTCTCACGGTAATGTTCATTGTTTAAAACATCGACACCACGATCCATCAGCCATGCTGTTTCGATATCATGACCGTAGGAATGAAGGTCTAAGATTGTGTTATAGTCTGCATCAAAAAATACTTCCTGACGCTGTTTTACCGGATTGTATACCTTATCTGCAAAGGTATCCATGATCCACATCAGTTTCTTTCCAACCTTTTCATTTTTTGTCACACGGTACAATTCTGTATACGCTTCAAAAACATGAAGCAGTGTATTCATTGTCTTGTCTGCAAGTACACCGTTCTCAGAAAGTTTTTCGTTTGATTCCGGTTTGAAATCTCTTGTAAAAGCTTCTAAGTAACCGACCTCATCGGTGCAGCGCTTCTCAATGATATCAAACAGGGAAAAAGCAAGTTCTAACGCTTCTTTATCACCGGCTGCATCATAATAAGAAGACAACGCATAAATGCAGAACGCCTGATTGTAAGTATGCTTGGTTGTATCGAGCGGTGTTCCGTCATAATTTAATGACCAGAAGATCCCTCCATATTCTTTATCGATACAATGATCCCTTAAAAATTCATAACCATGTTTTGCCTCGGCAAGCAGGTCTTCTCCCTTAAAACCTGCTGCCTCGCATTCCTCTTCCGAAATGCCGCCGTCTTTATAAAGTAAATACGCATTTGCAAAAAACCAGGTAATACGGCTGTTTAAAATACATCCTTTTTCTGCTTTTTCATCCAATGCAAGATCATAGGAAAGATAGCCGTAATATCCGCCAAACTTATCATCCCGCATACCTCTCCAGAATGGAATGATATGTGTGAGCAGTTCGTGTTTTGCTTCTGCTGCAAGTTCTTTTAACTCACTCATAACCGTTTCCTCTTTCTCTCTTTAGCCTTTTACTGCACCAGCAGCAATTCCACTGTAAATCTGTTTCTGACAGAGGATAAATACGATCAATGCCGGAAGCAGGGAAATGATAACACCTGCACAGATCAGGTTGTACTGACTTCCCATCGGGCCAACAAATGTATAAAGTGATGTCGCGATTGTATGTAACTTTTTATCCATCAGATAAAGGTTTGCCATATAGTACTCGTTATAAACACCAACCCCCTTTAAAATACAGGATGTCACGATTGCCGGTTTTAACAGTGGAAGCATAATTTTCCAGTAAATTGTCCAGTAGGATGCGCCATCAATGATTGCCGATTCATCCAGAGATATTGGTATATTTTCCATAAACTGAATGAAAATGTAAATTGAGATAACATCCGTTCCGCACATCAGAATAATATATCCATATAAATGATTGACAAAGTGCAATGCTGTCATGATATTATATACAGTTACCTGCATTGCAACTGCCGGAAGCAGTGAAGCAAACAAAAACAGGTTTCGGATCAGTCCGTTTCCCGGAAATTTAAAACGGTTTAACACATAAGCAAGCTGTGTTCCGATTATAATGGAAACAACCAGGACAGATACCATAACGATCACGGAATTTAAGAAAGCTCTTCCCATATCCGCTGTCTGAAATGCTTTAATAAAATTATCAAAATTCAGCCAGTTCTCCGGCAATGTCATAACATTGGTCGCCTGATATTCTTCCTGTGTCTTAAATGCTGTAATCACACAGGAGATAACCGGAACAACTGCACAAAGTCCAAAGAAGATCAACGATACATATTCAACGATCAGCCAGAGGATTGCACCAACGGTATAATGTTTTTTTCTTTTCTGCACATTTACATTATGTTTTTTCATCGCCCTATGCCACTCCCTTTCCGACTTTCTTTGCCTGTTTTTCTGCTTTTAATCTTGCGCGTTTTGCCTTGTAGGATTCATCCTCACTCTCAGCATCACGGAAGATATATTTAAAGAATAACTTCTGTAAAATCGTACATGCAAAAATGATAAGGAGAAGTACGACTGCCATTGCTGATGCAAGACCGACTTTCTGGCTTACATGAGCGATCTCATTCATGATTACAAAGTATGTTCCGGTTCCATTTGCACCATCTGTGATAACGTAAGGCTGTTCAAATGCACTTAAGGAACCTGTAATGGAAAGAATTACGTTTAATGTGATAATTGTTTTGATACTCGGCAGAATAATATGTTTAAACTGCTGAAATTTATTTGCACCATCTAACTCTGCTGCTTCGTAAAGGTCTGCATCCACAGACATGATTGCACCGATAAACAGTACCATGTTCTGTCCAAAATAACGCCATACCGAAGTAGCCACCAAAGACCAGTTGTTAATTGACTGATCTTTCAGCCAGTATGGAAGATTGTCAAGTTTAAATCCACACCATTGTAAGATCGTATCAAATACAAATCCTCTGGTGTAGAAAAATTTAAAAATAAATCCGATTGCAATACCACTGATCAGATATGGGAAGAACATTAATCCTTTGAAGAAGTTTCCTCCCTTTACCTTAAAACTTAAAATAGTAGCCAGATAAAGTGCAAGTACAAGCTGAATAATCGCACCTACCATATAATAAAGACTGAGCTTTAATGCTCCAAAGCAGTCATCCCTGCGAAATACGTCAATATAATTTTTAAATCCGACAAATTTTCTCTGATCTACCGGAGTTAAATATTTCATCTTATAAAAACTGAATTTTACCATCTCGGCAAAAGGCAGATAAGTAAATACAAACAGCAATAACAGCGGAATTGTCATAAATGCCACACAGATGATCACCTGCTGTCCTTTTCTGCTTTTTGCCCATTTTGTAAAACTGAATGGTTTTTTCCCTTCCATATCCACAATTCCTCCATCCATTGTCTTTTATCCGGGAAGGGGAACCTCCCCTTCCCTTTTGTGGAACTATATTACTCAGTTACTTCAATTCCGTTTGATTCCTGTGCATCAGACCATGCTGTGTTCCATTCGTCCATGATCTCATCAAATGTCTTATCGCCATTGGATGCATGCTCAATGATTGCCTGGATTTTACTGTCTCCACCTGCGTTAATATTTAACTCAGACTCTGCATTCATCTCATTTAAGAAATCTTCCTCGCCAGCTAATGCAGGTTCATCCTCTAAGAATGTTACGCCATCGAAGGAAAGTTTTGTATCTGTGCTGCCGGCTACGATTGGAAGTCCATCCTCGTTGTATGAGAAACCGGATTTTTCTGTCATCCATTTTACAAATACCATAGCTGCTGCTTTTTCATCATCTGTTGCATTTGCATTGATACCATAAGAGTAATCAGCACCTGCTGATGCATACTGCTCACCATTTACAGTGATCGGGAATGGCATATAACCGATATCTGCGCCATTTTCGCCTGCTGCTTCCATCTGAGGATAAGCCCATGAGCCAAGTACCATACAACCGATCTCACCATTGTTGATCATACCTTTACAGCCCTCCCAGTCAGTTGTTGCAAAGTCATCTTCGATCAGTCCGTCTGCAACTGCATCATAGAGGATCTTGTAAACTGCATAAGCATGTGTATCATCGCCATAATTCTGGAATGGATCTTTTGTATGAACTAATTTCTGGTTCATATATGTATTGTCGCCTGTTGCATTATTTCCGATGTAAGCATCCCATGCTCCCATTGTCCAGCCTGCTGCATAGTTTGTGTAAAGTGGGATTGCATCTGTATTATCTTTGATTTTCTGTAATGCATCGATAAATTCTTCCGGAGTCTTTGGAAGTTCTGTAACTCCTGCTTCTTCAAATACTTTTTTATTGTATACGATACCCTGTGTAGTTGCTGTAGAAGGAACACCGTAAACCTGTCCGCCATACTCCCATGTAGTTGCATAATTGATCTGGGTCTTCATGGTATCAAGATCACCATATGAAATAAAGTAATTGCTTAAGTCTGCCTTATCAACCGCCGGGATCATCATGACTGTCTCATAGTCACCAGACTGTAAATGCATCAGAGCATCATCTGCATAGTTGGTATCGGTTGTAAGTTCAACTGTAATATTTGGATACATTTCATTGAATGCTGCTAAATACTCTTTCCATGTTGTTCCGTTATAATCGTCAGATTCAAGATCTGTTCTGTGGTTGAATAATGAAATTGTTGCTGTCAGATCTGTATAATCCTCACCAAGTTTGATGTCTGCATAGGATAAAGATCCGTCTGTGGATGCTGCTGCATCACTGCTCTCGGTAGCTGCTGCATCATTTGTTGCTTCTGCACTGTTATCAGAAGCTGCTCCGTTTGTTGCTCCCCCATTGTCTGCTGCATTGTTTGAACCGCCGCATGCTGCCATGCTCATGGTCATAACTGCTACTAATGCAACTGATAAAACCTTTTTTAATTTCATAGAATTTTCCTCCTTTTGATGTTTGTTACTTTGTTTTGTAACTTAATTTAATTATATATAGTTTTATTTTTTAGTCAACACTTTTTTCTTGTTTTTTAACCTTTTTAAGGCTTTCATTGTGCATTTCGGCACTATAAACAATTCTATTTATCGATTTTTGTGCACTTTTTCACATTTATTTTTCATTTATTTTTGTTATTTAGCTTATTTTAGCCTAATTTGTACAATTAATTATTTTTTATATTAAGCTATGTTTTTGATTGTTTAACTAATTACTTATTTCACCACAGCGTTATCTGCAGAACATCCATAACTTAACAATATAAAATGCTCACCAAATGCTGGTTTGTGGGTGACATGAGTTTCCTTGTGTAGGGTGGTTCCGGGGGATTACGATTGGCAAATTGCATCAAGCCGGGACTGTTTTGTTTCCGTTGTCCGAAAATAAGTCAATCTAAGGCTGCCTGGTATAGGTTGTGGCGGAGTGACGTGTGCGTCTTAAACGCCCCGTCCGGGGGCATTAAGACTTGTGCTGCCGTCCGTGGCAGCACAACACTATGTTGCGAACAGGCATCCTAAGAGTTTCTAATTTCCTTCCAAAGTCACAAAACGAGTCTCGGCTTGATGCGATTTGCCAGCCGCAAGGTTGTGAACCACTCTTCGTCGGGGAACTCATTTTACAACCTTGGGGGTGCGTAAATTTTTGTGACATTCATTTCAAAAAGGTTGAAAAATCTCGACACAATCTGTTATATCTATGCTTTTAAACATACATACTTGGAATAATAATCTGCATTATTAGTCTGTTAATTTACGAAATGATTAATGTAATGCAACATAGCAGATGAAACTTCAGACAAGTCATCAGGCTGAATATTAATGATACAGCACATTACGATTTTAAGCATATTTCCATTCGTGCGAATATCAAAAATTCACACCCGCACCCCCAATTCTGAGATGAACCGCCCGCCCAAATGGTGTTCATAACCTGAAGGCTGGCATCTTGCGCAAAGCCAGAGCTAATTTTGTGACTTTGGAAGAAAATTAGAAAATCTTGGTGTGCCTGTCTACACATAGTGATGTTCTGCCACGGATGGCAGAACAAGGCAGCATCGAGTCATGGATGACTCGTTGTTGCCGGTCACGTCACTCCGAGAAAATCTAAACCAGGCATACCTAGACTTTTCTTATTTTCGTACAACGGAACCAAAATTAACTCCGGCTTTGCGCAAAATGCCATTCACAGACCTACGACACACCATTTGGACGGGCGAAGCATGTCAACCACAAGCCAAAATTTGGTGTGAAATCCATGAAACGAAAAAAAGAGAAAGCGGCAAGCCTTTCACAACTTACCGCTTTCTCTTATTTTACAACCTGCTGCACGCTGGCTTTTTCCACCAGCCTTCCCTCAACAATGGTAATTCCCTGTTTATAACGTTCCCCGCTGACTTTCTTTAACAGCACATGTATTGCTTTATTTGCCATTTCACGGATATCCACCTCATAGGTTGTGATCTCGACATCACACAGTCCCGGGAAAAGATAGTTATCAAATCCAACCACCGAAAAATCTTCCGGAACGCGATACCCCTGCTCTTCTAACTGGTTAATGACCATGCTCGCCGTAAGATCGGAGTTGCATACAAATGCTGTCGGCATATTCTCCATCTGATCCGGATGGATATCAACACCTACCACACCACATTCCATATCACGATCCGGTATGATCCACTCTTTTGGTACATCAATGCCATGTTCTAACATAGATTTCCGGTAGCCAAAATAACGGTCTGTGATACTTGCCGTAAACAGCAGTGTTCCAACATATGCAATTCTCTCATGCCCATGTTCTAACAGATAATTTGTCAGCATATACGTACCGTAATAACTGTTTGAGATCACGGCATCACTCATCTGATGTTCATCATAGAAATCAAGATATACAATCGGAATCCGTGTGCTCTGCTGCAACGTTCCAAGGTATGCGGTATTCAGTCTTCCTATAAGGATCAGACCATCCACCTTGTTTTCCAAAACGATCTTAGGCAGTTTCGACTCCGCTTCATCTTCGAGTGACACCACCTCAAGCATGGTAAAACATTCTTTCTGCACAGCCCTTGTTGCCACACTCTGATACATTTTCCAGTAAAAGGATGCATACTCTCCTAAGTATTTTTCCGATACCAGCACCCCGATATTATAACTTTTTACTGACTTTTCTTTTTTTACGGCAGATGGCTGCTTGTATCCAAGTTCATCTGCCAATTGTTTGATTTTTTCCCGCATAGCCTCGCTGACACCTTTTTGTCCGGAAAGTGCTTTTGAGACCGTGACCGTACTGACACCAAGCTGCTCTGCAATGTCTGCCAGCTTTACTGCTTTTGCCATAACCGTCCCCTTCTTACTACTTTTTACTTTTTCGATTTAATCTTATTTCTTTTCCACAAAATGTAACAGTTTTGACTGGAAATCACCCCATGGATTCTGGATCAGAATACCTGCATACATTAATGTATCTCCCGCATATACAGTATCTTCGCCTTCCAGACAGTAATTCTTCTGCGGATCGAGTCCTTTTAATGTGATTCTTCTGCTCTTATAATTCGGACGGTTGATCACCTGCACAAATGTAACCAGTACTTCTGATTTATCTTTTGAAACCACCTCGTAACAGTCAAAATAATGATTTTCCTGATAGGAGGCGATCCTGTAATAATCGCCGCTTCTTACCAGATCATTGTATTTATGATACATGGCAACCTGTTTCGGGATCATCTGTCTGTCTTCTTCCGGAATCTTTGTGACATCCAGCTCATAACCGAAAGTTCCTGCAAGCGCTACATGGCCTCTTGTCTCAAACGGTGTAACACGTCCCACCGTATGATTCGGACAGTCTGAAACGTGCGCTCCCATCGTCGATAACGGATAGATCATCGCCGTACTTTCCTGAATCTTTAAGCGTTCTACTGCATCCGTATCATCCGAGCACCAGATCTGTGGACTGTAATAAAGCATACCCGGATCAAAACGTGCACCACCGCCGGAACAGTTTTCCAGTAAAAGATGTGGGAACTCTGTTACCAGACGCTCCTGCATCTCATACACTGCCAGCACATAACGGTGATAAAGTTCACCCTGGCGGTCTGCAGGAAGTCCATAGCTTCCGATGTCAGAAAGCTGACGGTTCATATCCCATTTGACATACTCAATATTTGCACTGCGTAAGATCGATGCCACGCTCTCATATGCATAATCGCGCACTTCTTTTCTGGTAAGATCAAGTACATACTGATTTCTGCAGAGAGATCCCTCTCTTCCCGGGATCTGAATTGCCCAGTCCGGATGTGCCTCGTAAAGTTTTGAATCCGGTGAGATCATTTCCGGCTCAAACCAGATACCGAATTTTAATCCAAGCTTATTTACCTCATCTACCAGATGTTTTAAACCACCGTTTAATTTCTCTTCGTTGACATACCAGTCACCCAGACTTGATGAATCATCATTGCGGTGTCCAAACCAGCCATCATCCATAACCAGCATTTCAATGCCAAGTTCCGATGCTTTTTTTGCAATGGAAAGTAATTTTTCCGTATTGAAATCAAAATAGGTCGCTTCCCAGTTATTAATCAGAATCGGACGTTTCTTATCCTTATATTCACTGCGGATCAGATGATTACGGTAAAGTTCATGGAACTGGTGTGTCATGCCGTCATATCCGGTATCGCTGTATACAAGCACGACCTCCGGTGTCTGGAAACTCTCACCTTTTTCTAACTTCCAACAGAAGTTCTCCGGATGGATTCCCATACCAACACGGACGGTATCAAACTGTCCTAGCTCGACCTGTCCGATAAAGTTACCGGAATACACAAAATGCATACCATAAACTTCACCCTGTGACTGGTCTGCATTGCCTGCCGCAAGTGCCATAAACGGATGTTCCTGATGGGAAGACTCACCTCTTACTGATTCCACTCCCATAAAGCCTTTTTTCACCTTGCGGTGTTCTAACATACGCTCCCTTGCCCAGGAACCATGCATGGTAAGCAGTGTAAAATCACGGTTATCCATATCCATGGAGAAAGACAGTGCCTTCGTCAGATATAACATTTCGCCGTCATTTTCGATCCGCACGCTTCTTGTGATGACATCCACATCAGAAAATGCCGTGTAAAGCAAAGTTACCTTTAACCCAAGTACCGGATCCTCGCATAGAAGTTCTAATGTCTCACAGGAATCTTCATCGCCGAACGTTGCAGGAAGTCCGGCAAGTCCCGGTTTTCCTGCATAAATTTTATGTGACACATAAAACAGTGATACTGCCGTATGGCCTCCCTCTGTTCTCACAGAAATACTGCTTCTTCTGTAATCTCCGAGTCCGTTTCCTGCATATTCCATCGGAAACGTATCATAGAATGATACTCTCTCTCTGTTATTTTCAGAAGGCACAAACGGTCCCTCTCCCGTGCGGAGCAGATATGCAATGTTTGCATCTCTTAATTTCTTACCATAATATACATGACCGACAAAATTTTCTTTGTCCACGATCCCGATCACATAACTGGAGGCTGGCGTATCCAGCTTGAAAATACGTTCTTTTTCAAAATATGTGATTGCCACGCTGTATTTCCTCCTGTTATTTCAGTAAGTCTTCTTTTAATCCGGCAAGTTTCTTTTCTGCATCTTCTAACGAACTGCCTTTTACACCAAAGTAATATTTGATCTTCGGCTCTGTTCCGGACGGACGCATACAGCACCATGCATTGTCAGAAAGTTCATAGTAAAGTACGTTAGATTCCGGCAGACCTGTCTTTGTCACTTCTCCGGTCACAGTATCTTTTCTGGTATCTTCTTTATAGTCGCGCACTGCAAGCACATCAAATCCGCCAAGTGTTTTCGGAGGATTTTTTCTGGAATTGCTCATCAACTCCTGGATCTGTGCAGCTCCGTCGATTCCCTTTAATGTCTTTGTCTCAAGTCCCTCTCTGTAATAGCCGTATTTCTCATACATGGCAAGCATCTCATCCCATAAGGTCATGTTGTTCTTCTTGCACCAGGAAGCAACCTCACATAACATCATGACTGCAACACAGGCATCCTTATCCCTTGCGTAAGTACCTGCAAGGCATCCGTAGCTTTCCTCTAAACCAAACACATAATCGTAAGTATTCTGCTGCTCGAAAAATTTGATCTGCTCTCCGATATATTTAAATCCGGTTAAAACTTCGATCAGTTTTACACCGTAAGCTTTTGCGATCGCTTTTGCCATATCGGTTGTAACGATTGTCTCAACCAGTGCAGGATTCTTCGGCATAGTTCCCATTGCTGTTTTTTCTCTTAAAATGTATTCCGCGATCAGCATACCTGACATATTTCCGGTAAATGTCACATACTCGCCACTCTTCGTATCTTTGCAGTATACGCCAAGACGGTCTGCATCCGGGTCAGTTGCAAGAACGATGTCCGCATCCACTTCTTTTGCAAGTTTTAATGCAAGTTCAAATGCTTTTGGTGACTCCGGGTTCGGGTATGCAACGGTCGGGAAATTACCATCCGGTTTTTCCTGCTCCGGCACTACATATACATGTTCAAAACCAAGCTCTTTTAACACGCGGCGCACCGGAAGATTTCCAGTTCCGTGAAGCGGTGTGTATACGATCTTGATATCTTTTGCCATCTCTTTGATGATCTCCGGATGAATGGACTGTTTTTTCAGTTCTTCCATATAACGGTCATCGATCTCTTTACCGATCACATTGTAAAGGCCTGCTGCAACTGCCTCTTCTTTTGCCATGGTCTTTACCTGATCGAAGGAAGTTACTTTTGCAACTTCCGCTAAAATATTTTTGTCGTGAGGCGGTGTGATCTGTGCACCATCTTCCCAGTATACTTTGTATCCGTTGTATTCTCTCGGGTTATGGCTTGCTGTAATTACAATACCGGAAATACATCCTAACTCGCGGACTGCAAAAGATAACTCCGGTGTCGGACGAAGGCTGTCAAATACATATGCCTTAATGCCGTTTGCATTTAAGCAGAGTGCTGCCTCCTCGGTAAATTCCGGGGACATAATTCTGGAGTCATGTGCGATTGCAACACCCTTTTCCTGTCCATTCTGGGAAATGATGTAATTTGCAAGTCCCTGTGTTGCCTGACGTACGGTATAAATATTCATACGGTTGGTTCCGGCCCCGATCACGCCTCTTAAACCACCGGTACCAAATTCTAACTGTCTGTAAAAACGATCCTCGATCTCTGCCTGATCCCCCTCGATCTTCTTTAACTCAGCCTTTGTATCTGCATCAAAATATGGATCTGTGCACCACTGTTTGTAAGTTTCCATGTAATTGCTCATTCTTCTTCTCCTTTACTTTTCTGCGATTCATTTTTTATTATATTTTGGATTATAACCTTTTTTTAAGTTATTGTAAACTAATTTTAACCTTTTAACTATTTTTATTTAAAAATCAGCTTTTGACATCAACATCATTTATTAAAAATATCATAATATTTTTTTACGACTTTTTCTGCGGGCTTTGCATAAATTTCATAGTCCATACGGGTCTTTGCACTCCGCTCCTGATAAAGCTTTGCATCCCAGGACCAGAGTGCCATACCTCCTACCCAGTCTCTTTTACTGCAGGCATTAAACATATCTTCGTACCATTCTGCCTGACCCTTTGGATCCGCATCACCTCTTACACACCAGTCATTTGGCACCTCTTTGGAACCTTTTACCGACATACATCCTGTTTCCGCAAAGAAAAACGGTTTTTGAAATCTGTTTACCACGGTTTCAATACGATCCAGCTGATTTTCCCAGTCCCCATATGGATAGTAACCACTCGAAGAAATCACATCCACAGCATCCCACCAGTTTACCCGGTGTTCCTGATACTTATCTGTATTATAGGAAAGCAGTCCATGATAGACCTGTCTGATATCCGAGAGCAGTTTGCGCCATTCTGCTTCACGGTGCTCACTCATCACCATCTCGCAGCCGGCAATAAACATTTCACAGTCATGCTGTTCTGCAATTTTCGCATAGTGAAGCTGAAATGCCGTATAGGATGCAAACCAGTTTCCCCATTTCGGTTCACACGGAACATCCTCATCAAAAAAATTAATATGCGCCCGCCAGGTCCCGTTTTTACAGTTTACGGTCGGTTTTAATGCCACACGAAGTCCTATTTCCTTTGCATATTCAATCATAGCGATCAGCTCGTCATCTTCCATCGTCGCCTTTGATGTGAAGCAGATCTCCTCCGACTGCGGTGTCTCCTGTAACCCTCCAGGCACAAATATCACGAAATTTGCGCCGGTTCTCTCTTTCATCATGGCAAGGCTCTCCTTTGCCCCCGGTTTAAAAAAAGCCCCGGCACACGCAAACGGTGCAAAAGTCACCCCACAGATATATTCCATATTTTTTCCTCCCTTTTCTCAATGCACTCTTAAAAATATAACATTTATTTTACTGATTCTGCCATTAATATAGCATTCGTCATATATATCTGCTATAATTTTTCAAGTTAAAAATTGCATAAATCTATTTTTATGGAGCCGCATATGAAATCTTTATTTGAATATACCGACAAACTGAACAAACCTTACGAATGTTTCTTTTTAGATATGAAGAAAGAATGGCTGCCCGTGCAGCCACACTGGCATTATTTTATGGAAATCCTGTATGTGACAAGGGGCACCGCCCTGATGTATCAGAATGAACAAAGTTATATTGTAAACGAAGGTGACCTGATCGTCTTTCTCCCCTCCGTCGTTCATTCTGTCCATGCAGTGTCCGATGCCCCTCTGCAGTATTATGTTTTAAAATTTGACCTAAGCCAGCTGGATTCTTCCGCTTCACTTACCGGTGGAAGCTGGAATTACAGTGCACTGTTTAACAATGCCATAAATAACGAGCAGGCTGATATTTATTTCCCGGAGGAGATACTCCACTCTCTTCCGGTACAGTCTTTATTTGACGACTGTGTCCGCGAAATGCAAAATATGCAGTATGGGTATCAGATGATCCTGCAGTCAAAGGTCAAAGAACTTCTGACCTGGCTGCTTCGCATCTGGCGCGATGACGGGTTCGATACTGACTGTTATTTTTCTTCACTCACAAAAGAAAACACGATCTATACCATCACGGAATATATTGACCGCCATGCCTGTGAAAATATCCGCGTAGAAGATATTGCCGCACTCTGTCATATGAGTTATTCACATTTCGCCAAAAATTTCCGTGAAATCTACGGGCAGTCCTGTAAAAAATATATTGAATTTATCCGGCTGTGCAAAGTAGAAGATATGCTTCTTTTTACAAATTTTGACTTAAATTATATCAGTCAGGAGACGGGATACGCCGACTGCAGTCACCTGATCCGGTCATTTAAAGAAAAATATGGTGTTTCCCCGCATCAGTACCGCAGGCAGCATTCCTCACCCAGACAGAATCACTGATTCATAATGGATTCAAGTGTACTGGTATCACTTAAAACCGGCATGAGAAACATGATTGCAGTAATCATCAGTGCAGCGATCACCAGTCCGATAATTGAAGTGATCAATGCAGCGGTTGCTGTACCGTTCTGCTGTGGTTTTATCTTTTTCGAACAGATTGCACCAAGCAGACCGACCAGACCAAATCCTGCTCCATATCCCACAAACCCTGTCACAATGCCAAGGATTCCAAGAACTAATGATACCGTCGCAATATTTTCTCCCTCACGCTCTGACGGGATGATAATCTCACCTTCTCTCATTTCCACAATCTCGTCTAACTTGCTTCTCCGCAGTAATACGATACATGGAATCAGAAACAGCGGAACAGTCACCGCAAGATTTAACACGGAAAGGCTGCCGATCATGTCCGTCATATCACCATTTCCAAAGATACCACTCGCCATTAATCCGCCAAAATCAACAAGTGCATGAATAATGATACAAATCCATAAATTTCCGCTGCGCAGATAGATTGCTGCAAACAGCACACCGAGCAATGTTGCCTGCAGTGCCTGGATCAATGCGCTGGATAATGGCACACCGGAAAGTACATTCGGGATATGTGCCGCACCAAAGATCACGCTGGATAAAATAATGGCTGCAAGCACTCCCCGTCTTGTGTTTGAAAAACGGTCCGCAAAAAGGTTTAACACGATTCCACGCATGATCACTTCCTCGTTCATGCCGACCAAAAACATGGTCAGTATGTAAATCATGATCCCACCGGCAGAACGCACTCCGTCTGAACCGGAAACACTCTGCAAAAATAACTGTGCAACTGCCACATACACGCAGTAGCCAACCATAAAACCACCGATATAAAATCCTCTTAAAAATCCCACACCGGTTTTCTTAAGCGACTGCTGATATCCCATAAGAAACAGCATACCGATTGCATAGATTGCTACACCGATCTCGGCGATCAGCTGTAACGTGTAACTGTCTGTAATGGATGTCAGATGTGCCACTACTCCTCCAACCAGGTTCATCAGCACCAGAAAAAGCGCCGTAATTACAATGCCAATGACAATCACAGCCGCCTTTGGCAATCCCAAAATTTTGTTTTTCATACTATTCCTCCTATACTATTTTTCACTGATATTTCCCGCTGCATCTACCGAAGCATTGTCCGAGATACTCTCCATATAAGAAAACAACCCCGGTGCCGCATTCGCATCCATCTGTTTTGTCTGCCCGTCCGATGCATAGACCGGAATCAGCGCATAAGAAACTGTTCCATCTTCTATCACTGTAACTTTCACAGCTGCGGATCTGTCAATATTCTGTCCGAAAATAAAATTACCCAGACTGTAAAACACGGGTTTTCCGTCAATATATTCGATTCCTTCCAGACAATGTGTGTGCGCTCCGACAACCAGATCTGCACCTGCATCCATGCACTGTTTTGCCAGTTCACGCTGCACGGCATTCGGCTGTTCGCTGTACTCTGTCCCCCAGTGTGGAAATACCGTCACAAAATCACAGGTCTGTTTTGCTTCTTTGATCACTTCGATCAGTGCTGTGGCATCATAACAGGTAAACATTCCCGGCGCAGCACTCTCGATCTTCCAATCAGCAGACGGTACCACGCGCGATACAGCGATAAATCCATATTTTTTTCCATTTACTTCCATAATCTGCACTTCTTTTGCACGCTCCACCGAATCTCCGGCACCACCGTACAGGATTCCTGCTCCGTCTAATGCACTGAAAGTGTCTGACAGCGCCGCTCTTCCATAATCTAAGGTGTGATTGTTTGCAAGTGATACAATATCCACACCCATTTCATTTAATGCCTTTACATAGGAAGGACTGCACCGGAATGTGAACTGCTTATCTGCCATCGGTTCCCCGCGGTCACTGAATGGAAACTCATTGTTTACCATCAGGATATCGGCTGCCTTTAACTGTTCTAACAGTTCCGGTGAGACGACACGCTCGATCCCGCCGGCATCGTAGGCTGCCTTGAAAGCATTTGCAAAAAGAACATCACCGGTCAGGATGATGGTTGTATCGCCGGAGTCTTTTTGATTATCCTTGTTTGCTGTTTCATCTGATGCACTCCCAGTTCCAGCTGCTGTGGCTGCATCATCTGATATGCTTCCATTTTCACCTGCTGTGGCTGCATTCTCTGATATGCTTCCGTCTTCACCTGCCGTTTCTGCACCATCCGTCGATATTCCACTTCCATCCGCTGTGGCTGCTCCATCCAGAGTGGTTTGCGCATCAGACATATCCGCCTGCTCCTCTTCTGCCGTCGCCCCCGGCGCAGACGCCGGTTTTGCCTGGCCGCCGGTTAAAATTGCCGCTGCGATCACGCCCGCCACAGTCAGTATGGAAAGTACATAAAGTACGATTCTGATTGTTTTATTCATAGATCCCCCATTTTTGCATTGTTTTGTTTTTCTTTGGTCTGAGAAACACTACAAAAATGACGCCGATGTACAACGATTGTACGCCGACGTCATTTTTATCATAATGATTTGCACCTTAATTGTCAACTGACACAGGATCTTAGTCTACTCAAAATCCACTTCAATACTTCCCATGCCACAGTCAAGTTCCATATTTTTCTCTGCCCCTTCATTTTTGACTTCTTTATCTCCGCTGATGTTTGAGTAAGTTTCACCATCCACATCAATCGAACCAAGTCCGCAGGAAAGTTTGTAGTTATACTCTTTTTCCTCGCCGTTTAAATCGAGTGTCATGCTTCCCATGCCGCAGTCTGCTTTCAGGTTCCCCTCAACACTTCCCTCCATGGAAAAATTGCCAACCCCACAGTCTAACGCAACATCACCATAAACTACACCGTCTGTAATCTCCACATTTCCAACGCCTACGGATACATCCATCTTTCCGTATACCTGAAACTGCTCTGCTTCAAAATTACCGGCCCCGACTTTTAGAATCAGATTGTTGCAGCTGCCATCAAAATCTTTCCAGCTCATGTCTGCAGCACCGATATCAAAATTCAGCTCATCAAAAGAACTTCCCTTGGGCAGATACAAGATGATCTGCGGTGATCTTTTATAATAGTGTTTTTTTGCATCATATTTAATTTTTAGTGTGTCTCCATCCAATTTACAGGAATAATATTTCTCTTTGCCGCGCTTTAAGACGACACGTATCTTCGTGCTGTCATCCGGTTCTTTGACTGTAATTTCTGCTGCGTCAATATCCAGCTTGATATTTCGAATGGAAGAGACATCAAAGCTGCTGTCTGCTCCACCTGCAGGTACCTCAGTAGAAAACTCCATATCACCGATATCTGTTATCATATCATCGTCATCACTATCATCGTCATCGCTATCATCGTCATCTTCATCAAAATCATCCATATCATCATCTTCTTCGTCATCTCCATCAGCACTGCTATAATAAAGTCCCACCGGACCAATATGCCAGTTTCCATACCGGAGTTCTCCATTCTTTGCCATACGCCATACAGAAGCCCCCATCGCAGTACTGACACCGCAGAAGATCAGTCCTGCACCAAGCAATGACACTGCAATGATTAACATAATTTTTGTGAATTTTTTCATGCTGCCACCCCACTTTCTTTCTTCTTTTCAAACGGTTTTTTACACAAACCGATGATTCCCCTGACTGCCCATGGAAGGAATACGCCAGACACCCACACGACCAGAAGTACTGCAAGGATTCCAAGTCCCAATACCAAAAGTCCTGCTCCGGTCAGTCCAAGTCCGACAGCCACTCCACCGGTAAATAAAGTGCTGAATCCAAAACCAATCAAAAGGAAACCTGCAAACACAAGTGATGCCATCACTGCAACCACTGCAACCGCAATGCCAAACAATATCGCAACAACCGCAAGAAGAAGTGATGCCACGACTAAAAGCAATGTCAGCCAGAGTGGTGATGTAAGAACCACCAATACGATTGCCGCTGCACTCCATCCACCTTTCTTTTCTTTTGGAGCCTCTTCGCTTTTCACAAACATATCATCATCGTTCTTATTCCACTCCGGATTTTGATCCGCCGGCATGCCATAAGATCCATTCTCTTTTTCCATGCCAAGATTTTTTTTGATGCTCTGGGCAACCTTCTCCGGTGATTCAAGCTCCGCTATGACGGATTCCTCATTTTCCTCGCCCGCATCTTCAAAATAACTGCGGTAAAACGCAAGCGCATCCGCTTTTTCTTCTTCTGATATTCCATCCAGAAGCTGTTCTAACTGTTTTAAAAATTCTTCTCTTTTCATAACCTCTAAAGCTCCTCTCCTGAAAATAATGCTGATATTTTCATGGAATAATCTTCCCATTCTCTCCGGTATTCAACTAACTTATCCTGCCCCGGTTCCGTGATCTTATAATAACGCCTGTTCCTGCCTCCGCACTCTCTGTCATATACCTCAAGGCATCCGTCTTTCTGCAGTCTCCTGAGCACCGGATACAAAGTGGACTCTGATACATCAATGGCTTTTCGTACATCCTGTGTGATTTTATAGCCATAGGTGCCTTCCTCCTCTTTCGACACAACAGCTAACACGATCGCGTCTAAGAGAGCGGCTCCTGTATTAAATACCATACGCTCATCTCCTTTTCTTTATAATATTCTATCTGTTTTAATATTATTTTCTTATTAATACTATATTTCGTATAATATAATTTGTCAACATTTATTTTATGGAAAATATTATTAAGGAATTCTAAAGATTACAAGATATTGAGATTTCATTGAATTTATATGAAACAAATAAAGCAATAAAAATACCGGCCTCCAATCGTTAGATTTTTAGGTCTAACTTTTGGGGTCGGTACACTTTTCGATATCATATCTCTTTTTTCATATACAAAAAATTATAACTGCCTTACTATTTCGCACCAAACAGATACACGCCGCGCTCTGTCACACGGATCTCCGGTATTACCGTAAGTGCCATAAAGGAAAGCGTGATAAATGGATCGATGTCCTCGGAAATGCCAAGTTTCTTTGCTTTCTCCAACATGTCCGCCACTTTTTCCGTGATCTCATCACAGGATTTTTCGCTCATCAGACCGCAGATTGGAAGCGGAAGCACATCCACGACTTTTCCACCGGAAGCGATAACATATCCGCCCTGATTTTCTTCCACACCTTTGATTGCTGCAAGGATATCCTCATCATTATCGCCCGCAACGATCAGGTTATGGGAATCATGTGCAACGGAAGTCGCCACTGCGCCGCCTTTGACGCCAAACCCTTTCAGCGGCGCAACACCGATCTCCCCTGTCTTTCCATGACGCTCTACCACGCAGATCTTGTTGTATACACCATCCGATTTGAAATATCCGTTTTCTGCCGGCACTTCCTCCACCAGATGCGTGGTCACGATCTGGTGCGGGTTCATCTGTATCACATCCGTTTTTCCATCACAGAAAAGCCTGATTTTCTCTTTGGTGACCTCTCCCACATGAACGGTATGAAGCAGCTCATCCGGAACCGGAACGGAATAATCTTTCGCATAATCTTCCTCTGTCAGAATACGTCCGTCCTTCATGACATCAAGCGGTCTGACCTGCTCTAAATCATCTAAAAATACGATGTCTGCACGGTAACCCGCACCGATCGCACCATAATTTTTCAATCCATAAAACTCTGCCGCCTGATAACTTCCCATCTTATAGGCTTTTGCAACCGGCACGCCAAGTGCAATCGCTTTGCGGATGCAGGTACTGATATGTCCCTCTTTGCGGATCTCCTCCACATGCTTGTCATCCGTACAGAAAGCACAGCGGTCTAAGCATACACCTGCATCTAACATTGTTTTGATCAGTGTCTCTAAATTCTTTGCACCACTTCCCTCGCGCACATAGATATGCAGTCCGGCACGGAGTTTATCGAGCACTTCCTCAGCGGTAGAACACTCATGATCGTTTTCCACACCGGCAAGACGGTATGCCTGCACTTCTTTTCCTCGGATTCCAGGCGCATGCCCATCAATATGTTTCTTGGCAAACAGCTCTAACTTGTCTGCCATTCTCTTTTCACCCTCACAGCACTCCATAAAACGCATGGTCTCACCGAGTCCAAGTACTCTTGCATTATCCACATATTTCATCATGTCAGAGGCAAGAAATTCACCACAGCCGTTTGTCTCCACATCCGTTGCAGGAACTGCGGAAGGCACCATAAAAAATACGTTTACCAGAAGTTTTGCAGCACATTTTAAGAAATAGTCCATTCCTTTTGTTCCGCTGACATTCACGATCTCGTGCGGATCGGCAATGATCGTCGTTGTTCCCGCCTTCGCAAGGACTTTGGCAAGTTCTCCCGGTGCTGCCATACAGGATTCAATATGCATATGCGCATCGATAAAGCCCGGCACCAGATATTTCCCGGTACAGTCGATTTCTTCTTTTCCCTCGTATTCACCTACGCCTACGATCGTGTCCCCGCAGATCGCAACATCCGCTTTTAACACTTCCTCCGTAAAGACATTCAGCACATTTCCGTTTTTCAATACGAGATCTGCTTTTTCACGTCCATTTGCACAGTCTAACTTTCTTTTTCTCTCTAACATACGCTTCCTCTTTTCGTTATATATTTATTATGAAAATAACTTTTTAAAGAAATCTCCCACAGAAGAAATGATCGATTTAAAAAATCCACCGACAGCCGCTGCTATACCGCTATTTGAACTTCCATCTCCGTTTTTAAACGAATTGTACAAAGACTCCGCATAATCCACAAGTCCGTTTAAATCAATTCCGAGTGAATTGATCTTCTTGATCAGATCTATGATCTGCTGACGCTCATCATCCGATAACGTCACACCATATTTTTCACACGCCTCATCGATTGCGCCGTTGATTCCCGCATCATCTGTCAGATCATCTTTAGCGATCAGTGCCTTGATATACGCAATAAACTCTTCCACTTCTGCGTCGGAGACACCTTTTAAGGAATCTTCTAACTGACCGGTCAGCACAAGTTCATTGAGTGCCGTATCAACTACCGAATCACTGATCTCTTTTCCTGTCATCTCCTGATATGCTTTTAATACGCCTACTAAAGCCGCCGTTCCGGAAATTGGAGTTGGTCCTGCTACAATAATATCTGCATCTGTTACCCCTGCAGTAGTCAGCGCATTTTTATACATACCAACGGTACAATAATTAATATTTGTTGTGGAAATGTTTAATCCGCTTCCCTTATCCCTCTGTACGATCACAACAGAAGAAAGCGATCTTGTTCCAATCTGCGAGGATGAAATATAGGAATCTAAATACTGGTGTTCCTCTGCATTTGTCACATAGACCACATCATAATTTGACAGATTTGCCGCATCAATGCCCATAATAGAAAGAATCGTCGCTCTTTGAGAATCATTAAGATCTGCTCCAAACGCAAGGTACGGTTTATCACTTGCCTTGATTGTGACATTATCGCTGTCCTCGTTTTGCACAATCGTTCCGTTGATATCCTGTGACGCCTGGTCTGATGTCGCATTTCCATCCTGCTGTGGCGTCTGATCCGACGATATATTTCCATCCTGCTGTGCATCAGAATTGTTTGTCTGAGCCGAATCATCCAAATACTGAATGGAACCTTCCAGATCGTCACTATCTGCATTCTGCGCAGAATCCTCTGCCGAAGTTTCTGCTGCATTCTGCACATCATCTGTCTGATCTGCCGTCGCTGCAACTGCCCCTGCCTGTGCTGCCTGCACACCCACACCGGAGGAAACAGGCATCGCTGCTGCAAGTATCACACATAATATTTTAACTACTTTTTTGTTTCTCATAATAATCCTCACTAACACTGTCCATCCCTGCTTTATATTTTATGCAGGTAAATCTATCTTATATTTTATATCTGCGCAATTCTGACACTCATCCATGCACAGATATCCGCATAAACCTGATCGCGGTCTGTCTCATTTAATATCTCATGACGGTCTGTCTCATACAAACGGTAGGTCAGATCATCCACACCCGCATCTTTGTACATATGATAAACTTTTTTTACCCCTTCACCGAGGTCACCAACCGGGTCATCTGCCCCGGAAACCATGAAAACCGGCAGATCTTTCGGCACTTTTTTTATATTATCCATCTGATTGTCAAAATATACCGCTTCCATCAGCCCATAGTACCCGTTTAATGTAAACAGAAACGTGCAGCGTGGATCACTGTAATATTTTTTTACATGCTCCACATCCTTTGTCAGCCAGCTGTTGGTATAATCTTTTCCATAAAGGTCAAATTTGTGGTATGGCTTGCTGTAGGAAAGTTTCTGCACCAGTTTACTTCTGTAATTCCAGCCACGGAAAAAGGCTAAAAATTTACACAGCGACATACCAAATTTCATGGTGCCATCCGGCACACACCCAGTTCCCATAATGACCGCTCCACTTAAATTTTCACCATGCAGACACAGATATTTTCGCAGCATATAAGAACCCATGCTGTGTCCCATCATAAAATACGGTATCCCCGGATTCTCTCCCTGAACTGTTGTTCGCAGGCTATGCATATCCGCAACAAGCGTATCACTCGGATTTTCTGCAAAATATCCCCACTCTGTTTCATCTTTTACCGAAGCGCCATGCCCTAAATGATCGTGGCCAACAACCATAAATCCGCGCTCTGTCAGGTACTCTGCGAACTCATGATATCTTTCAATATATTCGATCATGCCGTGCGTGATCTGTAAAATTGCCTTATACTTTCCATCCTCCGGCATCCATTTTACCGCATGGATCTTTGTCGTTCCATTCGCAGATAAATACGTCATCTGTTCTTCTTTTGCCATATAAGTTCTTCCCTCATTTCTATACTGCTCTTTACTATGCCGCTGACTGTTTTGCATGCAGATATTTCATTACAGATTACTTACTCCATATCCAAAAGTGCTTTACATCCATTATAGATCTTTTCCAATTCATCCTCAGCAGATTTTTTTGCATTGATTTCTTCACGCAGTGCTGTAACCTGCACTTTTGCCTCATCCCCGAGTTTTAAGAAATCCTCCCCGGCCTGTTTTATAAAATCCGCAGCCGGTACTGCGTTGCCGGACATGTGCTCCCTTAAGGAAGTCTGTCCATTTTCATATATGGAAAGTTTCTGTGCACTGTCACTGTACAGTTTCATTACCATCGATGTAATACCCGCCTGCATTTCATTGATCTGTGCAGTCTGTTCTTTGATTTCTTTTTGCGCCTCTTCCATCGCGTCGATCTGTTCTGATAATGCCTTTAGTCTTTCTTCATACCGCTGTGCCACATTTTTGATCTCCTCCGCAGCATGAAGGAATTTTTCTCCATTCTCTCCCATTCTTGCTGCTTCGATTGCCGCATTCAATGCAAGCACTCCCATATTTTTTGCATCATCTTCCAGTTCAGCTGTCACATTTCCAAGACCATCCTGCTCTTTCGAAGCACGGTAAAGACTTTCTTCTAACTGTGCACACGGTTCTTTTAACGCCTTGTGCTGTTCAAAAACTTCTTTGATCTTTTCATTCTGCTCTGCCACCTGTCCAATAAAAATGGAATGATTTGCCTCAAAAGATTCCACAGCATTATGTACTTCAACGAATGTACTGTACAGTTCTTTTCCTGTTCTGCAGCTCTCTTCTGCCAGTTCACCCACACATTCTAACTTTTCCTCAAGAATTTCTATATTTTCTTCCATCTGGACACGAGATGCTGTCATCTGCACAGAATCTTCTTTTAATTCATCACTGTATTCTGCAATCTGTTTCTTGATCGTATAGAGTTCGTCCTGCAGTGCCTTCTCTTTCTTTCCACCAAACATATATGTCCTCCATTTACTGATAATTCTTTATCACAATCTGTATGCTTTCATTTCCCTGATACCTGTTTATCTCGGGATAATATACCACAGACATCCGGATTCCATTTGTCCTGCCAAGGAATGCCTGCTGCACTTCATTTTCCCCATATTTTCTTCCATAATATTCCCGGAATTCCTCCACATCTCCAAAATAAACAGCAGATATGGATTTTCCACGTTCAGTCTTAAGTGTCAGTTTTAATACATTCTGATTTTTCCCGACTACAACCGCACGATCGATTCCAAGATTCTTATCCGCAAACTGAGGTTTTACATTTGCTTTCCCGAATGGTTCTAACAACAACAGTTCATTTACCAGCGGAATGTCCGGATAATCGACGGGCATGGGAATATCTATTTTTATCTTAGGAATAAAATCTTCTTCTGTCAAGCCACAGCAGGCATTTATTTTCTCCCTGAAAATCTCTACATTTGCTTCCGGCAGGGAAAGTCCTGCTGCCATCGGATGACCGCCAAATTTTGTAAATAATTCCTGACATTTGCACAGTTCCTCATACATCGAATATGCCTCGATTGAGCGCCCGGAGCCTTTAACCCCATCCTCACTCTTTGTCAGCACAAAAGTCGGTTTATGACACGCCTCCCGGATTCTTCCTGCAATGATTCCTGCAAGACTTTCATGCACATCCGGCAGATAGACAACCAGGACTTTTTCACCCGTATTTCCCTCTTCCACCTGCTGCATGGCAAGTTCTACGCCCTCTGCAGTCATGTCTTTTCGCTGCGCATTCAGATCGACCAGTTCCGCTGCGATCTCCGATGCTTTTTTTACGTCCTCCTGCAGGAAAAGATTTAAGGCAATTTTCGCTGTCTCTAATCGTCCGCTTGCATTGATGCATGGTCCTAACACAAATCCGAAATGATAGGAACTGATCTGTTCCGGCTCTAATTTATTCTGTAAAATCAATGCGCGCATCCCCGGATTCATGGTCGTATGGATCCGCTTTAATCCTTCCCTTACCAGGATTCTGTTCTCATCCGTCAGATCCATCACATCCCCGACCGTCGCAAATGCCACATTTTCCAAAAAATCGTAGGACTCCTCCACCGCAATGTCACATTTTTCATAGAGGATCTGTATCACTTTCCAGGCAACTGCAGCACCGCAGAGATTTTTATACGGATATGTACACTCCATCTGCTTTGGATTTACAATGGCATCCGCCTCACTTCTTTTATAATGGCGTTCTCCCCTCTCCTCCGTATATGGTATTTCATGATGGTCTGTGACAAGAACTGTCATTCCAAGACTTTTAGCGTGCGCGATCTCGCCTATCGCTGCAATTCCATTATCACAGGTAATGATCGTATCAATTCCCGCCTCATCTGCCTGCTCAATCAGATGATCGTTGATTCCGTAACCATCTTTCATCCGGTCCGGTATCTGAAAATCCACACTGCCACCGCAGCGTGTGATTCCTTTGTACAGAATATAAGTCGACATTACCCCATCAATATCGTAGTCGCCTATGACCCTGATCTTTTTCTGTTCACTGATCTTCTGCACCAATATATCCGTCAACCGGTCCGAATCCAAAAGTAAATGAGGATCGTAAAGTTCCCCAATTCCGCCTTTTAAGTATCTTGCGATTGCCTCATCCCCCATAACCCCACGATTCCGGATCAGCCTTGCCGTAACCGGACTTATCCCAAAACGTTTTGCAATTCCTGCAAAATCAGCGCCTTTATTTATTACAAACCATTTTTCCATATATTACCTCAAGCAATGTCAGCCCGCATGCCGGTGCCGTGTATCCTGCTCTTTCCCTGTTTTTTGCCTCTAAGATCTCTGACACATCCTCCGGAGTTCTTCTTCCATCTCCGATCTCGATCAGTGTACCGGTTAAAATGCGCACCATATTCTGTAAAAATCCATTTCCGGTATAATAGATCTGTATCTCTCCCGGCAGTTCTTTGATCTGTATCCGGGAAATCGTCCGAACCGTGGATTTCTTCATTTTTTTATTGCCGCAGAATGATTTAAAATCATGTGTTCCACACAGGTACTCTGCCGCTTTTCTCATGCGGTTTACATCAAGCGGTTCCGTATAATCATAAACATATCTGCGCTCGAATACCTCCGGTATTTTTCCTGTATGGATCCGGTAAAGATAGGTCTTTTCCACTGCCTGATATCTGCTGTGGAAACGCTCATCCACTCTCTTTACTTCACAGACTGCAATATCTTCCGGAAGGTACTGATTCAGATAAAATAAAATTTTATCCTCATCCCATTCCTCTCTCAGATGAAAATTAGCCGTCTGTCCTTTTGCATGCACGCCTGCATCTGTTCTGCCGGAACCGGTAACCTCCACCTGGTATCCTGCCATTTTGCTCAAAACATCCTGTAACTTTCCCTGTATCGTAAGTTCCGCCGGAAGCACCTGCCACCCGCGGTAACGTGTTCCATCATATTGTAAGATCATTTTATAATTTGCCATATATCTCTGTTACCTTATATCTGATTTTCGGAAAAAATAATGCCACAGATAGTTTTCCTGTGGCAGTACATCAATTATAATTATTATACCTCTGTTTTCGTTAATTGACAAATCATAAACCACATTTTCCCTTCCATTATTTTATAATTCACACAAACAATTTAAACACACCTTTTGACAGACTGCATCATATAATAGAATGAATGAATTTACGAGGTTTTTCATGTCAGATATTGCCTATACACAAAATAATATTGATGCAGGTGAATTAAAAATCCATGTTACGGCAAGAGGAAGTAACCGTCCCATCCCGGATGCCCGCGTGTCGATCTCCTATTCCGGTGATCCGGACAGTGTCGTTGAGGAGGTGAATACAGATGCATCCGGTATGTCCGAACAAATTACGCTTCGTACGCCTCCGCTTGAATACTCAATGGAGCCAGGCGAAAACCAGCCATTCTCGCAGTATAGTATTCAGGTCAATGCTGAAGGATTCCGCCCATTTACTGTGTCGGGAATTGAACTGTTTTCGAAGCAGCTGTCGCTTCAGGAAGTACGAATGGATGAGGTGGATGCACCGGGGAACCCGGTAGACACGATCGTGATCCCGGTCAATACCCTCTGGGGCGATTTTCCACCGAAAATCGCAGAGTCTGAGATCAAGCCGATCTCCGAGACCGGGGAGATCGTCCTAAGCAGAGTCGTGGTGCCGGAATATGTCGTGGTACATGACGGTCCGCCAAACGATACGACTGCGCGCGATTATTATGTGCGATACAAGGATTACATCAAAAATGTAGCGTCCAGCGAAATCTATTCCACCTGGCCGGATGCGACGCTGCGCGCAAATATCCTTGCAATCATGTCATTTACATTAAACCGGGTGTACACGGAGTGGTACCGGAACAAAGGCTACAGTTTCACGATTACCTCCTCCACCGCCTACGACCAGAAATTTACCTACGGCAGGAACATTTTCCAGAGCATCTCCGACATCGTGGATGAAATGTTCCAGAACTTTTTATCCCGGCCAAACGTCAGCCAGCCAATCTTAACGCAGTACTGCGATGGGGAACGTGTGACCTGCAGCAACTGGCTGAGTCAGTGGGGCAGCAAATACCTGGGTGACCAGAACTATGAGGCAATCGAAATTCTGCGCTACTATTATGGAAACAACATGTACATCAACACGGCAGAAGAAGTATCCGGCATCCCGGCTTCCTGGCCGAGAGTCGACCTTACGATCGGTTCGACCGGCGAAAAAGTGCGTCAGATCCAGGAGGAACTTGCACGGATTTCAAGATCCTATCCGGCGATTCCGACAGTTACACCGGACGGAATCTACGGACCTGCCACAAGAGAGGCTGTCGAGGTCTTCCAGCGTGTCTTCGGTCTGCCGGTCACCGGCGTCATTGACTACCGTACCTGGTATAAAATTTCTGAAATTTATGTGGCAGTGTCGCGCATCGCGGAACTGGTCTAAATGCAAATGGGGGCAGTCACACCAAATACTTTGTGCGGCTTCCCCCAATCTTTTTTTATGCTCAGATACGCGGTCTTTTTCCCCTTTCCGGACACTTTTCCACATATCTTTTTATTTTGCTTCTCTTATTCCACCGTCACTACCTTCGCCAAGTTTCTTGGCTTATCCACGTCAAATCCCTTGTCGGAAGAAACATAATAAGCAAGTAACTGCAGTGCCACGGATGCCGGCATTACCATAAATTCATCCTGCATATCCGGCAGATGGAAGGTATCATATGCACGGTCGATATCTTTTGCAAGACTTTCCTTGATAAAGAGCACGATGTCCGCACCTCTTGACCGTACCTCCTTGATATTTGACAGCTCTTTTGACATTAATTTTTCCTGTGTCACTGCTGCAACGACCGGCGTATCCTGCGTGATGAGTGCGATCGGTCCGTGTTTTAATTCGCCGGACGCATACGCCTCAGAATGAATGTAGGATACCTCCTTTAACTTCAGAGAACCCTCTAACAAAATAGAGTAATCAAGTCCACGGCCGATCATAAACAGATCTTTCGCCTCTAACACCTTGTTGGCAAGTTTATGGATCTCCTGCCGTCCCTCTAACACTTTTTTCATGACATCCGGCGTGCGCTGCAGCTCACGGATAAAACTCTGTGTCTCTTCCTGTGAAAAGACACCGCGAAGCTGTGCCATTTTTGCCACGATCAGATAAAATACAGCAAGCTGTGTCGTGTATGCCTTGGTACTTGCAACGGCGATCTCCGGTCCTGCGTTGGTATAGAGCACATAATCACTCTCACGCGCAATGGAAGATCCTTTTACGTTGATGATGGATAAACATTTCGCTCCACGTTTTTTTGCATACTTGACTGCCTCTAAGGTATCGATCGTCTCACCGGACTGTGAAACTGCGATGACTAATGATTTCTCATCGATGACCGGATCCGAATACATAAACTCGGATGCCATATCGACATCGATGTGCATATGAAGAATCGACTTTATCAGTGCCTGTGCCACAAGACCGGCATGCATTGCAGTTCCACATGCGATAATGTTGACACGCTCACACTGTGTAAAGATCTCATCCGGCACACCGTCTGCCGTAAAGTCCGGCATTCCACTTGTGATGCGGTTTGTGATTGTACGCTCGATCGCATCCGGCTGTTCCATGATCTCTTTTTCCATATAAAACGGATAACCGTTCTTTCCGGCATTATTAAGTTCCCAGTCTACTTCAAGATAGTCCGGCTCCACCTGATTGCCATTGAAATCTTTTAAGACAATGGCATCTTTTGCCAGTTTTAAAATATGATACTCCGGAACAACAAAATAGCGGTTGGTAAAACGGCAGAGTGCTGTCAGGTCAGATGCAAGCATAGCCCCCTCTTTGCAAAGTGTTGCGACGATCGGGCTGACATTTCTGACAGAGTATATCTCGCCCTGATGATCTTCGAATAAGATCACTAATGCAAATGTTCCTTTTAATTTGGAAACTGTCTTTTTGATGGCTTCATCCGGATCACCGGTATAAAACTTATTTAAAAGTGCAGCCACAACCTCACTGTCTGTCTCTGATTTTAAAACACTTTCCAGTTCATAGTCGGCGATCAGCTCTCTGTAATTTTCAATGATGCCATTGTGTACCAGAGTCACTTTTCCAACCTGGTGCGGATGTGCGTTTGTATCATTGACACCGCCGTGTGTTGCCCATCTGGTATGACCAATTCCACACTCTGTGATCAGTTTTTCTGACTCACAAATGGCTCTTAAATCTTTTACTCTTCCCGCACATTTATAAACTTTCGTCTGTTTCAGGCCAGTATCTGCCAAAGCAATTCCCGCACTGTCATATCCGCGGTACTCAAGAAGCTCTAACGCATCAAGTAACACTCCTTTTACATCTTCACTACCTGTATAACCAATAATTCCACACATAAATTTTCCTCTTTTCTATCTATCAACTGTTTCCGGCACAATCCCGCCGGTACACTCATTTTTCCTGACCAGTTCCACTGTCAGAAGATCCTCTTCTGACAGCAAAAATATTTTTCAGGTTATCTTCTCCCTTATACCGTATTTGTTTTGCAGTCACCTGCATATTTGCCGGTATATCTCGCACCGGGAGTGTACGGAAGAGCATCCGCCGAATCTTCGATCACTCTCCTCCTCGTTAACCTGCTGATTGAAACACAGGTAATTCCTGAACATATCACAATGTCTGTTCACAGAACCTTCCTATGCATTTTCCACAGGTGCATGGCGCTAATAAGGAGACAACAGACTGCATATCCTTCCGGCAGATCTGCTGTCACATTTATGTGTCCGGTATACGGGCGCAAAGACCGCGTATCTGAACATAAAAATAATATACTTTTTATTCAATTTTCAAGGTTCAACATGCTTTACTATACTATGATATGAAAAAAAAGTCCAGTGTTTCCCATCAAAGATGGCCGTTCAGACATTTTTTATTCATGCATCGATTTCCAGACTGATTCCCCATTTGGAATATACTGGCAGAATGCATCCACCATAATACTGCGGAACGGGCGGACCGCCTCTTCGAGTCCGAATGCTGCCGGGTAATCTTTCGTCACAAGATCAATGTCCTGTGCGATCTTTTCTGCAACTGCTGCATCTTTGATCGGCACGATACCAAACAATGTGGAGCAGTACGCCCTGCTTCCGGTACAGGATGCCAGATAGGTATATGCAAAATTTTTCCACTCTTCCTCAAGTATATATCCACAAACATCTTCCACATCAGCATCCTTTTCCACATTTTGTTTCTCATCTGTCCGGATACCGAGCTGCATAAGATATCCACAAAGTTCTTTTTTCTGTCTTTTTTTCTGAAAAAAGGATACACCACCTGCACTGGCTGCCTGTATCATCATCCATGCGCGCAGAAAAAGATCCGCACGTTTTTCTGCCGGATGATCTCCAAAGCGCTTTCTTAAAATCAAAAGGCGTTTTTCATCCAATGCCGGATCTAACTTCTGTTCAATTGCAAGCTGCAGAATACGTTCACGTTCATTAATATCCTCAATCTCATAATAATGGGCGGGCCATTCCGAAAGATAGTCCACGTTTTCATTATTCAAAAGCATTTACTCTGTATCTCCTTCCATATACGAATCCACATCATCACAGGTCACTCTCGCATACGGCAGACGGATATATTTTCCATCGATCAGATTCAGATCCGACAGATCACTTCCGGTGGAAAGCTCATATGCAAGATTTAACATTGCATCTGCCTGGCCTTCTTTATCATTATAGACCGTTCCGATCATCTCTTTATTCTTGACCGCCTCTAATCCTACATCAGTCCCATCGATTCCAATGACCGCCGGCCATTCATCCTTTGTAAGACCGGACGCTTTGAGTGCATCAATCGCACCTAGCGCCATATCATCATTATTGGCAATGACCAGTTCAATGCTGTCACCAAACTGTGACATAAGCTGTGCCATTTTCGTCTGCGCCTGTGCACGATTCCAGTTTGCGATCGCATATCCCAGCTTTTCTACTTCCACTCCACTGTCGATCATTGTGCTGACCGAATATTCCGTGCGGACGATAGCATCCTGATGACCGGCTTCGCCCTCCAACACCACATACTGAAAAATCCCGTCTCCGTTTTTATCCAGTGACTGATCGGTCAGAAATGCTTCCGCTGCAAGCTCTCCCTGCATGATACCGGACTCAAATGCCTGCGCTCCGACATAATAAAGCCTCGTCCAGCGCTCTAAATCTTCCTCCACCAGTTCGCGATTGAAAAAAATAACCGGAATATTGTTTTTTTCCGCAAGATCAATGATTGCGGTAGGATCCGTCCTGTCCACCAGATTGACACAGATCACATCGCATCCCTCCGTGATCATGTTTTCAACCTGACTGTTCTGCGTCGACTGGCTTGCCGATGCATTGTAAGTGTCGATATTGATCGCAACACCCGTCTCTTCTTCTTTTTTTGTCGCATAATCATTAAAATCTTTCATCATTTCTGATACAAATGTATCATACTGATCATAAACAGATATGCCGATCTTAATGCTCTTTTTGGCATCTTCCCTGCCGCCGCAGCCGCCAATTACCACACTCATGACTAAAATTCCACCAAAAGCCACGGTCATTTTTTTACTTTTTTTCCATTTCTTCAAGACTTGTTCCCCCATCAACATGTGCCGGACTTTTTCTGCTCCACACATTTACATCTACCCCCCATTTGTATATCACTGCACGATAGGAAATAAAATTTTCTGATTTTCCTCGTCATACAGATTATCTTTTGTGATCGTAAGAAACCCGACTTTTTCTGTTTTTGCCGAAGATAACGGCTCGCGCAGCTGACCCGCGATCGCTGCCGCACTTAAATATCCGATATTGAACTCATTCGGTACGACCAACGCTCCTATCACACCCTTATCCAGATAATACACATTTTTTTCTGAGCAGCCAATTCCATACAGTCCAAATTCTGTCTGTTCCTGCGCCTGCAGATAATCAACAGCCTGTTCCGTTCTGTCATTATCTAATGATACCACGATGTCTACCCTCTTTTTCTCAAGGCACCATTCAAATGTATTATTTACATTGTCTTCATCAGACAGATTCCATAAAATGGATGCCCCGGCAGACTCTATTTTGTCCATAAAACCTTTCAGGCACTGCTGTCCGGCAGTCTGTTTTAAGTTACCGGCAAGAATCCCAATGTCCGTATCTTCAAGCTTTTCCCCATAATCCGCAATAACAGCTTCGGCAACTGCCTCCCCCATCTCATAAGACTGCGGCAGAATTGCTGCATACATTCCCTCAGCTTCCACATCCGTTTCCACCAGAATCATCTTATCAGAACCGATTTCCACAGCAGAATCATCCGTATAATTGCTGCTGTCACACATTTCAACGATCACGCCCTTTGCTCCATTATCGATCTCCCTGTGAATGATCTGGTACTCTTCCTCAACACCGGAAAATACGCCTGTTGAAACCACATTTAAACGGATATGATAATCTTCCGCTCCTCGTTCAAGTCCTTCCCAAAAAGATGTAAATCTGTCACTGCTGCTGTTTTCTACGATCACGGATACCGGATACCATTCCTCATCCTTGCTGCCATCAAGCATCCCATATGTCGCAAACGCAATAAATGCAATGATCACTAAAATCAATGCCATTAAATAGATCAAATTATTTTTTCCGGTCCGCTTCATAGTTGTTTTCTCCCTGACTCTAACCGTTCCTGCTCCTCCGGCGTATAGACGATATACGGCAAATGGATTCTGACTGTGGTTCCCTCATCCGGCTCGCTTTCTATCTCCAGACCATATTCCTCACCGAAACGCAGCCTGATCCGGTTATGTACATTCAAAAGTCCCACACCAGATCCACGTTTGTGTACACGGTTATTTTCCTTCAAAAGCTGTTCCACTTCATCTTCCGGTATTCCAAGTCCGTTATCTCTGACCCCAATATAGATATCATCTTCCCTGCGATATCCATTGACATCAATTTCTCCGTCTCCATCCATACATTCCACGCCATAATAAATCGCATTTTCAAGCAGCGGCTGCACCACCAGTTTTACCGTACAGCACTGCAGGATCTCCGGATCTATATCAAACCGTACCTCAAAAATATTTTTATAGCGTACTTTCTGGATATTCATATAGTTTCTGGCATGTTTCAGCTCATCTTCCACACTGATGACTGTTTTTCCCCTGCTTAAACTGATACGGAAAAGACTCGCTAACTGTGTGATCATAAATACCGCATCCTCATACCGTTCTCCCTCGATCATCCAGACGATCGAGTCAAGTGTATTATACAAAAAATGAGGGTTGATCTGCGACTGAAGCGCATCGAGTTCACTTTTTCTTTTTTCTTCCTGCTCGACCACAATATCCTGCATCAGCTGCCTGATCTGTTCCACCGTGGAACGGAGTGTACACCCTAAATGTTCCACTTCCATAGATCCGCCGATATAGATAGACGGGTTCATATTTCCGGTCTCCCACTCCTTGACCGAATTATTTAATTTTTTCAGCGGCATGGCAATACTTGCAGACACAAGCTGATTTAAAAGGATCACCGCAAGCATAGATACTGTCACTAGCATGATCACAAAATATTTTGTGCCTGTCATTCCCATATCAAAGGAACTCATTGGCACAACACTGACGATCTTCCATCCGGTATAACTGACCGTCTTTACCGTAACAAGGCGTTTTTCCCCCTGGAAAATCTCTTCCGTGCTTCCATCCTCGTACCCTGCTGCCTCGATATTATTCTCCTGATAAAGATCGGTATAGATCAGCTTCTGTCTCGGATGATAAATGATCTCACCCTTTCCGTCGATCAGGTAAACATACTCCGAAGAATTTCCAACATTCGCTTTTTTTAAGATCTGTTCAATACTGCTGTAGTTCATATCGACCAAAAGTACTCCCAGCGTCGATGTTCCATTACTTGTCAGCTCCACGGCACGGCTTAAGGATACGACCCAGTAATAACGGTAAGATGGATCGCCAAACAGATTCTGCACATGCGGTGTCGAAAAATGAAGGTTTTCCATCTGACCGACCGCATCGGTAAACCACTGCTGCTTCACAATATTTACCTGACTTTTTTCATTCGCAACAGGTACTGCTGCCACAAGCTGTCCCTCTCCCGTATAACAGGCAATACTGATCAGGTTATCTTTATTCGCCTCATATAAGAGATTCATTTCTTCATCCATGGTATCACTGGCAAGATCTTTATTCTTGATGACACTGTAATACATAGTATCAGAAATACGGCGCATGTTTCGGAGATAATCCTCAAGGTTGATGGCTGTCTGATTTAAAAGCTGCCCCGTACTCTCAATCGTCATTGCTTCTGCTCTGTTTGAAAACTGCCGGTAAAGTGTGACGCCAAGGAAGGCCATACTACATATGGACAGAATCGTAAACGAAATCGATATCGTCATCTGAATACTGTGCGGTTTTGTCATTTTTCTGATATATGCAGTTAATTCTCTTATTTTATCTTTGATATTTGACAAACTCATTTTCTTTTTTCTGCTTTGTACTTTGAAGGTGACATTCCAAACTGTTTTTTAAATGCGTAACTGAAATAATTCGGATCGGAATAGCCCACTTTTTCTGCAATCACATATGTTTTTTCATCCTGATTCAAAAGCAGATCAAGCGCCTGTTCCATCCGATACTCTGTCAGATAATTGATAAAAGTTTTTCCGGTCTCCTTTTTAAACACGGTAGAAAAGTACGCCGTGCTGACCGAAAGATTTTTACATACACTCTCTACATTGAGTCCTGAATCTGCATAGTGTTCCCTGACATACTCGATCGCTTTTGTGACAAATGATTTCGTCGTGTCCTGTCTGCCATTCTGGATTATCTCCTGCATCTGACGTCCGGTCTTTAGCAGCCAGTTTTCCAGTGCCTCCGGCGATTCCATCTGAAGAACTTCCCGGTAGATATCTCCCGTACCACTGAAAATTTCGTCCAGATTCAGCCCGTTTAATGTACCAAAACGGAAGATTTCCGCAATAAGTTCCGTGATAAATATCTGATATTTCTGCAGTGATGCTCCACGTCCGGAAAGCTGTGTCACGCTTTCTTTGACCGCTTCTTTCAGCGCCTGCTCATCCCCGGTCTTAATCTTTTTTAAAATATTCCCGATTGACTGCTCTTCCCACGGTTCCTCTGCACTGCCCTGCGGATCGATCTCCGCAATATTAATGGCTCTTGTATTTCCATAGATCACACGGTAGGAAACCGCATTGCGCGCCCCCTGATAGGAAGCCGGCAGCTCTGCGATCTCATCACAGACCGGACCGATTCCTGCCGTCACCTTCGCACCGCAGACACGTTTCGCCAGCTTGCAAAACCGATCCATTGCATTGGTATATGCCGTGATTTCTTCCGTTTCTTTTAACTGTGTGATCACAAGGATGTCTCCGAGATAAAAGAATGTGTTCGATCTCCACTTGTCCACAAACTGTTCCTCAGCAAGCTGTTTGACGGACATTCCAAGCAAAAACGGATCGAGTTCAAGCTGTGGATCCGGCGTGCTGATATGTAATATAGTTGCCACATAATATGGTCCGCTCCACGGTATCTGGTATTGTTTCAAATATTTTTCAATCTCAGATGCCGGAATTCTTCCCTCAATCAATGATGTATAAAAGTTTTCCTGCAATACCGGAAGACTCTCCATATAATAAGCGCGCAGTTTTTCGATATTACGTTTTTCATCAAGCTCTCTGTCAAGGTTTGTCCTGATACGCTCAAACACTTCCCGCAGTTCATTGGAATTGATCGGCTTTAAAATGTACTCCTCCGCCTCGATCTTAATTGCCTCTTTTGCATATTCAAATTCATCAAATCCAGAAAAAATAATAATTTTTATTTTCTGATATAGTTCTTTTAATTTCTTGCTTAAGGTCAGTCCGTCCATGTATGGCATTTTGATGTCTGTCATCACAACATCCGGCTGGATTTCCTCTGCCATCTCTAATGCTTCGACGCCATTTCTGGCATACCCGGCAATACGAAACCCCATCGCTTCCCAGTCAAGCTTTTTCATAATGACAGAATATACTTCTTCCTCATCATCCACCAATAATACCGAATATAAATTCATCGTGTTCTATTCTCCATTCCAATATGAAAAAATCATATTTTCACATTTTCTTCCGCTAGTCTCCATATTTTGCATTCATATTATGCCATAAAATTCCAAGGATCACCGTACAGATAATGATCTCTGCCACTGCCACATAGGTGTTCCAGAATAATAAAAGCATCATGACAAGTGTTGCCACTGCAAAAAAGAACATCAGCTTTCCGGCGCATTTTGCATAGTTTTCTTCGTCTTTTACCGGTGGTTTATTCTTTCCTCGGATGGCGGAGATATCTTTCATAAACCATAACCGCATTCCATAATAGATCAAAATCACAAATAAAAGTAATGGTATCCCTGCTGTCTCTAAAATCTGATCTGTTGTCATATAATCCTTGTTTTCCTCCATTGTTTTACTAAGCAAAAATAACGGCTGGTCTGTAACACCCAGCCGTTATTTTACAGTCCGATATAAGAATTATACCGTATGTTTTATTTTCTTGCTATATATTTTCTGATATCCAGAGAAATTGCTACGAAGATTACAACACCGATTGCGATGTACTGTGCGTTTGCATTCATTCCTAAGTACTGGAGAGCAACCTTCAATAACTCGAATACTGCAACACCGATGATAGCGGATGAAACTTTACCACGACCACCTGTTACGGATACACCACCGATCGTACATGCTGCGATTGCTTCCATTTCGTAACCATACCCGGTCTGAACAGATGCACCACCTGCTTTTGCGCCGAGCATGAATCCTGCAAGACCATACATAGCTGCTGCTTTCATGTAGATTAAGATCAATGTCTTTTTCACCGGAACACCTGCAACCTCTGCTGCCTGTGGGTTACCACCGATTGCGTACATATATTTTCCATGACGTGTCATGTTGAAAATGAACCATGTGATCGCTGCCACAATAATTGCAATCCAGATCAGGTAGTTGATTCCGAGAAATTTTTTGTTTGCAACATTGGTATATGCCTCAACATATCCACCAAGAGGTGTTGCGTTTGTAACGATAAGTCCAATACCATAAACGATTTCCATCATTGCTAAGGTTGCAATGAAAGGCGGTACATTTAAGTATGCAATAAAGATACCGGTTACTGTACCAAATGCTGCACAGATGAGCATTGCGATGATCGCTACTAAAACTACGTTCAATGGTTTCATATCCGGGAAGAATTTACCGGAATAATCCAGACGCTGTAACAACATACCGGAAATACATGCACCGAAACCAATCATACGTCCTGCGGAAAGGTCACATCCTGCGGTGATAACACATCCTGCAATACCAAGTGCAATGACAAGTCGTGAACTCATATTCATAAGAATATTCATTAAGTTGTTGCCTGTGAAGAAGTTATTGGATGTCAAACCAGTATAGATTACCAGAATGAACATTACAATAATAACCCCGTTGTTAATCAAAAAATCTTTTACTTTCTGCTGTTTTGTCTTTCCCATTTTCGTCTCCTCCTATCGCATCAGAATCTTGTTGCGTATTCCATAATTTTTGCCTGTGTCATATCTTCCGGTTCCTTCACTTCACCGGTCAGTTTTCCGTTACACATAACACAAATTCTGTCTGACATTCCAAGAAGCTCTGACATCTCGGAAGAAATCATAATGATCGCTTTGCCCTGTTTTGCCAGGTCGCACATGATCTCATAAATCTCATGTTTTGCACCTACGTCGATACCACGGGTAGGTTCATCCATGATCAGAACATCCGGGTCATTGGCTAACCATCTTGCAACGATTACTTTCTGCTGGTTACCTCCGGACAGATTGGAAATATGTTCTTTCATGCTCGGAGTCTTGATACTTAATTTTTTAATGCTGCTTGTTACGATCTCATTGATCTTTTTGTGATTTAAAACAAATCCTGCATTCAGATATTTATTGTAGATAGATACACCTACATTATCTTTGATAGACAGGCATCCGAAAATACCGTTTCCTCTTCGATCCTCAGTGATCAGTCCGATTCCGGCATTCATCGCATCGATTGGATGTTTGATCTTTACTTTTTTGCCATGCATATAGATCTCACCGGATGCAATACCACGGATACCGAAGATTCCTTCCATCAATTCTGTTCTCTGTGCACCTACCAGTCCACCAAATCCAAGGATTTCTCCTTTGTGGAGCTGAAAACTTACATTCTGGAATGATTTTGCATGGATGGAGCAAAGATTTTTTACTTCCATAACCACTTCATCACCCGGTTTGTTTTCTCTCGGTGGATATACATTTGTCAGCTCACGGCCAACCATCTTTGTGATGATCTGATCTGTGGTCATCTCTGCTGCCGGCCAGGTTCCAACATATGTACCATCCCGCATGACTGTGATATCATCAGCGATTCGTTTGATCTCATCCATCTTATGTGAAATGTAGACCATTGCCACACCTTTGTCTCTTAAATCATTCATGATGCGGAACAATGCTTCTACTTCATTATCAGAAAGAGATGATGTCGGCTCATCAAAGATGATAACCTTTGCCTGTTGGGAAACTGCCTTTGCAATCTCAACGGACTGCATCTGACCTATGGATAAAGATCCAAGCTGTGCTTTCGGATCAAAGTCCATTTTTACTTCTTTTAACCATTTTGCAGTATCCTCATACATTTTCTTATGATCGATCACTTTTAATGGTCCACACTTTGTCGGGAATCTTCCCAGGTACATATTTTCTGCAACGCTTCTTGCCGGTACCGGCTGCAGTTCCTGATGTACCATGGCAATTCCTTTTTTCATTGCCTCATCCGGGTTATTAATCTCGACTTTTTCTCCGTCCAGAATAATCTCGCCGGCATCCATTTTATAAATACCAAACAGACATTTCATCAGGGTTGATTTTCCTGCACCATTTTCCCCCATCAGTGCATGGACGGTTCCCGGACGGAGTGATAACTGTACATTGTCAAGTGCTTTGACACCGGGGAAAGATTTGCATACACCCCTAAGCTCCAGTTTATACTCAGCCATGTTTCTCCTCCTTTATATCATTTGGCTTACTTCTCTGCCAATTATGTTCCTATTTCATATCTGTGCTATTTAGCACACTTCATTTTTCATAGAATATATATCTGCCTGTTTTTATTTCATACATTCATTTCTGCATTTCTGCAGTCTGATCATAATTCTTATGAATAGTGGCAGCGGGTGCCATATGCACCCGCACCACTTTTATACCCTGTTCTTTTTACAGATTATTTAACCATGTCAAGAACATCCTGTGCATTGTCTTTTGTTACTTTTACATAATCACATCCGATGTAGTGATCATTGCCAGCGCCTGTGATGTAGTTGATAGCTGCATCTGCTGCACTGTGGGACTGTGAGAAGTGATCGTTAAATACAGTACCTGTCATGGTTCCTGCAAGAACATCCTCTAATGCCTCTGATAATGCATCAACACCTACCAGATAAATATCAGTACCTACGGTACGTCCTGCACTCTGGATTGCCTGTAAAGCACCAAGTGCCATTGCATCGTTGTTACAGAATACAACTTCTACATCGTTACCGTACTGTCCAAGGGCATTTGCTACGATCTGCTGTGCCTGATCCTGCTGCCAGTTACCAACCTGATCGGATAAGCAGTTTACTTCAAGTCCTGCATCCTCAAGAGCTTTTACAGAATATTCTGTACGATACTGGGCATCCACGTTCTCCGGATCACCTTCTACCATAACGTAGTCGATTTTACCGTTTCCATTTAAATCTACGGTATCAAGACCAAGATCACTGATCATCTCACCCTGGAAAGTACCGGACTGACGTGCATCACATCCAACGTATGTAACATCCCAGTTGTTATCTGACCATCTCTTCTGCTCTTCTTCATCCGGCTCACGGTTGATGTATACCAGCGGGATTCCTGCTGCAACTACTTTATCTGTGATGGTTGCTGCGGAAGAGGAGTTAACCGGGTTGATAATAAGGACATCTACCCCCTCTGTGATAAAGTTATCAATCTGACCTGTCTGTGTAGCCTGATCGTTTGCACCATCAACAATTGTGATATTGTCTTTTGAAAATCCTTTTTCTACCAGATAATTTTCAAGCTCTGTACGGAACAGTGTCATGAAGTTATCGGAGAACTGGTAAATACATACACCAACTTTTTTGTCTGCTAAACTTGCATCTGCGTCTGTTGCTGCATCGGCTGCTGCGTCCCCTGCATCGGCTGCCTCTGTAGCTGCTGCATCATTCGATGTATCACTTGATGCATCGCTTGCTGCTGCATCGGTTGTTGTTCCGGCATTGTTTGTGGATGCGTTATTGCTTCCGCCACATCCTGCTACCATAGATGCTACCATTGCTGTTGCTAAAATTACACTAACTACCTTTCTTTTCATAGAAAAATCCTCCCATTTGATTTAATGTATTTGTAACTCTTTGTTTGTTACAAGTGCATTATACCAACAGGAGGATTGGATAAACATACAATATTCTTCTGTCTTTCTTAAAAATTCTTCTTTTTATTTGTGCATTTCATCACTTTTCTTTGATTTTCGTTTTATTTCGTTGTGTATTTTGACATAATAGTAAATTATTTCATGTTTTTTTAACGTCATTCTGTTGCTTTAAAGTTCTAAAATACTCTCTGCTATCTCCACTGCATCACGGATACAGTCCGGGCAGCTTCTAAGTACTTTTCCGGTTTCAGTGCCCTTTAATTCTCCACAGGTGAGCGATCCGTTTTTCTCTAAAAATGTCTTCGTGATCTCTCTGGTCAGTTTATAGGTATCTGCCTTACTTGCCGGCTGCTCTAAATTTTTGCAGCTGTTTTTTAATCCCGCAAGCATGACTGCGCCGGATACCGCACCACAGGTTGCTGCCATGCCGCCCATGCCAAGTCCGAATCCTTCACAGGCTGCAAACAAGATTTCTTCCGGTATGCCGGTCTCCTCTGCAAATGCACAGGCAACTGCCTGGGCACAGTTGAATCCTTTATCGTGTAATTCGATTGCTTTTTCTTTTCTGGTCATTGATGTGTCCTCCGTTTTTATCAATTTTACTTTTGGCATAGAACATGTTTTATGTACGATACATATTCTAAGTGCTGTACATACTTTATTTATTATACGGAGGTGACAGTGTATTTTCAAGTTTCTGTATCATTTAAAGTGTTTCCTGACCATTTAATCTCCTTTCCAGTCAGGGTCATTGCCGACAATATATCATCATGATCTGCAAAAGTCTATCCCAAAATCATAAAATACATATTCTCTAAACATTTTATTATCATGAAACAAAAATAACAGGGCACATCGGATTTTAAATCCGAAGTCCCTGTCGTTAAGTAAAAAACAAATAGAAAATGCCGCTCTTATTTTGCCTCATCGATTGCTTTTCCGATATCATGGCGCATATATTTATTGGCAAAGTCAACCCACTCGGTTGCCTCGTAGGCTTTCTTTCTCGCCTCCTTCAAATCAGCTCCGGTCGCCGTGATACCAAGCACACGTCCGCCATTTGTGACGATATCGCCATTCTCATCGAATTTCGTTCCGGCATGGAAACAGAAATAGTCGTCTTTTCCATCAAACTTTTCAAAACCACTGATCTTAAATCCTTTTTCATAGGATACCGGATATCCGTCAGACGCCAGTACCACACAGACTGCCGCATTATCCTCAAACTGCAGATCAATGGTATCTAATCTGCCATCTACGCATGCTTCCATTACATCAATGATGTCGTTTTTCATACGCGGAAGTACGACCTGGGCTTCCGGATCGCCGAATCTTGCATTATACTCTAGCACCTTCGGTCCATCCTCTGTCAGCATCAGTCCAAAGAAAATGACTCCGGTAAACGGTCTGCCCTCTGCAGCCATGGCATCCACGGTTGCCTGATAAATGTATTTCTGACAGAAATCATCCACCTCTTTGGTATAGAACGGACTTGGAGAAAAGTTACCCATTCCTCCGGTATTTAATCCCTGATCGCCGTCTTTCGCACGTTTGTGATCCTGTGCAGAAGACATGATCTTGATCGTCTTTCCATCCACGAAAGATAATACAGACACCTCACGTCCTGTCATAAATTCTTCCACAACCATGGTATTTCCAGCTGTTCCGAACTTTTTATCCTCCATGATCTCTTTGACACCGGCTTTTGCCTCCTCTAAGGTGTTGCAGATCAAAACACCTTTACCGAGTGCTAATCCGTCCGCCTTTAATACGATCGGCATTTTTGCAGTCTCTAAATAAGCAAGCGCCTCTTCTGCTGATGTAAAGTTGTCGTAAGCTGCCGTAGGAATATGGTATTTTTTCATGAGGTCTTTTGAGAATGCCTTAGATCCCTCTAAAATAGCTGCGTTCTTACGCGGTCCAAATACCTTTAATCCCTCCGCCTCGAAAACATCCACGATTCCGCCGACCAATGGATCATCCATTCCAACGATCGTAAAATCAATGGCCTGCTCTTTTGCAAAAGCCACAAGTTTATCAAACTCCATGGCACCGATCGGCACGCACTCTGCAAGTGCCGCGATTCCGGCATTTCCCGGAGCACAGTAAATCTTATCGACACGCGGGCTCTTTGCCACACTTGTCACGATCGCATGTTCACGTCCACCGCTTCCAACTACTAATACTTTCATCCTCCGTCGCTCCTTACTCTGTTATTAAACACTATCTTTCATTTCCTGCTATTCTGTAATGATCGTATGTCCATTTTCTACCGATAGCTTTCTTACTCTTTCGCAATGATCACATGTCCATCTTCCACAGATACTTTCCCGTTTGCGATCAGGTCGATCGCTTTTGGAAGGATCACCCATTCTGCCTGTTCCATCACACGGCGCTGTAATACTTCCGGTGTATCTCCCTGCTCTACCTCGACTGCCTTCTGCAAAATAATCGGTCCCGTGTCTGTTCCCTCGTCAACAAAATGTACCGTTGCGCCCGTCACCTTCACTCCGCGGGCAAGCACGCCTTCATGTACTTTCAGACCATAAAATCCTTTTCCACAAAAAGATGGGATCAGGGATGGATGGATATTTACGATACGGTTCGTATATTCTTTGATCATCATCTCCGGCAGTACTACAAGGAATCCCGCCAGCACAACAAGATCTACATTGTAGGAATTTAATTTATCAAGGAATGCCTGATTAAAAGCCTCTCTGCTTTCAAAATCTTTCGGTGAGATGCACAGTGCTTCGATTCCATGTGCCCTCGCACGCTCCAGGGCATAGGCATTTGCATTATTACTGATGACAACCGAAATGCACGCATTTGTAATCTTTCCTGCGCTGATCGCATCAATGATCGCCTGAAGATTTGTTCCTCCACCGGATACTAAGACTGCCAGTTTTAGCATAAGGTTACTCCTTTTTCACCGTCTTTGATCTCACCAACCACATATGGTGTCTCGCCTGCTGCTTTGATTGCTTCCATTGTTTTGTCCACATCAGCAGGATCTACTGCAAGTACCATACCAAGTCCCATATTGTAGGTATTGTACATCATTTTCTCTTCTACCTGTCCCTTTTTCGCCATCAGTTTAAAGATAGACGGAACTTCATAACTGTCTTTGCGGATCACAGCCTGTTTTCCCTCCGGCAGCATTCTTGGAACATTCTCATAGAAACCACCGCCTGTGATATGGCTGCATGCCTTGATGCGCACACCTGCCTCTTTGACGCTGCGCAGCGCTTTTACATAGATTCTTGTAGGAGCAAGCAATGCCTCTCCAAGTGTTTTTCCTAACTCATCATAATAGGTATCCAGGCTTTCTTTTGTCATCTCAAAGATTTTTCTGACAAGTGAAAAACCGTTGGAGTGCACACCGGAAGATGCCATACCGATCAGTACATCTCCTGCCTTTACATCTGCACCTGTTATGATATCTTTTTCATCTACGACACCAACCGCAAATCCGGCAAGATCATATTCGTCCTCAGGCATCAGTCCCGGATGCTCTGCTGTCTCTCCACCGATCAGGGCTGCATCGGACTGTTTGCATCCCTCTGCGACACCGCTTACAATTGCCGCAATCTTTTCCGGATAGTTTTTTCCACATGCGATATAATCAAGGAAAAATAAAGGTTCACCGCCTGCACATGCGATATCGTTGACACACATTGCAACACAGTCAATTCCGATCGTGTCATGTTTGTCCATAAGAAATGCAAGTTTTAATTTTGTTCCTACGCCGTCCGTTCCGGACACTAAGGTAGGTTTCTCCATGTTTTTAAATTTTTCCATGGAAAATGCACCGGAAAATCCGCCAAGACCTGTTAAAACCTCTGGCCGCATGGTTCCCTGTACATATTTTTTCATCAGTTCCACTGATTTGTAGCCTGCTTCGATATCAACACCGGAATTCTTGTAATCCATTAATTTTTCCTCCTGAATCTGTTGTTTTTTAGTAATTTTTATAACCAACTTCCTGTAATCTGGCATCTTTTGCCTGAACCTGTTCTTTTAACTCTTTTGAATACTCTTTTAATTTTGCAAGCAGAGCCTCATCTGAAGTAGCAAGAATCTTTGCTGCAAGCAGTCCTGCATTTGCACCTCCATTGATCGCTACTGTTGCAACCGGGATACCAGATGGCATCTGAACGATCGAGTATAAAGAATCTCTTCCGCCAAGGGATGTGGTATGCATTGGGATACCAATAACAGGCATCGGGAAAATTGCTGCACACATACCCGGTAAATGCGCTGCCATTCCTGCACCTGCAATAATCACCTTAAATCCTTTTGCTTCTGCGCTCTTGGCATATTCAAAAAATACGTCCGGCTCTCTGTGCGCGGAGATGATCGTCATCTCATAATCAATTCCAAGCTTATCTAAAATATCTGCAGCTTTTGCCATAACCGGCATATCTGAATCGCTGCCCATTACAATACCAACTTTTGCCATAATCGTGCTCCTTCCAGATTCCTACAGTATCAAATCTCCACTGTTATCTATGTGTATTGTAACTGTCATTCTTTTAGAAGTCCAATTAATATTTATTATTTTATTTATTAAATAATCTTATATATTATCTTATTTATTTCTGAAGCAGGACTCCAGCTTATTTTTAGCAATCCTGTTTTTTATAAAAGCGGCTCATTCAGCTGCTCTGTTCCGACTAAGACAAATTTGCCATCTGCAATGATATCTTCTGTACTGCCATCTTTTCTTATCACTGTGATCTTGTCAAGCTCATCATATGGGATCGTAATATCTGTATGACAATTTAAATACGCTTTTTCTACGGACTCTTTTCTCTGTGCAGATACACTGTTCTCCCTTGCAACAATCGCTTTGCCATCCGGATTGTAGGAAACATTGTCCTCCTCATGGCTGTAACAGGTGTCACCCACTGCAAAATGCGGTCCGGTCTTCTCGGCAATCAGGATCGGCAGTTTATCTGCGATCTGATAATCTCTCGCCATGCGGTATGCGGTTGTATTCGTTCCGATCGCAAACTCTCCCATCGGCAGCGTGTCATGATGTTTTAATACATTATCACGGATATATTTTTTATTTTCTGCCTCATCCTTAAAATTGGTGCAGGTATAGGACTCTACCATACCATCCTTAAACCGGATTTCTAAATTCTCATAGTTGAGTCCGTTTAAGTAGACCTGTCCGACGAAAAGTATTCCCGTGGTTTTCTCTAATACCGGTGAAGTAAACACCTCTCCGACCGGAATGTTGACATCTGCCACGCAGTTCTCAAATGCAGTCTCCTTTGCCGGATCTTTTAATTTCCAGATATTTACATACAAATCTGTCTTATTTTTTCCTTTTCCCGTGATATGCACCTGATCTGCCGTATCTAATACATCAATAATCTTCTGCTGTATCGTCTGGTACAATTTATAATCCAAAGTATTTAATTTTACCGTTTCGGCAAAAATCTCCTCAAAACGGTCACCAATCTCCGGGATCGGGTATGCGATGATTGTAAAACTGCGCTCTTCGCCTTTGATATATTCATTGATCATCTGCCCTGCCATGTTCATCTCATAGACACAGAGTTTCTGCTGTTTTTCGTTGTATTTTACCGCACGCTCTTTATTTTCCGGTGAAAACGGCTCTTCTCCAAATACTTCTATCACTGCAGGACCTGCATGACCGGCCGCTAATTTTTTCTCTTCCTCAAAATAATTCTTTCTTGCCTCTAAGCAGCGCTCCACATATGCTTTATCCAGATAGAGTGCACGGTCTTCACTGTGATCATAGTCAAACTGCTTGTTTGGTGATGTTGCAGATGCAAGCATAGTCGGCTTTAAATTCATTTTTTCAAAATTGCGCACTGCCGCACGGACCATCCGCTCAAAACCGATCGGATAACGGAGCTGTACCGTCTGCTTTTTGCCAAGATCTTTGCCTGTCACTTCAAAACCGATCCGGTAGCCTTCCGTGTAAGTGTCAGCCATCGCCTGGATCTCCTCATCGGCCAGCCTGTTTAAAAATGCTGCCATCTTTTTCTCATTTTCCCCAATATATACACCGTAGCGGTACAGATAGCGCAGATCGTTAAGATCAGCATTCATCACAATATCATTCTCAAAATCTTCTGCCGGATCAATCAGCCTTCGAAGACTTTTTTCATAAAAAATCTCACTGTAATCATGGAAAAACCAGTACAGATCCTGCTGCACCGCTGATTTCTCCGGGACATCTTTTTCTTCCCCTGCTTCAAAACGGTTATAAATTTCGACAAACAGTTCCATCTGGATCGTAAGCTGCATCAGATCCCCACGAAATGCCGCACCAGTCTCACGTCTGATATATGCAAGGTACGCACAGAGAAGCTGTCCGAACTCTTCTCCTAATTGTTCCACAGCATAATCCGGATTCGCATAACTTGTCTGATATGCCTCACCAAGAATGTCTTTATATAATGCCTGATTACATGTTTCTGCTTCTTTTAAACTCTGTTTTTGAATCGCATCATCTGCCCATAGATCATAGACAGCCGTCTGTTTCTGCAGCAGCTGTGCCGTCTGCCTGAAGTATTCTTTATATTTTTCTTCTGTCTCCGGCTTTTCTTCAATCTCTGCAACCCGCTCACGCACCAGCGCAAAACGCTCCTTTGCAAGCTCGTTAGATTCTTTATATAATTCTTTATACAACATTAAGTCAAAACCTCCACAACAAAATTCTATCACTCATCAATCAGTTTTCCATACTTCGCATTTTTTTCGATCAATGACTTTGCATACTCCCAGATACGCTCAGAGCCCTCATGCACTCTCTCATCTCTTTTAAGTACCTGAGACTTTTTCACACCATGTTCTTCCCATGAGATACCACCCGATGCATCATTTAAAAATAATGGCTGCACCTTATCTAACATATTGGCAAACTTTGATTCCGGTGTCTCCATAGCCTCAAACTCATCCCACAGACCGCGGTATTCCTTCTGCTGTGCCTCCGGCAGTAAACCAAAGATACGGTCAGCCGCTTTTAATTCACGCTCCCGCTTTGTCTTATTGCCCTCCGTATCGTACGCATAAGTATCTCCCGCATCGATTTCTATGACATCGTGAAGCAGTACCATTTTCATTGTTTTTAATACATCGATCGGTTCATTTGCATAATCGGCAAGCACAAAAGTCATCAGCGCCAGATGCCAGGAATGTTCCGCATCGTTTTCTTTCCTGCTCCCGTCACTTAAATAGGTCTGTCTTGTAATCTTTTTTATTTTGTCCAGTTCCATGATAAATGAAATCTGTTTTTCAAAATCTGTCATATGAATTCTCCATTCCTGCGTGTAAAAATCTTATTTTCACACCAATTTTTCTCTTTATTTACAGCAAAAATCCAACTATATACAGCGCAGCCCATACCCCAACAGCAAGGAAAGAGCATACGGTCGCAAGATAAGGAAAAAAACGATAGGAATTTTCCTCTCTTAAGCTTACAATTGCATTGAACAATGCGATCACTCCAACGAACATGGACGACACACCCGCACTCCCAAGATACATGCTTCCGTTTCCTCCATCCTGAAAAGAACAGGCAATGACTGCAATTAGCCCCCCCAATGATATAACCGACAGTATCCATGCAGCAATTCCTCTTTTTGACTGTTTTTTATCTGTAAATTTATATCCTCTTTTATGTCGTGTATGCATCTTGTTTATCCTCATTTTCATGATTTTTATCCATTTGCCTGTCAGGCATATGTTTTTATCACTAATTTCCATGCCGGACTCAAATATCATTCACCTGCCGGCATTCTTTTATTATACAAAAACATATCTTTTTATGCAACCTGTCCGGCAGTCACACAGGGATTTCGCTTTTAACTTTGTTACTGTTCACTCGTACCTCGTTCCAGTAACGGATTTTGCCGATGCTTCGCATTCCAAATCGGCAAAATCTGCTGCCACCACTGTATCATACGGCATTTTCAGTTCAGAAAATGCCTACCTGTGAACAGTAACGCCAGGTGCAAAAAGGGACACGATGGAATAAAGGGCATGGTCGTTGAAGACTATCAGGGGACACTGGTCCACGATCATGATGTAACCTTTTATAAGTATGGAACCGGCCACCAGGAATGCCTTGCACATGTACTGCGTTATCTGAAAGACAGCATGGACAACGAAAAAGACCGTTCCTGGAACAGGCAGATGCATTCCCTGATACAGGAAATGATCCATTACCGGAATGGTTTATCTGAATCAGAAGAGCCAGATCCGCAGACCGTCTCCGAATTTGAAGAACGTTATAAAACAATCCTGTCCATAGCCGGGGATGAATACGACTATGAGCCGCATGGGAAATACTACCGTGATGGATACAACCTGTACAAAAGGATGAAAAAGTATAAGAAAGATCATCTTCTTTTCCTCCATAATAAGAATGTACCTGCCACGAATAACGAAGCCGAACGGCTGCTGAGAAAATATAAAAGAAAACAGGCGCAGGCTGTGTCATTCCGGAGTCCGTCAAGCATCGACCATCTCTGTAAATGCATGAGCATGCTGGTTTTGATGCGCAGAAAAGAGCAGGCCAATCTGTTCCGCGAGATTGCAGAAATATTTGCATAAGAAAACCGATGGTTTTGACTACGATTAGTCTATACCATCGGTTCTTTTGTTACAAGTTTACCTCTGAACAATAACAATAAATTTTTTCAGGAAATTTTCAAGGAGGAGGCAGTATGATAAAACGTCTTCAGGAAGTATCTGGAAAATATATTGAAAAAATCATCGGTCAGAACCGGTTCGCTTATGCCCATTCGGATACCAATGACTTTTATAACCTGATCGAATAGTCAAAATCCGGAGGATATCAGGGTTCAGTCATTCTGTTTTTTGATTTTGAGTCCGGTAAAGTTTTCAAACCGTTTGCAAAAAAAGAAATGTCATTTACAGCAATCCTGTCTATGCAGAGGGTTTTTACTATTTTCTGCAGGGCGATTATGACGAAAAGAAAATCTCTCTGTACCGCTATATTCCCGGAAAACTTTTAGAAAAAGAGACAGAACTTAGTACAGAAGAAGTGAGCCTGTATAATCTTTGCATCATTGGAAATCCGGTACACATCATCAGTCAGGAGGACTCCTTTGTATGTTATTATCCCGAAAAAATTTCTTTTCCGATAACCGGTCATGAAAGCGCCCTTTTTATAGAAGATGAAAAAATATATTTTGAATCCTGGGTGGAAGAAGGCTGGAATGGCAAAAATGACTGTGCCACAGACAATTATGATCTTTACTATAAAGTTATTGTAAAAGATTTCAGTGGAAATACGCTTTCTGAAGAAGTTGGCGATTTGTATCAGGCGGCAGACGGCACCTGGTGGATCGCATGACTTCCAGTTGCTTTATGGATAAAAATTGGATATTTCCGTTACACCATAAATGTGAAATGGGCGAAATGATATGTTACTTCAATCTTTTCATCCAAAAATACTGTCTCATTTTATGAATTTGTATGATATTGGGTGAAAACGATCCTGTATCATACAAAACACCCACGAATTTCGATATATGTGGCTGTTTTTCAAAAAAAGTTCTTTTAATTCGCCCATTTGACAATATTATGTCAACTGCTTTACAAAAAAACGGGCGAAACAAGCATATCCTGTACTTGTTTCGCCCAACGTATTTCATTTTGCCTGACAGACTTCAAAAACATCTGCACCTTTCCACATACATCACTCCAGCACTTTTTCTAACTCCTCGATCACGATCTTTAATGCTTTGATCCTTGCATACCGTTTATCCACTGACTCTAAGATATGCCAGGGCGCATATGTCGTACTGGTTTTCTGGATCATCTCATTGACTGCATCTTCATACTGATCCCATTTTTCACGGTTACGCCAGTCCTCATCTGTGATCTTCCACTGCTTCTGCGGAGTGTTCTGTCTCTCATTAAAACGCTCTAACTGTGTATCCTTGTCGATCTGCACCCAGAACTTGATGATAACAGCGCCCCAGTCGTGCAGTTCCTTTTCAAATTCATTAATTTCGTTATAGGCACGTTTCCAGTCATTTTCGCTGCAGAACCCCTCAAGACGCTCCACCATGACTCTGCCATACCAGGTGCGGTCAAAGATCGCGATATGTCCTGTCTTTGGCAGCCTCGTCCAGAAACGCCAGAGATAATGTCTCGCCTTCTCGTGTGGCTCCGGGCTTGCGATCGGATGTACTTCATAGCCTCTCGGATCGAGTGCTCCGGTGATCCGCTTGATATTGCCGCCCTTTCCTGCTGCATCCCATCCCTCATATGCAATGATGACCGGAACTTTTTTGCGGTACAGACGGTTATGAAGCTCTCCTAAGCGGTTCTGGAGACGTTTCAGTTCTTTTTTATACTCGTCCTCTCCAATTGTCTTATCCAGTGGGATCTCCGACAACAGGGGCATTTTTTCCATGGAAAATACATTCTGTAAAATTGGCACCGCCATCGCATTATTGGCAAGCGCCACATCAATTCCTTCCGTCAGAATCTCAAGTGCCTGTAACTCCGTCCATTTTTTTGATTCTGCATCAATGATATACCACGGTGCTGACGGCAGATTTGTTTCCTTTAAATAGGAATCAAATGCATTCAGGCATTTCTCATAATGCTCATTCTGCCAGCGGTCATTCCTGCTGACACGCCATCTGGTATCCTTCTCCTTAGAAAGATGTTCGATCCGTTTTTCCTGTTCCTTTTTAGACACCTGCAAAAATAATTTCACGACGAGATAACCGTTATCTGTCAGCTGGCGTTCAAACCGCTTGACACTCTCAATGCGGTGCGCATATGCCTCGTCTCCAAGCTTTTCATGCAGTCTTTCACCCATGATCTCATCCATCCAGCCGGAGTCTAAAAAGCTGAACTTGCCGCTCTCCGGTATTTTTACAAAGTGGCGGTACAAAAACGGTTTTCTCTTTTCTTCCTCCGTCGGTGCCGCCATGGACGCTACTTTAAAGAATCTCGGATCAATGTTTTTAATGATCTGACCGATCAGTGAGCCTTTACCTGCGGTTCCCCATCCTTCCACAAGCACAAGCACCGGCAGTCCGTGCTCTTTTACCTTGAGCTGCTGCTCCTGCAGTTTTCTCCGTGCTTCCTGCAGCCGTTCCTCCAGTTTTGCATCTGACGGACGCTCTGTTTTTTCCCATTGTTTTAACATGCAAATCCCTCCCATTCTTCTGTCATTAGTTTTCCACATTCATTCTGAAATATCAAGTATTTTCAATTATTTTTCATAAAATAAGTTTTCTGTTTATTAATTTCAAAAAAATGTGTCTTTTTTCACAGATTTATAGTATAGTAAAAGTAGATAAATGTTAACGTTTCACATGGTTTCTTCACAAAAGATTCCATGCTATAAGGAGAACGCCTATGCTGGTTACATTAATACCTCTATTTGATGAAAACATAAAAGTCAGCGCATATTCTCTGTATACACAGAAAGCAAATTTTCTGCTTCACCCGAATCTTTTAGGAAGCGGAAGCAATGATGGCGCCGCCCAGATTGAAGGATTTGAACTGATCTTAAATATGGGACTTGAAACTCTTTCCCCGGCAAAAGAAATCTTTGTTCCGGTAAATGAAATATCGATTTTTTCCGATATTCCTTCCCAGTGTGGCCTGCCGCACGAGTTTTTCGTATTGCTGTTAAAAGGAAATATCCCATGCACACCAATGTATATTGACCGTGTAAAAGCACTGAAAAAGATGGGGTATCGATTTGCCATCCGCAAGCTTCCTGTATCAAGTTACGAAGCTTACCATGATCTGCTCGTACTGATGGATTATGTCATGTTAGACTGTGAAGAGATTGACATCAGCAAAGCACGTATTTATTTCAATAAAGTTTATCCAAACATCAGGCTCTGTGCTTCAAATATAACCAAAACAGAGACATTTGATGCAATCTGTCAGGATAAGAGCTGCACTTTATATGAGGGAAGTTTTTACAGACTCCCTGTCACAAAGGGAAACCATGACGTAGCTCCGTTAAAGATCAATTACATTGAACTTATGAATCTGGTTAATACAGAGGACTTTGACCTCACCAAAGCGGCAGATATCATCGGTCATGACACCGCTCTTGTCATCTCACTGCTTCGCATGGTCAATCATATGGCTGTCAACTCTGAGATCACTTCCATCCGGCACGCAGCTGCCATGCTTGGACAGAAAGAACTGAAACGCTGGATCAACACCGCCGTTGTCAATCAGTTGTGTTCCGACAAGCCAAACGAGCTTACGCGTTTATCCCTGTTGCGTGCAAAGTTTGCAGAAAATCTTGCCCCTGCCTTTGAGCTTGGCGGCAAAGCTTCCGAACTATTCTTAACCGGACTGTTTTCCGTGCTTGATATCATCCTCGATAAACCAATGGAGGAAGCACTCTCGCTTGTCAAAGTTTCACGCGACATCGAAGATGCTCTCATCCGTCAGAGTGGTATTTTTGCGGAACCTTTATATTTCATCAAACAATATGAGGCAGGTAACTGGTCCGAAGTTTCCCGGCTTATGATCCTGGAAAACCTTGACACACAGACTGTGTATGATGCCTATATTGCTGCCCTGAAATGGTACCGTGATCTGTTTTCTGACACCTACAAAAAATAATCTGCTGCATAACATTTTGTCATAAAATGTTATGATAGAATGCACACTCCGCGAACATTCTATTGTCATGAATAAAAGCCGAAAGCGGCTCTTCATTCCGCTTTCGGCTTTCTTATTTTTCATTCATTATTCTTATGACATCATCCCGGAACCCGCATTTTTCATCCGGTTTTTCTTTACAACTTTCTGTCTTGTGAACTCTTCCCTCTCTTTTTCCTCCAGATAATCCTGTATCTCACGCGACAGTTTTTCATACTTTGGAATCGTAATATTCGAGAGTGCATTCGCACGTTTCTGCGTCTTTTTGATATTATAGGCAAGGCGGTATGCAGAGTTTTCGATCTCCGCAAGACGGATCGTTAATTCTTTTACTTTTTCAAACTGCTGGCACGCCTCATCTAATGACATTCTTGTGTGATAAAAAGAATATGCCGGTGCCTGCTTCTTTTTCTCATACTCTACCTTTGGGATTTCTGTTCCCATGACACTGCGCCGCTTGATACGGATGGAGTTCTCCACCGGAACCGCTTTTGCAATCTGTTCTACCTGATGGATTCCCATCTGGATGTTGGCTTTCTGCAGTGCCTGGTAGGCATTGGAAAATGTCTCATCGATCTGGTTCTGGATATCCGAAGCCTCTGAGATCAACTCCATCAGTTCCCGGATCAGGATATTTCTTTTTTTATCCATCAGGTCAAATCCCTGTTTTGACAATGCGAGCGCATTTTTTGCCAATATGAGGTTTCCCTTCGTCGGAAACGTATTCGGATCCATGCGTCATCCCCTCCTAATCCCAGTACTTTTCAAGAATTTTTGTATCAATACGGTCTAATTCTCCACGCGGCAGGATATGCAGCAGCCGCCAGCCGATATCCAGCGTTTCCGCCATCGAACGGTTTTCGTCTTTTTCCTGCCCGATAAATTCTTTTTCAAAAGCTGTACCAAATTTCAGATACTGTTTATCGGTATCAGAAAGCTCGTCCTCGCCGATGACACTCGCAAGATCTCTCGCCTCACCGACACGGGCATAGGAGGAAAAGAGCTGGTTTGCAAGATCCTGATGGTCTTCCCTGGTATATTTTTCACCGATACCGTCCTTCATCAGACGCGACAGTGACGGCAGTACATTGATCGGAGGATAAATATTTTTCTGGTGAAGGGAACGTTCCAGTACGATCTGCCCCTCGGTGATATATCCGGTAAGATCCGGGATCGGATGTGTGATATCGTCATTCGGCATTGTCAGGATCGGAATCTGTGTGACGGAACCGGATGCACCGTTTACGATCCCGGCTCTCTCATAAAGTGCTGCAAACTCACTGTACAGATATCCCGGATAGCCTTTCCTGCTTGGGATCTCTCCCTTCTGCGCCGAAACTTCACGCATCGCCTCTGCAAACGAAGTCATATCGGTCAGTATTACAAGGATATGCATATTTTTCTCAAACGCGAGATACTCGGCGGCTGTCAGCGCCACCTTCGGCGTGATCAGACGCTCTGCAACCGGATCATTGGAGAGATTTAAAAACATCGCAACATGGTCACTTACACCACATTCTGCAAAACGGCGCTTAAAATACTCCGCCACATCATATTTGACTCCCATCGCGGCAAACACGACTGCAAACGGTTCGTCCTCGTTTTCGCCATCCCCAAGACTGGCCTGTTCCACAATCTGGGCGGCAAGCTCATCATGCGGCAGACCGTTGCCTGAAAAGATCGGCAGTTTCTGTCCACGGATCAAAGTCGTCAGTCCATCGATCGCAGAGATACCGGTTCTGATATAGTTTCTCGGATATTCCCTGCTGCACGGATTCATCGGCTGTCCGTTGACGTCACGCACAACCTCGGCGTGCACCGCGCCGAGCCCGTCGATCGGCTGCCCCAGACCGTTGAATGTTCTTCCTAAGATTTCCTCCGACAGCCCCACACACAGCGGTCTGCCTGTTAACCTTGCATGCGTATTTAAAAGGGACATCTCCTCCGTGCTCTCAAACACCTGAACGACCGCATAGTCATTATTGATCTCCACGATGCGCCCTAATTTTTTCTGTTTTCCTTCCACGACCAACTCCACGATCTCATCATAGAAAGCGCCTCTTACACCTTCTACTGCGACCAGTGGTCCATTGATCTCACTCAGTCCAAGATACTCAATCGCCATATCAATCCTCATTTCTGAGCAGCTTATTCTTCACACGAATCTACATTTTTGTGTTCAACCGCCCCTTACGCATTTTCCGCCATCAGATGCTGATAAAATTCTTCGATCTTATCATCATACAGGTTTAGCTGCTCTAGTTTGTCATTTGCCACATCATATTTAATGGAAATGATCTTCTCAAATATATCACTTTCCCGAAGAAGCGCCATCGGCATGTTCCGGTCGATCAGTGCCTTGCAGCGGTCGTAAAGATGAAGGATGATCTCCATCATGCGAAGCTGTTTTTCCATCGGCACATAGGTGTCCTCTTTGTGGAATGCATTCTGCTGCAAAAATCCAAGCCGGATCACACGCGCAATCTCAAGCACCAGTTTCTGATCGTCCGGAAGCACATCACTTCCAATCAGCTTTACGATCTCATTCAGACGATTTTCCATCGTCAGAAGATTCAAGATCTCATTCCGACACTGCACGAATGTCGGGCCAACATTCGTCTCATACCATGCCGTCAGATCTGGAATATACTCTGAATAACTGGTCAGCCAGTTGATCGCAGGATAATGTCTTGCATAGGCAAGTGATTTGTCCAGTGCAAGGAAACAGCGAACAAAGCGCTTGGTATTCTGTGTGACAGGCTCCGAAAAATCGCCTCCCTGCGGGGACACCGCCCCGATGATCGTCACACTGCCATCCGAACCGTTTAAATTCTGCACATACCCGGCGCGCTCATAAAATGCCGAAAGCCTCGATGCCAGATATGCAGGGAAACCTTCCTCCGCCGGCATCTCCTCAAGCCTTCCGGAGAGCTCTCTTAATGCCTCTGCCCAGCGCGACGTGGAATCTGCCATGATTGCTACATGATAACCCATGTCGCGGTAGTATTCCGCTAACGTGATGCCGGTATAAATGCTCGCCTCACGCGCCGCCACCGGCATGTTCGAAGTATTTGCGATCAGCGTGGTGCGGTCCATCAGAAGATTGCCGGTCTTTGGATCATTTAATTCTCCAAATTCCTCCAAAACATTGGTCATCTCATTTCCACGTTCCCCACAGCCGATATAAATGATAATGTCCGCATCACACCATTTTGCAAGCTGGTGCTGCGTCATCGTTTTTCCGGTACCAAATCCTCCCGGCAATGCCGCCGTGCCGCCCTTTGCGATCGGGAAAAGTGTATCTAAGATACGCTGTCCGGTCACAAGCGGCCGGTCTGCCGGATACCGGTCTTTAACCGGACGCGGTTTGCGGATCGGCCACTCCTGTGTCATGGTAAGTGCCTTTGTACCGCCGTCTGTAGTGCGTATCGTTACGATCTCATCACAGATCGTATAATCTCCATCCGGTTTTACCGCCGTCACTGTTCCGGATACTCCGGGCGGAAGCATCACACGGTGTACGATCGACTTTGTCTCCGGCACCTCCGCTATGATAGAACCCCCTGCCACCTCGTCACCTTCCTGTACGGTGATATGCGTCTCCCATAATTTCTCCCGATCCAGTGCATCTGCCTGCGCTCCCGTCGGGATAAACGCTCCGCTTTTTTCTGCGATTTTTTGCAGTGGACGTTCAATACCATCAAAGATGTTATTTAAAATTCCGGGAGCTAATTTTACACTGATGGCACAACCCGCACCGGCCACTTCCTCACCCGGCTTTAATCCGGATGTCTCCTCATATACCTGGATGGTCGTCTTTTCCTTCGACAGCCGGATTACTTCCCCGACTAAACGGTGCTCTCCGACATATACCATCTCATTCATTTTATAACCAAGATTTCCCTGTATCGTGATAACCGGTCCGTTGATCCCGTATATCTTTCCTGTTATACCCATATCTGATCCTCTCAAACTGCTCTCTGTTTTTGTGCTGTCTCCCGGCACATAACAGTTTTACATCATATCCAGCATATCTCTCCCGCATGTTTCATTCTCTCTGCAAATGATTCGTCGATCAGAACGTTCTTTGCCGGAATGACTGCCCGCATGCCGCCGGAAAACTCATCCTCAGCGATCTCTACCCTGCATCCGCTCTTCTCTTCAAGGACGGCCTGTCTCTCCTGATCTGAGGGACTGATAAATACGGTCAGATCCTCTCCCTGTGCAAATTCTTTTGCCTTACCTATCTGTGCAAGCAGAAATGCTTCATACGCATCCGTCCGGCGGTACGATAAAAGCTTTTCCTTCACCATCTCAAACAATTCTTCCGTCTTCTGCTCTTTGAGCGCCTGATAATCCTTTTTCCACGCCATTGTCTGCTCTGCATTCCTGCGGTTTACTTCTTTTTTCTGTTTTTCTAAGAAAATGCGTCTTGAGCTTTTAAGTGCATCACGGCAGGACTGCTCATGTTCTTCCATTGCCGACTGATAAATATTTTTCTGCTCATCGAGCATCGACTCGCTCTGGCTGTTTGCAGCACCGATCGCAGCTCCAAAAAAAACTTCCAGTTTTTCATTGATCTCCATGCATCCATCCCCCGTTTACAGTTTCAGCCCGATTGCCTGACTGACATAATCCGTAATAAAATTCTTGCTTCTGCCGCTTCCGTGCCTGTCCGGGATCTCCACAAACAGCGGTGTCCTACGGCTCAGTTTTAAATCATTTACCAGTTCCGGAAAATCCCTGCCGAGTTTTTCTGTCAGCAGTACGATCCCGATATCCGGCTGTCCCGTCACAAAGGAAAGCGCTTCTTCAAGTTCTTCTCTCTCATGCACGACCACACCCTCAACACCGGAAAGCCGCATCCCCGTGTATGTGTCTATATTGTCGCTGATCAAATACATCCTCATGGAAATCCGCCATCCTTCCCGTCTCTTTTATCCCAGAATGGAAAATGAGATCAAAAGTCCATACAATGCGATAGATTCTGCCAGCGCAACGAAGATCAGCGCCTTACCCATAATACTTGAATCCTCGCTCAGTGCTCCGATTGCTGCGGATGCCGCACTCGCAACTGCTACACCGGCACCGATACAGGAAAGTCCGGTTGACAGTGCTGCCGCCATGTATCTCCATCCCTCTGCTGCGGATGCCGCGGTATCGGATGCTGCATAGATATGCCCGCTGAAAAGCAGCATATCTGCCACCACAACTGTTCCGAAAAACAGAACCAAATTTACCGCAAGAGATGCCTTAAAACTTTTCTCTTTCCTGTTTCCGAGCACATATCCCAGAAAAGGGATCACCATACTGAAAATTAAAATTGCCACCAGTGTTATTTTTGCTGCCATATCTTTTTCTCCTCCTATTTCCTGTTTCCGGAAAATGCCACAAACGGCTTTCCGGTTCCCTGATAAAAACGGCTGAACATCTCATAATATTCAAGTCTTAATACCTGGATCCCTACGACGAGTCCCTCAAGACCTGTCACGACGATATTTCCAAGTACCACAACGATCCAGTTCGGCGAACCACTCTCATATCCGGCGAGCGTCAGCACCACTCCCATCATGCCCGCATGGCTGAGTGCAAACGCTCCGACACGGACAAAGGATATACTGTTCGTCGCATAACTTAATACCACATCAAACAATTCCACGAGAGATTCCACAAAAAACATCGCCTTGCTCTCGCCTTCCGGAAACAGCTTTTTCTTTCGTTCAAGCAGATTTGTAAGCGGTTCTTTCAAAAGGATTGCAATGAGCGGCACTCCGACAAAAACAGCAAGAATGCCGGTAGCCGGAACTGGTTTTTCAAATGCATAAAGTACAATGCATAAAACCGCACATCCGTAACACAAAATACCCGCGACTCCGCTCGAACTAAAAAGAATCCGTCCCACATCTTTCGCACGCACGGCATTGATGATATTTAAGACCATCGCAGCCAGGATCAGAAACATTCCAAATCCGATCGCTAACATCAGTGTCGTCATAATGTTATCCATCGGACGCATCCACACGGGCTTTAAGATATCCTCGAATCCAAACACGCTGCCATACATAAAACCGAATACCGTAGACCAGATGCCTGCTAACGATAGAATTGCTCCAAGGTTCATGTGCCTGATCCGGTAAAAAACAAATCCTCCGATCAAAAGGCACAGTCCCTGCCCGACATCCCCGAACATGATCCCGAACATCAGCGTGTAGGTAAGCGCAATAAATATGGTTGGATCCATCTCCTGGTATGCCGGAAGTCCGTACATTTCCACAAACATCTCAAACGGCTTAAACAGCGCAGGATTCTTTAATTTTGTCGGCGGACTGACGGACATATGCTCCTCCACATCCTCCTCCATCACATGGATCTTTGAATCTTCCGCCGTCTCTTTTTCTAATTTTCTGGCATCATCTGCGCTCATCCATCCATATAAAATGTAGTATTCGGTCTGCTCTCCCGGCTTTCTTCCGGGTGTCGTGCAGACTGCAAACTTACGCACATCAAAATTGTTGCAGTAATGCTCTAATGCGGCACATGCACCCGCGATCTTTCCGCCATGTTTTTCCAAGGTATCATGAAGCTGCTTTTTTAATTTCTGCTCTTCCTCGTCATATGCCTGTTTTTTCTGCAATGCCTCCTGATAAGCACTCTCCGGTGTTCCATCAAAAGAATCCGGTATATAGATGCGCTCAAAATGAAACGACAGACACACCGCATCTACTTCTTTTGCGTAGACTCTTGGCACAAAATAGCCGCCCCACACATATGCCTCGTCACTGTCACATTCATAAAATAATACATGATCGGTATCATGGATATAGCGTTCGAGTTTCTGATAATGCTCTCTTGCGATTCTTCCAAAACGGAATGCGATAAACTGAAATTCCAGAATTTTTTTAAATTCGTAATCAAGCCGTCGAAACGGTGCGATCTGATCCATCAGGCTCTGATTCTCCATGCGTTCCTTCCGCACTTCCTCCTGCCGTTTCACGATCTCATCTGTCAGCCGGTATGCCGCTTCCACCACTTTTTCCGCTTCCGCTGGCTCCATTTTTACCGGCATGGCATAGTCTGCTGTCCCACCGGGTTCGTCCTTTAAGTGTTCCCACAACGCCTGTGCCTTTGTGCATGCATCCTTGTAGATATTTGTCTCTGCAAACGGTCTCACATGACCGGATATGCCAAATCCGGATGCGGCATTTTCAAAATGTATCTCATATCTGCTCAGGTACTGCTCCATCACACGGTCGATATCATTTTTCGGCCCGGTGATATGAAGCAGCTTCATTTTCTCTACCACTTGCACCCCTCCATCCCATCATCACAGTGTCTACCGCAATGATTCTTATACTTACATCGCAAAGATCAGATCACGGATCTCATACGGCGGTATACGGTAACGGATTCCTTCAAGTGCCGTCGTTAAAAGATCGATCTCGTGCTCTTTTTCATACAGATAACGCAGAACCGGTGCCACGGACATTGGATGCTTTTTGCATATTTTCTCATATGTCCTTATCATGACTCTCTCCCACGTCAGTTCATCCTCCGGCTCTAGCACCGCCTGTTTTCCACGAAAATATGCGGTCTGCCGGACAAATTCCACAAATTGCTCTGCAGTTTCCGTCTCTAAAAGCCGTTTCGTCTCAGCAGATCTCAATCGGCAGCTTACCGGGATCTGGTGTTTTTTCACATCCGTTTCTCCCATCGAATAAAACCGCTTTGCACGGTACATCCACATCAGATTCTGCCAGTCGATCTCTGTCCCGAAAATCTGTTCTAAGATCTGCCTTGTCTCCTTATCGGAAACCTTTGTGATTTCTTTCCATACTTTTTTATAATAATAAATATCAAGTGCAAATGCATAATCTGCATAACTCTTTTCTGCTGCAGATTCTAATTCCTTTAACAGGCTTTCATATTCCGTTCCTGTCACCGCCTGTATCAGCTCCTGCACACTGTTTGCCGCCATCACCGCTTTTAAGTCAAAATCTGCATGCCGTTCAAAAAATCCTCCGCTTACGGTGATCTCCCGCCCGTTTCCCTCCATCGCAGACTGCAGACAGTTTTTTATCACATTGATCTCATAGCGTGAAAACACAAACTGCAATGCTCTTCTTGGCTGTACACCGGAAAACCGGTACAGCTTACAGTAATCCATATACAGCGAATCCCGGATCACCGCCTCCACCTGACCGCGGTGTGCCACTTCCCCGTGCCGTTCAAATACCGGTGCATAAGCAGGCTGCTCCCGCAAAAAAGCAATAAAGTCTGTCACAGACTCATATTCAGAAATTGCCGTATAATCATCCGCACCAAGCAGTCTTGCACGCATCGCTTTTGTCTTTGTCACAAGACCACTGTACTCTAACAGTCCTCCTGCCATCTTCTTCCCCCATTCCGTCACGCTGCTTTTTCTTCTCTGCCACCCGCCACGCACACATCAGGGACTTATAATGCTCCCAAAAATCTCCTCCGCAAGAGAATCCTTCTTCTGCGCAAAATCCTCTTCTAACCGTCTTTTTGCCGCTTCATAATGTTCTCTCTGCCGTGTAATTTTAGTCTCAGCTTCGGATAAAAGCTGCTGTTTTATCTCTTCTTCCTGTTTTTGTCTCATGGAAGTATATCGTCCATCCATCTCACGTTTATCAAATTCTAACTGTTTTAACATCTTTTCTTTTTCTGCAGCTGCCTCCGTCAGAATTGACTCTGCCTTCTTTTCGATCTCATCAAGTTTCGTAATGATCTCATTCATGAATAACCCCCGTATCCTTTCTGCTGTCTATTACGTTCCCCAAAAATTACTGATATATTAATTATATTCATTTCTTAATCTGATAGCAAGGCATTATTTCCGCTATTTTTTCAGTCAATATGTAAAACAGACTCTTTTTTTCGACACAAAAGAAGGATCAGCCAACGTACCTCATTCCATTGACTGATCCTTCTTTTGTATCATTCATACAATATTTACTTTTTTGTTCCGCTATGCTTCTGCAGACCTTTGTATTCTGGCTGTAATATCTCTTACCTCTGCCATAATAGCCACATACATTTCATGCTCTAATCCCACTGGCGACATATGCGGGCACTCCTGTTTCATGCGATATGCCTGTACTAAAAGTCCCCTTTTCATGTCTTCGAGTTCCAAAAGCTGCTCTCTGCTCATAACGCCTCTCCATCTCCTGCTCTTATTCTATACTGTCATCTCTGACCTACCTGAATATGATAGATCTTTTGTCATAAGTATAACCAGATGCCGTGCACGCACCTATGACATAATAGCATATCTGGTAAAATTTAGGACCTCAACTTGTTCGGCAATTTCACCAAATTTTAAAGATGGATTTTCCTATTTTGCCTATTTACAAACTATCTTTTATTCATTTGTTACAACGCCATCAGCGTTTGCAGCGCCTCTTTTTTAACAATACAATCTCCGTGTTCACGGATATAGGAAATTTGTCCTATCTCTGAAATTCTGCCCGCATCGTACTCGACTGCACCGAATGCAAACGCCCTCATTTCGTCCCTCGAGAACTTCGAAAAGTCCATGATCAGATAGTATGCACCCTCTAACCGGTAAAGGCTGCTCTTTGGAAAAATCTCCTCAAAACAAGCTCTTCCCATGCGTGATGCCTCATCCAAATCAAAGAACCGGAGTGCGCAGATCATCTGCCGTTTTTTCAGCTCTTTCTGTTGTTTTGATGGCTTCTTTTTATTTTCTTTTTCCTGTTTCTCTTCTGCTACTCTCTGTTCCTGTGTGTCCTTCTTCTGGTCTAAGAATGCGTCTAACACTCCCTGACGTTCTTCTTTGCTCAGGTTTCTAAACTCCTGCATTTTCTCCGGTGTCATCTGCCCGACCAGATCCGAAATCGCATCCATCAGCTGCTGAAAACTCAGATCGGAATCTCCGCCAAATGTGATTGCCATGCTGTGATCGGAAAGCAGCTCTGCTTTTACCATCGGAGAAATATTTTCAAGGCTGATATTCTCCTGTTCCTCCACGATTTTTAAAACAACACGCATAAACTTCTGTGTTGCTTCTCCATTGCCAATGATCTCATCAATATCAAATCCCATCTCCCGGATCTCGTCCTCGGTCAAGGCACATCTGATTTTATTTTCTCCTACGCGCTTTATTTCCATGTCGTATTCCCCATTCGTATCTCATATGTAAATTTTATTACTATTATCCTATTTTTTTCGTTGTTTGTAAAGTTTAGTTTACTGCATCTGCAGCTTCACTTTTACAATGCGCTCCACAGATTCGTCGATGCGTTCCTCCGAAATCGTTCCATCCTGTACCGCCTGAAGCAGTCCATTATATGCTGTCTCATAATCCTGGGGCATTAAGATCATATCCACGCCTGCATTGACTGCCATGACTGCTGCCTGGTCTGCTGTGTAAGTTCCGGTAATTGCACCCATATTCATGGCATCCGTGATCACGATCCCCTGATAGCCGAGCTGCTCCCGCAGCACATTACTCACCATCATCTGTGACAGGGATGCCGGTGTGTTATCCCCGACTACCTGTGGAACGGAAATGTGTCCGACCATCACAAACGATACACCGTTTTCCAGCGCTTTCTGGAATGGAACAAGTTCCGTCTGCATCAATTCTTCTAAGGACTTGTCCAACGTCACCGCTCCATCATGGGAATCCCCGGAGACACCTCCCTGACCTGGAAAATGTTTTACTGCGCCGAAAACGCCCTGACTGCTTAGTCCCTCAAGTTCTTTTATGACCATATCTGCCACCATAGACGCATCGGAACCAAACGATCTGGTTCCGATCGCTGTATTACCCGGATTGGTGAGAACATCTGCTACCGGCGCATAGTCCACATTAAAGCCAAGCTGTTTTAAATAGGTTCCGATCGTAACGCCGGCATCGTATGCTTTCTGCGCATCACCAGCCGCACCGATATCACTCATGTTTCCAACATTTGTCACGCCAAATGCTTCATTTGCCGCTACTCTTGCAACCGTTCCGCCTTCCTCGTCCACACTTAAGAATGCCGGCAGTCCCGTCCGCTCCATTGCAATGTTCTGCATATTGGTAAGCATTTCTGTCGTCTGTTCTGTACTGAGAAGATTGTCTGCCATATAGATCAGACCTCCGACCGGTCTGCTTTCATATGCTGTTTTGGTCGTATCTCCGGCCGCCGTCACACTGGTATATCCCGTCAGCGCTTCCGGTGTTATGACAAACATCTGCGCCACCTTATCCTCTAAGGCCATCCCTGATACAATCTGCGCTGCCTGCTCATCTAACGGGTCCACGGCAGGTTCTGCCACGTCACTTCCATTCTGTGATGTCTGTGTATCATCTGAAATTTCCGTGCTCTGTGTGTCCGGTGTCTTTACTTCCTTTGTGCCCTTTGGCAAAAACTTATGCAGGGCAGCTGCCGCCCCAATGATCATTACTGCCAAGACCAGTACAAATACGGTAACCACCACTGCTGCATGTTTGAACTCATCCTGTCTTTTCTGCCTTCTTTCTTCCTGATTCATATCTTCTCCATTCTAACAAAATCTGTAACTAAAATTCACTTTTCACAAACTTACCGCCATTATAACAGATGTCATTCTCACGGTGCAACCCACGCCTCATCAATTCCATCCTGTTTCCACTGGTTCTGTTCCTCGGAATATCCATTTACCAGCAAATACTGATATTTACTGACTGTTTTTAAAGCATCATATACATAGCGCAGCGGTATATAATTCCGGTTTCCATCCGGATCCGCCGGGTCTGCAAGAAACACTTCATCGGTATCTTCCTTATAAAGACTGATATTTACATAATGACCACCCGTCTTTTTCCAGTAAGTATTGTCATCATGGCTGCTGACCAAAACAACTACACTCTTTGCAGATCTGACCTGATCCCGAAAAGTTTCGTAATCCTGCGGCTTTGTGTATAGCTCCGCATCAAATCCACATTTGCGCATGACAGTTTTCATATCGCCCCAGCCGATCGCACCGATCTTTTTCGTCGGTGTGTAACCGGAGACCTCTCTTGCATACAAAAACATGTCCCACGGCGAACAGGTATGACCTGAAAATGTACTGTATATATTTGCCATACAGCACAATCCGCACCCGAAATTGCCAAAATAATTGCCGCGCACATACTGATTGCTCCATTCACCGGACCATGCCCGTCCCTCTCCCCAGGACTTTGGTCCCTGTAAAAATGAATAAACATCCGACTCATCAAAATATCCCCGGTTTGCGGCAGCCACCAGAATGTCCTTATTTTTTTCGATCACGGCATACTCTTCCCCGTCTAATTTTGTAAAAATCCCGGCATACAGTCTGACTGCCGGCACATACTCCGGTTCGGCGACTGCCTTCTCTGCCACCGCTCCCATCTCTTTCGCATTTTGCTGCACAGACTTTTCACCGGAACCATACGCTCCTGCGATCAGCAGAAATGTTCCGGCTAACACTGCATAAAATGCGTACTCCTTTCTTTTCTGACGACCCAAATATCCAATCCTCCCAATTCTGAACTGTTTTATATCGTAAAATATCTTATCCCATTTTCGTACGAAACTTCTCTGTATTATGTTACCCTGTAAGAAGTCTTAATTCAAGCAAAGATTTTCTTAAATTATTTACTTTACTACTCGTTTTTTTTCGGCTACAATAAAGCGGTATCCTGTAATGATGTTACAAGCATCTGCAGGCACTATTATTTTGAAAAGAGGTACGCAATTATGGCAAATCCAATCGTTACGATTGAAATGGAAAATGGCGATATCATGAAAGCGGAACTGTATCCGGAAATCGCCCCGAATACTGTCAACAACTTCATCAGTTTAATTAAAAGCGGTTATTATGACGGACTGATCTTCCACCGCGTGATCAAAGGATTCATGATCCAGGGCGGATGCCCGGACGGAACCGGCATGGGTGGACCTGGCTATGACATCAAAGGTGAGTTTTCCCAGAACGGTTTCAAAAATGACCTGAAACACACAGAGGGCGTTTTATCCATGGCAAGAGCTATGCATCCGGATTCCGCCGGCAGCCAGTTCTTCATCATGCACAAAACTTCTCCACATTTAGATGGAGCTTATGCGGCTTTCGGCAAGATCACTGAGGGAATGGATATCGTAAATAAGATTGCAGAGACAGCAACTGATTACAGTGACAGACCATTAGAGCCACAGCGCATGAAAACTGTTACCGTTGAAACTTTCGGTGTAGATTATCCGGAACCGGAGAAATGCTAATCATTCTATTGTCATAAACAAAGAAGTGTATGTCGGGAATCACCGAACATACACTTCTTTTGTTATAACTTATATTTTTCACTGTTTCAGGATCTCGTCCCCACAGCTATTTCTTCTTATTTCAAAGGAACCAGTTTCTCTTTTCCGCCCATGTACGGCTGTAATGCCTTCGGTACATTGACGCTTCCGTCCTCATTTAAGTTGTTCTCTAAAAATGCGATCAGCATTCTAGGCGGTGCAACAACCGTGTTGTTTAAGGTATGTGCAAAATATTTGTTCCCATCGGAACCTTTCACACGGATCTTTAAACGTCTTGCCTGTGCATCTCCTAAGTTCGAGCAGCTTCCGACCTCAAAGTATTTCTTCTGTCTTGGAGACCATGCCTCAACATCACAGGATTTTACCTTTAAGTCAGCAAGGTCACCGGAGCAGCACTCTAAAGTACGAACCGGGATATCCAGACTGCGGAATAAGTCTACCGTGTTCTGCCATAATTTATCATACCACGTCTTAGATTCTTCCGGTTTGCAGACCACGATCATCTCCTGTTTCTCGAACTGGTGGATACGGTATACACCACGCTCCTCGATACCGTGTGCACCTTTCTCTTTACGGAAACATGGAGAGTAGGAAGTCAGTGTGTATGGAAGTTTTTCTTCGTCGTTAATCGTGTCGATGAATTTACCGATCATGGAATGTTCGGAAGTACCGATCAGATAGAGATCCTCGCCCTCGATCTTGTACATCATCGCATCCATCTCGTCAAAGCTCATAACGCCCGTAACAACGTTGCTTCGGATCATAAACGGCGGAATGACATAAGTAAATCCACGGTCGATCATGAAATCACGCGCATAGGAAATCACTGCGGAATGAAGGCGCGCGATATCACCCATCAGATAATAGAAACCGTTTCCTGCAACTTTTCCTGCCGCATCAAGATCAATACCATTGAAACGCTCCATGATGTCTGTGTGATATGGGATTTCGAAATCCGGTACGACCGGATCGCCGAATTTTTCGATCTCTACATTGCAGCTGTCATCTTTTCCGATCGGTACGGACGGATCGATGATGTTCGGGATCGTCATCATGATCCTGGTTACTTTCTCCTGCAGTTCTTTTTCCTGCTCCTCTAACTCTGCAAGACGTGCTGCATTGGCATTTACCTGTGCCTTTACTGCCTCTGCCTCATCTTTTTTACCCTGTCCCATTAACTGTCCGATCTGTTTTGACAGTTTATTTCTGCTTGCACGCAGATCGTCTGCTTCCTGCTGTACGGCTCTTGCCTTTGCATCAAGTTCAATTACCTCATCTACTAACGGAAGTTTGTGATCCTGAAACTTATTTTTAATGTTCTGTTTTACAACTTCCGGATTCTCTCTTAAAAATTTTAAATCGATCATCGTTCTCCTCTTTCTGCGGAACCTGCCGCTTCTTTTTGTAAATTTCTGATTTTGCCGGACAGCAAATCTCTGTCTGACATTTTTCCTGATAACACAAAAAGCCTTCCGCCCTGTGTGCCATCCTGCACATGGGACGAAAGGCTATAAATCACTCTTCCGCGTTGCCACCCATCTTGTCACTGCAGCATTCTTATCCAAAGCTTTTTGTGGAAATCCTTTTGCAATGACCTCTCGATTCGTATGCTATGGGATACGACCCCGTGACTTTCATCACTGACTCCGGAAGTGGAAAGGCATTTTCCTGTACCGGTTCTCACCATCCACCGGCTCTCTGAAACATTCCTGCTGCCGCAGCTTCCATCACTGCCAATTTCTGACGTTATTATACACTCATTATTTCCGTAATGCAAGTCTAATATACCCTGATTTTTTCTTCCAGCTCTATTGCACGCTGTGCCCAGGTATGCTTTTCTGCTGTCTTTTCCACTCCCCGCATGGCAATGTCTCTCATCTGCTTTTCATCTGCCAGCAGGTCTTTGACTTTTACCGGGAGCTGCTCTAAATGCTTCAGATCATAATAGGAAACACCCTCACCCTCTTTTAACTCTTCACTGAGGTACCGGCTGGTATCCGAGACACAGACTGCCCCGTTTAAAATAGAATTAAACACACGGTCATGCGCACCGTCCTTAAACCACGGCATCACATTGACCGAGATCTTTGCGTGCGAAAGCTGCTCTAAGCAAGTCAGGGAATCAGTCTGCGGATGGATCCTCACATTCTGCATGGCAGAACATTCAAGTTCCTCCCAGCCTTTTCCAATGACATCCACGGTGATTCCCGCCTCTGCCAGTGTCTTTATGACCATTCCGCGCCAGTAGTTGCGGACATACAGATCAATGAAGATCATCTTGTGCATCACAAGCCGGAAATCATCCGGTGCAACTTCTCCCATCTCCCGCTCACAGTGGCGCAGTGCTGCCTCCTCAACTGTCTGGTCCGTCTTTTCTAATAATTCCTCAATGATCCCGCGGTAAAACGCCGCATACTCATCATTGATCCAGTTGATATGCTGTTCAAAAAACGAAGGCGGTGTATAATTTCCGGTCATGATCACATCGATATCCCGTTTTTCATAAGGTACCTCAAGTGCCCCGTCAAGCCCGGTTCCCGCTAACGGAAGAAATCCAAAACTTTGATATTCGGGATAATATTTTAAGAAATATGCCTCCTGTTTCCGGTCAATGCTGATGTGATGATATCCTTTCGGCAGATCATGCAGGCGGTTATCGTAATAGTAAGGATGATCCGCCGCTATATTGTAACACGGGATCTTATACTCATCCCACACATAACCGCTTTTTTCACTGTAAACGCCATCTTCCTTTTCGAGTCCCTGAAAATTGAACGTGATCATCACGGTCTCACCGGGTTTTATAAATTTTCTCAGCCTTTTGGCACTTCCCTTTTCATCTTTCAGGTTGTAGAAGAACACTGCATATCCCATTTTTACAAACTGTTCTGCCATCTGTTTTGAGAAATATGCGAGCGTCTCCACGCCCCCTTCAAACATCACGATTTTTTTCACGTTAATCTCCATTTCAGATCTGCACCGCTGTCAAAGTGCTTATTCGTGGCGCAATGCGTCGATCGGATTTAAGTTTGCCGCCTTATAGGACGGGAAAACTCCGAATACGATACCGATGACCATGGAAAACAGTACAGAACCGATCGCTGCCGGAATACTGATCGCAACCGGCATCGTTGTCACATAGGAAATGATCTCCGCTAATATAATACCTACGATCACACCAAGCACACCGCCTAAACTCGTAAGCACCGCTGCCTCCGTCAAAAACTGATTCAGGATTTTTGACTTTCTTGCACCGATCGCCTTTTTTAATCCAATTTCCTGTGTACGCTCCGTGACGGATACCAGCATGATATTCATGACACCGATACCACCGACGATCAGGGAAATTCCCGCAATCCAGATCAGCATCGTATTAGTGGAACTGCTGAGTTCCTGAATCTGCTGTGCCTGCTCTAACAGGTCTTTTGCTTTGTACTGGATCGTATCATCTTTGGGTGACAGATAATTATTGAGCACATCTGCACATGCTTTTCCTGCGGATGTCATATTATCGGTACTGTCCACACGGATCACAACATTCTGCGGTTCATCATACTGATAGATGATCGGCCAGGTCGTATTTGGAATATAAATAGAACCTGCCGTATCCTGTGCATAGGTATAATAATCATCAATGGAATTGATGACCGGCTCGAACACCTTCGCCTTTGTCACGATTCCAATTACCGTATAAGGCTCTTTCTGGATCTCGATCGTATTTCCGACCGAATCTTCTCCCTGGAACAGGGCATTTGCGGAATCCGTATCCAATATAGCTACTTTCTTATACTTTTTGAAATCCTCATCCGTAAAAGCACGTCCCTCTTTCATAATGTAATTGCAGGTATCAAAATAACTGTTATCGATTCCGCGCACATATCCACCGGAAAAAGCAGTATTTAAATGATACACTCCGCTGTAATCCTGTCTGCTTAAATAAGCAGAAGCATTTACTACATGGTCAAGATCTTTGATGTCACTCATGACCTCATCCGTTACAAGCGGCACTCCCTGCGGCACTCCGTTGTAATCCATCTCGTATTCCCACTCGCCCTGATAAAGAGACACTTCCACTGTATTCTCTCCGGAGCCGATCAGGTTTTCTTTGATCTGTTCATTCGTTCCTTTGATCGTCGATACGATCGCAATGATCGCTGCGATACCTATGATAATTCCAAGCATGGTCAGAAAGGAACGCATCTTGTGGGACCAGATTCCCTGAAAAGATAATCTTATATTCTCAAACATCCTGTTCCTCCTGATTAATATTCAATACTTTCATCCTCTGTTACTGCTGCTCCCTCGACTGCTGTCTTTCCATAAGGGAAGGCGATCCTGTCATCCTCTGTCAGTCCTGATTTGATCTCAACTGCAGTACCATATACTGTTTTTCCGGTTACAACATATTGTTTTTTCAGATGATCACTCTCATCCGCGATCATAACATATGATTTTCCATCTTCCTGTCTCACATATGCCTTATCAAGGTAAATTCCACCTGTTTCTGACTGATTTGTCTGAATTGCAAGATCCACATATTCTCCATTTTTCAGTGCAGAACTGTCTTCCATATATGCAGTATACTGATAATAAGAAACATTCGGATTTCCTTCTCCCCAGGAATTGCCACTCACAGGATAATCCGATACGCTCGTTACGGTTGCCTCAAATGTCATTCCTGATTCCCATGAATTTGCGGTAACAACCGTTCCCGGTTTGACTTCATCTAACAAAAGTTCGCTGATCGTACCGCTCACGTACAGTCCGTCATCCCCGGTTACCACAAGAAAGGCATTCCCATCATCCTGTTTCTGATCCGGATCTCCCACAGATTTCACAACACCATCAAGTTTTGCATAAACCACACCATCATTGATGCTGTCCTGTAACGTTTCCAGCTCCAGTTTTAACTTGCGAAGCTGTATATCCAGTTTTTTTACTTCTGATTCTTTGTCATTGATTGCCTCTGCAAGTTCTTTTTCGGTATATCCTTCCGGCTCTTCCCAGTCATCTTCATCGTTCCAGTTATCTTCATTCTCAAGTTCATCCAGATAATCCTGAAGACTTTTTCCAACTTCTTCTCCTGAAAAAACATACCAGGACCGGCTTTTATCATAGTCCATAGGCATGGTACTTCCATCGACATCTTTTACATTCGGTGAAATACTGTCATCTGCCACAGGCTCATATTTCTGTACTGTAACTTCTTTTGTGTCACCATTCGACTCAGTACTGTCATCCACCACTTCATCTCCTGTTTCCACACTTTCAAACACCATTTTCCCATCGCTGTCTTTTTTGCAGATAATAAACTTTACATATTTTCCATCCGTATAGGTGCCATCTGATTTTTTCTGCGGCCGCAGCGAATTGTAAAAACTTCCATATGCAAAAACATCTTTATTACAATAATAAATGTAAGGATTCTCTGCTGTCCCATCTGCCGTGTCTTTATTATATGGCTCCGAATCTTCCGTCACATAATTATAAATGCGGTTATCCTTCGCATCCTTTTCCGGCAGTGACTCTATGTAGGCTTTCTTCTGCTCTAATTCCTGCAGCTTTTTATTTATGTACGAGGATGCAGTACTGGCAGTAGAAGGCCGTGTCTTATCCACCGGTTTTGTGTTTTTTAATGACTCTAAAGAATGCTGTGCCTTCGCAAGACTGTTTTCTGTTGTACTGATCTCAAGGTTTTTCCTCTGGATATCGATCTCTGCCTCCGATGTATCATACTGGATCAGCGGATCTCCCTCTTTCACTGTATCGCCTTTTGAAACATAAACCTCCTGCACTTTGTTGGAATCATCTAAATATACTTCCTGGGAAGAATCATTCGTCACAACACCATAGCTTGTTTCAGAGTTCCCATAATATCCATAGTTTAAACTGGAAACAGACTGTACTTCTGCCACCAGATTCTTCTTCTGATACGACTTATAACCATAAATTCCTCCGGTGACTGCACCAACAGTGACGGCAAGTACGACAATGACTGCGATTACTTTTTTTAATTTCATGATGCATCCTCCTTTTCATCGCCCTCAAAAATCTCCCCGTCAATGATTTTCACCATGCGTTTTGCATTGGATGCGATATGCGGATCATGTGTGATCATAACGATCGTAACACCCTCTTCATTGAGTTTCTGGAACAGTTCCATGATCTGCTCTCCTGACTTGGAATCAAGTGCTCCGGTAGGTTCATCCGCAAGTAAGATCTTTGGATTATTGACCATTGCTCTCGCAATCGCAACCCTCTGTTTTTGTCCACCGGAAAGCTGCGTCGGACGAAAGTCCACCCTGTCACCAAGTCCGACACGTTCCAGTGCTTTGATTGCACGCTCCCTGCGCTCCTTTTTTTTCACGCCGGCATAACTAAGCGGCAGTGATACATTTTCCACCGCAGTCTCTCTCGGCATCAGATGAAAACTCTGAAATACAAACCCGATACTGCGCAGTCTTAAATCTGACAGCTGCTTGTCTTTTAACTTTAAGACGTCCTCTCCTGCCAGCTCATAAGTCCCGCTCGTCGGCTTATCCAGACAGCCTATGATATTCATAAGTGTTGTCTTTCCGGAACCGGACGGTCCCATGATCGCAACATACTCTCCCTCTTCCACGGTAAGACAGACATCTTTTAATACCGGAACGACCAGCTTATCCTGCTGATAATCCTTGTAAATATTCTGCAGATTCAGTATCATTCCCCTACCTCCATATCATTGGAATCATCATAGGAATCATCAGAATCCTCATAGTCAGAATCATCGTAATCAGAGTCATCATATTCCGCATCATCCGCAGAATCGCCATCGTCAGCTCCATCATAACCTGATCCATCTTCCATATCGCCATTTACATAATTCTGCATGCCATCATCAATCATCATTTCCGTGTCGTACATTCCGTTTTCATACATCATCTCCGTACCGTAATCAAGCATCTCAGTGCCATAATCAAGCATCTCGGTGCCATCCTGATTATAAAGAGGCGAAGAATAATCGACCTCGCTCACATCTGTCACGGTCGTTACACCCTCATAGAGTCCTTCCATCGGCCATGTGATATAGTCGTCCAGCGAAAGTCCGGATAAAATCTCATACTCTGCAAGATCTTCATCGTATTCACCAAGTTCTACATAACGTTTTTCCAGACGTTTCTTATCATTTGCCGCCCAGACATAAGCACCGCTGTCATCCTGAACAACATAGTTGGAATACAGCCAGATTCCTTCTTTCTGCTGATCGTCCTGACCTTCGTCAAGTTCAATATATACATGCTGTCCTAACAGCAGTCCCTCTGCAGATGGAAGTTCCACATAAAACGGGTACTTTGTTGCAGAGACACTACTGTCTGAAGATGAATCGTCATCACTTTTCTGCACGTTATCTGTATCAATCTTTGAAATCGTTCCATTCCATGTCTGACTTTCATCCACCCTCGAACGTATGATGACCGCCTGTCCATCTGAGATCATCCATACATTCTGCTCATCGATACTTCCTTTTACACGGTATTCACCTGTCTGAAGAATCGTCATAAACGCAGCATTATTGCCATTACTGTCTGTACCGTTCTCGTTGATTTCCTTTACCACGCCGGATTTTTTGCTGACAACAGACGATGCATCAATCTGGTCTTCATATTTTGATATTTCAAGGTTCTTGCTCTCAAGATCAAGTTTATTCTCCTCGATGGAATTTTCCTCCGACTGAATATCTGTCGTCAGTGAAAATTTATCGTCCTCATCTGTCGTTTTATTTAATTCATCGGTCAATGTGGCTATCTTTTTATTGGAACTGTCAATCTCATTCTGGATTCCCTCGAGTTCAAGTTTTGCCTGTTTCACCTGCATCTCAAGTTCGCTGGTATCATAGGTGACAAGTGTCTGCCCCTCTTCTACCTCATCCCCCACTTTTACAAGAATCTCTTTGATGGTACGTGACGAATCCACATTTACCTCATAACTGTCCTGTGACTCCACAACACCATTATACCGGTTGGTGTTTCCTGTATATGTATTCATAATCTTGGAAACTTTTTCAACATACACTTTATCATCCGATTTTCCTGACTGTAAAAACGGAATCTTCTCTGCAACTACATCAAATGCCTCTGTTGCCACATCTATCACATTGTCACGATAATAATAACCGGTTCCTCCAACTGCTCCAATCACTGCAATGGTTACAACCGGGATAATTATTTTTTTCTTTTCCATAGTTCCTCCTTAAATGTCCACTGTCTGCATCCTGCTCATCAGACATCCCGTATTATAGCATTTTTCCTACTTAATATATAGATGAATATTATTAATTCTTTTTTAAATCAAAAAATGTTTTTTTCTCCAAAATGCATGATTTTCAGCTTTCATTATAACTATTTCAAAAAATTTGTTGACAAATCCTGTTTCCCATAGTATGATATCGAATGTGTCTGACAGACAGATACAAAACAATTTACATATGCGCGAGTGGCTCAGTTGGTGGAGCACGACCTTGCCAAGGTCGGGGCCGCGGGTTCGAGTCCCGTCTCGCGCTCTTCTCTTAATGATGGGAAACTTTGGTTACAAGGTTTTCCATTTTTTTATTGCAATGTAAAAATTAATTACACTTTTTTACTGATCACACAGTGCTTTTTCAAAGCTTTCCTGCGAATTTGTGAGTGGGGTTTCCGTTTAAATTTACTCTGCTTTCACTCTGATCCACACATAACAGACATCCACCAGATGAACGGGCTAAATTTCCATCTTTCAAACCACTTTCACCCATTATTTTCTATTTTCAACTTCTTCCTCTATCATTTTGGGCGAAACTCCTTCATTTCTGCTGTTTTCACCCTGACTTTTTGATTTTCGTGGGCTATTATAATGAAATCTCATCCTTTTTCACCCATTTTCTTGTATGTTAAATGAATTTCTATTATAAAATGGATGAAATCACCTCTATCTTCTATATATTTCGCCCATATTTAATTTTTATCTCATCCAAGAGCAAATAATAGAATGCGCGCTCCGTGAACATTCTATTATCATGAATAAGAAAAAAGATCCAGTAAAAACTGAATCTTTTTTCAATGCCGGCAATGGGACTTGAACCCATACGATGTTGCCACCGCCAGATTTTGAGTCTGGTGCGTCTGCCATTCCGCCACGCCGGCTTATTCTGTTTTCGAATTGCTCGAACAATAGACATCTTATCATATCATGTAATAAATTGCAAGCAATTTTATTTTAACATTTGCTGATATCATATAAAGAATTTCATACAATGCTATTTTAACATTTGTTGATATCATGCAAAAAATTTCATACAATGGTATTTCCTGATTGTAGCAAAAAAATCCGAAGGTTCACGTTAATCCTTCGGATTTTTTTGATAGTCACTACTCTTCACCAACTCCACTGATTGCAGTTCTCTGTACGCTTTTGACACCGTTCTCCACAGTCGTTGTTTCAAGATAAGTAACGCCATTGATCACAACTGTCTTTGTTATTGTGGTCTCATCATCGCTGTCTCCACCGCCTCCGGTATTTCCAGCCGCTCCGGTTCCGGATGCCTGTGTGGTCTGTTCCGGATGTCTGTCCTGCGTTTTCTGAGTAACTCTGGGACTGACCAGCTTCTGCTTTTGTTTTCTGGATTTCTTTTAAGATATCATTATAATTTTCACTTGGCATTACTGCATCGGAACTTCCGATCGTCGATACATAACTGTCTGCATCTTTGCTGTCTGCATCCTGTGTAGAAACATTCTGTGATGCTGTCTGATTTTTTAATAACTCAGATACTTCTCCACAGTAACTCAGATATTCATCAATTCTCAGTGACACCCCTGCTGTTTTTTCTAAACAATTTCTAAATAAATATTCCGTTGCTTTTATCACAGCCTCAGATTCTGAAATGCCCCAAACACATCGAGTGTCCCATATCCCCACTCTCTGTTTGGATAGGTCCGGTTTTCCGGTTTAGCCGTGCCGCGGATCAGCATATTTTTGATGGAAGTATTCGACATGACTGTATTGTTCTGATCCACGATCGCCCACTGCATGATCTGCGCGCAGGCTCCTGCCGTGATCGCAGCAGCTGCACTTGTTCCCGTAAAGGTGATAAAGTTACCAAGAAGCCCGGGACCATAGACATCCACTGCCGGTGCCACAAAATCCGGTTTGATCTCCCCGGTTATCGTATAACCCCTGCCGGAATCCGCATAGATACTGGTATTTGATGCCTGATAACCGCCCACCGTGATTACCTGCCTTGCCGCACTCGGAGAAGTCAGTGTAATCTCCGGATTGGAACGAAGAAAAAAATTATTTCCATCCGTCAGCTCCCGCAGCGGCAGCCAGAGATGATAGTTTCCCGTCACTGTCAGCTGCGGGAAAATGCGTATCGTCCACAATCCCGGTGTCGGTCGGATAAAACGGAAAAATATGAGCTGGCTTGCCGTCTCTTTTGTATCGATCCGGTAATCCACCGTAATTGTTGTTCCCTCAAAAATAAAATTAAACTGCTCTGACGCTCCACGGCGCACCAGAATCCGTGGAATCTGCTCCCCCGAAGGCGATATTATGGTGACTGCATACAGTTCCGGTGCAGATGCCCACAATTCCACAAAAAAGCCTTTTGTATTTTCCTCCACCGTGATCTCCGCATCCTCATGTTCCATCTCTCCAATGATACGCCCCTGAAAATGATGTCTTGCATTGGCCTCATTTCCAGTTGCAGTCACAACCACACGCTTTCTTCTTCCACAGATATAATTCAGATAAGATGGCAGAAATCCCTCGCTTGCATGACTTCCTGCACTGTTTCCAAGTGCCACACAGATGACAAGCGGACGATTTAAAATATTTGCAACTCCATTTAAATAGGAAACCGCCATCATAATGTCGTTTTCCTGATATGCCGGAACGCCGTCTTTCACAAAAAAGAAATCCCGAAGATACTGTTTTGCCTCCTTTAACTTTACCATGATGATCTCAGACTGCGGCGCCGCCCCGATAAAGTCACCGTTTTCACTCTCACTTCCACATGCCACTCCTGCAAGAAATGTGCCATGTCCGTTCATATCACGCGACGGCACCAAATCATACGGATTTTCCGAAAGCAATGCCGCATTGATCTGTTCTCTTGTATACTCTGCTCCATACAAAATACCAACAGGCGGCGTTCCATCCTGTATGGTCTGATCCCAGATACGGACGATCCGGCTGCTCCCGTCACTGTATCGAAATGCCGGATTTGTATAATCAATACCGGTATCAATAAAACCTATCAATACACCTCTTCCCTTTAAGGCGAGAACGGGCTGGTTCTGCATTTTTAAAATACCGGACACCTCAAGTGCAGTCTGATCCAACAGCCCATAACACTTTGGAATCTCTGAATAAGAATAACTGCCTACACTAAGCGGAGGCAGTCCCTCCCTTGGATAATAAAAAATATCATATCCTTCATCAATTCTCTGGATACACGACCCTGCGATCGTCTGTTCATTCGTTTCCTCATAAGATACAATAAAATCAAAAAATTCGTCAGAATACACCTGTTCCCTGCAATCCGCCATAAATAAAAAAACTCCGGTCATCTATTCAATTACTAAATAGATGCCGGAATTTTTTATTTTAGAACCACAAATATTATTCTAATTCGAATTTCTGTACAAGTTCATTTAATGTAACTGACTGTGCTGCCAGCTCCTCACTTGTTGCTGAAGTCTCCTCTGCCATAGCAGAGTTATCAGAAACCACCTGTGACATATCCCTGATGCCGTCACGGATCTGGTCGATACTCTTCATCTGGACATCTGCCACCTGTGCTGTCTCCTGAATCATTCCGTTTGCAATACGAACACGCTCTACCGCGTTGTCCAAAGATGCAATGACATCATTTACGATCGTATTTCCCTTTTCAATCTCATCGAGTGATACGTTGATCAGGTTACGTGTCGTATTTACCGCATCGGCACTCTCATCTGCAAGACCGCCGATCTCTCCTGCTACCACTGCAAAGCCTTTGCCCGCCTCGCCTGCGCGTGCAGCTTCAATAGATGCATTCAATGATAAAAGATTTGTCTGGCTTGCAATATCTTCAATTGCCTTGATGACACCGACAACCTGTTTCGAGGATTCCTGAATTTTGTCCATTGCCTCACGCATCTGTGCCATCTGCTTCTTGCTGTCTTCCATTTTTTGTTCACCGTTTACCTTATATTTCAAAAGCTGTTCTGACTGATTGCTGATCGCAGTGCTTACACTGTCTGAAATATTCATATCCCGAATCATAGTATCAATCAGATCTGCATTCGGATGATATACAAAAGTTCCATCACTTGTCAACAGCATGGAATATCCATTTGCACCGATCGTATAATTCCCCATCATATTCATGACTGTGTCCAGCCCTACGTCTATTCCAACGACACCGACAACCGTATCTTTCTCGTCAAATACAGGTGTTACCGCACTTAAGATTATTTTTCCTGTACTTGCAGCAACATAGGTCTTTGTCAGCATAGTTTCTCCTGTCTGCGTACAGCTGTACCATGTGCGGGTCGTACAGTCATAATCATCGCCGGAAATACCGCCTGCTGATGTAATGGATGCATTACTGTCCAAATCCGCCGTGAATACACCCTGAATATTTTCCGTGTCAAGTCCTGCCACTGCAACAAGCTTCTTTAGTACCGCTGGATATACCTCGTTCTCTGTCATTTTCTGTCCAGCTTTGGTAGTGGTCAGAATTGTCTGCACATCTTCATCCAGTGCAAGCTGTTCTACCATGCGCTCAAACAGTGAAAATTATTTTTCCACTTGAAGTGATATCGCTTCAGAATCCTGCCGCAACTCTGTGTTGTTGGCTTTGATCAGCAGATTGTAAACCACCACTACTACCAGCACAGCAATCACTGCCATAACCACAATAATGGAGGCACCGATCTTACTCTGGATCTGAAACTGTATGCCCTGTTTGTTTCCTGCTTTTTTATTTTTTTCTCTTTTCTCTTTTGCTATTTTCACTCCTCCATTTTTTCGATTAGTACTATTGTACCATACTTAATCATAGTGTGAACACTTTTTTACCATATTCTTCAAATTCAAAATGAGGAAAAATCTTTTTCTCAGTCTGTAAAAAAGATTTTTCCCCATTTCAGAATCATTCTTTCATCGTCTCATTCAACAGCAGCAATCTGTGCACAGCCACGCATGGTAATGAGCGGTCCGCCCTTTTTCTCCACATACTCTTTTGTGATGGTCACCATGCCGATATTGTCATCTTTCGGAATCTCATACATGATATCGAGCATAAAATCCTCGATGATCGCACGGAGTGCACGCGCACCGACTTTCTTTTCCTTTGCCTGCTTTGCGATCGCCATCAGTGCGTCATCCTCAAATTCGAGTCTGACTTCATCCATGGCAAGCAGTTTCTGGTACTGTTTTAAGATCGCATTTTTCGGTTCCTTTAAGATGCGCACTAACATATCTTCTGTGAGCGCTTCTAAGGTAAACATGATCGGCAGACGTCCTAAGAATTCCGGTATCATGCCAAATTTGCGCACATCCTCTATGGTCACCTTCTGCAGAATATTTTCATCCTGGTCGTATTTATCCTTAAGCTCGGATTTAAAACCAATCGATGCGGATTTATTGAGGCGTTCCTTAATGATATCCTCTAACTCCGGGAACGCACCTCCACAGATAAACAGAATATTTTTGGTGTTGACCATCGTCATGGGTACCATGGCATTCTTGCTGCTGGCTCCGACAGGGACTTCTACCTCCGCACCCTCTAACAGTTTTAACATTCCCTGCTGCACGGACTCTCCGCTGACATCACGCTGATTGGTGTTGCGTTTCTTTGCGATTTTGTCGATCTCATCAATAAAGATAATACCGTGTTCCGCGCGCTCAACATCATTGTCCGCTGCTGCAAGCAGTTTGCTGACAACACTCTCGATGTCATCACCGATATACCCTGCCTCTGTCAGGGACGTCGCATCTGTGATGGCAAGCGGCACATCTAAAAGCTTTGCAAGTGTCTTTACCAGATAAGTCTTACCGGAACCGGTCGGTCCAATCATTAACATATTGGACTTTTCAATCTCGATGCCGTCCTTCTCATCGGATGCGATCCTCTTATAGTGATTATAAACAGCGACGGACATGACTTTCTTTGCATGCTCCTGTCCCACTACGTACTCATCCAACGATGCCTTGATTTTATGTGGTGCCGGGATCTTTTTGATATCAAGTACCGGCTCTTTCTTTTCTTTCGGCTTTTTCTTTTTGATTTTCTGGTTATTCGGAATAAATCCCTGCATCCCCTGCAGATCTGAGAGATTGATCATGCTGATATTCGGCATTTTTCCTATATTCATGTTCAGCATATCATCCATTGAAAATCCGGTCTGGTTCATACTGTCAAACGTTTTCTGCATACAGTCCTGACAGATACAGATGTTGTTCGGGATCTTTATCATCTTTCCTGCAATATGCTCCGGTCTGCGGCAGATATAGCAGATATCCTCATACTCCGGCTCTTTTTCATCCGATGCGTCTGAATTTGTCACTTCCGCCTGCACGGTCTCCTTTTCATTTTCTGACACGTCAGGGGTATCATTGACGCTTTCCTGTCCGTTCATTTCCTCTTTCTGATCTGTGGATACGGTTGTTACATCATCCTCAGTTATTTCTCTATAATCATTATTATTCATCTGAATACGCTCCTGAATTTTTCCATATCTCTGCCCAAAGCAGACTTATTTAAGACATTGTACCGCAAAACATCTGCAATCACAAGAAAATCAGAAAGATTTCATTTTTATTTAAGGATTTTTGACACAAAAAATCCGGGCAGCCCTTTCACAAAAAGGCCATACCCGGAAATTTCTCATCCGTTATCTTGCACTGTTATCCGTTGTGTTACCGTTATTATTGTTTCCGGTCGCGTCATCCACGCCGTTTTCCACGCCGTCAATAATGTCTTTGCCAGCATCGCCGACGCCATCCACCACATCATCCACAACAGCACCACCGTCTGTGTCTGCACCATTCGCGTTTGTGTTATTTGTATTTGTGCCGTTCGTATCCGTGTCATTCACGGTACCATTTGTTCCATTCACATTGGTATCATTCATACCATTTTCGGTATTATTGATACCGTTATTTGTGTTTTCATTGACACGGTTTTCTGTACCGGCTGCCGGATTGTTGCCACTGTTATTGGTATTTGTGTTGTTTCTGTTTGTGCCGCATGCGGTCAGTGCGCTAAGAGACAATGTAAGCACCAGACATGCCGCAAGCATTTTAAACTTTTTCATGGTCATTCTTCTCCTTTACTTTACAAGAAATTATTTGTAACGGTTCAAAAGCTCTCTGAACCATCACCTTTTCAAGGATAGTATGACCATGTCTGCTATTTTCTATACCAGCCTAATTCCATGGATAATTCTTCCTGTACTTTTCTGACATCCACAGATAACTCCTCCACCCGTTCTCGCGTCATCCGGCTGGTCGGTCCGGAAATACTGAATGCATATTTTACTTCATTATGATAATCCCTGAGGCTTGCAGCAATACACCGTACACCTTCTTCATTTTCCTCATCATCAAGTGCATAACCGTTCTTTTTTGCTTCTTTTAATACACTAAGCATATCATCATAATCCGTGATCGTATGCTCCGTCTTTTTTTCGATGATGCTCTCATTCCAGATCTGTTTCACTTCCGACTCCGGAAGTTCTGCCATGATTGCCTTGCCCACACCGGAACAATACATCGGATGGACCATCCCCACATGGGACACCATGCGGATCGTACCGATTTTTGCTTCTATTTTATAAATATATAAAATATTGTTTCCTTCCCGCTGAACTAAATGCACTGTTTCCCCGCTGATATCAGACAAACGCTCCATATAAGGTTTTGCAACCTGTAAAATATCCATGCGGTCAAGCATTTTTCCTGCCATGCTGACTATTTTATAAGAAAGCATATACTTCTGGGATACCTCGTCCTGTTTTGCATATCCCATATAGACTAAAGACATCAGAAGGCGATGTACCGTGCTTTTGTGAAGTCCTAACGCTGTGCTGATCTCCATCAGTCCCATCTCACCGTGATCGGCCAGCATTTCCATTACCTGAAAAATGCGCTCTGCCGACTGCACCGGATTTTTTGTTTCTTTCTGTTCTGCCATAATTACCTCATATTCTATGTAAGGTATCAGTTATTTTTCCAATACCTGTCTTTTAGGTTTCATAATTCACATTATTGTTTCATTATATGAAACCATATGACATCATAACATGACCTTCCAATAAAAGTCAAATTTTTGTTTTTTGCAAAATACAACATTTTCTTTCCCTAAATTATTGACAAGGCATTTTGTAATGTTATAATACTATTGTACCGTTGTACGAAACAATGTTTCATATTACGAAACCATTTTAAGAACCTTAAAATTATTCAAAATAAAGGAGAAGAATTATGAACAAAGTATTAGAAGAGTTTTCCAAAATCGGTATTATTCCGGTTATCGCACTTGACAATGTAGAGGATGCTGCACCTTTAGCAAAAGCATTATGCGACGGTGGTCTCCCATGTGCAGAAGTTACTTTCCGTACAGCAGCTGCTGAGGAATCTATCCGCATCATGTCCGAGCAGTTCCCGGAGATGTTAGTAGGTGCAGGTACTGTTCTTACCACAGAGCAGGTTGACCGCGCTGTAAACGCAGGTGCAAAATTCATCGTAAGCCCTGGTTTAAATCCAAAAGTTGTAAAATACTGTGTTGAAAAAGGAATCCCAGTAACTCCTGGATGCTCTAACCCAAGCGACGTAGAAGTTGCAATCGAGCTTGGTCTTGACGTTGTGAAATTCTTCCCGGCAGAAGCTGCAGGCGGACTTTCCATGATCAAATCCATGGCAGCTCCTTACACAAAGATGAAATTCATGCCGACCGGCGGTATCAACGCAAAGAACTTAACAAGCTACCTTGATTTCAAAAAGATCATCGCATGCGGTGGTTCCTGGATGGTAAACAAAGACATGATCGCTGCAAAAGACTGGGATGGCATTACAGCTTTAACAAAAGAGGCTGTTTCTACCATGTTAGGATTCAAACTGTTACATGTAGGTGTTAACAACGCTTCTGAGGAAGTAGCTGCTGCAGAGTCTGCAAAATTCGCCACCTTACTTGGCGAGAATGTAAAAGTTGGAAACAGCTCCATGTTCGTAGGTTCTTTAATTGAAATGATGAAGAATCCGGGACGCGGAACCAATGGTCATATCTGCATTCAGACCAACTACTTAGACCGCGCGATTTATCATCTTGAAAAACGTGGTTTTGTATTTGACGAATCTTCTTTCAAATACAATGACAAAGGTGAGCTTACTGTTGCTTACTTAAAAGACGAGATCGCAGGTTTCGCTGTTCACTTCAACCAGAAATAATTTAAAAAAATCAGGTCTGCACCGGTCGATGATTTGTGCAGACCTTTTTTTCAATATTAAATAATAAAAAAAACAGACACGGGAGGTTTCTTATGGATCAGAATTGTGCATATTGTATGGAGGGCGAATTAGTCGCCCAGTTTGGTATTAAAATCTGTGAACTGCCAAGTTCAAAAGTTTATCTTTTCAAGGAGCAGAGCCACAAAGGCCGTGTGATCGTCGCTCACAAAAAACATGTCAGTGAGATCACTGAACTGACCGCTGAGGAACGCGCCGCTTACATTGAAGATATTAATCATGTGGCAGAAGCACTTCACAAGGCATTTCATCCGCAGAAAGTCAACTACGGTGCTTACGGTGATACCGGCCATCATCTCCACTTCCATCTCGTTCCAAAATATACAGACGGTTACGAGTGGGGCGGCACTTTTGCCATGAATCCGGGCGAAAAATTTCTTTCCGATGAGGAATATGCCGCATTGATCGAAGAGATCAAAAAATATTTATAATATCTATTTCTTCATCTTAGGCTGAAAAATAATACTTGCCAGATATGCGAAGATCAGTGCCGCTGAAATACCAGCGGCACTTGCTTTTAATCCACCTAAAAAAATTCCTAAAAATCCATACTCGTCCACCGCTTCTTTCACTCCCTTAAACAGGGTATTTCCAAATCCAGGCAGCGGCACACTTGCCCCGGCTCCCGCAAATTCAATAAACGGCTGGTAGATCCCAAGTGCCCCAAGCAGTGCGCCAAGACACACTAACATCACCATGATCCTTCCGGGAAGCATCTTTGTTTTTTCCATTAAGATCTGCACCAGTGCACAGATTGCCCCTCCAACCCAGAATGCATTGATATAATCCATAATTCTACACCTCTTTCTCTCTTTTAATCTGCATGTTCGATCACGACTCCATGTGCAATCCCTGGCACCGTTTTTCCTTCATTAAAAGACACCGTGGAAAGAAGTGCCCCGGTCGGCACAAACAGAATACGCTGTAATTTTCCCTGCTCGACCTGTTTTAAAAAATGCCCGGCAAGTGTTACGGCAGAACACCCGCATCCGGAACCTCCTGCCCCGGTTCCCTGCGCTTTGCTCTCATAGATCAGCATACCGCAGTCTAAATGCATCTCACTGATATCGTATCCTTCTTTTTTCAAAAGATCGATCAGGATCTCCCTTCCAACACTGCCTAGATCCCCGGTAATAATGTGATCATAGTCCTCTGGCCTGCGCCCGAAATCTTTTAAGTTCTGGCAGATCGTATCCGCCGCCGCAGGTGCCATTGCTGCTCCCATATTCATGGAATCCTTAATGCCATAATCGATGATCTTTCCGGTCGTGATGCCGGTAATACACGCATTGCTCTTTCTTTTTCCAAGCACATACGCACCACTTCCGGTCACCGTCCACGTTGCAGACATCGGCCTCTGGTTCGCATATTCAAGTGGAAACCGGAACTGCTTTTCGGCGCTGGCAAAATGGCTCGATGTCATCGCCACAACGTAATCTGCATATCCTGCAGCAACACACATTGCTCCAAGGGAAAGCGCCTCGCCGCAGGTACTGCACGCACCATACAGGCCAAAGAGCGGCACCTGGTAATCCATGAGTCCAAACGAAGTGGCAATATTCTGTCCTAAAAGATCTCCGGAAAAAAGATAACGTATCTCTTCTTTTTTCAGTCCTGCTTTTCCGACTGCCATTCCGAAAGCCTCTTTCTGCAGGGTACTCTCTGCCTCTTCCCAGGTGTCCTGCCCAAATTTATCATCCTCCCCGATCAGATCGAAACAGGCACCAAGAGGTCCCTCCCCCTCTTTTTTTCCGACAATACTTGCGCTGCTTACAATATAAGGCGGCGTTTCAAAACAAATACTCTGTTTTCCCGTCTGCATGCTCATACGAATCTCCATTTCCAAACATTTTTATATCATGTTCTCTATGTGATCAGTATGTACATCTTACCGATATTTATACCCTGATGCTGTTTACGCATTGCACGTAATTATGTCGGAGGCAAATAGTGGTTCACAGCATCCGCTGTACCTGTTCCGGTCTGATACCAAGATATGCGCAGAGTGAAAGAAATTCCTCCGCATCCAGCGGTTCCTTATAATCCTTCCGCAATTTTCCTGCATCGATGCCCGCATGTGCCGCCAGCGATTTTGCATCCATCCGGTTTTCTTCAATATACCGGATCATATAATCCGTCACTTTTGATTTTCCCATGTTATCGCACCTCTTCTACAAAAATCTGTTTTTTCTTATTCTATTCTTTAACTTTAGGAATTGCAATTATATTTTTCTCTGCAATTAAGAACTCATTGACTGATAAAATGAGGTGGGATATGATACGATTAAAAAGCATTTTGGCTGCTTTAAATGCAACAGAACGGAGATCAATATGCGGAATCAGAATATAGCAAAAGTTTTAAAAGAATATCGTAAACGGAATCACCTGTCTGTAAATGATGTTTCTATCCTGTTAGAGGATCGTTCTTTTACCGCCGCTCCCAAAACGATTTACGGATGGGAAAGCGGACAGGCAAATCCAAGCGCAGATATCCTTTTAACACTCTGCGATCTATATAATATCACAGATATCCTTGAAGCATTCGGCTATGACAGCAATGAGAATTTTCATGTGACACCTTCTGAGCGGACGATCATTGAAGCCTATCGTGCACATCCGGAAATGCATGAAGCAGTCAGCGTTCTGTTAGGCTGCAGCGTACCACGCAAAGGTTCTGTATCTGCCCACAATACTGCAGCAAAAGAAGTTTCACATCCAAAGCAGCATTCTTCCGGAACGAATACTACAGCAGCTCCTAAACCTTCCATAAAACGTTATTGATCGTTTATCAATCCATTGGCAGCAAAAAGCTCCTGCGCTTGGTTAATGCGCAGGAGCTTTTTTTGCTTTGACCTGTATCTGTTAAATTGTTTTCATCATCCCTGTGGCTGGCTTCCGTCCGTCTGCTGGCTCTGATCCTGTGGCTGGCTCTGGTCTGGCTGCTGGCTCTGATCCTGTGGCTGGCTCTGGTCTGGCTGCTGGCTCTGATCCTGTGGCTGGCTCTGATCTGGCTGCTGCCCTCCATCAGCCGGCTGCTGTGCCTTCAATACCGCAAGTGCTGCCTCTGCCGCTGTCAGTGTGTCATAATTTGTTACCTGAGCCTTGTCTGCATCTGAAAGTGAGTTGTACATATTTCTCGCATTCACGATTGCTGTTTCGCTCTCTAATGTTACAGGCCCGATAATACTGATCGCATTGATCACAGATGGAACATCCGCCTGCGGCTGCTGCACAACAGTCGGATTGTCACCCGGCATACGATATACTAAAACTGCATATCCCTTATCGATCGTCTCATAGATCTTCTTTGCTGCAGATGCAGGCAGATTGATACATCCATGAGACCCACTGGTCTTATAGATACTTCCTCCAAATTTGTTACGCCAGGTCGCATCATGCATACCTACGTCACCATTAAATGGCATCCAGTAAGTAACCGGTGTCTCATAATCCGGTCCTCTTAAAACCGCATTCATGGTCTTATAAGTCAGTCCGAACGCACCTGTCGGGGTGTCATGCCCTTTTGAAAGATTTCCTGAAACAAAATCACTCTCCACCACCAGTTTTCCGTCTTTGTAAAGGAATAAATGCTGGTTTGTCAGATTGATCTCAACATAAGAATCACCGTAATCATGCTCGCCATGACTGTTTGCCGTTGTGAGATATACCGGCTCTCTCTCCACATCTTTTCCGGCTTTTAAGTCTGCCAGAATCTGTTCTACTTCCCCTCCGTTATCGATTCTCCAGCCATAAAAACCACCGGTGATCGTAACCGTCGTACCGTAGGAAGTCTTTAACTCTTTCGGTGAATAGGCAGTATTATATTTCTTTGCCAGTGTCTTTACAAAGGCAAGGACTTCTTCCTCATCAATGGAAACTTTTTCGTCGGTTCCCTCAGAAAGCCAGGTACTGATCGTTGTTCCATCCAATACTTCCTTATCATCCCCAAAGTCATATGTAATCGTAACACCGACATACTGGTTTAATGCATCGATCAAAGCCAGCAGATCTTTATCATCATCTCCGATTGCAGGCTCTAAATAACAGCCGCTCTGCTCCAGATCAACGGTTTCATCCAATACTAAAACCGCATCACTTACCGCTTTCCTGACTTTTGCGGTATCGACCTGTGTTCCATAATCAGCCGGTACAAGCGCATACCCGTTTTCTCTTGTATAATCAGAATAAGTCGCATCCACCGGTGTGCGCTGATCTTTCATACATGGTAAATTTCTGACTGCCTCATCCAGTTTCTGTTCATCATAAGATACAACCTTTGCCAGTTCAAACTCCTGCTTCTGGAACATCAGGATCAGCCACGCAAAACCATTCTGCTCCTCTAAAAGTTTCTCTATTTCCCCCTGAAATACCGGCTCCATATCAATATCCGAACCTGCAATGGTTCCATTTTTATCCTCGCGTGCAGTAACTGTCAGATTGTAATTTTTCATCTCAGTCCGGATCGCATCCTCGACTTTTTCCACATTGCTGCCACCGACTGCAATCCCATCAATAGAAGTTCCAAAACAAAAATGACTTTCAAAATAAATCGCAAACCCGACATAAATCACAGCAATCGCCGTCATAACACATGTGAGCACCAGTCCTGTATAACTTTTTGCTGACGCACCTCCATGCATTTTCCGCTTGTTTTTCTCTTTCATTTTTCTAAATATCCTTTCATCCTATGTGTAAAGATATGTTGTATTGCATAAAATATGCTAACGGACACCTACTCTATTATAATATCCGGCAAGGTCTTGTCAACAAATTGTCCAAATCGTAACATTTAATTAAGAATTCGTTCTTTTTTCGCATTGATCTGTAATAAAAATTACCGTCAAACTCCCCAAAAACACCCGTCATAGCTTAAAGTTTTCTTAAATTTTAAATAATCTTTCTTAAAATAAGGAAAAGGGAATTGTTTCTAAAAAAATGCTGTGCTATAATCCCTATCGTTGAGATTAATGAAAAGAGGGTGAAACCGTGAAAACGAAGACACGCGATGCGGTCAACGCATTTATTGAGAGAAACAAACATGCTCTTCTTCTGCTTTATTTCATGATTTATCTGCCATGGTTTGGTCATTTAGAGAGAACCGTTACCACGCATTTTCATGTGATCCATGTTGCACTCGATGATTATATTCCATTTTGTGAATATTTTATTATTCCATACTTTTTATGGTTTGGATATGTTGCGTGGGGACTTGGTTACTTCTACTTTAAAAATAAAGACGAATATTTCCGTTTATGTACCATGTTGTTTACCGGAATGACGATCTTTTTAGTCATCTCCACCATTTATCCAAACGGACATTATTTAAGGCCGACTACTTTTGCGCGGGATAACGTGTTTGTACATATGGTAAAATGCCTCTACGCAACGGACACTGCGACGAACCTTTTCCCAAGTATTCACGTTTACAATTCCATTGCAGTCAATTTAGCCGTATGGCACAGTGAAAATTTCCGCGATAAAAAGGTCATCCGTATTGGTTCTGCTGTTCTTATGGTAAGCATTATTTTATCTACCATGTTTTTAAAACAGCACTCCGTATTTGATGTGGTTACCGGAATCATTATGGCAGTCTTCATGTACATGCTTGTCTATGTACAGAATCCGGCACGCATGACGGCCGGTGAGCGCAAATATGAGCGCAAACTTCACCAGATCTAAATACAAACGTTATGTTTCCTGAATATTTGATTCGTTTTAAAAAGAGTCATAACCGATTTTGCCGGTTATGACTCTTTTTCATTCAAATTTGGAGAGCCTCTAAATTTTTCTGATTTTCACTCTATCTGAACCTTTACAGCTCACACGCACATCCGGCTGCATATTTTGCACAGATCGTCATTGTACTCTCATCATACATCATGCGCTCTGTCCTCTGGATCGGTGTATACTCCCTTACATCCTTTGCAATATGATCTTCGGCGACAACCGCATCAAATTCATATCCATCTAAAAATGTACCGACTTTACCAAAATAACTGCCGCCTCCGGCTGTCGCTAAATAAAACGCTTCCGCAAATGTCAGCGGCTTACTTTTCTCATCAATCAGACGCCAGTACATTTTTGATACCTGTACCGCTAATGTCAAAGCTTTTGCCATGGAAAGTGAAGATCCGCCCGCCACGTCGGAACCAAGTCCGACCGCAATACCTTCCTCTAAGAACTTTCGGACCGGTGCAATGCCGGAGGAAAGATTTAAGTTCGATTCCGGGCAGTGTGCCACATAGACACCGTGTTCTTTCAAAAGATCCATCTCATCCTCACTGTAAATACAGTGTGCCATGACTGCCGGGTGATCCTTATCTCCGAACATATCAAAAACAGCGTAGGCATCTGCATAATTTTTCGCTGCCGGGACAAGCTCTTTTACCCATGCGACTTCCGATGGGTTTTCCGACAGATGCGACTGCACGCGGAGTCCTGTCGTTTTCTGCAGTTTTGCAAGTTCTCTCATCAGCTCATCCGTACAGCTTGGAATAAAACGCGGTGTTAAGATCGGGTTTGTACGCTCATATTTTCCGGCTGTCTCCTCAATCCACTTTTTCGTATCTTCTGCCGCAGCAGACGCATCCGCCTCACAGAGATTCTCACCACCGTTACGGTCCATATTTACCTTGCCAACATAGCTTACGATCCCGCTCTCCTCCAAAAGATCCATCAAAGCAACGGTTGCCTCTCTGTGAAGTGTCGCAAAAATGCAGGCACGCGTTGTCAGACTGTGCTTTAAATCAGACACAAAACTTCCATATGCTCTTTTTGCATAGGAGATATCCACATATTTTGCCTCTTCCGGAAAAGTATGCACATTCAGCCAGTCTAAAAGTTCAAGATCCATGCCAAGTGCCCGGAATGTATACTGTGGTGCATGCACATGCAGATCCGTCATTCCCGGAAGGATGATCTTATCACCATAATCGGTCAGCGGCAGTGTTTCATACTGTTTCGGCAACTTTTCAAATGCGCCGCGGCAGATACCGTTTTCACATACAACATAACCACCCTCTATACTGCACAGTTCCTTGTTTTCTCCTGAATATACGATATTTCCCTTTAAAACAAAACTTTTCTTTTCCAATATGTTCTCTAATCCTTTTCTTATTGTCTTACCATAATTTTAAAATCTGAATTGCGGACTTCATTACCTTATACTTCACGTCTTCCAATTCTGACGCTGCACATTTTAACTCTTTGCGTATCTCAATATGCTGCGGGCAGTGTTTTTCGCATTTTCCGCAGCCGACACACTGGGATGCGCTTGCGGTGTCTTTTCGGAATGCCGTACACTGTAAATAATCTTTCCGTCCTGATTGTTTTCCTTCCGAATACATCGCATTATAACAGCGGAATGTTCCCGGAATATCCACTCCCCGCGGACACGGCATACAATACCCACATCCGGTACAGCCGACTTTGACATGCTTTTTGATCTCTTCTTTCACCTGTTCGATCAGTGCTGTGTCTGATGCCGTCAGACAGCCCACATGGGACTCAGATGCCGTCTTTAGGTTCTGCTCCACCATTTCCATGGAATTCATCCCGGAGAGCACACAGGTTACTTCTGGCTGGTTATAGAGCCATTTTAAGGCAAGCTCAGCCGGTGTACGTCCTTCCTTGTCAGTGCGGAACAATTTTTTTGCTGACTCCGGTAAAAGATTTACCAGTCTGCCTCCGCGAAGAGGCTCCATGATGATGACCGGAAGTCCTTTTGCATTTGCATAGCGCAGTCCTTCCACGCCTGCCTGTGAGTATTCATCCATATAGTTGTACTGGATCTGGCAGAAATCCCAGTCGCAGGCATCCACGAGCTGTTTGAACATCTCGGTATTTCCATGATAGGAAAATCCGATATTTCTGATCTGACCGGACGCTAATTTTTCCTCGATCCAGTCCTGCATGCCGATCTTTTTTAATTTTTCCCAGGTCGGTATATCGGTGAGCATATGCATCAGATAATAATCGATATAATCGGTTTTTAATCTGCGAAGTTCCTCCTGAAACATCTTTTCCGCACCTGCGACAGACTTGATCAGATAATGTGGCAGCTTTGTCGCCAGATAGATCTGCTCCCTGCAGTGGTTGCGGTCTAAGATCTCTCCGACTGCTGCCTCATTGCCTGCATAGACATAGGCAGTGTCAAAGTAATTAACACCTGCTTTGATCGCCGCCATCATCTCTTTTTCCGCCTTATCAAGATCGACACTGCTGCCGTTTTTAGTAAAACGCATACATCCATATCCTAAAACAGACAATTCATTTCCTTTTTTATCCCTGCGATACTGCATCCTTTAACTCCTCCAGTTCCGCTAACCATATTGAGGCACACGCATCGGACGGCATACGCAGATCCCCACGCGGAGATACCGCAACACTTCCGACTTTTGGTCCGTCCGGCAGGCAGGAACGTTTAAACTGCTGCGCAAAGAAACGGCGGTAAAATGTCTCCAGCCACTTAAAAATCGTTGCATCGTCATAAGTTCCGGCAAATGCCTGTTTTGCCAGACGGTAAACCTTTGCCGGTGCGTAGGAAAGACGCAGCATATGATACAGATAAAAATCGTGCAGCTCGTAAGGGCCGACTAAGTCCTCCGTTTTCTGTGAAATTTTTCCGTCTTCCGGCGGTAAAAGTTCCGGAGAGACAGGTGTGTCAAGCACATCGAGCAGCACTTGTTTTAAAGTCTCTTCCCCACAGGTATCCGCATAATAACGCACCAGATGGCGCACCAGTGTCTTTGGCACCGATGCATTGACTGCATACATAGACATGTGATCTCCGTTGTAAGTCGCCCAGCCAAGTGCAAGCTCCGACAAATCTCCGGTTCCGATGACCATTCCGCCGGACTTATTTGCAATATCCATCAAAATCTGCGTGCGCTCTCTCGCCTGTCCGTTCTCGTAGGTCACGTCATGCATCGACGGATCCTGTCCGATATCCCGGAAATGAATGTTGACGGCATCTTTGATATCCACCTCGATAAAATCAGCTCCCAGACAGCGGATCAATGATACTGCATTATCGTAAGTGCGGTCTGTCGTACCAAATCCCGGCATGGTCACTGCCTTGATATTACTGTGATCCATTCCGAGCGCATCAAAAGCACGCACGGTGACAAGAAGTGCCAGCGTGGAATCGAGTCCGCCGGAAATTCCGATCACTGCAGACTTACAGTGTGTATGCTCTAAACGTTTTTTCAGTCCCATCGACTGGATCGATAAGATCTCCTCGCAGCGCAGTGTACGGTCGCGCTCTCCGGACGGCACAAACGGCATCGGATCAATATAACGTGTCAGCTTTGTCTCTTCCATCTGTAAGGAAAATACATTTTCACGATATACCGGCTCTGTGACCGTCTCAAATGTTGTCATTCTGCGGCGCTCGGACGCAAGACGGGACACATCGATCTCGGTGGATATCGTCTGTGCGTCAAAAAGTTCTGACTCCGCTAACAAACGTCCATTTTCTGCGATCAGGTTATGCCCGGAATAGACCACATCCTGTGTGGACTCGCCGTCCCCTGCACTCGCATAGATATAGCCGCAGAGCAGTCTTGCCGACTGTCCTTTTACCAGTTCCCTGCGGTAAGCCGGTTTTCCGGTCGTCTCGTCCGATGCGGAAAGATTTACGATCAGCGTTGCTCCGTGCATGGCATGTCCGATGCTCGGCGGATTCATCGTCCAGAGATCCTCACAGAGTTCTGCTGCGATCACAAGTTCCGGCAGCTCCAGACAGGTAAATAACTGTCTCGTTCCCATCGGCACCGTCAATTCTTCGGTCAGCCGTACATCGGCCACTTCTTCCATACCTCTCGTAAAATGGCGCGCTTCATAAAATTCATTATAATTCGGAAGGTAGGTTTTCGGTACGATACCAAGAATTTTTCCACGATTTAATGCCGCTGCCACGTTATATAATTTTCCTTTGTATGCAAGTGGAAGTCCGACAAATACGATTGCATCCATATCTGTCGTAAATGCCGCGATATGCAATAATTCTTCTTTCGCCTCCCGAAGCAACTTTTCCTGCAAAAACAGATCCCCACAGGTATAACCCGTAATGCATAATTCCGGCAGAACGATCACTTTTGCTCCCGCCTCTGCCGCCTCTTTAACAGACTGGCAGATCACTTTTGCATTATATCCTGTGTCGGCAACCCTGATCTTTGGTGTGACCGCTGCAACTTTCACAAATCCCTGTCTCATTCTTTCCTCTTTTCCGGTTACGTTTTTACCCCTGCTTACCGCAACCACATTGCCTTGCCTTTTGCTTACTGTCCGCTTGTACTATTTTTTCGCAACAGCAGCCCTTTTTATTTTGCAGAACACATTTCCTTTAATTCGTCCACATCAAAATGGTATGCCTTGTTACAGAACTGGCATTTTACCTCGATTGCCTCTCCGTCATTGATGATCGAATCTAAATCTTTTTTGCTCAGCGTAGAAATTGCACGTGAAACTCTCTCCTTTGAACAGTCACACTCAAATGCAGCCGGGATCTTATCTGAGATCTCAAGACCGAAATCTCCTAAGATTTCCTCTAAAATCTGCTCCGGTGTCATACCCTGCTCTAACATTTCCGTTACAGATGCGATCTCCCTGATCTTATTTTCCAGTTTTTCAATGACCTCATCACTGGTAAACGGCATCAGCTGGATGATAAAACCCCCCGCCTGGCGCACCGATAAGTCTTTGTCCACTAAAACCCCAAGCCCTACTGCGGACGGGATCTGTTCAGATGTTGCAAAATAATAGGTCAGATCCTCAGCGATCTCTCCGGTCTGCAGTGCGATCTGTCCCACATACGGTTCTTTTAACCCCATGTCTTTGATGACACTCATCACGCCAAGTCCAAGCGCTCCGCCCACATCTAATTTGCCCTGTGCATTTAACGGCAGTTCCACCTGGGATTCCATAGGAAATCCCTTGACATGGCCATGGGAATCCGCTGTCACGGTAAGTCCTTTTGCCGGACCGCCGCACTGGATCTGGATCGTCAAAAGATCATTATCCCCTTTCATCATTGTTCCCATCATTGCCGCACCGCTCAAAAGACGTCCCAACGCTGCCGTGATGACCGGTCTTGTGTCGTGGGCTCTTCTTGCCTCCTCAACCATTTCCTTTGATGTGATGGCAAATGCACGAATCTGGCTGTCCGCCGCTGTTGCTCTTACAATATAATCACTCATATTTTATCCTCCATTTCGTACTGTACTCATAAATTTCTGATGACTCCAATGATGTTGGGAGCAAATAGTGCATTCAGGTTTCCTGATTGCTCCTCGCGATCACATAAATGCGCTCGCTGTCCTCTTTTACCGGCTCTCTCGTAAATGCGTCATATGCTGCGACGAATTCAAGTCCCGCCTGTTCTAAAAGGTGTTTTACGGTTTCTAATTCGTAGGCACGCTGGTAGTGCGTCTCCTCAAATCTGCGGTAAAGTCCTTCTTCCTCCCGGATAAAAAGCGTCAGATCATATTCATTGATCTGTTCTTCCTCATCGAAATAGTTATCCCAGATGAAGCTTCCCTCCTCGCGGTTCTCAGCGATTGTCGTCTCGCCTAAGAGTTCTCTGTATTTATATACTGTGTTCAGATCGAAGATAAAAATACCATCCGGATCTAAATATTCGTTGACACGGTAAAACAGGGACAAAAGATCTGTCTCTTCCAGCAGATAGTTCATCGAATCACAGATGCTCACGACTGCACGCACGCTTCCGTACAGTTCAAGTTCTCTCATATCCTGTAACAGATATAAGATCTCATCCTCCGGCATCTCCTGATATCCGGTCTCCGCCGCGATCTCCAACATTTCCGGTGAATTATCCACACCGATCATATCGTAGCCCGCTTTTTTCAACAATCTTGTAATCTTTCCCGTTCCACAGCCTAAATCAAGTACTGTTCCGTCACAGATCCCATATTCTTTCATAAGTCCTATAATATACCTGCTCCACTCTTCATAGGGAACATTATCCATGAACAGATCATATACCTGCGCAAAACTTGTATATGCTTCCAAATTATAATCTCCTTTTATCGCTGTTACTGGCAAGTACCATCTTATCACAGGTTTTAGTTGAAATAAAGCAAAAAAGAATCTATACTATTAGCAGTATGTCATTTTTTATTTGAGAAAAGGATTTTGATATGCCCGAAAATTACGATCACTACATCAGCAAAAATATCAAGGCATTTTATAAACGCAGACTTGCAGCTCCGATCATTTACCTGATCGTGCTCATTCTTGCATGGCACTTTTTTTCGCTGTCCGCTGTATTTTCTCCGGACATTTTGCCCGACGACACCTCGTTAGAGACCGCTTTCCGGGGTGGTAAACAGTATATAAGCACCACACTTTCCGATTTAAAATTTACCGGATATACCCAGTCCATCTTCGGTCACACCAACGGTTATTATTATTACACTATGCGTGACGAGGAATGTATCATCGTATTGTTATCGCCAAATACCAGTGAGGAGGGTCTGCCTTCCATCGAAGAAGTCACCATCAAAGGAAAGATTTCAAAGGGAAATGAAAATTTCGACACCCTGCTTTCCAATCTGTCCACCGATTTAAACTGGACGGAAAACGGTATCCGCAACAAGGTTTCTTCCTACTATATCAGCGAACCGGGATTTAACCACGTTGGAAACTGGATCCTGTTTGCAGCAATTTTCATTACCGGAATTTACGCATTGCTCTGCATCGTGCTCTCTGTCATATACATGTTTTTCCCGGTGCTCTCCCCTGCATGCCAGGATCTTGCACTGTTTGGTAATCCGAAAAAGATGTTAGAGCAGGCGGAGGAAGAGCTCGCCACACTGCCGCAGCTCGCAACGGAAGATATGTTTATCACGGAACATTTTTTCATTGAAACTTCCGTCTACGGCAATGCGATCGTACCGATCGATGAGATCATATGGATCTACAAATACTCCACGCTGCACAAGTTTTTCTGGTACCATTTCAGTATCTCCTACACACTGCATATCAGTGCCAACAAGCATCTGTATATCCAGTGCCCGAAGAATATTAAATCCGACATCGACGGTATCATCGATTACCTCTCGGAGGCAAACCATGATATTCTTGTAGGATTTAACGAGAAAAACCGCTTGAAAGTACAGGAAATTCAGGGAACACCGATGCATTTTGAAAAGTTTATCGCTTTCTTAAATAAGCGCGTATAATAAATTCCATAAATTTTTTCCAAAAAGAAGGAGACAGGTGAAAATTATCACCTGCCTCTTTCTCTATGGAAAACTATTTTCACAAACCCGTTTTTTATTATCTGCCGTTATGACAGCCGGCATGCTTACCTGCATGACGTACTGATCGACTCAATCGCCACCGCTCCACCGCGCACAACCTCGATCCTGCGGAATTTAGATTTTAACAGGGCGATCAGCTCGTTGTTTCTTCGTTCCGTCAGCTTGCACTCTAAGAGTACGCTGTCATTGCCGATATCTGCCACCTGCACATTAAACACCTGTGCGATCTGGAATACTTCCAGCTTTCCTGCCTCATTGACATCTAATACTTTTGCAAATAAAATCTCTTTCATGTGAATCGGCACATCCGTGAGGTCAATGACCTTAATAACCTCAACCATGCGGTTCAACTGTTTTTTGATCTGCTCAAATGTGATATCGTCACTGGTCACACAGATCGTCATTCTTGAAACCGTCTCATCCTCTGTCGTACCAACCGTAAGACTCTGGAGATTGTAAGATTTTCCGGAAAAAAGACCGGATACTTTTGCTAAAACACCTACCTGGTTTTCCACATATAATGCAATCCATCTATTTTTCATATCCGTATCCTCTCCTATTTCAAAATCATCTCGCTCATTGGATTTCCGCTCTTTACCATAGGAAGTACGATCTCATCCGTGGAAATCATAAATTCAATGATGGTCGGGGCATCTGTGTAGGTACGCGCCTCATCAAGTGCCGCCTGGATGTCCTCCTCTTTTTCCACACGGATCCCGTGTGCGCCGTAGCTCTTTGCCAATGCGATAAAATCCGGTGTGTACGGCGGACAGGATGCATTCGGTCCCTTGCAGTTCGCCGGACAGGTTCTCCTTCTGCGCAGGCAGGTTGCCTCATAACGTTTTCCATAAAATAACTGCTGCATCTGACGCACCATGCCAAGGTAATAGTTGTTGAACAGGCAGATGATCACCGGCGCTTCCTGCACGACTGCCGTTGCCATCTCCTGAATATTCATCTGAAAACCGCCATCTCCCGTAAAACATACAACTTCCTTATCCCGGTTGCCGATCTTTGCCCCGATCGCCGCCGGAAATCCAAATCCCATCGTGCCAAGTCCGCCGGATGTGATCAGCTGATGCCAGGAATCCAACTCCAGGTACTGTGTTGCCCACATCTGATGCTGTCCTACGTCCGTCACATAGACAGCCTCTCTAAAGGTACGGTTTACATGCTCAAATACCATCTGCGGTGTCATGCCACAGTCCCTGCGCATCTCAAGCGGATTTTTCTTATCCCACTCTGCGATTTCCTTCTGCCACTGCTCGGTATCTTTCGATTCCGCCCATTCAAGCAGCTTTTCTAATGCCAGATTCGCATCCGATACAACCGGAACATCCACAACGACATTTCTGGAGATTGATGCCGTATCCACATCGATATGTACGATCTTCGCCTTCGGTGCAAATTCATTCAGATCTCCTGTAATACGGTCGTTAAATCTTGTTCCGATAGAAAAAAGCACATCACATTTGCTGACTGCCATATTTGCTGCGTATTTTCCATGCATACCGCTGTTTCCTACATAGAGCGGATGGCTCGTCGGGATCGCACCTTTCCCCATGATCGTTGTGACCACCGGGATCTGCATCTTCTCCGCCAATGCGAGCAGTTTGTCATTCGCATGTGCGATATTGATACCTCCTCCGGCAAGGATCAGCGGTTTCTTTGCGGTGCGGAGCAGTTTATACGCTTTTTTCAACTGTCCGATATGTACCGACTCATTCGGCTTATAACCGCGGATCTGGATGTTCGACGGATACTCCGCCGGTCCTGCTGCCGTCTGGATATCCTTCGGAATATCAATCAGTACCGGTCCCGGCTTGCCGGTGGATGCGATATAAAATGCCATCTTGATGATACGTCCCAAATCTTCCCGTCTGCGCACGGTCACACCGTATTTTGTGACACTTCTTGTCATTCCGACAATATCTACTTCCTGGAATGCATCATTTCCTATTAAAGACAGTGGAACCTGTCCCGTAAAGCATACCAGTGGAATACTGTCATAATGCGCATCCGCAAGACCTGTAATGATATTGGTCGCACCCGGCCCACTCGTCACTAAGCACACGCCGACTTTTCCGGTAGATTTCGCGTATCCTTCCGCCGCATGGATCAGTCCCTGTTCATGTCTTGGCAGGACGACGTCAATACTATCCTGTTTATATAATTCATCGAAAAGATCCGTCACAGTACCGCCCGGATAACCGAAAATGGTATCCACGCCCTCTTCCTGCAGCGCTTTTACAAATAATTTTCTGCCTGTTATATCCATATCGTCCTCCCAAAAACCAAGGTATTTTTTCTTTCAAAAAACTATATCCCATCTCACTGGGAAATGCAATGATTTTATTTATCCAATCAACCCGACTGATTTTAAGATAAAGATCCATCCGGTCAGCGTAAATGCCGCTAATAACGTTGTCGTCACGATCACACTCGCCGTCAGCACACCGTCGTTGTTCATGCTCTTTGCCATGATATAACAGCTCGGCGTTGTCGGGGATGCAAGCATGATCAGAATTGCGATCATTTTCTCCCCACCAAATCCCATCCAGACTGCGACCGGAAGGAAAATGAGCGGCTGGATCACTAACTTGATCAGAGATGCCGCGATCGTCGGCTTGATCTTCGCAAGTGCCTTTCTGCCCTCAAATCCGGCTCCGATCGTGATCAGTGCAAGCGGTGTAGCCATCTGCGCCACACTGTTGACCGTCTTATTGATAATCGTTGGAAATTCGATTCCTAAAAGTCCGACGATCAATCCTGCTAAAATGCCAAGAATGATCGGGTTTTTGGCGATTCCGATACATGCCTCTTTGATTTTTTGTTTTCCATCCACCCCGCTTGCATTTTCTCCCTCAAAGGTCAGCACGATCACGGAAAAAATATTATAAAGCGGCACCGCACTGACGATCATAAGCGGCCCCATCGCCGAGGTTCCATAGATATTCTGGATAAAGGCAAGTCCCATCACCGCCGCACTGCTGCGGAACGATGCCTGCACAAAAGCTCCCCGCATAGTCTGATCCTTTAAAAACAGCTTCACGCCACCCCAGATCAGCCAGAAACACGCGGTACTGACAAGCGCACAAAACAATACATATTTTAAATCGAATACTGCCCTGATATCCACGCCCGCAATATCACGGAACAGCATAAACGGCAGTGTTACCTTAAAATTAAAACGGTTTGCCACCGTGACAAAATTGTCGTTTAACATACCGATCTGTTTTAAAAAATAGCCGATGACCATCACTAAAAAAATCGGAAACGTCACATTGATACTGTAAATAAAATTTTCCATCTTTGCTGCACTGCTTTCTGTTTACGTTTACTTATTTTCTGACTCTCTCATACCGGTAAAAATAATACTCAAGATCAAAATACGTCTGTTCCTCACTGTCTGCCGTTATCTCCCATGCCGGATCTGCATCCAGATCCGGGAAATGTGCATCCGCATCGTATGCAAAATCGATTTTTGTGACATGCGCCACATCACATTCACCGATGAGCTGGCGATAAACAGATTCCCCGCCGATCACATAAATATCTTCGCTGTTATACTTTTCTAACTCTTCATGTAATTCTTCCATATCATGCACGATCAGCGCTCCCGGAACCCGGAACTTTTTATCATGTGTCAGCACAATATTCGTCCGTCCCATTAAAGGCAGTCCATTTGGAAATGTCTCCAATGTCTTTCGTCCCATCACAACCACTTTGCCCATCGTCGTCTCACGGAAAAACTTCTGATCTGCCGGAATCCGCACCAGCAATTCATTTTTATTACCGATCGCCCAGTTTTCATCTGCCGCTACAATTAAATTCATAAAAATCCTCATTTCTGAGCAACTTATTGCGAAGAGGCGACGAGAATCTTAAATTCTCGGAGGCATGTTTTTTTATGCCTTGCCATCAAAGCTATTTGTTTTTGCTCAGAAACAAATAGCCGTGTGAAAGATCTTTTTTTCACACGATTCTCCATTCTGATCACTGCACTGCTTTTCAAGCATCATGCTCTTATCCCGCGCACAGTTTCTTCTCTCTCAAACTCTCATTTTACCCAATTTCCACGAAAATGACAAGGTGTATTTCTATTGCTTTTTCTAACAGAATGGGGTATATTATCATTATGTTTATTTGATTTTTATCCATGCTGGGCATGTGAATAATAAAACGGAGGATGATTATGAGTCAGGCAAAAGTTGACCGCTATAAAGAAGAGAAAGCAAACCGCAAAAAGATTCTTGCAAAAGAAAAAAGAAAACGTATCGCAGGCACCATCTGTGGATGGTTAATTGCATTACTTATCGTCGGATGGGCAGGATACTCCGGTTATAACGCTTACGAAAAGAGCAGACCGATCAAAACGATCTATGCCGATCTTGATGCTATCAATAATTACATGGATACGCTCAACACAGAAGAATAACTTTTTTACACAAAAAGGTTCCGGTACATCCGGAACCTTTTTTGATTCTTGACAACACACAGTTCTCAAACCTCTCATTCTTTGATTTTAAACTGTGTTAATCTGCCTCTCCCTCTGCGACCTCCGCTTTCGCAAGCGCATTTTCAATCGCATTTAAAAGTACAATCGATGTATACTGATTATCCGTACGATATGTAATCCCTTCCGTCGACTGCTGTTTTATCACCTGTTCACTGACATTTTCCAATGCCGGCTCCATAAGCGGATACATTGTCGCCACTGTTTCATCCAGACTGACCAGGGAAATGGATTGTATACGGTTTTCATCTACAATGACCTGTACATCGGCTGACTGGCTGCCCATCATTACCGACGAAGTGTATACGCCTGCCGTATACTGCATCGTTGGCTCTGCATCGCCCTTCTGTTTTTTAGGTAAAAACATGAAAAGCAGCAATATGACCAGTACGATCCCAAGTCCGACAAATATCGCTGTATAGATAACCTCCTTCATATGAAGGACCACGATCCTCGTCTTTGCGCTCACCCTGTACCTCCATGGTATCGATTGTTATATTGTATGAGCGCGAAGCATATTACATGCACGCTTCTTTTAAACATTCTTCATATTCTTTTACCGGCAGTGGACGCGAAAAATAGTATCCCTGAATATCATCACAGTCCAGATTGCACAAAAACATCAGCTGCTCTACCGTCTCAACACCCTCTGCCGTAATTTCCATGCCAAAACTCTGTGCCAGCTTTGTAATTGAATTTAACAATTTCTCTCCGTTATCGTCCCCTATGTAATCGACAAGACTTTTATCCAGCTTGATCGTATCAAAATGCATACGGTTTAAAGCTGCAAGGGATGAATATCCACTTCCGAAATCGTCCAGAAGTATCTTAAATCCTGCCGTGTGAAACTGCTCTAACAGATTAAATATTTCATTATTATCAATCGTTGCACTTTCTGTAATTTCCAGCTGAATGTATTTCGAATCAAGGTCAAACGACCGGATAATACTTTCATATTTTTCAACGACACTTGAATAATAGAGGCTGACACGCGAAATGTTTACCGAAACAGGAAGCATCTTCTGTCCCTGTTTCTGCCACTCTTTCTGCTGCCTGCACACAGCTCGGAATACATACTCATCGAGCCGGATGATATTTCCATTCCGTTCAAACAATGGAATAAACTTAAGCGGCGGAATCAGTGCTCCATCCGCCCTGCGCCATCGCACAAGAGCCTCCGCTCCCACAAGCTTTCTCGAATGTGCACTGTATTTTGGCTGATACCAGATTTCAAACTCTTCGTTTTCAAGCGCTGTTTCAAAATGTTCTTCTAATTCACGGTTTTCCTGAATACTCTCATGGTTCAGCTCATCATAAAATATATAATGCCTGTCACGCCTTCCTTTGATCTGATGCTTTGCCTGCACTGCATTTCCGTATAAAGGATCGATCTCATCTAATACAATCGTATGAAAAATTCCAAACACCGGGAAAAGATTTGGTATTTCCAGACGTTCCGGTATCTCTTCTATCTTTCTTATTACATATTCCAGTCTTTGCTTAATGTTTTCCTGATTTTCATCCATCCAGAACAATATAAACCGGTCGGCATTGACATGCGCTGCCAGTTCATTTTCTCCCGTTTCGGTTTCAAAAATCTCCCATATGACACGCAGCACCTCATCACCTTTTTTGACTCCACAGGTGCTGTTGATCAGCTTAAAATCTGTCACATCCATAGCAATCAGCCATCCCACACCGTCTTTTTTACTTTTCGCGCGTTCCTTAAATGCCACAAAATTATCTCCCAATGTAACGGGATCCTGATACGCAAGTGTCATCAGTTCTTTTTTACTTTTGCGCCACGAATAAATATAGACCCCGACACTGACAGATATCACAGCCAGAATGATAACCATCAGACTGTTGATCGCATCCATGACCACCTGCATACGGCTTGTTAAAACACTTTCCGACACCGCAGTGACTACATACCATGTTTCACCGCTTTCTTCTATTTTAAGCGGCATATAGTAATACAGTGAGGCCTCTTTGCGTTTTGGATCCATTCCATAGCCGCTTTTTCCCTCTTTCATGTCACTGATCATCTTATCCCTGGCATCGTCATCTCTGGCATCGTCATCTCTTTCATCCTCAGAGGCATCCGTGACAAAAATATTCTTTCCAATTCCCCATTTCTTACTGTTTCCAGAACCTGCCACGATCGTACCGTCTATTTTTATGATGTAATTAAAAGCCTGTCCTTCAAATATCTCATTCTTCAGACATTCCTCAAACATCTCATATCCACAGGTTCCAAACAGAACACCTTTTATCGTTTTCTGATTTTTTTCATATACCGGTACACTGAATACATTTATGGTTTCATATGAAGTATCAATCCTGTCTTCAAATGCATCCGTCAAAAAGTTTTTTCCCTGCATCGACTGTTGGAAAAAATCTCTGTCAGACATATTCAGCCGATATCCATCCGTCGTTTCTGCTGTACCATCTGCCGCAATATATCTATCCTATCCGTTTAAACTGATACGTCTCTACAAATCCCTGTAATTTATTAACGATAATTTTTTCGTCCCCGCCTGACTCTCTCGCAAGACCAGAAAGTAGTCTAAAACGCGTACTTACTTCTTTCTCTACCAATATTACATTCTGTTCTGCCATCCCCTCAATGCTGCTCATCAACTGCTGCTGTAAACTGCCCCGTATCTGCCCAAAACATCCAAATAATGCTATTCCTAAAATTAACAATATTGCACATAAAACTGCTACAGTACGAATCTTCGCATTTTTTTTGTACATTCTGCCACCCCTTTGGCCTTCCAAAGTCATATTTTAAATTTCTGTGACCATTTTCCCATGTCCTTTATTGTAACACTCTTCATTTATGAGTTCTACCCCTAAAAAGTATCGTTTTCATTCTGTTTTTCTTTTTTCGCCGTAGATCCGCACTCACATTTCTATTTCGGTATCCAAAATTTCTGTTAAATTTTTCTGTTAAATTTTTTCAAAAAATTGTTGACAAATTACTTTTCCCATAGTATGATATCAAATGTGTCTGGCAGACAGATACAAAACAATTTACATATGCGCGAGTGGCTCAGTTGGTGGAGCACGACCTTGCCAAGGTCGGGGCCGCGGGTTCGAGTCCCGTCTCGCGCTCTTTAAAAGCTACAATACAATTTCATATATGCGCGAGTGGCTCAGTTGGTGGAGCACGACCTTGCCAAGGTCGGGGCCGCGGGTTCGAGTCCCGTCTCGCGCTCTTCTGTTAAAAACAGGGAACTTTGATTTGCAAGGTTTCCTGTTTTTTTGTTGTAGTGTGAAAGCTGGTTACAGTCTATTACTTTTGATTACAGTTTTACGATCAAAACCATTCGTCCAGAGGCAAAGTTTTTTCTTTCTACACTATGATAAAATAGGAACTGTACACTAATTGTTTAATGCTACAGCCCCGTTTTTATGATCTTTAAATTTTTGATTAAAATCGTACAAATACATGCTTACAAGTGCTTTTTCAAGTTCTTCTTATATCTGTTCTTCCGATATAAAATTGAATCAATAGTTGCAAAATAATTTTTTCAATTAATATTTCATATCTTAGCCACTGTCTGAATTTTAATACTCGTGTCTTACCATAAACTTAATACCAAATTATAATTCCCTATTCAACAATCCACTCTTTAGGAATTAATGCATTATTTTCGCCTCTCCACTCGCACACTTTCTTTACATTCTCTAAACCGTCCCAAACTTCTTCATCAGCATGCTCTAAAACAATAATTTGCAAATTACCTTCACACTTTTCAATCGCATTATCCATTGTCACAAACAGCTTTCTAACAGCTTCAATATCCTCATCTTCTAATTTAGCATCTAATTCCTTTTCTTCCTCTTTCATTGATAATTTTTGAGGGAAATACACTTGACTAGGCTGGTCATAAACCAGAAATTGTGGTATAGGTGAATATTCCTCTCCATATGCAAATCTATGTATTCCCAATGAAACAGCCATATGATATGACAACCAATTAGAACCACTTCCGATTTCCCACAAATAGTTTTTTCGTCCGTTTCGGTCTAACACTCTGACAGTCAAATTTTTATAATCAAATTCCACTGGATCATCTGCATCCTCTAAATCTAATGTTGTCAAGCCATACATTATCATTCTTTCTAATCTTTTTAATGCTACTTCTAATCTTTTTCTTATTGCTCCCTCATTTACCTCAATCTGAAGAACTTTAATTCGTTCTTTCATTTTCTGAATTTCATTTTCCAATTCCCCATCTGTACCTATACTTCGAAATGTTTCTTCCGCATATTGTACTTTTCCAATAAATTTTTCTATCTCGTTTAAAGTATACGCTTGTTCTCTATTTTTTCTACACTTCAAGTCCAGCATTCTTATACTTTCTTGTACAGCCCTTATTTCCTTTGTCAATAAAGAAATTTGCCCTTCAACAAAACTATATTCTCTCTCGAATGCTATCGGAATCTCACTAACTCCACTAGCCTCTCTTTCAACCTCTTCTAAATTTTCAAGTAATTCATTAAGTTTTTCATCCTCTACATGATTAGCACCACAAAAAGGACATATGCCATTTTCCTGACTTAACTCTTTAAGCCATGTCGCAATATTTAATCTTTCTCGCTGTACAGCGAGTGTTTTTCGATATTCTTCAATATTAGTACTAAACTGCATCATCTCAGATTTTCTTCGTGTATTCTTTGATAATTCAAGAGATAATTTTCGTTCTTTGTGTTTTAGTTCCTTTAACTCAACCAATGCATCCTCTATACCTTCACTTGTTATTCCGTACGAATTAAAATCTTCTTTGGCTATTTGCGACAAAATCTCTACGCAAGTACTATACTTTAGTGTCGCTATACTTACCTTGGGCGCAATTAGTCCCATTTCTTTTGCCACATTGAGCCAACTGCGAATAGCATAATCCCATTTTTCAGATACTGCTCTTAGTTTTTCAAGCTCTCTTTCTTTCTTCTTCAATTCCTTTTGTAAATTATGAAGTTCTGAACGTTTTGATAATATGTTTGCATCAACTGCGCCTAATATATATGGGAAAATGCTAATAAGTTTCTGACGATGTTCCATCGTATCTGCTTTATAAAATAAAGTATTTGCATTTGCAACAATATTCTGTGGTTGAAAACACAATTTCAACATATCACGAAAGGCTGGTCTGGCATCAAATCCACTTTCATTTTGCTCATTCATTCGTAAAAAAGTCAATTTTGCAGCTTCATCTAACTCGAGAATAACATTTTCTCGAGTACTATTTTTTTCTGGTCTGTCAGGTATCTTTATATTCTTCCCCCTTATAAACATCATATCATTCGATGTTACTTTACCTTCTGGTTCTTTTCTGGCAAGCAACATTTGCGAACCATCTAATTTTACAAGTACTCCAAACCAATTACATGCATTTCGTATAACTTTTACCGGAATACTACAACTTCCTGCTCCAAGACAATAATCAATAATCGGAATTATTGCTGATTTTCCTGTTCTTGACGCCCCAGTAATCACATTTACTTTTCCCAAATCAAAATCTATTGTTTTATATCCGAATTCTTTTTTTCTCGACCACAATATAACCTTCTCAATCTGAAAATACATTTATAACCTCACTTTCAAAATCTGCTCTATCTCAGCTATAGGCAACTTTGCAAACCATATCCCAACTTTTTCTGCTGATTTACACATCATGCTAACATCATGTCCCTCAACCCTTATCCTCTTAATATTTTTTTCAATAGGAATAATTTTTCCATCGTTACCTATACTTAATATATTACTTAAAAATGCCATTCTTATTGCTTCTAATATTTCAAACCTATTCTCCTCTATCATAATTTGCAAATGAAGCAATATATCATTTTCCTTTTTCCTGTTATCTCTTAGTTTATTTACACAACCAAGCAGCCCCGTCGGTTTATATGTTCCTTCTATCAGTTTCAATATATCCTCAACATAAAAAAGCGGATATACTACAAATAATAACTGCAAGTTTGGAAATTCCTGTGCTTCTTTATAATAAGCGTTTGTAAAAAAAGCCATCAAATAAGCGCTAAGCGCTGCATTACGTATATTATTTATTTCTTTATTTAGACTTGTTTTCACAATTTTTTCCCCCCCAATATCTTTTTAAAGTTAGGATGCCATCCTATATCCCGCTTATCAGACAATGCATGCATACATCCCATATAAAAACTATCTGGCACCTCATAGTTATCCATTTCAACTTTTCCGTCTGCACAACAACTATATAGACGATATCCCTTTTCTTCATCTGTTCTCTGCACATTTTCGCTCTTTACAATACGCCTTTTATTGTTCCAATTTCGTTTAAGTTTAATGTCATAATCCTTAAATTGTTTTGAACTAACCATTCCTGTTTTCCCCCATTGCATTCTATCTGTCGCAGCACATAAAAAGTCGTTAGCCGCTTCTAACTTATCATAAAACTCCGCATCTATTAGCTCCAATTGTGCAATATAGTATTGACCTTTCTTAAGTTCACCCTCTATTTCTTCTGTACTTGGGGTACAAAATAAACTTGGCAAGGCATATTTTTGATTACATTCTCTAAATAATTGTCTATATTCTTTCTGAAATCTCTCCCATGCTACTACTATCGGTCTATGATTTTCGACACACTCTGAAACAACATCATTCGCCCATCCCAACAATCCTTTGTACAACACCTCAAACAAATCATCTTGTCCAATATACCCTCTTAACTTTTCTCTTATGGTTGCAGAATATTTTTGCTTACATACCTCTATATGGAAATTTTTAATTATTTTTATCGCACTTTCTCTATTATCATCATTAAAAAAAGCTCTCACATATGTGCCATACGCATCATTAATATTTTTTTCCTCATTATTCTCATCATAAAACTTGCTTCGCGCAAACTCCCACGCTTCTTCTGCCTCCTCAGTACTCATTGCTTTACTAAAACTCGAAACGATCTCTCCTGATTTATTAACAGTAATAAACAGCCTAAACTTTGTATTCTCAACCTCTACTTCACACGCCTTTACAGACATCAACCAATTATACAACGTTTTCCACAAATCTACTGCCTTATCGGACACTGGGTTTCTTTCAGATGTCGCACTTTTTATCTGTATCGCATCAACCGTACCATTTTCTCTTACAACACCATTATCATCTAGAACTTCTATACTTACACTGTCACCATGGTGGCAATCTACAAGTTCATACAGCATGTGATGTATTTGTATCATATATGCATATACCTTATCTGGCACATGAGTATTTTCAATTTTAAATTCTGAATCCATCTCAATCACCCATTTCTTAAAACTTAAAGTACCTTAATATATATATCATATTTTTCCACAATTTTCTACATTTTTAGTGTGTCTTATTTTTATTTCTTTACCCAAAATATATACTGCCTCAGATATCAACTACTTTTTATATTTACAAAATTTCATCCAAATTTACAATTTTAGGAAAAAATATGACACGAAATATGGCATAGAAAAAGCCTTGAACTTCCGTTCAAGGCTTCTTCCAAGCAGGGGATGAGAGAATCGAACTCCCACCAAAGGTTTTGGAGACCCCTATCATACCATTTGACCAATCCCCTATATATAAAATGACGTATCAAATACGTCATTTATTTTACTTTTTTCTTATGCAAAAATCAATAGGACTTTTGCCTTATTTCTGATACCTTCAAAACTTCATACAGAACTCCGATTTCTTTTGGTCAAGCCCTCGATCGATTAGTAACAGTCAGCTCCACACGTTACCGTGCT